>Ga0209986_10000011_pt1 | contig 143333 bp, 106 predicted proteins | sample BlataG_FD_183168 | JGI IMG/M metagenome (GOLD analysis project Ga0209986, IMG submission 183168) | Deep subsurface microbial communities from Black Sea to uncover new lineages of life (NeLLi) - Black_00105 metaG (SPAdes) (version 2) | ecosystem: Environmental > Aquatic > Marine > Oceanic >...
ATATCAACGTTGGCCACTCCTTGAATCCGTTCCAGTTGCTGTGTGATGTAGTTTTCCGACCAGTAATACAGGTTATCCAGGTCTCCGGGTAAAGCTAAGCTGAAGTTGATCACAGGCCGGTCATTAAGTGAAAAACGGCGGATGCGGATATTCTCGATGTCGTCAGGAAGGTCATTACGGACGAGATCGATCTTGTCACGGATCTCCATAGTGACCAGATCCATGTTGGTCCCTCCCTTGAACTGCATGTGGATGTTCGAGGACGATGAGGAGGAAGTGGAACTCAGGCTTTCCAGATTGTTTATTGTGGCCAGTACGTCTTCCAGGGGCCTTGTGATAATGCGTTCCACCTCTTCTGGAGAAGAAGAAGGGTAGGGGATCTGCACCATGAGTCCGGGGAAAGATGTGTCAGGCATCATTTCCAGGGGAAGTTTAAGGATTGATATCACCCCGATGGTGATAAAGATAAGCATAGCTACAATGATAGAAACTGGCCTTTTTATGGCAAATTCAGGTAAATTCATGATTTACTCGCCTTTGCCTTATCAAAAGAGAGGGCCACTTTTGCGTTTTTAAGGTGGCGCATCAAGCGGCTTTCCTTCTCTTCTGGTGCCATAGGGTCTCTGACAACCGCATTGTAGACCAGGGGAATAAAAATCAATGTTAGAAATGTTCCAAAGATCAATCCTCCGATCAATGTCAGAGCCAGGGGGATGCGAATCTCGAATCCCTCGTTAAAATCCAGTGCCATGGGCGTAAGCCCCAGCACTGTTGTGATCGTGGTCATCAGGATTGGCCGCCACCTTACCTGGGCGGCGGTTTTAATGGCTTCCACTTTCCTCATCCCTTTTTTCTGCAGCTGTCCGATGTAGTCCACCAGCACGATTGCATTGTTCACGATGATTCCGGAGAGAATAATCAGGGCAATGAGGACAATCACGTTGATGGACATGCTAAATATGAGCCCGACGATCACCACGCCTATAATGCCAAGCGGAATGGTGAACATGATGATAAATGGTTTTCTGAAGGATTCAAACTGGGAAGCCATGACCAGATAAACTAAAAATATGGCCAGTAAGATGGCGAAGATCATAGAGGAAAAGGCCACGTCTTGCTCCATGCTTTGTCCGGCCAGATAGATCGAACATTCTGGACCAAAATCTATGGATGCGACTTCTACATTGACTTTTTCCTTGGCTTCATCCAGGGGGATCCCTGAGATATTCCCGGTAATGACTGCTGATTTTTGCTGGAGTATCCGGCGGATTTCTGCAGGTCCTTCCTGGATATGGATATCGGCCAGCGCTTTTAAAGGAACCATCACACCCAGACCATTGCGGATGTTGATTCTGCTGATCTTATCCACTCTGTCGCGGGAATCTTCAGAAAGCCGGACCCGAATATCTATCTCCCGGTCACTCTCGATGAACCGTGTGGCAACTTCGCCTTCAATTTTATTCCTGAGCTGTGCTCCCACCGAGTTAATAGTCATATTCTGCGAAGCCAGAACGGCCCGGTTAAAGATGATCTGGATTTCCGGATAGCCTTCTTCCATACTGGATTTTAGATCGATGATACCGTCTATGCCCCGGAGTTTCCCCAGGAGTTCGTCAGAGACCTGTTTAATCACATCCAGGTTGTTGCTTGATACTACTATCTCAAGCGGGGCTTTGAAGGAGAAGAGCCTTGGTTTGTAAACCTTGATTTTAGTAGTGGGAAACTTTTCCAGGTCAGCTCTAACCCGGGCTATGATACGGTCTTCCTTTTTGCCAAGGATGCCCGACTTCAAGCGGATAGTGAATTCAGAGAGGTTTTCCCGCTCTTCCTGGAAGGAGATCCCTCCTCTGGACCCTTTTCCGATAAGCTCGTAGATGCTGTCGATTTCGTCATAATTTTTTATTGTCCCGGATATATCTGCGATAATAGCAGCGTTTTCTTTGAGAGAGGTTCCGGGCTTGAACTCGACGTTGATCAAGAATTCGCCTTGGGAGATGACCGGGATTAATTCCTGGCCCATGAAGCGTGTCATGAATATGGCGATGACAAAGAGTGCGAGGACAGAAACAATAATGATTTTTCTGCGTTTCATAGAGGCATCTTGTGTCTTTTTATAGCCGAGATAGAATTGGTTGTAAATCTTATCCATTGGCTTGAATAGAGTTTTTAATACTTTGCTCAGCGGCTCTTTTGCGTTTTCTCGACGTAAAACCGCACTGAACATGGGAACGAGTGTCAGAGAAACAACTAAAGAAGCCAGCAGAGAGTAAGTCACTGTCAGGGCCATGTCTTTAAACAGCTGGCCGGCGATTCCCTCAACGAACACGATGGGGAAAAACACAGCCACTGTTGTGAATGTGGATGCGGTCACGGCTCCTGCTACCTCGGATGTTCCCTGCAAGGCGGACTTGTAGAGTTCTTCACCCTTTTCCCTGTAACGCTGGATAGACTCCAGCACCACGATGGAATTGTCTACCAGCATCCCGATCCCGAGCGCCAATCCACCAAGAGAGATAATATTCAGGGAGATATTCGAGGAATACATAAGGAAGAATGTTATGACGACTGATATGGGGATGGTTGCCCCGATAATCAGTGTGCTGCGAAAGTTTTTTAAAAAATAAAGCAAAACCAAAATGGCAAGGATACCGCCAAAAATGGCGGTCTGTTTGACCTCATGGATGGTGTTTTTGATGAATTTGGATTGGTTGGTGATAACCAGATAATCCATGTTCCGGGGCTTCAGGATATTATCCTGGACCATTTTTAACCTATCGTTTACAGCATTGGCTACTGAGACTGTGTTGGCATCCGCTGCCCGGTAGATGGCAGCTTCAATACATTCCCGGCCGTTGATCCGGGAGATGACTTTGCGTTCTTTGTGGCCGCGGAACACATCCGCAAGGCTGCCCAGCGTGATCTGTACATCACCCCGTCTCTCGATGATGATGTCTTTGATTTCCTCGACAGTTTTGAATTGATTGACAGTCCGGACCAGAAACTGGCTGTCTTTCTGTTTCAGGATCCCGGCGGAGAGATTTACGTTTTCCTGCGCGAGGCGGTTGGCTACAGTGGTGATAGGGATATTAAGAAGGCTGAGCTTTTGTTCGTTGATGTCGATATGAATCTCGTCCTCCAGACCGCCTGAAATGGAGCAGGCTGCGACTCCCTCTATACTTTCCAGGGCCTGTTTCACTTCTCTTTCAGCGATGTAACGGATGCGAGCCAGATCTGTCTCGCCGGTCAGGCCCAGTCTCATGATGGGTTCCTGGTTGGGGTCATACCGGAGGATGACCGGTTTGGTGGCGCCCACTGGAAGACGAAGGATGTCCAGTTTTTCCCTGAGTTTCAGGGTGGCAAAGTCCATGTTGGTGTGCCATGCGAACTCGACCGTGACTTCAGATAACTCCGCTCTTGAGACCGAAGAAATACGAACAACATTATCCACAACGCCGCAGGTCTCTTCAATGGGTTTGGAGATGATGTTCTCTATCTCTGAAGGGGCGGTGCCTGCGTATTCTGTTTTAATGGTGAGAGTGGGATAAGAGATTTTTGGCAGCAGGTTCAGGTTCAGTTTGGAGTAAGCGATAAGGCCGAAGATAACCGCAGCTACTGTGAACATAACGATGGACACAGGACGATTGATGGAAAACTTAACAAGTTTCATTGGATCACGTCAACTCGCTGGCCGTCTTTGAGTCCTTCGACTCCAACCACGACTATGACTTCGCCCTCAATCAGTCCATTTGTAACTTCCACGTGGTCTTCCTCGAGGAGCCCGAGAAAGACCTCGCGTTGGGATACCTGGTTCCGGTTCATAACAAAGACATAGGTTTTATTCTGTTTGTAGAGGATGGCTCTTCGCGGGATAACCAGGACATTCTCTTTCATGCCGATGGCAATCCGGACTTCCACGAACATCCCTGGCTTCAGTGTGAGAGATTCGTCGAGGATTTCGACGGTGACTTTGACTGTCCCTGTCTGGACATCGATCCTGGGATTGATCAGTTTGACATCACCTGTAAACACATTTCCCTTCAAGACCTCGGTTTTTACCTCAGCGGGCATCCCGATTTTGAGCTTGATGGAGTCGGATGTGGGGACAGACACGCGGATTAACAGGGGTTTAAAATCTTCGATAGTATAAACCTGCTCGTTGGTGTTGACACGATCGCCCATTTCGATCAGACGCTCGGTGATGTAGCCTTCGGAAAGAGAACGGATCTTGGTCCAGTTCAGCTGGAGTTGAAGATTTTTAAAACTCTCCATACGGTCCTGGTAATCGAGCTGCCGTTGTTTATACAGCGCTTCCTGAGTCTGGAAATCCTGTTCGGAAATGAGATCGCGCTTGATCAACTCCTGATTACGGATGAAATTCTTTTCCGCCTCTTCAAGGCTGAGCTTGGCCTGTTCCAGTTGGATCTTTGCCTGTTCGTAACTGATTTTTATTTCTGTATCATCGAGAAGGGCCAGGACATCATTTTCTTTGACATAGGCGCCTTCTTCTTTAACGATCTTCTGGACATAGGCAGAAAGACGGGAGAATATTTCAATTTTCCGTTCCGGCTCAACGATGCCGTTAAGAACGAGGTAAGAGTTCAGGTTTTTCCGCTGAACCGGCGCAGAACTCACAGGAACGGCCTCGCCGCCACTCTGGAACCGGGCAAGGATTTCCGGAATTTGGTCCTTCGGAATGTCTCCGGATTTTATGGCCTCTTTCACCTGGTCGGGGATATCAAGTTTATCGATATCAATGTTTTCGCTGCTCTTAGATCCGGGTTTTTGGCCGCGCTTGGCTTGGGCGCCTTTATCCGTCTGAGCCTTGCCAGGCTTTCCTTTTTCTGACGAATTCTCCGCCCTGTTTTGGCCGTTGTCCCCGGATTTTCCGCAACTTATAGTAAAGGCCAGAAGAGCTCCAAGTAAAAAGATGGATAATTTTCGCATGGTCATTCACCTAAATTATAATCAGTTCATTTCTTCTTGCCGAACGCTTGCTGTTTCCGGGTCGATTATTCCGGCTGCTTTCCGAACGGCCTCGTTTCCTGCGTTATTCGTTTTAATTCGCAGAAACGCACTTGTAACGATTCATAAATATTAGACGAAAAAATAAACAATTTCTTCCAAAACTTTCAATAATTTCTATATAATTTCTGTAATTCCTATATAACTAAAATTTCAATTTAACTATATATAATATTCTATTCTGCCTCCTGGCTCAAGTTGTATTGTCATAACGAGTCTAAAACGATACGGCAATCTCTATTGATGTGGGATTTGAATCATTCGTATGGGCTTGATTCATCTGTAGGGGTTTGATTCATCTGTAGGGGTTTGATTTATCAAACCCATTACAAGTGATTGATAAAACAAAATGTCATTGCGAGAAACGAAGTGACGCGGCAATCTCATCTTCTGTAGGGGTTTGATTTATCAAACCCACAATTTTTAAATAGATAATTTTCAATCGAATAATCATTTAACGGATTTGAAAAATCAACCCCCTACAGCTTTATATAAATAATGAAGCCTGTCCCAATTAATGTAAAAAAGTTTTTATTTTATTTGAAATAAAGTAATATTAGGCATAAAATTTATGGGCTATCAAATGTATTTTGATAAAACGCTTCTACAGTTAACCTTGATTATTAATTCATATATTAAGATACCGGCAGTTTTTATGAATAATTCAGGTTAAATGGAATAGTTATTTCCAAAAATTTACTTTAAAGGAGGGAGAAAGCATGAAGTTTCAAACTTTTAAGGTTTGCGGGCTGGTCTTTGCCTTTTTGATTGGCTCTGCCTTTTTAGGCTCGTCCGGTTCCGCTTTCGCCTCACAGAAGGTTCCTATCAGCTTTAACGATTACCATGGGTATACCGGCACTGTGAAGTACATTAAGAGTGTGGCAAAGGCCTACCCAAACATAAGCAAGCTGATCGAGATCGGCAAGAGCAACATGGAGAGGCCGATTTATGTTCTTGTAATCTCAAACATGAAAACAGGAACAACAATCGACACTTTTGTGGAATTGCGCAATAAACGTAAGGAGGGAGTCAAGAATGTTCCTCCCATGAAGGCGTATCAGGGCAAGCCAGGACACTGGATCTGCGGGAGCACACATGGAAATGAGTATACCGGAACAGAGGTTTGTTTATACATCATCGATAAACTGGTCTCAGGGTATGGTTCGGACAAGGAAGTCACCCGGCTTGTTGATGGCCAGACATTCTACGTTTGCCCTGTCGTTAATCCTGACGGTTTGTATAACAGCATTGAGAAGGGAATATCCCAGAGGCAGAACAGCATGAAAAAAGACGACGACGGAGATGGAAAAGTTGATGAAGACGGCTATGACGACCTCAACGGCGATGGGCACATCACTCGATTTCGCTACAAAGACCCGAATGGCAGGTATGTGATTGATGATGTTGATCCGCGTTTGATGGTCCGTCTTGGCAGAAATGCTAAAACAGATAAACAGCTGTATTCAATCATCAGGGAAGATAGGGACAATGATGGTGACGGTGAACGCGGGGAAGACTCTGAAAGAGGCATCGATTTAAATCGGAATTTTCCGGAAGGATGGTGGGAAACTGATGGAATGGCGGGGGGCCAGGGAAATTACCCGACATCAGCCCCTGAAATCCATGCAATTGCCGAGTTCTTCACCAACCATACAAATATCCTGATGGCACAGAATTATCATACATCCGGCGGATTTACCTACAGACCGCTGGGTACTGCTCCTCACAACCAGCTGCATCCAAAGGATGTTGCGGTATTCGACATGATTATGGGAAAAAAATACCTCGAAATTATAGGAGAGGAGGTTCCTGAAGCATGGAAAGCACCAGGTTCCCTTGCCAGATTCAAAGAAGAGCTTGAGAAAAAATCTAAAAATAAGTATGCCATAGCACGAGGATATGAATTGCCGCGTGGTTGGAGAGCCAGCTATAACGAAGCCAGGGACCGGCGATACGGCTATGGAATGGCATCAGACTGGATGTACATGCAGTTCGGTGCATATGCCATAACCACCGAGCTCTGGAACCCTCAAAAAGACATAAAGGATTTCCCTCAGTTTACCGGACCTGACGCCAGAATAGAAGCGCAACGTGCCCTTTTAAAATACCAGGATGAAAAATACGGCGGAAAACTTTTTATCCCATGGAAAAAGTTCGAACATCCTGAACTGGGAGAAGGTGAAATTGGTGGCTGGATACCAAAATACCGAAGTAATGCTTTGCCGGGTGAACCTCTGCTCAACGTCTGCGAAAAGCACTGGCAGTTCGAGCTTTTTAGAGCAGGACTCCAGCCAGAAATCGTGATCACCGATGCCAAAGCTCGTGTGCTGTATACAGCAAATAAAACAAATAATGTTGTTGTGTCTCAGAAAGGCGATTCGGTGTCAATTAAAAAGGGAAAATCAAAAGGAAAATACAAAATTGTTGAAGTCACTGCAGTAATCGAAAACAAAGGAAAACTTGCTACCCATATTGCCCGGGGAGCAGAGCTTGCAGGAAACCGTGAGGACATTGTTTGGCTGATCGGAGACAGAGATAAAATCACTCACCTGCAGGGCACAAAATTCCAGAAACTGGGTGTTATCGAGGGAACACAAGAAATCCCCGGATATGCAGGCAGACCCGGTGCTGGATCAGCAGGACAACAGCGGATGCAGAGAATGCCTCGCTTTATACCGCCAGGCTATCCTATGTTTTTCAGGATGCGGGGAGCGAGATTCGAGCCAACGCAGGTTAAACAGACAGGTCCGAAACGTGAAGTCAGGTGGCTCATTGCAGTGGAAGGAAACACGCCGCTTAAAGTTGTAGTAACATCTCAAAAAGGCGGCACAAAGGTTAAAAACCTTTTGATTCAATAATATGGGGGTGCACTATGAAATCGAAAAATAATTTTAAATACATATTGGGTTTGGCACTGACTGTCTTACTGGTGGCATCCTTTACGGTTCCAGCATTTGGACAGAAAAAACTGCAGAAAAACCCAGCCGGGTACCACGGTGAACTCGACTTTCCCATTAGCTGGAAGCGGTATTATTCCTATGCGGAATGGACAAAGATTATGCACGATATCCAGAAGAAGTATTCTCACCTGGCAGACATCGAAAGCATCGGCAAGAGCCGGATGGGGCGCGACCAGTACCTGATAACCATCACCGCAAAATCGACAGGAAAACATCAAGACAAGCCTGCGATGTGGGTCGATGGAGCAATACATGGAAATGAAGTAAACGGGATTACATGCTCTATGTACCTTATGTGGTATTTACTAACGAGGTATGATTACGACAAATATATCTTTGACCTGGTAAACGACTGCACATTTTATATTCTGCCTGGTCTCAATGTGGATGCCAATGAATCCTTTGTCTCATTTCCAAATACGCCTAACAATCCGCGTGAACCGTACAGACCCGAAGATAACGACGGTGACGGGCTTTACGATGAAGACCAGACAGAAGATGTTGACGGCGACGGAGAGCTCTCTGTTATGTACATTGAGGATCCCAAAGGCGCGTACAAGTTATCACCTGACAAGCGTCAGTTTATTCGGTTAACTGATATAAAAGAAGAGGGCTTGCGGTTTCGCCGAATCGGCTCAGAAGGGTATGACAATGACGGCGACGGCATGATCAATGAAGATGATATTGGCGGACCAGATCCGAATAGAAATTTTCCATATGGATGGAATCTTCAGGCGGGAAATCCCTATCCCATGTCAGAACCGGAATGTCGTAATGTGTTCGAATTTCAGATTGCTCATCCTAATATTTTTGCCAGTTTTCACTATCACAATACCGGGAGGCTGATCATGTTCCAGGCACCGCCAGCAGTAAGAGCTCCAGCCCAAACAACAGGACAAAGCCAGCGTATGCAGGAGATGATCAATCAGCGCCTGGAGGAAATGCGAAAGGCCAATAAATACGCACAGTATTTTGACCGCCAGGTTGCTCAAGAATATCAACATGACATGGATACACAAACAGAAATCGTTACGATGGGTGCGCGTATTATGAAAAACTACCGCCCCACCATCGGAGGCCTCAGCGGCCAGGCACATGCAGCAACATATTATATGCTCGGAGCGTATAGCTACCTTATCGAACTATGGGGATCGCCTGCATTTGATGCAGATGTGGATGGTGATGGGAGAGTCTCTGATGAAGAATACCTTAAGTGGATTGATATTGAGCTGACTGGGGAAGGTTGGATTTTGCCGCACAAATGTAATCATCCCGATCTTGGAGAAATCTGGATCGGCGGCACACGTAAAAAACACACACAGAGAACACCCCCTGCCCGGTATATAGAAATGGAAGCCTTTAAAAATGCTCAATTCGTGATGTACTGTGCCAGTCAGTTTCCTAAAGTGGAAATAGATGAATTGACCATAACTCCTGCAACGCAGGACCTTTACTGGGTCGAGGCGGCGGTAAGGAATGACCGGATTTATCCCACCATTTCGGACAGATCAATACAGCTGAAGAGAGGGGAGAAGGATAAAATCACACTCAAATCGTCGAATAATATATCCCTGGTTAATATTCCTGAAGGCAAGACAATGGTTGATCCTTTTAATTACGAAACACAATATGAAACGATCACCGAGAAAGGAACTGAATTCAGGCTTAAAGGGAAAGAAACGCTCCACTTCTGTGCTCTGGTAAAAATGGATGGATCTCAAGGCTGGGTGGAAGTTGGCGTCAAATCACAGCACGGCGGTACAGCCAAGAAGAAAATTAACATCAAAATCGGCAGATAAAATTGTAGGGGTTTGATTCATCAAATGCGCTACGTGGTTTTGATATGTTCTGTATTATGCCTTGAATGGCGTCCTCTTTTACCAAAATCAATGCGTAGCTTATTGAGGTAATTCTTTTCTGACGTAATCAAGAAACCTTTCGCAATCTTTTAATGCTTTTTCTGCTTCAGATTTATAAACTAATCTTTCTTCGTATTCAGCCATGTTTTTTATTCGGAGTATTTTGTTAAATCTGTTTGTGTTTGCTTTTAATTCTTTATCCTCTTTTCTAATGGTTCTTAAAAGACTCACTGCATCGTTGTGTTTTTCTCCAGCGTGGCGTTTACCAAGAAAATATACACACATAGCATCACATGCTGCGATGCAAGAGTGAATAGCACATATTGTCGAGGCATTCCATTTTTGATTTATGAAGGTATCTCTTGCTGCGTGTAAACATTCCTCAGCTCGTTTTAAATAGTTGGTATAGGATGACTTTGAGATATTTCTTGTTCTGAATTTAGAAGGCATAGCCAGCTATCTTTTTGGAAAGATCTTAATGCCTTTGTTAATTTCAGAGATAATTTTTAGGTTTTTCTTTTGTTTCAGCTCCTTCTCGCTTAAAACATAAGGTGCTAGGCTATTTCCGTACTTTTCTAAGCACGTATTTGCCAATTTCTCTATTGACAGCTCGATTTTTTCTTTATCCTGTTCGTCTTTAAGGAGGATAAAAATATCTATATCACTGTTTGGCCTTTCCAAACTTTTTGTTATGGATCCAAACAAGACTACTTTCTTAATAAAAGTCTTGGGCAGCATTCTCAAGACAGTTTTTTTTAAGTTCTCTAGCGGTTCTTGGACACTTGTGATGCTTTTGGTGATTTTAGACAAAACTTCATAAGCATAGCTTTTACGGTTTACTCTCCATAAGTTAGCTTTCCCTACTTTAACAGAGTTTATAAAATTCATGTCAGCAAGTTCTCGTGCTGTTCTATTTATACTCATATGAGAGACGTTTAAAATCGAAGCAATTTCTCGTTCACTCATAAAAGCTTCGTGGCTTATTAAGAACTTGATGATTTTTACTTTTGTTTTTGAATTTAAGACATCAAGCGGTAAAATATGGAACTTCATCTTTACTCCTGTTGTAACATATCTGTTACAAGTGTAACAGATATTATATAATTTTCAAGCCTTGATTTACTTCAAGCCTTTATTTATCTCGATTTATAAGATATCTTAAAGCTCAAGGAGGTAGACATGAAACGGCTTTCCATCTTTCTGGTGTTACTGTTTATGTTTTTTGCCTGTTCATCGCAGCAAGGCCAGGAAAGGGACCCATCAATTCTTACTCTGGAGCGCATCTTTAGTTCTCAAGAATTCGCTTCCGAACGCTTTGGACCGGCACGATGGTTAAAAGATAAAAGTGCTTACACAACTCTTGAAGACTCAAGGTCAAAAAAAGGTGCTCGTGATATAGTTCTATACGATGCAGAAACAGGCACACGAGAAATCCTGGTGTCCGCCAAAAAGCTCATCCCGAAAGGCGAGTCAAGACCTCTCTCCATTTCCAATTATGACTGGTCTTCGGACGCAAAGAAACTCCTTGTCTTCACGAATACAAAACGAGTCTGGCGGCAGAATACACGGGGAGACTACTGGGTTTATGATTTAAACGACGGGAGTCTGCATAAGCTTGGGGGAGATGTGGAGCCTTCATCGCTCATGTTCGCCAAGTTTTCCCCGGATGGGAGCAAAGTAGCGTATGTTATCAGGAATAACATCTATGTAGAGAACTTAAAGAGCCATCAAATAAAGCAGCTGACAAAGGATGGCTCAGAGACCATCATCAACGGAACCTTTGACTGGGTGTATGAGGAGGAATTTTCGCTCAGGGACGGTTTTCGCTGGAGCCCGGATAGTAAATGGATAGCTTACTGGCAGCTTGATGCAGAAGGGGTGAAGACTTTTTATCTTATCAACAATACTGACCAGCTTTACCCAGAGCTCATCCCGGTCCAGTATCCGAAGGCAGGGGAGACCAACTCTTCAAGCCGTATTGGAGTGGTGAGTGCAAAGGGAGGGGAGACCTGCTGGATTGAGTTGCAAGGTGACCCGAGAAACCATTACATTGCCAGAATGGATTGGGCAGCAAATTCGGAGGAGATTATTTTCCAGCGCCTTAACCGCCTTCAGAATACAAACTGGGTGAAACTTGGTGATATTCGCACCGGAGAGGCGCGCACGATTCTGACCGAACGCGATAAGGCCTGGCTGGAAGTGGAAAATGACATACGCTGGCTGGATGATGGAAAACAATTCGTTTGGACTAGCGAGCGGGATGGCTGGAGGCATATTTATCTTGTCTCACGGGATGGAAAAAAAATTAAGAATTTAACTCCCGGGGAATACGATATAGTCAGCATGCAGAACATTGACGAAAAGAGAGGCTGGGTTTATTTTATCGCTTCCCCAGATAATCCGACACAGCGCTATCTTGTCCGGGTGGGACTGGACGGCTCAGGAAGAGCTGAACGTATCTCTCCCATGGACCAGACCGGATCACACAGCTACCGGATTTCCGAAAACTCCGGCTGGGCTTTTCACACCTTTTCCTCCTTTGGTGAACCGCCTGTGACGGAGCTTGTGCGGTTGCCTGAGCATGATGTGGTGCGCACTTTAGTGGATAATTCAAAACTCCGGGAGAAAGTTAAGACTATTAAAAAGAGCCCTGTTGAGTTTTTCCGGGTAGATATCGGCGGTGGTGTGGAACTTGATGGGTGGTGTTTGAAACCGCCTGATTTTGATCCAACAAAGCGCTATCCTGTGCTTTTTTATGTCTATGGTGAGCCGTGGGGGTCTACTGTTGTTAATAGATGGGGTGGAAACAGCTATTTGTGGTATCTTATGTTGTGCCAGCAGGGCTATCTGGTGATGAGCGTGGATAATCGAGGGACAAGAGTGCCTCGTGGACGGGCATGGCGGAAGTGTATTTACCGGCAGATAGGGATTCTTGCCTCTGCTGACCAGGCTGCAGCATTACAGGCTATAGTCAAACGCTGGCCCTGGGTGGATTCAAACCGCATCGGGATCTGGGGCTGGAGTGGAGGAGGGTCCATGAGCCTCAATGCAATATTCAGATACCCGGACCTCTATCATACAGCCATGGCTGTAGCTTTTGTAAGCAACCAGCGGTATTATGATACGATCTATCAAGAGAGATACATGGGGCTTCCAGAAAATAATAAGAAAGGTTACAGGAACGGCTCTCCCATCACTTATGCCCATCAATTAAAAGGGAACCTGCTTCTTGTTCACGGGACAGGGGATGATAATGTCCATTACCAGAATTTTGAGGCACTGGTGAATGAGTTGATCGAACACAACAAGCATTTCACGATGATGGCCTATCCAAACAGGTCACATGGGATTTATGAAGGGGAGAATACGACACGCCATCTGTATGAGCTCCTGACAAGATATTTAAAAGAGAACCTGCCCCCAGGTGGAATTTTAAAATAGGGCCAGGCCCCATTTTTTTCAGACCGCTTTTTTTTGAATTTTTTGCCTTAGAAGGTTATCCCTGTTAAAATTATTTATAATGCAGGTATTTTAAACAATTTTTTATTTCAAAAGGAGGTTCAGATATGAAACGTAATTTTTTCTCTTCAGGGACTTCAGTTTTACTGATAACTGTTTTGATGCTTTTTGTCTTTCAAAATTATTCCTTTGCACAGGATAAAACTAGCAAGATTGATAAGTTAATGCAGCTTTACTACGATTATGGGCAGTTTAACGGAACAGTGCTGGTTGCCGAAAAGGGGAAGGTTTTATACAAAAAAGGATTCGGCCTCGCGAACATGGAATGGAATATTCCAAATAAACCGGGCATAAAGTTCAGAATAGGGTCCATTACAAAGCAGTTTACATCCATGCTGATCTTACAATTGGTCGAGCAGGGAAAGATAGATTTAGAAGCTAAGTTAAACGATTACTTACCCGATTACCGCAAAGACACCGGAGAGAAGGTAACTATCCATCATTTATTGACTCATACTTCCGGGATACCGAGCTATACCGGTCTGCCGGAATTTTCCGAAAAAATAAGCCGCAACCCTTATTCAGTTGATGAATTTGTGAAAAAATACTGCAGTGGAGATTTGGAATTCGAACCAGGTTCCAAATTCGTTTACAATAATTCCGGCTATTTCCTATTAGGAGCCATTATTGAAAAAGTAACTAAAAAGAAGTACGAAGATGTGCTAAAAGAAAAGATATTTGATCCTGTTGGTATGAAAAACACAGGTTACGATCATCACAGCACAGTTTTAGAAGAGCGTGCTGCAGGGTATTCAAAGACTTTTGATGGATACAATAATGCCACATATCTGGACATGTCTCTCCCTTATGCAGCAGGTTCGCTTTATTCCTCGGTAGAAGATCTCTATTTGTGGGATCAAGCCTTATATACAGAAAAATTGCTCTCTAAGAAGATAAAAGAGCTTTTGTTTAAACCGCATGTGTCTGCAATGGGGCAAAAATACGCTTATGGATGGGTTGTTGGCAAAAGGAGCTTTCCAAAATCAAAAGAGAAAGTTACGAGTATCGCCCACGGCGGAGGTATTAATGGATTTAATACTCAGATCGTAAGATTGGTCGACGACAAACATTTAATTGTATTGTTCAATAATACGGGAGGAGCCAATCTTGCAGGAATGAGTAGCGGGATTATAAATATTCTTTATGATAAGCCATATCAATTGCCAAAAAAGTCAATAGCAGAAGTGATTTATCAAACAATAGTCGAAAAAGATGTCGAATCAGCGATCAAACAATACCATGACCTTAAGAAAGAACATTTCAAAGACTATGATTTCAGGCCGACCGAATTGAATTCATTAGGGTACCATCTGCTTCAAAGAGTGAAAAAAATCAAGGAAGCCATTGAGATTTTAAAGTTAAATGTCAAGATTTATCCAAAATATGCTAACGGATACGACAGCCTTGCTGAGGCTTATATGGAAAACGGAGATAAATTGCTGGCTATCAAGAACTATGCGAAATCATTGGAGCTGGATCCGAATAATACAAATGCTATTGAAAAGTTGAATAAGATTAATAAAGAGAAATAGAGAAGTCTGTAATTGGGCCTGTCTCTATTAATGATATATTTTTTGCCAGTTCTCTGTATCTAAATTGACTAACCAAAGTTCATCTTTATCAGGATTTTCAACCAGGACAGTATTGTTTATTCCCAGAATATAACGAATGCCATATTTAGTGCGAAAAGGAATTTTTATACTTTTTTCCTCCTTAAATTGTCTTGAAATTACAACTATGTGAAGTTCATTATTTATAACATCAGCCACAACAAATTTTTGGTCGTTCAAGATAAAATCAAAGTTTAAACGACGCCGAAAGGGTCTGCCGTAAGTAAGTTCTTTTAGTTCTCTTATTTTATCTTGCTGAAGATCGTATACATATAATTCATTTTTATCTGCTATAAATAGAATATTATTTCCATTCTTGCTCCATTTGTATCCACCTATTGAATCAGCTTTGTGGACTTCTTTTTTTTCAAATGTTTGGAGGTTCAATAAAGATAAAGTTTCCTCTTCAGTATTATTTTCGTAATATTGAAAAGCGAGGAAATTCTGTTTAGGTGAAATCCGTAATTCTCTTGGCCGGTTAAGGCTATCTGCCAAGATTTTGTATTTTTCGTTTTTTAGGTCATATTTAACAATTTTTGATGGTCTCATACTCAATAAAAAAATCAGGCTGTTGTCGGATTCTGACCATTCGATTAATCGAAAATGAGGTTCTCCGGGAAAGCGCAAGCCTTTACTCTTCAAACCGGTTCCATCTGAATTTATCCTCCATAATGTATACCTGGAATTATGAGTCTCTCCTCTATACGCTATTGTCAAAAAAACAATCTCTTTGCCATCTTTTGATAGAATACAGGAATAAATGCTTGCATTATAAAAAGGAGAATCTTCTGTGATCCCTGAGTCTATCAGGCGTTTTTTTTGGGAGCCATCTGTGTTCATTATCCATAATTCTTCTTTTTCATATTTCCAGTCAACATATTGTCGGAAGGCAATTTTTTCTCCTCTCACAGAGTAAAGATCCTGAGAATTGAATGGCAGATGCAGTTTTGAATTTATGATTTTATCTAATTTCTCTTTTTCTGGAAGGTACCTGAAAATTCCTTTGTCAGTATCAAAGTAATAATTTCCTTTGTAATCATGGAAGGAATCAGAGGAATAAGGTAGATACCTATAACTGGATTTTATAAAAGAAAATGTCCCTGTACTTAATAAAATGAAGGAGAGGGCTAAAAAGAGAAGGGCAGACTTTGAAAATTTCCAGATTTTTTTCCAAACTTGAGAAAAATCAGTCTTTAAAAATGTAATAACAGAAGCCAGGATAAAACTTAGCCAGATAAAGGAAGCAAAGACTCCAATGCCTGTAGACCCGCGGAGGACCTTGAGAAAGGTTATATACATATCCCAAACAAGAAGTAATCCAATAGTTATTGAAATAGAAACAAATATAATAATGAACTGTTTCTCATAGAGAAATGATATAGAAAATGAGATGGTGAACAGAATGAACGCAATCACCAGAGAACTGAAGAATAAAGAAGAAACTCCCGGGAAACCAATGCTACTGTTAAAACCTGCAATAACTACTTTTAATCTTGGGAAAATAAGGATTGTGGAGAGTAATATCAATAAAGTTGAAAAAAAGATAATTGTTTGAGCGAGATATTTAATGAACCAGATTTTCCATTTTTTTATCGGTCGGGAAAAAAGATAAGTCCAGGAATCATCCTTGAACTCAGAATAGAAAGCGCTGGAGCCAAGGAGAACAGATGTTAGAGGGAAAATTACCAGTATCATCGCGAGATATAAGTACTCGAGTAATTCTGACTTTGCTCTTGGATATAAAAGATATATCAAAGCAAAAATGAGCAAATTAATTGTGAAGAAAATGAGTATATTTACTTTCTCTCTCAACTCTTTAAGGAATAATTTTCTAAACATTAGGGCCTCCGATGCTTTTCGCCTCTATTTTTCGTTTTTAGATACAAAGCTGATAAAAATTTCTTCCAGAGTTAAGGGTTCAATATCCCAGCGGGTAGGGGATAGTGCTTCAATCTGTTTCTCCATTACCTTGTCCCAGGGATAAATAACAAGATCAGCTATATTACCTTCTCTCTGTTCCTTAAGAACTCCGTCAATTCCAATTTTTTCAGGAACCGAGTCTTTGAAGGTTATCCGGACTCTTTTTGCTGCATTTTTTACCTTCTGATAATCTTCATCAAGGATTAGATGTTTGCTGTGAAGTATGCCGAGGTGATCAACGATTTTTTCCAGTTCATGGATGAGATGGGTGGAGAAGAGAATTGTGGTTCCTGCTTCACTGAGTTCTCTGATAATGCCCTTTAGAAAATCCTGCCGGGTTGGAACATCTATTCCAGAGGTTGGGTCATCAAGTATTAAAAGTTCAGGCTCTGAGGCTAATGCAACAATCAATCCCAGCTTTAACTTCATTCCCCTTGATAGAGTTCTTATTCTCACTTTATTATTTAAAGAGAATCTTTCTAAAAATTCATGCGCTTTTTTTGAATTCCATTTGGGGTAGAAGGAAGAATTCAAATCCAATAAATCTTTTATAGTCATCCAGGAGTAGAAAAAAGATTCCTCCGGGATATAACCGACTTCTTTTTTATAAGATGAGTGTTTGAATTCGATTTTTTGATTTTTATAAAAAATCTCTCCTTTATTCGAAGGAATGATTCCCATGATCATACGGATTAAAGTGGTTTTCCCCTCGCCATTATTACCGAGGAGTCCGTAGACTTTTCCTTCCTGAAGTGTCATGTTGAAATTTTCAAGAACCTTTTTTTGTCCAAAACTCTTGTCCAGGTTTATTATATTTAAGATTTCACTCATTTTTTCTCTCCTTGAGTTACAGTTTTATCTGAGGTTTGAAGCCTTTTATCAAAGAGTTTTTTCATTTCAAGGGATTGAAGGCTAAATTTTTTTGCTTCCCCTATGGCATCGTCAAATATTCGATTTAGTATTTCCGTGCGCTCTTTTTTTATAATGGAAGAAGATATTTCAGAAATATAACAGCCTTTTGCTTTTTTTGTATAAATAAATCCTTCCCTTTCCAGTTCTCTGTAGGCCCGTGCAACAGTGTTAGGGTTGACGATTAGCTCAGCTGCCAGGTCTCTTATAGAAGGGAGAGGCTTGTGAGGCTTCAGGATGCCAAGGGAGATGTTTATCTTTATTTCCTGTTTTATTTGTTCATAGATAGGAACAAAACTTTTTGGCTCTATTTTTATCAAATTGTCCTCACTTCTGTATGACTGTATTAGTAATATAATACAGTTAATAAAATTTGTCAAGTTTTTTAAATAAATATTTATAGGTGGGAGCTGCTTGTTTCTGTAGAGGCTTGATTTATTTGTAGGGGCTTGATTTATCAAGCCCACTATTTAATTATTTTTTTTAAAATCTATCCTAAAAAAGTAGTGGATTTGATAAATCAAATCCCTACATTAGACAGTAGAAAATAGGGGTAACACAAAAAAATGCATAAAATTTGCGCCGTTAAACTTGCAATGAAAAGAAAGATAAAATATCTTTAAAGCTGTCCTGAAATAATCAACAAGGAGAATTCATATGGATAAAAAAGTTCATCTGTCTTTTAAAACATTCATCTTATTTGCGCTTCTTTTGCCACTGCTAATTCTGCCGGTCCATGCGCTGGAGAAAGAAAAAGCAGATAAGATTACGTCCTTTGAAGAACTTGAAAAGGCGATAGTACAGACGCAGGAGAAGATAAAGGAAAATCCGGAAGATGTGGAGGAGTATTGCCGGCTGGCCCAGCTTATGCTCAAAAAAGGACAGTACGATGCAGCCAAACAATCTTTACAGAACGTTTTAAACATTAAACCGAACCATATCGGCAGCCTTCTTACTTTATCAAGAGTGTACTGGGGCTTGTACCAGTTCGAAAAAGGAGAAGAAACGTTTAAAAAGGTTGAAGCTTTGGATCCTGAAAATAGGAAAGCGCAGTTTCTTGAGGCAACGTTTGCCATTGACAGGATGGATTTTGATGCAGCTCTATCAATCTATCAGAGTATACTAGAGAAAAAACCGGAATCAGCAGAGGCTCTATGCGGGATTGCTGAGGTCTTTTACTGGAGAGATCAATTCGAAGAATCTGAAAAATACATTAAGAAGTGCCTTTCACTAAACCCGGAGATCTCCAGGGCTTATCTGATACAGTCGTTGATCCACCGCCTCCGACAGGAAAATGACGAATGGAAAGAGACCGGTCTTAAAGCTGTGGAATTAGCTCCCTTTGACGAGTTGGCCAGGACGAATATGGCAAAAATTTTTATGAGAGGCGAAGGCAAGATGGATGAGGGCTATGAACAGGCACAAATTGCTCTAAAAATTAATCCTTATTCTTATAATAGCCACTTATTTCTAGGGACAGGATGGACTCCAAAAAATTATAAAGAACAAAAGATTGAAGGTGATGAGGAAACAGTCAATAAGATTAAAGAACTCCTTAAAGAAGGAGACGGGTTTCTCCTTAACCAGGAGTTCGGTAAGGCTAATACAGCTTTTATTAAAGTCCTTAAGCTTGCCCCTTCAAACATAACGGCTCAAATCGGCAAAGGCACTCTGAATTATCACTTGAAAGAATACAGGACCGCTCTAAGCTGGTTTTTCAAAGTGCTGGACATAGAACCTGATTACGGCCTGGCTCATTATGGTGTTTGCCAGTCGCTTCTCCGTTTGAAAGACAGGATCAATGTTAGATTTGCCGAGATTGAGAAGGAATTTGCTGCAAAAGATGAAGCCGAGCCGCCTTTTCTCAGGGAAGTTTTTATCAATTATGAACAGCTCGACCCGGAGATTCAGAAAATCATACGGTTCTCGGTCAAGCCTTTAAATAATTATTTGAAAGTTTTGAAGGATGGGCATGCGACCTTTTATCTAATTCCCTTTCACAAACTGCTCTGGGAATGCCCTTACCTTGACAAAATGAAAGGGACTCGCACCTTTGATAAGAGGCTGTGGGATGATGTTAAAGGTTGCGGAGGATTTAATTCAACCAGCGGCTCTGATTGGGAAAAAGATGTCAAATATCACCGATTTAATGTTGTAGCCCACGAGTTCGCCCATCAGGTGCATTCGTTTTTGTCAGAAGAACTAAAAAAAGAAATCAAGCGGCTTTTCCTTAAAGCCAAGAAGGAAAGAATAACCCTGGATTTCTACGCGGATTTTAACGAATGGGAATACTTTGCTGTTGGTGTGGAGGCCTATGTTTCGGAAGAGAAACTGGCCGACCAAAAGATCGGATATGGTCATACTAGAAGGGAACTTCTGGGAAAGGACCCTGACCTATATAACTTTATTAAAAGCCTGAGCGAGCAGGAAAGATACCTTGAGAATGAAATTAAGGCTGTGGTCAGATAAAGACTATTTTTTTCTTTTCCAATAATAATAAGCCGGTATTCCCAGTGCGGTGAGAAAGATACCGGCCAGAGCTTCAACGGGTTTTTCTATCAGCGTATTGAGAAGAATGCCTAATGAGGCGATGATGAATATAATGGGGACGACAGGATATCCCCAGGTCTTATACGGCCGTGGAAGGTCGGGAAACTTTTTCCGCAGCGTAAAAACAGATGCGGCCGCAGCGATCCAGAAGACGATAGCAATAAACATGGCGAAGGTGAACATCTGTTCAAAAGTTCCAGCCAGAGTAAGGATGGATGCCCAGACTGCTTGAATGAGAATAGAGAATCCCGGGGTACGGAAACGGGGATGGACCTGGGAAACCCTCTGGAAGAAAAGTCTATCTTTGGCCATAGCGTAATAGACCCGCGGGCCTGTTAAAATGGAGCCGTTGAGAGAGCCAAAGGTTGAGATGATGACAACCGCCGAGATTAGTGCCCCAGTTGATCCCCCGAAAAGTGCTGTTGTGGCTTTTTCTGCAATTCTCACGACTCCTGTGACTTCACCTATGGGCAGAGCGTAAAAATATAAATAATTAGTCAGAACATAGAGGCAAGTGATTCCCAGGGTTCCCAGGATTAAGGCCAGTGGAAGGTTTCGCTTGGGATTTTTAATTTCACCGGCTACAAAATTTACATTATTCCAGCCATCAAAAGCCCAGGACACTGCTACAAGTGAGATCCCAAACCCGATGAAAAGTGTACCAAGACCAAGACCGCCCGGATTCATAGTGAGGTCAGGATGTGATCCTCTACCAAAGGCAAATCCCAGGATGATAATAGCCGCGACTATTCCCACCTTGAAGACAGTGAAGACATTCTGAATAATTTTCCCGAACCCAACTCCGATAAAATTAAAAAGAGACAGCAAAAGGATAACAGCGACACCAACGATCTGGCCTGCTGAAAGAGTGAAGCGGAAAGAAAAGTGAAAAATTTTTATGCTCTGATTGAGAATAAGTGTGTTGGTGGATAAACCGGGGAAAAAATGGCCAAAATATTCTGCGAAAGCGAGAGCCAACCCGGCAATGCCTCCGGTCATATAAACAAGAAAAAGGATCCAGCCAAAAAGAAATGCAGCCATATGACCGTAGGCTTCTCTGAGGTATACGTACTGTCCACCGGCTTCCGGCATAGCGGCTCCAAGCTCAGCATAAGTTAGGGCCCCGGCAAGTGTCAGCAGCCCGCCTACGATCCATGCCAGAAGTATAAGGCCGGCCGAAGGAAGATATTTGGCCATAATACCGGTTGTGAGGAATATGCCTGACCCGATAACGATCCCGACCATAACCATGGACGAATCAAAGAGACCGAGCTGGCGGTTGAGTTGAACCGGAACTTTTTCCTTTGTCTCTTGCATTTATTTAAAAATAATACATTTTTTCTATAAAGAATCCAATTCGATTTTGCTGGATTGAAACGCTCCACTCTGTTAATAAAAAATATTTTAAAAATATTAAAAAAAATACTTGACAAATGATGGTTTTATGCTTAAATTACTTTATATATTAAAGTACTTTAAATTAATTAAATTTATAAAGGAGAAAACATGAACGATTTACAAGCAAAGGATGAGATTCAATTCATTCAAGAGATGATTGAGAGAACAAGGAAGATTACAGCTGGTTCCTGGATGTTCTTCTTAGTCTGGGGGATTGTGGCTATTCTTGGTATTGCCGGTATGTATGCTCTGGTTTTTGTCGAAAAATACAGTTGGATCTGGTTAAACTGGGTAGTTTTTATGAGTTTCGGAGTTGTCTTCTCGATCGTTTATGGCAAAAAGCTGGAACGAATGGAAGGAGCGAGGACCTATGCTTATATCACAACCGGTCATCTCTGTATTGCCTGCGGAATAGCTTTCGGTTTAGTGGGTTTTATTTTTCCCCTTCTGAAGTTGTATTCCTGGGAATTAATTCCAATTTTTATATCATTGGTTGCAGGGATTCTTGTTTTTACTCTGGGTGGTATTTATGAATGGAATCTATTGAAGTGGTGCGGCGTTATCTGGTGGCTTGGCGCGTTAGGAATGATTTTTATTCATGAGAACTATCGAGGTCTTCTTGTTGTACCGCTTTTATTGATCGGTTACATCATGCCTGCCCTTGTACTCCGCTCCATGTATCAAAAACAAAGTGAAAAAAATGCCTCCTGAGAAGTTAGCACAACTTGATCCTGTCATTCATTCAAGGATAAGGCTTGCAATATTATCAGTCCTGATTTCTGTCAAAGAAGCGAGTTTTAATTATTTAAAGAGTACAGTTGGAACTACAGATGGAAATTTAAGTGCGAATTTATCAAAACTTGAAGAGGCTGGGTACATTTCTGTAAAGAAGGTTTTTAAAAAGAAAAAACCGCTGACAACCTGTTCCATTACAGATAAGGGGAGAAAGGCATTTTCAAAGTATTTGAAAGTTCTGGAGTCTTATGTAAGTTTTAAAAAGTAGTAAGTGGGCGGCCCCTTGTTTTTATTATATGGTATTATGCTTTTTGTTTTAACTTATAGAGTACATGACCGAGGTAACCAGAATCATTAATCTCTGCAATATATAGTCCTGGCTGGAGGTGGGCCCGTCTTTTTAACATAGGTTCTGAGAGATATTCCAGCAGGGCACCTGCTTCCCAATCCTTACTGTTGTCACTCAGCAATATTGGCACTTTGTCTTCAACTAACTTTTCCAAGATTTCTCGTAAGCTCATAGCTGCCTCTCCTGACATATTTGTTCGGTAATTTACCTCTAAATATATTATACGTCATTTTAACTCTTTTGGTTGCTGTTATTTTTATTTTTTTTCGCTTTCCTCAAAAAATTCTCTGAAATTCTCCTTATATATATGGACGTAAAAGTTGTAGAAATGGTTGCCTGTGATAAAAATAATGTTTGCATCTAAATATTTATCATTGAGTCGACAGCTAGAAGAAAAAAACGCCTTTAAACTTATTTTTATTTATCTTTTTATTTGAGAAAAACAGATAATTAGAATCGTCTTCATGAAGAACTTGACATTTTTAAAAAATGATAATATCATTGTATGAAAGTAGGAAAGTAAGAAATTAGGAATATCTTACAAATTAGGAGATAAAGATGGAAGAATTGGTTAAAGTGAGAGAAAAAGGGCAGGTGACTTTGCCGTTATATATAAGAAAAGATTTGGAATTAAAAAAAGGGAGTTTTGTTTTAGCCAAAGTTGTTGACAATACTATTGTATTGGTTCCCCTAAAAGTCATAGATAAGAGTCAAGATTGGTTTTGGACGGAACGGTGGCAAAAACTTGAGGCAGAGGCTGAAAAAGATATCAAGGAGGGGAGAGTGAAGACTTTTGATTCTGTTGAGGAACTATTTGATGAAATTGAAGAAAGTTCTAAGATTGACAAGAACAGAAAGGTTCAGAAAAAGCGTTCTTGATTTAGATCAAAAAACACAGGAAAAGCTAAAGAAACAGCTAAAGATCTTAGTATCCAATCCTCGGAGTCCGTCATTAAAAATAAAAAAAATTAGAGGGACAAGGTTCATTTTTGAAGCTAGAGTGAATGATTCGTACAGATTTACTTTTGAGTATGGAGAAAAAAACGAAATCATTCTAAGAGTTGTTGGACAACATAATGCTGCACTAAAAAAACCTTAATGTAGGAAAAACGTGACAGACAATTTTTTCCTGACGTAATACGAGCCAGCCCCAATCTTTAAATATTATTAATAAAGACAGCCAACAATTTATATCTTTGTGCGTCTTTCTCATCAAATTCTCCTATGGCTTTACATTGTAATACTTATTACAGGGCCTTGGATCCTAAACCAAAAATAATTATCTGTAAATCAAAGAATAAGCCAAGACTTAAGAGCAAGTAATAAATAACCTGCATCGAGTCCGGAATCTGCCGGTTTATTTATCTCGTGTAGGACAAATACTGACAGATTTGCGAGTTGTAGTCCTACAAAAAATACAGAGATTTTCCTATTCAAATGATATGTTTATTGATTTAATATTTTTAGAGATATTCTCTCTGGTCGGCTGGAATATTCCCTCCATTTCCAATTTTTTCCCCCTCCAGCCGACTTTTCTGGACATAATTTCTCCTGTCAGATAAAAAGGTAGTACTATCCTTTATTACTTTGCCAAGAACCGGACATTTTTGCGTGGCACAAAACCGGAAGTTTTTGCTTTGCCTTGACAATTACTTAGTACACTTTGACATCCATATTTTTCTATGATAGAAGCAAAAGGAAATTGGGTCTTGAATTTTTCTTTGGAGGGATTCACATGTCAAAGAAAAAAAGTGAACTTAGCCGGCGCAAATTTTTGTCTTCTTCTATGGGAGTTGCTCTGGGTGCAGCCAGCCTTCCACTGCTGAAGAGAGGCTTTTTGTTTGGAAAACCTGCTGGAAGAAAATTAAAAGTTGCTCTTGTCGGAACCGGTGTCCGGGGATGCTCTACCTGGGGAAGAACTCTGATAAAAAAATACAGTGATGTACTGGAAATGGTCGGACTTTGTGATGTAAATCCAAAGCGTTTGGATTATGCCAAACAATATATGGGCGCAACCTGTCCCGTTTATATTGATTTTGTCCGGATGATTAAGGAAACAAAGCCGGATACAGTAGTTGTAACAACTACAGACTGTTTTCATGCTAAATACATCTGCCTGGCCATGAAGTTAGGATGCAACGTAATTACCGAGAAACCTATGGCAACAGATGAAAAAATGACTCAGGACATTATTGATATTGAAAAAAAGACAGGAAAAAAGTTAATTGTGACCTTTAATTACAGATATAGCCCGGAGGCTATAAAAATAAAAGAGATCTTGATGTCGCGGGAAATCGGGGAAATCACATCTGTGGATTTTAATTATTATCTGGATGTCTACCATGGTGCATCCTATTTCCGCCGCTGGCATGGATTTAAGCAGTTTTCGGGTTCCCTCCTTGTCCATAAAGCAACACATCATTTTGATCTTATGAACTGGTGGCTTGCGGCCGAACCCGTGGAAGTAAATGCATACGGGGAGCTGCGTAAATATGGATACAACGGTTCAATACGGAGTGTCCGGTGCATGACATGCCCCCATAAAGAAACGTGCGAATTCTTCTGGGATATTACCAAAAACGAACACTATATGAATCTGTATGTAAAAGCAGAATCCGAGGATGGATATATCCGGGATTCCTGTGTTTTCCGGAAAAAGATCAATATCTGGGATACCATGAACGTCCAGGTTCAGTATCACAATCGTGTGACAATGAGTTATTCCTTGAATGCCTTTATGCCTTATGAAGGGTATTTTGTTGGCTTTAATGGAACAAAGGGGAGACTGGATGCCCGTGTCTATCACAACCAGCCCTGGAAGATTCAGAATATGGCTGATTTCAGGATTACGCATAGTTTTAAAAAGAGCCGGACCTTTGGTATCCGGTCAGGCGGAAGTGAACACTGGGGTGCTGATCAGGTTATGCAGGATCAAATCTTCCGTAAGCCAGGGCCAGATCCTCTGGGACAGAGGGCTGGAAGCAGGCAAGGGGCGCTTTCCAATTTGATTGGAATTGCTGGACGCCGCAGTATCGAACAGGAGCGCCCGTTTAAAATAGAAGAGCTGGTCAAGATTTAGTTGAACCGGGCCACAATAAATGACTCTTTTTAAAGATTGAGCCGCCTTTTTTTAGAGAGTTCAAGAGGCCTGTATACTGGATTGCTGGCCTGCTTGGCTCCGAAATTGTTGAAGATACCTGACTGCTCATAATCAGGCTTTTAAGGAGTTTATAATAAAATATGAAAATTTTCGTTAAAAATAATATAATAAGAGGTCTTTTAATATTAATAGGAGAACAAGATGGTGTTGAAGAAAAAAGGCCTTGAAGGAAAAAGAATAAGTTGTGATGACTACACTTTAGTAGACTTCCTTGAATTTGAAAGTAACGACCTTTTTGAAGTGGCTGATTATTTCTGGGAATACATGTTAGATGCAGCAAGAAGAAAATATTTAGTCTACGGTCAACCCATGATGTCTGGCCCAAAAGCTGAATTTAAAGTTTATGACCGAAACACCAATTCAGTAAGAAAATTTTTAAATTTTTGTTCTTATAACTACCTCGGATATTCTTTTCATCCTGAAGTCGTTAAAGCTGTTCAGGCAACTATCAACGAATTTGGCACCGGGGCTGTGTCAGCACCACTGCTCAGCGGATATTCTAATCCGGTCAAGAAGTTAGAGGAAGAATTAGCTAAATTAAAAGGAAAAGAATCAGCAATAGTATTTTCAACAGGATATGTGACAAATTTGGGAATACTATCAGCGCTTTTAAAACCTGGTGATACTGCAGTCTTGGATATTCTGTCTCATGCTTCTATATATGACGGGGTAAGGTTATCCGGGGCAGATATAAAAGTTTTTGCGCACAATAATCCTCAGCACCTGGATAAAGTTCTTAATGGTTTAAAAACAAAAAGGAATATTGTTTGCGTGGAAGGTGTTTATAGTATGGATGGAGACCTGTCAAATCTTCCTGAAATAATCCCCGTTTGTAAAAAACATAAAGCGAAGATATTAGTTGATGAGGCTCATGCCTCATTGGTCTTTGGAAAAAAAGGGGGAGGAGTGGCAGAACATTTTGGCCTTGAAGATGAAGTTGATATTTCTATCGGTACGTTCAGTAAATCCTTCGGTGCTATTGGAGGGTATGCTGCAGCCAGTGAAAAGCTTATCGCTTTTTTCAGGTTTTTTACAAGGTCTTATATTTTTTCATGTGCTATGGCTCCTCACACCGCTGCTGGGATCCTCAAAGTCCTTGAAATTTTCAATAAAGATAAATCCAGAAAGGAAAAACTTTGGGAAAATACTCATTATATGCATGCTAAGTTAAAAGAAGCAGGGCTTGATATTGGAAGTACAAAATCTCAGGTGGTTCCTGTCATGGCTGGAAATGATTTACGGCTGCGTGAAATAAGTAAGAGGATTCAACAGAAAGGGTTGTACACGGGCGTAGTAACTTATCCAGCTGTATCAAAGAATAAAACCAGGCTGAGGCTATCAGTTTCTTCGATGCATACTAAAGAACAGATAGATAAATGTATTAGAATACTCGAAGAAGTTTTTGATAGTATGGCTGATTGGAAGCCGGGTCAATAAAGAACGTTTCCAAGAGTACACTGCTTTTTTAGTAAGCTCCGACTTTTAAAGGTTATAAATAAATATCAGCACCCAGGGGGATCTTGCTATTTACTTTATTTTCACTTCTTGTTTATTTTCATCAAAGGTTACACGTTTCCCGGTAAACATCGCAGCGATTGTCATGCAGAGAGCTACAGAGTGGTTGTACCCTGCACGGATATCCGCGTTTGGCTTCTTGCGTTTGCGCACACACTCCATCCAGTTGCGCATGTGGGCAGAGGTTGCATTATCGGTTCCAGTGATTGCGGCTGTTTCCACTCCCCCTGCCTCTGCAATAGCTATTTCCGGCAGTCTGTTTTCCTCCATCCCCATAACTTTTGCCATTCTCTGAGATAGCCCACCTTTAGGGGTAATCATATTTGTGTCCAGATTAAGTGTGCCGCCATTAGAGAAATACAGTTCTTTGGTCCCTCCTGCCGAGTTTGTCTGCCTGGAAGAGTACACAACCTGGAAGCCTTTGGACATATCATTGAGTGGACCGTAGTCAAAAACAGCTGTAAGTGTGTCAAAATTTTTCCGTCCATCCTTCCATAGGTAGACCCCACCATTAACTACTACACTTCTCGGGTGCGGTAAATCTGTAAACCAGTGGACCGTGTCAATCTGATGTACCATCCATTGACCAGGAATTCCAGACGAATACGGCCAGAACAGGCGGTATTCGATATATTTGCGTGGATCCCAGGGTTCAAAAGGGCGGTTCATGAGGTACCTTTTCCAGTCAACATCTTTCTCTTGAAGAGCAGCTACCAGGTGAGGGCGTCGCCACCGGCCAGGCTGGTTTACGTTCCATGTCATATCCACTGCTACAATATCTCCAAATCGTCCTGAGCGGATAAATTTATCAGCCTGAATGTAATTGGTTGCGCTCCTGCGTTGAGTGCCTATCTGAACAATCCTGTTAGACTTCTGAACAGCTTTGAGCGAAGCACGCGCATCTTCCCCTGTGTTTGCAAACGGCTTTTCTACATAAGCATCGCAGCCTGCCTCGACAGCCTGGATGCAGTGCAGGGCATGCTGGAAATCCGCTGTGCTTATGATCACAGCATCTACTTTTCCAGAGCCATAAAGTTCCTCATTGTTACGTTTAGCAACAATTTTCCTTCCTGTTTTTTCCTGAATAAATTCCACTCCCTCCCTACGTCGGCGGTTCCAGATATCTGAAACAGCCACAATCTCAAAATTGAGCTCCTGAGTATAATTCAGCATAGCCGGAATAAGTGCATGCCGTGCCCGGTCTGAAAAGCCGACGATTCCGACCCGTACGCGGTCATTGGACCCGAGGATTCGACTGTAACTTGCGGCAGGCAAACCAAACGCGAGCCCGGCTGCCCCTGTAGAAACAGTCTTGATGAAATTACGGCGGGTTATCTTTTTTTTCGTCATTTTTGCCTTCCTTTTTTAATGGCCACAGGACCTTTATTTTAGCATGCCCTGTGTACAGTGAGAATAAGCTTTAAAAAAGATTTATTTCACGAATCTTGATGTTGCGAAACCAGGCCGCATCAGTATGGTCCTGTAGAATTATGTGGCCTTTTCGTTTATCTGCAAAGCCCTGAATATTGCGGTATTTACTTGCGGCGAGTAAAACGTCCATTTGAGGCGTTTCCAGGTCGTATTCCAGTACTTTTACTCCGTTGAGCCAGTGTTCTCCATGGTTTCCACGGAAAATGATTCGTGCTGTGTTAAATTTGCCTACAGGTTTAAGTGTTTTTCCCTCAGGCGCAATTAGGTCATAGAGTGCGGCAGCCGTTCTGTTGCCGCCTTTCTGTGCATCGGGATGCCTGTCATCATCAAGTATCTGGTATTCAAATCCAAGCGCTGCATACTTGGGTGGATAGGATGTAGACATCTCCTCTGAAACATTATACTTGATGCCACTGTTTCCGGCAGGGCAAATTTTCCATTCCAGATAGAGTTCGAAGTTCTCAAATGACCTGGCAGTCATGATGTCTCCTCCCTGAAGAGGTTGCCCGTCTTTTTGTTGAGGAACGTCCCCGCTGGGCACCTTTTTGATTGCGCCATCTTCTATGACCCAGGGGCCATCAGGGATTCCGTCCCTTCCAAGGCCTTGCCATCCGGTGAAGGTTTCACCGTCAAAAAGAAGTATCCAGCCCTCTGCTTTTTCTGATGAGGTGAGTACGTTAAGCTCTGGCGTGGTTGTGGATAAAGGTTCGGTCTCCTGATTTGATACACAGGATAGAGAGAAAAAGATTAAAATGAGAGAAACAGCTGCAATACACATTAAGTTAAGTCTTAACAAAAACATGTTTTTTTTAAGGCAATCTGACATGGCTTGAATTATCCTTTCTGGGTTTTTAAAGTTGCGTCTCAATTTTTTGGGATTGAATCTCAATATTTAAAATATTTTTAAGAAGCATCAATTTATTAATATCAATTTAAAAAGAAAAAGAGGAAATGTCAAATGTTGAGATGCGACCCCATTCTTCTTTTATCTTTTTTGCAAAGATGCCTCCAACTTTGTATAGTATGGGCGTTCGGGTTTTTGACTCGTAATAGGTAAGCCTAAGGGACAGAAACTTGTGGGCAGGCTCTACCGCAAACCTTGGGTTCTCCCCAGGGTGTAAAGCCTTAAAAAGGAGAAGGGCATGGGAAAAACAACAAGAAGGGATTTTATCAGATTAACTGGAGTGGGAGTGGCAGCTGTATCATTGTCGCCTGTCCTGGAGGGCTCAATAAAAAGCCGCCATGAAAAAAATGAAAAAGCGCATAAGCGGCTAAAACTTGGTATGGCTTCTTACACTTTCCGGAAGTTTAATCTTGAAGATACGTTAGCCATGACAAAAAGGCTGGGATTAGAGACAATTGCTTTTAAGAGCTTCCATCTTGCTCTGGAAAGCACTGGGGAAAAGATAAAGGCTGTAGCAGAGAAGGTCAAAGCAGCCGGACTTGAGCTCTACGGCTGCAGTGTGGTTTACATGCAGAATGAGGAGGAAGTTTATCGTACGTTTAATTACGCAAAAGCAGCAGGGATGAAGGTCATAATTGGAGTTCCTAACCACGAACTTCTGGATTTAGTGAACAAGAAGGTTCAGGAGTTTGATATTCAATTGGCGATTCATAATCATGGCCCTGGTGATAAGCTCTATCCAACACCTGAGAGCGCTTATCAGAAGATTAGAAATCTGGATCCCCGCATAGGATTATGTCTTGATATCGGGCATACACAGCGCTCTGGCATTGATCCGTCAGCATCCGCAGAGAAGTTCGCTGATAGGCTGCTCGATGTGCATATCAAGGATGTCACCGCTGCATCTAAAGAGGGGAGACCTGTGGAGGTTGGCAGGGGTGTAATCGATATTCCCAAGTTTCTCCGCACTTTGCTCAAGTTGGATTACAAAGGAATTGTGTCGCTTGAATATGAAAAAGATGCCGATGACCCTCTTCCAGGAGCCGCGGAATCCCTCGGCTATGTCAAAGGTGTCCTGTCTGTTATCTAAATATACACTTTAAACTAGCGTGCATTATTCATAAAAACTGCCGATGCCATCATTCACTCTTTATAATATCTATATCAATCATCGGCATTTTTTACTCTTCGAGCGAGCCGATCTCACCAGATTGCCGCGTCGCTTCGCTCCTCGCAACGGCGTCTGCTTCGTTGCAAAGGATTTGCGGTGGAGAACCACAGCTTCATCCTTCACGCCTCGCATCTATGGCAACCTCGACTCGTGAATAATGCACGTACGCGTGAATTGATTTTTGAAAAAAATTGATTTATATTGTTAGCGAAATCTAAGGAGTAATATCTGAATCAGGAGAAAGGAAAATGAAACAAAAAAATCTTCTTAGTATACTTTTATTTCTTTTAATAGCTCAATGCTATGTGGCTGTTGGCCAATTCACTCCTGCTGAAATTGCTCAAAGGGAAAAGCTGGAGGAATTCCTCAAAACCGCAGAAATCATAAAATCAGAAGATATAGGAGAGGGAGTTACAAAACCAATAAAGCTTACACTAAAGAAGGGAGATGTGGAAAGATATGGAGCATGGAAAAATCCCAAAGGCATTAAATCGGGCCAGCTTGAGGGCTGGCAGTATGAAATAGCTGCTTATGAGATGGATAAGCTTTTAGGATTAAACATGGTCCCACCCACAGTCGAGAGAGAGCTCCACGGATTGAGAGGGTCCCTTCAGCTCTGGGTCGAGTCTCAATTAAGCGATCTGGAACTAAGAGAAAAAGGAATGAGTATTCCTGATTCTGAGCTTTTACAGTGGTCAAAAATGAAGTATTTAGCAAGAGCATTTGACAGTTTAATTGCCAACGACGACCGGACCCAGCAGAATGTACGCTATACTAAGGATTGGCGGACGATTCTCATCGACCATTCCCGTTCTTTCCGCTCCTCCGGGAAGTTCATGAAGAGACTTGTTTTTGGAAAAAAAGGTATAAAGGGTGTCACGCTTATCAGGTACGTGCCCAGGGCTTTTATAGAAAAGGTTAAAGCCTTGAACTTTGATACCATAAGGAATGCTGTAGGTCCTTATTTGAAGGACAAAGAGATTGAAGCTGTTCTCAAGCGTAAAGAGCTTCTCCTTAAAGAGATCGAAGAAATGATAAAAGAATATGGAGAAAAAAAGGTTTTGTATTAATGCTTCTTTATGTCTTTTTGGCTTTTTTTATTACTTTTCTTTTAGGCTTTCAATAATTTTCTTAATTTTTTCTTGTTTTGGATTAATCTCTAACGATTTCTTCCAGGCTTGTAAAGCCTGCTTATTATCTCCAAGCGCAAAATAGCATTCTCCAATCGAATTCAGGATCTCTACAACATTGCCCTTATGTGAAAGAGCTTTCTGATAATAAGAGACTGCCTCTTCAAGCTTGCCCAATTCATGAGATGTTTTTCCGAGATTGTAATAGAGCTCAAAATTCTCTTTTCCTGCTTTATCAAAAGGGATTAGGATTTCTCTTACTCTCTGGAATTCTTTCAAGATCAAGAGAGCTCTCGCGTAGCTTAAAGCGTAATCCAATGAATCCGGCTTTCCTTTATAGGCTTTCGATAATTCTTCTTGGGCTTTTTGTATGTCTCCCTTGTTCAGAAATTGATTCCCCAGGATATAAGAATAGTACGGATCATCAGCAGGTGGATTGGTCTGAGCGACAACCCATGATCCGGGAAAAGGTTTTGTTGTGACAGAGAATGCTTTTCTTTCAGAAAGATATTTTCGCCCCTCTCTGTCGAGGAAGGAAACCTCCACTGTGTATATTCCAGGTGAAAATTTATCCAGGGGGATTTCTTCGAGAAAATCGCGGCTGTTTTTGTATTCATTGATGTTCCTGTGTTTCGTCTGAAATATCTGCTCACCCGAATAAAACGTAAATTCCAGTATTCCCTCTTCTTTCAATCTCTGCTTTAAACCATAGATCTGAAAGAAAAGGAACAAATTGTCTTTTTCAAGGAATTTGTTATTGATGGATGGATAGAGCTGAAGATTCCCCACCTGAAAGGCTCTGTTTGACTGACTGTATGGTGAATCTCTGTTGACTTTCCTGGATAAGATGACAGGGCTCATCTTTAGATTTTTACCCATGGGCACAGAGATCTTTTTTTCGAAAGAGGTAAATTCTTTGGTGACCATGTTTTCAAATAAGAGGTTGAAGGTGTAATTGCCCGGGATCATAGGGAAAGAATCATAGAGAAAAAAAGAACTAGTCTCCAATATTTTCAACTCATCCTTTCTTAATTCAAGCGGAACATTCCTTCCCCGTTGAAATATGGTCTTCCCCTCTGCATCTGTCAAACGGATGGAAGTTTTTAAATCAGAAAAATATTTATCCTGGTAGAAATCGACAGATAAAGTTTCCGGCACAATGATGTAATTCACAAAGAAAATGCCGGAGGGATCCTGGATAATGCTAACCTTCGACTGGTTCCCCATGTAATAAACGGAATAACTGACTTCAACTACCGCTTTATGCTCTAAAAACTCATAAGCGTAGTCATCATTGACTTTCTTATGAGGATAGGTTTCAACTTCACCCACTAACATCGAGGACTGGAGTATTTGTTCCGGGCCGCTTCTTCCTGGGAAGTTTGAAAATACAGCCTCAGCCAACATGAACCCAATACTGGATTTTATTATCATGTAAGCATCTATATCTCTTTTGTCTAAATTATAAGCCTTTAATCTTTGTAATTCTTCTGCGTCCTGTGGGGATCTTTCCGCCAGAGGCGATATCGATTTTGCTTTAGAAAGCACGTCCAATCTCTGAGTGAAAGGGACTAAACTTTTTGGCCCATCTGCAAGCGGATTATAAAGCTCAAACTCTCCCGCTCCAAATTTCTGAAAGAACAGGAGTCGAAAGTTTGGTGCCTGCCCCAGTCCCGGATTGCCCTGGTAATACCAGATTTCTATAGGGTAAATGTCTGCTGATATGTATCTATCCACATTGGAAGGCCTGCCCAGCATTATGTAAAATCTTCCTCTATCCGTTCTCCAGCCCTTTAAGGGTGTACTTCTTCCGAATTTTTTATCCGTATATTCAATCCTTCTGTAGTGTTCTTCTTTGAATTCATTCCGGGATGTAGTTGGAGTGGGGTCTCTTTGCCGCCAGAATTCTTCAATAAAAAGATCCCTTTCTCTATCCGTTTCCAGCTTGTAAAAAACCTCCTTTTCCTTAGGGGTAATGATGTAGACGACTTCTTCTTTTATCCATTTCTGGAATTTTTTAGGTAAATCGGGATTTTTCTTTGAATAGAGTATAAAGGGAAAGATAAATACAAATAATAATATCGCGCTAGTAATTTTTAATTTCATTTTTCAAACTCCGACATTATTATCTAACCTGAATTATTCATAAAAACTGCCGATGCCATCATTCATTCCCAATAATTATATCAATCATCGGCATTTTTTACTCTTCGAGCGAGCCGATCTCACCGTATCTGCTTCGTTGCGAAGGATTTGCGGTGAAATACCACAGCTTCATCCTTCACGCCTCGCATCTGCGGCAACTTCGACTCGTGAATAATCCACGTTAAATAGTTTTTTCCTTTGTCTTTCATTTTTCTTTTTTTGTCTCTTACATTAATCATTAACAGAAAAATAGAAAAAGAAGACATTTTAAAATTTAAATCTTATTCCTGAGCGAAAGCTGAAGCCACTGAAATCAAAAACGCCTTTTCTTATAATTTTATAACCGGATGGTTCTTCTTCAAGTATGGTCAAATAAGGATAGTTATCATCTTCCAGATAATAAAGCACTCCTTCTTCTACTGAATCAACATATCTCCATACATCCCACACTCTATCTGTTTCCTTCCCTTTGAAGTTGGAAACCTTGGCATATCTCCCCCGGCCTTCGATAAAAAAGACAGCTCTATGAGTTAAGTTGATTTCAAAGCTGATCCCCCCGTGAAATCCGAGACCTTTGGCACTTGTTTTGTGATAAATGCTATTCAGATTCGTCCAGTCCTTATCAAGGGTAAGGGAATACTTAGTCAGATAGAGTGCTGCTCCACAATTAAAGGAGACAGCAAATAAACGATGAATGGGAAGGGAAAAATACAATCCAAGTCTGATAGGAACAGCAGTTATTTTGGGCGTACTACGCAATTGTTCTAGCCCTAATAAGCCCGCTCCTGACACAGTTAGAGTATTTGTTTCAGACGCGCTAATGTAACCTGCTCCTAGTCCAATTCCAATTTGAGGGGTGAAGTTAAAAATGATATCTCCTGAGATATCAACTGCATTGTGGAAGGATTCTGTCTTGCTTTCCAGGGAGTAGCCTGCGGAAGAGAGAAAATCAGCATTTGAATCATACAAACCTTCGGTCCCTTTAGTTATGTCCCCACCAAAAAAATAATTCAGGCCTCCACTGAGCTTAACGCTCAATCCTATACCCTGGAAAAATTCAGGTTCTTCTTCCCAAAAATCCGGTTCTTTAGTAGTCTTTTCCTTTATTATGTCCACAGCGTTTGAGTGAATGTAGCCTATAACCACAAATCCTTCCTTGTCAGGTCCTATGATCACCCGGAACCACTCTCCTACCTTTTCATATGATTTTAGAATCGTTCCTTTCAAGGCGCTGGTTACGACCGGACTTTTTATATCGGGCTCCAGTCGAATATCTGCCTTCTCAACATTGATTTTTAGCTCCCATTCAGAAGAGCTCGAATTTAATGCATAAATATTGAGCGTTAAAAGACATACTACTAATAAAATTAGAAAGGGGTTTATTCTGCTTATTTTAGTACTCCTATATACTATATTATCTCTAAAATAATTATTGTGCAATCTTTATGCCAGATGATAACAGGCTAAAATATTTTTTTTCAAGCTTATAATTGTCCATGATTATGTACATATGTAATTGATTGAGAACGATGCTGAAGACCCCCTTTTTATTATTTTATTTCTTTGATTCTGATGTTGCGGAACTCCACATGCGAGCCGTGGCCGAGGAAACCAATGTGCCCCTTCTCCCGTTTGAGTCCTGGATGGTCTTTTCCATCTAGTGTAGTGGGTGTGCTGGCTTTATCGATATTTGCATCAACGATAGTTACACCGTTGAGATTGACGATGATTTTTCTGCCCCTGGCAATAACTTCCTCATAATTCCACTCGCCTACAGGTCTGAGATAGCCGCGCTTGGCTGGAACAATACCGTATATGGAACCGTGATACTGGTATGGTTCAAGGTCTTTATAGATGTGAGCTGTATTGTCCAGGATTTGAAGTTCCATACCTACATAGGCAGCATCTCCTGTCAGAGGAGCGCGAATCCCCAGCCCGTTGTTTGCACCGGAAGTAAGTTTAAACTCAAACCGCAGGATATAGTCACTGTATTCCTTTTCTGTGTACAAATTCCCGCTGCCGTGCTTTGGATAAATAACGATTTTTCCATCTTCGGCAACATAGCCGGTTGTATCACCGGTCCAACCTGTAAGATCCTTCCCATTAAATAACAGCTCGAAACCCTCAGCAGTTTCCTGCTCAGTCAGGCCCTGGGCTCCCTTCTCAGGGATAATCTCACGGATGAAGATGTTACGGAAATAGAGCGGACTGTTATGTGATTGAAGTTCGATCTGGCCTGTCGGGTAGATCGGTTTATCCCGCTCCCAATAATTTTCCATTACTACATTATCTACCATCAGTACATCATTTAAGTAAACCGTAACCTTTTCACCTGTCATCTTGATTCGGAAAGTGTTCCATTCGCCAATAGGATTATCCACACATTTTAGCGGCTTACTCGGACCTTCTTTGTTATTGTACAGGCCTCCGGAACCCTCAGGCCATTGTTCTGGATCCCAGATCTGCACTTGAGGCGACCCGCGGAGATAAATGCCGCTGTCTCCACCCTTCTCAATTTTCCAATCAACAAGCATTTCGAAATCAGTGTAATCTTTTAAAGTACAGAGGCTCTCTCCTTTGCCGTCAAAAACAAGTATCCCGTCTACAACCTTCCAGTGTTCACGCATCGATAGATCTGCCTCTTCCTGCGCTTTAGTCAATTCTTCCGGAGTCATTTTTGTTCGACTGATGGGATCACCGACAAGGCCTTTCCATCCGGAAAGATCTTTCCCGTTAAAAAGGGATACAAATCCTCCTTGCTCCAGAATGGCGCTGATATATTTCTCAATCCTTTCCTGTTCATAACTGTCTTCAATGAGCCCGACCGATTTTTTCAGCACAGATATCACTTCAGCTCCAAAGAGTCCTCTTGCTGTCCCTGGTTGAGGCACGGCAATTTCTGCCACGGTTATGGCTGCTTGAGCCTGTAAATCCTGGTCACCAAGATAGGCTGCAACAAGCCTCAGTGAGTTTAGGATTTTTACACTGCCCAATCCCTTTAGAATATGATTTTTTTCTTCTGCTTCTGCTGCAATATCCAGGGCTTCTTTGAGTATGCTGAGCCTCTTTTCTGGAGTAAGTTCTGATTCTATTACGAGCCTGACATAACCCTGAATAGCAAAAAGACGGTGTTCCTGTTTTTTTGTAGTGCTGTAAATATTAAACAATTCCTCTACAGCGCTAATGTCAGGCCACTCAGCCAGAGTGGAGACCGCCGCATCTTGAATAATTGGGTCTTCGGTTTTTGTCTCTTCTATTACGGTTTGAAGTGCGTTCTTTCCACCAATTTTTGCAAGAGGCCTCAGCAGATCAATCCGTTTTGTGTCAGTGGTTTCCTCCAGCGTTTCCAGTATCAGGTCAGCGCGCTTTTCCGGATCAATAATTAAATTTGCACTGGCCACCACAGCATTTTGAGCAAGCGATATTTCGGTGTTGTTTTGAGCTTCAAGAAGAATTTTTATTAAATGTGGCAGGTCTGTTTCACTTGCCAGATTTTCAAGCCCGGCAAGAGCGGCAAGCCGGACTGATTCGTGATCACTATTTATTTGAGTAAAAACTGTATCTACATGTTCCTTTGCCAGCCGCTCAGATAGGATTTCTATAAGAGCTACCTGAGCTAGTGGCGGCATTTCTTCCAAGATTTCGACCACACCAGGAACAACCTCGCTGCTTGGAAATCTTTTAAGAACTTGTTTTGTAGTATTAATTTCGTCCGCCTGATCTGTGTGCAAAGAGGTGAATAATTCAGGAAGAACATCACTTCCTCCAAGATGGGCCAAAGCTGGAATTGCTGCCAGCCGGATAATTTTTTCCTCACTCTTTAATGCCTGTAAAAGTGTAGGAAGTGCTGATATGTTTTTGCGGTACCCGAGCATTGTGATTATTTCTGCCTGAGTTTCTGTTGGAACCTCGGTCATTTTTTTTATCCATTGTGCGGTAGCGTATTCTCCTTGGAAAGTGCCGGCAAGTTCAATTGCTCTTGATCGAAGTTCTTTGTTTGGATTTTCCATGGAAGACAGGAGGTCTCCAAAAGCCCTCTCGCCTATAGCGTTTACCAGTATACTTAAAGCCAAACACGGGACATTGCTTTCATGAGGGGATGTGTAGTTTTTTATCAGATTGCGGCAGATCCTTGCACACTGCTGCTTTTTCCCAGATTCAGCGAGACGCTGGGCGTATAATAAATAAAGTGAAGGAGCTTTTGATCTTTCGTAAGATGAGGAAGCTACTGAAATACTGTCTAATACCTTTTCAGACTTCGGATCGCCGATATTTGCCAGAGCGTATAAAGTTACGTGGCGCAGTTTTTCGTTTCTACTGGAAACATATCTGGTGATTTTTTTCACAGCTGCCTTACTGCGAAACTCACCAAGGGCTTTTATGATCGTGATCCTGTTTGTTTCTGATACAGAGCGAAGGGATTTTAACAAAGCCTTCTCAGCCTCAGGTGTTCGGATGGCAAGCAGTGCCTGAGTTGCCGGTTCGCATAACCTTTTGTCCTTGAGAAATATTCTTAGGGGCTTAACGGATTCGTTTTTACCGACAAGTTGAAGCTGACGGATTAAAAATGCTTTTACCTCACTATCTTTTTGTGACTCCAGAGCTTTCAAAAGAGTTCTGGCATAGATTCCTCGTTCCTGTTCAGCCCCAGCTCGGTGGGCATATACAGATAGTGCATTCAGTGCGAATCGGACCCTGGTGTCATCACCTGTTCCCGGCGGAACCAGCATGCGGCAAACCTCCTGAATTCCTTCCTGACCAAGTTGAATGAGTTCAGAGGCTAACTTATCTCTTTCAGCAGTGTTTTGAGCGGGAAATTTGGCAAGTGTATCAACAACTTTTGTCTTTGAAGTTCTTACATCTTCCTGTCCGATCACCAAAGATGAGGCTAACAGCAATGCTGTTATCAAAATAAGTATTGTTTTTTTCTTGTTTTTCATTTGAATATCTCCATGTAAAAAAGCTGCCTTATAGATGCCATGGTGCACGCATGGGTTGAGCGATTAAACGGTTTGCCTCCACATCATTAATGAACCGCTGTTTGTCCGGGTCAAAATGAAGAGGTCTTCCCAATCGCACAGCAATTTTGCTCAGATTGACGATTGTACAGGAACGATGTCCATTTTCTTCATTTAAGGCAAACTTTTTTCGGGTTCTAACAGCCTTGATAAAGTCGGTCACCTGAGGTTCTGGGTCAGGAAGAGTAGCCAGTTTTTCTTTTAAATTGGGAATATCGGATTCAAGGCCTTTGAATAACTTTCCATCGGGCCCTTCGATGAACGCTGCATCTTTATCCTTGTTTTCGCCGTCAAGGATTATTTCACAGCCATCAGCATATTTTAATTGAATCCGGCGCCAGCTTCCACAAGCGTCAGGATGCTGCTGGGGACAGTCAGCTTCAATTTTGACCGGACTGGTGTCATCTTTGTCAAGAATATATTGAACCGGGTCAAGGTAATGCATACCCATGTCTCCAAGTCCGCCGCCATCATAATCCCAGTATCCACGGAATGTGCCGTGAACTCGATGCTTGTTATAAGGTTTATAGGGAGCAGGACCGAGCCAGAAATCATAATCCAGTTCTTTAGGAACAGGTTCGGGTTTTAAATTTGTTTCTCCGCTCCAGTAAAATTTCCAGTCAAAACCGGTTATGCCGCTGACCGTAACTTTTAAAGGCCAGCCCAATATGCCGCTCTGGACCAGTTTTTTTATTGGCTTGACAGTAGTGTCAAAACCGTAGAACTGATCTCTAAATCTGAACCAGGTATTCAGCCTGAAAATTCTTCCATTCTTCTGCACAGCTTCCACAATTTTTTGTCCTTCGCCGATTGTTCTTGTCATAGGTTTTTCACACCAGATGTCCTTGCCTGCTTCTGCTGCAGCAACGGCGATGAGTGCGTGCCAGTGTGGGGGGGTTGGGATGTGGACAATGTCAATATCAGACCGCTCAAGGACTTCACGAAAATCCTTATAGCCTGCAACTCCGGGCCCGGCAATTTTTTGTGCAATGTTTAAATGATTTTCATCAACATCACATACTGCCAGAAGTTTAGCCCCCGGATAATGAAGGTGCCACCGTCCCATACCGCCTACGCCAATTACGGCTTTTGTAAGCTGGTCGCTGGGTGCTGTGTAGCCTGCGCCTCCCAGAACGTAGCGTGGCACTATTGTGAGGGCAGCAGTGGCAGATATTGTATGCTTGATAAAATCCCTTCGGGTTATTTGTTTTTTTCTTATCATATCCATCTCCTGTTTTTTGGAATGTTATGACCGGGTATTTACGGCAAACGCGGCTCGTTAATAATCCAGGCTATTTTAAGCCAGCATATTATACAGCATTACTATAAGAATTTCTTTTTTTGCATGCAAGAGCTTTCCTCCTTTTTGCTGTAATGTCAAATGTTGAGACGCGACCCCTTTTTAACTTTTGCAGCTTTATTTTTTCGATTTTAATAATCCTGAAGACATAATTGATTGGCATACTGTTGTTGAATATGTAAAATAAGGGACCTTGAGGAATGTCCCTATAGAACAGGAAAATGATTATAAATAATCGTGCTTATGCCAGGGCAGGAGTGTTTGGCAATCCTTCTGATGGATATTTCGGGAAGGTTATAGCGATATCGGTTAAAAATTTTTATGCAGAGGTCACACTCCGGGAATCCCGGGATCTCCGGATTGAGGAGAAAAAGCAGGACCTGAACGTTTACAGGAATATTCATGACCTTGTTAATAAGATCAACCTCTATGGATACTATGGTGGAGTTCGCCTGATCAGGGCAACGATTAAGAAGTTCCATGACTACTGCATGAGCCAGGATATCAGGCTGGAAGATAAAAACTTCACAATCCAGTATGATTCCAATATACCCCGCCAGCTTGGCTTAGGAGGCTCCAGTGCGATCATTACTGCAGCAATTCGCTCCTTGATGGAATATTATGATGTAAAAATTCCCATTGAGATGGTTCCCTCAATAGTGCTGGATGTTGAGCTTAAGGAGCTGGGAATCAATGCAGGTTTTATGGACAGAGTTATCCAGGTTTATGAGGGTTGTATCTATATGGATTTAGATTCTGAGATAATAAGGGAGAAAGGACACGGAATTTATGAACGCCTGGATACAAAACTCATCCCTGAGTTCTATCTTGCCTACAAACCAGAACTGGGAAAAGTATCAGGGCATGTTTTAGACGATATTCGAGCGGGATATGAAAAAGGGGATAGGTTGGTCATCAACACGTTAAAACGGATTGCAGAGATTGCAGAGATCGGAAAAAAAGCCCTGCTTCATGGGAATATTGACGAGCTGCATGATTTGATGAACGAAAATTTTGACCTGCGAAGCAAGATCATGAAAATCAGCGACAGCAATTTAGAGATGATACAGACAGCACGCCGGTGCGGGGCTTCGGCCAAATTTGCAGGCTCTGGCGGTTCTATCATCGGTATATATAAAGATGATGATATGTTTTCCCGCTTAGCAAGTGAGCTGGAGAAGATCCAGGCCAAGGTTTTTAAACCCGTCATCGATTAACCTGGATTATTCAAGAGTAGACGTGGATTATTCCCGAGATGAGGAATTTTAAAAGATTCGCACTTTTTGTGCTTGCTTCCTACTTCTTTCTCAGTACAGGCTGTGGAGCCGATAAAAAGATTAAAATCATTAAGCTGGCACACGGCCTGAATCCTAAACATCCGGTTCACATGGCCATGGAATTTATGGCCGAGCGTGTATTGGAGAAATCCGGGGGAAGACTGAGAATTGATATTTATCCAAGCGAACAACTGGGTTCTGAGCGAGAATGCCTGGAACTTCTACAAATAGGTAGTCTGGGCATGACAAAAGTCTCCTGCAGTGTGCTGGAAGGATTTGTGCCTGCTATGAGTATTCTGAGCCTTCCGTATATTTTTTTGGATGAAGAACACCGTTTTAAAGTCTTGGAAGGAGAGATCGGACGGAAACTGCTTTTGGAAGGCGAGAAGTTCTGGTTGAGAGGGCTGTGTTATTATGATGCGGGAAGCAGGAGCTTCTACACAAAAAATAAGCCCATATTATCCCCTTCAGATCTGGACGGAATGAAAGTCCGGACCCAGGAGAGTTCCACCTCAATGAGAATGGTCCAGGTCCTGGGGGGTTCACCCACACCGATTGCATGGGGAGAGCTTTATTCAGCCCTTCAGCAGGGAGTTGTGGATGGAGCGGAAAATAATCCACCGAGTTTTTTTCTTTCAAGACATTTTGAAGTCTGCAAATTTTACTCTCTTGATGAGCACACGGGTGTACCGGATGTCCTTTTAATCAGCACAAAAATCTGGCACGAGCTTACGCCCGAGTTACAAGAGATACTTCAGGAAGCAGCCTATGAATCAGAACAGCACCAGAAGATATTATGGAAAAAAGCCACTCAAGACGCATTAGAGCAGGTTCAAAAGGCCGGGGTAAAAATATATTATCCGGATAAAGACCTTTTTGCTGAAAAAGTAAAATCCATATATGAAGCGTACAAAGCAAAACCGGAAATATATCAGCTTATTAAGCAAATTAAGGCGGTTCAGTGATGTTGGCAAAAGCTAAGTATAGAGTCGATAAGATATTAGCATGGCTTCTTATAGTTCTTATGGCTGCAAGCGTGCTCAACGTGCTGTGGCAGGTATTTACACGCTTTATACTTAAGAGTCCAAGCTCATATACAGAGGAATTAGCCCGATATCTCTTGATCTGGGTTGGCTTGCTTGGTGCAAGCTATGCTGCCGGTCAGAAAATGCACCTTGCGATTGATATTATTTTGGAGAAACTGAAGAGCAAAACAAAAAAAAATGTTGAGCTGTGTATCCAGATTATTATATTTCTTTTTGCACTGTTCGTAATGGTTTTCGGAGGCTTTCGTCTGGTTGTGATTACATTACACTTGAATCAAATATCTGCGGCTCTGCAGATAAAACTGGGATATGTCTATTTAGTGCTTCCCATAAGCGGACTCCTGATGATGTTTTATGCGGGAGTCTTTTTTATAGAAAAGGTCCGGGGGATAACTGAGAGGTCAGTTGAGCATCAGACCGGGATAATAAAAGGAGTCTGAAAAAGCGGGAATAGGCATGGAAATTCTGCACATATGTGTACTTGTTGGCAGTTTTATTTTGCTGTTATTTATCGGGGTCCCCATTTCTTTCAGCATAGGTATCGCCACGATTTCAACAATGCTGCTCAGTATAGATGCTGGGCCTTCCTTAACAACCGTTGCACAGCGTATGGCCACTGGTCTGGATAGTTTTGCACTGTTGGCTATACCTTTTTTTATCCTTGCTGGTCAACTTATGAACAGGGGAGGGATTGCAAGGCGGCTTATTGATTTTGCTAAGGTTTTAGTAGGGATGTTCCCGGGCGGTTTGGCCTTTGTCAATATTATGGCTGCCATGCTTTTTGGTTCGATCTCAGGATCAGCAGTTGCATCTTCGGCAGCTATAGGTGGATTTATGGTCCCTATGATGAAAAAAGAGGGATATGATCTGAATTACAGCGCGGCTGTAAATATTACTGCGGCTACAACAGGGCTAATTATCCCCCCAAGTAATATTCTAATCGTCTATTCTCTGGCTAGTGGGGGTGTTTCTATAGGGGCGCTCTTTCTTGCTGGATATCTTCCCGGGATATGCATTGGGCTGTTTTTGATGGTTGTAGCAGGGATAATTGCTTATAGGAAGAAGTACCCGGTTGCCATGAAGGTTAAACTCACGGACGGCATTCTGCGGTTTCTTGACGCTCTGCCCAGCCTTTTCTTAATCATATTGGTTGTTGGCGGGATTGTGGCAGGTTTTTTTACAGCCACTGAGGCGTCGGCTATAGCTGTTCTCTACACATTTATTCTGTCATTCCTGATTTACAGGGAGGTCAAATGGAAAGAACTCCCAAAAGTCCTTCTGGATTCAGCTTCCACAACAGCTATTGTTTTGCTGCTTATTGGGGTTTCCATGGGCATGTCCTGGGTAATATCCTACGAGAATATTCCCCAAAATGTCAGTGAAACTCTCATCGCGATTTCAAATAGCCGGATAGTTGTCTTATTGATCATCAATGTGTTCCTCTTGATGTTAGGAACCTTTATGGATATAACACCTGCTGTTTTAATTTTTACACCTATATTTCTGCCTGTGATGATACAAATGGGCATAAACCCGATTCATTTTGGCATCATTATTGTCTTGAATCTTTGTATAGGCTTATGTACACCACCGGTGGGGACCGTTCTTTTTGTCGGATGTGGGGTTGCCGGAATAAGCATAACCAAGGTTATTAAACCGCTTCTGCCCTTTTTTTTCGCTATGCTTGTTGCGCTTCTTTTAGTTACCTTTATCCCGGAAATCACCATGTTTCTCCCCAGGCTATTTGGATACGGATAATGGTCTACTTCCTTTTTATCCCATTTTTTTTGCTTGACGCCTTTTTTTATTTTAAGTTAACTTAAGTTTAATAAAATGAGATTAAAAGTTATCTTCCTTTTTGTTCTTATGGGATTCCTGCCGGTTCTATCTTTGGCGAAGTCGGAAAAAGGGAAAAATTTCGGTACATTCAGCTGGTGCTTAGCAAATGATATCTTCGCAATTACAGACCGCAGGTTTACTGACGGATTCCAAATAGGGTGGATGTCCAAAGACTTAAAGAATTACAGAGAGAATCCATGGTTGAAGTGGATGCCTTTTGTGAACAAACCTGAATTTCAACATTCAATTTCAATTTCTCTTGGACACAGCATCTATACTCCGGATCAAATCTGGCGTAGTGAACTCATTGAGGAGGACTGCCCTTATGCTGGAATTTTCTACTTCTCATTTGGGATTCACAGCATTGGCGATCTCCGTATGGATACTCTGGAAGTCAGTATAGGGATTCTAGGCCCTCATTCTTATGCCGAGCAAATTCAAAAATTTATTCATAGCCTTTATAATGGGATACGCCCGAACGGATGGGATCACCAGCTCAAGGATGAGCTTGCCCTGGGAGTGATTTATGAACGCCGGTGGAAGCTGCCTCAGCTGCAGTTCAACGATGGTTCCAGGCTTGAATTTATCCCTCATATGGGCGTAGGCTTGGGAAATGTCCAAACTTATGCCAGTACTGGGATGCAGATAAGATTCGGGCGGAACCTGCCAAAGGATTTTGGCGCTCCTCTCATTCGCCCGGGGGGTGACTGTAATATGACCTTTCGGCGCAGTGGAGGATCTGGAGTTTATGCTTTTTTTGCAGTGGACGGCAAAGCTGTCTTGAGAAATATTTTCCTTGATGGCAATACATTCCGGGACAGCCACAGGGTAGATAAAAAATATTTCACAACTGACATTTTACTTGGAGTAGGCATGAGATTCGGCCGCGTTAATATCAGCTATGCATATGTCTTGTGGACAAAGAGGTTCAAGACCGAGCCAAAGGAACATATTTTCGGAGTGCTAAACCTTTCTTATTCTTATTAAACATCAAAAAATAGGAAAAAAATGAACACAAATAAAAAGATAAATTACTCTTTAGTTCTATCTGCTTATTTACAGAAGAGCCGTATTATTCTTTTTGTTTTTATTGTGCTTCTATTTTTAACCTCTTGCGGAAAAAAATCAGAAGAAGATTTGATCCTGGAATTCATGGAAGATATCGGGAGGTTTGCTGAAAAAAAAGACCTCGATAGCATCATGCTAAATCTTGCTGCGGATTATACTGATTTTAAAGGCCGCGATAAATGGAAATCCAAGGCTATGATTGATCAATATTTTAAACAATACAGAGGAATTGTTTTCCATGTCCTGAGCTCCCGGATTGAAGAGTTAAAGCCTCTGGAGGCATCCATTCAAACAGAAGTTGCACTGTCTTCCGGGATCGCTAAAGTTTTTCGTAAATTGGCTAAATTTTCAACTGATAATTATCGCCTGAAAATCAAATTAATAAAAAGAAACAAAACGTGGAAGATTAAGTATGCAGAATGGAGATATGTCAGCCTTGAGGAACTCTATCCTGAATCGCTGTCCATTTTTAATAAAATTTTTAAGATTGACTAAAAATAATCCAGAAGTATTTGATAAATAAGGTTTATTCATACAAAGTTAAGATTTTAATAGTAAATATTATTAAAAAGGGTCCTGTCCCCGTTTTTATAAACTTTTTACGGCAAAAACACAAAAAAATGATATATTTAATTAAAAAAGAGGTAATTCTAATGAAGAAAGCTCTCTCACTACGTTTCGCTGTGACATCCGAATAAAATATTTTATTCCCATGAATTTATAATGCCAGTCTTTAGCCATTCCAGAATACTTTCCTATGAAACATGTCCGTTGAGGTATAAATATGCCTATATCGATAAAGTAAGGCCTGATGCAGAAGAGACAGCAGACACTTATCTCGGCACACGGGTGCACGAAGCGCTGGAGAGGCTGTACAGAAATCTGGATTATGGGAAGTTGATGTCACAAAAAGAGCTCTTGGCTTTTTACAAGAGAGAGTGGGAGAAAAATTGGCCAGACTCCATACTGATTGTAAAAGAAGACTCAACTCAGGAAGATTACTGCAGGATGGGGGAGAAGTATATCGCGGATTATTACAGGAGATATAAACCTTTTAAAGAGGGTAAGATTCTTGATCTGGAAACAACAGATTTTTTGTCCATTGATGAAAAAAATCGGTACAGATACTATATCAGGATTGATAGGCTTATGGATATGGGGAATGGCCTCTATGAAGTGCACGATTACAAGACTAATCTAAAATTGCCGGATCAGAAATTTCTGGAAAAAGACTGCCAACTTGCCATGTATTCCTTGTGGGTCAGACGGGAGTTTGAGGATTGTCGGGATGTCCGGTTAGTCTGGCATTTTTTGGCGTTTGATAAAGAAATGGAGTCCTACAGGACAATAGAACAACTTGAAGATTTGAGGCGGGAAGTCCTGGCGAAGGTCAAGGCTATTGAGGCAGCTGAGGAATTTCCCGGAAATGCTTCAAAACTCTGTATCTGGTGTCTGTACAAAGGGAACTGTCCGCTGTGGATAAAATCCAGAGGGGACAGGTCTTCGGATGGTTCAAAATTTTATAAAATGTGATAAGTGGGTCAGGCCTTAAAAACTCTAATAACTTGGATTTTTGTTACTTATTGACTATTTTCTTTTTAATGAATATCTTATTAGCCAAAAGGAAAAAAGAGGAAGGATTTCATGAGTCATTCTAAAAAAGCAACAAAACAATCCTGTCAAATTAAGCGCAGGGAGTTTTGTAAAAGGGTTCCCTGTGTTGCAGTTAGCGCAATATTTTCAACCAGCTTGATGGGGTTGGCTTTTAAGGAAGATAAAATGATCCCATCTTCAAAGGAATCAAACTATAAAAAGGAGGAGATTATGGCCAAAAAAATAACAGCAGTCACAGCAAAAGTTATTAGCCAGAAAGGAACCTGTGCCTTAGGGCATAAGATTGGTCATAAGGTAAAGTTTACTGAATCTGGAGTTGAAGGAAAAATCTGTATTCACGCACTATACAGCATGCTTCCAGGAGTTTTTGCAATGATGTATGAATCTCGGTTTCCGTGGCTCAAAGATCCGGATAAAAAAACGCATGCCTGTCCGGATGCATATAATCCTGTTGTATTTGAAATTGAAAGGATTAGAGAAAAATAGAATAGGATTACTGCATGGCATAGCCTGTAGTCAAAATTAGCCTGAACAAACAAGTTTTACTTCACGAGGAGGGAAGACGTGATGGAACATATTGAGAAGTTTTTAGGAGAATTGCCGTTATTTAAAAAATTTTCCCAGTCAGAGCTGAAAAGGCTTGTCGGAAAAAGCCATGTAAAAAGTTTTGCCCCAAAGGAAGTGATTATCCAATTCGGACAACCGGGAAGATTCCTTGGAATTGTCCTTGAAGGTGAAGCCGAGGCTGTGATTACCAGCAAAACGGGTAACCGGATACGGCTTGGACTTATTGAACAAGGTAATTTCCTTGGTGAGATGTCACTGCTAACCGGCGAACCCACCAGCGCAGATGTTATCGCCTTAAAAAAATGTGAGATCTTTCTTATCCCCCAGAAGATTTTTTCAACTATTGTTGCTGTTAATCCCGAGGCTGTAAGGATACTTGCAAAGACCATAACTGACAGGCTAAAAAGCCGCCAGCAGAATGAGGAAGAACAGACGCGCGTAAAAAATGCCTGGCGGAGCGTGCCGGATCCTTATGGACTCAGTTTGTCTCCTGATACTCCCAAGAAAATACTGGTCATAAACTGCGGCAGTTCCTCATTAAAATTTAGTTATTTTGATACGGCTCAGGAGACGAATAATCTTGAAGGGATAGTTGAGAACATCGGCCTGAAGAATTCTGCTATTCACTCTTCGTCGGAAAAAAGTGAAGTTAACAAAGAACTAGGCAGCATTGGCTATAAAGAGGCATTTCAGACTGTTGTTGAGCTGCTAACTGATTCCAAAGATGGCGTGATTTCCGATCTTAACGAGCTTAGCGCAGTGGGCCACCGTGTTGTTCATGGTGGTGATAAGTACGGAAGTGCAGTGATTATCGATAAAGAAGTGATTAAAGACATAAATAAATATTCGAGTCTGGCACCGCTCCATAATCCTCCAAACCTGATGGCTATCCAGGAGAGTATTAATCTTTTGCCAGAGGTGCCGCAGGTGGCTGTTTTTGATACGGGTTTCCATCAGAAGATGCCCAGACATGCTTATCTCTACGGGCTTCCGTATGAGTATTTTGAGAAAGACCACATCCGCAGGTACGGTTTCCATGGTATTTCTCATAATTATGTTGCTCTTCAGGCTGCTGCTTATTTAAAGCTCAATTTCCGGGAATTGAAGATTATTACCTGTCACCTGGGGAATGGTGCTTCTATCTGTGCTATTGATCACGGAAGGTCAGTGGACACTAGTATGGGGCTGACACCCCTGGAGGGACTAATCATGGGCACCAGGTGCGGGGATATCGACCCTTCAACAATTTTACACATTTGCAGGGAAAAAGGATTATCTGTTGAGGAAGTTGATGGCATTTTGAACCACCAGAGTGGCCTTAAAGGGCTTTCCGGGATATCCAGTGATTTACGGAAGATTGAAGAAGAAGCCAGTAAAGGAAACCAAAGGGCTTTACTTGCTCTTGACGTTTTTGGCTACAGGATCCGGAAGTATATAGGCTCATACATAGCTGCCATAGGTGAGTTGGATGTACTTGTCTTTACTGGAGGAATTGGCGAGGGGAGCGCCTGGGTCAGAAGCCTGGCATGCCAGGGGCTGTCTCATATGGGAATACGGATGGATAACATACTGAATAAAACGGTATCACCAGGACCTGGAGAAGTAGGGGATATCTCGGATGAACTTTCTGAGGTGAAAATCCTGGTTATTCCTACCAATGAAGGAAGAATGATTGCCCGGGAGACGATCCACACCCTTCGATACCAGGATGTGACTCACGTGATTAAAAGTCAAAAAGAGAAGAGGTTTCCGATTGAAGTATCGGCCCACCATATCCATTTAGCAACAAGTGAAATTGAATCGCTTTTCGGGGCAGGAAGTAAACTGACTCTTCGGTCAGACCTATCCCAGCCGGGCCAGTTTGCCTGCGAAGAAACAGTTAATCTTGCAGGGCCCAAAGGCCGGGTAGAGCGGGTAAGGGTTCTGGGTCCTGAACGGAAAGAGAGCCAGGTTGAGATATCCATGACAGAAGAATTTAAACTGGGTATAAAAGCTCCGATCCGTGCCTCCGGTGATCTGGAGGGCAGTCCTGGAATCACACTTGAAGGCTCAAAGGGTACGTGCGACGTCCCCAAGGGAGTTATCTGCTCATTTCGTCATATTCATATGGCTCCGGAAGATGCCCTTTCTCTTGGCCTGAAGGACCGCGATATTGTCCAGGTAAGGGTTGAAGGGGAAAGGACATTGATTTTTGGTGATGTCCTTGTACGTGTTCATCCTGATTTTCGGTTGAGTATGCATATCGATACAGATGAGGCCAATGCAGCTAATATCACAACAGGAATGGAAGGAACTCTTGTTGGTGTCCAGGACCGCAGATAATCACTGGAATCAGACTTCTGTTGAGTTTTGTTTAATCCGGTTAGAATAGCTGGAAGGGTGCTTTCAAATAATTTATACTAAGTAAAACGATTGAGGAAGATTGTAACGTGAGTGAAGCTCTACCAAAAACCATAAGTAAAACAATAAACGAGTGCCGTCAAATTAAGCAGTCAGAAAAAGTAATTTTGTGCCTTGAAGAGCTGTTAAAAGCTACAAATAATGGTATGGTTGCTTATGAACTCGGGCATGAATACAAAAAGGCTAGCAAAAATAAAGAAGCTATTCAATATTATGAAAAAGCTGAATCTTTATTTACCCAAACAAATTATAAAAATATGGCAAGAGCAGCGATAAATAATTTAAAAATAGAAGCTCTTATCGATAAGAAAAAAAAGGAATAAAAGCTTATCGCTGAAATAGAGAGAAGATTTATTCTCGAAAGAAGGGTGATTTTTACTTAGGGAAGCTCTTTTTAATTCCTGGTTTTTTCTATTCGGGAGCCAAATAAAAGCAATTTTATCCTTAAAATGATGTTGGGAATTCGGCCCCTCCTGCCAAGGACAACTTAAACAATAACTTTATAGGAAATCAGCTATTGTGCTTCGAGTAGAGGAGGATTTTTAGGATTTAAACCTTTTGGCTCAGCTAAAGTATATATGTAGCTACTGCCTTACATGTGACTTCATAGCCCGTGTTCTGGCCGGCATCCATCAGCTCTAAAACAGAGGAGGGGACAAGAAGGTTGAACCCCACAAAGCTAATAATTACAGCAATTATTAAAATGGCTATTTTTGCTCTTAGTTTCATTTTGTTCTCCTTATAATTATTCATTCTATATATTAATACGTAAAAGAAGGTAAAAAGGTTGCTACTTTTCTATATTCTTGACTCGAAAGATTAAAAGCTTTAGCATGGAAGCAGTTTAAATCTTTATATGAGGGAGTGAATTGAAATGAAGTATTCATTAAAATGCCCTTTGTGCAGTCAGTCTTTAACTATAGATGCGGAAACCGAAAATGATGCTGTAGAAAAATTTTTATCAGAAGGCAAGGAACATACAAAAAAACATCATCCAAATATACCGGCTATGCCAGAAGAACAAATGAAAACTATGATACGTTTTGGGATGAAAAAGCAGGAATCATAAGGTAAAAAGTAATAATTCAGTCGAAGATCTAAAAAACCGTCCTTTTCCATTTTTTCAAAAATGTTGAATTTTTTGAAGTCTGATCCCAAAAAACAAAAAAGAAAGCTGGCTGTCTAGGGTAAATAAGCAAAAGGGGGTATCGGATAGGAAGGAACTTGCCCAGCCAGCACAACAAGTTTATTCCAGTTTGGCATAACAGACCAAGGAAATCAATCACCTTTTTAGGTGAATTTAGGGGTGATTTTTTCTCACCCTTTCATTTTTATAGGTTTGCCTTCTACTCGAGTCTTTTGATGATATGCCAGCCGTATTTGCTGTTCTTTGGGTCATACTCTGCAAGACCAATGCTGTTGACTGAAAGTGAGAAGCTTACATCGCCAAAGGCTTTAACCATTTTAGAGCGTGAAAATACTTTTTTGCTTGAATCTGGCTCAATATTAAAATTAGACATCTTATAAATCCCTGGATATGAGTCGTCTGTGTATTCCCTGACAAGAGCGTCAAAATCTTCCCCTTTTTTAGCTCTGTTGAAGATTTCAAAAGCAAGGGCTTTTGCTTCAGCTTTTGTACGGGTAACCTGGGCTTTTGGGATTGAACCTTTAAAAGCAATCAGGATATGTTGTACAGTAACCTGGTCTGGCTCTTTAACCTGGCCTGGCTCTTTCTTCCAGGATACAAATAGCAACAAAACAGCCAACATGAGTAAACATGGTGTTTTTTTTAATTTTATCATTTTCACCTCTTTTTTCCTGAATATGTTAAAAATTTTATCAATTTCCTGTAGAGCAAAACTTATAACAGAGGAATGAATTGTTGTCAAAATGAAAAAAATAACTTTAAGTAATAAAAATCGCCATTTTCAGATTAACTTATAACTTCAGGTTATTTTCCTATTTTTGTACAATCCTTGTGGATAGTAAAGAGGGCGGCAATCTCACCTTTGATAAGATATGAATAGAATGGATATAGACTGGATGTTTGGCCTTTTAAGGAGAGCGTCCACTTTGATGATTGAAAAAGAATTGGATTTTTGTTAGAGTGGAGAAAATTCTCTTATTTTTAAGAAACTCGTTATTTTGGGAGAAAAAAGATGAAACCATTCTTAAAAAAACTCCTCAGCATTTTACTTATAGTCTTTATAGCTGTGGCTTTTGCTGTTTTGGGATTCTATTTTAACAAATATGGCTTGGATTTTTTAAAGCGCACAAAGTTGGTAGAGCAGATTCCTTTTGGGGAAGTAATTGAGATCACGGGATTTGAAGAAAAAGAGTTCTATAATTCAAAAAATGAATTTATCGGAGCTGAAATAAGGATTAAAGTTAGATTTGCCTCAAAGTTAGAACCAGTTGAAAAATTACCTTCAGAATATAAACGAGGAATAGAAAAGGCTTACAGCAACGTAGTTATAATCGTGAAAGAGATTCCCAGCAAGGAATTACTGGACAAAATGAAAGAAGCATTGGAAGGCAGCGAGTTTCTAAAATTAATCGATAGCGCTGAAGTCCAGGTTAGTTATATTGAAACAAAAATTGATAAAAAAAGAGTAAAAAGTATAGAAGAGATATTCGTGAAACCAGAGAGTTATTACTTTATAAAATAGCACGTATTTTCCTTTTTTGCCGAGAAGAATTCGATTTTAAACATCCGTTAGTATGGGGTATGTTTTCTTTTTATTCCTAAACATTATTATTGATCTTTATTATCTTAGAAGATAGAAATCGTTTTGTTGGATGGGTAATAGACTCAAAAGGGAAGGAGGATATTTAAATGAGTAATAAGACAAAAAGATCTTCTGGAAAAAGCTCGTTTTTCAGGGAGAGAGATATATTTAAGATAAAGGCTGTTTGGATTATTGTGATTTTACTCCTAGTTGGTTTTGTGTTTGGAAGCATGGGAGTTCCGGAAGAAGGAAAAGACTTAAAAATTGCTGTAGCTATGTTTTCCCACGAGACATGCACTTTCTGTCCCAGGCCAACTACTATAAAAGACTGGGAATACTACGGTCCACCCACCCGTGATATTATCGATTCAGACAGAGGATACATCGGTGGCTTTAAAAACATGTGTGAGGAGTATAGAGGTATAAAGCTTGTTGGTATCCTTTCTCCCCGCGGAGCCAGGGGTGGTTCTTCAGGAAGCTGGATTACAAAGGAGGCTTTTGATAAGTACACAAACCTTATTACTGGAGACCTCAAACAGGCGGGCCCTTTTGATGGCGTTTTTCTTTCTCTTCATGGTGCCATGGCTGTGACAGGAGTGCCTAAACCTGAGGCTGAGATAGTCCGACGGGTGCGTAAGGTAGTTGGGGATATCCCGATTATGGTGTCACTTGACCTCCATGCCAACGAAGACCATGAACTCTCTGATGCTGCGGATGCGGTCTTCATCATCAAGAGATATCCTCATTATGATACAACTCTAATAGGGGAATATGCAGGGAGAGTCATGATCAAGACTATCCGTGGTAAGTATAAACCAACCATGGCAACTCGAAAACCCGGTGTCATTACCCCTAGTGTTTTTCAGGGAACAGGAGTTTCCCCGGCTATGGACATCATGGAGAGAGCCCGGAGATGGGAGTGTCAGTATAGTGATGTCTATGTCTCGGTAGCGTTTGGTTTTGCTTATGCGGATGTACCGGATGTTGGAGCAACTGTAATGGTGGTTACCAATAATAATCAGGGGCTTGCAGACATGATTGCTGATGATATGTCCGGTTATATCTGGAGAGTAAGAAAAGAATTTGCAGGAAAAAAGCTGCCCAAAACAAAAAAAGGAGTGGCCTTGGCCATCGGAGCTGCCAGAGCTGGAAAGACACCTGTTGTCATTGCTGACCACAGCGACAGGACAGGCGGTTCCACGTATATCCTTGAGGAACTTATAAGACAGGGAGCTAAGAATTTCTGTATAGCCACTCTGCGCGATGAGAAAGCTCTTGAAGAGATTAAGGCCAAGGTAAAAGTAGGGGACACAATCAGCATCGATTTAGGTGGATATTCAGACAAATTTGCGGGAAATCCCGTCAGGATAAATGGTAAAGTTGAGTTTCTTGGTAATTATGGCAGAGGAACAGTGGCTGTGCTTGTATTCGGGAAAAACAACCGGGTCATCCTTACTCCACAGCTCATGCAGGTTACAACTCCTCGTATTTTTAGGCCTCTTGGTATTAAACTTGAGAGCCTGGATATAATCGTACTCAAGTCCCGTGTCCATTTCAGGAGAGGATTCCATGAGACCGGACTGGCAGGAGCAATATTCGAAGTTGATGCACCTGGCTGGGGTCCTGCTGACCTGACTCTGCTTCCTTATAAAAATATCCCCAAAGATATCTATCCAATATATAAAAAAGATTGACATATTGATGTTATAGCCTTGCTAAGTTACTGTCATCAATATGTAAAAAGTCTTTACTTTGGACAGTACTCCTGATGTGGAATAATAAGCTTACTTTGTTTTTGACAAGTGTTTTCCAAGAATTATCTCTAAAGATAAAACTTCTTTTTTCCTTTTGACTTAAATATTATCCTGCAATATAAAATAAAGATACTGAGGGCTTGATAAATCAAGCCTCTACATGAAAGAATAATATGAGATTGCTGTGTTTCGCTTGTAAAAACAAAACAAATTGTGAGATTGCCACGCTTCGCTCGCAATGAGATTACATAACAAAAGATTGCATAGCCTGTTGCGAGCGAAGCGTGGCAATCTTCTTCGCTCTTCGTTATGACATTAAATTTTCAAGGAGGTAAAGATGACAGGAAAAGTATTTAAAAAGAGTATCCTTTATGGTTTGGTTATTGCCATCCTGGTTTTGAACCTTGGTAAACAGTCGTTTGCCGACAAGAAAATACCAAAAGAAAAAAAGCTTATTCTTGAGTGGCTGAGTCAGCCCCAGGTGGTCGAAAAGTTCGGTAAGATCTCTGATGCCATATGGTCTTACGCAGAGCTCGGGCTGCAGGAATTTAAATCGTCTAAACTCCTGGCAGACACGTTAGAGCAAGCCGGGTTTAAAGTTGAACGCGGTCTGGCCGGAATGCCTACCTGTTTTGTAGCCACTTATGGTTCAGGGAAGCCGTTGATAGGAATTCTGGGCGAGTACGATGCTCTTCCCATGCTTTCACAGAAAGGACGAGTTCCCAAACAGGATCCTGTTCTCAAAGGTGCTCCCGGACACGGTTGCGGCCACAACACTATGTGTACTGCAGCTGCGGCTGCGGCTATTGCCGTAAAACAGGCTATGGATAAGTATGGATTCGAAGGGACTATAAAAGTTTTTGGTTCGCCGGCTGAGGAAACACTTATAAGCAGGCCTTACATGATAAGAGCCGGGCTGTTTGATGATGTGGATGCTGTAATAGACAATCACAGCAGCAGTGGATTCGGGACCAGCTACGGCAGGGGAGGGAACGCAATGTTCTCAACCGTCTTCGCATTTAAAGGCAGAACTGCTCACGGCGCCTCACCCTGGGGAGGCCGGAGTGCCCTTGATGCAGTAGAGATAATGAACGTTGCTACAAATTTTCTCCGAGAACATCTCTTTTTTACTTACCGTATGCATTATGTAATTCCCGATGGGGGAGAGGCTCCCAATGTAGTGCCTGACACAGCAAGCGTATGGTACTTTATCAGAAACAGTGATGAAAGATTGCAGGAGATGTATAATAAGGTCATTAATTGTGCAAAAGCCGGAGCCCTTGCTACAGGAACGGAATTGAGCATTCGGTGTCTTGCTGCTGTGCATCAGCGTTACGCTAATAAGGCTGCTGCAGAGCTTTTTCAGAAGAACATTGAGCTGGTTGGTATGCCGGAATGGACAGAAGAAGAGCACGCTTTTGCTAAGTTACTACAGAAAGTACTGGGCAGTCCAGAAAGAGGGATGCCAGCAAGGGTGGGCACGCTGAGAGATCGCCCCCGGACATTTGTAGGAGGCGGATCCTCTGATGTAGGAGATGTCAGTCTTATCGCTCCAACAGCAACTATCAGGTTCCCGGGACAGGTTCCAGGTGCTATTGGCCATCACTGGTCTTCTGTCGCAAACAACTACGGCTCAACAGCCTGGAAAGGGCTCAATGCCGGAGCTAAAGCCATGGCTGCATCAGCGATTGACCTTTTCACCATGCCAAAAGAACTTAAGAAGCTGCTTGATGAGTTTGAAGCGCAAGCCAAAAAGTTTCCTTATAAACCATTCTTACCTGAAGATGCTGAGCCGCCCCTTGACCTGAACGAGGAATTGATGAAGAAATGGCGCCAGCTTATGGAGAAATTTTACATCGAATATAAATAGGGGAGAAGGAGGGTCAAAATGTTTTCTTGTAAAAGAATAATTCTTAAAGAATACAAGGTCGTTCTTCTACTGTTTATTTTTATCTTTGCTGTAAACAGTTCCAGCACTGGCCGGACTGAGAAGCCAGTGCTTCACGGAAAACACTGGGTCGCCATCACAGGCAAACCTCTTGCCGCCACTGCCGGAGCCATGATTTTTCAGCGGGGCGGGAATGCCGTAGATGCAGCCTGTGCCATGCTTGGAGCAACATGTACTATGTGGGATGTTTTGGGCTGGGGTGGTGAAACCCAGGCGCTGATCTATAATCCCCTTACAAAAAAGGTTATTGGTATAAACGCGCTCGGAGCTGCTCCCACTGGCGCCACTCCTGAATTCTTCAAGGAAAAAGAGATGGAATATCCACCTTCTTACGGCCCGCTTGCTGCTGTGACTCCTGGGACTCCAGGAGGTCTGATGACCATGCTGGCTGAGTACGGAACTATGAGCCTTAAAGACGTGCTTGAGCCTTCTAAACAAATGGCAGAAGGCTATCCTGCTGAGGAGGAATTTACTAGAAGGGTAGAAAGGTCAAAAGACAGGATCAAAAAGTGGCCATATTCCAAGAAAATTTTGCTGCCTCATCTGGGAAAAAAGCACGAGGCTCCTCATCCAGGGGAGGTCTTTCGACAGCCGGACTTGCTGGAAACTCTGAGGAAACTGGTCGAAGCTGAGCAACAGGCGCTGGATGAAGGAAAAAGCCGTAAAGAAGCTATCTATGCAGCTTATGACCGGTTCTATAAGGGGGATATTGCTGAAGAATATACCCGTAGCTGTCAGGAACAGGGGGGGATCATGACCATGGAAGACCTGGCTAACTGGGAGCTCCATATTGAAGAGCCGGTCAAAACAACCTACAAAGGAATCGAGGTCTACAAGCTGACTTGCTGGGTACAGGGACCTGTTCTTTTGCAGATGCTGAATATGCTGGAAAATGTCGATTTAAAATCAATGGGCTTCAATAGCGTGAATTATATTCACACCCTCTACCAGGTGATGAACCTTGCTTATGCTGACAGGGATTTCTACTATGGAGACCCTTATTTTCCACCTGAGGAGCCGATAAAAGGATTGCTGTCCAAAGAATACGCGAAAGAACGGTTCAAAAAGATTAACTGGAACCTGAATGACCCTGATGTTAAACCTGGAGATCCTTATCCCTTTGAAGGGAAGAAAAATCCTTACCTTCATCTTTTAAAGGAGTGGTCTAATGTGGGTAAAAAAGATCCAGGCAGGATGAGCGATGCAGAAATTGTAGCTTTTGAAAAAAACTTTACAGCCGGAACTACTTCCATCCAGGCAGCAGATAAGAATGGCTGGGTTGTTTCTGTAACACCCAGCGGAGGTTGGATTCCAGCTTGTATTGCCGGTAAAACTGGCATTGGGATGAGCCAGCGCATGCAGAGCTTTGTCCTTGAAGAGGGCAAGAATCCCTTCAATGTTGTCGCTCCTGGAAAGAGACCCCGGGCGACGTTAACACCGAGTATTGCTTTAAAGGATGGTAAGCCTTTCCTCTCTTTTGCTGTCCAGGGGGGAGATACACAAGATCAGAACTGTTTGCAGTTCTTTTTGAATGTTGTTGAGTTCGGTATGAATGTACAGGAAGCCTGCGAGGCGCCCAATATCGTGAGCTATCAGATGCAGAGTTCTTTTGGAGAACACATTGCTACTCCGGGCAGGCTTACTCTTAATGAAGCAGTTCCCAAAAAAGTTAGGCAACTCCTTGCAGATATGGGGTACAGGTTAAGATATAGCAAGTATACATCAGGTCCCCTAAATGCAATCTTTTTTGACTGGAAACACCGTACTTTCTGGGGAGGTTCCAGTAACTATGGCGAAGACTACGGAATCGCCTGGTAGAAGCCTTATAACGACAAAAGGATCAGATTTGAAAATTTAATCCTAAAATTTCAAAATTCTAATAATATAAACCAAGTTATGCCTAAATCCGTAGTATGAATTGAGGAGGCAAACAGAGATGAGATTTTTTAAAAGCCTAAAAATATTTCTAATAATCTTTCTTGTCGGAGGATTTGTGGGATGTGAAGTAGCCGGTGATATGCAGGAGGAGACCAGAAGTGTTGAGTTAGGCAGTGCTGAATCTGTGGAAATAAATCTTAAGATAGCAGTAGGAGAATTGAGAGTCCGGGGAGGAGCAAGTGACCTTATGGAAGGTTATTTTGCCTATAATATTAAAAAATGGAAACCTGAAATCGAATACGATGAATTTAATGATCGAGGGACACTTAAGGTCAAGCAGGGAAAGTATCACCGGATGAATGTTGGCAAGAAACGTAACAAATGGGATATTAGCCTTAATAATGATGTTCCTTTGGATATCCAAATTGACTTTGGAGTGGGCCAGGGCAAGCTTGACTTGAGAGGATTAATAATAAAATCCTTTAATATCGATATGGGAGTGGGCGAACTTACAGTCGACCTTTCGGGAGAACAAAAACAGGATTTGGATGTTGTTATTGACGGTGGAATTGGCAGTGTTACTCTTTATCTGCCTGAGCATATTGGTGTTCGTGCAAACATAGACAGAGGAATTGGATCGGTTGATGCGAGGGATTTTGATAAAAGAGGCAGTATTTATACAAATGACGCCTATGGAAAAACTGAAGTTACCATATATGTTGATATTGATGCCGGAATTGGGAGTATCGATTTAAGATTGAAGTAATCCAAATATTTTTTTTATTTTCAATTCTTTATTATCCTGTATTATTCAAGGAAAATGCCGGCATTTTTTATGAATAATTCAGGCAAACCTAGATAATTCACGAGATGAGATTGGCGCAGACGTCGTTGCGAGGAGCGAAGAAGATTGCCACGCTGCGCTCGCAACAGGCTAAACAATCTAACATTTTTTATGATTTGCCACTTTGAAAGTTAAATGAGAAAATAAATACAACCTTTTTTTGCACAAATAGGAGGTGATCATGAAAAGTGTTTTAATTCTACTGTTTAGTTTAACTTCAATTTTTATTGGAGTTTGTATCTCATCCACTCTTGAAGCCAGCTCAATAGAAATTACTATTCTTTATGACAATTATGTTTTTGTTGAAGGGACTGAAGCGGATTGGGGTTTTTCTTGTATTATCAAGGGGACAGAAAAAACCATTTTATTCGATACAGGCACAAGCGGGAGTACATTATTCCATAATATCGACAAATTGAAAGTTAATACGAAAGATGTCGAACTTGTAGCCATTTCTCATCTTCATAGAGACCATACAGGAGGACTTTTTACGTTCTTAGAAAAAAATAATAAAGTTACAACATTTCTACCAGCTTCATTTCCTGCCGCATTTAAAGGAAGAGTAAAAAAGTCAGAAGCTAAGGTTGTTTCTGTGAGTAAGCCTGTTGAGATCTGCAAAAATGTTTTTTCCACAGGAGAAATGGGAACACAAATTAAAGAACAATCTTTGATTCTTAATACAAGTAAAGGGCTGGTTGTTATAACCGGGTGTGCTCATCCTGGAATTGTGGACATCGTAAAGAGAGCTAAAGAAGTGATTGATAAAAATATTTATCTTGTGTTCGGAGGATTTCACCTGATGGAAAAATCAGAAGTGGAAGTTAAAGATATCATAAGCCAGTTCAAAGATCTAGGAGTTGAGAAAGTTGGTGCAACTCACTGCACAGGTGAGCGTGCCATAAAATTGTTCAAGAAAGCTTATGGTGATAATTTTGTTCAAATGGGAGTAGGGAGAGTAATAAAAATTTCTGATTAGAATATGGAAATTACAGAGTAATCGGAAGAAGCTAGGAAGAACAGCAGAAGAAAAAAATTGATAAAAAATCCATGATTAAATATTAGGGGAGATTAATTTTAATGACTCAAAATTTTACTTATACAACATGCTCAAGAAAAAGTGGTGGAAGGTTTGTTCTCCGGTGTTTTATTTTCTATATGATTATTCCACTCTTAGCTTTTTTTATTTCCTGTAGTGACAAAGTTGAAACTCAAAAAACAGAGAAGACCAAAAAAATCAGGGTCCGCACAGCAAGTTACGAAAAAACTGATTATGAGTTCAAACTGGATTTTTCAGGGGAAGTGAAAGCCTGGAAGATAGTGAACATGAGCTTCAACGTTCCTGGTAAGATAGACCGTTTTTACTTTGATGAGGGTTACAGCGTTAAAAAAGGAGACCTTCTGGCAAAACTTGAACAGGATGATTACCGTGTTTTGAGAGATCAGGTTTATGCTCAATGGGAAAAAGCGAACCGTGATTATGAACGTAACAATCGACTATTTGAAGAAGGCTCTGTACGTGAACAGATTGTCCAGGATTCACACACAGCACTTAAGGCCGCAAAGGCGGCTCTAGATGCTGCAGAGCTGAGTCTGGAGCACTGTCTTTTGTATGCACCTTTTAACGGTCATGTGGCCTACCGTTTTGGAGAGGAAAAAGAAATGGTGGCAGGAGGCCAGACTGTCTTCACCATAATGGATTTGTCTCGGATCGTTATTGAGGTGGGAGTGCCTGAGAAAAGAATAAGTCGGATAATGAAAGGGCAGAGGGCAAGTGTAACCTTTGAGGCAGTCCCAGGAAAAATCTTTTTAGGCAGAGTCTCCCAGGTTGCTGTGTCTTCCCTTCCGGATATCCGTCTATTTAAAGTGGAAGTAACGGTTCAGAACACGGATTTGATTATTAAGCCGGGAATGACCGCACTTACGACAATAAGTACAAACACATTAAATGATGTCTGCGTTTTTTCTCTGGATATAACAGTATTGAGAAATGGCAGCAGGGTCTTATTCCTTGCTTTAGATGGCCAGGCAAAGAAGGTGATTTTAAAGGATTATATTATTTCTAGTGACAAAATAATCGTCCGTGACCCGCTCCCGGAAAATGGACAGATAATCACCAGCGGACAGGATATTCTTTTTAACGGAATTCAGATTTCTGTAATTAAAGAGAACAATAGTATATGAAGATATCCCGGAAAGCTGTAGACAGACCTGTCCTAGTAACGCTGATTACAATCCTGCTTGTGCTGCTCGGGATTATTGGTCTCCGGACTCTTCCCCTCGAGGAGTACCCAAAAATCAATGTTCCCTGGATAGTTGTTGCCATTCCATATCCAGGTGCCGCAGCTGAAGATGTTGAGCAAAATGTCACAGTAAAGGTTGACGAGAAACTAAACGGTATTAAACATTTAAAGCGGCTTGAATCCTCTGCTTGGGAGGGAGTATCTGTTCATGTTATGGAGCTGTATGAAAAAGCGGACAAGCAGGATACTCTGACCGATATCAAGGATAAGATTGACCAGATAAAAAGGGATTTCCCCGAAGATGTGGAAGAGCCGGTTATTGAGGATATTGCTTTTGATAATGTGCCGATAATACTGGTTAATGTTACCGGAGAGATAGACCTGCTGACGCTGAAAGAGATCGCGAAGGATATAAAAATTGAGATTGAGGCTGTTCCTGGCGTGAGAGAAGTAGCATTTTATGGTGGACTTGAGCAGGAAGTGCAGGTTCAGGTCGACCCAAGGAAAATGGAACAGTACGGCCTTTCCTATTCTAAGCTCATTGCTGCGCTCCAGCAGCAGAACGCTAACCTCCCCGGAGGATATCTCAAGCTGAACAGCTTCGAGTATCTCGTCCGTACAGAAGGAAAGTTTAAGAATGTGCAGGATGTCGGCTCAGCAGTTGTTGCTGTTAAGGCCGGCCATCCTATTTTTTTAAGAGATATTGCGGAAATAAAAGATACCCATAAAAAGATAGAGTCATATTCAAGATATAATGGCAAACCGAGCGTCTCACTTGTTGTATACAAACAGACGGAAATCAATACACTGAAAACAACTGGGGCTATCAAACAAATTGCAGCAAAACATAATTTGCGTATGCCAGAGGCTGTCCGGGTCACTACCTCAATGAATAAGGGCGATGACATCTCTCTTATGGTAAGGCAGCTCAGCTCCAATGCCTTGTATGGTCTGCTTTTTGTTCTCTTTACTCTTATGATATTTATGGGGCTGCGTAATGCAGTCATTGTTGCTATCGCTATACCTTTTTCCCTTTTTGTCGGTTTTTTGCTGATGTGGATCTTCGGATTTACACTAAATATGATTACTATCTTTGCCACTATACTCATCGTTGGACTGGTCGTGGATGGGGCCATGATTGTTGGTGAGAACATCTATCACTATTTTGAGCAAGGACTTAACCCGGTTGATGCGTCAAAAGAAGGAATTTCAGAAGTTGGAACTGCTGTAATCTCTGCAGATATGACGACCATTTCGGCATTTTTCCCGATGATATTTATAGCCGGCATAATGGGGCAGATCATGTCTTTTATGCCATGGGTGGTAATATTCGCGCTTATTGGCTCCATAATTATCGACCATCTTACTCTCCCCATGATAGCATCAAAATATATGCGTCTCAGCAATCAGGGCAAAAAGATGAACAGGTTTACCAGGATATTTTTCATTGGAAACAGGCTTTTTCGATTCTTGAATCGGTATTATAAGCCGGTGCTTCGATGGGCTTTATTTCACAGAAAAACTGTTATATCCGTTGGAATTCTGGCATTCTTCATTGCCCTGTTTATTCTGGGTTCTGGTGTAATAAAAATAGATTTTTTTCCGAAGGAGGAGATGGGGCGTTTTAATATAAATATTGAGCTTCCTGTTGGGTCGACAATGGAAAAGACAAATCGTATATCCCGCCAGATTGAGAAAAAGATTGCCCAAGTTCCCGAAGTAAAGGAATATGTTTCAACCATCGGAGATACTGGAATGATCATGGCTGACCTTACAGAGAGTGCAGGGAGCGGTGGTTCAGGGCCAGAGTTTGGTAAGATTCTTATCAATATAGGTAATGATACTGAGCGGAAACGAAGTCAGGCTGAAGTCATTAAAGAAGTGGATTTAATGTTGGCCGAAATTCCGGGAATTCGATACAGCTTCTTCGAAGTAGAAATGGGACCGCCTGTAGGTAGACCGGTGGCAATTCAAATATCGGGAGAGGACATCCAAGAGCTGAAAAAGCTCAGTCAGGTTGTTGAAGGACATTTGGAGGCAATCCCTGGGACAAGGAATGTTCAGAACAGCTTTCAGGAGAGCAAGCCGCAGGTGTCTATAAAAGTCGATAGAACAAAAGCAGCCAAATATGGAATATCTGCCCAGGAAATAACGTTTCAGGTCATGGCAGCGTTTCTCGGGTACGAAGCGACGGAAATCATGCTGGGGGATGAACTTGTTGATGTTCGGGTTATTAACAAGGAGGTCCACAGGCGAAATTTTGAGGATGTGCTTGATACTCCCATATTCAGCATGGTGGGGATGAAGGTTCCATTAGGCCAGCTTGCCCGTGTGGAAATAACCAAGGGAATTAACAGGATTCAACGCCGCAACTTGAGGCGGTCAGTAACAGTGGGCTGTGATGTTGAAGAGGGTTATACCCCACAGGATATTTTCGCTTCACTTCAGGAGCGTATGGAATCTACACCGCCTCCACAAGGGTATGTTCTTGAATATGGTGGGGAGGAGGAGGAGCGAAGAAGATCCTTTGAATCCATAACGCGTGTAATGTTTCTGGGTTTGGTCCTCATTTTTTTTGTTTTAACCGCTCAGTTTGACTCCTTCAAACAGCCCCTGGTTATTTTATTCACTGTGCCGCTCTCCATAATTGGGGTTGTTACCGGCTTGCTTTTAACGCGGCTTACTTTCAGTTTTATGGCTTTTGTTGGGGTTGTCGCGCTTGTTGGTATTGTGGTAAACGATGGCATTGTCCTTGTCGACTTTATCAATCAAAGGCGCCGCAGTGGAGTTGATATCATATCAGCAATCCTTGATGCAGGGCCGCGAAGGCTCAGGCCTGTTATACTGACTACAGTCACAACCATCGGTGGACTCTTGCCTATCACTCTTAATCTTGGAGGAGGAGGGAAGTTCTGGGCTCCTCTCGGCGTGTCGATCATATTTGGCCTTCTGTTCGCAACAATGCTGACTCTTGTAGTAGTGCCATCTCTCTATTTGATTTTTGAAAGAAAAGCATACAGAAAAGCACTCTTAGAACAAAAAAAGATTAGCTAATTTTTAAAGAACAGTCTGTAAAAAAAGAAAACAAGGGGCAGGTTACTTTTTTGAAAAAAAATAGCCTGTCCCCTTTATTCGGAGGGAAGAGTGAGAAAACAATGAAAAGAAGACTGTTTGTTTTTCTTATTTTAATTTTTATCCTGGTATCTCAATTTCAGTCATTCGCCCAATTTAAACAAGAGGAACTGGCAGAAAGAGCAAAGTGGGAAGAATTTCTTAAAACAGCAAAAATTGTTGCTTTTGGCCAGCCGTGGAATAAATCGGAAGCAGTCACAGAACCCTGGGAACTCACGCTTGAAAAAAATGGAGTCAGGAGAAAAGCTGTCTGGAAAAATCCAGAGGGCCTACAAAAAGGGTATCTTGAAGGCTGGAGATACGAAATTGCTGCTTACCGCCTGGATAAACTTTTAGGATTAAATATGGTTCCACCAACAGTGGAAAAGAATTTCCGTGGGGACAAAGGCTCCTGTCAATTAGAGGTCAAGTATAAAATGATGTACAGGCAGAAGGTTAAAGATAAAATAGATATTCCTCCTGAAAAAGTAAGAGGTTACAACAGGGCTACATACATGCAGAGGGCTTTTGACAATTTGATCGCCAACGAAGACCGGAATATGGGAGACATCCTTTTAACTGAAGACTGGCGTCTAATTCTCGTAGATCATTCCCGTTCTTTCCGAACTTACAAAAAGTTCACAAAAAATCTTATCTTCACAAAAAAGCACAAAAGTGGCCCAAAACTTATGAAGATGCTTCCTCGGGCTTTTGTAAAAAAACTTAAGTCTTTAAATTTTGAGCTTATAAAAAATGCTATGGGAGAATACTTGACAGAAAAGGAGATAAATGCTGTCTTTGCTAGGAGGGACTTAATACTTAAGGAGATAAACAGGCTTATTAAAGATTACGGTGAAAACAAAGTTTTATACTGATTAGCCTGGATTATTCACTGTCCAGAATGCAGAAACACGATTTAAACAATCGCTAAAAGAAGACAAAACTCCACTATGGCGTCAGGCCTTGACATGGAGAATTTTTAAACAACTAACATTGTCCATAATTTTTCCCTTTTTGTGTTTAAAGATCAATTTTCTAAGGAAAATAGCAAATCTTATTCAGATAAATAAAGAAAAAAATATTGACTTCGATTTGTTGTCTTTATAAATTAGTTTTTCAAACTGTACATATTCCATATTGTTATCATGTTTACGTTTAAAAATTCTTTCTTTTGGGAGTTCAAATTTCACACTAAAAAACAGGATTTAATAATTTATTTTAACTGACATATGAGCTTATTCCGGTTCACCTGCCTTAGTGTTAAAACAGATAGGTTCGCAAATAATTTTTTAATTATAGATTTTACTAAAAATATAAGGAGGTTTTTTATGAGAAAAGTCACTGTGAAATTAATAGTAATCAGTATGCTTTTGTTTAGTATCGGTTTTGGGGCGAGACTTAGCTGGGGGGAAAATTACAAGCTTCTGGGTGTAGAGACCTACATGGAGATGGAATCAATAGAAAGTCCAAACATATCGCCAGATGGGAAGCATATCCTCTTTACTCGGGGCTGGATCGATAAGATGAATGACCGGTCCAGAAGTAATCTCTGGATAGTCGACAGTGAAGGAACGCGTGTCCGGGAGCTTACACATGGGAACTGGAGAGATTTTTCTCCTGTCTGGTCTCCTGACGGGAAAAAGATTGCTTTTCTTTCCGATAGAGACGGAACTACACAGATTCATGTGATGTGGCTTGATACTAGAGAAGTTGCCCAGCTTACCCATCTTGAACGTTCGCCAGGAAACTTAAGGTGGTCTCCCGGAGGAAAAAAACTGGCTTTCACTCAGTTTATTCCGGACACAAAGCAGAGTTTGCCCGTAAAACTTCCCAAGAGACCTAAGGGAGCTAAATGGGCTAAGCCTGCTGTAATTGTTGATAGATTATCCTGGAGTAGAGACGGAAGGGGGTATATGCCAAAAGGCTACTCGCATATTTTTGTAATTGATGCCGAGCTGGGTGGGACACCCCGGAAGATTACATCAGGAGATTATTCCCACAGCGATCCTTTATGGTCCAGGGACGGTAAAAAAATATATTTTAGTGCTATCCGCAAACCCGATGCTGAGTATTTAAGGGGTGATTCAGAGGTTTATTCGGTCGATTTAAATACACTCGAAATACAGACTTTAACTGAGCGGAAAGGTCCGGACCAGGGAGCGCGGATATCACCGGATGGGAAGTGGATAGTTTACACTGGTTATAATGATAAAAATTTTACAAGCCATCTCTCCAACCTGTATCTGATGGACAGCGAAGGAGGAAAAAAACGTATTCTAGCTGTGAACCTCCCTAATTCACCTTCAAATATTACATGGGCTCAGGATGGTTCTGGACTCTATTATCTTATGCGCGAAAAGGGAGTATCTAACATTTATTTTGTTTCGACAAAACGTAAGATTCAAATAATTACGGACGGCATTCATTATTTTTCCGGATTGTCCATTGCAGAAAACGGCCAGGTAGCGACAACGCTATCTACATTCCATAAGCCTGGATACCTGGTTACATTTAACCTCAATAATCCTGGTAGGATTAAAAAGCTTGTGGATGTAAACGAAGACATTCTTGCAAATGTTAAACTTGGTGAAGTTGAAGAGTTGTGGTTCAAGTCTCCTGACGGGCTAGATTTACAGGGATGGTTAATAAAGCCTGCTGAATTTGAGCAGGGTAAAAAATATCCCATGATTCTCTATATCCATGGTGGTCCATGGGCCATGTATTCGGTCCGTTTCAGCTGGGCATGGCAAAACTTCGCTGCAAACGGGTATGCAGTTTTATACATGAATCCAAGGGGAAGCACTGGTTACGGTCAGGATTTTGTTAACGGAATTCAGTTTTCTTATCCTGGAAAGGATCTTGATGATTTATTGGCAGGCGTGGATGCAGCCATAGCAAAAGGTTTTATAGATGAGGATAATCTGTTTGTCTGCGGCGGTAGTGGCGGAGGAGTACTCACAGCCTGGATCGTGGGTCATACAAACCGTTTTAGAGCTGCAGTTTCGATGAGGCCGGTAATTAACTGGCATTCATTTGTTGGTACTACCGATGGTTCGGGATGGTACAGGCAATTTGAGAAGTACCCGTGGCAAGACCCGATGGAATATGCTGTTCGTTCGCCTCTTCATTACGTTGAAAATGTGACCACGCCCACAATGGTCATGACAGGAGAGGCTGACTTGAGAACTCCCATGGGCCAGAGTGAAGAATATTACCGGGCCTTAAAAATGCTTAAAAAGGATACCCTCTTGGTCCGTATGCCTGATGAGTATCACGGCTGGAGGCGTCCTTCTCACAGAATCCTTCAGCAGCTTTATCTTATGGCATGGTTTGAAAAGTACCAGGGAAAACCTGAATCGGAGGATAAATGAGGTAAAAGGCAGGAGGGAATATGAATATATTTAAAAAGTTTGGATTAGGGATTTTCCTTTTATATTTTTTACTTGGTGCTGTCCTTTTGGTTTTGGCGGCAGATATAGGGCCTTCAAACGGCTACCTGATTGTTGTTGGAGGGTCCATGCGTGATTCAACAATTTTTAAGCGCTTCATTCAGCTTGCTGGTGGTCCAGAAGCTCCTATTGTTGTTATCCCTACTGCTGGCAGGGGAGAGGATTATGACCAGTACTGGCGGGGATTAAATGTTTTCAGAGAAGCTGGAGCAAAAAATCTGACTGTTCTGCATACAAGAGACCGTTCCGAAGCGGATTCTGAAGAATTTGTTCGACCGATTAAAATGGCCAGAGGCGTCTTTTTTACTGGAGGCCGGCAGTGGCGCCTTGCAGATTCTTATCTTAATACCAGAACTCATCGGGAACTATGGGCCTTGCTGGATCGGGGAGGTGTTATAGCCGGGTCCTCTGCGGGAGCCACAATACAGGGTTCGTTTCTGGTGCGCGGGGACACAAAGGGAAACACCGCTATGATTGGTGACCACCTGGAAGGTTTGGCCTTTTTAAGTAACGTGGCTATAGACCAGCATTTGCTGAAACGTAATCGGCACTTTGATATGATTGAAGTCATTGAGAAATATCCGGAATTACTGGGTATTGGAATTGATGAAGACACCGCCATTGTGGTTCATGGAGACGAGTTTGAGGTAATCGGACAGGGTTATATAGCAATCTACGACAGCAAGCGGATCATACCTCCTAACGGCAGGTTTTATTTTCTGGCACCTGGTGACAGGTACAATTTGAAGACACGAGTGGCTACCCGCTCTGCCCGGATTATGAGGCCTCTCAACCGGGTAAAAGAAGGAGAGTGGCGTAAATAATAGACAGTAAAGTTTTGAAATCAGGACTTTAAAACTTTAAGGATTTGTTTATTAATATGCCAACCTCTATTAAATACATTTTTCTATTTTATCCTGTTTTAAATATTATAGTTTTTAAAAGCAAGACATAATTATAAAAAAACAATTTTTTCTGTGTTATTGCTACAATCCCAATATTTAATCATTAAATAAGGAGAATACTATGAGACGAACCTTCTTTACTCTGTTTTTAGTGTTTTTCATTTTTGTAATTTTAGTCAATTATTCTGCTGTTCTGTCAGCAGCATCATCCGAAAAGAAGCCGCAAGTTATACCTGAAGAAACTCGTAAAATTGCCGCTTTTAGAAAGGCTGTTGATGTAGAGATAGATACTTTGAGTTCGCGTTTGCTTGAGATGAATGACTGGATGTACCACAATCCTGAACCAGGATTCCTGGAATTTAAGGCGTCTGCCATGCTAACAGACGAACTGAAAAAACACGGATTTGTAGTAGAAATGGGTGTTCCCGGCCTGCCTTCCAATTTTGACAGGTTAAAAGTAGTCGGAGGATTTCCTGCTGATTATGCAGGACCTCCTGGGATTCCAACAGCTTTTAAAGCAAAGTATAAAGGCAAAACAGAACATCCGGTTATTGGATTTGCGGTGGAGTATGATGCCTTACGGGGAAATCCTCCATTCCACGGCTGCCAGCACAAAATGCAGGGCCCAACAGGAATCGGCGCAGCAATTGCTCTTGCCAAAGTGATGGAGAAGAATAATATCCCTGGTAGTTCCTGGAGCTCATGTTAGCATCGGGACAGAAGGTATTCCAGAGGTTGCAGGTCATTCTCAGGAAAATGCCGATATAACCGTAAGCCCTGAAGGTCATAAGTCTTTGATTCTGACAGCCAAAGTTATGGGTGCAACTGCTTTACGTTTGGTTATGGACCAGAAGCTTCAAGATAAAGCCAGAGCAGAGCATAAAAAGTGGTTAGAGAAATATAACAAGTAAATATATTTCAGGAAGAGTGGTCATGGATTATTTTCCAGCCTTCGGGTTTCCGCTGGAATATAATTGTGAACAAACCTTCTTTGGAGGAATCTTTAAACTTGAGTTTCCACCTGCCAAGAACATAGGCAATACTGTTTGACATAACTTTAATCTTTATATCTGTGAAATCCAGTTTTCCCATGTTTTCTCCAGAATAGCTTGTTCTATACCTGGAAAGCAGAGCACCCCAGCCGTAAAGCCTTTTATTTCCCGATTGAAAAGTGAAGTTTTCCGAATTCCAGTAATCTCCCATAAATCCTTCAATGTCTCCTTCATTCCATGCTGCTTTTTGTCTGTTTAGAATAGTCTGAACTTCATTTTTTATCTTTGTAGTATCCAGCAGAGGCTTTGCACTGGATAGTATAAAGACAGCCAGCAAAGCGATTACTGGTAAAAACACATTTTTTTTCACTTTTCCTCCTAAAATGTACAAAGAAGATAAATATGTGGTTTATAGTATTAATGGAGATATTCTATGCTGTGAATATGAGTTTGCTCTTCTGTTTTTTACTTATCTTTTCATAGTGGTCTAAAAAATTAAGCATCTCAACAAGACTCTTATTATCCTTCATTTTATTTAAAACTTTTTCTTCTATTCTCTGTATATTTTCAGCAGTGTCTAAAATTTCAGTAACTTCCTCTTTGCTCATAACAATTATTCCGTCATCGTCCCCAAAAATGATATCTCCTGGTGAGACTGGAACCCCGCCGCAGTTGATTTTAATTTGTGTGTGAAAAATCCTGGAGGAAGCTCCCACTACTGGAGTGATGTATCTTGCATATAATGGTAAATTTACTTCCCTTATCCCTTTTACATCGCGGCAGCCGCCATCAACAACTATCCCTCCAAGCTTTTTCCTTTGACCTTCGGTTGCAAAGAGTTCGCCTGCTAGAGCTATTTTCACCCCTTCTCCATCGATTACCAAAACTTCCTCTTCTTTTGCATCATGTAGAGCTTTAAGCACGGAAAGAAAATCATCTTTACAGTGGACGGTCCTTGCGATGCCAATCATTTTTAGACCCGGATTTATAGGTTGTATTTCCGGGTCCATAACCCTCAATTTTTTTCCTGCGTCACATAAACAGGCTGTATCTAATTTTAACAATCGTTCTTTTAGTATATTAAAATCCATGATTCCTCCTTAAGTTTTTATCTAGGTGATCCTTCAGTTGACATTAAATAATTATTCTTCCTATGTGTCAATGGGATTAGGCTTCTAAAACTTCAATATAATAATTAATATTTACCACAACCACAAAATAATCGATAAGATTGATGAAATAAAAGATCTGGAGGAAAGTGAAGAGGGGCTTTTAAAGAAAAATAATATTGTTTTAAAAATTCCTTTTAAACACCTACTAAAAGGAAAGTATTATTTTGACATTATCGTAGAAGATTTAATGTCAATGTCTCTTTCTAAGTACAGAAGTTTTATCGACTACAAACATTAAAAAGGAAATTAAAGTTACTCAATCAAGTGAAAAGGATAAGCCTTTCCCAGGGAGTATAGGCTTCCGTCTGAATCAACGATAATCGCTCCGTAATTTGGGTACTTTTTCAGAATACCTTCAGGCTGCTGACTTACAAACAGCGCAGTGGAAAGAGCATCGCAGAGAAGAGTTTCAGGACCGATTACCGTAACACTTTGTTTGCCTTGCGCCGGGTATCCTGTGCGGGGATCAAATACATGATGATAGCGGACATTGTTGGCCATGAAATATCTCTGATAATCACCTGTGGTAGCTGCTCCAAGATGTGAAATTGACATTACTCCTAAGAAGCCGCTCTTGCGGGGATGCTTTATCCCAATATTCCATGGCAGAAAATCAGGATTTTTTCCCCAGCAATAGAGGTCCCCTCCTGCGTTTATAAAACCTTTTGTGATTCCCATCTCGATTAATGCTTGTGAAGCCAGGTCAATCCCAAAACCTTTTGCAATAGCGCCCCAGTCAAGTTTCATGCCGGGAGGGAGAATAAGAGTGTCGTTTTTTATTTTTATTTTTTCCAACCCGATATGTTTTAGTGCGGATTGTATTTTTTGAGGATCGGGTACACTGTGGGATTTGTCTAAGAATCCCCAGAGCCTTGATAAAGGGCCAACCGTAATATCAAAATAACCGTTGGAGTTTTGATAAACTTCTGAACTCCTCCGGAAGAGGTCTAAAACGATCAAGGATGAGTGGTCCTCGGAATCAGGGGAAAAACAGTCTTCAATATTAGAAAATATTCTTTTGGTTTCTTTCATCGCGGATATAAACTTGGAAGGAGAGCAGAAGATTTTTATCTCACAAACAGTATCAAAAACAAGAAGAGTGGAAGTGTGCCATTTTTTGGTTGAATGGCAGTTTACGACAAGTAAGAGGGGGACGAGCAGAAGAATGTTGAGTTTTTTTGCCAATGTTATTATCGATAGAATGTAAACATTTAATATTCTTGAGGAATACAAAAAAAAAGTCAATGGAGTCGTAAGTATTCTTATTTTCGTAAAAAAGAAACAGTCAGGCAAACTGATTCGTTAGCCCGTGTATTTTCCCCAGCGAGGAAAATCCACTTATTCCTCGGCTCGCTCTCCTCTTTGAGGAACCGTGCCCGCTCGCCTCCGGATGGCTTCCTATTCAGATTGCCTGACTTCCAAAGAAATTATCACGGAAATAAAGATTCTTCCAATGGAGTCAGGCTTCTATTGACACTCTAACCAAATATTTATATTGTAATGCTGATTTGTTTGGTAGCTTCATTATTTATGAAATCACAAATTCTGATACAGAATAAAAGGGGCACTTCATTTTTTATTTTGGATTTTAGACGCTTAAAACTTAAATTGTTTTATGTAAGGAGATAACATGAGAAATAAAGTTTGTTTTATTGTGGCTTTTCTGTTTGTTGCTGGGATTTTTTATGGAGCCAACCTCCAGCAAAAGAGCGCTAAAAAGGAAAGGATGTGGGTGGAAAGATCTCCAAAAGAGCAAATTGCGGGTACAAATTATAAAGATGTCAGAATAAAAAAGTTCCCCATTGCAGTGCAGTGCTGGACATTCAGGAAATTTTCCTTTTTTGAAACACTAGAAAAGGCAAAGGAATTAGGTGTTTTTTATTTGCAGCCTTATCCGGGGCAGAAGCTTGACAGTGAGGGCCCTGTTAATAGATTTGACCACAACATGAGTGAAGATCAGATAAAGCAGGTAAAACAGAAGTTAAAGGAATATGGGATCAGGCTTGTAAGCTATGGTGTTGTACACTTTGAAAACAATGAGGAAAGTATGCGGAAAGTTTTTGATTTTGCAAAAAAAATGGGGATTAGGACCATTGTGACTGAACCTCGATATGATGATTTTTCTCTCATTGAGCGGATGGTAAAAAAATACAATATAAATATTGCCATCCACAATCATCCTGATCCTTCAAAATATGCTCATCCGGAAACTGTTCTTGAGCATATTAAAGGCCTTGACGAGCGTATCGGCTCATGTGCTGATACAGGACACTGGATGCGTACCGGTGTTAATCCTGTGGAAGCGCTCCGAATGCTTAAAGGGAAAATCACAGATGTTCATTTAAAAGACTTAAATGAGTTTGGAACCAAGGATGCATTTGATGTTCCTTTTGGTCAGGGAAAGGCAAATATCAAAAACATACTTGCCGAGCTGACCCTGCAGAATTATTACGGCTATCTTGCTGTCGAACATGAAAATCCGAATGAGGTCGATAATCCATCGCCGTCGATAAAAAAAGGTATCGAATACATAAAAAGTATAACCCATTATCAGGATTATGAAGAGATACTTAAAAGGAGTTATAGAAGATACTCCAAGCATGGCTGGAATCATTATGGCCCCGGTTACTTTGAACTCGATGAAAAGACGGGTGTATTAAAAGGCCATGGAGGAATGGGCCTTTTCTGGTACAGCGTGAAGAAATATAAGGATTTTATTCTGGAACTGGACTTCAAGTGTGCAGATAAATACACAAATTCAGGGATTTTTATAAGAGTCCCTGATATGCCTAAAAACGATGATTACATTTATCATTCTTTCGAGATTCAGATAGATGACAGCGGAAAGGGTATACATAAGACCGCTGCTGTCTATGATGCTGAGCCACCAAACGCCGATGCCTTTAAAGAATCCGGTGAATGGAATCATCTGAAGATTGTTTTTAAAGGTAAAAATATCCAGCTTGAGTTAAATGGTGTTGGAGTACTAGACTGGGATGCTGAACCACGGGGAAAAGTCAAGGATTTTGCTGATGAAGGGTATATAGGTCTTCAGAATCACGACAGCAGATCTCCTGCTTATTTTAAAAACATTTTTATAAAGGAATTAAAGTAGAGAAATTGCTTCGGCTTCCACAATAATCCCGAACGCAAAAGTATACTTAGAGGCAGAAAATAAGTAGACATATTGTTTAAGTAACACCTTCATATTAGATATTTTGAGTCTATGAATCGGCGCGAATTTTTATTATTAACAGCAGGTACAGGTGTATCGGCATTTTTTTTACACTTTGCCCGTCCTAATTTTGCTAAGTGTGGAAACGGACCTTTATTCAGCTCTTTGTTTGAGGGCTCAGAGACAAACGAGATTTTTTCCAGAATTATAAAACAGGCAAAAGAGGGGGAGTGGGCATTCCTGCCCATCGGAGAATGTATGGGAAAACTTGGTATACAATTGACCGGAACAGAGTATGTTGGAGGGACTCTTGAAGGGAAAGGACCGGAAGTCTGCAGGGTGGATCTAACAGGGTTGGATTGTGTTACATTTTATGAAAATGTGCTGTGTATGGCTAGAATCTTAAAGAAGGGAAAAACATCGTTTGATGATTTTATAGAAGAGCTTACATTTATACGCTATCGAATGGGAAAGCTGACGGATTATACATCACGTCTGCATTATACTTCTGATTGGATTTGTGACAATGAGAAGAAAAAAGTGGTAAGGGATATTACAAGAGAGATCGGCGGGGAAGAATTTCCTATTCAGGTCTCGTTTATGTCTAAACATCCCCGGTATTATCCAGCTTTGAAGGAATTCCCTGAATTTATTGAGACTATAACAAGGCTTGAGCAAGAAATTAACAAACGTAAACATTGGTATGTCCCTCAGGAAAAAATCATACAGGCACAAAAACATCTAAAAACTGGAGATATTATAGCTCTGGCGACAAACAAGGAAGGATTGGATTATGCACATACCGGTCTGGTTTATCAAGAAGAGAGAGGGACAATCAGGTTTTTGCATGCTTCGCAGGAGAGGGGGAAAGCATTACTGGACGTTGAGATTGAAGAGTATATACAATCTGTTAAAACACATATTGGAATGACTGTAGCCAGACCTTGCCCTGTTTCACATTTTAAAAACCTGCAGCATGATTAATCCTATAACTGCAGCAACTATAAGGTAGTAGATCATGGGGATTATGGTCTTTCGGATGAGCAAACCTTCTCTTCCAAGAAGGCCAACAACTGCTGAAGCTGCCACAACATTATGAATACAGATCATATTGCCGGCAGCACCTCCCACAGCTTGAAGGGCAATAACCACACCCGGAATAACTCCTATTTTGAGAGCTGTTGCAAACTGAAAAAGTGAAAACATCATATTGCTGAATGTGTTGCTCCCTGCAATAAAAGCTCCCATAGCTCCAATGACAGCGGCAAAAACAGTCCATCCCTTTCCCACCAGCGCTGCAGCTGCGCTTGCCAGAACAAAGGGCATTTTGTCTAAACCCCCGGGAGCTCCGCTGTTTATGAATATTTTAACCATGGGCACTGCAAATCCGAGTGCTATAGTAGGGCCCAGAAGAGTTCTAAAAGAGCGATTAATGACCTTTTTAACCTGTTTTTTCGAGATTTTTTGAATAAAGATGGTCAGTACTACTGTTACTAAGAACAAAAAACCAGGTAAGTAGAAGGGTTGAAATCCGGTGTTAATAGAGGTCTGAAAGATGTTTGTCCACTTTATTGAAATAGATGCGAGGGCGTTCTTTAGAGGAAACCAGAGCCGGCTGAGAAGGAGAAGTAGCGCAATCAGAAAATAGGGAAGCCATGCTCTAAATATTGAAATATGGGGCCTGTCCCCATTTTTATCACTGTCCCCATTTTTATCATGCCTATCTGAAAATTCTTGCCCTACCCAGTCTTGAGGCCAGGTTTTCTTTGGCGGAAAGTCCCAGGTTTTTTCAGGTATAAGAAAACCTGCTTTTGCCAGGGGGATAACAACCGCAAGCCCTATCAAGGACCCAACAAGAGTAGGAAACTCAGGCCCAAGGAACATTCCTGTTATTGTATAGGGAACAGTAAAACAGAGGCCTGCAAATAGTGCAAAAGGCAAAAAGGAAAAACCTACTTTCCAGCTTCTTTTTTTGCCGAAAAAACGGGACATCATGAGAACCAAGATTATGGGAATAAGAGTACCTGTGATTCCATGGATAATAGCTACTTTTGCGCCAATGGAGTTCAAATAAGGAGCAAAATTGATATTGTGAGTATTCAGGTAATTCGATACTTCAATTTGTCCGCTCAGTCCCGTATTGACACCAATAAGGATAGGAGTGCCAACAGCTCCGAATGAGACCGGAGTGCTCTGGATAATTAAGGTTACCATTACAGCTGCCATGGCAGGAAAACCTATGGCTACCAGTATAGGAGCTGCTACAGCAGCCGGTGTGCCGAATCCGGCAGAACCCTCGATAAAAGAGCCAAATAGAAAAGCAATGATAATAGCCTGAACACGGCGGTCAGGTGATATGAGGAACATGCTGCTCCGAATAGAATATATTGCGCCGCTTTCCTGCTGAACATTTAAAAGAAGAACAGCACCCAGAACAATATAGAGAATAGAGGCTGCTGTTATCAGGCCGTCAATTGAGGCGGCGGCCAACTGGGAGAAGGGGGCTTTCCAGACAAGTAAAGCCAGAAGGAAGGTTAAAAGATAAGCAACAGGCATTGCTTTTGTTGCAGGCCATTTAAAAAGAACAATAAGTCCAAATACAGAAAGAATCGGCAATAGAGCGAGAAGTGCTAAAATACCCAAGCTCATGAAGTATATCCTTTGTTGCCTTGTCCTTAAAAATAAAAACGAATGAGGCTAATAAGTTTAGCTTCATACCTGGCTTTAAGTAATTTTTCTGGATTTTATAAAACAAGCAAGCTCGAAGTCAATGGTGGATCAATGAACTCAGGCTTCGAAAACTTCAAAGACTTATGGAAAAAAGATACAAAAAGGCAAAAGGAGGACACAAAAATTAATTGTGAATGGAAGCATTTTTTTTCCGTGATGGATTAATAAGGGTATTTGGGAATGTCTGAGCTTCCGTTCAGATTTTTAACGCCATTCCTTCATCGCTCTTTTCGGCACCTGCGTAACTCGCTGCACTCAAACATACTCGGTGTCCGGCCTTGCCGGATTCCCTCAAATATCGATTCAGGAAGGCTAAATCTTCAAAGTCGCTTCATCCATCCCCAAATACCCATAGAATGTGATTGATCCGTCCTTCATCACGGCAAAAAGGATACTTAAATTATGAATGGATTGGTTTTCCTTGTATTCTGTGTTATAAAAAATAGACGAATCCAGCTCATGAATATCGTACAAAGAATTGATAAATATGTTGATGCCCTCAAAAGCATGATAGATCTAAATCAAACTTTAAGAAAGACTGAATAATGGCTGAGCCAAAACCTTTTTCGCCAGTTAAGCTTATATGCGGGATTATAACATCCGGAGAGAATATTTTTAATAAGGCTGAAGAATGCCTTATAAGTCTTTATGGTCCAGCGGATCTAAAAAGTCCCTATTTTAAGTTCAATTTTACAGATTATTACGAAAAACAGATGGGCAAGGATTTAAAAAGGAGGTTTTTAAGCTTTAAAGACTCTATCTTTCCAGAAAACATAAGCGAGATAAAGCTTCGTACGAATGAGCTTGAAGAAGAGCTTAGGAAAGGACAAAAAATGAGCCGGAGAGTTGTCAATCTTGATCCTGGTTATATAACTTCATCTGCTTTAATTATGGCAACAGCCAAGGATTTTGCACACCGGATTCCTCTTCATCATGGGATTTACGCCCATCTGGAATTATTATTCAGTAAAAAAGAAGCGAGAACATTGAGCTGGACTTATCCGGATTTTAAAACCGAGGGATACCAGAAATTCTTTATTGAAGTCAGACGTATTTATATTTCTCAACTCAGTAACTATGGATTTCCATAGTTCTGTGATTAACAAAAAATTAATAAAGAAATTGGTTATATAAGTCGGGTTTCTTCCATTTTGTGCGGGTAATAATCAGAAATTGTTAATCTTCATCAATGTCAAATGTGGAAATCTCTCTCAGTTTTTCTACAATTTCTGGAAGCTCTTGTAGAACAACTTTGATATCCTCGTCTGTGCTGAAGCGTCCTAAAGACATGCGGATGCAGGATCTGGCAACTTCAGGTTTAAGCCCAATAGCGTTGAGAACATGAGAAACATCTTCTGAGTCCTCACTACATGCAGACCCTGTTGATACAAAGATATCTTTTATGGCAAGTGCCAGAAGGACAGCTTCTGCTTCAAGGCCAAGGAACGCAAAATTTAAAGTTCCTTTGATTCTTTTGCTCTCATGGCCGTTAAATTTTACTTTGGGAATTTTTTCTTCTATTCCATTTTTTAGTTGTTCTGCCAGTCCTTCAATTCGCTTCTTGTCTTTATTTCCTTTCTCCTGAATGGCTCTGACAGCCTCTCCAAATCCAACAATGCCGATCGTGTTTTCAGTTCCAGCTCTTTTCTCTCTTTCCTGATGCCCTCCATAAATAAGTGGACATATATTTGTTCCTTTTCGGATATAAAGAGCACCGATTCCCTTGGGCCCATATATTTTATGAGCGGAAATCGAAAGCATGTCTATACCCAGCTTATTAACATCCACATCGATCTTTCCAAAAGCTTGAACAGCATCGGTATGAAAAAGAATCCCTCTCTCTTTTACCATTTTGCTAACGGCTTCAATAGGCTGGATTGTTCCAACTTCATTGTTTGCCAGCATGATTGAAATAAGAGCTGTTTGAGGTGTAATCGCATCTTTTAGATAGTCGAGATCGATAGTTCCATACCTGTCTACCGGAACATAAGTGACTTTTATACCTTTTTTTTCAAGATAGTTCGCTGTTTGAATAACTGCAGGGTGTTCAATGGCGGAAGTGATAAATTCCTTTTTTTCGGGAAAAGCGTCTAGAACTCCGCGGATAGCGAAGTTATCAGCCTCAGTTCCTGAACCGGTAAAAATTATCTCAGTTCTGGTTGCTCCTAAGGTTTTGGCGATAACTTCTCGAGCTTGATTGATGATCTCTTTGGCATCCCTGCCAATGGGGTAGAGGGATGAAGGATTTCCGAAGTGCTCTTTGAGAAACAGAGACATTTTTTCCGAAACTGCGGGATCTAACGGAGTTGTTGCATTATTATCCAGATAAATCATGTTCTATCTTCTTTATTCAACTTTTACTCATCCAAAGGATTCATGACCAGGCCGGATTTGAGCTTTGGGAAGAAATCGGTTGATTTTTGAGGCATTAGCTCCCCATTCTCTACGACCCGTCTGATTTGGAAGAGAGAAACTGGCTTCAGGAGAAAAATCATCTGAAACTCTCCATCTATGACCTTTTTAACACCCTGATCCAGTTTTCTTATGTAACTCACATTGTTTTCAAGGGAAAAAGGTTTAGAGGATAAAGCTTTCAGCTTTTCTATGATAAATGAATGGAGAATTGCTACATCCAGGCATTTCCATTCTTTAGAATGTTCTTCGGTTATCTCTCTGTCCAGGATATCTTCGGATTTAAGGCGGAAGATTAAGAATTTTTTTAATTCGGAAACATAAGCAGCAAATGTATGAGTCCCGTTGAGCACTCTTTCCTGAGCTTGTTCAAGTACAGATAAATCTGAAATGTCCGGCCAATTTATCTCAGATATTTCAAAATAGATATTAAATAGCTTTTTAAGTCCCTTTTCGGAGAGCTTGTCCAGGCCTTTTACCAGTCTATATGTGGGAAGAATCACCAGTCCGGGGTCGTCAAGTTTAAAAAGGGTCATCATGATGTAATTAAAAGGCTCAGTGCTTTTAACTTCTTTTTTTTCTTCGGCTATTTCTTTTCTATAGTTAAGGGAAGTTTCATAGCGGTGGTGCCCGTCAGCAATAATAAGAACTTTATCAGCCATAGCTTCCTGAATCTCCTGAATGTCTCCCTTGTCTTTGATAACCCATAACAGATGATGAAAATTGTCTTCATCTCTGACATCCGCTCCCAATTCAGCCTTAACAAGGGATTTTTTGATGGCCTGAGTGACAGTGTCGTTGTCATCTTTGTAAAGCAGGAAGATTTGGCCAGTGTTGGTGTTGGTAGCCTTCAAAAGATTTAAACGGTCAATTTTATGTTTTGGAAAGGTTTTCTCATGAGGGAGGACTTTTCTTGAAGAAAACTCTTCAAGCTTAACTCTGGCAATAAGTCCCATCCTTTTTTTCTTTTCATTTCCAATCCGGAATTCCTGTTCATAAAGATAAAGGGCGTTCTGGTCTTCCCGGATAATAATACCTTCATTTTCCCATTTATCCAGGTAAATCCTGGCTATTTTGTACTTATTTTTTTCAGGAAACTCAGGGTCATCGTCTTTTCCCAGGATGATTCTTACTACGTTGAAAGGACTTTTTTTGTAGTATTCCTCCTGCAAGGGAGGAGGAATCCGGTCATAAGGTTCAGTGATAACATCTCCTAGTTGAACTTTTTGATTGTTATACCTTAGTCCTTTAAAAGGTCGTATTTCTGCCATCTTTCCTCCGTTTGTATCCTAAAGGTGTGTAAAAAGTTGCTAAGTCAACCTCTCTTTTAAAATCTGAACAACTTCCTTGCCTGCCCTTTTTTGTCCCTCTTTTGCTGCTGCCCCGATATGGGGAGTAGCAATTATATTTGGATGGTCTATTAGAGAGAATTCGTCTGGGGGTTCTTTCTCGAAGACGTCTAATGCTGCTGCTCTTACTTTTCCCGCTTCAAGGGCATTCAAAAGGGCTTTTTCATCTACGGTGCCTCCGCGGGAAGCGTTAATGAGGATAACTCCATCTTTCATTTTTTCAAATTCTTCATCACTGATCATGTGCTTTGTCTTTTCTGTTAAAGGGAGATGCAGGGTGATAAGGTCTGCTTGAGTAAGCAGTTCTTCCAGGGGAACCTGATTAATATCAAGGTCTGTTTGTGCTTCAATAACATCGTAGGCAATAACTTTCATTCCAAAGGCGATAGCACGCCTGGCGACTTCCTGGCCTATTCTTCCTATACCGATAATCCCCAAAGTCTTTCCGTAGAGCTCTGTACCTGAGAGAAGCTTTTTCTCCCACTTGTGTTCCTTCATAGAGAGATTAGCCTTGCCGTGGTTTCGGACAGTAGCGAGCATTAACCCGAATGTGTGCTCTGCTACTGAAATAGATGTAGCCGCAGGCGTATTGGCAACCTGAATCCCTTTTTCCTGAGCTGCTTCAAGATCGATGTTATCCAGCCCGATTCCAGCCCTGACGATTAGCTCCAGGCTGGAAGCAGCATCAATAACATTTTTTGTGGCTTTAGTAGCGCCTCGAACTACTAATGCGTGAAAGTCAGGGATCGTTTCGATTAATTCCTCTTCATCCATTCCTGATTTTAAAGTAGCCTCAAGTTCAGGAATGGATTTAAGTTCTTCAAAAGCTTCCGGATCTAAAGGATCCGCTACAAGTACTTTTTTCATTCCCAATTCTCCTTTAAAATGTCCTCTGCTGCCTTTAAAGAACTTCCGCTCTCGAATTCATAACCCAGCTCAGAGAGTGTCATCTCTAAGGCAGAGAGAGCTATAATGACATCAAAGCCTCCCATGTAACCAAGGTGGGCTATCCTGAACATTTTCCCTTTATAGGGGTCCTGGCCGCCTGCAATATAAGCCATGTACTTACCCTGCATGGTTTTGACAAGCTTTAATCCATCAATTCCTGCCGGGACTTTAACAGCAGTGAGTATGTTTCCAGGACTTTTTGAGAGAAGTTCCAGGCCAATAGCTTTAACGGCTGCTCTGGTTGCATCTCCGAGGATACGGTGATGTTCAAACAACTTCTCCAGGCCCAAAGATTTAATGAGCTCTAGGGCTTTTTTCTGCTGTATTATGAGGGATACTGCAGGAGTATATGGGGTTGTCTGTTTTCCTAAACTTTTTTTGTATTTCTTGGCATTAAAATAATATTTTGGCAGGGTCGATTTTTCAACAAAATCCCATGCCTTGGGACTAAAAGAAATATAGGCTAAGCCAGGAGGGATCATGAATGATTTTTGTGACCCTGCAACTAAAACATCCACTTTCCACTCGTCCATAGGGCAGGGAGTGGCACCAAGGCCGGAAATCCCATCAACAACCAGGATTGCTTCAGACTGGGCTAGGACTTCCCCATATCCTTGAATATCATACACTGTTCCTGAAGAGGTTTCAGACAGGGCTGCAAAAACTGCTTTGACATCTGGATTGGCTTTTAATTCATCAACAAGCTGTTCTTTTGAGTAAGGTTCGCCCCATTCCAGAATAATTTCCTTAACTTCTACTCCGTAAGCTTGGCAGATCTGCCCCCATCGTTCGCCAAATTTTCCTCCATTGATCGTAATAACTTTATCACCTGCACAGAGGGTGCTGATGACAGCAGTTTCCATAGCTCCTGTTCCGGATGCTGTTAGAACAAAAACATCTTGTTTTGTGCTGAATACATATTTAAGCCCTTCAGTAACTTCCATGAAAATTTCTGAAAACTCAGAAGTTCGATGATGAATAATAGGCTCTGCGGCAGCAGAAAGGACATCCGCAGGAACAGGGGTGGGGCCGGGAGAGAGAAGGTAGTATTTTTTTATCATATGAATCCTCCTTTAAGAATAAAAAAGTCGAGTCTTACACTGTGAGATAATATAAAGTCTCACGGAGTAAGTTTGGTAATATAAATAATATAAATTATGTACAGATCCAACAATTTAAAGTAACAAAATTCGGGAAATCAGTCAATTAGAGTCGCATTAAAATTTCTGTTAATAGAGCAGTTCTTTCGACCAAAGAAGAAAGTAAAAGATGTTCATTATCAGCGTGAATTCCTTCCCCGTCAGGTCCCAAGCCATCCAAGGTGGGGACTCCCAGGCTAGAAGCTATGGAGGCATCAGACCCTCCTCCGGTTTTCCCCGCACCGAGCTTCATATTTAATGAAGAAGCTATTCTCCTTATCTGAGTAAGTAGATCGGTGGAGACTTCGGTCTTTTCCATAGAAGGAGTAAAACTTTCAATTAAGAATTTAATTTTTGCTCCCTTGAGCAATGGATTTAGCTGTTTCAGGAATTTTAAAATCCTTTCTTTCTGGATGTTATTCCAGAATCTTATGTCAAGTATAGTCCAGGCATTCTCAGCCACGATATTAGGTTTTTCTCCTCCTCCTATTAGACCTATATTGATAGTTGTCTCTTTTGTCTCAAGTTTTTGGAGCTGGTGAAGTTGCTGGATCAATTCTTTTATGGCGTTAACTCCTTTATCCGGGGTTCCTGCATGAGCCGCCTTGCCTTTTGCCTCCAAGCGGATAACCAGACGGCCTTTTCTTTGGATTTTTAAGTCACCGCCTGGCAAAGAGGGCTCCAGGCATAATACACATGCTGATTTTTTTGACAGGTCTCGAATGACTTCATAGGATTTTTCACTTCCTATTTCTTCGGCGGAATTTAAAAAAACGACAATTTTCTTTTTTGGTTGAATATTGAGTTCATTTAGTGCTTTGAGAGAAAATATTGCCATAACAAGACTGGCTTTCATATCTAGGGCCCCTGGGCCAAAAACTTTATTTTCTGTCACATAAAATGGCATTTTATTAATTTTTCCTACAGGCCAGACCGTGTCAATATGAGTGAGAAGTAAAATCTGCTCCTGTTTTTCTTTGGAGCGGGAAGCAGGATATTCGGCGATGTAGAGATTTCCAATCTCTTTTTGAGGCAAGCGGGTTACTTTGGCCCCTGTTTTTTTGAACTCCTCAACAACATAAGAAGAACAGGCATTCACAGCCTTTTTATCGTTTGAAGGGGATTCGAGATAAACAATTTCTTTGAGAAGGTTGACCATTTTTCCTTGAAGCGACTTAAAGTAATAGTTAAAGTTCATTTTCTCTCCATAGTTACAGAGATTATAAACAAAAAGGGTGTGTTTCTCAACATTTGACAATCGGTCAAAAATCATGGATGATTTTAAAAGGAATCGATAATGAACGTTTTTTCATTTTTGTTTATGCTTTTAATTGCTTCTATTGCGGGCGCAATTGGAGCTAACCTTGCTGGTAGAAGGAAGCTGGGCTGTTTAACATCAATCGTGCTTGGTTATATCGGAGCCTTGATCGGAACATTTAGTGCTGAAAAGCTAGACCTTCCTTTTTTCCTGCCGATTAGATTCGGTTCTCATTACTTCCCGGTTATCTGGGCAGTACTTGGATCGGCTCTTTTTGTAGCTTTCTTAAATCTGTTTTCCCGCCCGGGAAAATAACAGTAATCTTATTTCAACCGAATAAAGTTATTATCTTTTTATACAAAACCTCAGAAGCTCTCACGATTCTTCCCAGAGGTCTTTGTTTGAGTTTAATGGCAAAAAAACGGCAGACCTCATGACAGCACATACAGTGTATGCAGAGAGTTTTATTGACTCTTGCTGAGTCCTGGTCAAGCTTTACTGCTCCACGCGGGCAGATTTCTATACACTCCATACAGGCTGTGCATTTTTTTTTGTTGACTTCAGGAGTAAGGATCAGATGTTCCTGGATATGCGCATAGAGGAATTGGGGAATTTTTCTGCGCATAATACCTGTAGCGACAGCTGAGTGCTTGAAATTTCTAACTGCTACATCGTGAATTTTTTCTCCAGCAATTTCGATTTTCTCGATTACGCCTATTCCCAGGCCTCTCTCGTGGGCATTAAAAGTTGTGTCAATATTTTTAGGATTAATTCCCACAATTTTTGATGCCACAGCATCTACCGCTACGGCGTCCTGAGAGGCAAGAATAACTCCCACTTTTCTTGGATTTCCAGTGGATGGGCCTTCGCCTTCCATTGCCACAATCCCGTCCATAATAGTCAGGTGGGGCGGTGCACATGAGAAGATATCTACGAGCATTTGGCTGAATACATCAACCCTGGTAAACTGGCGGTGATAATTGAGCCGCAGTCCATAAGGGATAATACCGAACATGTTCTTTACAGCTCCTGTAAAGACCGTAAAAGAATGGGTTTTTAGTTTGGGCAGATTCAGAACAAAATCTGCTTCTAGGAGCAAAGGAGAAATAAAGGTTTTTTTTAATATTTGCCCGTTACAGTTGATTTCTCGAAAGCCAGTTTCTTTTAGATTAATAAGTCGGATTCCCAAGTCATTGCAGGCTTTACGGTATCCAGATAAAAAAAAGCCATCTTTTTCTTTTGACTGGATATCATCTCCGATTGTGATTTCAAGATTTAGCTCCTTCAACAGGCGCAGGACCTCACTGGTAAAAACAGGATGAGTCACAATGCTTTTCTCTGGGAGTGAAGGAGGGGAGAGATGATTGATTTTAACAAAAACTTTACTGCGGGGCTTAATAATATTTTCTAATCCTCCAATGAGCGCAAGGCTCTTTTTCAGGGCTTTGTGGAGTTCTTCGTTTTTATAACTTGCCAGTCGGACGATTGAAACTTTTGGGTTTTGCATTTTTTTCATTATAGACGAGTTAAATTAGAAAGGCGAGAAATGTAAAAAAAGATACTGGAAGCAGATATTGTTGGGAATGTAAATTGTAGGAACAGATATTTTAAGGGTGGATATTGTAGGGAGTATAAATTGTAGGGGCTTGATTTATCTTCTCTTCCATTTTGTATGGGTAAAACATGTCTTGATAGATTAATAGAAAGTGTTCGGGGATGGATGAAGCGACCTTTGAAGATTTAGCCTCCCTGAATCGCGCTTCGAGGAAATCCGACAGAGTCGGGCGGCGAGTATGTATAAGCTCAGGACAGTGGATTCAGAAAACACGCAACTTTTGCCCCAGCGAGTCAAAAGCTGCTCGGTTTCAGGCTTCGCTCCCACAAAATGGGGGCTGTCCCCTATTTTGTGAACCATGCCTGCTCAGCCTTCAAACGGTTTTTTCCACCCACTGCCCTTCGCTTATGCGTTGAATAGATTGATGAAGGGATGGCGTGAAAAATCTGAACGGGAGCGAGACCATTCCCGAATACTAACTGATTAATACCCACACAAAATGGAAGAGAACAGAGGAATTTAATTGACAATAAAAGAACAGTTTATTACTTTTAAGGCAATGAATATCTGGGTAATTACTGGAGCAGCTTCTTTACTTTTTCTCATTTGTTTTTTCTTCCTGTTTTCCGTATACAGCCTTTTCGAAAAGGAAAAGAATGCTCTATGGCGCAGTAGCCTTTTTTTCTTTCTTTTAATCGTGCTGTGTTTTAGCTTTTTTCTTATTAAAACTCCCTTAAAAAATTGGCTGTTTGGAGGAATCTTTTTTTTGGCAGTAATAAGTCTTCTATTATTGCTGTTTTCTCCCCTTAAAAAATTGTCGACAGAAATTGCTGGAGGACAGAGAAGAATTGACGAAAGAGATATTATCTTTGCACGCTTTGAATATGAAGAAGGGAGCAATGTTTACGAGGAATATTATGCGCGGATGCCTCAATACAAAAAAAAGGATGATGAAATAAGGAAAATTCCTGATATCCTTTCTCCTCATCATATTAGTAAAAGTCCCATATTGTATTCCCTGGCAGATGCAGAGTTTGACTTCCTGGAACATCAATTAACAAAGGTAGGTGGAAAAGAGTCTTCTGAAAAAGTTCAGAGATCCCCTTCTGAAAACACGCGAATGATAAAGGGTATTATAAAATACCTTGGTTCTGATCTCTGCGGGGTTTGTCTTTTGAACCAGGCTTATGTCTATTCTTACGTAGGGAGAGGGCCAGAACAGTACGGGAGCGAAATAATACTGGATCATAAATATGCCGTTGTCTTTGCTTTAGAGATGGATTTGGAAATGGTAGCTTCCGCTCCTAGAGCTCCTGTTATTGTTGAGACCGGTAAAAAATATGTTGAAGCAGCAAAGATATCTGTCACTGTTGCTGATTTTATACGGCGTCTGGGTTATCCAGCCAGGGCTCACATTGCAGGGAGCAACTATCAGGCTATGCTTCCTCCTCTTGCCTGTGAGGCAGGGTTAGGAGAGCTTGGGAGGCTGGGTATTCTTATCACTTCAAAATACGGGCCTAGGGCAAGGCTGGGCCTAATCACTACAGACCTTCCTTTAGTTACTGATAAACCGAGAAAATTTGGAATTCAGAATTTTTGCCAGAAGTGCCAGAAATGTGCCAGAAATTGTCCATCCCAGGCTATTCCGTACAATGAGAAAACAGAGGAAAATGGCGTTATGAAATGGGTCCTTAACCGCGAAGAATGCTATAGGTTCTGGAGAAAATCAGGAACAGATTGTGCGGTATGTATTTATGTCTGTCCTTACAGTAAGACATACAATGCTTTTCACAACTTTATCAGGAAAATGGCAGAAAGATCTTCTGCAGCCCAAACCCTCTCAATCTTGGGAGATGATTTGTTTTACGGCAGGGTGCCCCGACGAAGAAAGTCTCCTCTTGATTAATATCAAATTCAATTATTTTTTTTAACAGGCTTATGGTATTTTTTTCCTCCCCATGGTGACCACATTCCATAGCTTTCTTCGTGAATTCTGCATTTGCCTTCTGATGTCCATTTAAAGCCGTAATTATATCCAAACCATAAGTATTGATCTCCGCCTCCGTTTTCTGTAGTGATGATATAACGAGCAGCAACGTTTCCGATTCCAAGCACTTTTTTACCCGGTAAATCCGTGTCTCCTTTGTTAGCATCAAAAGGAATCCAGCCATAAGGTGGAAGGTAAACCTCTGTCCACCTGTGATAGACATCATCATAACTGGCATCGTCTCCTCGGCGGCTCACTGCTCCAACATAACGGATAGGAACGCCAAGTGTGCGGCAAAGAGCTATCATAGAATATGTATATTCAGAACATGAGCCTGTGCCTCTTTTTAGCACAGTCGGGGCAGGATTCCACCCGCCGAGTGGCTTGAGGTTGTAGCTCAGGTGCTTGCCAAGGTAATCGTAGATACGCCGGGCAATCCAGTAAGGATTTTTTTCTTTTCCGGCGATTTTAAAAGCTAGTTCCTTTATAAACGGATCATGAATGTTATATTTATCTCCGTCCTGAGTATATTTTTTCCTGATTTCTTCAGGTATTTCTTTTAGGCTTCCGATTTTATCAGGATAAATAAAATACTCGGAAGAATATATTTTTGCTTTCACTTTCCAGCCTGGTTTGACAATAGATAAACCTTTTAAATCTTTATAATGGAAATGAGCGATTTTCTGTCCCCAGCTGTCCTTTATAATTTTATCTGGCTTTGGTTCGAATTGGACAGGCCCTATAAGAGTCTGGTTGTCTCGGCTTTCAGGAGTAGGAAGGAATATGTCTAAAGTTTTTACTGTTCCGGGTCCATAGTTCCGGAATTCTTTTATAAAATGAAGGGACATCTGGCGTTCGTCCCATTTGGATAAAATATCTTTACAGAAGACTTTAATCTTGTATATCTCATCATTTTCGTAATCCACATTCCATAAAACATCATCTCCCCAGGCAAGGCCGTAGGCAAACGGACCATAGGAACGCATAGAAGAAAGACAGAGTCCATCAGAAGGATTAACGAGATAAATCCTGTCTTCACTGCGGTCTGTGACCCATAAGTATTTACCGTCAAAAGCCAGGCCAGCTGGTTCCCGGGCCGGAGAAGGGAAATTTTGGACCATCATTCCGTCCTCTGGAGAGACTTTAATCAGGATATCACTCCTGTGGTCTATGACCCAGATGTGCTTTCCATCAAATGTCAGGTCGCGGGGATGTGAGCTATTTGATTCTAAGATTAAAGTGGCCCTTCCTGATTCTGGATCCAGGCGGTACATGAGTTTCTCTCCGGAATCTATATGCCAGAGATAATTTCCATCCCAGGCCAACCCTTCAGGATGGTGGCCAGGGGAATTGAAGCTTTTAAGAATTTTTCCGCTTTCCGGGCTTATTTTGTAAATTTTATCTGTAAAGTTATCAGCGAGCCAAAGGTTTTGTCCGTCAAAAGCTAAGCCTGTTGGGCACGGGCCGGGCGTTTTTATAACTTTTAAGATGTCTCCAACTTTTGCCCAGCATAATGGCGAAAGAAGAAATAAAATACAGATAAATAAGCTAATTTTTCTCATTATAACCTCCTGTCCGTGCTTATAGTTTTCTTCAATTATAGGATAAAGTTATATTGTAAGCAAAGGCATCTCTATATTTAATAAGCGGCTAAGATTGCCACGCTCCTTTCAGACGCATGCGTTGAAATGATATATTAGTAAAAAGTTGGGATTGGTTCTTGCCATCGAGAATAGAGGTTTTTATCCTTTTAATTGCACAAATATTCATGAGAAATGGCCTGATCCTAAATGTGATTCCTATTTCCAATCTGTGGGTTTGATGAATCAAACCCCTACAAAAAAGGACTGTTCCAATCTCATGCCGTAATGTCAAATGTTGAGAAACAACCCATTGTTGTTTTTGGTTTGACACTAGAACTTCAAATAATATATTGTTATCAACAAAGTATTTCAATAAAAAAGGAGAAAAAATATGGGGACAAGTCGTAGGCAATTTTTAAAAGACATTGGATTAGGTGTCGGAAGTTTAGGGATTTTAGGTCTATCCGCAAAAAAAGCCCAGGCAAACATTGAAAAAAAGATAAAGGAAGTAAAACATCTGTCTACTGCTGAAATTGCAAGAGATGAAAATTTCTGGTTCTATATTCAACAGGCTTTTAACATTGACCGGAGTATAATCAATCTTAATAACGGAGGTGTTCATCCGGCTCCAAAAATAGTCATGGATGCCGTTCACCGCTACCTGGATTTCTCTAATGGTGCTCCTGCTTATAATTTGTGGAGAGTTCTGAGGCCGAGAAAGGAGCTGATAAGGAAAAGACTGGCTGATACTTTTGGATGCTCTCCTGAAGAGATCGCAATTACCAGGAATGTGACTGAATCTATGCAAATAGGTCTTATGGGGATTGACCTTAAACCGGGTGACGAAGTCCTGACAACAACTCATGACTATCCCTCTATGAAAAATGCACTTTACCAGAGAGAAAAAAGGGAAGGCATCAAAGTTAAAATATTTCCTTTTCCCTATCCACCCAAGAATCTTAATGTGCTGGCTAAGCTTTTTGAAAAAAATATTACTCCAAGGACAAAGCTTATAGAAGTCTGCCACATTACAAATCTAACAGGTCAGATATTTCCGATCAAAGAAATATGCCAAATGGCCCGAAAGCGCGGTATAAATGTAGTCATTGACGGAGCCCATTCTTTCGGTCATTTTGTATTTAAACAGAAGGACCTGGACTGCGATATCTACGGCGCCAATCTCCATAAGTGGATGATGGCTCCTATCGGGACAGGTTTTCTCTATGTAAAGAAAGAAAAGATCAAAGATATCTGGCCCCTTTTTCCTGCAGGAGAACCAATGGGTGAAGACATAAGAAAGTTTGAGCATATCGGGACCCGTCCTGAATACTTGGAGCTTGCCATTGGGGATGCACTGACCTTTCATCATGGTATCGGCGGGAAAAGGAAAGAAGAAAGGCTGCGTTATCTGAGGAATTACTGGGCAAAAAAATTTGAGAAGCTTCCCGGGGTAAGGATTCTGACCTCTTATGATCCAGCACAGTCCTGTGGTATTGGAACGTTTACAGTAAAAAACTTTGATATGGGAAAATTGAGCCAGATCCTCTACGAGAAACATAAAATCTATACCATTACTGTCGGAGTGCCTTCTGAAGATATAGATGGTGAAAATATTATTGGAATGCGTGTAACACCCAGCATTTATACAACACTTCGTGAAATGGATATTTTTATCGAGGCTGTATCCCATTATATAAAAAATGGACTGCCGAGCTAAAAAAAGGAGCCTGTTTGAAGGAATAAAAGGTTTAGAGGGAAGTTAGTAGTAAAGTGAAGCTCAACTTAGAACAGGACCTGGAATCTATACGGAAGGAATTCCCGATCCTGGAGCACTGTGTTTATCTTATAAGCAACTCATTAGGAGCAGCTCCAAAAAAAGCAAAAGAGGAACTCCAACGGTTTTATCAGATGTGGGCAGAGGATGGAGTGAGCGCATGGCAGAAGGAATGGTGGGAACTGTCGCGGAAAGTGGGGAATCAAGTGGCCTTGCTTCTTGGAGCAGGAGAAGACGAAGTGGCCATGATCACAAATGCCACACTTTCTCACTGGGTCATTCTCTCAACACAATTTATGGCTAAGAAGAGCACAAGAAATAAAATTGTTATAACAGATCATGACTTTCCTTCTACATTATATGCTGTTTCAAAAATTGCGGAGTTCATGGATTGGAAGATCGACCTGGTAAAAAGTTATGGAGAGCCAGGAGTTGATGTAAATAAAATATTAAACCATATTGATGAGCAGACGCTTTTTGTGGCAACCTCTCATATATATTTTAAGACATCTTATATCCAGGATATTGAACAGATTGCAACCAGAGCACATCAGGCAGGAGCCTTAAGTCTTATTGACGGCTATCATGCACCAGGCGTCCTTCCTGTGGATGTCAAGAAACTTGATGTTGATTTTTATATTGGAGGTTGTCTGAAATGGCTCTGCGGAGGTCCGGGGAATGCATTTTTATATGTCAGGCCAGAGCTTTCGGAGAGGCTTCAGCCTCATTTGACAGGCTGGTTTGCCCATAGGGAACCTTTTCTCTTTGCCAGGGAGATGGAATATACAAGTGGTGCTTACAGGTTCATGTCCGGCACTCCACCTGTTCCCTGCCTTTACACCGCAAAGGCCGGCCTGGATATAATCAAAGAAATTGGAGTTACTGAGATACGCAAGAAATCGCTTGCCCTCACAGAGTTGATTATCAAAAAAGCTGAAAAAAGAGGATTTTGCATTTTTACACCAAAGGAAAATAATTACAGAGGAGGAGCGGTTTCCATTAATTTGCCCCATGCTTTTTCTGTCAAACAGGCCTTAGAACAAAGAAAAGTGAAAGTTGATTTCAGGAAAGGTGAAGATAACGAACCAGATATTATAAGAGTAGGGCCTCATTTTTACACAAAAAATGAAGAAATAGATATTTTATTTAGAGAAATTGAAACGATTTATAAATCTGGAGAATTTAAAAATTTTCCCAAAGATGTAAAACAAAAAACTTAATCCGAAAATAGAAATTTCCCCATTTTATTCAAAAAGGATTTTATATATAATAATATTATCAAAAGGGTAGAAAAATGAAGATAATATCAAGGCGCAATTTCCTGGTTGATTCATTATTTTTAATGAGTTCTGCCTTTTTTCTCCCTGCTGATTCATTGGATGGGAGAACGAGGACTTTATATGGCGCTAGAGAAGATATAAATGAATACCCTTCATATATCGGACTTGAAAAGAAAGGAGTTCTCTCTGAGCGCGTCGAAAAATTGTATTCAATCTATGAGAATTGTTTTCTCTGTCCCAGAGATTGCCGTGTTAACAGAATAAAAGGTGAGGTCGGGAGATGCCAGGCGAGTTCCAGGGTTAAGATTTCAGGCGCGGCTCCCCATTTTGGCGAAGAAGCTCCACTGGTCGGGAGAAAAGGATCGGGGACGATATTTTTTTCACACTGCAACTTGAGATGTGTTTTCTGCCAGAATTACAAGATAAGTATCGAAGGAGAAGGGATTGAGATTTCAGACCAAAGGCTGGCTGAGGTAATGATCAAACTCCAGCAAATGGGGTGTCACAATATTAATTTGGTTACTCCTACTCATTATCTACCCAATATCGTAAAATCTATACAGAAGGCCATACCTATGGGCCTCCGTATTCCTATGGTCTATAACACAAGCGGCTACGAAAGGTTGGAAATATTACAGCTTCTGGATGGAATCATTGATATCTACCTCCCTGACTGTAAATACATGAATCCTGAATATGCAGCAAAATACTCAGATGGAGCCTACAGTTATCCCTACTACGTTAAGATTGCTCTCAAAGAGATATATCGTCAGGTAGGGGATTTGAAGGTAAATAAGAGAGGAATAGCAAAGAGAGGATTGATCTTAAGACATTTAGTTCTTCCTAACAGGATAGCAGGAACAAAAGAATTCTTAAAATTTGTAGCAGAGAACCTTTCCAAGACAACTTACCTCAATATAATGAGACAGTATAGGCCTGAGCACAAAGCATTTGATTACCCTAAGATCGCCCGGCGCCTTAAAAAGAGCGAGTATTCTGAGGCCATAAAATGGGCAAAGGAATATGGTCTTTTACGTCTGGATAAATAGATGGAAAAATTAGAGATAAAGCCAAAGCTCAAAGAGCGATCTTTTTTGGTTGTATCTGAAGTTTAAAACTGAGGGGGGCATTAAAAGACAGGATAGAACAGACAAACTTATTGATTTAATTAAAGATTTGGCTTAAATTATTTATAGGCAGGACTTTTTTTTAAGGTTTGTCTTGATGAAGATACGCAAAAATTTGCTTGTTGCTTTCCTATTTTTCTGCCTGTTAATTCAATCCTTTAATGCTGAAATCTATTATCCATGGCAGGATGTTTTTATAGGTGCCCTTGAGGGGAAGGCCTGGATTGGCCTTGTCCTAGCTCCGCATCCGGAGTGTGTGTTTGCTTTTCGTATAAAGATTGAGAAAGAGAACGCGGTAGCTGATGGGAATGATATTTTTTACCTCATCTCAGAAGTGGGCCCTCATTCTCCAGATGGATTGTATGCAAGAATAAAACTAGATTTGAGCCTTCCGTTTAACATGGAAAATGATACCCCTATTCTTATTAAGCCATCTTCAAAATCAGATACATTAATTTTAGAGTGGTCCCGCCAGGATGAAAGAACTGTTTTAGGACGGATTAAAGCTCCTGAGGGGATAAAGATTCACCTCCTTCAATATTTCCCTTGGGATTTTGAGGGGAAGTATCTAATTCTTCCAGATGGACAAGTTAAAGGAGAAAGTGCAAACAATTATCATTATTTACTTTGGACTTCCCCAAAAGGAGATTTGATTACAGAATCTCATGGGAAAGAACTGGATCTTTCTTTTACTATGCAAAAGAATAACAACCTCTATTTTGTTGCTGGAGTAGGGGAGGAAGTCCGGAATTTGAATGACCAAATAAATTATTATAAAAATGAAGAGATAATTGATTCTATACTGAAGGATGAAGAAAACAGATACAGTTCGAAAAGAGTGAAGGTTGAAGGGCTCTATACAGGAGCCGCAAGAGCCATCACAAATAATCTATTTTGGATGACCCTTTATCAACCAGGTAATCACCGATTTTATGCTCCTTCAAGTCGAAGTAGTATATTTTCCACGCCCGAGGGAAATCCTGGTCATTGGACGATTTTTGAATGGGATTCTTTTTTCAACGCCTTAGAAGTATCTATCGAAAGTTCTAAACATGCAAAGGACATCATTAAAGCAGTTCTTGATACTCAATATCCCAACGGGAATATCCCAAACTGGCGGGGTCGTTTTGGAGGGACTCCTGACCGGTCCCAGCCTCCTATTGGTTCTTATGTTGTTTTAAAATTATTCCAGAGAACGGGCGATTTAGACTTACTGAGACATGCCTATCCTTATCTTAAGAGATGGCATTCTTTCTGGAAAGAAAAGAAAGCCAGTGGTCTGGCCCGGCGGGATGGGAATGGAGATGGGCTCCTTGAGTGGGGAACAGATATAGAGTATTTACCTCAGAGTGTTCCTCCCTGGGAAGAAAATCTGGAAGGAAAAAAGCGAGCTATGTGGGAGTCAGGGAAGAATGATTTACCGAATTGGGATGAAGCGACATTTAATCAGGATACAGGAACATTAACTATAAACTGCATCGACTTGAACAGTCTTTACACACTTGATGCCTGGTGTCTTGCCCATATTGCTGATTCTCTTGAAAGAAGTGTTGATTATGAAAGCTATATGGATGAGTATGAGACTATGAAAGAGCTGGTAAACACAGTTCTATGGGATGAGAAAGCAGGTTTCTATTTTGACCGTCATTGGGATGGGAAATTTTCATCAAGAAAAGCAGCCTCAAATTTTTATCCCTTGATTGCCGGTATCCCTGACAAGAAGATGGCTCTGCGGATGACCAGACATCTTCTAAACCATGAAGAGTTCTGGGGAGATTTTGTTATTCCCACAATATCTCGGGATGATCCTTCCTTTAAAGACACACAGGACGGGAGAGGAACGATCTGGCCTCCAACCAATTATCTGGTTTATCAGGGATTAAAAGCTTATCATTTTGATGCTATTGCTTCTGAATTTGCCGAGAGAAGCTCTAGCCTATTCCTCAATACCTGGGAAAATTACCAGCTCTGTCCTGAAAAATTTGATTCACGAACAGGAGAAGCAAGGGGACAAAGGTTTCAAAGCTGGGGAGCTCTATTTGCCTTGATTGCTCTTGAAGAGTACCTGGATTTTACTCCTTGGGAAGGATTCAGGTTTGGGATGATAGATCCTGAAGAGAAAGGCAGCCTATCCAGAGTTTCAATCCAAGACCGCCACTATGAAGTAGAGGTTTCCCGCTCCGCAGTTAAGTTAAAAGAAGAAGATAAACAAATCTTGAGTGTAAATGGAAGTGCTGTTTTCCGTCATTTTCTTTACTCTGAGAACGAAATCTCTTTTGACATAAAGGCATTCGAGAAAAGAAAGATAAAGATTCGTTTTTTGGTAAAAGGTAAATACCAGCTTTTAATAGATGATGAGATAGTAGATGTATTCAAAGGCAAGTCAAAGAGGTTTAAAGTTCCTGCAGGCGAGTACTCAGTCTTGATTCAGCTCCTGGAAATAGTTGAATAAATAAAAAATCCTCTATTTTGTCCAATCCTTCTTATCGAGGTAAGCTTTTTTCAGAGTATCTCCACGGACTCCTTGTCTGAGAGCTTCCAGTGCAAGAACCTCGTACGGGGGGATATTTCCCAGGTTTATATTCAGTCCTAGCCAAAGGATCAAAGCTTGCTGTTGATTTTTCAGAGGAGCTTCCCACATTAAACAGTTGATATCTTCGACACCAGCAATGATGTTGTTTACTTCGTCGTTCTTGATCTTCCCCTCCGGATCATAAATTCCTACACCTTTCCCGGCTTCCCGGGCTTCAATAATTACTTTTAATGCCCCATTTTCCATATCTTCTCCGATCAATTGATGAATAAGTGATATGGACAGGATTTCTTCAGGGTCTTTTTTCCCGACTTCCGTATAAACTCTAAAATCCTTATCAAGGGTTTTTTTTATGATATCCTTCCTCGTTTCCCTGTCTATTTTAGTAGTGCCGTCAGAGACTTCAATTGCTGAAAATCCTAGCTCTCTGGCTCTTTTTAAATACTCGTCAAAGACACCTTGCCAGACTGCAACCTCAAGAAAAGTACCTCCTGGCATAACATCAATGTTGGAGGAAGTGATCATTTCATTCTTTTCTCTTAAAATGTCTTTTTCATAAAAAGCTGAAGTTCCAAAGGTCAGTTTGATAATGTCGATATATCCACCGGAAACCTGAATCAAGTCTTCGAGTTGATGAATTCCTATCCCTTTATCAATAACCATTGTCAGGCCCATTTCTCTGGGCTTGGTTGTTCTTCCTTCAGCGGGCATTTGAATAACACCTTTCCAAGCTTTGCTCATTATTTTCTCCTTATCGTTTATTTCAAGAGGTCTCCCCAGCAGTCATATGGATTTGAAAGAACAGAAGCTATTTTAATCAATGCCTTGTGATGGACGAGCTGATTAACGAGTTTTAGCCGGGTGTGAGCCATCTCTTTTTCTTCAAATCCAAGCACAGGGATTTTATCGTAGAGAATCATAGTCTCAGTTAATTTCTGGGTTATATTGTCAAATAAGGCTTTGACAGCTTTTCTTTTATCCTCTATGGGATTTATAAGAGAGCCTTTTCGCCCTTCTTCTATTCGAGGCAGCAATAAAATTACTTCACATGGGGTAGAAAGTTGTTCAAAGTCAGTTTTGTAAGAGGAGAGATCTAAAGCGATTTTCTTTTGCCACTCCTCACCAGGTTCCTGCGTTTCAATTTTGGGTAAGAACCGGGGAAAATTGTGCTTCAAAGTTCCCAGCCTCACATTATCAATAAGAGAGCCCATGAACCAAAATATGTTTCCCCTTTTAATCCGCAAGTGCACTGTCTCAGTGGAAAAGAGTTTGAGCCCTTTAGCTAAACCTGTGAGAATATAGACAGTTTTTCCGCTTCCGGCTCCTCCGGTAACAACATATATCTGCTTTTTTTCTTCATGATAGAGTGCACAGGCGTGAAAGTTGAAAATCCTGTGCTTTTTTTCCAGCAAGTAAAGAGTGTATCTGTAAAGGAATCCCTGGTTTCCCCACAGGCTAAACCTTAGATCCGAGGCTTCTTTTGTGAGATTGAGGAAAGGGCCTCGAAAATTTATTTTATCCTTTAAATACTCAACAGAAGGCTCTTCGTCCGAATCAACGATTGAAATATACCCATCAAGGTCAGATGAATAGGGTAATCTCTTGACATCTTTAAAGTCGGTGAGAAGTGATTTGACCTCTGTCTTGAAGGGAAGGTGAGGAAGAAGCTCTTCTCTGTTAGATTCAATGCCGATTGTGGCTTCTAATATTTTTACCCCTGTTTTGTACACAATAATTTCCTCATTTATTGTTAGTTTTATATGATACACGATAACATTTAAATAGCAAAGAGAGGAACTCCTTTTTAGGTAAATTTTGCGCTTGATGTTTTTTCTCTCACTCCGATTCCTATATTATTATTTGACCTCATTTTTTTCCTTTGATATAAGCTGTAGAGAAGATAAATCCAAAAAGGAGAGTAAAATGGGAGTGTACAAGGATCTTAAAGATAAAAGAGTCGTGATTACGGGGGCAGCAAGTGGAATTGGCCTCGCGACAGGAAAAAGGTTTATTGCTGAAGGGGCAAAAGTTTTTATTATTGATTGGGAAAAAAAAGCCCTAAATAAAGCTCTGGCACGTAATCCAGAGTTATCCGGTGGGATTTGCGGAGACGTTTGTAATCCTGAAGACATGAAAACAGCATTTAATAAAGCAGAAAAAATTCTTGGGGGGATTGATGTGCTCGTTTCAAATGCTGGAATAAGTGTGCGTAAACCCTTCTTAGATATTGAATATGAGCAGTGGTCAAAAGTCCTTAGAATTAATCTAGATGGAATGTTCCTCTGTGCTAAAGAGTCTATCCAAAGAATGAAAAAGCAGCGTTCAGGAGTTATCTTAATGACATCTTCCACAAACGGAATAGAAGCGCACCCTCTTTATGCAGATTATAATGCTTCAAAGGCAGGAGTCATTTTGCTGGCAAAAACCCTGGCTCTAGAATTTGCACCTTGGTTAAGAGTTAATGCTGTTTGCCCGGGGTGTGTGCTTACTCCGATGCAACAGTCTGAATATACACTGGAGATGATGGAGAAGGCTAATTCAATGATTCCTTTAGGCCGTCACGCTACGCCAGAAGAGGTAGCTGCATTATTTGTTTTTTTAGCATCAAATGAGGCTTCTTATATTACTGGCCAAGCGATACCCATTGAAGGCGGCGAAACATCAGGACAGTATTTATAAACCTGGAATATTAGATGATATTTTGGAGGGAATAGTTATGGATATAGATACTAAAGCTTTAGAACTAATTTCTTTAGAAGGAAAAGTTGCCATGATTACAGGAGGAGCATCCGGAATTGGTCTGGGGACAGCAAGGCGTTTAGCAGAAGTAGGTGCCACTATTGCTTTAATAGATATCAATAAGTCCGAAGGAAAAAAAGAGGTAAAAAAAATTAGAAAAATGGGCGGGGATGCTGAATTTTTCTGGTGTGATGTTACTTCATATTCAGATTGTGAAGAAGTTGCTGAGAATGTTTATCAAGAATTCGGGAGCATAAACATCCTTTTTAATAATGCCGGAGTTATAAAGCGTAAAAACATTGTTGAATTAAGCGAAGAGGAATGGGATCTGGTTTTAGATGTAAACCTGAAAGCTATATACTTACTATCCCATCATGTCATTCCTTATATGATTGAAAATGGAGGGGGTAGCATAATTAATGCAGGCTCAGGATGGGGACTCAAAGGCGGACCCAATGCTGCAGCCTATTGTGCGGCTAAGGGAGGAACAGTCAATCTAACCCGTGCCATGGCCATTGACCATGGAAAACAAGGCATTCGTGTAAATTGTGTATGCCCCGGTGATACAGATACTCCACTTTTATATGATGAGGCTGCTCAATTAGGTGAGGAAGAGGAAAAATTCCTAAGGGAAGCCGCAGACCGGCCAATTGGTCGTGTTGGGATTCCTGAGGATATTGCAAACGCTGTTCTTTACTTTGCCAGCGATATGTCAAGCTGGGTCACGGGCTCAATACTGGTTGTTGACGGTGGAGGTCTTGCCTGAAAAATAAAACCAGAAAGATCCGCATCTTTTGGAGGCTAATATGAAAAAAGAGGAAAAAAGGGTGCATCCGTATATTCCGAATTCTGCCCCTAAAGTTAAAGCCAGTATGCTGGAGGAGATCGGAGTAAAGGATATTTATGAACTTTATGAGGATATCCCAAAAAATCTGAGATTCCAAGGGGAGTTGAATCTTCCTGAAGCATTGCCATCTGAATATGCGTTAAAACGGCATGTGGAAAAAATTCTCTCTAAAAACCGAACATGCAGGGAAAATATCAACTTTTTGGGCGCAGGGTGCTGGCAGCATTATGTTCCTGCTGTCTGTGATGAAATCAACCAGCGGTCAGAATTTTTAACGGCCTACGGAGGAGAGCCATACGAAGACCATGGAAGATTCCAGGCGCTTTTTGAGTATGAGAGCCTGATGGGCGAACTTTTAGACCTGGATGTGGTTAATGTGCCGACTTATGACTGGTGCCAGGCAGCGAGTACTTCAATAAGAATGGCAGGAAGAATTACAGGGAGAAATGAGATACTTGTGTCCGATACGATATCTCCTGAAAGGCTTCTAGCTGTAAAAAATTACTGCAGGCCTGTTGTTGCCGTAAAAATGGTTAAACATAATCCTCGAACCGGACTGATGGACCTTGATGATTTGGAAGCAAAAATGTCCACAAATACAGCCGGCGTTTATTTTGAAAATCCTTCATACCTGGGGTTTATCGAATTTCAGGGTGAGGACATATCCAGTATCGCCCACAAAAATGGAGCGTTATGTCTTGTAGGAGTTGATCCGGTTTCTTTAGGTATAATAATTCCTCCAAGTAATTATGGTGCGGATATAGTTTGTGGTGATATTCAGGGACTTGGCATTCATATGAACTATGGAGGAGGTCTGGGAGGATTTATTGCAACCCGTGACGAAGAGAAATTCGTGATGGAGTTTCCATCCCGACTTTTTGGTATTACAAAAACTTCTGTTGAAGGAGAGTATGGTTTTGGGGACGTTGCTTATGAGAGAACATCTTTTGCTGTTAGAGAAGAAGGCAAGGAATTTGTCGGGACTCATGCGGCTTTATGGGGGATTACAGCCGGCGTTTATCTATCTCTTATGGGGCCCAAGGGAATGGTGGAGCTAGGCAAGACCATAATGCAGAAATCCCAATACGCCATGAAGAAGCTGGGAGAGATAAAAGGTGTTAAGGTTCCTTTGTTTGAGTCGCCGCATTTTAAGGAATTTGTTGTTGATTTTAAAAAAACCGGAAAAACAGTTAGTGAGATTAATGAATTTTTAAGAAAGACCAGCATATTTGGAGGAAAGGATCTTTCTGAGGAATTTTCTGAGCTGGAAAATTGTGCATTGTACTGCGTGACTGAAGTACATTCCAAAGAAGACATAGATAAGCTGGCCAAAGCACTGAAGGATTATTTGGAGAGATAAGGAGGGTTTGGCCATGGGAATAAATAGAGAATCAAAAATAAGGAACTTTCATCAAGCAAAATGGGATGAGCCCATCATTTTTGAATTAAGTAAAGAAGGAGAAAGGGGTATTTTAATACCTGAAGTTGAAAAAGAAATCGAAGATTGTGTTGGTGATGGTATATCTTTATTGCCTGAAAATATGAAGAGAAAAAAAGCCCCTGCTCTTCCAGAGATTTCTCAAATGAGAGTTCTCAAGCATTATCTTCGATTATCACAGCATTGCCTTGGAGCGGATTTTAATGTTGATTTAGGGCAGGGGACTTGCACGATGAAATACAGCCCAAAAATCAACGAGATCTTAGCCCGTTCTCCTGAAGTAACTGAACTTCATCCGCTGCAGGAAAAGAATACGGTTCAAGGGGCACTGGAAATAATATATAAACTGGATACTTTCCTTAGAGAGATTTCAGGGCTTAACAGGTTTACTTTTCAACCTGGAGGAGGTTCCTCGGCGATTTTGGCGATGGCTTCCATAATTTTTGCCTATTTTGATGTTCGTGGAGAGGCAAACCGGAGAGATGAAATTATTACTACCATATTTTCTCATCCATCAGATGCTGCTGCGGCTGTAGTAAAAGGGTATAAGGTAATCACCCTTTATCAAGGTGAAGATGGACTGCCCGAGGTTGAAGCATTAAAAAAGGCTGTGTCCAGCCGGACGGCTGGGTTGTTGATAACAAATCCAGAAGACACCGGAATTTTTAACCCTAAAATTGTTGAGTTTACAAAAATTGTACATGAAGCAGGAGGCATTTGCGGATATGACCAGGCCAATGCAAATGGAATACTTGGCGTTACAAGGGCTAAAGAAGCTGAATTTGACATCTGTTTTTTTAATCTGCACAAGACCTTCTCGTCTCCTCATGGCTGTGGTGGTCCTGCAGTTGGAGCACTCGGGGTAACGGATGAGCTAAAAGGCTATTTGCCTGTTCCAGTTGTTGAGTTTGATGGGAATACTTACTTTTTGAATTATAACCTTCCCAATACTATTGGGAAAATAAGAGGATTTCTAGGGGTTTTCCCTGTCATTTTAAGAGCCTATGCATGGATAATGAGCTTGGGAGCCGCAGGACTTAAGGAAGCCGCAAATGTTGCTGTCTTAAATAACAACTATATTCTTAAAAAAGTAAAGGAGATAAGAGGTGCCTCTGCGCCTTATGCAGCAGGAAGACACCGGATAGAGCAGGTAAGATACAGCTGGGATAAGCTTACAAAAGATACAGGAGTGACAACAGAAGATGTGACATGCCGAATGGCTGATTTTGGATTCCATTTATGGTCAAGCCACCATCCGTTTATTGTTCCCCAGCCCTTCACTATTGAACCGACTGAATCTTACTCAAAAGATGAGATCGATGAATATATTTCCGGGCTGAAAAGAGTTGCCGAGGAAGCATACAAAAACCCAGAAAAAGTCAAAAATGCACCTTATAACAGTGTTGTCCACAAGATTGATAACAGCACGCTGGATGATCCTGATAAATGGGCTATTACCTGGAGAGCCTATTTAAAAAAACATAAAGTAAAACGTCAATAAATGATTAAATTACGGTCATTTATTTCCTGTGATATTAAATAGAAATAAAGGAGAGGAAATGTTGAAAAAATGTTTTATTGTAAGGCCAATTTTTCTTTTAGTTTTATTCTGTTTGATAATTAGTTTATTTGTAGTCTGCAAAAGTACAGAGAAGGATAATAGGATGGCATGGTGGCGTGAAGCTCGCTTTGGTCTATTCATACACTGGGGTCTTTACGCTGTGCCTGCTGGTGAGTGGAAAGGAGAGACAAGACATGCTGAATGGATACTGACCACTGCACAGATTCCCGTGAAGCAGTACGAAAAGTTCGCACCTCAATTCAATCCGGTTAAGTTCGATGCTAAACAATGGGTGGAGATAGCTAAGGATGCCGGCATGAAATATATTGTTATTACCAGCAAGCACCATGATGGCTTTTGCCTGTTTGATTCAAAGCTTACAGATTATGATGTTGTGGATGCCACTCCTTTTAAACGGGATATTATGAAGGAACTTTCAGAGGAATGCCGTAAACAGGGACTTAAAATGTGCTGGTATCACTCAATCATGGACTGGCACCATCCGGATTATCTACCGCGTCGTCAATGGGAAAAACGCTCTGCAGAGGGAGCTGATTTCAACCGCTACATTGAATATTTAAAAGGCCAGGTTAAAGAGCTTGTCACTAACTACGGCGAAATTGGAGTTTTATGGTTTGATGGTGAATGGGAAAACACGTGGGACCAACAAAAAGGTAGTGATCTCTATAAATATGTACGCTCGCTCCAGCCCAATATCATTATCAATAACCGTGTCGGTAAAGGACGTGCAGGGATGACAGGCACATTTGATCCTGAGACTGCTGCCGGAGATTTTGGAACCCCTGAGCAGGAAATCCCCTCAACTGGGCTTGGATATGACTGGGAGACATGTATGACAATGAATGATCATTGGGGCTACAACAAGAACGATTACAACTGGAAATCAACAAAAGATTTGATTCGGCAACTTGTTGACATAACGAGTAAGGGAGGTAATTTCCTGCTGAATGTTGGCCCGACTGCCGAAGGTCTGTTCCCGCAACCAAGTATAGACCGTTTAGCGGCCATGGGAAAATGGATGAAAATTAACGGCGAGAGCATATACGGAACTACAGCCAGCCTGTTCTCAAAACTGGATTGGGGCCGTAGTACTACAAAACCACAAAAGTTGTTTCTCCATGTTTTTGACTGGCCAGAAAATGGCAAACTTCATGTGCCAGGACTTGTCAGTAAAGCTGAATCGGCCTATTTATTGGCTGATCCAAAAACTAAAATAGGTATTTATTACAAGTATGGTGAAGCTGTTCTCTCTGTGCCGAAGGAAGCACCTGACTCAATTGTTTCGGTTATTGTGTTGGAGTTCAAAGAAGAGCCGGAAGTTGTAAGAGAACCGGAGATAAAAGCTGAAAGCGACATCTTCTGCAATCCTCATGAGGTTAAACTTTCCAGTAATTTTGGTAATATAAAGATTCGTTACACGCTTGATGGGAGCAATCCAACATCTGGCTCTCCTTTTTACCAGAAAGTTATCACGCTGGAAAAAACAACAACGGTAAAATGCCAGATTTATCGCAATGGTCACGCCATAAGTAATGTAGTAACAAAAACATTCAAGAAAGTTGACCCAAGGAAGGCAGAGAAAAATATCGATTTAAAACCAGGACTTTACTATAAATATTACCATGGCAAGTGGGAAAAACTTCCTGATTTTAATTTAATAGAACCGGTAGATTCAGGGATAGTTACTCGGTTTGAGATAAGTACAAAGAAGCGCAAAGAGGATTTTGCTTTTAAGTTCACAGGGTTTATAACAGTACCAGAAAACGGCGTCTACAAATTTTATGTTGTTTCTGATGATGGAAGTAGTCTTTCTATTGGGGACGAAGTTGTTGTGGATAATGATGGGTTGCACGGATCAAAGGAGGTCTTTGGCCGTATAGCGCTTCAAGCCGGTATACATCCTATAACAGTTGAGTTTTTTCAGCGCAGCGGGGGAGTGGATTTTGAAGTCTTTTATTCATCCACCAAGATAAAAAAACAGATTATTCCTTCTTCATCGCTCTTTTATTCCAAAAAAATATCAAATTAATTTTACTTCTGTTACTTTGTTCAATTTATATAAATAGCAATAAGTTTACAAAAATAAAATAATAATAAGGCTAAAATCGCCGCAAAACAGTGAACATAAGCTATATACTTCATAATGTCTTTAGGATCGATTAAGCAAACAAAAGGATTGATGTGACGGGACTAAAAAGAGAGTTGAGCCTGTACGGGCTGACCATGATCGCAATTGGCTCCTGTGTTGGCTCTGGCATTTTTTTAACACCTTCCCAGATTGCAGGTTTTCTCAAAAGCCCAATGCTGATTCTTCTGGTGTGGAGTTTAGGTGGAGTCATTACACTAACCGGTGCGTTAACATTTGCCGAATTAGGGGCTATGTTTCCAGAGGCAGGTGGAGTTTATGCTTATCTAAAAGAAGCCTATGGAGACCTTTTCGGCTTTCTATATGGCTGGGCATATTTGCTAGTTATTTCTTCAGGAGCGATAGCAGCTTTAAGTATTGCTTTTGCCTATTATTTGGGCTTTATTGTTCCTCTGGGAGAGGCAGGAATTAAGATAGTTGCTGTGTCAGCTATTATTGTTGTCACAATTGTTAACATTTTAAGAGTGAAGGCTGCAGAGGTTTTTTCTAATGCCTTCACAGGGCTTAAATTAATTGGAATTGCTGGGATTGTAATAATAGGATTATTCCTGGGAGATCCTAAATTTGTTCAAATCAAACCAGAATTACCTGTTTTTTCGGGCAATATAGTTGTCGCTTTTGGACTGGCGCTTATCGGTGTTTTGTGGTCCTATGGAGGATGGCAGCATGCCTCTTTTGTAGCAGGGGAGGCAAAAAATGCGCGGAAGACGGTACCGAGAGCAATGATTTTAGGCGCAGTGGTAGTGACTGCGGTTTATCTTTTAACTAATCTAGCCTATTTGTTTCTGTTGCCTGTTGAAAAGATTGCTTTATCCAGCAGTCTTGCCGCAGATGCCGTGACTACAGTGATCCCTTTTGGCGGTTTTCTTGTTGCAATCATTATTGCCATATCTGTATTTGGAACTGCCGGGATATACACTCTCTCTTCACCAAGAATATATTATGCCATGGCGTATGATGGTATCTTTTTTAAAAAACTGGCTGAAGTTCATGCTAAATTCAGGACTCCAGTTAATGCCATATTATTCCAATCCACCTGGGCAGTTATATTACTTCTGTTCTGGGGAACATTTGAAGATGTTATCACATATGTTGTATTTACAGACTGGATATTTTTTGCGCTAACCGGATTTTCGATATTTATTTTTAGATACAAGAAGAAAGATATAGCCCGGCCTTATAAAACGCTGGGTTATCCGGTTACACCAATTATTTTTGTATTGATTTCTACTTTATTTGTTATTAGCACTCTAATTGGGAAGCCGTTGCATGCTGTAGCTGGCTTGATATTTATGGCAATAGGGATACTTGTTTATATATATTTTAAAAGAAGTTATAAGAGAAATAATCTGGAAAGAGTGGAAAATGAATAGGAAAAAAGCTTTATAAAAAAATACGAGATATACCTTAAAAAAACATAAAAAGAATATTAAGTGTAATAAAAATTAAACCATGAACGTTCCGAAAATTCCTGAATTAAAAAGAGTGATCGGTCTGCCTCATGCAACGGCAATGGTTGCTGGCACAATAATTGGTGCATCAATTTTTGTCCAACCTTCCGAAATAACCGGACAGGTGAACTCGGTGGGTGGAGTTTTTCTTGTATGGTTAGCTGCAGGTGTCTTGACGTTTTTTGGAGTGTTGGTATGTGCATAACTAGCCTCAATTTTCACTCAGTCCGGGGGAGTTTATGTATACTTAAAAGAAGCTTATTCACCATCCATTGGTTTCTTATGGGGGTGGGGGATGTTCTGGAGTGTTCATTCAGGGATAATTGCTGCGATTGCAGTTATATTTGCCCGGTATGTTGGATTTTTCATCCCTCTGGATAATACAACTGTCAAGCTTGTCGCGGTTGTTGTAATAATTACACTTTCTGCTATTAATTACCTGGGTGTCAAACATGGCAGCACAGTACAAGCACTTTTTACTCTGGGAAAAGTTGGTGCAATAATATTTATTGTTGTTCTTGGTTTTGTGCTTGGATCAAAAAATCCTGAACATTTTGTAACACAAAATATTGTAAATCCTGAGATTTCCGTTAACGGTTTTTTTCTTGCCCTTGTTGCTGGATTATTTGCCTTTGGAGGATGGCACATGGTCACATATAACTCCGAGGAGACTATCAATCCACGGAAGACTATTCCACGTGCTTTGATGCTTGGCATAGTGATAGTCACTTTATGCTATATAGCATTAAATGCGGTATATATGTATGTTCTGCCGTTGGATGTTGTAGCATCTTCCAAGAGGATTGCAGCAGATGCAGCAGACGCACTCCTTGGGTATGGAGGCGGTTCATTTATGTCATTTTTGGTAATTTTTTCAACATTTGGAGCATTAAGTGGTATTATCCTTTGTGGGCCTCGTGTTTATTATTCTATGGCAAGAGATGGTCTGTTGTTTCGATGGCTTGGTGCAGTGCATCCCCGGTACCACACACCCCATAGGGCTCTTGTTATCCAGGCAGTCTGGTCATCGATTCTGGTTATGACCGGAACGTATCAAAAGCTTTTTATCAGAGTAGTGTATACAGAATGGATTTTCTTCGCCTTGATGGCCATTGGATTGTTCGTGTTTCGGCGCAGGTCTAATATTGTTCGCAGTTACAAAATCTGGGGTTATCCTGTAATTCCGGCTATTTTTATTGTGTTTTCATTTTTAATAGTAGCCAATCAAATAATATCTGACCCAAGGGAAAGTTTGTTTGGATTATCCCTGGTTTTAGTGGGGTTGCCAGTTTATTTTTTATGGGTAAAAAAAACGAGAAGGAGTTGAAATTATGATTATTGATTTTCACAATCATTTTTATCCGCAGGAATATCTTGAGGCTATACAGAAAGGGCAAAGTTTTATTAAAGTGACGTTTGATGCGGACAACAATCCGCTCTTACATTATCCCGGAGATTACAACATACTTGTTCCGTCGCACAGGGATATCAATTTTCGAGAAAAAGCTATAAAGGATGCTGGAGTTGACAAACAAATTCTCACATTCACAACCCCGGGGACTCAGATTGAGACTCCAGAGCGCTCTGTGGAACTAGCTCGAATGGTTAATGATGGTTTCGCAAAAATAATAAAAAAACACGGCGAGCAGTTTGATGTTTTGGCTACACTACCTATGAATGCCCCTGACGCTTCGGTTGTTGAGCTGGAGCGCGTTTTTAAAGATCTGGGATTTAAGGGAGTAATGCTCTTCAGCAATATTAATGGGACTGCATTAAGTGACCAACGTTTTTGGCCTCTCTATGAAAAAGCAAATGATTTAAGAGCGGTTTTTTATATTCACCCGAATTTTCCAGTTGGAGTAGAAGCCATGACGGATTACTGGCTTATGCCGTTAGTTGGATTCACTTTTGACACGACACTTGCAGCGGCAAAGCTTGTTTTTAGCGGGGTTGTCGAAAAATTCCCAAAAATAAGATGGGTTCTGGCACATCTGGGCGGAGCTGTCCCTTATCTTGCAGAGAGGCTTGACCGAGGATATTTTGCGTTCAAGGAATGCAGAGAACACATTAGTAAACCGCCGAGTGAATACTTAAAAGATTTTTACTATGATTCGGTGAACTTTGATATAAATGCACTGCAGCTTGCCGTAAAATTTGCCGGTGCAGACCATATACTGGCCGGAAGTGATTATCCTCATCAGATCGGAAGTCTGGAGAAAATGGTAAAGAGTATAAAAAAATTGAACATTTCTTCAGCAGAAAAAGCAGGGATACTTGGTGGAAATGCTGCCAGGCTTTTTGAAAATATTTCCTGACCAAAAAGATTTTTAATCAAAAAACATGTGAAGCAAGTTATGAATGATTCGGTTTAGAGGGGTCTGTTCTCAAATTCCATGGTGTTTTTGTTAAATTATTTTTATTCAGCTTCAATCTGGAAAATGGAGGTCCAAGCTATAATTTATTTCACTTTCGCTTTTTGTTACCGGTCATTTCTTTTTCGCGGTTGAGTTCGGTCATATCCACACTCTGCGAATAATCTCCTATCAGGTGTTTGCAGAAATAATCGGCTCTTATCCAGAACCAGTAATCGTTCATATCGCCATAGCTGTGTCTTTGTCCAGGGAATACGAAGAAATCAAAACGCTTATTTGCACGGATGAGCGCGTTGGCCAGCCTGAGCGTATTGGCTGGATGGACATTGTTGTCTATGTCTCCTGTTGTCAGGAGCAGGTGTCCCTTCAGGTTTTTTGCGATCTCAGAGTTTTTTGCGATATCGTATTCGAATTTGATATTCCCGTCTTTATCAACGACTTCTTTGACTCCATGGTGTTTTTCACTCCACCACCGGTTGTATACGTTGTTCTCGTGGTTTCCGGAAGATGAGACTGCCACTTTAAAAAAGTCGGGATAGACGAGCATTGCAGCAGTGGACATAAATCCTCCTCCGGAATGACCGTAAATGCCAACTTTATCGATGTTTATGTAAGGATATCTAATAACCAGCTGTTCAATAGCGGCTTTTTTATCCGCAAGTCCGTAGTCACGCAGGTTTCCGTATCCATAATTATGATACCATTTGGAACGTGCAGGATGACCACCCCTGTTTCCCACGCATATAACGATAAAACCGAATTGAGCAAGTGCCATATTGCTGGACCTTGAGGAGAAAGATTTTGGCACGCTTTCTGTCTGGGGCCCAGGATAGACATAAGCTATAATTGGATACAGTTTGTTCTCGTCGAAATCAAAAGGTTTATACATAACTCCGTAAATGTCGGTTATTCCATCGTCTGCTTTAACTTTAAAGGTTTCCGGGAATTTAAAACCGGCCTGTTTAAGCAGGGAAAGATCAGTAGTCTCCAATTTTAAAATAATATTGCCCAGATTATTGTATAGAACAGACTCAGGCACAGTATCAACACGGGAATAATTATCGACGAAAAATATGTTGGAATCATTCATGCTCGCGGAATGGTTAAAATTTCCCTTATTGAGTAGCTTGAGACCGGTTCCATCGAAGTTAACCTGGTATAAGTGGTAATAGTAGGGGTCTTCTTCCTGCTCTCGGCCGTTTGCAGTAAAATACAGGATGCGGTTCTTTTCATCAATTCCTGCGATATTCTCACAGTGGAAGGGACCGGATGTAATCTGTTTTTTCAGATTGCCGTCTCCATCAAATAGATAAAAATGTGCCCACCCATCCCTTTCCGACCAGTGGATGAGTTCTTTTCCATTGTTAACCAGTCCCAGTCTACGGGTTTCGATATATGTGTTGAGCCTCTCTTCGATCAAGACTTTAGTTTCACCGGTTGCAGAATCAGCCATACAAATATCGATCCGATGCAGGTCTCGGCTTGTTCGGGAAAAATAGAGTTTATCCGGAGTTTCCGATAGCCAAAGACTTGGCCGGTTTTCGTCATCGCGGGTTTTAGCCGGGAGTCGCGCAGTGAGGATGGAAACAGATTGGTCCTTGAATCTGTCTGTATTGACCTTTATGTTTTTCTTTGTTTCAAGGTCAAAAATTAAAATTTCGTCATGGGGGGCTTCTTCTTCACCGGGCATTTGATATCTGTATGTTTCGAGGGTTGGACGGGATTTAGCAACAGAATTGATAACCCACAGGTCCTTGACATTACGCTCATCAGACCTGATCATAGCAAACTTTTTCGAGTCCCTTGACCAGATGACTCTGACTCCTTTCCGTTTGTCCTTGTTTTTTTCCTTATCAACATTTGTCTGGCCTCTTTCACCTCGGCCATAGCTGTAATGTTCTTCTCCGTCTGTGGTCAATTGATGTTCGACAATGTCAGGGTCTTTTTTGTTTTTCAAGTACTTTTCATAATTGACCTTGTCCATGTAGTAGAGGTTGTGATGGCGTGCAAATAGAACGGTTTCTTCGTCAGGGGATATAGAGGCCCACTTTGGTCTTTCAGGGGGTTTTTTGTAGTCTTCAAGTAAAGAGAGCTTGCCAGTAGCCAGGTCATATTCAAAATAGAAGATTTTTTTCTTGGGCTTTTCTTTTTCCTTCTCGGCTTCTTCTCCCTTCTCTTTTTCTTTCTTTTTATCTACTTCTTTCTTTTTATCTATTTCTTTCTTTTTCTCTATCTCTTTTTCTTTTTTTATCTCTTTTTCTTTTTTTATCTCTTTTTTTTCTTCTTCTTTTTCTTTCTTTTCAACCTTTTTTTCTTCCTGGGAACTTTCCACTTCAAACTGTATGGCCAGGTCCTTTTTAATAAATTTTATTTTTTTGATAGGAAGATGCTTGGCATCGTAAGGGTCCTTGGTGATCCGGGTAAGCATGGATGCCATTTTGACATTGTCAAATAGCGGCCGGTTTGTCTTTTTCACAGGATCGACTATGTAGTAAGTTTTGCCTTCGCTTGTTTCGTATGTATACCAAAAGCGCTCGCTGTGTTTAAGCCAGTGTGGGCTGACAGATGTGGAAAAGACCATTTTTTTCATTTTAGCCGATGTGAATCGTGCGGCCAGCTTGTAATTGGCTTTTTTAATAGGGGTATTTTCAGGCAGAAGTCCGCTGGCGGAAAAGGAGAGGATTAGAACGGTTAAAAAAAGAAGAAATAATGGCCTTCTTAAAAAATAAGGTTTTGTGTTTTGCCTTTTTTTCATTTTTTATCCTCCTAAAATTTGGATTTGTTTAAAGAAAAGATTGAAATATAAAAATTGTTGTAAAGGTTATTTCTTTGGCTAACAAAACTGATAAAAAAATGGGATTTTGCATCAAGAGACACAAAATTATACTTATGAAATGTATGGATTACAACTATTTCTTTTCAAAAATGATAATTAACCTGGGTTATTCACGAGTTGAGGTTGCCGTAGATGTGAGGCGCAGAGTGTGAAGCTGTGATTCTCCACTGCGAATGCTCTGCAACGAAGCAGGCGTCGTTGCGAGGAGCGAAGCGACGCGGCAATCTGGTGAGATCGGCTCGCCTGAAAGGTAAAAAATGCCGATATAGATTTAGAATAAGCTTATTGGAGAAGGTATAAATGTTGATTTTGAGAAAGTATCAGTCTAAAAGACTCATAATTTTGAAAATAAAAAATAGTGGCGGCAGTTTTTATGAATAATTCAGGAGAATAATTCTTGCAAAATTATATGTCTATCATTAATATTTACTAAAATATTATCCAATCTCTCAAGGAAAGTTGACTTCCTTTGAAGAAGCTAGGTCTGATTGTAAATCCTATAGCAGGAATGGGGGGACGTGTTGGTCTAAAAGGAACAGATGGTTTGGATATCCTAAAAAAAGCTAAAGAGCTCGGCGCAAAACCTCAATCCCAGGAACGTACTATAGAAGCCCTTTATAAGCTCGAGTTTCTTTTACAGTCAGTAAAACTAATTACATGCTGTTCCCAAATGGGTGAAAAAGCAGCCAGAGATTGTGGTTTTTCACCTGAGGTTCTTGATGTTGGAGCAGATCCTAAAACGACTGCTTCAGATACAGAAAAAGCGGCAAAGTATATGCTGGACTTAGGTGTAGATTTACTGCTTTTTTCCGGGGGAGATGGAACAGCAAGAGACATTTATAATTCTATTGGTGACTCAATGGTGGTCTTGGGAATACCTGCTGGGGTCAAGATCCATTCTGCTGTGTTTGCTCTCAATCCAGTACGGGCAGGGGAGTTGGCTGCTTTATACTTGCAGGATAAGGCAAAAAATATTCGGGAAGCTGAAGTCATGGATATCGATGAAGAAAATTACAGAAAAGGAATATTGTCTGCTAAGTTATACGGATATCTGAAGATTCCTTTTGAGAAAAGGCATGTTCAGAGATTAAAAGCAGGGAGCCTGGTTAACGAAAAGTATTCCCAGGAAGCAATCGCCTTTGAAATTATCGAAAATATGTCCGATGAGTTCTTTTACATCATTGGACCTGGAACAACGCCAAGGGCGATAATGGAAAAGTTAAGCTTAAACAATTCTTTGCTGGGAGTCGATCTTATTCATAAAAAGAAGCTCGCGGGGATAGACTTAAGTGAGGCGGAGCTCCTGAAAAAGATCAAAGAGAAAAAAACTAAATTGATCATTACTCCTATAGGAGGTCAGGGTTATATACTTGGAAGGGGAAATCAGCAAATAAGTCCTCAAGTTATTAAACACGTTGGAAAGGAAAACATTATCATTATTGCGACCCAGCAGAAAATCAATTCACTACATGGCCGTCCCTTGCTCGTGGACACTGGGGATCAAGCGACCAATCAACTTTTGACTGATTATTTTAAGGTAATAACAGGTTACCGGGAAAACATTATCTATAAAATGACATGTTGATAAAATGAGGCCATTGGAGAAGGTTTGAATGTTAATATTGAGAAATTACCAACATAACTGGCTCGTATTTTTGAAGATAAAAAATAGTGTCGGCAGTTTTTATGAATAATTCAGGTAGACCTGGGTAGTTCACGAGTTGAGGTTGCCGTAGATGCGAGGCGTCAGGGTATGAAGCTGTGGTTCTCCACTGCGAATGCCCGGCAACGAAGCAGATGTGGTGAGATCGGCTCGCCCGAAGGGTAAAAAATGCCGACGTAAAGTTAAAAAGAGTTCACTGAAGAAGGCATGGATGATAATTTTGAAAAAAGATCAGTGTAACTGGCTCATATTTTTGAAGATAAAAAATAGTGTCGGCAGTTTTTATGAATAATTCAGGGAAAAGGAGAATAGAATACATGAATAAACGAACTACTTGGGGAATATTTGGAATTATGCTTGTATGCCTTTCGCTTTTTTTTATTTCACTCGGGGGCGCAGCCCGAACCCCGTATAAGTCTGGCCTAGAATCTGAAGTAAAAGTCGAAGACTGGGAGAATCCCGCTGTGTTTGGCCGGAACAAAGAACCTGCTCACTGCACATACATTCCCTTTCAGGATACCAAGACAGCGCTGATAAACGATCCTGAGAAGTCGCCGTTTTATCGTTCTCTTAATGGAAACTGGAAATTCAAATGGGTTAGAAAGCCTGCTGACAGACCCATTAATTTTTACAGGGAAGATTATGATGTAAGCCAGTGGAGCGAAATCATTGTACCAGGGAACTGGGAATTGTATGGATTTGGAGTGCCTATTTATACAAATACGGACTATCCATTTCCTGCCAATCCACCCCACATCCCTCATGATTACAATCCGGTCGGCTCTTACAGAAGATATTTTACCATTCCGGACAGTTGGGATGGACACCAGGTGTTCCTGCACTTTGGAGGGGTAAAATCAGCTATGTATGTCTGGGTGAATGGGAAAAAAGTGGGCTACAGCCAGGGGAGTAAAACTCCTGCAGAGTTCAATATCACCAAGTATTTGCAAAAGGGACAAAATACACTGGCTGTGGAAGTCTACCGATGGAGTGATGGAGCCTATCTGGAAGATCAGGATTACTGGAAGATCAGCGGTATTGAACGTGACGTTTTTCTTTTTTCGACTCCCAAAGTGTATATCCGGGACTTTTCAGTTATCGGGAAACTGGAAAACAGCTACACAGATGGAATACTGGATGTAACAGTCAAAGTAAATAATTGCTTGTCAAAAAAAGTGGAAAACTATCATGTCCGAATGGAGCTTTTAAATGCAGTAAATGAAGCAGTATTCAAAACTCCGATTGTTAAAGAGGTCAAAGCAAATAAACTGGATGAAGTAACAATCCGTTTTGAACAGTTTATAAAAAAGCCAACAAAATGGACTGCTGAAACGCCCAACCTCTACTCACTTATTCTCTGCCTGTCAGATAATACTGGAAAAACCATTGAAGTGGTTGCCTGTAAAACAGGATTTAGAAAAGTTGAGATTAAAGGGGGACAGCTGCTTGTCAATGGTGTTCCCATTTTAATAAAAGGTGTCAACCGCCATGAACATGAACCTGAGACGGGCCGTGTTGTATCAGAAAAGTATATGAAAAAGGACATCGAGCTTATGAAAAAGTTCAATATAAATGCAGTACGCACAAGCCATTACCCGAATGTTCCAAGATGGTATGAGATGTGTGATAAATACGGACTTTATGTTATTGATGAGGCCAATATTGAGTCTCATGGCATTGGGTATCGTCCGGATAGAACTCTCGGCAATAATCCGGAATGGAAAGCAGCACATCTGGACCGAACAATCTCCATGGTTGAAAGGGACAAGAACCATCCATCTGTTATCATCTGGTCCCTCGGAAATGAAGCCGGCAATGGAGTAAACTTCGAGGCCACTTATTTGTGGATAAAAGAAAGGGACCCTTCCAGGCCCGTTCAGTATGAAAGGGCTGAGCAAGAATACAATACGGATATTGTTTGCCCCATGTACCGTCAAATCCGTCACCTCAAGGAATACGTCCAAAAAAAGCAAAGCCGTCCTCTCATTATGTGCGAGTATGCCCATGCTATGGGAAACAGTGTCGGTAATCTTCAGGATTACTGGGACGTTATTGAGGAATATGACCAGCTTCAGGGTGGTCTCATCTGGGATTGGGTCGACCAGGGCCTCCTTAAAAAAACCGAGGAAGGCGAGAAATTCTGGGCATATGGCGGAGACTTTGGACCCCCAGGTGCTCCAAGTGATAAGAATTTTTGTATCAATGGGCTGGTGTTTCCCGACAGAAAACTGCATCCTCATATCTGGGAGGTAAAAAAGGTCTATCAATACATAAAAGCCATACCAGTTGATTTAAAATCAGGAAAGATAAAAATTATCAATAAATATGATTTTATTAATCTTGATACGGTTGAGATGAACTGGGAGGTTTTGGCTGAAGATAATAAAATTGCTGAAGGGAAAATCTCTACACTGGATATTGCGTCTCATAAAACTAAAATTATTGACCTGCCTATGCCAGAGATTCAACCAGAGCCAGGCGTGGAGTATTTTATTAAATTAAGTTTTGTATTAAAGAGGGAAACCACGCTTAGGCCCAAAGGTTATGAAGTAGCCTGGGATCAGTATAAACTACCATTTTATAAACCAGCAGTTAAGCTCAATTTAACCAAGCTGCCAGAATTAAAGCTCAAAGATACAAAGATATATATTCGGATCAAAGGTAAGAATTTTACACTCACAGTAGATAAAAAAACAGGGGAGATAACATCTTTTATTTGGAAAGAGACAGAGTTTTTCAGAACAGGGCTGGTGCCAAATTTCTGGCGGGCGCCAACAGATAACGACTTTGGTAGTGGTATGCAGAGGCGGCAGGCCATCTGGTGTGAAGCAGGAGATAAAAGAATTGTCGATAGTGTCACAACAAAACAGATTACAAACAGAGAAGTTCGGATTAATGTAATTTCAACACTCCAAGCAGGAGGCTCCAAATTCTATACAACGTATCTCATATACGGAAGCGGTGATGTTGTTATCACAAACAAATTTTTACCTGGTAGTGCAGGTCTTCCTAATTTGCCCAGGTTTGGTATAAAGATGACCCTTCCTGTTGAGTTTGACAATATGTCGTGGTACGGAAGAGGTCCTCAGGAAAGTTACTGGGATAGAAAGACAGGTGCTGCAGTTGGTGTTTATAGCGGAAAAGTCATGGATCAATACCACCCTTATATCCGGCCCCAGGAAAACGGAAATAAAACCGACGTCCGCTGGGTAACACTAACAAATGATAAAGGAATGGGTCTCCTTGCTGTGGGGATGCCGCTGCTGAGTTGCAGTGCTCACCATTTTATAAATGAAGATTTTGATCCAGGACTGGAAAAAGCCCAGAGGCATACATACCATCTCAAAAAACGTAACCTTGTCACTCTAAAACTGGATTACAAACAGATGGGAGTGGGCGGTGATACCAGTTGGGGTAATCGGGCTAAGCCGCATCCGGAGTATACATTGCCGGTTAAAGAATATTCCTATAGTTTTCGTCTGCGCCCCTTTTCTATTAAAGAAGAAAATCCCGTGTTTTTGAGCAAGTAGGTATTTTAAGTTAACATCTTCGAGCTTAAACAAAAATATAAAAGATATTTGTTAAGGGAATAATGGTGGAAAAACGTTAAGGTTCAAATTTTTTTATACTCAAATGGAGATATAAATGAGAAAGAATTTAACCTTTAATTTGATTGTTATAACAATTTTTACTTTTATTATTGTAATAAAAATTGGTTGTTCTCAGAAAGTGCAAAAGGCGGATTTCCAGAGCGAATGGGCTAAGGATATAGAACAGATATGGGTAGGGCCTGAATACTGGGCGAACCGTCTTCAGGACTGGCAAGTAGCAAATGGCAGGCTGGAGTGTGTGGAAGGTTCAAGCCGAAAACCCATGCGGACAGTACACCTTCTAACACGAAAATTGAGTACAAAGAGAGGAAGTCTGAGAATGAGTGTCCTCACTGGCTTGATTGATAAATCGGATGAAGTAACGCCAGATGCTCAAACAGGCTTTTTGATTGGTGCAGGCAATGGGATGGATTATAGAGCTGCAGCATTGATTCATCACAGTTATGGCTCTGGTGCCGGTCTTTTTGCCGGGATAAACAGTGCCGGAAGTTTGTTCATAAGAGATTTTGCGAACAAAGAGCTGATTCAGCGGCAAGAAGGAACCGGTGTTTTTAAGTCCGTTCAGTTAGAGATGTTAGTTGAACCCTCAGGTATAAAGTATACACTTGTATTAAAAGCAATTAATCCAGAGACTGGAGAGATACTCAGAAGTCTAAAACTTGACAGTGTTGAGCCTGAACGGTTGGTAAGTAATCTGGCTTTGGTATCTCATCCTGGTTCGAATGAGAATAATAACAGATTTTGGTTTCAGAACTGGAAGGTCGCTGGCAGCAAGATTGAAGTACATGCAGAACGCCATTGTGGGCCAGTCTTGAGCACTCAATACACGTTGAGTCAAAACGTTTTAAAAATGACAGCACAAATGATGCCGATTGGAAAAGTGGATTTGCAGTCAGTAACACTTGAAATTCAAAAAGATGGGATCTGGAAGTTGGCAGCAACAACAAAAATTATTGTGCCAGGCTATACAGCATTGTTTTGTATAAAGAATTGGGATTCGAGCAGGGATACGCTTTATCGTGTGATATGTAATCTCCACAAGTCAAACAGTTCAACAAAAGAGTACATCTGGTCAGGTAAAATCAGGCGTGACCCGGTGGATAAAGAAGAGATTGTTGTTGCGGCATTTACGGGGAATCATAATATTGGACGACATGGCTGGAGAGGAGCTGATAGCGGAGAATTTCCATGGACAGACAGAATGTGGTTCCCACACAAGGACCTTACAGAACGAGTGGCTAAACACAGGCCGGATGTTCTATTTTTTTCCGGTGACCAGGTTTATGAAGGAGCCAGCCCGACTGTTGCGCAGAAATCTCCCTTAGAGAAAGCTTACCTTGATTACCTGTATAAATGGTATCTCTGGTGCTGGGCGTTTCGTGATATGACCAAAGACATCCCTTGTGTTACTATTCCCGATGACCACGATGTTTATCAAGGAAATTTATGGGGAGCTGGGGGACGCAAGACAGACAGAGATAACCGTGGAGGTTATATCATGCCTCCGGATTGGGTCAATATGGTGCAGAGAACCCAAACCAGCCATTTACCTGATCCTTATGATCCTACACCTATAGAGCAGGGGATAAAAGTCTATTATTGTGATATGAACTACGGTCGGATAAGCTTTGCAGTTATTGAAGACCGCAAGTTTAAGTCGGGTCCGGCAGGACTCGCCCCCGCAACAAAAAGTGGCAGGCCCGACCACGTTATTGATCCATATTTTAATCCCAATACAGCCGATGTGCCGGGTGCAAAACTGTTAGGCGAACGCCAGCTGAAATTCCTCGAAGACTGGGCTGGCGACTGGCGAAAAACAGATATGAAGGTTGTCCTCTCTCAAACAGTCTTTGCCAATGCAACAAGCCTCCATGGCGCAGAGCAGAAACGCCTTGTAGTAGATTATGATTCCAATGGATGGCCGCAGACCGCAAGAAATAAAGCACTGCAGATATTTCGTAAAGCATTTGCCACTCATATATCAGGTGATCAGCATTTAGCTACAATCATCCACTACGGTATAGAAAACTGGAATGATGCCGGTTGGTCGTTATGTGTTCCATCAATTGCCAATTTTTATCCAAGGACCTGGCTTCCACTAAAGCCTGGAAGAAATCAAAAAGAAGGAATGCCAAATTACACAGGTGAATTTCTGGACGGGTTGGGAAATCACATAACGGTCTGGGCTGCGGCTAATCCTGGAAAGTCTACTGGGAAACAGCCTGCAGCTCTGCATGATAGCATGCCAGGATATGGCATTGTCCGGTTTAACAAAAAAGAGCGCACCATTACCATGGAATGCTGGCCGCGTTATGTAAATCCATCTTATTCCAAAACAGGCGGACAGTATCCGGGCTGGCCAAAAACAGTTAAGTTGGAGGATAATTACGGTCAAAAAGCTGTAGCGTATCTTCCGAATCTCAAGATTAGCGGAATAGCGGATCCGGTGGTTCAAGTTATAAGTGAAGCAGATAATGAAGTTGTTTATACTTTACGTATCAAAGGGGCTTCATTCCGGCCAAAGGTTTTTAAGGAGGGAATGTACACTGTTAAGATTGGTGAGCCGGGTACAACAAAAATGAAAACATTACAGGGCATACGATCTATTAAGCCTGATAAAAGGATAAAACTCGAAGTGAAGTTTTAAGGGGGAGTAAAATGAGCACAAAGTTTAATCGTCGGAATTTTCTAAAAACTGCAGGTCTGGGAGCTGTTGGCTTTGCTGTAACACAGTTCGAGTTCTGCGGTAAAAAATCCCTTCAGCGACCCAATATCATTTTTATACTTGCCGATGACCTCGGCTATGGAGAGCTGGGCTGTTATGGCCAGGAAAAGATCAGGACCCCAAACATAAATAGGCTGGCAGCTCAGGGTATTAAATTTACACAGTTTTATTCCGGGAGTCCTGTATGTGCTCCATCACGCTGTGTGCTTATGACAGGAAAACATACAGGACACTCTTATATTCGCGATAATGATGAGATGGGTGAAAGAGGAGATGTCTGGAGGGATCCTGATCTGGAAGGCCAGCGTCCTTTACAACAAGGAACTGTCACTATAGGAACCCTACTGCAGAAAACAGGCTATACAACAGGAGCTATAGGAAAGTGGGGACTTGGCGGCCCTGGAAACTCAGGGGATCCGAACAAGCAGGGTTTTGACCACTGGTACGGTTATCTCTGTCAGCGAATTGCTCATAACTATTATCCAACTCATTTATGGAGAAATAACAAAAAGCATATACTTGAAGGAAATGAATATTTCTATTCACATCAGAAACTACCAGAAGATAGAGATCCTTATGATAAGGTTTCCTTTGAGGAATATTCAGGAAAACAGTATTCTATGGATTTGATGGTTGAGGAAGCCCTAACTTTTATAAAAAACAATAAGGAAAAATCTTTTTTTCTTTATTTGCCGTTCCCTGTTCCCCATGTATCAATTCAGGTCCCGGAGGATTCTCTCAAGGAATATGAGGGAGTTTTTCCTGAAGTCCCTTATAGAGGCGAGAAAGGCTATTTGCCGCACCCTGCACCAAGAGCCGGCTATGCGGCTATGATCACACGCATGGACCGGGAGATAGGCAGAATTATGGCCCTTCTTAAAAAACTGGGAATTGAAGAAAACACTCTTGTTGTTTTTTCAAGCGACAATGGCCCCACATTTAACGGAGGAACAGACTCAGAGTTTTTTAAAAGTGCAGGCCCTCTTCGTGGGCTTAAAACTACTCTTTATGAAGGAGGTATCCGTGTTCCTTTGGTTGCACGCTGGCCGGGAAAGATAAAACCTGGCAGTGAAAGCAATCTTATATCTGCTTTCTGGGATTTTCTTCCCACCTTTACTGAATTATTAGACATAGATATCCCAGATGATATTGATGGTATTTCCCTGCTGCCTACATTATTGGGCCGGCCTGAGGAGCAGAAAAAACATGATTATCTCTACTGGGAGTACAAGGGGAGACAGGCTGTACGCCTGGGCGATTGGAAGGCTGTGTCTCATGGCGTCGATAGTAATATTGAGCTTTTTTATCTTAAGAAAGATATTGGAGAGCAGCTTAATGTTGCAGAGGAAAATCCTGAAGTGGCCGCAAGGATAACAGATATTATGAGGAACGCCAGGACTGAGTCAGAACTCTTCCCGTTAATACGAAAAAAGAGAAAACCATGAATATCGGAAGGCCTAGATCTTCAAAAGTCGCTTTGTCCATCCACGAATATTTTCTTATTATTTCCCGAGACATGTTTTACTCGCACAATATGGAGTAGAATCTTAATAATTAACCTGGATTATTCACGAGTCGAGGTTACCGCAGATGCGAGGCGGCAGGGTATGAAGCGGTGGTTTTCCACCGCGAATGCCCTGCAACGAAGCAGACGTCGTTGCGAGGAGCGAAGCGACGCGGCAATCTGGTGAGATCGGCTCGCTCGAAGAGTAAAAAATGCCGATGATTGATATAAATTAGTTTAAAAAACAGAGTGATGTTCTAAGACTAATGAGAGATCATTCTAATGAATTGATATAATTGGGAATGAATGATGGCATCGGCAGTTTTTATGAATAATTCAGGGTAACTAGCAATTTATAGGAGAACATAAAAGTGAAACGCCGTGATTTTTTAAGAACAACAAGCCTGGGCACAGCCGTGCTGGTCGGTTCCGGCACACTACTTTCCTGTGGAGTATTCAAGAGATTTAAAAAACTGAACTTCATATTGATTAATGTTGATGACCTGGGCTGGAGGGACCTTTCCTGTTTTGGGAGCCGCTATTACGAGACAACGAATATTGATCGGCTGGCTTCACAGGGAATGAAATTTACAAACGCTTATTCTTCATGCGCAGTATGCTCTCCCACGCGTGTTTCAATAATGACAGGGCGCTACCCAGCGCGAATAGGTGTGACGGACTGGATCCACCACCTGGACAACCAGGGGGAAATTGCCTTAGAAGAAGGGAAAAATCCAACAGAATATGTTGGAGGTAAAAATAGAAAACTCCTCTGCCCGCCAAATCCTTACTGGATGGAGCTTGATGAAGTTACAATTGCAGAAATGCTTAAAGGGGCAGGCTATTCGACCTGCCATATCGGCAAATGGCATCTTGGATACGAGCCATGGTTTCCGGATAAACAGGGTTTTGATATAAACATTGGCGGAGGCGAAATAGGTCAGCCGCCAACTTACTTTGATCCTTACTATCTGAACGAACGGAGGCCAAGTATCCCGGCGCTTCTTCCCAGAAAGAAAGGCGAGTATCTTACTGACCGCGAAAGTGAGGCAGCTGTCAGCTTTATCAGGGAATTTAGGGACAGGCCTTTCTTCCTTAATATGTGCCATTATGCGGTACATACACCTCTAGAGGCGAAAAAAGAGATTATTGCCAGGTATAAGAATAAAAACATTGCCAGACAGATGAACACAACTTATGCTGCAATGATAGAGAGTGTTGACGAGGCGGTGGGTCAGATTATGGAAGTGCTGGATGAGTTGGATTTGAGCGACCGCACTGTAGTTATTTTTACCTCTGATAATGGAGGCCTGCAGGATTATTCAACAGATAATGCTCCACTCCGTTCAGGTAAAGGTTATCCATACGAGGGAGGCATCCGTGTGCCGCAGATTGCTCGCTGGCCTGGGGTGGTTGAAGCCGGTTCAATCTGTGATGTTCCGGTTACGAGCGTTGATTTTTTTCCGACTATTTGTGAACTAACCAGATTAAAATTTCCCAGTGACAGGGTCATTGATGGTGAAAGCCTCCTGCCAGTGTTAAAGAAAACAGGCTTGCTTAAGCGTGAGGCAATCTTCTGGCATTTTCCCCACTATAGGGGGAAAATTGTGCCATACAGCATTATCCGTAAAGGCAAATGGAAGTTGATCAAGCGGTATGAGGGAAAGCCGTTCGAATTGTTTAATTTAAAAGAGGATTTAAGTGAAAAACAAGACTTATCAGAACAGAAGCCAGAAAAAGTTATGGAACTGAATGCTGAGTTAACAGCCTGGCTCAAAAACACAAACGCTAAACTGCCAAGAGAGAACCGTGACTATGATCCCAGTTTGATAAATACAAAAAAGAAGCAGAAATAAAAATGCTTTCTAATAGGCCATCTTTGCAAAAAAAACTTAATTCAATCCTGGTGAAGCCTGCTGGGCCTGATTGCAATATGGGCTGTGCCTATTGTTTTTATCTGGAAAAAGCAGAGTTATTTTCTGAGTCTAGAACCCATCGTATGAGTGAAAATATTCTGGAGGAAATGATCAAACAGGTCATGTCGCAGGGAGAACAACAAGTTTCCTTTGGCTGGCAGGGGGGAGAGCCTACTTTGATGGGCATTCCGTTTTTTGAGAAAGTTATAGAGTTTCAGAAGTCTTATGGCAGCGAACATTCAGTGGGGAACGGACTTCAGACCAACGGTATTTTGATAGAAAAGCGTTGGGCAAAATTTCTAAGCACATATAGTTTTTTAGTTGGATTATCTCTGGATGGGCCTGAACATATTCATGATCGTTACCGGATGCTGCGAAACGGTAAAGGGTCCTGGTCCCAGGTTGTTGATCGGGCTAAACTTCTGTTGGATTCGGACGTGGAAGTTAACGCTCTGACTGTATTGAATGATTATTCGGTAAAATTTCCGGAAGATATATATGCCTTTTTAAAGTCGATTGGTCTGAATTATATGCAGTTTATACCCTGTGTTGAAAAAGACCCAAAAGACCCATCACAAACTGCATTCTTTTCAGTTTCCCCTGAGAAATATGGAGAATTTCTCTGCAAATTGTTCGATTTGTGGAAAGCTGATTTTGTGGAAAATGTGCCGACTACATCAATTCGCTATTTTGATTCAGTTTTTTACAATTATGTGGAATTGCCTGCACCGGATTGTACTTTGGGTAAAAGCTGTGGGGTTTACGTTGTTGTGGAATATAACGGAAATGTCTATTCCTGTGATTTTTTTGTTGAGCCTGGATGGAAACTTGGAAATGTGATGGAAGATAAATTGATCTTTATGCTGAATTCTGAGCATCAGAAAAAATTTGGTCAGAAAAAAGCAGCACTTCCCAGGGATTGCAAAGAATGCCGCTGGTTGCGTTATTGCTGGGGAGGCTGCACAAAAGATCGTCAGAATAATCCGCAAGAGAAGAGTATGAACTATCTCTGTACATCTTATAAAATGTTTTTTAGCCATGCAGATGCTCAAATGAGCAAAATGGCTGAGGAGTGGAAAGGCCAGCAGAACTTGGCCGGTAAAAAACAAATGGGTAGGGAACCAAGCCTTACAGCCAGTAATAAAATTGGGCGCAATGATCCCTGTCCATGCGGCAGCGGCCAGAAATATAAAAAATGCTGTGGAAAAGACTCTTAATTTACGAGCTAAAATAATAATCTAGCCTGTGTAGAAATAATAATAGAGAGATACTATGTCTAAAGCAAAGTTTTTAGCTTTTGATTTTGGTGCTGAAAGTGGGCGGGCGATTCTGGGAATTCTGGATAGTAAAAAAATTAAACTTGAGGAAATCCATCGCTTTTCGAATCTACAGCTTAACATATCCGGGCATATTCAATGGGACATTTCCTATCTATTTAATGAACTAAAAAAGGGTTTAACTTCTGCAGCTGCAAAGGGTCATAAAGAATTCCTAGGTATAGGGATTAATACATGGGGAGTGGATTTTGGATTGGTAGGCAGGGACAATCAGATTTTAGGAAATCCTTATGCCTATCGGGATTCAAGAACAGAAGGAATGATAAATAAAGCTTTTAAGTTAATGCCAAAAGAGGACATTTATTCTTATACGGGTATTCAATTTATGCCGTTTAATTCGATTTTTCAACTTTTAAGTCTGGTCGAGTCACAAAGTCCACTCTTGGATGTCAGTGAGACGCTTTTATTTATGCCAGATCTTTTTAACTTTCTATTAAGTGGGCAAAAATATTCAGAATACACGATAGCATCCACGTCACAACTGCTCAATGCAGAAAAAGTGGGCTGGGAAAAAGAAATTTTTAATAAACTTCACCTGCCAATAAACATAATGGCGCCAGTAATACAGCCAGGTACTGTGATAGGACAACTTTTGCCAGATATTGCCAGAGAAACGGGTGTAAAACCTGTGGACGTGATTGCTCCGGCCTGCCATGATACGGCCAGTGCTGTAGCTTCTGTACCAGCACAATCCGTGAACTGGGCCTATTTGAGTTCAGGAACCTGGTCTTTACTGGGGATTGAAGTTGACGAACCAATCATAAATGAAAAATCATTAAAATATAATTTTACCAATGAGGGTGGAGTTAACGGGAAAATACGATTTTTACGCAATACCATGGGATTATGGCTGCTGCAAAGATGTCTGAAAAGCTGGGAACAGAACGGAGAGCCTTTAAGCTATAAAAAGCTAAAGAATCTGGCTACCGGTGCAATGGCGTTTAAAAACATTATAAACGTAGATGACCAGATGTTTTTAAATCCACCGGATATGCCTGAAGCTATTATTAAATTCTGCAAAAAAACAAACCAACCAGTTCCTGAAAAAAAAGGAGATTTTATTCGATGTATCTTTGAAAGTTTAGCCTTAAAATATCGTTTTATTATAGACAGAATTAAGTCGATGTCCACAAAGCCAATTGAAACGATCCATATAGTTGGGGGTGGTTCGCAGAACGAATTGTTAAACCAGTTCAGCGCAAATGCAACAGGAATACCTGTAATTGCAGGTCCTGTTGAGGCCACTGCGGTTGGCAATATCCTGGTTCAAGCAATAACAAAAAAAGAATTAAATGGGATAAAAGAAGGACGGGAACTCGTGGCCCGTTCATTTCCTCTAAAGTATTATGAGCCGGAGAATCAGGATGAGTGGAACAAGGTTTATGAAAAAATAAAAACGATGTTTTACTGAGTTCTTAGAACATTAATAATTATTTTTTTGCTGTGTGGATTGCAGAGATGCCAAAAAAAAGAGGGTGACAAGTCACGCGGGAATATCCTGCGTTGTGGAGTATTGAGGAGAATTCCCCAGGAGAATAAAACCTGGGAATTGTGAATGACAGGTACTTGTACCCGGCCTTGGAGCCTGATAACAAAAATCCGATATGTTTTACAGCTAATTTGATGTAAAAGTGGAAGAGCTTTCGAATTATTTTAACTGAAGGCTGGCTTGTCTCAAGATTTACAAAGCGTCCTTCGGGTTTAAGAACGCGATAAAATTCTTTTAAGTGATTACTCAGTGTATCTTTGTTGGGATTAATATTCCGGGTAGCAAAAGAAATCGTCACAAGGTCAAAAGTTTCATCAGGAAAAGGCAGAGAGCTTGCTTCTGACAGGGTAAAATGAATATTGGCTCTCTTCTTCTTTTTTTTTGCTTTCACAAACATTGGATGGCAGAAGTCGACAGAAATAACATTAATTTTTTCACCTGCCTGACGGGAAAGATTGAAGGCCATTTCTCCAGTTCCGCTGCAGACATCCATCCATAATTTTCCGCCCGCTTTGGATGCTATATGTGCTGCTTTTTTTCGCCATAGAATATCCAGACCAAAAGTTAAAACATGATTAACAAGCTCGTACGTTTCCGCGACTTCAGAAAATATACTTTGAATTCCTTTTTTCATCGTCTTATCTTTAGAGACACTTTAAAGATTTTAAAAAAAATTATCCATAAATTTTTTAATTTAATTCGATTCGAAAAAAATCAAGAAAAAACAGTGTATAGGACTCAATCCAGCTTGTTGCTTTTCTCTCAGTGATTTGTTGTCAACTTACGGATTCCTGGCAATTATAAGCTTTTGATTTAAAACTTTGACCTGAATTTTAGTTCATGTTTAAGACTGGTAGACCATTATTATTTTTTTTGTTAAACTACTTTGCTCATTATGAAGGGGATTCATATAAATATTTTGAACAAACAGAGCTCCTCAAAAAATTAGAGAAAAGATAATTCATAACTTGAATATTTCTAGATAAAAAGAGGAGGTTTTATGAAAAGCAAGATTTTTTATTTTGGCATTTTCTTCTTAATAAGCATTTTTTGTTTGACCGGGCTTAACAGTTCGGCTCAAACAGAGGATGTTCCTGACTACGACGTACTTATAAAGAACGGAAAAGTCTTTGACGGTTCTCTGAAGCCTGCTGTTAAAGTTGATGTGGCAATTAAAGATGGGATAATCGTTAAGGTGGCAAAATCGATTAAAGGAACAGCAGCAAGAATGATCAATGCCAAAGGACTTCATGTAACTCCCGGTTTTATAGATCTTCATACTCATGTGGATGGAGGAATGTATTTTCCTGAAAACAGAGCGTGTCTTAATTATCTAAAGCAGGGTGTTACATCCATTATAGTCGGCCAGTGCGGCTCAAGCGCCTGGCCCATTTTTGAGAAGGCAGAAGACCAAATGAATCGCTGGTCAGAAGAAGGTATCGGCCCTAATGCTGCCTTGCTTGTGGGGCATGGAACAGTACGTCAGATAGTACTCGGGATGGAAGACAGAGAACCTACACAAGAAGAGCTGGAAGAAATGAAGGCCCTGGTCCAGGAAGCAATGGAGCAAGGGGCTCATGGTCTTTCAACGGGTTTGATTTATTTGCCGGGATCCTATGGGAAGACAGACGAAGTCATTGAATTGGTAAAAGTCATTGCCCCATACGGCGGAATATATCACACTCATTCACGCGATGAAAGAGATAAACTCCTTGATGCTGTAAAAGAGGCTGTGGAAATTTCAGAAAAATCAGGTGCTCCAGTCCATATTTCTCATTTTAAGGTTATGGAAAAGCCAAATTGGGGCCTTGTTAAAGAAGCCTGTGCTATTATCGAAGAAGCACAAGCAAGGGGCATTCAGATTACAGCAGATCAATATCCCTATCAATTCTCAAACGGCTATCCTTATGTAAGTCTTATCCCAGGTTCTGCCTGGAGGGGAAGTGGGGATAATGGAGGATTGACTTCTTCGGATATTGAAGCAATTTTTGACCACCTCAGAGATGAGCAGCTGATTGAGCTTTATCTAAAAGTTACCCCTTATATTCCTCTGTCTGAACACCACCAGCAGTTTCTCGAAAAGCTTCCCCGGGAGAGACTTGTAAGACGTGTTGCCCGGAGTTTAATCTACATGGGAAATTTTCGAGGACCTGGAAATGCGAGGGAGAGGATGCTGTTTATAGAGCGGATGAAAGACCCGGAAGAGGCACAGAAAATCCGAGAACAAATCAGAACATACTTAGAGAATACAGTAGGCGCGGAAAACTTCATAATTGCTATTTGTGTTGAGAAGGACCTTGAAGGAAAGTCGTTGAAACAAGTTGCAGCCAAAAAAAGAAAATCTATTGAAGAGACAGCTATAGAACTGGAACTAATGGGAGCCAAGTGTATTCCATTTCGGATGTGTGAAGAGGATATCGAGTACATTATGAAAAAAGACTACGTTGGCACAGGAAGTGATGGGACAGCACCTTTTTATGGAATAGGGCTGATTCATGTCCGTTCTTATTCGACATTTCTTCATAAGATAAAAAAATATGCCCTGGAAAGAAAAGCTATATCCATTTCTCATGTAATCCGCTCTCAGACTTCGCTCCCAGCCCAAATAATGAACTGGGAAGACAGGGGTTGGATAAAGGAAGGATATAAAGCTGATATTGTTGTTCTTGACCTTAATAATATTAAAACAGAGACTTCTATTTCTAATCCTCATGTATACAGTACAGGAGTTAAATATTTGCTAATAAATGGAAAGTTCGCTTTAGATAAATGGAAATGGACAGGAAAACTCCCAGGTGAAGTCATCAAGCTGAAAGAATCGTAAATTTTATTAGAAAAGATTTGGGAATTACTGAGTGTTGGATAATTTCTGGGCTATCAAAGGACTTTTGAGTAAATAAAATATCGTTATTACTGTTCCTAGCATTCCAAGAAAAAGAAAAGGGGAATTAATACCGAACTTATCTGAGAGAAATCCGGCGATGAGTGCAACTACTGCCCCTGTTAGCATCTGGACATTAGCGGATAGGCTGAAAGCTTGATTTAGGTTTTTGGCCGGGACTTCATTTCCAACAAAGGACTGGAAACACGGAAATATAAGAAAGAGAAAAGTCCCAAAGAAGAGCAGGCTTACCAGAGCTAGTTCCTTAACAGGAGCTATCCACAGCAGATAAAGAAATAAAGTTGCACCAGTAAACGCACATAGTAAGATTTTCAGTCGCCCAAATCTTCGGCTCAAAAATCCGAAAAGATAAGTCATGACTGCTCCAATTCCAATCCAGAGAGCAAGATAAAGGCCGGTTTGTCCCAAAGGAGTCTTGAACTTATGGTTGAGTAAGGATGGGGCATAAAAGACAGTTGTTCCCCAGCATGCTCCTCCAAAAATAAAAGCAGGGATATAGAGCTGAATATTCTTCATTGTTTCTATCCAGGAAGAGAAAGTTGGCTTATGTATTTCTGTGCTTCTTGTGGAAGTTTTTCTCACAGCCATAAAGCTTATTGAACCTAAAAGAAAGCCCGCCGCCGCCCATACAAAAAGAGGTATCTCCCAGCCAAGAGTCTGAGCCAGATAACCTGAAGTAATAAAAGCCACAAAAACACCTAGGTTTCCTGAGCCGCTTTGGATTCCCATGGCAAAGTCGATTCCCTGACTGGGATGAGTTTTTGAGACCCAAGCAACTCCGATAGAATGGTAAAAGCTATTGAACACTCTCATGGCAAGATAAATTAATAGGAAAGAAGTAAAAGCAGAAGAAAATGTCATCAACACAAGAGAGAGACAGATCCCCAGATAGCTGACGAGAATCATATGTTTGTATTCAAATTTATTAGAGACATTAACAAGAATGATATGAAAGAGAAAAGTGACAAGGAGACCCAGGTTGCATAATATGCCGATATGAAAATATTTCTTGATAATAAACTGTTGACTGTAAAGAAGGGGAAAGACCATTGGGACAGTGACAGAGGCTGCATCATTTAGGGCATGAAAGATGGAAGCGGAGAAAAGAACTTTTTTTTTCATACTTCAGGAAAGAAATGGATTTATACTAAACATCCCACATTTTGTCAATTTGAGAAAAAGTGGCAAACTTTTGGCCTGAGCTTATACATACTCACCGCCCGACTCTGTCGGGTTCCCTCAAAGCGCGATTCAGGGAGGCTAAATCTTTAAAGGTCGCTTCATCCACCCTCGAACACTTTCTTGTGGCTGTGGAGTTAATCTTATTGTCCAGAATAAATGTATTGATTCTCATGAATAAATTAAGTAATTTAATAAAAAGTTAGAGATATATTAGAAGGAGGCATCATGAAAAATAAATTGTCGAGAAGGAATTTTTTAAAAACAGGAATTGGGATAGGTGCGGCCGCTGTACTAACAGGAAGAAAAAATATGGCAAGAGGAGCTGAAGAAAAAGGGAAAATGCGTGTGGTAGCCAGCGGAAATGGCTTAAGAGCCACAGAAAAAGGCATGGAACTTCTCAGGCAAGGAAAGGATCCGTTGGATGCTGTTATAGCAGGAGTTAATATTGTTGAAAATGATCCCAATGACAGGTCAGTGGGCTATGGAGGTCTTCCTAATGAGGATGGGGTTGTTGAACTTGATTCCTCAGTTATGCACGGTCCAACCCATAACGGTGGGGCAGTTGCAAGTTTGAGAAATATAAAAAATCCATCCAAAGTTGCTAAGATTGTCATGGAAAGAACTGACCATGTGCTTCTTGTCGGGAGAGGAGCATTGAGATTTGCCAAGGCGCATGGCTTTAAAGAGGAAAACCTTCTTACGGATAGAGCAAGAGAAGCCTGGCTTCGGCGCAAAGAAAGGCTTTCAGACAGGGATTTTTGGTTTCCTCCTAAACCTGAAGAAGCAGACCGAGAGTTTGCCTCATTCTTTGACTTCCATGGAACCATTAATTGTATTGCTATAGATGCCAATGGTGATCTTGCGGGAGTAACTACAACCAGCGGATTTTTCTTTAAAATTCCGGGCAGAGTAGGGGATTCGCCCATTATCGGTGCCGGCCTCTACGTCGATAACGACGTTGGCGCAGCAGGTTCAACCGGAAGAGGAGAAGCCAATATCCTTAACTGTGGGAGCTTCCAGGTTGTCAACTTTATGAGCAGAGGCTCTTCTCCAGAAGAGGCATGCCTTAAAACTTTAGAAAGAATCGCAAATAAATCAAAGCTGCTCCCTCGTCTCTTAAATGAGGAAGGACTTCCCAGATTTGGACTTAGCTTTTATGCCATCAATAAAAAAGGAGAATATGGAGGTGCTACAATGTGGAGCGGTTCAAGATATGCTGTACATGATGGGAAAGAGAATAAGAGGGTGCCTTCTGCTTATCTCTTTAAGAGAAAGAAATAGGATTTAATATTCTTCCAAAACATTTGCCTTGTAGCCCATTTTTGAAAGTTTTTCTGCGATTTTTTGAGCTGATTTCATACTACTGGCCCTGATTCTCACCCTGTAAAGAGTTTGAGAAGGAGTTTTATGCTTTTTGATGTAGACATTGTTGTATCTCTTTTGAAGTTTCCACTGAAGGCTTCTTGCATTCTTTTTGGAGGCAAAAGCTCCAACCTGGACAGAATATTTCTGGGAGGATTTTTTTGGGGAAAATTTCCTAAGGACTTTAATCTTAACAGGAGCTACCCCTGTTTCACTTATGCCCAGCTTCTTTGCTGCAGCATAAGAAAGGTCAATGATCCGTCCTTTTACAAACGGTCCACGATCATTGATGCGGACGATGACTGATTTTCCACTGTTCAGATTTGTAACCCTGACATATGTTCCGAAAGGGAGAGTTTTATGGGCAGCAGTCATAGCATGCATATTATAGATTTCTTTATTGGAAGTGGTTTTTCCATGAAAGTCAGTGCCATACCATGAAGCAATGCCTTTCTGCTCGTTTCCGGAAGGAAAATACTGCATCCCTGCGCACGACGTTAGAAGAATAATTGAAGCGAGAATATAGAGGAGCCTTTTTTCTTTAAATAGGGATCTAAACATTACAAATTTCTCTTAAAAAAGAAAAATTTCAGTCAATACCCTTCCTTCCCTCAAAAAAATTAACAATTCCTGCAGTCGTCTCTATAGCTTGTTTTGTTAATTATACTTTTTTCCTTTTAAAGAGTTAATCATAATAGTTAATATTTAGTCAAATCTTATTTTCTAAATTTCTGGATTTTTTTGAAAATAAATAGAGCCGTCTCTATATCAGATGTTTGATCAATTTTTCTTTCAAAAAAGAAAAAGCTTCTTTTGGATTTGAGCAGTAAGAGAATAGCTTAAGGTCTTCAGGTGCGATGCTTTTGTATTTTAAAAGAGCCTCGAAATTTATGATTTTTCGCCAGTATTCTTCTCCGTAGAGGAGTATAACGATATGATCTCTGTTAATTTTATTTGTCTGAATCAGGGTGAGCACTTCAAAAACCTCGTCTAAAGTGCCATAACCTCCAGGGAAAGCAATTACTGCCTTTGCCATGTAGATCAACCAAAATTTTCGCATGAAAAAATAATGGAACTCAAAGGAAAGCTCGGGAGATACAAAAGGATTGAGGAATTGTTGCTGTGTGGGAATGGAAATATTCATGCCGATAGATTTTCCATCTGCCCGGGCTGCTCCTCGGTTTGCAGCTTCCATAATACCGGGCCCTCCGCCTGTGCAGATGACAAAATTCTTGCCTCCGGGCTTCAATTTTATTGCCCATTTAGCCAGGTCGTAAGCAAGTTCTTCAGCTTCCCAGTAATACTTTTCTAAAGGGGAACCTTTCTCATTTGGATCGGCCATTGTAGCACCAAAAAATAGCACGGTGTTGTTGATTTTTAATTTATTCAACCTGTTTAAAGGCTCTAAATATTCGCTTAAAATTCTCAAGGTGCGGGCATCTGAAGAATTTAAAAAGTCCAAATTTTTATAAGCCTTTATGGGGGAGTCTTTTTTTTTCATAACAACCTCTTTTAAATGATAGGGAAAATTCTAACTGAATTGTTGTACGAAAACAAGGAAAAGGCGAGAGGCAACTTTTTTAATAAAAAGTTGCCTGTGTTTATACTTTGATATATCCTATGATATCTAAAAAGAAGTTAATATTTAATAAAATGAACAAAGGTCTAAAGAGTTTATCTAAAAGAGAATATCCTGGCCGGGTCATAATTTTGGGAAAAGATAAATCAGGGGAAAAAGATGTTGTCATATATGCCATTACAGGAAGATCTCCTTCCAGCCAGGCGAGAAAATTGGAGCTGGAAAATGATGGTATTTGGGCAAAACCTACAGATGAGGAAGTTTTAAAGAAGGGAAATAGAGATCTCCTTGTCTACCCAGCTATGTTCTTCTATAGAGGGATTGTTATAAGTAACGGGAAGCAGACAATAGATATAAAAGCCTCCCTTGGTGAAGGAAGGGATCCGGCAGAAATTTTAGAATTGGCGCTTCACAATTGGGATTATGAGCCAGATTCACCCATCTTTACTCCGAGGATAAGTGGCTGCATTTTGCCGCAAAAAACGCCAGCTCTAAGCATAATAAGAAGAGGTCCGGACGGGTCCTCAATAAAGAATATTTATAAAATTCCTTTGGAAGCAGGAAAGGGTAAGATGATAACAACTTATGCTGGAGAGAACAGAGATCCTTTGCCTTCCTTCTCAGAAGAGCCGGTCGATCTAGAGATTGAAGAGGAGAAGGCGGATGCCATGGCAGAGGCAGTTTATAATGCTCTGGAACCTGAGCAGGGCAAGAAAGACTTTAGAGTGGCCGTGGCCTGTGTTTTCTCAAGTGATGTGAATTCAGGTAAATTTGAAATATACATAATAAACAAGCATGAAAGGATGGGAAAATAAGATGGAAAAAACAGGAAAAGAAAGCCGACAACAATACAGGGCTAAGGTCAAAGAGGAATTTCCCGAAGTCCTCCATTTTGGAGACAAACAATTTAGGAAAAAACAGTCCATGAGATACGGAGAGAATCCAGGCTATCCTGCAGCTTTTTATGGTGAAGAAGGAGCATCCGGTCCCAACATGGCGACCATGGAAATTTTGCAAGAAGGAATAAAAGGGCTGGGTTATATAAACGTAGGGGATATGGATTTAGGCCAGAGGCTTGCCAGGAAGTTAACAGAGATTTACAAGAACAGGTTAATCTGCGTGCTGATCAAGCATGAAATACCGAGCGGTGTTGCAATGGGAGAGTCTCCTGAGGAAACCTTTAAAAAAGCCTGGGATTGCGACTCGCTTTCTAATTTTGGAAGCGTGGATATCTTTAATTATAAAATTACTGACAAGCTGGCAGAGATTATAGTTGAGAAAGGAAGAAATATCGAAGTTGTTTATGCACCTGATTTTACACCTGAAGCTCTCGAAGTTTTAGCTTCAAGAAAGTCCCTGAGAGTAGTAAAAATGGGGGGAGCTCTTGATGAGAGAGCTGTGGATAATGCCCTGGAATTTAAAAGGGTTGCAGGTGGTCTTTTGGTTCAAAAGAGATTTGACTCAAAAATTACTTCGCCAGAATCCGTTGATGTTGTTTCAAAGAGAAAACCCACCCAGGAAGAGATTGAGGCAGCAATTTTTAACTGGAATGTAGCCTGTTTTACCCGCTCGAATGCTATTGTTATCGGCAAAGATGACAAAATTCATGGTATTGGTTCTGGACAGCGGAGCCGAATAGATGCTGCAGAAGGAGCTATCCAGTATGCAAGAAGAGGTTATGGACCTGAAGGATGTGTTATGGCCTCTGATGCCTTTATGCCCTTTCCAGATGTTGTTGAACTTGCAGCCAGGAACGGGATTAAGGCTCTAATTTACCCTCTGGGGTCTATAAGAGACCAGGAAGTTATAAACAAAGCTAATGAGTTTAATATGGCTATGATTATAACCAGAAAGCCGGGAGAAACAGACAGCGAGCGCTGTTTCTTACACAGATAATAATTTACTGATTTTCTCATGGAAATCTGACCCTTAAACCTCTTCAGGTCACACGTACCCCCCCCCCAAAAAAAAATCCACATAACTTTTGTTGGAACTAATGAATTCTTCCCACTTTTCTGTTTCTAGTACGACTAAACTATAGAAGGAGAAATTAAAGTAAAGGATTTAAAAATGGAGGACAATAAAAGAAAGTTTCCGCGATTTGAATGTTCGATTCATTCAGAAGTGATAAAAGTCGAAGAAAACAGCAATTTGATTGAGAGAACAGCAGTCCTTGATTTTTCTCAAGATGGCTTGAAGTTAGGCGTGGATTTCATTAATCCTCTTCCTGGTTCTAATATAGATATTGAAATCTTGCTTCCAGCAAAACAATTAATAGCTACATTATCCGGAGAAGCAGTCTGGAGCAAATATGTAAAGAATAGGATGGAAGTTGGGCTGAAGTTAAGAGACATGGATAGTCAAGCAAAAGAAAATATCCTGAAGTGGGTTTATTTTAGAAATCTGGAAAAAGCGAAAAAAGAGAAAAAAGGACAGTTAAATATTCAGTTTTAAATTGTAAGATTAAGGCCTGCCGCTATAACGTCATATTTATCTAACAAATGCTTTAATTTTCTTACCCATACTAGCCTGAATTATTCATAAAAACTGCCTATGCCATTATTCATTTTCAATAATATCAATTCGTTAGCATGATTTTTTTCCATTTCTAGAACATCACTCTGTTTTTTAATTCGTGTATATCAATCATCGGCATTTTTTACTCTCCGAGCGAGCCGATATTGTGAGATTGCCACGTCGCTTCGCTCCTCGCAACGACGTCTGCTTCGTTGCAAAGGATTTGCGGTGGAGGACCACAGCTTCATCCTTTACGTCTTGCATCTACGGCAACCTCGACTCGTGAATCATGCAGGCAAGATTATCTAAAATACACATTTCCAGTTATAATCCCGCCGTAAAACCGACATAAATACTCTTGTTAGTATTGTGAATTAAAGAGTAGCTTATCTCATTCTGATTTACTTATGGGGGAACATGAGGTTGGGGATCTGCATAATGCAATTTCTTTTATCTCAGGGAGCCAGATATGAACTTGACTTTAAAAAGCAAAGGAATATAATAATATGCTTTTTATAACTCATAAAAATAGAAGATAGAGATGAATTTAAAAAAGGGAATAATTTTAATAATATCTTAAACAATTCATAAAAATAATAAAAAAGGAGGCAATTATATGAAAGAAGTAAAAGTGGAAGAGTTGTTAGCCAAAGCTGAACAGCCCTCCAAAGATGCTTTAAGGCTTCATCCTTACTACAGAGGCAAAATTGAGGTCATTCCCAAATGCCGGATCAGGGATTTTCATGACTTTGGCATCTGGTATACCCCAGGTGTTGCCGCTCCATGTAAAGAGATTCAGGCGGACCTAGAGAAGGCATATGAGATGACCAACAAGTGGAATTTTGTTGCAGTCGTCTCAGATGGGTCAAGAGTTTTAGGCCTGGGCGATATCGGTCCTGAGGCAGGCTTGCCGGTTATGGAGGGGAAGGCTCTTCTTTATAAATATCTGGGCGGTGTAGACGCTTTTCCTATTTGCCTTAATACAAAGGAGCCAGAGGAAATCATTCAGGCGGTTAAATGGCTCCAGCCCACTTTTGGGGGAATTAATCTTGAAGATATATCTCATCCAAAATGCTTTCATATTTTAGATACCTTAAGAAAAGAGATGGAAATTCCTGTATGGCACGACGACCAGCAGGGAACGGCATGTGTGACAGTAGCCGGACTTCTTAATGCAATCAAGATTGTCGGAAAAAAGATGGAAGATATAAGAGTTGCTTTAATTGGAGCGGGTGCAGCCAATATTGCTGTTTCACGGCTTATTATCACAGCTGGCGTAAGACCTGAGAATATTATTGCTGTTGATTCAAAAGGAATCCTGCACAGAGACAGGGGAGACAGAGAACTTTTAAAGGAGAAATATAAGCAAAAATGGCATCTCTGTGAAATTACAAATCCAAAAGCTATAAAAGGGGACATCAAGGAAGCTATGGAAGGAGCTGATGTTGTACTTTCTGCTTCCAAGCCTGGACCCGGTGTTATAAAGAAAGAATGGGTCGAAAATATGGCTGAAGACTCTATTGTGTTTTCATCGGCAAATCCGGTACCGGAGATATGGCCGTGGGAGGCAAAAGAAGCAGGAGCAAGGATTGTCGCTACAGGGCGCTCAGATTTCCCTAACCAGGTCAACAATTCGCTTGGATTTCCTGGGATTTTCAGGGGAGCCCTGGACATAAGAGCAACTAAAATTACAGATGAGATGTGTATTGAGGCGGCAAAAGAACTGGCTAAAATTGCCGAAGATAAAGGAATTAGTGAAGACTACATTATCCCGAATATGGATCAGTGGGAAGTTTTTGCGAGAGAAGCAGTTGCAGTTGGAACAAAAGGAATAGAACAGGGAGTAGCAAGAATAAAAGCGAGTGCTGAAGAAAGATTCAAACAGGCAGAGAATATAATAAAAAAAACAAGAGAAAAAGTGCAGTGCCTTATGAAAGAAGGATTTATAGTAGATCCTGATGAAGGATAATGCTACTTTGCAGCAATAAATAGCATAAAATCAAGATTAAGCTGGGAATTTTTCAGTAATAACGATTTTATTGCGTAGAAAATGATCGATAAGCTTCCATCCGTATTCAATTAATAAATATATCTGTTATTGACTAAAATCTAACCTTTTTACAGGCTTTAATTTTTATTAATAAGAAATTGAAGCATATAATATAAAAGGAACGTCTTTAATTTAAATAGTGTCGGCAGATTTTATGAATAATTCAAGAGGACATGTGTTATTCACGAGTCAAGATTATCGCAGATGCAAGGCTCAGGGTATGAAGCTGTGGTTCTTCACTGCAAATGCCCTGAAACGAAGCAGATGTGGTGAGATTGGCTCGCCCGAAGGGTAAAAAATGCCGACATAGAGTTAGAATAAGCTTATAAGAGAAGGTGTAAATGTTGATTTTGAGAAAGTATCAATGTAAAAGCCTCATAATTTTGAAAATAAATGAAGGTGTCGGCAGATTTTATGAATAATTCATGATAAAACTTGACAAACATGTACTCATGTTTTATATTATACAAAGACTAAAATAGGAGGATATTTATGGCAAAAACAATAGGTATTGATCTTGGAACAACAAATTCCGTTGTTTCTGTTACAGAGGGCGACAAACCCATTATTATCGCCAATGAAGAAGGAGGGCGTACAACTCCTTCTGTTGTTGCTTTTAATGAAAAAGGAGAGAGGTTAGTCGGTCAGGTTGCCAAGAGACAGCGAATAACAAATCCTGAAAACACAATTTATTCTATAAAAAGATTTATGGGGCGACGTTACAAGGAAGTTCCAAAGGAAATCAAACAGGTCCCTTTTAAAGTCACTGAAGCAAAGAATGGAGATGTAAGAATAGAAGCTCTTGGTAAAAAATATGCCCCTCCTGAAATTTCGGCGATCATCATTCAAAAACTCAAAAAGGCAGCTGAGGATTACCTGGGTGAAAAAATCGATAAAGCGGTTATTACAGTACCGGCCTATTTTAATGATAGTCAGAGAAAGGCTACAAAAGATGCAGGTATGATTGCTGGATTAAAAGTTGAACGAATCATCAACGAACCAACTGCTGCAGCTCTAGCCTATGGAATGGACAAAAAGAAAGATGAAACAATAGCTGTTTATGATTTTGGAGGTGGAACATTTGATGTCTCAATACTGGAAGTTGGAGAGGGTGTTGTTGAAGTTAAATCTACAAATGGAGATACTCATTTAGGGGGTGATGATATTGATCAGCGAGTTCAGGACTGGCTGGTAGTTGAATTCAAAAAAGAGTCTGGAATAGACCTCTCCAAAGACAAAATGGCTCTTCAGAGGTTAAAGGAAACAGCTGAAAAGGCAAAAATGGAACTGTCCACAACCATGGAGACTGAGATAAATCTTCCTTTTATCACGGCTGATGCATCCGGTCCAAAACACCTTCTGATGAAACTCACCAGAGCAAAGCTGGAGCAACTTATGGATGATATCATTCAAAAAACATCAGAGCCATGTAAACAGGCTCTTGTTGATGCCAAAATGAAACCCGGCGATATCAACGAGGTTATTCTGGTTGGAGGGTCAACCAGAATTCCAAAGGTCCAGCAACTGGTAAAAGAACTTTTCGGAAAGGAACCTCATAAAGGAGTGAATCCTGATGAGGTAGTGGCCGCAGGAGCTGCTATCCAGGGAGCTGTTTTGTCCGGCGATGTCAAGGATGTTCTTCTTCTGGATGTGACTCCATTAACTCTTGGTATTGAAACTCTTGGAGCAGTGTTCACCAAGATGATTCCCCGCAACACAACCATTCCTACTAAAAAGACAGAAATATTTTCAACTGCCTCAGATAATCAACCAAGCGTTGAGATCCATATCCTGCAGGGGGAAAGAGAGATGGCAACCGATAACAGGACATTAGGTCGATTTCATCTGGATGGTATTCCTCCAGCTACACGAGGCATCCCGAAGATCGAAGTAACTTTTGATATCGATGCAAACGGGATTCTTCATGTCTCTGCCAAAGACATGGGAACCGGAAAACAGCAGGCTATCACAATCACAGGACATAGTGGGCTCGATGATAAAGAAATTGATAATATGGTTAAGGATGCAGATACTCATGCTGAAGATGATAAAAAAAGAAGAGAAGTTATAGATGTCAAGAATCAGGCTGACCAGATGGTCTATAGTTTAGAAAAGCTTATGAGAGAAAACAAGGACAAGATTCCTGAAGAAGAGGCAAATCAAATTCAGAAAGAGATAGAAAATACCAAAAAAGCTATCGAAGGCGAAAATGCTGAAGAAATAAAGAAGGCAATAGAGTCACTTTCTCAAGCTTCACATAAATTGACGGAGATGATGTACCAGCAAGCTACTCAGCAGCAAGCTCAGCAAGGAGCTGCTCAAGAAGAGGCACCCGGTGAACAAGAAGGAAAGCAGGAACCCGCTCAAGATTCTTCCGAAGAAGAAGTAATTGATGCAGAAGTTGTGGATGAAGAAAAGAAATAAGCTTTGTTGAATCCCGGTTGAAACTTTAACCTTTTTATGTCACTGTAAACGGCAGGGGCAGGCATGGAGAAAGACTATTATAAAATACTTGGAGTTGACCGGAAGGCAGTTCTATCTGATATAAAAAAGTCCTACCGAAAGCTTGCCCGAAAGTTCCATCCTGATCTTAATCCTGGAGACAAAACTGCTGAGTCAAAATTTAAGGAAATCCAGGAGGCGTATTCCGTCCTAAGTGATACCAAGAGGAGAAAGCAGTACGACCAGTTCGGCTTTGTTGGAGATGTGCCTCCTGGAGGACCACAGTACCGGACCCACTCATCTGGCTTTGAGGGTTTTAATTTTTCTGATTTTGGGACTTCCTCATTCAGAGATTTTTTTGAAAATCTTTTTGGCACATCCGCTCGCCCCACTCAACCAGGAGTGGAAAGGGGTGAAGACCTCCGCTATAAAATGAAGGTTGGTTTTCAGGATGCCATCCATGGATTAAAAACAAGAATAAAATTAACCCGGATGGTAACCTGTTCAATCTGTCAGGGAAAGGGATACATTCAGAAAGGGGAACAACAAGCATGTCCTCAATGTGGTGGAACTGGTCACACAAATATCCAGAGAGGCTCTATGAGATTCTCGACAACCTGTCCTTCCTGCGGAGGAACAGGGAGAACTCCAGGGCAGGAATGTTCTGGGTGTTATGGACAGGGTCTTGTTCAGAAGACTGAATTAATCAGCGTCAGAATTCCAGGCGGAGTTAACAACGGCTCTAAAGTGCGTATTCCTGGAAAAGGGAATGCAGGAATGAGGGGAGGAGCCTTTGGTGACTTGTTCATTACTATTGAAGTCGATCCTCATACTTTTTTCGGGAGAGAAGGGTCTAATATCTATATAAAATTGCCCATATCTGTACCAGAGGCCACTCTTGGTGCAAAAATAGAAGTTCCTACTCTCTACGGCAAAACGACCATCAAGGTTCCTCCTGGCACAAAATCTGGTCAAAAATTCAGACTAAAAGATAAAGGTGCCCCTATACCAGGGAAAAAAAAGCGAGGAGACCAGTTTGTTGAAGTATCTATTGTCCCTCCTCCTTTTAATGACGAAAGAACCAGGGAGCTGATGAAAGAGCTGGAAAAAATCTCCCCTCAGAATCCGAGAGATAAAATGGGGATTCATTAAAATGAAAGAGAAAAAAGAACCAAGAAATTATTATCATATAAGCAGTGTTTCAATGAGGTATAATATCCACCCTCAAACCCTCAGGTTGTATGAGAGAGAGGGGTTGCTAAAACCCTCCCGAAGCGAGGGAAACACACGGCTTTACACACAAGAAGACCTTAATCAACTCGAACTGATTCTGAATCTAACACGAGACCTTGGGATCAATCTGGCTGGAGTCGAGGTAGTCCTGAATATGAGAAATAAAATTGGACAGATTGAAGCAGAAGTGAATATGTTTCTGGAGTACATAAAAAAAGAGTTCTTTGAGGGGAAGGAAGAGGAATTTGAACTCAGGAAAAAAAGCCTTGTGCGTATAAGCCCTGCTAAAATTATAAAAATTGAAAAAGTGAAAAAAGAAGAATAATGATAGATGACTACAAGAGTTATCTCGATTTAAAAAATCTAAGGCTCTATTTAAATCAAATATCCAAATTTCCTGTCCTCTCTCAAGAGGAAGAAAAAAAGTTAGGAGAACGCATACATAAAGGTGACAAGAAGGCTCTTAGACAATTAATCGAAGCGAATCTCAAATTTGTTGTTTCCTATGTGAAAAGGTACAGGGGAATGGGACTGGGCATATTTGACCTTATCAATGAAGGCAACCTGGGCCTTATTGTGGCTGCAAAACGGTTTGATCCCAGCCGAAATGTCAAGTTTATATCCTATGCTGTGTGGTGGATAAGGCAGGCAATAATACATTCCTTGACACGATATTCACGGAGTTATCATATTCCACAAAAGTCATCCGATAAAATATCAGAAATGAAAAAAAAAGAATCCAAGCTGAAAACAGAGCTGGGAAGGGAGCCGACTAGAAAGGAAATAGCAAAGAGCATGGGCATAGCCACCGACGAGGTTGAGGATTTAGAAATGATGGACGAAAAGGGTATTTCCCTGAGTGATACATATTTTGATGAAAGTGCGGCAGTTGGAGATAAAATAAAGGACAACCTTAGCTCTTCTGTAGAATACCAGATAATAAAAAGTTCTATACAAAAGAAAATTAGAGAGCTTTTAAAGGAACTGGATGAAAAAGAGAAAAATGTGATAGAATTAAGATTCGGATTAGATGATGATAAACCTCGTACCCTTCAGGAAATAGGAGATATAATGAATTTATCCAGGGAAAGAATAAGGCAGATTGAGCAGAAAGCAATGAGAAAATTGGCCCATTCTCACTCACTTCAACAACTCAGAGGATATTTAAACTGATGCCAGAAAGAACATGTCCGGAATGTCAGGGAACTGGATGGATTCTGGTAGAGTCTGGCTCCGGGACAGCCGCTAAACGATGTAAGTGCTTCCAGGAGAGGGAGAATCAGATCCTTTTCGACCAGGCTAATATCCCCAGAAGATACAGAGACTGTGCTTTTAAGAATTTTGAAATTCATAATGATTCCCATAAGGATGCTCTTAAAATTGCAAAAAAATTTGTCAAAAATTACCCTGTGCAGGACATCGGCCTTCTTTTTATGGGTCCATGCGGAGTTGGGAAAACACATCTGGCTGTTGCCACAATTCATGAATTGATAGAAAAAAAGAGCGTTCCTTGCTATTTTTGTGACTTCAGGGAATTGATAAGGAATATACAGAGCACATACACGCCTGATTCCTTGCAGAGTGAATCCGATGTTTTAACACCTATTTTTCAGAAAGATGTTCTTGTCCTGGATGAATTAGGGGCAAAAAGAACAACTGCTTGGGTAGAAGAAACGGTTTTTTATATTATTAATAACCGGTATAACAATAAAAAATTGACCATCTTCACTTCTAATTATCTGGATAGTGAAGAAGATGAAGAAGATACCAGGGAGTCATATTTTAAAAAAGGCGGAGAGACTCTTGTAGACAGAATTGGAGTCCGCTTAAGGTCCAGGATTTATGAGATGTGCAAAATTGTCGAGATGTGGGGGAAGGATTACCGCAAAGAGATCAAACAAGCCGGTTATCGTTTTTAGTTACTGAAAGTTTACGTTTTGTTGTTAATAACTCGGAATTTTAATAATTTCTCCATAACATTATTACGCTAAAATTTATTATATTTAAGTTTCTCTATTAACTTTGAATTCCATACTTTTAACAACAAATTTAAAACTTTTAATTAAGAAATTATATATTTTCCTTTTTTTTTCTTTATGTACTCTGGGAAATTTCTCTGAAG
>Ga0209986_10000012_pt1 | contig 142596 bp, 145 predicted proteins | sample BlataG_FD_183168 | JGI IMG/M metagenome (GOLD analysis project Ga0209986, IMG submission 183168) | Deep subsurface microbial communities from Black Sea to uncover new lineages of life (NeLLi) - Black_00105 metaG (SPAdes) (version 2) | ecosystem: Environmental > Aquatic > Marine > Oceanic >...
ACCTTTTAAAGCTTTATTCCAAAGGCTAAATATTGACTTCGTAATACCACCAGTCAATAACCAACGCACTCTATCGCTGGGGGTCAGGTATTCCCCTGAAGGGATGTGCATCCCATTCAAGCTAACTCTGGGCAACCTGATTGAAGCCGCCGAGCTTGGAGCAGATACTTTACTCATGCCTGCCGGCTCCGGCATATGTCGCTTGGGCTACTATGCCAAGACACAGGAGCAAATTCTTCACGACCTAGGGTATAATGCGGAAATAGTCTGTTTAGGGGTTTCCCAGCGAAAGCTTTTCGGCTTACTGAAAATGATTAAGCACTTGTCAAATAACGCCCCTTGGTCTAAGATTATATCAGCCTTCCGCTTTGGTCTAGCTAAATTAAACGCCCTGGACAGGATAGAACGAGCGGTGCAAAAGGTGCGCCCCGTAGAGCGGGTAAAGGGAACAGCAAATAAGCTATTTGCCAAAGCGATTGAGGCTATTGACCAGGCAGACGATTATAATACCCTGAAGAGAGTGCAAATAGGCTACATCGACCAGCTCAACCAGGTAACCAAGGACAGCGAGGCTCAACCACTGGTAGTGGGCATAATGGGGGAGTTTTATGTATTACTGGAGCCCTTTTCCAATCTGGATATAGAGAAGGAGTTGGGCAAGCTGGGGGTGGAGGTAAGAAGAACAACCTTCATCTCAGAGTGGACCAAATTCAGCCTGTTCCTCAATCCCCTGGGCATGAATGAAAAGGACAGGATTCATAAAGCAGCCTTGCCCTATCTTAAGCGGGATATCGGCGGCGATGGCTGGGAATCGGTGGGGGAAAAGGTGCTCCACGCCAAGGAGTATGATGGACTGGTGCACCTCGCTCCATTCACCTGTATGCCAGAGATAGTAGCCCAAAATATCATGCCCTCGACCAAGGAGAATATCCCGGTGCTAACCATACTTTGTGATGAGCAAATAGCCAAGCCAGGCATGCTAACCAGACTGGAGGCATTCGTTGACCTGCTGGAACACCGGCGACGGGTAAAAAAATAACCACCGACAAATAGATTAAGGACAGTTTATGGAAACCTATTTGGGCATTGATGTTGGCTCAGTAACCACCAAGCTTGCTGTGCTAAACGAGGGTGATAAGCTGGTCGCCCACATTTACTTACCGACGCAAGGCAAGCCCATCGAGATGACGCAGCAAGGGCTGCGCCATGTCAAACAGCAACTGCCCCAAGATGTGGACATCGGCGGTGTGGCTACCACAGGGAGCGCTCGCTACCTGGCCGGGGTTATCGTCGGTGCCGATTTAGTCAAGAATGAGATTACCAGCCATGCGGTAGGTGCTTTGCACTATTTCCCCAAAGGGCAAACTATCATCGAAATCGGAGGGCAGGATAGCAAGATTATCATTATTAGAGACGGGATAGTGACCGACTTCGGTATGAACACGGTATGTGCCGCCGGCACCGGCAGCTTCCTTGACCATCAGGCACTACGCCTCAATATGAGCATTGAGGAGTTCAGTCAGCGGGCACTGGATAGCACAACACCGGTGCGTATCGCCGGGCGATGCACCGTTTTTGCTGAATCAGACATGATACATAAACAACAAATGGGGCATCGAACTGAGGATATTCTCTACGGTCTGTGCCAGGCATTGGTGCGCAATTACCTTAACAATGTTGGCTTAGGCAAAGATATTCAGCCCCCAATAATATTTCAGGGCGGTGTTGCCTTTAACCAGGGTATAGTGAAGGCACTTCAAGAAGAGCTTGGCACCGAGGTGATTGTCCCACCCCACCACGAGGTGATGGGGGCGATAGGCGCTGCCTTACTGGTGCATGAAGAGATGGCGAGCAGTCACAATGGAAGCAAGTTCAAAGGATTTGGCATAAGTGAGATAAAGTATCGTACCTCCTCATTTGAATGTAAAGCCTGCCCTAACCTATGTGAGATAGCCCAACTTGCCGTCGACGGTCAGGTTCTTGCCCGGTGGGGGGGTCGTTGCGACCTGTGGGAAAGAAGCCCAACTAGCTAAAATTTTGAGCAGGAAAGAGATGATAATCGCCATTGATGCCGCTGGCGGAGAGTATGCTCCCCATGAAATAGTGAAAGGAGCTATAAAAGCAGCTCAGGAATATGATGTTGACATTGCACTGGTGGGGAGCAAAGCCATACTCCATGTGCTGGCAGGTCGCTATATAAATAAGTTGAACCTCAGTATCATCGAAGCCAACCAGGTTATTGAGCCTCATGAGCCACCTCTGAAGGCAGTGCGCAGTAAGCCAGACTCCTCAATAGTGATTGGAATTAACCTAGTAAGAGATGGTATAGCTTCGGCCTTTGTCTCCGCAGGTAACACCGGGGCAGTATTATGCGCTAGCCTCCTCAGCCTGGGGAAGATAAAAGGCATTGAACGCCCCGCCCTGGGCAGCTTCCTTGACATCACCCCCTCCACCCCTACCCTCCTTATTGATGCTGGTGCCAATACCGATTGCCGACCAAGCTATTTAGTCCAATTTGCTCACTTAGGCACAACCTATGTTAGACACCTCCTGGGCATCAGCTCTCCGCGTGTTGGCTTGCTCAGCAATGGTGAAGAGGAAACCAAGGGCAACCGTCTGATTCAAGAAAGCTATAGTCTCCTCAAGAAGACCAATTTAAACTTTATAGGCAGCATAGAAGGGCAAGATATATCAAAGAGAACAGCCGATGTCCTCGTTACCGATGGCTTCACCGGGAATATAGTGCTCAAGACTATTGAGGGGTTGGGTGACACCTTCACGGGTCTGCTGCGACAAGCAGGTCATGTTTTCTCCACTGCCTACCACCTCCAAGGGCGAGCTCTCCTCCGGGATATAGGATTAGGCTCCTGGGTTAAAAGGGTGGACTATAGAGAATACGGCGGCGCCTGTCTCCTGGGGGTAAATGGAAATATCATCGTAGCCCACGGTCGTAGTCAAGCCAGGGCTATTAAAAATGCCATCGGTTTAGCTAAACAAACAGTAGAACGGGACATCTGCCAAAGAATTAGGGAGGAAAGTAATGAATAAACCGATTACGGTAGATGACAGCAACTTTGACCAAGCTATATTGAAGTCAGAGACACCGGTGTTAGTGGACTTCTGGGCACCCTGGTGCCGACCTTGTATTATGGCTGCCCCAGTGCTAGAGGAGCTGGCTGAGGAGTACGCCGGCAGGATAACTATTGCTAAGTTGGATGTTGACCAGAATGCCAGAACTGCCGCCAAATATGGTATAATGGCCATTCCCAATCTCATTATCTTTAAACATGGAAAGCCAACCTCACAGATAGTGGGCTATAAACCCAAAGCAGAGTTGAAACGGGAACTGGATGCTGCCCTTGATTAAGCCATGAAAAATGAATATGAGATAGTTATTATTGGTGGCGGTCCGGCTGGGCTTACCGCCGGACTTTACACCTCAAGAGCCAGACTAAGCAGCCTGCTCATAGAAAGGGGGCTGGTGGGTGGTCAGATAGCAGATGCCGAGCTGGTGGAGAACTTCCCCGGCTTTCCTGAGGGTGTTTCTGGACTTGAGCTGGGGCAATCGATGCACCAGCAGGCAACCAAATACGGGTTGAACACTATTATAGCTGAGGTTACCGGCATCGAGCTTAAAGGGGAGAAAAAGGTGGTAATGACCACCAAGGGCGACTTTGCCGCTAAAGCGGTAATTATAGCCAGCGGCTCAGAACGGCGCAAACTGGGCATACCTAGGGAAGAGGAATTTACTGGTAAAGGAATATCCTATTGCGCCACTTGTGATGCTCCTTTCTTCAAAGAAAAGCCAGTAGCTGTAGTCGGTGGTGGCGATGCGGCAATTACTGAAGCCCTCCACCTCACCAAGTTTGCCTCCAGGGTCACAGTGCTCCACCGCCGTGACCAGCTTCGTGCCACCCGCATTCTACAGGAGAAAGCCTTCTCTGAACCAAAAATAGAATTCCTGTTAAATACCGTAGTGGAGGAAATTGAGGGCGAAGACACAGTTAAAAGGCTAAAGCTTCGCCAAGTGATAACCGGGGAGAAATCCGCCCTGAATGTATCCGGGGTCTTTGTATCTATTGGGCTTGCACCCGCTACAGACTACCTCAGGGGCGTTTTAGCTCTTGATGCTGCTGGCTATATCATAACCAATGAGAAGATGGAGACCGAAATACCCGGCATTTTCGCTGCTGGCGATATACGCCTGAACTCCGCCCGGCAGGCGATAACTGCCGCTGGGGATGGCGCCACCGCCGCCATCTATACCGAAAAATTCATCTCCCGATAACCTTTCACTTCTCCACCAAGTGAAGTATAATTATGCTAAGGGAAAAATTATGAAGGTCGTCTTCCTACAAGATGTGCCCCATGTGGCTAGAGCCGGTGAGATAAAAGAGGTAGCCGATGGCTATGGCAGGAATTTCCTCATCCCCAAAAAACTAGCCCTGTTAGCCCACCCTCAGGCGACTAGACGGATAGAAACGGGAGACAAAATGAAAGCCCAGGTAAACGCCGAATTGATTGAGCTGGCTCATCAGCTAGAAGGGAAGGAGGTCAGCCTTAAAGCTCGAGCTGGAGCCAAAGACAGACTCTACGGCTCAATCACCAATGCCGATATTGCTTCCGAGCTAAAGGATACCGCTGGGCTAGTTATTGACAAAAGAAAGATAGAGTTGGACGAGCCTATCCGTCAACTGGGTAGTTATGAGGTGGTCATTAGACTAGCTAAGGATATTATACCCAAAATAAGGATTACGGTAACCGAAGAGGAGGCTCCGAAGAAAGCAGAGAAGCCTCCGAAGGAAGAGAAGAAGACTACGAAGAAAGCAGAGAAGCCTCCGAAGGAAAAGAAGAAGACCACGAAGAAAGAGGAGAAGACCTAGAATGTATGGCGAGAAATTGCCGCCGCATGATATTGATGCTGAAGAAGCAGTAATCGGCTCACTGCTGATAGACGGGACAGCAATCTATAAAATTGCGACCTTGCTTCAGCCGTCAGACTTTTATAGCGAACGAAACTCACTAGTATATGGGGCATGCCTATTGCTCTACCAGCGCGATGAACTGATAGACCAAATCACAGTGGCTCAAGAGCTTGACCGAAAAGGAAAACTGGAGACTTGCGGCGGCGCTGCCTATCTAAGTCATCTAATATCCATATGCCCAACCTCTCTTGATATTGAGCATTATGCTCAAATTGTTTATCGCCTATCGATGATGCGCCGCCTCATCGATGCCGCAGGGCAGATTGCCAATATTGGTTATCAGGCTGACCCCGACGTTGATGCCAGCCTTGGTCGGGCTGAGGATATCCTGTTTAAACTGCATCATGGGCAAAGCCCTCGAGACTTCACCCATATTCGCCAGGTGCTGGACAAGTACTTTGAAACCACTGCTCCCGCCACAGAGGCAGAAGGTCAACCTAGGGAGCCACTCCCCTATGTGCTGTCAGGTTTTGCTGGTCTAGATGAATTCCTAGGCGGATTTCAACGCTCTGACCTTTGCATCATTGCCGGCAGACCCAGCATGGGCAAAACAAGCCTTACTCTCAGCCTCGCCAGGAATGCCGCCGTGGAGCAAGGGGCTTGCGTGGCTTTGTTCAGCCTGGAGATGGCACGGGAGCCATTGGTCTGGCGCCTCCTAGCTAGCGAATCTGAGGTTGATTCCAGACGGATTCGCCTCGGGCTTCACACTGAAGAACAGGAAAGAAGGATTATGGATGCCATCGGCAGGCTCTCCGAAGCACCAATCTATATTGATGATACCCCTCAACTGCGGGTGGTAGAGATGCGAAGCAAAGCCCGCCGCCTGCACTTCGAGCATGGCATCAACCTCATTATTGTTGATTACCTGCAGCTAATGCAGGGGGATGGCAGAGGGGAAAGCCGCGTCCAGGAGGTTAGCTATATCTCCCGTTCCCTTAAGGCACTGGCTCGTGAGCTCAATGTGCCAGTGCTGGCGGTATCGCAGCTCAGCCGAGCTGTGGAGTGGCGGGCTTCGCACAAGCCCCAGCTCTATGACCTCCGCGAAAGCGGCAGCATTGAACAGGATGCTGACGTTGTTGTGTTCATTTACCGCGATGAATATTACTATGCCAGCCAAAAGGAGTGGGAAGACGCCCACCCAGGCGAACCTTATCCACCACCAGCTGATATCATAATCGCCAAGCACCGTAATGGTCCCACCGGTGAAATCAAGTTGCTGTTCAAACCCAGAATGGCCAAGTTCGAAGATGTTACTATATCAAACGAAGAGCCGAGCTTATTATGAAGCAGTTCGCCGGTTTCACAGCCAAGACACAGTTTACCCCCTTGCCCAACCTTTTCTTCAGCACACTGCTACCACAAATCAGTGATATCGCTGAGCTGAAAACAACCCTTCACATCTTCTGGGCACTTTACCACAAGCGGGGCTATCCCCGCTTTATCAGCTACAGAGAGCTGGTGGGCAATAAGAGCCTGATGAGCAGCTTCAAGGGGGCAGCTAGACCACCAGACGAGGTATTGCGCCACGCCCTGGAAATGGCTGCCAAGCGGGGTACCATCCTTCATATGGTATTAGATAGGGATGGAATGCCCGAGGACATCTACTTCCTCAATACTGAGTCTGATAGACAGATTATGGCTAAAATTCAAAATGGCGAGCTCAGCTTGAGTGGGCTGAAAGCAAAAGAACCAACCTATATTGAGACCGAGGAGCAGCCCGACATCTTCACCCTTTATGAACAGAACATCGGTATGCTAACCCCGATGATTGCCGACGAGCTGCGTGATGCCCTGAAGGTCTATCCTGAAAGTTGGATTAGCGATGCCATTAAAGAGGCGGTTAATCAAAACAAACGCAAATGGAGCTATATTTCAGCAATTTTAGAGCGCTGGTCAGCAGAAGGTAAGAGCAATGGAACATGTAGGGGAGATTTTAAGAAGACAGACCCGGATAAATACATCAAACAAAAATATGGACACATTGTCAGGCGCTGAAGAAGCGGAAGAAGCCTCGGCAAGCTCAGCCTGCCCTGTCTGTAAGGGAGCAGGATTTGTCCACCCCCGGCTATCATCAGGCAAGCCGGATTATAGTCGGGTTGTTGCCTGTCGGTGCACCCAGCAAGAATTGGATAAGGAGCGCCAAACTCGCCTGCAGCAATATAGCGGCCTTGAACTTGAGTTACTAAGAAACATGACCTTCGACAATTTTGACTGGAAGCGGGTCAATCTGCTGCCGGAGCAACGCGAGAATCTGAAGTATGCGTTCGATGCAGCCCTGAACTTCGCCAAATCACCCGATGGCTGGCTAGTGCTGCAAGGGGATACCGGCTGTGGTAAAACCCACCTGGCTGCTGCCATTGCCAATTACCGTCTCCAAGCCGGAAAACCGGTAAAATTCGAGGTGGTGCCTGACTTCCTCGACCATTTGCGCTTCACCTTCAGTCCTGAGAGCAGGGTGACCTATGACCAACTGTTTGAAGAGGTAAAGAATGCCCCGCTGCTCATCCTGGATGACTTTGGTGAGCAGTCAACCACCCCCTGGGCACAGGAAAAGCTGTATCAGGTTATCAACTATCGCTATAATGCTCAGCTACCTACCGTAATTACCACTCGCTTGAAAACAGATGATATGGACAGCCCCATACTCTCCCGCTTCCTCGACCACCAACTCAGCATGATATTCACTATTACCGCCCCCGACTACCGGACTGATGCCACCGCCAGCCGGAAGAAAATAACTCGTGGTCGGAAGGGACAGCGGGGCTAACCATCAACTTGCATAGCCTGAAGTTTTCGGCTAAAATGAGTAGGTTTTTTGTATAGAGAAGCTTTAGATATGGTAAACCTTCCTGTCCTAGTGCTAAATCAAAGCTATGAGCCACTCAATGTATGTCGGGTGCGGCGAGCGGTAGTGTTACTATACCGTGGTAAAGCTGAGATGCTAGAAAATGGCACAGGATTTATCCACTCAGCCAACCACAGTTTCCCTGTGCCTTCGGTAATCCGATTGGCTTATATGATTAAGCGTCCCCGACCTCAGAGGAAGCTAACCCGCCTTGAGGTTTTCAACCGTGACCAATATACTTGCCAGTATTGTGGTAAGCAGACCAATCAACTTACCCTAGACCATGTCATCCCCCGATACCGAGGTGGTGAACACATGTGGGAAAATGTGGTTAGTGCCTGCATACCTTGCAATCGGCGCAAGGCAGGTAAAACCCCCGATGAAGCTAGAATGATGTTAATTTGCCAGCCCACGCCGCCACGGGGTAATATCTTCTTCTACATTCCCCACAGCTACCTGCAAGCCCAGAGCCAATGGCAAAAATACCTGCCCCAATGAGAACTAATCCTCCTTGGGCAGTTGCCCCTCAATAGCAATCTCACTGAGAGGCAATTCCACTGTTGCCTGGCTCTCCAGCTCAACCAATACCGTTTCCTTGAGTGGATTACCCCCCACTACTCTAGCAATCCCCATAGGTGTGGACACTCGTTGACCCTGCTTAGGTAATTTCTCCCTCATGATATGGTATTGCTCACCCTCATAGGCTAAGCAGCACAACAAGCGACCACAAACACCAGATATTTTCATCGGGTTAAGGGGTAAGTCCTGCTCTTTGGCCATCCTGATAGAAACTGGAGAGAACTCGGTTAAGAAATTCATGCAACATAGAGGGCGCCCACACCGCCCAAAGCCACCTATCAACTTGGCTTCATCCCTAGGTCCTAGCTGACGCAGCTCGACCCGTATTTTAAAGCGGCTATTTAACTCCCGAACCAGCTCACGGAAGTCAACCCTCTCAGTAGCGCTAAAGAAAAAGGTAAGCCGACTGCCATCAAGATTATATTCAGCGGATAGCAGTTTCATTGGCAACCCTAATTTAGCTATCCGCTTACCACACTCAGCAAGAGCTTCTCCTTCCCTGTCTTCAAATTCCTGAGCCCGCTCGATATCCTCTGGCTCTGCCCTGCGCACTACCGGTTTCAGCTCACCAGTCACCTCACTAGCTAAAACCTGTTTGGGAGAAATGACCACCCTCCCCAGCTCCAGACCACGAGCTGTCTTGACCACTACATACTCATCAACCTCCAGGTCAATACCTGCCGGGTCAAAGTAATATACTCTACCGGCTCTTTTGAAACGTATGCCAACAATCTCAGCCATAGTTTACACACCGCTCCTTCCAGGTATACTGAGCATCAGCACCTCCAGCACTAGCCGCGGATTGGCATTCTGCCTGAGCTGCTCCCCAGCCGCCTGAATACTATTGATAAAAGCCTTTATCTGAGCCAGATTATAACCCCCAGCCATGTCAACCAGCATGGCTTCAAGGTCGATATTGGTGATGGCATCGTTACAGCCGAGCTTAACCAACAACAGGTCACGCCACCACTCAAGCCACAAATCCAATACCTCCTGAACCAAGCCCCGGCTTTGACTGAACTGAGCCGCCAGATGGGAAACATAATCAAAACGCTCCTCATAATCACCATTGGTGATATCAAGCAATCTGTCTATCCTCTCAGCACGCCGCTGAAGCAAACTATCATCAGCAGCCGCCGATAATGCCCAACCCAAGCAGCCATGACAAAGCCTAGCCAGAAGCTCAGCCTTTTGCGACTCAATGCCCCGGCGTTCATTAAGGACAGCCTCTACTTGTGAGGTCGCCAGAGGGTGTAACCCCAGTCGCTGGCAGCGAGAAACCACGGTGGCTGGCAGAATTCCGTCATTGGTGGTCAGCAGAATAAAGATTACACCACCTACAGGCTCTTCCAAGGTCTTAAGCAGGCAGTTAGCTGCTTCATTTGACATGAGCTCAGCCCCATCAATAATAAATACCTTATACCTGCCCTCAAAGGGCGGTAGGCTAGATGAATGCTGCATCTCTCTAATCTGGTCGATGCCGATTTCGGTCCGAGACTTAGCCTCAGTTGAATTCCCACCGGAGTTCAAGCCTATAATCCGGACATCAGCATGCTTGCCCAAAGCTATTTTCTGACAGGAGCCACATAAACCACAGGGAGGCTCAGCCGCCTGGCAGTTCAGTGCCTGAGCCAGATTTAGAGCCAAGGTCATCTTACCCACATGAGGGGGACCAACTAGAAGGTAGGCATGAGCTATAGCCTTTTGCTCCAAGCTACGCTGGAGCAAGGAAACCGCCCTGGATTGCCCAACTACCTGCCACACCTAGAGCCTCCTTCACCTATGCCTAAATTAAGAGTTGTTTATCAAGGGAAGATTGAAGGGGGTGAGGTTGATAAACAATCTCTAAATTAAATCGCACCTAGTTAGGTCATCAAGGGTCTCACGTCGCCGAATAAGGCGCGCCTTGCCCTCCTTGACCAAAACAATGGCTGACTTGAGCGAGGCGTTATAGTTGCTCGCCATTGATAAACAATAGGCACCACAATCAGCTACAGCAATAATATCACCGGCTGAAACCGGGGGCAAAGCGATATTCTCAATCAGTATATCTCCTGATTCACAAAACCTGCCAGCAATGGTAACCCTGCCCTCTTCCTTTTCCGCCATTCTATTGGCTACCACTGCCTCATGCTTAGCCCCATAAAGGGCAGGGCGGATATTGTCTGCCATACCACCATCTACCGAGACATAGCACCTGACACCGGGGATGTCCTTCACCACCCCCACCCAGTATAACGCCACTCCAGCCTGTCCCACTATCGCCCTCCCCGGCTCAACCACCAGCCGCGGTAACGCCAGGTCTAGCTCCCGGCATTTATCAATAACCCTGGACGCTATCGCCTCAGCATAGGCGGAAAGGGGTGGGGCGAGGAAATCCACAGCATATTGAATGGCAAAGCCACCGCCAACATTCAGTTCCCTGAGCTCAAAACCATTCCTTTGCCTCATCCCAGCGGCAAAGCTGAGTATAAGCTCAATAGCCTGCTGATATGGCTCAATGTCATAAATGAGAGAACCTATGTGGAAGTGCAAGCCGACCAAGTTCAGGTTGGGCGCTGACATAGCTTGAGCCACTGCCTCATCCCCACTAGCTAACGGGAAACCAAACTTGGTATCAACGGCACCGGTAATAATATACCTATGAGTGTGAGGCTCCACCCCCGGAGAAAGCCGCAGCAATATATCGGGTGTATAGCCTTGCTCCCCGGCTATCTCGCCTAACATGGCGAGCTCATGAAAATTGTCCACCACGATGCGCCCAATGCGCCACTCAAGAGCCAGCCTTATCTCCTCGGCTGATTTGTTATTACCGTGGAAATAGACCCTTTCCAGGGGAAAACCAGCAGATTGGACGATACCGAGCTCCCCGGCGGAGACTACATCCAGACCCAGCCCCTCCTCCTTAAAGATAAGGGCTAGAGCCTTATTTATAAAGGCTTTGCAGGCATAGATAACTGTAGTATCAGCATAGCGCTGGCTAAACTCCTGTTTAAATTCGGCACACCGGCTGCGCAAGCTGAATTCATCAAAAAGATAAAGAGGCGTGCCGAACTCAGCGGCTAACTCCACAGTATCACAGCCGCCGATAATCAGGTGACCTCTATCATTTATAGTTGATGTTGTTGGAAAAAGGGTAAGCCTTGACATCATTTCCTCAATGTTAGCAGTGCCCGCTAGTGAAGTCAATTAAAGATTTATATCTACCTCACCCCCTTAGATATTTACTTAGCAACCCTCCCCCTTTAAGCACCCAGAAAAATCTTCGATTTTCCTGGGGACCCGCTTTATCCCCCTCCCTTTATAAAGGGAGGGGGAAATCGGTTATATAAGAGAGGCTTCGCCTCTCTTTGACTCTCCTTTAGTATCTGTTCCTTCAAAGGAGGGGGATATTAAAAAGAGGGGCGCCAGCCCCTCTTAAAAAAATCTTCCCCTTCCCCTTATCAAAGGGGAAGGGGATACAGGGGATGGGGTTACATAATTAAGAGAAGCTGCAAAACACTATAACCTCCCCTCCAAATTGACACCCGATTAGTAACACCATTAGAATATCATTTAACTTAATCGAAGAGGCAGGATATTGTATCGGAAGACGACCTTAGATAATGGACTGCGCATTATCACCGCCACTATGCCCCATACCCGCTCGGTATCTATCTGCATCTTTATCGGCGTCGGCTCCAGGTATGAGACCGAGCCACAGGCCGGCATCTCGCACTTTATTGAGCACCTGCGCTTCAAGGGCACGCCAAAGCGCACCACAGCCAGGGAAATCTCTGAGGCAATAGAGGGAGTGGGTGGAATCCTTAACGCAGGCACCGATAAGGAACTAACCCTCTACTGGTGTAAGGTGGCTCAACCCCACTTCCACCTAGCCATGGATGTGCTGGCAGATATGCTGCTTCACTCCAAGTTCGACCCAGCGGATATTGAAAGGGAGCGCCAGGTTATCATTGAAGAGATTAATATGGGAAAAGATTCCCCATCCCAACTGGTTGGTATGCTCATTGATGAGCTCTTGTGGCCTGACCACCCTCTGGGAAGGGATATAGCTGGCAGCAAGGAATCGGTGGCTGCCATTACCCGGGACATGATGCTCGACTACCTGGCACATCAGTATCTACCCAGCAATACAGTAGTCGGTATTGCCGGTGCTCTCCAGCACCAGGAGATGGTAACCGCTGTGGGTCAAGCCCTGGGTGACTGGGCTTACCACCAGCCTCATTCTGGATATTCGGCATGTAAAGAGCAAAAATTCCCGCGGCTGCATATTGAGAGGAAAGACACGGAGCAAGCCCACCTCTGCCTGGCACTAACCGGGTTGCCACTGCTTCACCCCAAGCGCTTCACCCTCGATCTGCTTAATGTCATCCTAGGGGAGGGTATGAGCAGTCGCCTGTTTGCTGAGATTCGTGACCGGCTAGGGCTTGCCTACAGCATCCATAGCTATGTAGAGCACTTCCTCGACACTGGCTCGGTCACCATTTACGCCGGGGTAGAACCCAAAAACCTGCCAGTAGCTATCAAGGCTATCCTGGAGCAACTTTCCCAGCTCAAGGAAACAGTCCCTGAACCTGAATTAACCAAGGCGAAGGAACTATCAAAAGGGCGCTTGCTACTCCGCATGGAGGATAGCCGCAGTGTTGCTGGCTGGATGGGAGGACAGGAGATTCTCACCCGACGCATTCTCAGCGTTGACCAGGTAATGTCCATCATTGATGCCATTACCGCTGAAGAACTGAGGCAGTTAGCCCAAGAACTGCTGATAGATAGTCAGCTCCGCCTGGCGGTAGTTGGTCCTATCGCCCCTGATGAGACCCTGGAAAAGCTTCTGAGGCTATAAGATAGTTTATTACCTTACTTCCTTGTCTCTCCCCTCAAACGGCAGCAATAGCTTCGATCTCTATTTGGAATCCAAAATGCAAATTCTTGGTTGGAACTACAGCACGTGCCGGACGATGCTCACCAAAAAATCTTGAATAGACGGCATTTACCCGCTCCCATAAGTCAATATCTGAGATATAAATGGTGGTTTTAATAACTTGATTTAGGTTAGAACCCGCGGCTTTAAGTATCTCGGATAGGTTGTTTAATGCTTGCTCCGTCTGTTCTTCAATCGAGCCAATACGTTTCTCTCCAGTCTTTGGCTCTATCGGTAGCTGTCCGGAAACGTAAACGATATTATTATGAACTATCGCCTGGGAGTAATGCCCCGAGGGTTTTGGCGCATTTGGTGTTGAAATTTCTTTCATTTTGCCTATCACCTCTCTTTCTTATAATTTTAGTTTAACAATTAACAATATGTATTACCCAAGTGTAACGTAATAAAAATAGCCGCCGCCCGAAGACCACGGCTATTTTTATTTCCTTTACCAAGGCAAAGGTCCGATTAATACTCCATACCACCGGGAGGCATCCCTGGCATCCTCTCCTTCTCCGGTATATCAGTAACCAGGGATTCGGTAATCAAAACCATAGCGGCAATGCTAGCTGCATTCTCCAGGCTGGACCTTACCACCTTGGTGGGGTCAATAATACCTTTTTTCACCATATCACCAAAGTCATCGGCCTCAGCATCATAACCCACTCCGACCGGGCTTTTCCTAACCGCATCTACTATCACTGCCCCATCCCTGCCGGCATTTATGGCAATCCAGCGAAGCGGCTCATCAACCGCTTTCCTGACAATATTGACCCCGGTGGCTTCATCCCCGCTAACCTTTAGCTTACCCAGAACTGAAGTAGCCCTAAGCAGAGCAACACCACCACCAGGCAGAATGCCCTCTTCTACCGCTGCCCGGGTAGCTGACAAGGCATCCTCAACGCGATGCTTCCTCTCCTTTAGCTCGACCTCAGTAGCCGCTCCCACCTTGATTACAGCTACCCCACCCACCAGCTTCGCCTGCCTCTCCTGAAGTTTCTCCCGGTCAAAATCAGAGGTGGTCTCCTCAATTTGAGCCTTAATCTGCTTGATTCTACCCTTAATAGCCTCCTCCGAGCCCTTGCCCTCAACAATAGTGGTATTATCCTTATCACAGGTTACCCGGCGAGCCCTGCCTAAATCTTCCACAGTAACCGAGTCCAGCTTGCGCCCCACCTCCTCCGAGATCACCTTGCCGCCGGTGAGAATTGCCATATCCTCCAGCATTGCCTTACGCCTATCGCCAAAACCGGGAGCCTTAACCGCCAGAACATTTAGCGTGCCCCGTAGCTTATTGACCACCAGGGTAGCTAAGGCTTCGCCCTCCACATCCTCGGCGACAATAAGCAGGTTCTTTGATACCTGCAGTATCTTCTCCAGAGCCGGCAAAAGGTCAGAAACAGCAGAGATTTTCTTATCAGTGATAAGGATATAGGGCTCTTCTATCACTGCTTCCATACGCTCGGCATTGGTGATGAAGTAGGGGCTGATATAGCCACGGTCAAATTGCATCCCCTCTACATACTCGGTCTCATACTTTATCCCCTTGGACTCCTCAACAGTGATAACCCCATCCTTGCCCACCTTCTCCATGACCTCAGCAATCAAATCGCCAATCTCTTTGTCAACCGCCGTATTAGTGCCCACCTGGGCAATCTGCTCCTTACCCTTTACCTCAGTAGATACCCTCTTAAGCTCATCAACCAGGGCTTTGGTCGCCTTCTCAACGCCTCTCTTCAGCGCCATGGCATCGGCTCCAGCAGCCACATTCTTAAATCCCTCGGTAATAATAGCATGAGCTAAGACAGTAGATGTAGTAGTGCCATCGCCACAGGCATCATTAGTCTTGGTGGCTGCCTCCTTAACCAACTGAGCCCCAATGTTCTCAAAGGGGTCAGGAAGCTCAATATCCTTGGCAATGGTAACCCCGTCATCAATTACCGTTGGTGGACCCCACTTTCTATCCAAAACCACACAGCGCCCTTTGGGTCCCAGAGTCACCTTAACCGAGTCAGCTAAGGCATCTATCCCCCTCTTTAGGGAATGCCTAGCCTCCTCACCATATATAATCTGTTTAGCCATTTTCCCTCCTTATATTAACCGACTTGTTACTTGCCTTTCTTAGCTTTCTTAGCCAAGATATCGCTCTCACGCAAAATCACCAGTTCCTCACCCTCAATCTTGATCTCGGTGCCCCCATACTTGGTATAAACCACCACATCACCCACGGCAACATCCATAGCCAGCCGTTTCCCATCCTCAGATAACCTGCCAGGACCAACAGCCAACACCTTCCCCTCCTGGGGTTTTTCCCTAGCAGTATCAGGCAGGACAATACCCCCCTTGGTCACCTCTTCCTTCTCGATAGGCTTGACTATGACCCGGTCAGCCAACGGTTGAAGCTTAACCGCCATTTCAATCCTCCTTCTTCAATCAACCAATCAGGCTCAATTTGTTAGCACTCTCACTCCGAGAGTGCTAACTGCCTTATCATAGCGCACATAAGCATAAGTCGCAACTCAGCAAATGATTACTAACAGCCGATGTCAGCAACTGACAGGCATTTATGGCGGTAAATTAGCCCTTTCTCTCTGCAAACTGCTTTTTTATCACCAATCTCCCTCTCGATGCATATGTCGCTTTCATTTTGACAGTTTACACTGAATCGTGTAGAATCCAGACATGAGCCAGCGATACCAAATGAACCAACCACAGTGGGATGGGGGGCAAGTTCAAGCCTTAAGGCACCATCTGGGTCTAACCCAGCGTGAGCTGGCAGACAGGCTGGGCACACGCCAGCAAACAATAAGCGAATGGGAAACAGGGATGTATAAGCCCCGCGGTGCCTCAATTACCCTTCTCTCCATTATTGCCGAACGAGCCAGATTTGAATATCAGGCTGCCCCCCAAAAACCGCCTGAAGAACCTTGACATTTTACACGGGAACGTGTAAAATGTCAAGGTCGGGATAATGATAAAAAGTGCGTTTAGCCAAGGCAAACTGCTTTTATTAGCTTGGTAATACGCGGTGTCGTGTATCAATAAAACTGGGAATGATAACCATGACCTATAGTGGTAAGAGGGAAGTCCGAAGGGGCTAAAGCCCCCTCGGAAACTATAACTGGGGATAGGGTCTCCAAATAAAAAGCTAAAGGGGGCAGGTTGCCAAATAATCTCCCGGAGAGGGTGGTGGTTGAAATATGGCAGCAGTTAATGGCTCGAGCTGAGCTGACCACAGCCGGCAGTGAGCCGATAAGGATAATCTACCCGGGAAGGAAGAATGATGACCGAGGGGCTGATTTCCGGGACGCAGTTATCGCCACCAGCCAGGGGATAATAAAGGGGGATATAGAGGTTCATGTCAAATCCAGCGATTGGCAAGCTCACCGGCATCACCAAGACCCAGCCTATAACCGGGTAATCCTGCATGTGGTTATGTGGCACAACAGCCAGGCAGCTACCGAGCTCCATAATGGAAAAACAGCGCCCATCCTCGCCCTAGATAAATACCTAGAGGGTCCGAGCAGTCATGGAGCGGGGTTGGCTCATCCTTCAGCCTGTTCCAGCATGCCTTGCCTCGAAACAGCGAAAGGCTTGGCTACCAATACCCTGGCGGAATTTCTAGATAGCGCTGGGTGGGAGCGGTTTTGGGCCAAGGCTGCCGAGTTTCAAGCCGAATTGACCCAAATGGAGGCAAGCCAGTGTCTTTACCAGGGGATAATGGGGGCTCTGGGTTATGCCAAGAATAAGCCGCCCATGCTCAAGCTAGCCAGAAGGTTGCCATTCCAGATTCTACAGTCTATGGCTCAGGGCGAGATATCGGACGAAGAGCGTCTTGCACGGCTACAGGCGCTACTTCTGGGCACAGCTGGGCTGCTACCCTCACAGCGCCAGAACGGGCACCGGGAATACCAGGACGGCGAGTGGGCAGACAAATTGGAGGGGCTATGGGCTTCCTCACATGGCACCAAGGCGATGTCCGAGGATGACTGGCACCTGTTTAAGGTCAGACCAAACAACTTTCCCCTACGCCGTATAGCAGCTATGAGCTACCTCATCCTCCGCTACCGGGAAAGGGGGATAGTTAAAGAGGCGGTCGATATGATAAAGGAGGCGCCGGTGAGTGGGGGCTACCTCAGATTAGAAAAGGGATTCGGGGTCACTGCCGATGGCTATTGGGCAAGCCACTTTGATTTTGGCTTGGATAGCAAGACCGACAATCCGACCCTCCTCGGCAGATGGCGAGCGGCTGATATTGTGGTGAATGTGCTCCTGCCCTTCACCCTTGCCTGGGGAAAAGTCAACTCCCAACCAGAAGTTGAGGAAAAAACCTTTGAGCTCTATCGCGGTTATCCCAGGCTGGCGGCAAACACGGTGGAAAGGCATATGATGAAGCAGCTGGGGCTTAACAGCAGCCTGGTCAATTCAGCCCAGCGCCAGCAGGGGCTAATCCATATCTATAACACCTTATGCAGCCAAGGTAGGTGTAACTGCTGCCGTTTAAGCCAGCTTGAGGCTGGGCACCACATCCAAGTCTAAGCCATCTATCTTGCCCACCTGCAGGCAATAGTAGCCACAGGCAGCAATCATGGCTGCGTTATCGGTGCACAATATAGGCTCAGGAACCAGGACGGGGAGGGGTGATTTTTCCGCCAGCCAGTTCCGCAGCAGTTCATTTGATGCCACCCCCCCAGCCAACAAAATCTGCTTCACCCGACGCTCCTCGGCTACTGCCACCGTTTTGGCAACCAGGACATCGAGCACTGCCTCCTGAAAACTGGCGGCGGCATCAGCCGCCGATGACACCTTCCCCGCTTCCACCAAGCGCAGCAGCGCTGTCTTAACGCCACTAAAGCTGAAGTCGCTGCTCCCCTTTAGCCAGGCACGAGGTAACTGAATAGAAACAGTGCCCTCTCTTGCTGCCTGCTCAATAGCTGGACCGCCGGGGTAGCCCAAGCCCAATATTCTGGCTGCTTTATCAAAGGCTTCGCCGGCAGCATCATCTCGTGTTCGTCCCAATACAACATAATCACCGTGCCCCCTCATCAACACCAAATCACTATGTCCCCCAGAAACAATAAGACACACCACAGGGAAATCAATGCTGTGGTCGACCAGCCAGTTGGCGTAGATGTGACCCTCAAGGTGGTTAACCCCGATAAGAGGCAAGCCATGAGCCAAAGCAATAGCCTTAGCCACATTTACTCCCACCAGTAATGAGCCAGCCAGACCTGGTCCGATAGTGACGGCAATGCCAGATAAATCACTCCAGGCAGCCTCAGCCTCAGCCATTGCCTGCTTTAGTATGGGGATAATGGATAGGATGTGCTGACGGGAGGCTACCTCGGGGACAATCCCCCCATAGCGGGCATGGATTTCCACCTGAGAGGCAATCTGATTGGACAGGATTGTTGTCCCATCATCCACCACTGCCGCCGCCGTTTCATCGCAAGAGGTTTCGATACCCAGGATTTTCATACCTCTGGATTATAGCATAGACGCCCGAAGACAAATAACCACAGAGATTGTTTAGAAACCTATCCCCCTAACCCCCTTCCCTTATTATTTGTTAAGGGAAGGGGGAGTATAGGTAAGAGAGGGGCTTCGCCCCTCTCTTTAACTTTCCTTACCCTAGAATAACAATCTGGGAGTTTTACTCAACAGCCTCAAAGGGTGGGAGGGAGGGAAGAACGAGCTTGCTATACAATCCCAAAAAGCTCTTTGACACACCTACTAGCCAATGCTATGATGACGGAAAGAGACTATTTAGGGGGTTTATTGGAGCTAAGAGCGGGGTGATGCCATATGTCCGGTATTGAAACACTGTACCTGGTGTTTCTCATCCTCTGCCTCCTGCTATCAGCCTTCTTCTCCAGTTCGGAAACAGCCTTTATCTCCTTACAGAGGATAAGGGTTGAGCATCTGGTTAACACCAAGGTACGGGGGGCAAAACGAGTCGCCAGGATGGTGGAGCGACCGGAGAAGTTTCTATCTACCGTCCTGCTGGGTAACAACCTGGTAAACACCGCCGCTGCTGCCTTAGCTACCTTCCTAGCCATCCGCATCTGGGGGGAGCAGTGGGGCATCCTCATTGCCACTATCGGAGTAACCATCCTTCTCTTGGTATTCTGTGAGACTACCCCCAAAACCATAGCTACCCAGCATGCTGAGAAGCTATCTCTAGTATTTGCTCGACCGATAGAGGCGCTCTCCTGGCTGCTTACCCCGTTTGTGGTGGCACTGAGCTGGATTGCTTCAGGATTTAGTAAACTGTTGGGCGGGACGCCGGTGCCCAGGTCTTTGGCTAGCGAGGAGGAAATCCGAACCATGATATCGGTGGGGCATAAAGAGGGGACGGTGGAGGAGGAAGAGGCTGAGATGCTGCACAAGGTATTTGAGTTTGGCAACCGCCCGGTCAGGGAGGTTATAGTACCACGCACAGAGGTAGTATGGGTAGAAAAGGGAACCAAACTAACCGATTTTCTCAGTCTCTATGCCCAATCCCCGCTATCTCGGTTTCCGGTATATGAGGATAACATGGACAATGTAATCGGCATCCTTTCGGTAAAGGATATAATTATGGCTCAGGCTAAGGGAACTATCAATAATGAGGGTGTCATTGATGACCTGATTCGCCCGGCTTACTTTGCCCCTGAGACCAAACGAATTAGCGAGCTCTTTGCCGAGATGAGAGATAAAAACTACCGGATGACGGTGGTGGTCGACGAGTTCGGCGGCACCGCAGGTATAGTCAGCCTCAGCCGGCTAGTGGAAGAAATCGTCGGTCCAGTAGGTGATGAGCTGGCGGCGATAGAAAAGGAGTATGAAACAATCAGCGAGAACACCTTCCAAATCGATGGTGGGATGCGCGTTGAGGAAGCAAATGAAGAGATGGACTTAGACATACCCAGCGGTGACTATGAGACAGTAGCCGGCTTTGTCCTCGACCTTTTGGGGCACATACCAAAGCAAGGTGAGCAGCTAAGGTATAAGGGGTTGAAGATAGTTATAACTGAGATGCGGGGGATGAAAATCGAGAAGATTCTACTGACCAAGGAAAGGCATGCAGCGACTGCGGATTAGGTTCTGCCGAGGAGAAGAGATAAAGTTCATTTCCCATCTGGATATAATGCGTCTGTGGCAAAGAGCCCTGCACCGAGCTGGGATACCGCTGGCCTACACCGAGGGATTTAGCCCCCACCCCCGGATATCACTGGCTGCCCCCCTACCGGTGGGGGTAACTAGCCAAGCCGAGCTAATGGATATCTTTTGCACCAAATGGGTCTCCCCACATTTCTTCACCACTGCGGTAAGTCAGCAATTGCCACCTGGCATTGAAATACTACAGGTTTATTCGGTAGCCCCGACCATCCCATCTCTACAATCGCAGGTTGGCTACGCCGAATATAAGGTTGAGGTAGAAACGGAAAGGGACAAACAGGGTATAGAGTCAGCACTCGCCTCTCTGCTATCGGCAAAGCACTTGCCCTGGCACCATCAAAGGGATACCGGCACCCGCAACTACGACCTGAGGGTTTTAATTGATGACCTGTGGCTTATTGCTTGGCACAGTGGCTATTGCACCATAGGCATGAGGTTGCGCTGTGATAGCGGTGGTTCGGGAAGACCGGAGCAGGTCGCCGCAGCCCTAGGCTTCGCCCAATATCCCCATTCCATCCACCGCACCAAACTTATGCTAAAAACAGGCTAACTGATATCGCATATGTCTCACCCAAACCAAATAGAAGAGCCAATCTTAAACCAAGAAAGGCAGGAGCAGGCGAGAAAATACGCCGAAGCCGGGAGGCGGCTGGCCTTCAGTGACCTGACGCTAGCTGGCATTTTGTTGCTAATGCTGGTGTTCGGTGGTCTCTCTATAAAGCTAGCCGGGCTGCTCGCTTTACCTATAGTTCCAGCGGCTAGTATTTACTTTGTCGTCTTAATGCTGGGCTACGGAGTGCTATCAGCGCCGCTAAGCTACTACCGTGGCTTCGTCCTCCCCCACCGCTATGGGCTGTCTATTCAAACACTCGGTGGCTGGTTAGGCGATGAAGCCAAAAGCGGGGTATTAAGCCTGCTCTTTGGCACTGGTATTGTAGCCGCCGTTTACTGGTTCATCACCAGCTTCCCTCAAATCTGGTGGCTGCTCACCTGGGGAGTCGTGGTCCTGCTCAGTTTGATTCTGACCACCCTAGCCCCGATTCTCATCGTGCCCCTGTTCTTCAAGATGAAGCAACTGGATGATGAGGAGCTCAAGCTTAGGCTGGAGAAACTGGCACAGCGAGCCGGGAGCAGGGTCAAGGGCATCTATACCATAGAGCTGAGCAGTAAAGGCACTACAGCTAATGCCGCCCTGATGGGATTGGGTAACACCAAGCGGATTGCCTTGAGCGATACCCTGCTTCAGCAATACTCACCGTCAGAGATTGAAACAATCACCGCTCACGAGCTAGGACACCACCGCCACGGTGATATTTTCAGGCTTTTGGTAATACAGTCAGCTATATGGTTGATTGGATTCTATGTGGCTGACCTTGCTCTGAAAGCCAGCGTGATACCTTTGGGCTTCGCCGGTATATCAGATATAGCCGCTCTACCCCTGCTGATGCTCATCTTTGCCACCTTCAGCCTGGTGCTAATGCCACTGACCAATAGTTACCGCCGTCACCTAGAAATGGCTGCTGATGACTATGCCTTGAGGTTGACCGATAACCCCAGAGCATTTATCGATGCTATGACCAGGCTTACTGACCAGAATCTAGCTGAGGCACAGCCCAGCCGCTGGGTAGAACTTCTCATCTATGACCACCCCAGTTACCACCGGCGAGTAGAGCATGCCCGTCACTATTTGAGGTACCGGGGGGAGGGATGAAGAGAGAAAGGCAACAGCCAATACTGGAGCAGCGGGTTCTACGCTTCATTCAGGAGCATCACCTGGTATCAGGCGGTGACAAGCTGCTGGTAGCAGTATCTGGCGGACCAGATTCAGTGTGCCTGCTCCATATTCTGGTCAAGCTCCAGAGGGAGCTAGAGGCGAAGCTACAGGTGGCTCACCTCAACCACCAACTGCGGGGCGCTGAGTCTGAGGCTGATGCCGACTATGTTTCCGATTTAGCCCGACAATGGGGTATTCCAGCTACTATAGAGGGGAGGGATGTAAAGGGCTATCAAGCCCAGCAGCGCCTTTCCTTGGAAGAAGCAGCCCGTGAGGTTCGGTATAGCTTCCTGACCCAGGTGGCAAGGTCTATCGGCGCTGAGCGGGTGGCGGTAGGACACACCATGGACGACCACATAGAGACCATACTGATGCACCTCATCAGAGGAACAGGGACCAGAGGGCTTCGGGGATTGCAACCTGTTACTGTCTGGCAATCAGCGGCAAATAGCCTGACTATAATAAGACCTCTGCTAGAGATAAGTCATCGGGAGACAGAAGACTATTGCCACCAGCATCAGCTTATGCCCCGGCTTGATGCCTCTAACCTTTCGCTATCGCCGCTAAGAAACAGAATCCGCCAACAGCTCCTGCCCTTGCTTGAGAGCTATAACCCCCGTATAGCTGAAGCGCTATTGCGGACTGGTCGCATTGCCAGCGATGACATCGACTTTCTGGATGAGCAGATTGCCCGATTATGGGATGAGGTTGCCCAACAACGGGGGAAGACCATTATTTTAGACAAGGAAGGGTTTGACCAAATGCCCTCCGCCCTGCAACGATACCTGCTTAGAGCATCGGCAGAAAAACTGCTGGGCAGTGCTAAAGACATTGAAATGCGCCACATTGAAGAAATGATGTCCGTAGCGACCAAACCGGCAGGTAAAAGGCTCAGCCTGCCCGGGGGTCTAATCTTCTCCATAGGATACAAACAATATCTGTTAACCTCGGACTTGGCCGCCCTATCCCCCTTCCCCATTCTAAGAGATGAGTTTCAATTAAAGATTCCTGGCGAAACCCTGCTACCCGGTTGGCGTGTAGAAGCAACCTTCATAGACCGGGAACAGATGACCGAGAAAGGTGGAGACTTCACCGCCTACCTTGACCTGGGTAAAACTGGCGATAAACTACTGGTGCGCTGTCGCCAGCCGGGGGACAGGTTTCAGCCACTGGGCATGAGCCAGCCCAAGAAGGTAAATGAGTTTATGATAGACGCCAAAATCCCCCAAGCCTGGCGGGGGCAAGTCCCCCTTGTCTGCTCACCGGAGCACATTCTTTGGGTAGTTGGCTGGCGCATAGATGATAGGGCGAAGGTTACCGATGCTACTAAACAGGTTCTGCGCCTGGAATTTAAGCGATGCTAAACCGCTGATTCGGCTAATTCTGTTGATTTTCGCCAGCGCAGCCATAGAGCCCCTGCTGTTACCAGCACTGCCCACACGGCGGCAAATATCTCCAATTGAACCACTGTGATAAGCCCCAATTGTAGAGGAATAACGCTGTAGTTCAAGAAGGCGTGCAGAAAAGAGGCTATGAGATAGAACTGCCATCCCCAACCCTTAGCCAGCCCATATCCAGTCAGTGCCGAAAGAGCGATATGAAAGGCTACAGCAAAGAATCTCTCCCAGAATCCAGCCAGTGCTATCAGCCCGTTGATTTGCACCGTTTCCCAATTCCAGCCAGCAGCAAAGATGGTATTATGCACCCATTGCGCCTCAAAAACGCCGAAGCCGAGCCCGGCTACAGCCCCAATAGCCAGCCCCAGTTTGGGGTCAATGCTCCTGCCCTTACGCCACCAGTAGATAACTACGGGCACCAGTTTGGACCCTTCCTGAACCAGTCCAGTGAGGAGTATACCTGGCACTGCTGCAAGCAGAAGCCAGCTCATGAGAACCTCTTGGCTCCAGAAGTGACCCAGTGCTTGACCGGTCCAGACCTGAAGGGGAATTTGAATAAAGGCAACAGCAGCCCAGGTCAGAAAGGCACCGGCGGCGAGAACTGCCCAAGCCCATGGTTTCTTAAGAATTGGCGTCCAGTAAGGAATGAACCAGACGGCGCCAAAGATAATAGCCAGACCAATCCCCAAGATGCTAGGGTTAGCGAACCAAGATAGGAAGAAAGCAACTATTTGTTCTAGCATAAATCCCTCCTTTATGGGATAATAATTGGTTTACATTATAGCTCATTTGTCAAGGGTAGATTGAAGGGGATTAGGTTTAATAGGGTGTCTAAGAGGGGCTTCGCCCTTCTTCTTATCCTTCCATAAGAAGGACTTCCCCCTCTCCTTTGAAGGAGAGGGGGATACAGGTCGAAGACTCTTCGAGGGGTGAGGTAGAAAATAATCTCATCACATTATGCGCTTGAGCCTGGGGTTGGGTGTAATGCCGGGGATTCTGCCCCGCTTGGCAATTGGTTTCCCCTCCACCTCGTGGAGGTCAGCAGTAAAATCAATAGGCTTAGCCCCGCTGATGTAGCTGCCGACACCAAAGCCATCGACTGGCACCCCTGCCTCAACGAATTGCTTGATACGCTCCACATTAATGCCCCCACTGACGAAAATGCCGACATGTTTGAAGCCAGCCAAGTCCAGTCTGGCTCTGACCTCCTTGACCAGGTCGGGGGTAACGCTGCCCCGCTCAGCGGGGGTATCAAGACGCACCCTATCCAGCTTCTCACCCAGAGCCTGAGCCACCAGCAGAGCCTCCTCTGCCTCATCCTTAAAGGTATCAACCAGAGCCACACGGGATATACCAGCCGGCATATGCTTATCAAAGGCTAGGGTAGCCTTAACCGTATCACCCATAATTAAAATCAGAGAATGAGGTATAGTCCCCGATGGCTCAATACCTGCCAGCTTAGCCCCAGCCACACTTGAGCAGCCAGCGCAACCGCCAATAATAGCTGAGTAATCCATTATTCCAGCCACTGAAGGATAAACATGGCGGGCACCAAAGCTGATGATGGGTATCCCCTGGGCTGCTTCCACACACTCCCTGGCAGCAGTTGCCCAACCACTACAGTAGGATAGAATACCATCAATAGCCGTTTCATACAGCCCATAGCTCTGATAGGGGGCAGTTATGCGCAATACCACTTCCTTCTCTTTCATGGTTTCACCCTCAGCCAGAGCCCATACCTGGCGATGAGCCTCAGGCAAAATCCGAGACAGCAGAGCCTTGACCTCCTCCATACCGCAGAATACCCCCGCCCGCCCAGAGAATATCTCCATAGTAGCCACCGGGTTAAGTCCTTCTTGACGCAATATTTCCACAGTGCGGGCAAAGTAAACATCAGCCGTCTCCCCAGACAAGACAGCCTCAAGGGGTTCAAACTTGGCTGGCTTAGCCCGGCTGACACCCAAGCTGGTCAACTTAGCCCCTAAGGTTTGTTCCATATACTCCAGGGCAAAGTGATGTGCCTTCTCATCGAAGGAGGCAACACAGTCAACAGGCACCTCCACCTCATAACCACGGATTCTAGCATCAGCCACAGCGTACAATACGCAGATGTGAGTACACACCCCACAAACAATTAGCTTCTCTGGCTTGAGCTGGTTCAGCTTCCCCTCAAGTGGGGTATCAAAAAATGAGCTATAGGTCCTCTTGGGTATTATTTCGCCCTCATACTGTGCTAATTCGGGGATGACCTCCGCCTCCGCAGTGCCCTCAATACAGTGCGGGGGAAACATGTCAAACTCAGGGTCACCGGGAGCATGATGGTCACAAAGGAAGAATATCGTGGAGCCTTGGGCAAGCTCCCGCTCCAGCAGACGTTGAACATTAGGGATTATGCGGCGAGCCCTCTCCCCGCAATACAGAGGATAACCCTCCTCCAGAAAACCTCTAAGCATATCAGAAACTAGAACTACATTAGCCATAGCCTCCCTCCAAGATTAGAGCTTAATGCCTAAAATGCCTGACGCCGGTAAAAACCATAGCCATATTGTGCTCATCAGCCGCCTTAACTGAGTCTTCATCCCTTATTGAGCCGCCGGGCTGGATAATGGCAGTAACCCCAGCCTTGGCTGCCGCCTCCACCACATCGGGGAAGGGGAACATGGCATCCGAAGCCAGAACACTGCCCGCAGCTTTATCTCCAGCCTTGTCTATAGCTATCTGAGCACTGACAATGCGGCTGGGCTGCCCGGCACCCATTCCCAAGAGTGTCTTATCCTTAGCCAGCACAATGGCATTTGACTTTATATGCTTAACCGCCCTCCAGGCAAAGAGTAAATCCTTTATTTCCACCGGCGTTGGCTCACGCTTGGTCGCCGTCTTCAGGTCAACCTTGCCCTCAGGAAGGGAATCAGAGTCCTGCACCAGAAAGCCGCCCTTTACCCTGCGGAAATCAAGATAGCCTGGCGACGCCTTACCATAACCTGGCGGCAGCTCAGCAATCAGAATGCGTAAGTCCTTCTTGCGCTGGAGCAACTTTAGCGCCTCGGCTTCATATTCCGGGGCGATAACTATCTCATAGAAGACCGGTTTCATTTCCTCAGCCATAGCCAGGGTAACCGCCCGATTGGCAGCAACAATGCCACCGAAGGCAGCCACCGGGTCGCCGCTAAAGGCACGCCGATATGCCTCAGCAATATCATCATGGCTGGCCAGCCCGCAGGGATTGGTGTGCTTGATAACGGCTACCGTGGGCGCGGCAAAATCAGTTGCCGCCCCCCAGGCGGCGTCAGCGTCCAGGATATTATTAAAGGAAAGCGCTTTGCCCCCCAGCTGCTCGGCCCAGGTGATACCGCTCTCCATTGCCGTTCCCACCGCCGGCTCAGCGTAGAAGGCAGCCTGCTGATGGGGATTCTCACCATAGCGAAGTCCGTAGCGCTTTTTGAGGGCAACGGTCATCTCCTCAGGGAAGCCCTCCATATCCCGCCTGAGGTACTGAGAGATAGCGGTATCATAGACGGCCACATGCTGGAAAGCCTTCTGTGCCAGCCGCTTACGCTCGGCTAAGTCCAAGCCTCCTCCCTTCAGCTTATCCAGAACCACAGGGTAGTCGGCGGGGTCTACAAGCACGATAACGCTGGGGAAATTCTTAGCCGCCGCCCGAATCATGGTCGGCCCGCCGATGTCAATGTTCTCCAGCGCCTCATCAAGGGTAACCCCTTCTTTGGCTACCGTCTGGACGAAGGGGTAAAGATTAACCGCCACCAGGTTGATTTCACCGATATTATGCTTGGCCAGCTCTTCCATATGGGCGGCTATTTTACGGTTGGCCAGAATGCCACCATGAACTGCTGGGTGCAGGGTCTTTACCCTGCCATCAAGAATCTCAGGAAATCCGGTAATCTCGGAGACGCTTTTAACCGGTACCCCAGCTTCAGCAAGCGCCTTCTTGGTGCCGCCGGTGGAGAAGACTTCAAACCCCAGCTGGCTTAATTTTTGGGCAAAATCGGTTACCCCTGTTTTGTCAGAAACGCTGATAATGGCTCGCATAAACTGCCCTCCTTTATCTGTTTCACCACCTACTCTCAGAATGACAAGGGTTCTATTGGCCCCGGATTGTCATCCCACACCACATACCAATCCTTCCCACAATGTGGGCAAGTCACTTTAAGCGTGTAGTTGCCCGGTTCTTTTTGGTAGTAAAAAGCGACGTAGTCCCCATTGACTGGCCACACCTTCGTCCCATGAGTCTTCCAGCAATACTGGCAATGAAGCTCGTTAGCAAACTCTGAGATATGCATATTTTTCACCTTTCATTTGTAAGGTTGCCCCACAACAAGAGTAACTGGCGGCTCCATCTCGGCGATTTGGTCGATCGAGACTTCGAATCCAGCTTCATTAAGAAATTTCTCACAGTAGTCCGGCCCAGTGCCCCGATACCCCACTGTGAACCCGCCGAGTATATATCTGGACCCGTCTTTGAAAACGACACGTATGTCGTGGTTCCCAGCAATGCATATCTCAACAGGCTTTCCATGCTTTCGTATTAGTTCACGCGCCTTTTCCAGCGATACGTCAGGATATTGCGTGAAATGGCTCATCTCAGCTGCAACTGAACCGGTCCCCTTGCACACAGAGCAGGTGCGATACTGTATCTGGCCTGTGTCGAAAGACATGCCGGCCCATTCCTTGCCACTCCCTCCACAGTGACTACACTGAACTTTCTTCATACCACTTCCTCTTATACATTGTTTAGCAGGAATCGCAGCTAACTACTTGATACCTACCCTTGCCTTTCCTGTCTGCTCTATCACCTCACCGATGACCTTGGCTTCAGGTAGTGCTTTGGTAAGCTGGTTGGCATCGCCTGGTGAGCAAATGAGCGCCATGCCGATGCCCATATTAAATACATGATACATCTCGCTTTGAGCTATATTGCCCCGCTGCTGAATAAGACGGAAGATAGGGGGTACTGTCCACGACCGACTATGGAATTGTGCCGCCACACCCTGGGGCAGAATCCTGGGCACATTATCAATCAACCCACCGCCAGTGATATGTGCCATGCCTTTGATAATCGGCAGCAGCGGCTTCAACTGATGAAGGTAGCAGCGGTGGGGCTCCAGAAGCTCCTCACCCAGGGTGCGACCTAACTCAGGGTAGCGGGTATTTAATACTGATTGGTCGACACCAAAGAGCTTACGCACCAGAGAATAACCATTGGTATGAAGTCCGCTTGAGGGTAAGCCAATAATGGCATCACCGATGCCGATAGTCTTCCCCAGGATGAGCTTTTCTTTCTCCACCACACCTATTATAAAGCCCGCCAGGTCGTAATCCTCCTCGGCATATAGCCCAGGCATCTCTGCCGTCTCACCACCGATAAGAGCACAGCCAACCTCACGGCAAGCCTGAGCTAGCCCGCGAGCGATAGCCTCCACCTGCCCCGGCACCAGTTTACCCATAGCAATGTAGTCCAAAAAGAAGAGCGGCTCAGCACCACAGGTAAGTATGTCGTTGACGCAGTGATTGACGATGTCAATACCAATGGTATCGTGCCTGGCTAGAGCCGAAGCAATCTTCAGCTTGGTACCCACGCCGTCAACGCTGGACACCAGAACCGGCTGCTTAAACCCCTTAAACTCAAAAAGCCCGCCAAAGAAGCCGACGCCACTCAGGACTTCGGGGCGGAGAGTTGAGCGGGCATGCTTTGTGATTAGCTCTTTAGCTCTAGCCGCAATATCAATATTAACGCCGGCTTTAGCATAAGTCTCTTTAATCTGCTCTGCCTCCTGTAATTAAAATCTCTTTTACTAAAAATAATGTAGTTACCCTCTTTTTCCTCGACCAGCAGCCGCCGCTAGAGGTGCCACGGCGAGCCAGAGGGTGATGGTTATCAACATAGCCATGGGATAGCCTATCTTTTCTATGCCGAAGTCGGGGGCAATAACACCCCAGAGAAGCATGAAAATGAAAGAACTCAAAAAGAAGCCGGGTATAGCCGCCAGTATTGTAAAGTAGCCCATTATATCAACGCTCCTTGAAGATTGGAGTAACTAGTTCCCAGTTATTAATGGCAAATTTAATCATACCACTTGGGGTAAGCTGGTTGCAATGAGAGGGGGAAGGGTTAAAAACAATTACAGAAAATTGACCGCCGGGGCATTGACAAATGATGGGCTTTTAAATGACCAAGTATTTAGCTTACCGCTGCTTTATGCCAAAGGGACTCTGATAATCAGCGGGCGGAGCCTCCAGTGCCAGCTTATCCATCTCAAGCTGCACTGGTATGGGGTAATCACCAGTGAAACAAGCCATACAAAAAATATCTTTAGGTAAAGCCACCGCTTTAATCAGTCCGTCAATGCTCAAATAGCCCAGTGAGTCAGCACCGATAAAATCCCTAACCTCAGGCACAGTCTTTTGAGCAGCAATCAGCTCCCAGCGGCTAGCCATATCCACACCGAAGAAGCACGGGTAGCGGATGGGCGGGGCACAGATACGCATATGCACCTCTTTAGCCCCTGCCCTTTTCAGCAGCTTAACCACTTGAGGGGTAGTAGTGCCACGAACAATGCTATCGTCAATCACCACCACTCGCTTGCCATCAAGCATCAGAGGCAAAGGGTTAAATTTAAGCTTAACGCCAAGGTCTCTGATTCGCTGGTCAGGCTCAATGAAGGTGCGCCCAACATAGCGGTTCTTGAGCAAACCTTCGCACAGGGGTATACCTGACCAGCTGGAATAACCGATGCCTGCGGCAGTAGCTGAATCAGGCACACCCATAACCAAATCGGCATCCACCTGGTGTTCCTGAGCCAGTCCCTCACCCATAGCCTGCCGTGCTGGGTAAAGTAGCCGACCATTAATCACCGAATCAGGGCGGGCGAAGTAGATATACTCAAAGATACATAGAGCCCTTCTACCTACCTCTTCCTGGTAACTATCAACACCATTCTCAGTGATAGTAACTATCTCACCAGGCTCAATCTCCCTGATAAAGCTGGCTCCAATATGGTCAAGGGCGCAGCTCTCCGAGGCGATAACCCAGCCGCCATTAATAGCCCCCAGACATAGCGGGCGCACACCAAAGGGGTCACGAACTGCATACAAACTATGGTTGGTCATTAGTGTTAGAGAATACGCCCCCTGAAGCCGATGCATAGCATACCTTATCCTGTCTACCCAGCGTTTCTCGGGGGAGGAGAGAATAAGGTTAGCGATAACCTCAGTATCCGTGGAGGTATGGAAGGTATAGCCCAGGTCGGAGAGTTCTTGATACAGGTGCTCAGCATTAACGATATTCCCGTTATGGGCTATGGCAATAGCATTTGAACCCTTACCCACAACAATTGGCTGGATGTTAATTACTCGGCTGGAACCTCTAGTGGAGTAGCGATTATGACCGATGGCAAAATCACCGCCGAGCTGACTCAGGGAATCCTCGGTAAACACCTGGGATACTAACCCCATCTTAGCATAAACTTGGAGCCTTTTGCCATTGGTGGTAGCAATACCAGCGCTCTCTTGACCACGGTGCTGAAGAGCAAATAAAGCAAAAAAGGTAAGTCGAGCTACATCCTCGCCAGGGGCATAAACTCCAAAAACGCCGCAACTCTCGTGCAAGTTTATCTGCCTCTCAGTTTAATTATAAACTAATTTCCACCTGTAGGTCAATTTATAAACTTATCTTGGCGTGAGATTTAAGCCAGTCCAAAACTATAGCCATCGCCCTATCATTCTGCCGCAGCCGGTGCTGTGCTCCATCCACAATGACGAGCTGCTTAGGCTCGCCTGCCCGAGCATATAGCTTATGGGCATCGCTGACCTCGACGGTCTCATCCCTGCTGCCATGCACTAACAACAAAGGTCTGGGGGAAATTCCAGCTACATAGTTAATAGGGCTAACTAGCTTGAAGCCACCGAGCCACTCTTGGGCGGAATGGGGAAAATCATTATCCCTGATGGCACCAATACTGCGGAAATGGTCGATGACAGACTGTGGTTCATCAACCTTGGTAAAGAAAGTAAATTCCGCTGGGCAGGCACAGGCTACAATGGAGGATACCCTATTATCCTGCGACGCCACATATATGGAAACAGCAGCCCCACCACTAAAGCCAAGCAGCGATAGGCGAGACTTATCCACCTCAGGCAAAGCACATAAATAATCAATCACCGCCTTCAGGTCTCTGGTCCAGCCCAAAATATCCAGGTTCCCACCACTATCCCCAGTCCCCCTGAAGTTAAAAATCAACACGGCAAAGCCGTGTTGGCAAATCTGCTCCGCCAATAAGGGATAGCCTCTATTATTGGGGGCTGGAATACCAGCCGGGATACCGTGGCAAACACAAACCGTAGGATATGGCATCTCGCCAGCGGGCAGGTAAAGCTGACCGACAATATTCAAGCCATCTACTTCCAGAGTAACCAGCTCGGTATGCATCATGTCAACCTCAATAGGACAAAAAACTCCTTATTCCCAGAAGCACCAAGGATAGGTGAAGCCACCAGTCCCCCCAGCCTGAAGCCGTGGTCTACCACCCAGGCGATAAACCGCCCCAGAACCCTGGCATGCACCTTCGGCTGCCTGACTATACCTCCTTTACCCACCTCACCCCGTCTTGCCTCAAACTGCGGTTTGATGAGTACCAGTAAATAACCGCTATCATTCAGCAACTGAGCTACAGAAGGTATCACCTTCTCCACCGAGATAAATGATAAGTCCATGGTAGCCAAATCCACCTTTTCCGGCAGAGGGATAGGGTAGCGGGCGTTCACCCGCTCCATAACCACCACCCGTTTGTCCTGCCTCAGGCGGTAGTCTAGCTGACCATAGCCCACATCTATGGCATAAACCCGGCTTGCCCCCCGCTTGAGCAGGCAATCGGTAAAGCCACCGGTTGAGGCACCAATATCAGCCACTACCTTAGAGGAGACATCAAGCTGAAACTGGTCAAGAGCATGGTCAAGCTTGATGCCGCCACGACTGACAAAAGGAGGCGGTTCAAGAATGGTAATTGCCGCCTCCTCAGCTACCAGAGTTCCCGGTTTGATAGCGGCTTTCCCCTCCACCACCACCTCCCCCGCCATAATTAAAGCCTGAGCCTTGGCTCGGCTCTCCACCAAACCCCTATCTACCAGTAAGCTATCAATCCTCCGCTTGGTCACCGCTGGTTATAATAGCAATCCCGCCCACTGAAAGCAAGAAACTACCTGTGCCTCAGCCTATTGCCCGCTATAGACATCGTCATCCTTTGTTTAGTAATATTACCGTAAGGCGAAATAAATTGTACGATATTATCAAAAAAGAATTCGTTAAACTGATAAACGAGAATGGACTCCAATCGGAGAAGGTCATAATTCGGGCAACCCCGCTCTCCCCCCAACAGGCTATTGGCAACCCGGAGGATAGAGACTATCCGCTGGTTATAGGTGTTGAGCGCCTGATGCAGGCTGAGTTCAGGGGTTCCCTGGGACAAGCCTTTACCGACATGTATGGTGACTTCAGTGGCAGGCTATCTGATATTGTAGAAATGGATTTGAGAAACAATTTCAGGAGAGCCATATTTATCTCCAGCCTCAATGCAGTAATGAAGCATCTGGGACTGATAACCAAGACAATACACTGCAAAAATAACCAGCTCAGGGAATGTAGCTATGAGCTGGTAAGGTATATAGAGAAAAACTACGGTCACCCCAGAGTGGCAATGGTCGGGTTTCAGCCAAGGATGGTAGAGGCATTATCCGAGAGGTTTGAGCTAAGGGTAACCGATATGGACCGGGATAACATTGGCAAAGAAAAGTTTGGCGTAAAGATATACGACCCCAGCCAGACTGAAGGGCATCTAAACTGGTGTGATATAGCCCTGGTAACTGGCTCTACCATAGTAAACGATACTATCGACCAATTCAGCACATCCAAACCAGTAGTGTTCTATGGCGTCACTATATCCGGGGTAGCCAAATTGCTGGGCTTAAATCACTTCTGTTACTTTGGGAGCTAAATCTTAACCCCCCGCCCGTTGCATTATAGCCATTCAAGCGATAAAATGCCGTCCAAATGAAGTTCCTTAAGGGCTTGGCTCTGGCTATTTTAGGCTTCCTTCTTTCCCTGTCTCTAGTAGTTTTTGGCTTTGCACTCACGCTAAATCAGACCATCCTCAATCCAGACTTCGCTGTCTCCCAAGTGGATAGGCTTGATATACCTTCGCTGGCTGAAGAAATGCTCAGCGAACAAATCCCTCCCGAACAGGAGTTCCTGGTTGAGGTGGTAAATGATACTATTGCTGAGCAGGAACTATGGATAAAGCAACAGGTAAGTGCCGGTATATATTCCTTCTATGACTACATTGAGGGAAGGAGCGAAAGCCTGAGTCTGGTAATCTCGCTGGAACCGGTGAAGGAAAGTTTCAGAGACAACCTGTGGCAAGCCGTGTCGGAGTCACCCCCACCAGAGCTTGCCAGTTTACCTCCAGACATGGATGCCACAGCTTATTAAAGATGCCCTAGCTCCTCTAGAAATGTACGGCATTGGTCTTCTGGCAGCGGGGGTAGTGTTACTCGTAGTATCTTTTGTTTATAAGCAACACGAATCTGAATTTTAAAAAAATTTTGGGGGAAACAATTCGTATCTAGTTAGCTTTGAGAATTGTTTTTGTAGTTATGTCAACTATGGTAGCCTATGCCCTGAATTTTAACCATATTTTCATCGACCTCAGTCTTAGCTCCCAGTATAGTCTCCACGAGCCATAGATTGGTCTCCACATGCTCGGTCAGCCTTGGTATCCGGTACAGGCTAACACCATCAGCGAGGGCGGCGTAAAAGATAAGCTGGTCGGCTAAATAGCGGTCAACGGTAGCCCCGGTTGACAAATCCTCTGTAAGAGAGTTGGCTACAGAGCGACCAATGTCCTCTGAGGTTCGCCTCGGCGCACCTGCCCGGTCAGCGCCGATAATACACCCAGAACTGGTTTCGGCATATAGGGCAAGAACTGCCCCCCGCTGAAGGGCTGAGGTATCATGGACGAGCTCTATATTTGCCCGGTATCCCTGTGACTTAAGCACCTCATTGCATTTTGCCGCCATTCGCTCACTCACCTTCCTCTCCCTGAGATGAGAGGAAAGGGCGATGCCTTGAATCTGGGTTACCTTTCCCTGAGCGGGTAACCTGATTGGCTTGAGCTTTCCCCTTACTGGCTCCACCCCCACCTCTATAATCCCACCCCCACGGGGGACATAGCCGGGGCGAATAATGTTAAGCTCAGCGGTTATACCCATGCTCTTTAGCGCTGGGAAAAGGACATATTGCATATGATAGGCAGAGGGAGCAAAGTCTTGAAACAAGCCACCAGATATGTTAAAGCTGATGGCTCCACTGGAAAAGCAGGCAGCAGGCAAAAGGGTCATCGCCAGCAAGGTAGTTGACCCGGCGGTGCCTATATCCCATTCATAGTGTCCGCCTTCGACCTCGCCCCCGGGTTCGAACCAAATCTCTCCAGAACCAATTTCGCCACCGTCTAAACTGCCGTGGCATATTTGCTGCAATGCCTGTAGCGCCTTAAGATGCTGAGGTCTCAATCCTAGTTTTTCCCTTTTGGCTCGGATATTGGTAAGGTGAAGTTCCTCACCAAGCAGAGCGGCTAATCCGACGGCAAAGCGAACTATAGTGCCGCTCCCCGATTTTTGCGCCCCGTCAACCAATATCATTCCGTTTCCTCTGAAATATTACTCCTATGCACAATGAGCTTAAGTCCCTCCTGCCCCACCACAATAACCTCCTCACCAGTATCCATTCTCTCACCGGCTGATTTGGCTACCCAAAGCTCACCCTTAATTTTGATGAGACCCTCGGGGTCTAGCGGGCTGACCACCTTACCCCTGCTGCTAATCATAGGCGACAGAGAAATTACTGGTTTCCTCCTCAGGGCTCGGCTACCAATCCGATAAGTGATAATGGAGTATGCTCCCCATGCCACCATCATAGCGATAAGACCAGCCAGAGGTATATGAATGTCTAACTGGGGCAAGCCCCAGAGGACAATCACTGCTAAAGCTGCCTCTTCCAGCAGGATGCTAACAATAGCCAATATAAGCCTAATGGTCATGTTAATACCATTATAGCAGAATGACTACTGTTGAGGTTGCTTATCTATTTTTCCCACCCCCCCACCCTACAGAGGTTTCACCTCTCTCTCACTCTCCTTTCTGAGGAGGAGGATTTTTTAAGAAGAGGGGCGCCTAAATTTGTCTTTTGTCCAGGGTATTGACAAAGCGCAAAAACGGTATTACATTAACCGCACAGGGATAAACAGCGACCGTGTGAGAACTAAATAGTGCAGTATTAGCTTGGGGGTTGGGAGAAATGAAGCAGGAGCACTGAAACCGCTAAATCACAGGCGGTGGCTGGTGCCCTTTTCCTTCTATAGCGCACTAGCCGAAGCTCATTATAAAGGAGGTGTGAAAGTGGGTGAACCAAACATAGAAAAGATGAAGGCTAAGAGGGATGTTGAAGGCTTGACAAAGGCCCTGGGCTACCAGAAGGACTCAAATGTGCGCATAGCTGCCGCCAAGGCCTTGGGGCAGATATGTGACATTAAAAAGAACATTCGACAATCGGCAGAAGCAATAACAGAACCTGAGTGGAACTGGTATAAAAACGGACCGCCACCTTGCGTGGAGCCACTAATGGCCATGTGTTCCGACGAGAATCTCGAGGTTAGTACTACTGCCATATGGGCGCTGGGCCGTATAGGTGACCGTAAAGCCTTAGGGCTGCTTGTGTCTATTCAGATGGATAAAAGTGAGAGCGCAGAAAGACGCAGAGCGGCGGAAAAAGCAGTGAGTAGTGGCGCGAGTAGCACTTTTACGGAGTTTTTGTCAATCTCACAAACCCAGGGTACTCCCTGGTTAGATCGCAGCTAGCCAATGGCACATAATGCGGTTTTCGCTCTTCACAAAGCTTTGAGACATCTCAGCTTCTATGCCTTTGAGCGGTGAGGATTACCTGTCTTTTTCCCCACCCTCCCTCCCACAAACGTTTTCGGGGGGCTGCGCCCCCAACCCCCCACCACTGGGATTGCCACGCCCTTCCACTGAAGGGCTCGCAATGACAGAAGAAAAAGGGGCTGGCGCCCCTTTAACCCCCAAAAAGATGGGGGAGGTAATTTCGTTAGAGGAGCTGACGCCCCTCTTAGACACCCCTGAAAGCAGGGGTTTAAGGGCAAAGCCCCTAAGGACGGGGGGCGGGAACAGTAGGCATTAGTAAATAATCCTCGGAATAGCTCTGTTGCCGATACTCAGATATGGGTGCTATAATGGGCAAACAATGAAGCTAAGCCGTGAAGAAGTGCTACATATCGCCCTGCTGGCTCGGTTGGGCTTGACTGAGACCGAGCTTGACAGACTCAGAGAGCAATTATCCAATATCCTGGAGAATTTTGAGGCATTACAGCAGGTAGATACCACTGACGTTCCACCTACCGCCCAATCTATTCCTCTCCAGAATGTAACCAAGGACGATGAAGTAGCCGCTTCCTTACCCCAAAGCCAGATTCTAGCCAACGCCCCCCGAAGGGATGGGGAATTCTTCAGAGTAAAAGCAGTGCTGGAATGATAACGCACCAGTTGACCATTCATGAGGCGCATAGGCTACTTAAGGCCAGGCAACTGTCATCAGTTGAATTAACCAAAGCTTGCCTGGAGCGTATTCGCCAAGCCGAGCCAGAGGTTCATGCCCTGGTCGTCATTACCAATGAGCTGGCGTTAAGGCAAGCCCAAAAGGCTGATGAGCTTATTGCCGGGGGTGACACCCACCCCCTTACCGGCATCCCGGTGATAATCAAGGACAACATGTGCACTAAAGGAATACGTACTACCTGCTCGTCAAGGATGTTAGAAAATTTTGTGCCGCCCTATGATGCCACTGTAGTTGAAAAATTAAACGGCTGTGGTGCCGTAATTATGGGCAAAGCCAATATGGATGAATTTGCCATGGGTTCGTCCACCGAGCACTCTGCTTTCTTTACCACTCATAACCCCTGGGACTTGAGCCGTGTCCCCGGGGGAAGTAGCGGAGGCTCAGCAGTGGCGGTGGCTGCTGGGGAGACCATCTATGCCCTGGGCTCAGATACCGGGGGGAGTATTCGCCAGCCGGCTGGTTTCTGTAGCGTCACCGGTCTAAAACCCACCTACGGGAGGGTGAGTCGCTATGGCCTGGTTGCCTTTGCCAGCTCCCTTGACCAGATAGGTCCCCTAACCAAGGATGTCGCTGATTGCGCTATAGTGTTGAATGCCATCGCTGGCTACGATGGTAGAGACTCTACCTCAGTGCCTGAGCAAACGCCCGATTATACTCAGTGTCTAACCACCGACCTGAAGAGGCTTTCTGTGGGTGTGCCCAAGGAGTACTTCGTTGAGGGGATGCAAGCCGAGGTGGAAACAGCCCTGCGAGCTGCCATCAATAAGCTTGAGGAGCTTGGAGCGAGGGTAGAATGGGAGGTCTCACTGCCCCATACTCCCTATGCCCTGGCAGCATACTACATCATTGCCCCCTCGGAGGCTTCGGCTAACCTGGCTCGCTATGATGGGGTAAAGTATGGCTTCTCCTATACCGATACAGATAGTATGTGGGAGGCTCTGGAGAAGACCCGCCAGTATGGCTTTGGCGACGAGGTAAAGAGACGCATCATGCTGGGAACCTATGCCCTTTCCGCTGGTTACTACGATGCCTGGTATCTCAAAGCGCAGAAGGTTCGCACCCTGATACGGCGAGAGTTTGACCAGGCGTTTGAGAAGTTTGATGCCCTGATAACCCCAACCTCGCCCACTGTGCCCTTCAAGATTGGTGAAAAGATAGACGACCCGCTCCAGATGTATTTGAGTGATGTCTGCACCCTGCCGATAAATATTGCCGGACTGCCGGCTATTTCTATTCCCGCCGGCTTTGGCGATGGGCTGCCGATAGGGATGCAGATAATAGGCAAGCCCTTCAGTGAGGAAACCATACTCAAGATTGCGTATGCTTATGAGCAGGCGACGGAATGGCATAAGAGGAAGCCGAATGTCTAATAACTAGGGACTCACAGTTGAAAAGCAAACTAGAAAGTAAACCATGGGAACTAAATCTAGCTCAAACACGCAAAGGTGTCTTGCTGGGCGATGTGGGAGAGGCTATAGCTTTTTATTACTTAACCACCCATGGCTTTTACCTTGTAGCTAGACCAACCTGGCTCTTTAAGGGTCAAATTAACAAGGGTGAATTGAAGCTCATTTCTGCACATTACCAGCGAACAAAACACGAATATGGACACTCGTTGAACGATGAACAAATACAGTACCTTAAAGAGGGTTATGCGTGGGACTATGTGGCTTTCAAAAGTGATTGGCCTCTCAGCTTTAGGCATTTCATTTATCTAGTAGAGGTTAAAACTGTCAGAGGTTACAGAAAATCAATTAGGAAACCCGACCCCTCTCAAGCTAAAGCTTTAGGGTTCATTCCTATCCTGCTCATAGTAAGATTACTAGAAAACTGGCGGGTTTCAGTTGAGATGAGCGAACTCTAGCAGAGGTTAACTTGAGAGCCATTTATCAAAGGGAGTCCAAGAGGGGCGAAGCCTCTCTTATAAACCAATTTCCCCTCCCTTATCAAGGGAGGGGGATAAAGGGGGAGGGTTACCTTAATAAAACCAAAAATAAAGGAGAACCCAAATGAGACCCATGGTTATTATAGACCCGGAAACAATTGAGTGGTCATCGGGGACGGAAGGCCTGTTGGGAGGGGTGATGATAAAAGTGTTGAACGAAGACAAGGAGACTGGGGCAATGGCGCTCATTGGGAAGCTGCCTGCTGGTTATTTTGAGGCTAAGCATAGCCACCCTTGCAGCTGCGAAGTTATCGCCTTGCAGGGTAAATTGGTAAACACTGAGACTGGTCAAGAGATGTCTAAGGGGATGTTCGGTCACATCCCAAAGGGAGAGTTACATGGCCCCTTCCAGGTGCCTGAGGATGAAGATTGTATCTTATTCGTCGTGACGGACGGTCCTCTCTCCGATTAGTGAAACCATAGTGATTGGGATGGGGGTGGGGTTGAATAATCTTAAAGTAAACTGCTATTCAGGGCATACCTATGCTGAGCGACCTAGGTCTTTTACATGGGAAGATATAGAATATGAGGTGGAGGAGATAGAAAAAGAATGGCAGGAGCCGGGGGAGAGGCACTTCCAGGTCAGAACCAGGGATAACAAACTATTTAGACTCTGCTACAATGAGGCACAAGAGCAGTGGTCGCTAACTGAGCTAATAAGGAGTTAGAGAGGAAGCACTGTCCAGGATGAAGCGGTTTGTGGCTAAACCCCCTAAATAAGCCCCATCTTTTGCTTAACCTCGCTGAGGGTCTCCCCGGCAATAACCTGGGCTCGCTGAGCACCATCAGCCAGAACATCTTTTACATACTGAGGTTTAGCGGCAAGGGCTGCCCGCCGTTCCCGGAAGGGTTTAAGGGCGGAATTAATCTTTTGGGCGAGAAGCGTTTTGCAGTCAACACAGCCAATCTCGGCTGAGCGACACTGTTGAGCTAGAGCATCCAACTGCGAGGGATTGAAATACCCCTGTAGGCGGTAAATATTGCATATCTCGGGGTGCCCGGGGTCATTGCGGTATTGGCGGGCGGGGTCGGTAACCGCCGTCATCACCCGTTCTATAGTCTCCTCAGGCGAAAGGGCTATCTCAATATCGTTGCCCAGTTGCTTGCTCATCTTCTCTTTACCATCCAACCCCAATACCATGGGAAAGGAGGTAAGCTTTGCCTGAGGCTCAGGGAAGGTATCACCAAACAGGTTATTAAAGCGGCGAGCAATCGCCCTGGCCATCTCTAAATGAGGCAACTGGTCTTCGCCTACAGGTACAACCTCAGCTTTATAAATCACGATATCGGCGGTCATAAGCACCGGATAACCCACCAGCCCATAGTTTATATTTTGAGGCTGGAGCTTTGCCTTCTCCTTAAAGGTGGGCACACGCAGCAACCAGCTCAAGGGGGTAACCATGCTTAGTAGTGTGTGTAGCTGCATTACCTCAGGGACATGGGACTGGACAAAAAGGATGCTTTTCTGAGGGTCAAGCCCAGCCGCCAGCCAGTCGAGCATCATCTCCTGGATATTGTTTTGCAAGCTACTGGTATCTTCCAATGTGGTGAGAGCGTGGACATCAACGATACAATAGATGCACTCATACTCGTCCTGCAGGCTGACATAATTTTGTATCGCCCCCAGGTAGTTCCCCAGGTGCTGCCTGCCGGTGGGACGAGCCCCAGAAAACACACGACGCTTCATCCTGTCCTCCTCAAGGGCAAAGTGTAGCACAAAAGAAGATGTATCAACAAGGCGAATTTGACTAACCAGCTGTTGGGCTTATAATAACAGAAGTAATTTAGGGGGTAAAAAATGATTAGAGGCCTGGGGAATAAAAAGCCTAAGATAGCTGAATCAGCCTTTGTCAGTGAAGCAGCCTATGTTATTGGTGATGTAGAAATTGGTGACAACTCAAGCGTGTGGCCGGGGGCGGTAATCAGAGCCGACTTCGGCAGTATCAGAATCGGCAAAAATACCGCTATAGAAGATAACTGCGTCCTCCACTCGGGGACGCCGTCCGACCCCACCTACCGGGAAAAGATGACCATCGGGGATAACGTGCATATCGGGCACGGCGCTGTTATTAATTGCCGCAGAATCGGAAACAACGTTCTCATCGGCATGAATTCCACCATACTGCACGACGCTGAAATCGGCGATTTCTGTATAATTGCCGCCGGTTGCCTGGTGAGGCAAGGGATGCAAATACCGGATAAGTCGTTTGTTGTTGGCGTTCCCGGAAAAATCAAGGGGAAGATATCACCAGAGCAATTATGGTGGGTGGAGAAAGCACCGCAAATCTATGCTGAGTTAGTCAAGCAATATAAAGAGCAAGGGCTTTAGCTACTGAATGCTTTACATTCTCTCCGGGGCAGTCATCCCCATAAGGTGGAGAGTTCTAGCCAGCACAATCTTGGCGGCTTCAACCAGTTTGAGCCGAGCCTTGGTCAATGTCTCGTTCTGAGAAACGACGCGGCACTGCTTATAAAAGCTATGAAACACGGTAGCCAAATCCTGAGCATAATAGGCGAGGTGGTGAGGTTCCAGGGTGTGGGCTACCACCTCAACCATCTCGGGTAAAAGCAGTATCTTCCGGATTAAAGTCAACTCAGGCTCGGTGGTGAGCAAAGAAACATCCCCATCTGCATAGTCAATCCCCCTCTGCTGAGCCAGTCGAAGGATGCTGGCAATACGAGCATGAGCATACTGAACATAGTAGACAGGGTTATCGGCTGACTGTTTCTTGGCTAATTCCAAGTCAAAGTCCATTTGACTATCGGCGGAGCGAGAGGCAAAGAAGAAGCGGCAAGCATCAGCTCCCACCTCATCTACCACCTCGCGCAGGGTAATAATATCACCGCTGCGCTTGGAAATCCGGACCAACTCATCACCGCGACGCAGGGTAACCATCTGGGAGATTATCACCTCCAGCCGCTCGGGGGCGATACCCAGGGCAGCAACCACCGCCTTCATGCGAGATATATGCCCCTGATGGTCAGCCCCCCAGATATTGATGACCTTATCAAACTTGCGCTCTAAGAACTTGTTATAGTGATAAGCAATATCTGAGGCAAAATAGGTGGGAGAACCGTCGCTCCGCACCACTACATTGTCCTTATCCTCACCCAGGGCAGTAGATACAAACCAGGTAGCGCCTTCCTTCTCCCCGATAAAGCCGCCGTCACGCAGAAGCGACATTGCTCTATCATATTGCCCGTTATCAAACAAGCTCTGCTCAGTGAACCAGACATCAAAGCTCACCCCTAATAGCTCAAGGTCGCTCTTGATTAGCTCCACTATCTTGACCAAGCCTATATGCCCCAGTTGAGATAGTGCCTCTTTGGGCGCAAGGGAGAGAAACCTATCTCCCTGCTCAGCGATAATCTCCTTAGCCAGGTCAACCATATAGCTACCAAGGTAACCATCAGAGGGCATCTCGGCATCAATGCCCAAACACTGCTGATAGCGAGCATAGAGGGAGCGATAAAAGGCGTCTATCTGGCTGCCAGCATCATTAACATAATACTCCGTCTCCACCCCGTAGCCAGCAGCGGCAAGAACATCAGCCAAGGTGCTACCCAGGATAGCACCACGACCATGCCCCACATGGAGCGGTCCGGTGGGATTGACGCTAACAAACTCTAATTGCACTCGGCTGCCATGCCCCAGGTCAATATTGCCATAGGAATCACCAGCGACCAGGATTGAATCTACCTGGCTGGTCAACCAATCACTGTTGAGGGTGAAATTGATGAACCCCGGTGGCGCCACAGCAATAGCATCAATCTCGGGGTTGGGGGCTATAAGCCCTACTATGTCTTGAGCAATGGTTAATGGGCTGACGCCGGTCGCCCGGGCTAATTTCAGGGGAAAACTTGAGGCATAATCGCCATATTCCGGGTTCTGAGGGTGCTCTACTGTAATCTCAGGCAGAGCCACTGAAGGCAGCTTACCCGACTCCTGTGCCTTACTTGCCGCCTGCGTTAGTAGCTCTATAATCCTTTGCTTAATCATTATTATCCCAAATTATAGCACAAAGCTAGCTAGAAAGGATAACTCGGACGCTGTTACCAAGTGCCGAGCCGGGAAAATCCGAACTTTTGTGGATGTGTGGTTCATTTTGGGATTAGCTGTGAAGTGGATTTATTACAAAATTACTTTCGACCTATAGCTCGCAGAAATTCATCCTCTTCAATCTTAAGCTGCTTAAGGATGTCTAAAAGCAAGTAAGGGCTGACGGTCTTAGTGGGATGGATAGATATAGGAGCTCGGCGACAATCCTGATGGTGAAATATGGCATGGCTACCCTTTTGACGAACCTTCTCAAATCCCATTGCCTGGAGCCCTTTGACTACTTCTCTAGTTTTAAGAGGAGGCAACCTTGTCATACCGCCACTGCAACCCCAACCCAGCTTGTGCCAATTTCCTCAGGGATTTCCTCACCGTGCTCTTTGCGGTATTCGAGGCAAAGTTCAAGCACCTCTTTCATGTTAGCCAAGCACTCCTCATAGGTCTCACCCTGAGCATGCGCTTCTGGAATCAGAGGACAACTGGCAACATAGAATCCATCTGGTGCTTTCCTGAGCATAGCTGTGTATTGCATGCTTCCCCCTTATGCCCAAATTATAGCACAAAGCTAGTTAAAAAGGATAACTCAGCCTTGAGAAAAGTGCCTAGCAGGTAATGCGCCTAACGTTTTTAGTGTTTGCGAAGTGCCAAGCATTTGGGTGAGCAAAGCGAACCGCAAAGTCCATATTATAGCTGTTGGGTGTTACAGTTCACGCGTAGTCAGGCAACCCACAGTTCATAAAATCGAATCCATCAACTCCCCACCACATTGGGGACATCTTCTGGTGCCCATTTGTGCCAATGGAATTTCTTCGCGTTTTTCTTCCAACAGACAACTATGACAGAATCTCGCTAGAATATCGTAGTCTTCGTCGTTTGGAAGCTTCGATATGCAATTGGGACACTCAAGACCCCAGCGATGTTCATTCTTGTAGTTTCTCTTGCATAACTCACAGCAGTCCCCAGCTCTCACGTCACTGCTCATACTTTTGGTCTCCTTTCATTTTGGACTTCTGGTGCCCCGCAGAGTCCTTAGAGTTAACCCTTCAGTCTGCTCAGCATTTGTCTTGTACCCTCGACGTACTTTTCTGGGACATCAACTTTACCACTCACGATTTCTTCAGCAGCATTGATTGCCGCAGCGATATCATCTGGGTTCTCCGTAGTTTGAGCAATGTTGAAGCGACATGCACAGATCCAGAAGTCGTGATCCTCCTTGATTGACGGTTTTGATACCATAAAACATGTAAGTGCATCGGAATCTCGTCCAGCTTGCATTAGCGAGACAGCGAAATCATATAGTCGAATCCTGAGACTTGAAGCTATCTCAACACCCTGCTGATTGCTGATGAACGGCATAAGCCTTGACATCAAAGTTTCTGCCAGTTGTTTTGCTGGTAAAGATTTCGGCAAGCGTAGCTCTGGACTCTGCTCGATGATCTCCTCATATCGCACAAGTATCTGCGCAAAGACTGTTATCAACTCAAACCTTCTGCTGTTGCGAAAATCGCGTTGGATCGAATCCCAATCCAGACACAATGTCTCAATAGGAAAGGCCTTGCATACCTCTTCCATCTCTGAGGCAGAGCGGCTTCGCAACATCTCATAAAGTTCATCTGTCCCCTCGCTCTGGTCGAAGTACTCAAGCAAATTTGATGGCATGTTTTTCACTTTTTTACCTCCTTTCCTTTACCCAATGGCAGGGCTAGCATCCAAACAGGCGAACTCAGAGTTCACCAAAATCTGCTCTGGCTTGTCACATTGTACCCGGCATTCCTAGCTCCACTCACCACCCTTTTGCCACACCTGAGCTAGTTCTTTAGCCAGGAGATGATGCTCAGGCATCTCTAAATTCGGGTCTGTTTCAAAGAGCCTTATCGCTTCACTGCGAGCCAGCTCCAGCAGAGCCACATCGGAGAGCTTAGCCATGCGCAGGTCAGGAAGTCCGCTCTGCCTGGTGCCAAAGAATTCCCCCGGACCCCGCAGCCTTAAGTCCTCCTCAGCCAATTGAAAGCCATCCTGAATCTTCTCTATTAAATCCAAGCGCTCCCTGCTTATCTCTGAAGGGTTCTCGGCTAACAGCATGCAGTAACTCTGCTCCTGCCCTCTTCCTACCCGACCACGAAACTGGTGCAGTTGCGATAGGCCAAAACGGTCGGCGCTCTCCACCAGCATCACAGTAGCATTGGGCACATCTATGCCCACCTCTACTACCGGGGTTGACACCAGGACGTCCAGCTCGCCAGAGCGGAAGCGATGCATTACCTCATCCTTTTCTACAGCCGGCATGCGTCCGTGAATCAAGCCTAACCTCAGCTCAGGGAAGACATCCCGGGACAAGCGCTGATATTCAGCCACCGCCGCCTTAGCCTCAATAGCCTCTGATTCCTCAACCAGGGGACAGATAATAAATGCTTGACGACCTTCAGCCGCCTGACGGCGCAGAAACCTGTATGCGCTATCCCTCTGCGCCGGCTTAAGCCATTTCGTCTTTATCACCTGTCTGCCTGGGGGGAGTTCATCTATGACCGAGAGGTCAAGGTCGCCATACAGGGTTAAGGCTAAGGTTCGGGGGATTGGCGTAGCCGTCATTACCAGCACATGGGGGTTAAACCCCTTCTGCCGTAATGCAGAACGCTGGGCGACCCCAAATCGGTGCTGCTCATCGACCACAGCTAAACTCAATCGGTGGAACTCCACCTCCTTCTGAATAAGGGCATGAGTTCCGATAACAATATCTATATCTCCGCCGGTGATAAGGTGCTGGATTTCCTGCTTCCTAGCCTGGTTTATGTCACCAATAAGCAGCGCCACAGTAAGCGGATGAGATAAAATCCCAGAGTAACTGCGCAGGTTGTCTTCCGCAGCCACTTGATGCCCCACTCTGGATAGGAGTTGACAAACATTAGCGAAATGCTGCTCCGCCAGAATTTCAGTAGGCGCCATGAATGCCCCCTGATAGCCATTGGCAGCGGCAACAAGCAAGGCTGCCGTAGCTACTACAGTCTTGCCACTGCCCACCTCTCCCTGCAACAGCCGGGACATCGGTCTTGGTTTCTCTAAATCGGCTAATAGCTCCTCGAGCACTCTGTGTTGAGCGGCAGTCAGCTCAAAGGGTAGGGATTTCGTAAAGACATCCAGCACCGGTGTCTTGGCACTAAAGGGATTGCCCGGCTGGCTCTCCTGCCAGTCGTGCTTTCTGCCCAGCACTCCCAATTGAAGGATAAAAAGTTCGTCAAAAGCCAGACGAAGTCTTGCCCCGTCCTTGGCTGCTTCGTCCTCTGGATAGTGAGCCTGACTTATCGCCTGAGGCAGCTCAACCAAATTACACCGCTGCCTCAACTCCGAGGGCAAAAAGTCCTCCGCCTGCCATGCCCACTGGTCCACAACCTGTTTCATCAGTTTCCTTACCTGCCGAGGGCGCAATCCTTGAGTAAGAGGATAGAGAGGAACCAGGCGCCCGGTATGAATCAACTCTCTATCCTCCACTAGCTCCCACTCCGGGGACTCAAACACGTGCCGCCCACCAAACAAGCCTACCCTGCCACTGAGAACTATTCGGGTATTAGTTGGCAGCTTCTTCGCCAGGTAGGGATTATTAAACCACACCACCCTGACATTGCCCGTCTCATCGCCGACAATAGCCTCGGTGCCCCGCCTGCCACCGAGCATAGTCACCTGAGCCTGCCACACATTAGCAATAATGGTCTGCTCCTCCCCCTCGGCGAGCTGAGAGATATATTTCCTTTGGCTGTAGTCGAGGTGACGGTGGGGGAAGAAATAGAGCAAGTCCCGAATCGTTTTCACACCCAAACGGTTGAACTTGGCAGCCAGACTGGTGCTAACCCCTCTAAGCGTAGTGATGGAGGAATCGATAGATTGCCCCCCTACCCCCAAAGACCGCCTGCCGGCTACCGGGGGCGATGGCACAATGCTTTCCTTTGGCAGCTCGACCTCGCCCTTTTCTGCTTCCATATGCTCCGCTGCAGACAAAAAAGCGAGCACCTCATTTAACCACTGTTTGCGCTGCTGCTCGGTCAAGGAGGCATAGTCGGAATCGACCAGGCGAAGTCTATGAAAGTGGCTCAAAAGCTGGGGGTTAGTTATCGATTCTATGACTTGACCTGCCCAGCGGCGAAGGAATTTATCCAAACCACCGATTACGGCTGAATCTATATAACCCTTTTCACACTCAAGCTCAAGAATCTTCCGCAGAGGCTCAACATTTATTGACACGGCTTCATCTCCATTCGCCTAGGCGAATAGCCGCGGGCAAGAAAACCTCAACTTTGGCATATGTAAGGAGGGTAAGGAAATTCGCTTTCTGGAGGGCTCGCCTTCGCCGGCATCCTGCCCGATACCGCTCACCTTCTCCCTCAAGGCTACAATCAAACTCCCCGGACCAGTATGGACGCCTAGCGCCGGCCCCAGTCTTACTATTTGAGGCACTATATTAGGAAAGAGCGAACCTGCGTACTCGGCTAGTGTTTGAGCATCGTCAGGGGTGGTGCTATAAACTATAGCTAAATCCTCAATGTGTAAAGCTGAACTTATGAACTCACGGAGTCGGCCTATTCCTTTACTTCGGGTGCGTGCCAACTTGACTGGGCGAATCTCACCATCACGCAGAGTAATTAAAAGCTTCACGTTAAGCTTTGATTCTATTGCAGATAGAGTCTTCCCCAGACGCCCACCTTTGACTATGTATTTTACAGTATCCAGAAGTGCCAGGGCACGCAGTTGGCTAATAGTCTCATGAGCTTCGTTTACCACCCGCTGTAGACTGTATCCAGCTTCAGCAGCCTTAGCTGCAGCTATGGCAACAAGACCTTGCCACATTGTCACACCTTTAGAATCGATAACTTCAATCCGACGTCCTTTCCTTTCTGCAATCTCCTTACCTGCCAGCGCAGCATCGCAGACGGCACTGTGCCTGCTGGTGATATGAATGGAAACAATCTCGCCAGTTTCTTGTGCTACTTCCTCATATACCTTGGCGAAATCTCCTGGTGATGGGGCTGCAGTAGATGGGTGAATTGGGCTGGTCATCAGTTTATGATAGAATTCATCGCTATCTATATCAACTCCGTCACGATAGACTTCGTCACCAAAACGAAGATACACCGGTATCACAGTAATACCCAACTGTTTGGCTTCCTCTTGGGTAATGTCCGAACCGCTATCAGTTACAATCTTAACTGTCATAGAAATACTCCTTATCTATCCCCCAATACAGATACCAGCAGGAGACCGGGACCGGTATGGGTGCCGATTACCGGAGTTGTCCTCGAACGGTAGATACGCTCCTTAGCAAACTTAGAGCTGAGCCGCTCAACCAGCATCTCAGCCTCATCAGGACAGGCAGCATCCTCTACCGCCATCTCCTCAATATAGGAATAGCCGGTAGCAAAGTTATATAGATAATCTATCGCCTTAGCTCGAGAGCGCGTTCTGCCAGCAGGCTCAACCACGCCATCCTTTATGGTTATAATGGGATTTATCTTTAGCACTGACCCCAGCAAAGCCTGCGCCCTGCCGATACGCCCACCTCTCCTGAGATAATCCAGGGTATCAAAAGCAGCATGAAACTCTACCCGAGGAATAGTCTTTCGGGTTAGAGCTATCGCCTCATCCAGGCTAGCCCCAGCGTTTGCTGCCTTAGCCGCAGTCATAACTACGAATCCCTCCGCCATAACCGCCCATTGCGAATCAACTACCTCTACCCGGCATTTCCGCTTCATCAGCCCTATACTTTGTAACGCCACCTCATAGGTAGCACTAAGCTTAGAGCTAACAATAATAGCCAGGACTCCATCCGCCTCCTCAGCCAGCTTATCATATGCCTCAGCAAAGGATGCAGGCGTTGGCACTGAAGTAACCGGCAGGGTTTTGCTGCGCTGTAGCTTATCGTAGAACTGCTCAGCGGTGAGGTCAATGCCGTCCCGGTAGACCTCAGTGCCAAAGCGAACATTTAGTGGAATTACGGTAATTCCCAGCTCCTCAACCACCTGAGGTGGCAAATCAGCGACGCTATCGGTAACAATCTTAACTGTCATAGCTACTCCCTGTCCCCAAGCACAGCTACCCCCAGAACCCGGGGACCAACATGCGCTCCTATTACTGGGCTCACCTTTGACCGGTAGATACGCTCTTTAGGAAATTTAGCGCTGAGCCGCTCAATTAGCATCTCGGCTTCATCAGGGGTGGTGGCATGCTCAACTGCTATCTCGTCAATGTGGGAAAAGCTGGTAGCAAAGTTATATAAGTAGTCAAGCGCCTTAGCCCGAGAGTGCTCCCTGGCAAAGGGGAAAACCTCGCCATCCTTTATGCCAAGAATAGGGGTCACCTTAAGCTTCGACCCCAGAAAGGCACGTGCCTTGCCAATGCGCCCACCCTCTTCGAGATATTCCATGGTGTCAAAAGCCATACGAACATCCGCCCGGGGGATATTCTTACGAGCTAGAGCCACCACCTCATCAAGGCTAGCCCCAGCGTTAGCTGCCTTGGCAGCAGCGATAACTATCAATCCCTGTGCCATAACCGCCCATAGCGAATCAACTACCTCTACCCGGCATTTCCGTTTCATCAGCTCGACAGCTTGCAACGTGGCCTCATAGCTGGCGCTGAGCTTGTGAGAATTAGTGATGACAGCAATTTCATCCGTCTCTTCAGCTAGCCTATCATAAATCTGAACGAACACGCTAAGGGTTGGGATTGTCGTCGTGGGTAAAATTTTGCTGTGTATTAGCTTATGGTAGAACTGGTCGGTAGTCAGGTCAATGCCATCGCGATAACTCTTGGTGCCAAAGAGAACAGTTATCGGGATTACGGTAATTCCCAGCTCTTCAGCTACCTCGGAGGGTATGTCACCTAGACTATCGGTGACAATTTTGACTGTCATAATAGAACCCTCCCATTTACTCCACAGAAACAATATAGTTATAGTGAGGCTGACCGCCTTGAACTACCTCAACCTGAAGTTGGGGGTGTTGTTGACGGATAGTGGTGCCGACCTGCTCTGCCTCAGCCGGTTGGGTATCAGCCCCGTGGTAGACGGTAATCACCTCAGCCTCATCCAGATTCATCCTGGCCAGCACCTCATTAAGAACAGCATCTGTCCTATCACCCACGGCTACCAGGTCTCCATCCAGAAAGCCGATTGCCTGTTTCTTCTTGATGTCCAATCCACCCAGCCGGGTTGAGCGTATAGCCCGGGTAACTTCAATAGACTTTACTGCTGATTTCGCCCTGTTCATATTCTGAGTGTTTGTTTCCATGTCAGCCTCATAATCAAAGGCTAAAAGGGCAGCTACACCCTGTGGAATTGTTTTGGTGGGCACCACCTCAATTGTTTTGGTGGTCAAAGACTGGACTTGATTGGCGGTGAGCACTATATTTTTGTTATTAGGCAAAATAACAACCTTTTCCGAAACTACTAAGTCCACAGCCTGGAGCAAATCCTTGGTGCTGGGATTCATTGTCTGCCCACCGGGCACAATAGCTGTTACTCCCAAACTGGTAAAAACATTACATAGACCATCCCCAGCAACCACAGCCACGATGGCGGTATCCACCTCCGGCATCCGCTCCTTCTGCATCTCCAGGAAATCCCGGTACTGCTCATCCATATTGCGTATGTTAATCTGGTGCAAAGTGCCCAGGGGAATAACGTAGCTCATAACATCACCAGGGTCTAGGGTATGAATATGAACCCTGATTGCTGAGTCATCACCAACTACAATCACAGATTGCCCTCTCTTTTCCAGCCTCTTCCTAAGCTTATCCGGGTTAAGTTCCTGCCCCTTAATCACAAAATTAGTGCAATACCCGTAGGGCACCTCCTCCGCACCCACCATTTGTGGCACCTTAGCAGTGAGTGGTATGCTACTGGCGATCATCCAGGGCCTGCGTAGCTTCAACTGCTCTACCTCGCCTTTAAGGTAGTGGAGAGCACCCTCCAGGATGGTATATAAACCTTGCCCCCCAGCATCCACCACACCCGCTTCCATCAATACCGGCAGAAGGCTGGGTGTATTAGCCACTGACTCCTTGGCAGCACTGACTGTAGCTTCCACAACCGACACCACATCATCGCTAACATCAGCGGCATGTGCCTGGGCAGCCGATGCAGCCTCTCTAATTACGGTAAGGATAGTCCCTTCTACGGGATTGCTTAACCCTTTATAAGCCACCGTTGATGCCTGTGATAAGGCATCAGCCAGCTCACTGCCAGTAAACGATTCCTTCTCCGCCAAACCCTGTGACAAACCCCTCCAAATCTGGGACAGGATTACCCCGCTATTACCCCGAGCCCCTATCAGTGCTCCCCTAGCCATAGCTTGAGCTACGGCTGAAGCACTATCATCAGGAGCCTGATAGGCTTCCTCCATAGTGGAACGCATGGTAAGCAGCATGTTAGTCCCTGTATCCCCATCAGGCACAGGGAAGACATTCAGGGCATCAATATCTGCGGCGCTCTTCTCCAACCAGGCAGTAGCGGCAGAAAACATTTCCTTTAAATCTTGCCCAGTGATAGAATTAGCTTGCCCCATCTTATCCAATCCTTGCCAGAATCGCCTGGCTATGTTAGTATTATAAACGAAATTTTACAGTAAATTTGTCCGATAGTCAAAGGAGAGGAAATATTGAAATGCGATTTATGTGGCAAATCGCCACAATTCGGTCACAATATAAGTCACTCTAAGCGTCATACCAAGCGTCGCTGGGTGCCTAATATTCATCCGGTTACTATCGTTATAGATGGTGAGCCCAAACGGCTCAACCTGTGCACTAGATGCCTGCGCAGTCAGCATAAAGTGGCTAAAATAGGCTAGCCCGGAGCTTCCCCAGGGCTTCGTTTACCGTTTGTCCCGAACCAAACACTGCTGCCCCAGCTACTAGCACCCTAGCCCCCGCCTTCACCACCTTAGGAGCAACCCCGGCATTGATGCCACCGTCCACCTCCAGCTCAGCAGCTAAACCTTTTTCATCCAGTTCAGCACGCAGACGGGCTATCTTATCTAGCATAGCCTCAATAAAGGTCTGCCCGCCAAAGCCGGGCTCGACTGTCATCACCAAGACCAAATCCAGGGAGGAAAGAACCTCCCCGAGCGTGTCTATAGGTGTGCCCGGGTTGAGGGCAACCCCTGCCTTAACCCCCAATTCCTTAATTGCTTTCACCACTCGGCGAATATGGGGACAGGCCTCTATATGAACGGTAATAATGTCAGCCCCGGCATCAGCAAATTGACCGATTTGATGCTCCGGTGCCTCAATCATAAGATGGACATCCAGAGGGAGGTTTGCCCAATGACGAATGGCAGCTACCACTGGAGCACCAATGGTTATTGGGGGCACAAAATGCCCATCCATAACATCTACATGAATGTAGTCGGCACCAGCCTTGGTGGCTTCAGCTACCTGCTCACCAAGGCGAGCGAAATCGGCAGAGAGGATAGACGGGGCAAGTTTAACTTTAGGGCTACTTCCCACGTTTGGAATCTCCGATTGTTTTCTTAGCCGCAGCTAACGCCCGCTCCACCTGCTTGGGGGCAGTACCACCAATAATATCCCTGGCGGCAATAGATGATTCCACAGTAACGGAGTAAACATCCTCCTCAAATAGGGGAGAAAAACCCTTATATTCAGCGAGGCTGAGTTCACCGAAGGGTTTATCCTTTTCCATAGCGTAGCTTACCAACCTGGCCACTAGAGCATGAGCGGTGCGGAAGGCTTCCCCCTTCTTGACCAGGTAGTCAGCTAGGTCAGTGGCTAGAATGTAGCCACGCTCCACCGCCCGCCGGGTATTTTCTGGCTTAACCCGCAGGGTCTTGACCATTCCAGCGAATACCTCCAGGGTGGATAGCAGGGTATCTACAGTATCAAAGAAACCCTCTTTATCCTCCTGCGTATCTTTATTATAGGACAGGGGGAGAGCCTTCATAGTGGTCAGCAGAGCCATGAGTCTGCCATAGACCCTTCCCGTCTTACCACGAGCCAGCTCGGCAACATCAGGGTTCTTCTTTTGGGGCATAATGCTTGAGCCGGTGGCATAAGCCTCATCAAGCTCAATAAAATTGAACTCGGCTGAAGACCATAAAATAATCTCCTCTGCCAGTCTTGAGAGGTGCATCATACACAGGCTAGCCACCGCTTCATACTCCAGCACGAAATCTCTATCCGAGACAGCATCCATACTGTTCTGGCTGAGCTGGCTGAAACCCAGCTCGCGAGCGAGGAACTCCCTATCAATATTTTTGTATGCAACGCCAGCCAGAGCGCCACTGCCTAAGGGCATGACATCGGTACGCTTGAGACAGTCGCTGAATCGGTCGACATCACGCTGGAGCATCTCAAAATAGGCTAGAAGGTGATGAGCCAGCAAAACCGGCTGTGCCGGCTGCAAATGGGTGTATCCGGGAATAATTACATCCTTATTGGCTTCAGCCAGGCTGATGAGAGCCTGCTGAAGTTCTCTCAGCTTGACCAAAGTGCCTGAGATTGCCTCCTTGGCAAAAAGGCGCAAGTCCAGAGCCACCTGGTCATTCCTGGAGCGGGCGGTGTGGAGCTTGCCCCCCACCTCACCCACCTTCTCCAGCAAGCGAGCTTCAATATTCATATGGATATCTTCCAATTCAGGCTCGAACTGAAACTTGCCCTGCTCTATCTCCTCCCTGATAGAAGTCAGCCCACTGATAATAATCTCTGCCTCTTTATCTGAGATTATACCCTGCTTTGCCAGCATCCTGGCGTGGGCAATACTGCCGGCAATGTCATAAGGATATAGACGCCAGTCAAAGGGGATAGAAGCTGTGTATTGGGTTACCGATTTATCAGCCTTTTTACGAAAGCGACCCCGAATGTGGCTCATTTACTTTCTTCCTTTGTCCTCCTCCAAATTACTAATACCCTGCACCTGCGCCTGGGTTTTGACCGGCAGACCCCAGATGTGAATAAAGCCGGGGGAGGCACTCTGGTCAAACTCATCGCCCTTGTCATAGGTAGCCAGACCATAGCTATATAGTGATTTTGGTGATTTTCGCCCCACCACAGTGCAACCTCCCTTGAATAGCTTGAGACGCACTGTTCCAGTAACATAGCGCTGTGAGCTCTTAACATAGGCAGCCAAATCTTGATGTAGTGAGCTAAACCATAGACCGTTATAGATAAGGTCGGCATACTCCACCGCCACCTTTTGCTTAAAACGCAACTGCGCCTTGGATGAGGTCATAGCCTCCAGAGCCTGGTGCGCCTGTAGCAATACTGTAGCTGCCGGCGCTTCATAAATCTCCCTTGATTTTATCCCCACCAGCCTGTTCTCTAAATGGTCAATCCTGCCTACCCCGTGCTCGCCAGCCAATTGGTTCAGCCGCTGGATTAAGCCGACGCCATCCATCTTCTGCCCATCAATAGCGATGGGGATGCCCTGTTCAAAGCCAATTTCCACATAGCCTGGCTTATTGGGGGCATCACCGGGTGACCTTGTCCAGGTGAAGACATCGGCAGGTGGCTCAACCCAGGGGTCTTCAAGAACCCCACACTCAATACTCCTCCCCCACAGGTTCTCATCGATGGAGTAGGGGCTTTTTACCGTAACCGGCACCGGAATACCGTAGCGCTGAGCATATTTGATGGTCTCCTCCCGGGTCATTCCCCATTCCCGAGCCGGGGCGATAATCTTGAGGCTGGGTGCCAGGGCATTGATGCTCACATCAAACCTGACCTGGTCATTCCCCTTGCCGGTGCAGCCATGAGCTACTGCTGAAGCCCCCTCCTCCAGGGCGGTATCCACCAGCAACTTAGCCATCAGCGGACGAGCCAGAGCCGTAGCCAGGGGATATTGTCCCTCATAGAGAGCGTCCGCCTGTAGCGCGGGGAAGATAAAATATTTGACCAATAACTCCTTGGCATCTTTTACTAACGCCTTCACTGCGCCGATATCAAGCGCCTTCTGACGAACAGCGGAAAAATCTCGCTCATTGCCCACATCAACATTAAGGGCAATAACATCCAGGTTATACCTCTCTTTGAGCCACCTGATAGCTACTGATGTATCTAACCCGCCACTGTAAGCCAGTACTACTTTATCACGCTTAATTGGAACTATCATAACATCACCTCAGTTTGCTATATACAGCAAGAAGGGTACTATGTCCTCCCATATAAACTAGCTTATACCTATTCAGGTACTTACTGCAAAGCTTGACACTAACTAGACTGTTTATCAACCTCACCCCTCGAAGAGTCTTCGACCTGTATCCCCCTCTCCTTCGAAGGAGAGGGGGAAGGATAGGTTTTGAAGGGGCTTTGCCCCTTCAATCTTCCCCCTAAACGACCCCCAAACTAATAACTTATCGCTATTCAATTCCAAAATTTTGTCTTAAAAAGTTTGTAATTTGAGAACAAACCTCAGGATATTGCCACCAGTAGTCATGTCCCGGTGCTGCTATATAGTGGGGAGTGGTGCCAAAATCATCCTCTGGCTCCAATAAACCGAACCACTTTTTAAAGTAGCCCAAAATGATATCAAGATAACCTCCCTGGCAAAAGGAATCAGTGGTTATTCCGTTACCAGTCATCACCAGTGTCCTCTCCGACATGACAGTCTGGTGCCAGAAAGGAGGACCTGTCTGAATGCTATAAACCCGTGGATTATCCTCAAGAATTTCCATTGCGCCATCAGTGATAACAGCGCCAGTACTCTCACCAGCCAGGATAACCTTAAGGTCAGGAATATGAGTGGTGAGAAACTCCGCTCTACAGGCTAAATCCTCAGCCTTTGATTGGTAGCCAGTGAGCATTTCCCCAACCTCATCAAGGCATCCCTGAAAACTGTCAGCCGCCCGCAGATAGTTTAACTTCAATGAGGTATAACTTAAGCTTTCCAGCTCAGATTCAATGCCGTCAAAAATACTCCACCAACCCGGTGAATCCTCCACCAAATTCCACCCCCAACCGCCGGGGTTAAAGACTATAACAAAATCCTTATCCTCAGCCTCCAGATATATTGCCAATAGCTGATTTACAAAATCATCACGCTTCTCTTGGCAATCTCCGAATAGCTCCGTAGCTAACCCAGTGGCATCATCTATCACCAATTGCGGCACAGCCGAAAAGTCAGCAAGCGAGGGGGGAAGACCTTCAGCACCAATCTCACAGGTTACCCCAGACTCTGAATATGAGGCAACCAGCACCACCATACCAAGCAAGAGGACTAAGCCTAAGGCTATTACTATTCCAAGCCTGCGAATCTTGCTCACCATTAAAACCTCTTACTATTTTGTCTTTAGCTGATAACGCTGGATAGTGCGCTGTCTAAAATGCCCAACGCCTCATCAACCTCCTCAGTCCCGATAACAAGGGGAGGCATAAAGCGCAAGGCATTGGGCTTCAATCGGTTAACCAATAAGCCCCGAGCAAGGCAAGCCATTACTAATGACTGGGCTATATCACTGCCAAACTCCATAGCCACCAACAACCCGCGCCCCCGAACATCAGTGATAAGCTGGAATTTCTGTCTCAAGCTTTCCAGTCCCTGGATAAGATACTGTCCCACCGTCTTTGTCTTCCCAACTATATCATTATCAATAATAAATTTTACTGTAGCATAGCCAGCAGCACAGGCTAACGGATTACCACCAAAGGTAGAGCCGTGCTCCCCGGGAGCGAACACTGCCACCCTCTCCTTAGCCAGAATAGCCCCAATTGGCACGCCACTGCCCAGACCCTTAGCCAGTGTCATTATATCAGGTTCAACGCCATATTGCTCGTAGGCAAAGAGCGTCCCGGTCCGACCTATGCCAGTTTGAATTTCATCCAGAATGAGCAAAATACCCTTTTGCTCACACCAAGCCCGTATGGCGGTCAAATAACTATCATCAGGCAGGTTGACCCCACCCTCCCCCTGCATCGGTTCCACCATCACGGCACAGGTTTGCTCGGTAGTGGCTGACTTTATGGCTTCGATATTATTATACTCCACATTGACAAAGCCGGTGGGCAGAGGAGGATATGGCTGTTGGAATTTAGCCTGGCCGGTAGCCGCCAACATAGCTAAAGTGCGACCGTGAAAGGAACCCGAGGTGGTAATAACCTCATAGGCTCCGCTTAAGTTAAGCTGCCCATAACGGCGGGCTAGCTTTACTGCCCCTTCATTAGCCTCAGCGCCGCTATTGCAAAAAAAGACCTTGTCCAGACAGCTATTCTGAACTAGAAGCTCCGCCAAGCGAATCTGAGGAATAGTATAGAACTGGTTGGACGTCTGAATGAGTATATGCACCTGCTCGGTCACCGCCTCGGCGACCACCGGATGGCAGTGCCCCAAACTATTGACTGCCCAGCCACTAACAAAGTCAAGGTATTCCCGCCCATCTTCATCCCACACCCGTGCCCCCTGTCCCCTAACTATGGTTAGGGGTACACGCTCGAAAGTTTGCATAAAGTATTGGTGCTCAAGTTCCTGCCAGAGACTCATTTTCGCTCTCCGAATAGCACTCTTAAAGCCTTAGACCTAATTATTTCAGCATCTTTGGTGAGATTATTTATCAACCCTATCCCCTTTATCCCCTTCCCCTTAACAAGGGGAAGGGGAAGATTTGTTTTTGAGAGGGACTTCGTCCCTCTAAGACTCCCTATAATGTATTTAGAGGCTTCGCCCCTCTTAGACTCCCTATATTTCATTCCCCTCCTTAAGGGCGGGGGCAAAGCCTCCCTTACTTCCCCTTCCTCTTAAGGGCGGTGGGCGGGAAAAGATATAAAAGGGTTGGGGGGATTCGCCCCTCTTGGACCCTCCTTAATATACTACTTCTGTATGGTGGTGCCACTACCACCTACCTCAATCTCCTTGAGCAAGGCGTGAGGCTGCCGACCATCTACGATATGAGCAGTTGAAGTGCCCGATAAAGCTCTCAGGCAGGCTTTAATCTTGGGAATCATCCCCCCTGAAGCCACCCCTGAAGCCACCAGAGCCTCAGCTTCATCAGGTGATAGACGAGGCAGCAAATTGCCTGATTGGTCACAGATACCAACCACGTCGGTCAAAAAGATAAGCCTCTCAGCACCAATGGCGGCAGCAATTTCACCAGCTACAGCATCAGCATTGATGTTAAGCACCTGCGGCGCTTTATCTGGCTTATCAGTAGCATGAAGACTGACCGGAGCAATTACCGGGATATAGCCAGACTTTAGTAGTGCCTCCAGGGGAGCGGGATTTATCTTCACCACCGTGCCAATATAGCCCAGCTCTTGGTCCTTAATCCTGCCTTGAATGAAAGCCCCGTCCACGCCGCTAATACCTACCGCATTTCCACCCAGGCTATTGATAGCGGCTACAATCTCCTTATTTACCAGCCCAGCCAGCACTGAAATCACCACCTCAAGCGTCGCTTCATCGGTTACCCGCTCGCCGTGGACAAATTGGCTGGAAATCCCTTGCTTTTCCAGCCAATCGGTTATCAGTTTACCACCTCCATGGACTACAACCAATGATTTGCCCTGCTGCTGAAGCTCGACTATGTCCTCAATAGTGGTATCATGACTACCCAAGGTGGCACCACCGAGCTTAACCACGATAATGTAATTATTTATTAACCTCACCCCCTTAAAGCACCCAGAAAAATCTTCGATTTTCCTGGGAACCCACTTAATCCCCCTCTCCTTCAAAGGAGAGGGGGAATATAGGTTCGGAAGGGGCTTTGCCCCTTCCTTCTTTCCCTAATAAACAACAATCAGGTCATGTAGCTACTGTTAATAGTTACATATTCTTCAGACAGGTCGCAACCCCAGGCAGTGGCGCTGCCAGAGCCCAGGTTAAGGTTCAAGCTTATAGACACTTCCCTTCCCTTTAATAGCTGGATTATGTTTCGCTTACTAAAGGGCAAGGGCGCGCCCGCCTTTACCACCGAGATATCACCGATATAAAGGTCAGTCTTTGATTCCACCACCTCCACCCCGCTCCGCCCCACCGCTGCCATAACCCGCCCCCAGTTAGGGTCGGCGCCATGAATCGCTGCTTTCACCAGGGGCGAGCTTACCACCGCTCTAGCCGCTGACCTCGCCTCAGCAAGACCGGGGGCACCATCCACAGTTACCTCTATAAGCTTAGTTGCCCCCTCACCATCGCGAGCAATGCACTTAGCCAGATAGATACAAACCTGCTCAAGACCTTGCTGAAAGGCGTCAGCCGGGACACTCCCCCCCAGCCCGTTAGCCATTATAAGCACCATGTCATTGGGACTGGTGTCGCCGTCAATAGAAATCATATTAAAGGAGATGTCCACCGCCTTCTTCAGAGCCGACTGGAGAAAATCCACCTCTACGGCAGCATCGGTGGTGAGGAAGCAAAGCAAGGTTGCCAAGTCAGGGTGAATCATCCCCGAGCCTTTGGCTACCCCGCCAATGGCGAACCCGTTGCCATCTTTCTTGACCGCCACCGCCATTTCCTTAGCAAAGGTATCAGTGGTCATTATCGCCTTTGCCAGCTTATGACCACCGTCTCTGGAAAGGATTATCTGCTCTATGCCAGCCCTTATGCGCTTCATCGGTAGCGGCAGACCAATGACCCCGGTGCTGGCAACCAGGACATCCTCAGGCGATATTCCAATGCCCTCGGCGGTTAGCTTTGCCATCTCAGCGGCATGGACAAGACCCTTTTCACCAGTGCAGGCATTGGCGCAGCCGCTATTCGCCACCACTGCCAGGGCTCTTCCCTGTTGTAGCCTTTGCTGGCACAAAACCACCGGGGCTGCCTTAATCCGATTGGTGGTAAATAGAGCGGTAGCCACACAGGGCGCCTCAGAAAAGAGAATGCCAAGGTCTGGTTTATCTTTGGCTTTTTTATTGAGCCCGGCGCAGGTAGCACCGGCAAAAAACCCCTCGGGCGAAGTGATGCTGCCTTCAGGAATAAGCTCAATCTGGGCTTCCACTATAAATAAACTATATCATATCTAGCCTCTCTATGACAATGAGACTATCTATCAACCTCACCCCCTTAGGTTTTTGTTGGTAACCCTATCCCCCTTTATCCCCCTTCCCCTTGATAAGGGGAAGGGGGAAGTTAATTAAAAAGAGGGGCGAAGCCCCTCTAAAACTCCCCTTAATTATTGCTCCAGAGTAAGGAGAGGGGAAGGTTGTTTTTTTGAAGGGGCTCCGCCCCTTCATACTGCCCCTGATAAACGATCTATATGGTAAGGGCTAGCAGTTAATGATAGAATGTTTGAAGCGTGTTGATAAGGAGGCTTAAAGCAGAAATGGAATTGAAGACGGTATATTTTGAAAACCCGGGCGGAGAGAATACTGAGGAGGTGCTCCGCATCGCCAAACAGCGGGCGGAGGAACTGGGTATCAAAACTATATTGGTAGCATCCACCAGAGGCGATACCGCAGTAAGAGCTACAGAAGTGTTCAACAAGTCAAGGGTCATCGTGGTCAGCCATGTTACCGGCATGCGTGAACCCGATACCCATGAATTCACCGAGGAGAATAGGAAGATAGTTGAGGGTAAAGGGGGCACCATACTTACTGCTACCCACGCCTTTGGTGGGCTGAGTCGAGCTATGCGCAAGAAATACAATATGTATGTTCTGGGGGAGGTAATCGCCGATACCCTGCGCATTTTTGGTCAGGGAATGAAGGTAGTTTGTGAGATAGCAATGATGGTTGCCGACAGTGGACTGGTGCGCACCGATGAGGATGTTATTGCTATCGCTGGCAGCAGCCGGGGCGCCGATACTGCCGTAGTCATGAAGCCAGTCAACACCCACGACTTCTTTGACCTCAAAATTAGAGAGATTCTGTGCAAACCCCATTTCTAATATTTTTTGATATGGTGAACCTCACCCCCTTAAGTTTTTGTTGGTAACCCTATCCCCCTTTATCCCCCTTCATCACCTACCTTGCAATCTGGAGCTAGCACAGGTAAAATCAATCTCGGATTATGAAAATCATACGCTTTGCCATTGACAATAAGGTCAAATATGGCATTTTAGAAGGCGAATCTATTCAGGCTATTGAGGACAAGCCTTTCCGCTACATCAAACCTTCTGACCACTACTACCAGCTAAGCGAGGTTAAACTCCTCTCCCCATGCACCCCCTCCAAAATAGTGGCTCTGGGGCTTAATTACCACAGCCACGCCAAAGAAATCAATGCCCCCCTCCCCAATGCCCCCCTGATTTTCCTCAAACCATCAACTGCGGTAATAGGACCGGAGGAAACTATTAGCTACCCCTCTAGCTCACATAGAGTTGACTACGAGGGTGAGCTGGGGATAGTGATAAAGAAACCAGTGTGGCTGGTATCAGAAGAGGACGCACTGGACTATGTCCTGGGCTACACCTGCTTCAATGACGTTACCGCCCGCGACCTGCAGTACCACGATAAGCAGTGGACTCGAGCCAAGGGTTTTGATACCTTTGCCGCCGTGGGACCCTGTATTGAGACTGAACTCGACCCGGGAAACGTTGTTTTAGAGACATACCTGAATGGGGAACTCAAGCAGCAAGTCAACACCAGCGACCTTATCTATTCCGTGCCAGAGCTGATAAACTTTATCTCCCACGTGATGACCCTGCTGCCGGGGGATATTATCGCTACCGGAACGCCCAGCGGCATTGGACCGATGTATCCCGGCGATACAGTAGAGATAAAGATAGACAGCATCGGCACGCTGAGAAATCATGTAGTCAAAAAGGAATAGAGAATAATCCTTGAACCTCACCCCCTTAATCCCCCTCTCCTTGGGAAGGAGAGGGGGAGGTTTGTTTTTTGAAGGGGCAGAGCGCCTTTGAGCCCTGTGGGGACAGAGGAATGATAGCAGGGGTTTAAGGACAAAGCCTCAATGGGCGGGTGGGTGGGAAAAAAGAGAAATTTTAAAAATGGGGGGAAGGGGCTAGTGCCCTTTTAGTCGGCCTACAATTACCAGATATTCAGGTGTCTGGTAATTAGCAAATAGCCTTATTCGTGCGCCTACTTCGCTCTTCTTTATAAGAAGATCTATCCTATGTAAGAATCGTTCTCTTGGAAGCAGGTCTGGGGATTTATGGGGGTCTTCGCATCCAACCCATTGACCAACATCATCTTTCTTGCCCAGAATACATGGAAGCACATAATCTTCTTCAGTCATGTCAAGACCATACTGAAATACAGTCATTCCATACGCGATTTTGGCAAGAACACGCGCAAAACTTGTGCGTAGGTTTGCAGTAAAAGATAGACCTTCAATATTGTATTTGGTCTTGAGTTCCCCCAAGCCACTTCCATGTAAACTCATCCCTGTCACTGATATACCCTTGCCCTGCGGATTTTTACTAATATAGCCTGGTTTCTCAAGCTGTGGCATCATAAATAAGGTTGGGCAATCAGAGGCAGGAACTTCCAAGACTTTCTCTTTCCCGCCTATCTCGACCCTAAAAGCAAAGGTTGTTGGCCTATTTTTAGGGTGATAAGTTGGTAAGCCCAACTTCGTACGCACTAGGATAAAGAATTCCCTCACTACATCTCGCTCAAAGCCCTGAGTAATCTTGGTGCACTCTCCACAACTTGCACTAAGTAATTGCCAAGGACCAGCAAGACCATGCGGCACAATATGTTCATCGGTCAAGTTATCAACAGACCCGCAGTATATGCATTTACCTATGTATTTTGACACTGGAGCAGCGCTATTCATTACTTCTCCTCTCTCGCCTCAAAGAGTCTTCGACTTCTTTTGCAGTTCGTGGAGCTTGGTGATGGCTTCCAGCGGAGTCAGGGAGTCAATGTCCAGCTTCTCCAGCTCCTCCATAAGAGGTGACTTCTGCCCCAAGAGGGGCAACTGCTGGGGCACCGCCGCCTTGCGCCGGCGCCGACCTTTGAATGAGCGCGTAGATAACGCTTTTTGGCTATCCCCTTCTAGCTCCTCTAGAACCTCCTGGGCACGGTGCACCACCGATTTGGGTAGCCCGGCTAGCTTGGCGACATGGATGCCGTAGCTCTTGTCAACGCCACCGGGCACAATCTTGTAGAGAAAGGTAACCTCCCCACCCTCCTCACTTACCGCTATATTGAAGTTCTTCACCCGGGGCAGGAAGCTGGCTAGCTCCACCAGCTCGTGGTAATGGGTGGCAAACAGGGTCTTGGCTCCCAGCTTGGGATAAGAATGGATATACTCGGCGACGGCTCGGGCAATGGAAAGTCCATCATAGGTGCTGGTGCCCCGCCCAATCTCATCTAAAATAATCAGGGAGCTGGGGGTGGCATTATTCAGGATATTGGCAGTCTCCACCATCTCCACCATAAAGGTGGACTGACCCGCCGGCAGGTCTTCCCTGGCGCCAATTCGAGTAAAGATGCGGTCGACCAGTCCGATGGTGGCTGATTCGGCGGGGACAAAGCTACCAATCTGAGCCAGAAGCACAATTAAGGCTACCTGCCTCAGGTAGGTCGATTTGCCCGACATATTAGGACCGGTGAGGACAATAAGCTGGGCATCGTCGTTGGATAGATAGGTATCATTGGGGACAAAGCTGCCCTCATCCAGACTCCTCTCCACTACCGGGTGGCGCCCTTGTGAAATAACGAGCTCATTATCGGTGGTCAACTTGGGGCGGACATAGCTATGGCGCACCGCTACCTCAGCCAGGCTACAGAAAACATCCATATCGGCCAAGGCATTGGCTGAAGCCGAGATGCGCTCGCCGGATGCCCCTACCTGATGACATACCTGACGAAATAGTTGAGCCTCAAGCTCGGCAATCCTATCCTGGGCATTCAAAATCAATGACTCATACTCCTTTAGCTCCGGGGTGAAGAACCGCTCGCCACCGACCAGTGTCTGCTTCCTGATATAGTCCTGGGGCACCTGAGGGAGATTAGACTTAGATACCTCAATATAATAACCAAAGACCTTATTAAAGCCCACCTTCAGCGATTTAATCCCGGTTCTCTCTCGCTCCTTGCGCTCAAGGTCAGCCAGGTATTGCTTGGCATTTCTAGATGTCTGACGAAGGCTATCCAACTCCTCAGAGAAACCCTGCCTGATCACGCCACCCTCGTCCAGACTGCCCGGCTGCTCCACTATAGCCCGGGAAATCAAATCAACCTCCTCCGGGCAGGGCTTCAGCTCCTCCTTCAGCCAGTTTATTGAGCTATCGGAGTCAAGCACCTGCCGAAGCTTTGGTATCGCCTCCAGGCTGCGGCGCAGGGCAACTAGCTCACGCGGAGCGGCAATATCACCCTTAACCCGATTAATCAATCGCTCAAGGTCAGCCACCTCCCCAAGCAGGGGAATGGTCTGATTGCGAGCCAGGGTATTCTCACAAAACCAACCAATGGCATCCTGCCTCTTATTCAGCTCGGTTATATCAAGCAGGGGCTGACCCAGCCACCGCCTCAACAATCTGCCCCCCATAGCGGTTCGGGTCAGGTCAATAATAGATAGAAGTGAGCCACCAACGGTTCCAAAGCGGCTGCTGTAGAAAAGCTCCAGGTTTCTCTGGGTTTGCACATCCAGCGCCATAAAAGAATCAGTGGAATAGGTAGTGAGCCGGGTTAATTGTCCCAGAACTCCTTTCTGCGTTTCCTGAATATAGTGAATAATAGCGCCGGCGGCTCCTACCGCCAGGGGTAGATGACCACAACCATAGCCCTCAAGGGTGGCTACGCCAAAGTGGTCGAGCATTGTTTGGTGGGCTACCTCCAGCTCAAACCAATAATCGTCAAGGCGGGTTACCGAAGCAGCCAGCCCCAAATCAGATAACTCCGAGCTTTCTGCTGTGATAATCTCCGAGGGCTTAAGTCGCTCCAGTTCAGGAACAGCCCGGTGAGATGGAACCTGGGTGGTAGCGAATTCGCTGGTGGTTATGTCAACATAGGCTATGCCTACAGCATCATCAGCCCAAACCAGGCTGACCAGATAATTATTGCTCTTGCTATCAAGGAGGCTGGGCTCAACCACAGTGCCTGGCGTTACTACCCGAATGACCTCACGCTGGACTAAGCCTTTACCGGGAGCGGGCTGGGTTATCTGCTCACAGATAGCCACCTTATAGCCACGATTGATTAGCCTAGCCAGATAGTTATCCAGGGCATGATAGGGGATGCCAGCCATAGGCACCCGATGCCCCCTGCCCATCTCCCTGGAGGTAAGGACAATCTCCAGCTCCCGAGAGGCAAGCTTGGCATCCTCGTCAAAGGTCTCATAGAAATCGCCGAGGCGGAAGAAGACAATAGCCTGGGGATACTTTCGCTTAATCCTAAGGTATTGCTGCCGGATAGGGGTTGAACCTTGCTTCATCTCAAGCCTATTCTACTAGAATTTCGGGCTAAAAAGAAGGGGGCATTTTTATAAACTTATTTAACAGCCAAGCTCCCATAGGTCTGTCTTAAAAGCCGAGCTTCTAGGGGCGGGTGGGAAGAAAAACATTGGTAAACGCCCTTTCTCTCTACCTCACCCCCTTTATCCCCCTCTCCTTCAAAGGAGAGGGGGAAGGAAATTAAAAAGAGGGACTTCGCCCCTCTTAGACACCCCTTATAAATGCCTCTAAAAGTTATAAGCGGGGAGCATTGACAGCACAACAGCTTTACCATACTATAGGCTCTAACAATCTTCTCCAAGAGGTTTAATATGGGTTCCATTGTTGAATGCCAGCATGTCACCAGAAGTTATGGGAGTTTAATCGCGGTAAACGATATCAGCCTCACCATTGAAGAGGGGGAGATATTTGGGCTGGTAGGACCAAACGGAGCGGGCAAGACAACACTCATCGAGATGATTGAAGGCTTAAGGACGCCTGATAGTGGCTCGATTAAAGCCCTAGGCTTGGACCCAACCAAGCAGGGTGATGAGCTAAAAGAGAAAATAGGGGTATTGCTCCAAGCCACCTCTATCCAGCCCGATATAAAGGTTAGAGAGGCGCTAAAGCTTTTTGCCAGCTTTTATCAGCATGCTCTTAGCAATACCGAAGAACTGCTCCACACGCTCTCCTTAGAGGATAAGGCAGACAGCCGCTTCAAGAAACTCTCCGGAGGGCTAAAACAAAGAGTGGCTATAGCTCTAGCTCTGGTGAACGACCCAGAGATACTTTTCCTGGATGAGCTGACTACCGGCTTAGACCCCCAAGCCAGAAGAAATATGTGGGACTTCGTGGAAAAGACAAGGGCAGAAGGTAAAACCATCTTCCTCACCACACACTATATGGAAGAAGCCGAGAAACTGTGCGATAGGGTGGGCATTATCGATTACGGAAAAATCATCGCCCTGGATACCCCGAGAAACCTTGTCAGCAATCTGGGTACCGAATCCAAGGTAACCTTTAATATAGAGGATAAAGATATAGATGCCTCAAAATTTGAGGGCATAAAGGCAGTAAGCCGAGTAGAAAAGGGCAAGGATGGCTTTATCTTATATACCAAGGACGAGAATATTACTCTTCAGGAACTGGTCAGGATGGCAGATGCGCAAAAATTCAGGTTAAGCAACCTGCACACCGAAAGTCCAAATCTGGACGATGTCTTCCTCACCCTCACGGGGAGGGAGATGAGGGAATGAAACTTAGAGGTTTGTGGCAGCTTGCCTGGAGCGAGTTCAAGCTAAACCTGAGAAACCCGGCTATGGTCTTCTGGTCGATTGCTTTTCCCGCACTTTGGATGAGTCTATTCGGAGCAATTGCTAGTGAGCCTATACCTGGCTTCGAATATGAGGGACTTAACCTTGCCAATTTCCTTCTCCCCGGAGGCATTGGACTGGTAATTGTCGCCTCGGCTTTCATTGGCACGCCCATCAACCTGACGACCTACAGGGAGGCCGGTGTGCTCAAGAGATTGCGGGTAACTCCTCTTAGGACTTCAACACTAGCTTTTGGTTTTACTCTCAGTCAGTTTATTTTCATGGTTCTGGGAATACTGGTTCTTTTTATCATTGGTAAAATCTTCTTCAATGTCCAGGTTCTCGGCTCGTGGGCAGCCTTAATCGGCATGATAGTTTTTGGAATGATTACTTTCCTCGCCCTGGGTAGTGCCATCGGCAGTGTGGTTGGGTCGTGGCGTACCGCCGCGGTCATTACACAGATATTCTTTATACCCATGCTATTCCTCTCCGACCTGTTTATGCCCATATCTATGTTTCCTGATTGGCTCCAGCCGATATGTAGAGCCCTTCCCCTCACCCCACTTAATACCGTTTTGCGGGACATAGTTTACGGAGTTCCCCTGGATAACCTGTGGCAGCTGGGAATAATGGCAGGCTGGCTAGTTTTAGGGAGCGTCATTACCGTGAAGTTCTTCAGGTGGGAGTAGGCAACTAAGCTGGCCTATTCTACTAGAATTTGCCGCCAAAAGGAAGGAGACAGAGGCTTGACACATCCCAGGTTTTGTGATAATGTATCATTTGCTAAATAGATGCAACAAATTGCAATTACTATAAATTGCAGATAACCTAAATAAGGCTTGCCCACGGCAAGCTTTATAAATGCCCAACTGATGCAACTAATTGCAATAAGCCCAACAAAATCTCAGTCAAATATAAAGGATAAAATGCCAAGAACCAAAGTCAGACTTATTATAGCGGCGATATGCATAATAGGAATAGGCTTGCTTGCCTGGTCTATAGCTTCTACATTAGCCAAAGCTGATTACAATGCTTCAGGACTTGCCGAGCATGAAGCGGGAAATTATGACAAGGCAATTGAATACTTCACTAAGGCGATAGAACGAGAGCCTGAGAATGTAGACGCCTATTACAACCGAGGTGTTGTTTACTGCGAGTTCTTCCACCACTATGATAAACTTCCACAACAGACTTATATAGATGCGGGACTTGAGGATGAAGAGGAAGCCTTTCAAAATGCAATGGCAGATTTTAACAAAGCACTAGAATTAGACCAAAATTATGCCCTGTCACATTTCGGCAAGGGAAACGCATACTATCGGTATGTAGACTCTTATACCGATAGAGCAACCAGGGTAATTCCAGAATACGAGAAAGCGCTTGAAGACAAAGATTGGATACTTGATAAGGTTGGCGTGGAAGGAATTGCAGCAATATATACCAATTTAGGTAGAACCTATTTTGCCATGTGCGAGATGGACAAAGCCTATGAGAATTATAAACAGGCACTGGATTTAGCCCCAATAGATACTGCACTTGAGCATCAGGCACCGGTCTGCGTTGAACTGGGGAAGTATAATGAAGCATATGAACTGGCTACTGGATACATCAGCATGGCTGAAGGCTCAGAAGAATTTGACCTGGCACTTATGCCGGGAATGATAGCGGCGTATCACCTTGAAAAGCATGATGAGGCAATTCAGTATGGCAAAGAAATAATAGAGACCTTCCCCGATTCAGGCTATGTCGCTGGGGCTCACCGATTCCTGGCAAAGATATACCAAGAGAAAGGGAACGATGTCCAGGCAAGAGAACACATTGATGCGGCAATAAATATGTGCACCGAGATAATTGATTCTGCAGAAACGGCTGTGATAGGGATTCCCGGAGCCTACTATGAGAGGGGACTGGCATATTTTGACATCGGAGAGTACGGGAAGGCGATAAACGATTTCGGGTATCTGGTAGAACATCCAGAGATAGCAAATCGCGAAATCGCCCACGAAAACTATTACTTTGAAGGTCATATCGGTTTAGCTTGTGCCTACTCACAGGTTGGAAAGAATGCTGAGGCGAAGCAGATTCTAGAAGATGCCCTGAGGTTATTAGATGAACCAGACTTTCAAGGTTACAAGAAATACCGAAAGGCAGGCGTGGAAGCATTATTAAATGAAATAAATATGGGGAAGTCTATACCAATACCCTTGATGTACCAAATAATTGGAAAGTAAAGGTAAGGAGAGACGGAGGGGCACGGAGATTGCAAAGTGGGAAAACGGCTTGACAAAATAACCGGATTGTGATAGAGTGTAACTTGCAATTAGTTGCAACAAGCTTCAAAAACGAGAAAGGGGTATGAATAGATGTGCGCTCCAATAACGGTAACTACGGGAGGGGCAATTGGTGGTTGCACGGGGATATGTCAGGTGGCACCACAAATTACCGGCTTGGTAGCTATCCTCGCTGCCCTAGTCTGGAATTTCAGGAGTTCAATAGGCGGCAAGTTAAGCTTTAGAAAAGCGAGCGGTTAGCTAGTTATTATTATCTTCCAGGCTTACTTGTTGATAGACGAGCCACAAAGCCTTGCTAATTGAAGAGGGCTTTGTGGCTTGTTCTCAGTAAAGACCTCGATTCCATATTTGACAAAAGTTTGGCAACAGGATGTTCAGGTTATTTCAGTATTTAACATTGCAGGTCGAGCCTACCAGCGCCTGTAATCTGGATTGCAAAATCTGTATGAGGCGGAACCTGGAAAGACCGAGCACTTCCCTCTCCCTTGATAATTTCAGGAAGATTCTTGATTCAGGCAATTTCCGCTATGTTGGCTTACTGGGATGGGGTGAACCCCTGTTAAATCAGCACTTGTTTGAAATGATAGAGTATGCTGAGGCGAAGGGGGTTGGCACCAATCTCACTACCAATGGAACACTGATATCAGAAAAAATGGACCAAATCTTCGGTAGCGGTTTAAGGGAGATTGCCTTCGGGATATACGAGAGGGAGCTCTTTTCACAGAGCCTGTCTCAGATTGAGGAGCTGATAAGGGAGAAAAAAAGGCGCCGCTCTAAAAGACCGAAGACCTACCTTGATATCACCATATATCAGGAAAATCTGGGGGGAATCCTTGATTTAATCGCGCTTGCCCCTGAATTGCAAATAGATGCGGTAATTCTCCACCGGCTGTTCAATGTATACAAGGTAGACCCGGCTATGAAATACATTTCAGCCGAGGAGGAGGATGAACTATTTGCCGAGGTGAGACGGCTAGCAAAGATATCAAAACTAGAGATATATATACCGCCAAAGCATTCTTATCCCTGCCGAATCGTTAAGCGCAGTATCTTTGTTACCGCTGATGGTTGGGTTACTCCCTGCACTTACCTCTCAGAATTTTACCTCGGTAGCGCCTTTGAGCAGGGAGTGGACAAGATTATGCGCTCAAAGGCATACGCCGACTTCGTCAAGAATATGAAGACGCACCCTATATGTAGTAGGTGTCAATGGTAATGAAGAGGCGGTCCTATTTTAGCCTGCCTGAATGGGCGATAATCATTTTGCTGGCACTAGCCAGTGCCTTGTTAAATACCTATTTACCCGTAAAGAGTATAACTGAATATTTTGGCATTCCGGGACCAGCGGCGGGGATGGCACTGCTTGGAGGGGTCATCTTTGTGTTATGGATATCACTCGCCTGCCGGATTACCAAGAAAAAATTCAGCGGAATTATCACCTCCGTTTTCATAGCTTCCATTTGCCTGCTTATGGGTCCATGGTATGGGGTTGTAATCCCAGCCTGGTTCAGCATTTACAGCATTATCGGTCTTCTTTGTATGGGGGTAATTATTGAGCTAACGGGATACAGGTCTTCATGGTTGGCTGTAGTTGGCGGGGGGCTGGGGAATCTAGCCTGTCTGGGGATAACCTGGCTGGCTATTGGATTTCACACCAGTATGTGGATACGAGCAGAGGTTGTACCATTTCTTGTCCTTGGCGCTGTTATCTCAGGGAGTGTCGGGGTACTGCTAGCCCGCGGCATTAGCCAACTTTTTAAAAAGTAAAGGAAAGGGATTTTTATCTACCTCACCCCCTTCTTTCGTGAAATCCTAAACTCTAATTTCTAAATCCTAAACAAATTCAAAATTCAAACCCCTAAAGTTTAGGATTTAGTGTTTTATTAGAGGGGCTTCGCCCCTCTTAGACACACCAAACAATATTGCTCGTTGACAATCAAAGTTAATGCGGTAAAATAGACATCAAGCAGGTTCTTGATACAGATGAAACAAAATGAGAGCAAGAAATAGTTTTACACTAGCCATATTATCAGGCATCCTGCTCTTGCTGAGCTTCCCACCCTTCGACCTTGAATTCCTAGCCTGGGTTGCCCTAATACCAGCCCTCGTAGCCATATACTACGAACGACAGTTCAAAAGGGTAAGGTGGCTGGGAATCATCGTTATGGCTATTGTTTTTATCCCCCAGTGGTTTGAGCTATGGTATAGCGAAATGGAGTTCTTCCTGCCTGCTTCTTGGAGCTGGGTAGGCTACCCTATTGCAATTATCGTGGGGTATATTATAGCTGGGGTATGGGGGGAGATTCTTGCCTACTGGAAACCAGCACGGTTCCCCTCTTCAACACTAAAGCACCTCCCTGCTGGACTATGGGTTATCATTTTGCCAATATTATGGGTCTCTATAGAGTTTCTGATAATGAATATTCCATTGGTGATGAAGATTGGCGGAGCATTTGGCTATACCTCAATATCAGGAACTCAGTGGAGAACTGTTCCCATTCTGCAGGTGGCGTCGTTTACCGGTATGTATGGGGTAACCTTCCTAATTGTGCTGGTCAACTGTGCTCTGGCTTACGCCATTATCCGCTTTAAGGATTATAGGCGGGTATATATACCGACTATCGCTGTGATATTGATATTTGTCGCAATCTTTACCTTGGGCTGGCTCAGTGTTCCGCCACCACTTTCTGGCAGTGTTAATGCCGCTATTATCCAGACAGCGGAGAGTTATGAGGATAACCCCACTCTTCACGCCGATTTACTGACAAAGTCACTGGACTATGAACCCCAAATAATCATGTGGGGGGTAGCAGGAAGGACAGGTTGCATAGACCAATTTGAGGATGTCTCTAGAGAGCACCACATATACCTACTACAAGGTTCGCTTCTTTCCCCTGATGGTGAGAGACAACATTCTGACATGCCGTACCATTTCATAAGTCTAGTCCGTGGTTTTTCGCCATGGGAGCCAGCTGAAATAGTGTCACCCACGATTGATGGCTTTGAGACGGAATTCGGCAAGGTAGGCAGCTTACTTTGCATGGAGAGTGCTTATCCTGCCCCGACAAGAAAGCTGGTTGAAGGTGGAACACAGGTAATTACAACGACTTCAATGAATCAAGGATTTGCTATGGCAGGATTAATTGGGGGCAATGCTGTTTATAGAGCAGTTGAATTCGGAATACCAGCGGTAAGCTACAGGGCATGGGGTGGCTCCGTCATAATTGACCCCTATGGGCGAATAATAGAAGATATTGCTCCCGAGGAAGAGATAGTAGCTGGAAAGCTCGCTTTTGCCGAGGGGCAAACATTTTACGGCAGGTATGGTGACATTTTCGGCTATATTATTGTATTCCTAGCCCTGGCGTTGGTAGTCTATAACTCCTACTTGAGCAGGAAGAGCCTGTTTAAATACTGTGAGAGGTGCGGAGCAGAAGTAGCCAAGGATGCTGAAACCTGCCAGCAATGTGGTGCCAGCCAGATAAAGCCACCTCTATGGAAACGGATACTATTCCACGAATACTACGAGCATGTAGACCGTCACAAGGGACCAAAGAAACCAAAGCCCAAGTGATTAAGAGGTAAAGGAATTTTTATCTACCTCACCCCCTTCTTTCGTGAAATCCTAAACTCTAATTTCTAAGTCCTAAACAAATTCAAAATTCAAACCCCTAAAGTTTAGGATTTAGTGTTTTATTAGAGGGGCTTCGCCCCTCTTAGACTCCCTCTAGGGCATTATGGTAAGCAATAAACAAAGTTAGGATTTAGCTAGTTACGGCTAAGGGGCCTTTGTAGTAAAAACAGTTAGGTGCAAAATGTGTCTCAAACGGATTGTTACAGCGACAAATTCCTCACGTTTGTTAAGCCAATCTTCAATCTCAGATGGCATAGGCCCTTCATAAGTAAAACTTGACGTCATATTGTGGTCAAATACTTCAGCATGACCGATTTGGTTATCATCATTGTAGGCTATACCCTTAAGTCCATCGCTGACGCACTTTAGCAGGTTATCTCTATCTACTGTGTGCCTGCCTAAGTGGAAATAGTCTACCTTAAGATACAGATCGGACTCTGCTAGCGGGTGGGTTATGATTTTAGCGGCTGTTTCGTTAATTTTCGCTTTGTAGCGTGTGGCGTTCTTATTTGCTCCTGAATAAGCTCTGCCCGGGATGATGAAGCGATATTCCTTGCCCAATTACCAAATACCTCTCTTACTTTTCAACCACAAAAGCATATCATAGAGAAAACCCTTGTCTATCTTCGCCAATAATCTCTCCCCTTATCCCCTCAAATACTCATCTATATCGGTGGCGGAGCGCTTGCCGGCACCCATAGCGCTAATTACGGTGGCGGCGCCGGTAACTATATCACCACCAGCCCAAACCTGCGGCTTAACCGCCTTGCCGGTCTCCTCATCAGCCACCACCGTGCCCCACTTAGTTGTCTCCAGACCTTTAGTGGTCTGGGCAATAAGGGGGTTGGGGCGAGTGCCCAGAGCCACTATCACCACATCGACATCAATAATGAACTCGCTTCCCGGCTTAACCACGGGGCGACGCCTGCCACTGTCATCAGGCTCGCCCAGCTCCATCTCGTAGCACTCCATACCAACCACCCAGTTCTGCTCGTTGCCGAGCATCTGCTTGGGATTAGTCAGTAGCTTAAACTCAATGCCCTCCTCCATGGCATTCTCCACTTCCTCCCGGCGGGCTGGCATCTCCACCTCAGAGCGGCGATAGACAATATAAACCTTATCAGCGCCAAGCCTGAGGGCACACCTAGCTGAGTCCATAGCCACATTACCGCCACCAATTACCGCCACCCTGCGCCCAACCTTTACCGGTGTATCATACTCAGGAAAGCGATATGCCTTCATCAGATTGACCCGGGTCAGGAATTCATTTGCCGAATATATACCGTTAAGGTTCTCACCGGGGATGTTCAAAAACATGGGTAGTCCAGCACCAGTGCCCAGGAAAACAGCATGATAGCCACTATTCAGTAACTCGTCTATAGTTACCAATTTACCTATTACTGAGTCCAATTCCAGCTTCACCCCTAAAGAGGCGACATAGTCGACCTCAGCCTGCACAATATCTTTGGGCAATCTGAACTCCGGGATACCATACATTAGCACTCCACCAGCCACGTGTAGCGCTTCAAAGATGGTAACGCTGTGCCCAAGCTTAGCCAAATCAGCAGCCGCAGTTAATCCGGCTGGTCCTGAGCCGACCACTGCCACCCGCTTACCAGTCGGCTTGGGTGAGTCTATTGATGTTGCCGCCCCTATATTAGCCCGCTCCCAGTCAGCCACAAACCGCTCCAAACGACCGATAGCGATAGGCGCGCCTTTTTTAGCCAGAGAGCAGGTAGCCTCGCACTGGGTCTCCTGGGGACAAACCCGTCCGCAGATGCCGGGCAGGCTATTCTTACCTTTGAGGAGCCTTACTGCTTCAGGCATATCACCCTCGCGGATAGCATTGATAAAACCGGGAATATCTATCTCTACCGGGCAGCCATCAACACAGGAGCGCTTTGGGCACTGGATACAGCGGCTCGCCTCTTCTTGAGCCTGCTCCAAACTGTAACCCAAAGCAACCTCATTAAAATTCCCGCCCCGCACTTTGGGGTCTTGCCTGGGCATTGGCACTCGGTTCAAATTAAGTTTTGCCATATACTCTCACCTCAGCGATGAATGCTTCTCTGCCATTGCTCAAAAGAACGCTTCTCTTCATCAAGGTAGATACGCTGACGGGCAAAGAGTAGTTCCCAGTCTACCTGATGCCCATCAAAATCAGGGCCATCAACACAGGCAAACTTGGTCTCACCGCCAACTGATACCCGACAACAGCCACACATACCGGTGCCATCAACCATTATCGGGTTCAGGCTGACAATGGTCTTAACCCCAAAGGGCTCCGTGGTTTTAGCACAAAATTTCATCATGATACTGGGGCCAATAGCAATAACTCGGTCAACCTTCTTCTCACCTTCAAGAAGCTCCTTTAGTGGCTCGGTTACCAGCCCTTTGCGAGCGTAAGAGCCATCATCAGTAGTAACTATGAGCTGGTCACTAACGCTGCGCAGCTCGTCCTCCCAAAAGATAAGTCCTTTATTCCGCGCCCCCATGATGGAAATAACCTTATTACCTTTCTGCCTCATAGCTCTGGCAATAGGCATTATAGTGGCAACAGCAAATCCCCCGGCAACACAGACTACAGTGCCAAACTTCTCTATATGGGTGGGTAAACCTAGCGGTCCGATAAAATCAGCAATGAAATCGCCAGTCTGGAGCAGAGCTAATTTATGCGTTGTAGTTCCCACTTCCATAAAGACGATGGTAACACCACCCTGCTCCCTATCCCAATCAGCAATGGTCAACGGAATACGCTCACCTATTTCATCAATCCTGATGACGACAAACTGCCCTGGCTGAGCCTTCTCAGCTATAGCCGGTGCCGCAACCTTGAAAAGATGGATATTGGGCACCAGGTCTTGCCTCAACAATATCTTATACAACTGGTGCTCACCCCCTCACCTCAATGCCATCAATAGTTAATTTGATATCATCCATTAGATACACTAAAAAGGCTATCTCTGAGATTGCCTCTTCGAAGATAGCCTAATTCCTCTCTGTGATGGTTGCTCATGTATATTCAATCCATAAAAATAGGATATCACCAAATGTCAAAAAATTCAAGTCATTTAAGCCATCAACCCCATTGCCTTATTATCATTAAGGGTATATGATAATAAGCACCGTAATCAAAAAAGAGAAAGGGGTGATAGGCATCGCCAATTCCTAAAAAAGAATTTGCCAAATTTGATTACCGACATTTCCTGCTCCCACAATAAAGGTCTAGACTGATATCACTAAAAGTAATCTTATGAGGTGTTAATAATGGTCGCCGAACTTATTCACATTGGATTCGGCAATATACTAGCAATGGATAGAGTTATTGCCATAGCTTCGCCAAATTCCGCACCTACCAAACGCACTATCCAAGAAAGGAAAAATAAGGGGCTACTAATTGATATGACCAGTGGCAGAAGAACCAAGGCAGTTATCTTTACCGATAGCGGGCATATTATTTTGGCTGCCCTCGCCCCGGAAACCATTGCTGGCAGATTACAAGTAAGCCGAGGAGGTTCAGTGCTAAGACCAGAGCCAAGCGATGAAAAAGACGAGCCATAAAAGTGAGCCTCCATTTAACCTTCCGTCAAAACCATTACTTATAGTCCTCTCCGGTCCATCAGGGGCGGGGAAGGACGCCGTTTTAAGCAGACTGAAAAAATCGGGCTACCCTGTTGAATTTATTACCACTGTAACCACACGCCCTCAGCGGACCAGGGAAAAAAATAATGTAGCCTACCACTTTGTCTCCAGAGAAAGTTTCCAGAGGTTGATTGAAAACAAAGAGCTACTAGAATGGGCAAATGTCTACGGCAACTGGTATGGCGTGCCTAAGCAGCCAGTCAAGCAAGCGCTGGACAAGGGGCGAGATATAATAGTAAAGGTTGATATTCAAGGAGCAGCTACCATTAAAAAAATCCTACCTCAGGCGGTATTTATCTTCCTCATGCCCCCATCAATGGAAGAACTTGCCACCAGGCTCAAGCAGCGCCATACTGAATCGCCCTTCGACCTAGACCTACGCATAAAAACTGCTGAGGAGGAAATAAAGCAACTATCCTTATTTGACTATGTAGTAGTGAACAAACGGGATGAAATTGACCTGGCGGTATCAGAAATTGAGGCTATCATTACTGCCGAAAAGCGTCGAGTAACCCCCAGGGAAATCAGTTTATAAGCTGCTTAGAATATCATCCCCAGCAGCCAGGCAAACAAATAACCTAGCCCCCCACAGACGGGGAAAGTCAGTATCCAGGCAGTGACGATATTACCTGCCACCCCCCAGCGCACCGCAGATAATCTCTTGGTAGCACCTACCCCCATAATAGCTGAACTGGCGCAATGGGTGGTGCTCACCGGAATACCCAGATGTGAGGCTGCCTCAATAACTGTAGCCGCTGAGAAATTAGCAGCAAAGCCATGAATCGGTTGCAGGGCGGTGACCCTAAACCCCAGTGTTCTAATAACCCGCCAGCCACCAATAGCCATGCCTGAGCTAATGGCTAAGGCTGATATGCCAATTACCCACCACGGAATATTATCCCAAAGGCCAGGCTGATTATAATAAATTACCAGTGCCATAGTGATGACGCCTATGGGCATCTGACCATCATTCTTACCATGGCTATAAGCCAGAAATGCAGAAGTAAACCATTGCAAACGGCTAAAAACAACCCGCATTCTAGCTGGAGCGCTTCGCCGGAAGAGCCAGAACAGAACGACCATGATGGCAAAGCCACCGATAAAGCCGAGGACGGGAGCAGTAACCACTGCTGACAGCGTCTGTGACAAACGGGAACCCCAATCCCATATCACCGCATCAGCACCAGCCAAGGCTATCCCAGCAGCAGCTAATCCGGTAATAAAACTATGGGTTATGCTTATTGGCAGACCCCAGTAACTAGCTATAGTCCCCCAGACAATAACTGTGGCTAAAGCAGCAAGTACTGGCAGATATGAGAACTGTGAGATAACTTCTGGAGCAAGAATCCTTTCGCCAATGGTTCGGGCAACCTCCAGACCGGTGGCGGCACCAGCGAAATTAAAGAAGGCAGCCAATATTACCGCATTTCGGGGGGAAAGGGCACGAGTCCCCACTGCAGCTGCCAGGGCATTAGCGGCATCATTAAAACCATTAACCACACCAAAGCCAATAGCAAAGGCAATGATAAGGAGAAGAAGCCAGAGGGAGGGTTCAGGCATGCTTGAGGGCTACCCCTTCAAGGACATTAGCCACATCCTCACACCTATCGGTGGCGCTCTCCATATGCTCGTAAATCTCGCGCCATTTGATAATATCAGCAATATCTGTAGAATCAGCAAAAAGCTCAGCCATCGCTGAGCGGAATACTCTATCAGCTACATTCTCCAATCGATTAATCTCCACACATCGTTTGAGAACCTGGCTTAACACAATACGCTTCCGTAACTGAGGTATTACCCTTTCCACTTCCTCCGTTGCCTGCACTAAGATATCAGCCAGCTCCCTAGCCCTCTGACCAGGACGGTCTACCTTATAAACCAGCATGGCATCAGCCGCAGCGTGAATAAAGTCGGTTACATCATCCAAGACATTAGCCAACTGGGCTATATCCTCCCGGTCAAATGGTGTGACAAAGGTACGATGTAGCCGCGCCATAATCTCATGGGTAATAGTGTCCCCCTGGTGCTCAAGCTCAGTTATTTCACCTACGCTTCCCTCAACATGTTCCCAGGTATCAACCATCTCCTTCAGCCCCTGAGCTGCTTTTACCATATTCTGGGCACTCTCTTGAATAAGGTCGAAAAACTTCTCCTCACGGGGAATAAAAGGAAACCTCACGCTCTAACCCTCCTTTGCCCACAGAAGGCATAATTAAAATAAACAACAGTTCTGAAGTGGGAGGTGTGAAAAGGGAAATTTGCCATATCGATTCCACTGTGAGTTTAGTTGAGAGGTATGTAATTGTCAAGCAATAGAAATTGTTGACAGCCAGCGCATAGAGGCATAAAATTCTCCAATTGTGAGCTATGTTATATAGTGGTAAAATCAAGCAACTGATGAGATATGTTCAATAGTTGGCGACCCAAACCCGGCGACAGGATTTTCCACCCACGACGAATTAGACGTTATCGATTAAGACGGGTATTAGGGGTTCCTGCCTTATTTAGTGCCGGTTACGGGAATGTTGGCTCCTCTATTTATTACGCCTTAGGAATTGTAGCCGTGGTAGCCATGGGAGCTACCCCTATAGCACTGGGTATCGCTGGCATCCTCTTCATATTCACCGCCCTTACCTATGCTGAAGGCACAGCCATGTTCCCAGAAGCGGGTGGTTCAGCCAGTTTTGCCAGACACGGCTTTAATGATGTTGCTGGCTTCACCGCCGGCTGGGCATTAATGTTAAGCTATATCGTCACTATCTCAATATCAGCCTTTACCATCCCTCCCTATCTCGGTTTCTTCTGGGAACCGTTCAAGGAATCCCCTATCATAGGCACAGTAACATCTATGGGAATAGTTGTCCTCCTGATGCTGATAAACGTCATTGGTATAAAGCAGACCTCAGTGCTAAATGTAGGAGCAGCCATACTGGATATAACTACCCAGGTTTCCCTGGTGATTATAGGCTTCATACTGCTATTCAATCCCATTGTTCTGTTTCATCGTATCATTGATAACTGGCCCACTACAGAGAATCTGATTTTTGGCATAGCATTAGCTTCAATTGCCTATACCGGGATTGAAACTATGTCTCAGATGGCTGAGGAAACCAGACAGCCAGAGAAAAAGGTGCCTAAAGCATTAATCATGATGATAGTTACTGTCCTGGTTATCTTCGCCGGCATTTCCCTGGTATCGCTATCGGCCATGACCCCTCAAGAGCTTGCCTCCGATTGGGCTAGAGACCCTGTAGCCGGAATCGCCGCCCATCTTCCCATAGCACTGCTATGCGATATTCTCAAGCCACTAATAGCCATATTAGCCGGCACCATTTTGCTCATAGCTACTAACGCTGGGCTTATAGGCATCTCAAGACTCGCCTTCTCATTAGGAAGTCACAAACTAATACCAGTGGTTCTTAGTCGGGTGCACCACCAATTTAAGACTCCCTATATTTCCATAATCCTATTCAGTATGATAGCACTTCTTATCTTAACCCCGGGTTTCTTTGCCGCCAATGTCTTTGAAAACATGGGGGCCCTGTATGCCTTCGGCTCTCTATTAGCCTTTATGTTTGCCCATGCTTCAATCCTTAGCCTGAGAGCTAAGAAACCGGAACTGGCTCGCCCTTTCAAGCTCGGCTGGAATATAAGGATTAGGGGGCGTGAGATGCCAATAAGTGCTATCATAGGTCTATTGTCTACAGCAACAATATGGATTATCATATTAATTACCCAGCCCTATTGCCGCTGGGTAGGAGCCATCTGGATGGTTGTTGGCTTAATTATTTACTATATCTATCGGCGAAAAGCGCATTTGCCATTAACCCACATACCCAAGAAACCGGGAGAAAATATATTGTAGATTTCCCGCCAGAGGATTATAATACCCAATGCTCAACGTAAATGAGAATAGAAGGCGATGGAGTTCAACAAGATTCTGGTGCCGGTAACTGGCACCCAAGCTGATGACGAGGCAACAAGGTTAGCCTGCAGGCTGACCAAGAAGAATAAGGGCAAAATCTGGGCGGTTTACGTTATTACCATAAAACGTTCTCTACCATTAGATGCTGAGATTGAACCTGAAATTAGAAAGGCTGAGGGCATACTAGACCATATAACGAGCGTGGCTGAAGAAGAAGACTACGAGATAGAGACCGACCTACTTCAAGCCCGTGAAGCGGGTCCAACTATTGTCGATGAAGCCGTAGAACGAGAGGCTGACCTAATCCTGATGGGTGTTATCTACAAGAAACGCTTCGGACAGTTTAGCCTGGGCAGCGTGGTGCCTTATGTGCTTAAAAATGCCCCCTGCCGTGTTATACTGTATCATCAATATGCTACCTAGCTGAGTTTGCCATTATGAAAGTAGTAATTATGGGCTGTGGAAGGGTAGGGGCTCGACTAGCTGGATTGCTAGACATCGAGGGACATAGTGTTGCCGTTCTGGACACCGATGCCTATAGCTTTCGCAGGCTGCCTCCTGACTTCGGTGGCACAGCACTAGTGGGCAATGGCGTTGATGAGGAATCGCTTAAGAAAGCGGGCATAGAGGAAGCCGATGTCTTTGTGGCTTTAACTCAAGGAGATAATCGCAATGTCATGGCAGCTCAAATTGCCAAGCATATCTTCAATGTGCCCAAGGTGGTCTGCCGTATCTATGACCCCCTGCGCCGAGAGCTATACAACTCCCTGGGAATAGAAGCCTTCAGCCCAACCACAATATTTGCCCAAATGCTAAAGGAAAAATTAGAGGGGTAAGGTAAAAAATATGTACATCATTATTATCGGTGGTGGCAAGGTGGGCTATTACCTGGCTAGAGCTCTGTTAGATGAAGGACATGAGATTTTAGTGGTGGAAAAAGACCCAGATAGAAATGAATTTATCTGCGGTGAACTTGGCAGTGTTTGCGTCCGAGGCGATGGCTGTGAGGTGGCTACCTTGACTGAAGTGGGCACTGGGCGAGCTGACATGTTCATTGCAGTGACCGGTGATGATGAAGATAACCTGGTTGCCTGCCAGGTAGCCAAGCATAAATTTAATGTGCCTCAGACCATAGCCCGCACCAGCAATCCAAAGAATGAGACTATCTTTAAGACGCTTGGTATTGATGTTACTATAAGTAGCACTAACATTATCCTTGAACATATAGAGGAAGAGGTGCCAACGCACCCACTGACGCACTTATTAGATATCAGAGATAAAGGGCTGGAGATTGTAGAGGTAAAAATCCCACCCAACGCAACCACGGTAGGCAAAGCAGTGAAGGAGCTTCCGCTACCACAAGGAAGTGTCCTATCGCTAATTATTCGTAGCCAACAGAAGCCTATTGTCCCTACTGCCGATACCGTTCTTCAAGCTGAAGACCAAATCATAGCTGCTATCACCCCTGAGTCGGAAGAGGCACTAAGGACTGCTCTCAGAGGTTTTTGACCACTTAAAGCTGGCAGTTTTCCTGCCAGTCAAGCGTTTGACGGAAACAGGCTGTTTATTATATTATGAATGCCGAATGTCAAATTTCCCCCCGACCAATCCACCCCAGGAAAGGAGAGGACTATTTTGAGCGAGGAAACAACAGCAGAAACTACGGCTAAAGGTAGAACTACAGGGCAAGTTAGGTGTATGAACTGTATGCAAAGGATTACGCCACCACCGGGCGTAAAGCAATATAAGTGCCCTCACTGCAGCTTTGAGTGGCGCATATCCTGGCCATTGCCCAATTTCCCTCGGATAAGGGGGCCAGTCTGGGATGTAAACAGACGGTTAACTGAAGAAGCGATGAGTAAAAAGAGAAAGGGGAAAAAGTAGATATGTCCCTAAATAGAAAGATAGCTTATATCAATCTAACTAACGGCGAGATTGAAACCAAGCCCATCCCCATCAGTATCAGGAAGAAATTCCTTGGTGGTCGAGGGCTTGATATGTATCTGATGTATAACCACATCAAGCCCGGCATTGACCCATTGGGACCGGATAATGTCGCCTTTGTCAGCGCCGGGATTCTGGTGGGCACATTGGCTTCGGCCTCAGCCAGAACCCATATCGCTGGCAAGTCGCCACTTACTGGCTTTGTCGGCAGTGCTAACATGGGGGGCTTCTTTGCCCCCGAGATGAGATGGGCTGGCTTTGACCACCTGGTAATAAAGGGTAAGGCGGAGAAACCGGTTTATCTTTGGATTCACAATGGTGAGATTGAGATAAGAGATGCCACAAACATCTGGGGAAAGACGGTTACCGAGACGCAACAGATTATCCGGGAGGAGCTGGGTGATAGAGACATAAAAGTGCTGACCATTGGACTGGCTGGCGAAAATCTAGTCAGGTTTGCCAACGTCATGACCGAGATTAAGAATGCCGGTGGCAGGTCTGGGATGGGTGCTATCCTTGGCTCCAAGAACCTTAAGGCTATCGCCGTCAGAGGCACTATGGATATAAAGATAGAGCATCCCGCCGAAGCCCTGGAATATAATAAAAGGGTAATCACTCAGGTGACCTCGGCTAAGGTATCCCAGACACAGGGGAGATTAGGCACCCCATTCATCTGGGGAGCAACTAACTCTTGGGGTGGAATCAGAACCAGAAACTTTCAAACTAACCAATTTGAGTATTGCGATGAGATTGAGCCTGAGGCGATTGATGAACATGTTATTGGCATGGCTGGTTGCTTCGGCTGTCAGGTCCACTGCCGAGCCAAATATATCATACCCAAGGGTCCCTACAAAGGGGTTTATGACGAAGGACCTGAATATACCGCACAGGGTGCCCTGACTGGCGAGCCCGGATGTAAAAACCTGGTTAATCTATTAGCAGGCAATCACCTGCTGAATATGTATGGTCTGGATATCTTGGAGACGGGCAGCCTAATCGCCTGGGCGATGGAACTCTATGAAAAGGGAATCCTCACTGACAAGGATACCGATGGCTTAGAACTGAGGTTTGGCAATGATGAGGCACTCGTTGAGATGATACACCGTATTGCCCGCAGAGAAGGATTGGGGGATATCTTGGCTGAAGGACCGCTACGCGCCGCAGAAAAAATAGGCAAGGACTCCATTAAATACCTCATCCATGTCAAGGGGATGAGCAACCTCCACTCGGACGAGAGACCAACACCAGCCCTGGCACTGGGTATAGCCACCGGCTCCAGGGGCTCTGACCACCTGAGAAGCCGACCGGCTATTGACCTCTATGGGTTGCCAGAGCCGGTATTAAGAAGGATATATAGTCAGCCAGTAGCCTATGATGGTCCACTATCCTCACATTGGAAAGACTATGAAGGAAAACCGTGGGAGGTAAGATGGCAGGAGGTGTGCTATGAGGCGGTGGACTGCCTGGGTATATGTAAATATCACACCATATTCCTGGGGCCCAACTTCCCCAACTTTGAGGAATGGTCTAAATTGCTTTATTACAATACCGGCTTGGAGATGTCACCCTTGGACATCTGGAATGTGGCTGACCGATGTTACACCATTGAGCGGCTATTCAACATCAGGGAGGGGCTAACCAAAAAGGACGATTGGCTGGTTGACCGATACTTCGACGAGCCGACCACCCGTGGTGTGCCAGCCGCTTGCGGCGTGACGATAGATAGAGAAAAGTTCGCCAAGATGATAGATGAATACTATGAGCATCACGGCTGGGATGAGAATGGTGTTCCCCGCCCCGAGACATTAAAGAAGCTAGACATAGATAAAGAGCCATCTCATATGCTCTAGACTAGGCAACATACTATAGGGAGGAATAATTCATGGCTAAAGTGTTGATGATAGATTACGAAAAATGTACCGGCTGCCGATTGTGCGAGCAGGTGTGCTCGGTCAAACACGAAGGGGTAAGCAACCCTGCCCGAAGCCGAATAAAGATAGTTAAGTGGGAGATGGAGGGGCGATATGTCCCCATGTCCTGTCAGCAGTGCGAGTCAGCCCCATGTATGGCAGTATGTCCGGTAAAGGCTATATCCCGAGATGAAGAGATGGGGAGGGTGGATATTGATTATGATGTATGTATTGGCTGCCGGATGTGCGTCGCCATCTGCCCCTTTGGGGCTATGTCATTTGATATCCTGGCTCAAAAGGTAATCAAGTGCGATTTCTGTGATGGTGACCCCCTTTGTGTCAAATTCTGTGAAGTCGGGGCTATACAGTATGTAGATGCCAGTATGGTTAGCACAGTAAAGCAAGTAGCAGCAGCAGAGAAATTCACCGGTATAATGCAAAAGGTGGCTGCAGCTATATCCACTGTATAATGCAGACTCCGTGCAGAAGAAGGGCTGGACTTATTGGGGTGTCTTACATAAGATGCCCCAATAAATTAATAGCGAGTTGAAGACATGAACCAAGACCTACCTATCTGGATAATGGAACCGGAGCTAACCCAGAAAAGGGATTTGTCGGCCAGGAAGCTATTTGAAGGTGGACAGAAAAAAGCCCTTATCCCAGAGACACCAAGTATTGACGACATCAAACAGCAGCTAAGAGAGATTCGGGAACACGCTCGCCAAAACATAAACTCGCTTGTTGAGGAGCTTCAAACCAATTTAGGTCACCAATACCAGCAAGTCAAGGTAAAATTGGCGGTTGATAATATTGAAGCGGTAAGATATATCGCTGAAATCTCAGATGGGATTGGAATTGTATCCACCAATAACTCCAGTATAGTCAGCCAGGAATTAAAACCAGGACTGCTCGCCAATGGCTTCACGGTTATCAACTCCTACCTTGATGAATTTGAGGCCAAGAAAAGAGAAATCCTTGATTACTGGGACCTTCCCGGTTTAAGGGACAAAAACCTCCTGGGAACCTTTGGCGTCTCCCTAAAAATAGCTGGTCTAGCCGATACTGACAATAAGAAATACCTAGCCCTGCTGGGAGTGAATGCTATAGCCGCCGAGGATAGCACAGTATTTTTTCTACAGCATTTCTCCAACATCTATGATGATTTGAAGCAGGCTAATAAGGTTATCCTTGTCGTTGGTCTGGATAAGATAGTCAAAAGCAGGCAGGATGCCGCCTTCCAAACCAAATGTATGGGCATATTTGGTATGGAGAGTGTGCTGCTGGATATCGAGCCCAAACCGAGTAAACCACCGTCTATAGCTGAGCTATCACTCCCCCCGGGAGGCAAGGAGAGAGAGCTACACCTGCTCCTCCTGGACAATGGTAGAACCAACCTTCTGAGGGGCGATTTCAGCGATTTATTCTTATGTATAGGTTGCCGGGCATGTAATCAGCACTGTCCTATTCGCCACTCCTTCACCGAGGTTGACTATATCTGGACACCGAAGAACTATCTGAGCCAGCTCCTATATGGAACGAGCAGCTCTATTGACATATGCCTCCATTGTGAAGCCTGTCGGCTAGAGTGCCCAGTGGATATTGACCTTCCCCTTCTGATGTGGCAGGCGAAGATAGACTACATCAACAAGCACGGCAGGTCGCTCAAGCATAAGATACTGGGTATGCCCGAGATGTTAGCCAAGCTGGGCAGCGCTTTTGCCATACTTGCCAACTGGATGACGAGGCTCAAGCTGGCGAGAATACCTATGGAAATCATAATCGGGATTGATAGAAGAACTAACCTGCCCACATTTCACTTCCAGACGTTTAGAAAGTGGTTTAAGAAGAATGCCTGAGGATTTAATTGGCAACAAAAAGGTAGCTTACTATAGCGGTTGCTTTGCCAATTACTACTACCCAGAGGTAGGGGAAGCCCTGGTCAAGGTGCTGCGAAAGAATGGGATTGAGGTAATGGTGCCCGACCAGATATGCTGTGGCTTACCCATGATGGCTAAGGGGAATACCAAGGGTGCATATAAAAACATGGAACATAACACCAGAGTATTCGGGCAGGCAGTGTCAGATGGCTATGCCCTCATCACCACCTGCTCTAGCTGCAGCTTATTTATGAAGCGAGATTACCACCTGTGGATGATGGGCAGCGAAATGGCAAAGCAAGTATCGCAGAACCTGTACCATTTCAGCGAATATCTATTATTGCTACATAATAGGGGTGAGCTAAATACCGACTTTCACCCCATACCCCAGACCGTTTTTTACCACACCCCCTGTCATCTGACAGCCCAGGAAATAGGCGATGCAACGGTCAAATTGCTCCAGCTAATCCCGGGCATAACCATAAAACATGTAAGCACTGAGTGCTGCGGGATGGGTGGCGCCTATGGCTATGAGAAGGTTAACTATGAGCTGGCAAAGGAGATAGCCAGCAAGCTATACAGTGAAATAAAAGAAAACCCCGCCGACCGAATAGTAACTGACTGTGGCGGCTGTAAGCTACAAATAGAAGCCGGCACCGGGCTCAAGGTTGACCACCCCGTCATATTAATTAAAGAGGCCTACGGTTTGTAACCGCCGGGCGGCGAATATACTGCTGCCCACCTCCTTAGCAAACAATCTCTTTATTAGGTGTTTGACGGAAGCGCATTCTTTATTGTATGGTGAGCTTTAGTTAGCCAAATGGCAAATACAATAGTTCATTCATAACTATCTAAAGAAGCGGCCCACTAAGTAGAGCTAATTCAGGAGGCTTTCCATGACCAAGAATAGATATTGGGCGCCGATTATTATTCTCCTGGTAGCTATCATCGCTATCGGTGGCATAGCAGCCTGGTCAAGATATAGCCAACCCCAGCCCATAGAGATTTCTATACCACCGAGTCAAGAGTTAACAGGTGAGATTTACATCGGTGGTGCGGTGAGTAATCCCGGCTTCCATCCCCTAAAATCCGGGAATAGTATAGAAGCTCTGATTCAAGCTGCTGGCGGCACCACTGGTAACGCCGACCTCACCAGGCTTAAGCTCTATATTCCCAGGGTAGGAGAGGAACTGCCGCCACAGAAGATTGACATTAACCGGGCTGAAGCCTGGCTGCTAATGGCTCTGCCCGGCATTGGCGAAAGCAAGGCTCAGGCTATCATAAATTATCGCCAGCAGATAGGGGCATTCCGCAACATCACCGAGCTAACCGAGGTTGGAGGAATAGGACCTGCTATTTACGAGCAGATTAAAGACCTGATTACTGTAGCCGACTAATACTCAGGATGGAGACTCGTGCCGCTTATCTATCTAAGTTGCGCCTGGGTGGCTGGTATCTATCTGGGGTCAAAGTTTGCCCTGCCTCTAGCCCTCATTCTCACCGGGCTTGTCCCTCTCCCCCTGCTTTTCTTTTTTCCCCAACATCGCAAGGCAATAATTTTAATAGCCATTTGCTTTATCGCCCTCTTTGGCGGCGCTTTTTGCTATCAGGCAAGCCTGCCCCCCGAAGATGAGAGTTTCATTAAGTCCTACAACGACCAAGAAACACAAGAAACAGTAGAAATCAAAGGGATGGTGAAAACCGACCCGGAGGTCAGGGAAAAGACTACTCACATCCGCCTATCAGCTATAGAAATAAAACTGGATAACGGGTGGCAAGAGGTATCAGGGGATGCCTTGCTATTTGTCCCTAGATACCCCGCCTATGAGTATGGCGATGTTCTCCTGGTAACGGGGAGACTAGAGACGCCGCCTCAGCTTGATGACTTTGATTACGAAGGCTATCTAGCCCGCCAGGGAATCTATTTCACCATGCTTTACCCCGAGATAGAAATTTTGGAAAGAGGAAAAGGGGTTAAGCCGCTGGAATGGGTTTACTCATTAAGAAATGGTCTATCCCAAACCCTGGCTGAGGTTTTGCCTGAGCCACAGGCGTCTCTAGCCCAGGGTATTATCTTGGGCAAGAGGGGCACAATTCCCACCTCAATCAAAGCCGATTTTGCTCACACCGGGACTGCACACCTGTTAGCTATCTCTGGTCTCCACCTCAGCATCATAGCTGGCATCCTGCTCAGCATCGGTATATGGCTCTTTGGCAAGAGGCGCTATACTTACCTCTGGCTAGCACTGGGCACAATCTGGCTTTATGCCCTAATTACCGGCATGCACACTCCGGTAGTTCGAGGAGCAATTATGGCTAGTCTGTTCCTCACCGCCGAGCTTCTGGGCAGGCAGCGCACCGCCATCACCTCCTTAGCCTTCGCTGCCGCCATAATGGTAGGCATTAACCCCCAAATCCTGTGGGATGCCTCCTTCCAATTGAGCTTTTTGGCTATGTCAGGCTTAATCTTCCTTGCCCCTCCCCTCATGGCTTTGGGGAGAAGAGCAGTTAACACCGCCATAGGTGAACAGGGAAGAGGCGTATCTTTAGCCAATATTATCACCGATAGCTTTGGTGTAACTTTGGGAGCAGTCATAGCTGTGTGGCCAGTCATTGCCCACTATTTTGGCATCGTTTCGTTTGTTGCTCCCCTCGCCACACTCCTCGCCCTGCCGGCACTGCCCGGCATCATTGTCGCCGGGGCTCTAGCGGGACTCATTGGGCTGGTTGCCCTGCCCATCGCCCAGGCTATAGGCTGGCTTGCCTGGCTGTTCACTTCATATATGCTCCTGATAGTAAATGGTTTTGCCTCTCTCCCCATATCATCCATTGAGGTAGGCTCGGTTGACACCGCCCTGATATTGGTTTACTATCCAGCCCTTGCCGCAGCCGTCTGGCTCGGCAGCAACAGGAAGAGATTGGGGGACCGGATGTCCAAAGCTAAAACCTGGCTAAAGTCAGGGGCAAGTAAATCCACCGACCTTGTTTCCCGATTACCCAAGAGATGGGTTATCCCACCACTGCTGGTGGTGGCTATTCTGGCATCGATTGCCGCTGCCACCATGCCCGATAATAAACTCCATGTAAGCTTCCTTGACATCAGTCAGGGTGATGCCATACTGATTCAAAAAGGAAATCAGCAGGTTCTGATTGACGGGGGACCCAGCCCCCAAGCCATAGCCCTGGAACTGGGCGATAAAATGCCCTTCTGGGATAGAACCATAGAATTGGTGGTATTGACCCACCCCCACTCCGACCACATCACTGGACTGCTGGAGGTTCTACAGAGATACAAGGTGGAGCAGGTGCTCTATCCCGATTTGGATTGCGAGTCGCCCTTATATCAGGAATGGCTCAGATTAGTTGAGGAAAAGGACATTAAATGCACCATCGCTCAAGCCGGACAGCAGATTGACTTAGGCGAGGGAATAACGATAAAGGTGCTCCATCCCGGAACGCCTCTTTTAACTGGCACCGGGTCTGATATAAACAATAATAGCGTGGTATTACACCTGAGCATGGGTAGAGTGAGCTTCCTACTCACCGGTGATATAGAGCAGGAGGCTGAATTTGAGCTTATAGTCCAAAGAGCCGATTTAATTAGCACCGTGCTCAAGGTTGGTCACAGCGGTTCTTATACCTCCACCACGGCAGAATTTCTGGCGGCGGTCAACCCCGGGGTGGCGGTTATCTCAGTGGGGGATAACCCCTTTGGTCACCCCAGCGTTGGGGTTGTGGAGAGGCTGGAGGAAAAGCTAGGCTCAGAGAACATATACCTAACTTACGATGCTAAAACTGGCGAACATCACACTATAGAATTCATTACTGATGGGGAAAGGCTGTGGGTGAAGACGAAATTGTGATAGAATGTAACCATATAGAACAGAGGTGGCTAATATGAAGACCTTTCAGGTTATTCGTGGTGGCATTGTTTTCGAGCTTCAGCCTGAACCCGAGGGGGGCTATACAATAACTGTTCCCTCCCTGCCCGGATGCATTTCCTGTGGCGAAACCTTTGAGAAGGCTATGGAGATGATAAAAGATGCCATGGAAGGCTGGCTGGCTGTAGCCAGAGAAAAAGACATGCCCATACCAGAGCAGTTTGAATCTATTGAGGTTGCTGCCATTTAGGGATTTTGCCTCATGAGACAAGCAGGATTAACCGTAGATGAGTTCCTAAGCTTACTTTAGCCGACCGACAGCGAGAGAGTGTGGGTGAGGGTAGGGAGGTGAAACCTCGAAGTGGTAAATTGTCAAATCTGTCGAACTGGGTAAACTGGTTTGCATTTGCAAATAGAATATTTTGCCAACAGCATCTTGACGATGTACACAAAATCGCCTAATATTCGATATTGAAATCTTGCATTATAAAGTATAGAATGAGTTTGGAACTATCTTTATAGCCCATTTTCAGTTACTTGGGGGAAATTGCCATGAGGCCAAATCTTAAATCACATCATGCCACCTTGGTACACTTTGATACTACTCTAACCCTAACAGATGGATTAATTTCAGAGATACAAAACGTTTCACCTCCCGATGCAGATGGGGATAGCCCTTTTCTCGATTCTTACGATGGTCACAGGGCTTGGGTTTGGGTTATAGCATTAGACAAGGGTGTAAAAGAAGGCGTGCGACGGTTTAGAATCGAGTTCAACTATCAAGTAAGAGCAGGCGGTAGGTTAAGTAGGCGCATTCCCCGGATCGAGCAACTTATGAATATACTTTGTTCAATTAAGGAAAAAACGGATTTTGATTGTCGAGTCGCTTTTCAGTTTGGAAAACGCTTAAAGCCAAGACCCATAATTGGCTTGCCCATGAAATATTTGGAGTTGCCGAATATGCCTTTTGATAGAATTCAAGGCCTTCACCTAGTAAAGTTTGACGGCAGCAAGATAAAATACGAAGTTATCTTAGAAGCTCCAGCTAATGGAGTAGTAGTGGAGAACGTACTATTTAGTTATGCTTCTGAGATTGACAACTCTTTGGCTGGCAAGATATTAGTAGGAGCAGCGACGATATCTGATAAATTTGTATTAAAGGAGCAACAGAGTGTCAGAAAAGGCTTCTAAGGAAGAGCCTCGTGTGTTGGTTGAGGCAGAAAAGATAATACAGAAGGAACAATTTGGTAAAGGGGTACATCAACCATTAGCACAACCCTATGAAGCACCCTTTGGAGTGTCAACACATAGACAGCGGGCTATAGTCTCACTGCCAGATTATTGGTACCAAATGTTAGCTAGCATTCGTAGGTTCCCCCAAATCGAGTTTGGTGATGAAATTACCGAAATGAGGCGTGAAATTGATACCTTACGCTATAGGACGGAATCCGTTGAGCAAGAACTGTCATCTTGCAAACAAACTATTGATGAACTGCGTAAAGAAGTATATGGAAGACCCTCTACGAAACTAGCTAGTGTCGGTGAACTATGTGAAGCCTATGTTGAGATAGTTAGCGGCATTAATATAGTACGCCAGGTGTTCCTTTGTGAAACTAACAACATTGCAACAATTTGGACTATAATTGATGCCACGCCGTTTGAGGATTCGCTGCGCACACCAATATACGACGCTCAAGTAAAGATACTTAGTACCCTGAAAGAGAATATACCTCTTGATTTCTACGTATTGAATGTCTCGGAGCTTTCAGAAGGCGAAGAACTAAAGGGTATCATCCCATCGAATGCTAAGCTCGTGTGGGAACAATAATCATGTCAGATATCAAGTTTCATATATGCAGGGATCTTACATTCCATATATCCAAGGCTAAGAGAAATGAGAGATTCTATCGAAAGTATGATTTGCATACATCAACATTCAATGAGTGGGCAGTAATTGTTCTATTTTATGCCTCGATGCATTATGTGGATGCGGTATTAAGTCAAGACACTTCATTGTCTGAAGAATTGCGTGACCCAGAAGACCATTACACGCGGAAAAGGGCTGTCTCACAATGCCGCAATTTAGTCCCCATTGTGGTAGATTACTTAACACTCTATGACCGTAGCAGAGACGCTCGCTATAGGCAAACATGTTTTCCAGAAGGATATCTCCATAACCTAACCTCTTTGTTTGAGCGAGTTCAAGGCCATTTACGCAAGTGTTTAGGGTTGAGTTCATAAGTTCAGCCACAAATCTTTATCCCGTATCGGGCAAATTACCCTTCAAATTAACTCATCATCAATAAACCAACGTTAACCTTTTCATTCCATCTGCGTTATAGTATAGTGGAGTATGGATAATAAGGGGGATTCTGTTATGAAAAGGCTGATAATTGGACTGGTGCTGGTGGCTTTACTGCTGGTGCCGGTTTCCTGCGCCGGGGCACCAGAAGAGGTAGCACCACCAATGCCGGAAGGGCCACCAATGCCAGAAGGGGATGAAGCGTACGAGGGTGGAGCTTTGCCCTCAACAGAAGAGCGGATGATAGTCCGCACCGGGGAGATGTCACTGGTGGTGGAGGAGGTAACTCAAGCCTGCGATGAGATAGCCCAACTCGCGGTAAGGTTTGATGGCTACGTGGTGTCGTCACGAATTTCAGGTGAGGAAGAGGAGATGAGGGGGTGGATTTCTATTCGGGTGCCTGATGAGAAGTTTGAGCTGGCGCTAGCCGAACTCAGAAACCTGGCAGTAAGGGTAAAATCAGAGAGCACCAGCAGCGAGGATGTTACCGAGCAGTATGTTGACCTGGAATCCAGGCTCAAGAATGCCGAGGCAACAGAGCAGCAATACCTAGCCCTTTTGGAAAAAGCTGAGGAAGTAGAGGACATCCTCAGAATTTATGAAAGTTTGTCCCGGGTACGCGCTGAGATAGAGCAAATCAAGGGACGAATGCAATACCTGGAGCGCACCTCGTCAATGAGCCTGATTTCGGTGCACCTAGAGCCTGAGACTACAGCTAAGCCATTGGTTCGCGTCGGCTGGAGCGCACTGGAAATACTCAAATCAGCTGCCAGAGGACTGGTCACCGCCGGGCAAGTGCTTGGCTCTATAGCTATCTGGCTGATAATCTTCATCCCCATTTGGGGAACCATACTTGGCATTATCTTATGGCGCCGCCGAAGGAAGAAGAAGGCTTAGCACTTCGCTGGAACCAAGCGCTTTAAAGCCGATAAGCTTGGCTATTAATACTCACCGCGACCCTGAGCAAGGGCGATACTGGCTAAAAATAGAATTCCCGATAGCCCAAACCAGAACATCCAGGTAAGCGCTGCACCGAGCGGTGAAATCACCTCGGTGGCAGTGATAATGCCCATCAGCATGCACAGCCCAGCAAAGATACCAACAATACAGGCCATCATTCCCATGATAGAACCTCCTTCCTATAGAGCCACCTTTTCCTGACCCTAGTTATGCCATCGATGGCTTGGTTATCTTAAATACCCCTTGTGCTTTATTTTAGTTTATAGTTCCTATATAATGAAACATTGGCTAGCTTAAGTCAATTTATTAGAGGTAATAATAACATGAGGCTGATAAAAAATCTATACTTTTACCCAGAAAAGGGAATGATGGACTGCAATACCTATGTGATTAAAGATGACCTCAGCATTATCATAGACCCTGGACTTACTCAATTCCTACCAGAACTACTCCAAGATTTGCACCGGGACGGCATTGACCCTAAAGATATAGATATTATCGCTAATACCCACCTCCACGGTGACCATTGCTGGGCAAATGAAGCCTTCCAGAAAATCTCGGGAGCCAAAATCCTCCTCCATCCCCTACAAAAAGATTTCTGGGATAAAACCGTTACCCAGACATCAAGATTCTTCGGTCTTCCCTCTGTGGAGTTCACCCCAGATAGCTTTCTTGATAATGACAAGCTAAAGGCTGGAGAAGTGGAATTTGAGCTTATCCCTTCCCCGGGGCATTCCCCTGATAGCATCTGCTTTTACTGCAAAAGTGAGAAGGTTCTGATTTGCGGAGATGTCATTTTCAATCAAAATACGGGGCGGGTTGACCTGCCCGGTGGCAGTGCCGAGGAGCTTAAGCAGTCTATAGAAAGGCTATCACAGCTAGAAGTCGAGTACTTGCTTCCCGGTCATATGGACATCGTGGTAGGAGGGGAAAGGGTAAAGAATAACTTTGAGTTCATCAAGAAATATGTGCTCAGCCACCTATGATGGAAAGGCAAATGATGGCAGAGTCTTTTGAATTAGGACCAATCAGACCGCCAAGCGAAGCTCATTCACTGCTCATCCGGGTAACCAGAAACTGCCCCTGGAACCGGTGCAAGTTCTGCCATATCTACAAGGGGAAAAAATTTGAGCTAAGGTCGGTGGAGGAGATAAAGCAAGAGATACTAACTGTCAAGGCAATACAGGATAAGCTAAAGGAGATTTCCTGGAAATCCGGCTACGGGGGCAGGGCGGAGGAGGTGGCCAGCACTATCCTCAATAATCCACCAAATGAAGCCTTTTTCGATGTAGCCCTGTGGCTTTACTATGGTGGCACCAGCGCCTTCCTCCAGGATGCCAACACCTTGATTATGAGAACCAATGAGCTGGCTGAGGTAATAAGGTTCTTGAAGAAAACCTTGCCCAGTATCACTCGGATAACTAGCTATGGCAGGTCCAAGACAGCAGCCAAAAAGAAACCGGAGGAGCTAAAACAGCTTCACCAGGCTGGACTTTCCCGACTGCATATTGGGCTGGAATCAGGCTATGACCCGCTGCTTCAATATATGGATAAGGGAGTTACCGCCGCTGACCACATCGTGGGAGGAAGAAAGATAGTAGAATCAGGCATCTCACTATGTGAGTATGTTGTCCTTGGCTTGGGAGGGAAAAAGATGTGGCGGGAGCATGCCATTGAAACTGCCAGGGTATTAAACCAAATAGACCCCGACTTTATCAGGGTTAGAACCTTAACCATCAAGCAGGGCATGCCCTTATATGATGAGGTTAAAAATGGCAATTTCGTGCGGGCAACAGATGAGGAGATTCTAGCCGAGGAAAAATTGCTTATTGAGCACCTTGACTGTCACTCATACTTTGTCAGTGACCATATTACCAACCTGCTTCAGGAGATTGAGGGGCAGTTGCCCCAGGATAAGGAGAAAATGCTGGCTTCCATAGCTAGATTCCAGAGTCTATCACCGGAAGAGAACCTCAACTTCAGGGTAGGCAGAAGGGTTGGTATATATGACCAACTGGATGACCTATCTAACTCACGCAAACATAACACCGCGGAGCATGCTATACAAAAACTCAGCAACGATGGCAACCAACTAGACGAAGAGACGATATACGCCTTGATGGAAAGATTCATATGAGTCTAGAGCAAGAAGTGGGCAGCTTACTTCGCCAGAAAGGGTTAACCCTGGGGCTCGTTGAATCAGCCAGCGGAGGGCTAATATCCCACCGCATAACCAATGTCCCCGGTAGCTCAGATTACTATAAGGGCTCAGTTACCGCCTATAGCAATGAGGTCAAGATTAAAGTGGTGGGGGTGAGAGAGGATACTATCAACCAATATGGTGCGGTGAGCTCTCAGGTAGCTGAGGAGATGGCACAGGGTGGTAGAAAGCTCTTAGCCGCCGATATATGCCTAGCTGATACTGGCATTGCTGGACCCGCCGGGGCTACCCCGGGGAAACCAGTTGGGCTATTCTACATTGGATTATCACATGGGGCTGGAACCTATAGCCAGAAGCATATTTTCCAGGGAGACCGAGAGCAAAATAAGCGAAGCGCTGCCGAGGCAGCCCTAGGCTGGTTAAAGGAATACTTGATGAGCTTGAAATAGGGATAGGTATGCTACGAGAAAAACAGGTCGTTACCTGCTTTCTGGAGTCGGAGAATGAGATACTGATTTTGCGCCGCAGTGAGCAGGTTGGCAGCTATCAAGGAAAGTGGGCAGGAGTTAGTGGCTATATTGAGACGACCGCCGATGAGCAAGCCCTAACCGAGATAGAAGAGGAAACCAGCCTATCACGGGAAGACGTTGAATTAATAAAAAGGGGCAAACCTTTACCCATTGAAGATAAGCGGCTGGGTGTTAGATGGGTGGTTCACCCTTATCTTTTCCACATAAAAGACAGGGACAAAATCAAGATTGACTGGGAGCATAAAGAGACGAGGTGGATAGCACCTGAAGATATAGATAACTACCAAACCGTGCCTATGCTCAAGGAGACACTCACTCAGGTATATAAGAGCTGAGCCTCCTCCGTCCTGAAAAGAGACAGGAGGTTCAAGTCGGTTTCATTTCAAAGATAGGCTTCTCTATGTGGGGATTAACTTCCTTGTTGGAAGGCTCCTCCAATGGGTCTTGCCAGGAGAAGCACACGTTGAATTGCGTTGGTTCGAAACCTATGCTGGTAGTATCAATATGATAAACGATGTCTTCCTTGTGCTGCTCTTGCTCAAGCATTTCCTGAACCCTCCTTTGGGAAGAAGAAATCCCGAAGCCTCGTATTCAATTCGTTATTATGTTCCATCACTTTGCTAATTTCGGCTTCCTCAAGCTCAGTGTAGCCTGTGTCGAAAGAGATTTCGGCAATTTTGATTGGACCACCTACCTTAGGGTCTTGAGTAGCCGTCTCAGCTATTATGTAGGCCGCTAGAACGATAAGATTTCTTCTGGACATTTGTGGATCATATAGGCGGTGAACAAGGTAAGTTGCGTATTGTGGGATGCCGCCTAATGCAATACCTGTTGTGCACAATTGTGGAGCAAAATCAAGAGGACTAGAAAGATAATACATCTTTGGCTCACCATTCTTCTCAAAACCAGCGATTATGAAGCCTACAACCGGCCTGTCCCCTCGCGGTATTTTCCCAAGCCACTCCTCGTATTTAGTGATGACGATTTGCCTCGTTTTCTCAAAGACTGCAGTGAAGTGGGTTTCGGTAGGCTTAAGTGTAGTTTCGATGTTAGCGATAAGCTGTGCCGCTAGTTCGGCTTGGCCATACGACACTATACCAACGAACTTGCTCAACTGAAACAGCTTTGTTTGTGAGTCACGAATTGCTGTTAGGCCCCTCGGGTCTCCGATCGTCCCTCTACTATCAGCAGCCAAAACTAAACCATCTACTCCTTGAAGGCACGCAACAAGAGTCACTGATAAACTCCTCTAAGAATTTAATATAGTACCATCATTATAAAGTAATTGTCAATACTTAGTCAAGGCGGTAGTGGCACATATGTTCTACAATCCATTCCACAACTGCCCTATATAGCCGATAACTTCTCCCGGTGTAAGCAGCCCGTTCTCAGTAACTATCCCGGTAACCAGCTCCAGCGGGGTAATATCAAAGTAGGGGTTTTCAACCCTGACCCCTGGTGGCAACCTCCCTGGTTCAACAATTTCAGATGGCTCTTTTTCCTCCAAATCAACCTCACCACTTTTTAGCCTGGGGTCGAACTTGAGCATCTCACATAATACATAAAAAGGGATGCTGACTTTTTCAGCAGCCAGGGCTAACTGGTAGGTTCCTATTCCATTGATAATATTGCCATCAGCACATACCCTGTCGGCGCCGACCATCACCTTATTCACCCCCGATATATAAAGCCCAATGGCAGTGTCATCAATAAAGGTAACTGGTAATCCACCCAGCCCAAGCTCCTGGGCGAGCCTTTCGCCGGTGCGACCCGGACCTGAGCGGGTAGTGATTACTTCAATATGCTTATGTTTGGCAAACGCTTCCTTTAATACCGCTATCACAGTTGAGCTATAGCTATGAGTCATTATTCTATCGCCATCGTCTATTAGCTCAGAGCCATAATTCACAATCTGAGCTACAGCCTGTAACGAACCGCTGGCTAACTCATCAGCCCTGGAAATAGCCGAGCTCTTAATTGAATCCAAACCCTCGTCTGGTGAAACTTGGGACACAGCGCCCAAAAAACGACTGACGATATTAAATACTGGCGCCATAGCGGGACGGGCAGACATTAACCTCTCCCCTATTGCCTTCTGCTCCAATAAAAACTCACCAGTGCTGTCTGTCTGGCTATGCTCAGCAGCGAGCTTCAATACACCAACTGCCTGCCTTGCCAACTGGCTGGCACCATGAGTCTTGTCACTTTTGATTTCATCTATTAAGCCGATAATTTCAGGACTGATGTTCATGATGGCTATTCTACCAGCCCTAACGCAGAGGGTCAAAGCTCATAGTCCAATAGGGTGCTTAAGGGGGGGTGAGGTAGATTAGAATTTAGGAAGGTTGTTTGGCAAGTTCTTCTTCCCACCCTCCCACCCCATAGAGGTTGTCTCTCCACCCCCACTTCTAAACAACCTCGTATTTAAATTTAATTGTCAATATCACTGAGCAATGCTATACTCTGTGGCATATATCACAGACTAGAAGGGAAGATTTTAGTATGAAAAGAGCTGATGGTCGTGCCTGGGACGAGCTAAGACCGGTAAAAATAACCCCCGGATTTCAGAGCTTCGCTGAAGGCTCAGCGCTAATAGAACTGGGAAAGACCAGGGTGCTGTGCTCGGTTAGCGTTGACGAGAAGGTGCCAGGCTTCCTCAGAGGAGGGGGCAGCGGCTGGATTACCGCTGAATATGGCATGTTACCCCGCTCTACCGTCACCCGCAGCCCCCGTGAAGCATCAATGGGCAGGGTTGCCGGTAGAAGCCAGGAAATCCAACGCCTCATCGGACGCTCGCTGCGAGCGGTAACCGACCTCACCGACCTTGGGGAAAGAACCTTAATCATAGATTGCGATGTGCTGCAGGCAGACGGCGGCACCAGAACAGCAGCTATTACCGGCTCCTACGTAGCCCTACACCAGGCACTCCAAACCCTGGCGAATATGGGGGTAATACCATCAATACCGCTGAAGAGCGCTGTAGCTGCCACCAGCGTGGGTATTGTGCACAGTTACCAGCTATTAGACCTGTGCTATGATGAAGACACCAATGCTGAGGTCGACTTTAATGTGGTAATGACCAGCAAGGGTGAATTTGTTGAGGTTCAGGGCACTGCTGAAGGCAAGCCTTTCTCCAAGGAGACCATTGATTCCCTGCTCTCTTTAGCGGAAAAGGGCATCAAGCAACTATTTCAGGTTCAACAGGCTGCCCTTGAAACGGCATAAATAAGATGGGAAACCCCAAATTACAAGTTTGGGGGAGGAATCAAAAATGAAATCAAAGCTAATCTTAACCTGTGCTATGGTTGCCATCTTGCTATCTCTATATGCTTGTGCCCCAGCCTCAAAGGTATCTGTAGAGGCTTCCCGGGATGACTTTAAGGAGCAGCATTTTAGCAAAGAAGTGGAGGTTGCTGTTGACGGCTCATTGACGATAGCTTTGTACTCTTGCCCATCAGAAGGCCGCCAGTGGTCAGAGGCACAAATTAGTGACCAAACTGTATTACAACAGACAGACCACAAACTCGTGATGCCCGAAGCCGAAGGCGATATGCCTCCTCCACCTGGTACACCTGGTCAAGAGGTATGGACTTTCAGGGCTCTCAAGGAAGGCACGAGCACCATATCTATGGAATATACCCATCCTTGGGAAGGTGGAGAGGAGGAGCCAATGCTCACATTTGTCTTGACCGTAGTTGTTAAATAGCGTGCCACTTAAGGGCGTACCTGCCCGCTACCGATGATAATCCACTTGTAGCTGGTTAGCTCCTTTACCCCTAACGGACCTCGGGCATGAAATTTCTGGGTGCTTATGCCGACCTCAGCCCCCAGCCCGAACTGACCACCATCGGTAAATCGGGTGCTGGCATTAGCATAGACGCAGGCGGCATCCACCTCATCGAGGAAGCGCATCTTTGCCTCATATTCCTCAGTGATAATAGCCTCAGAATGTCCTGAGCCATAGCGCTCAATATGCTCCAGTGCCTCATCCAGGGAATCCACCACTTTAACCGCCGCCACCAGAGACAGAAACTCCTTACCCCAATCATCATCCGTAGCTGGCGTCAGCTTCAAAGAGGAATTTGGCTTAAGGATAGCCAAAGCCCGCTCATCGCAGTGCATCTCCACCCCAGCCTTTGCCCACTCCACCGCCACCAGGGGGAGACAACGCTCAGCAATATCAGCATGAACCAGCAGGGTGTCCAAGGCATTGCAAACGGTGGGGCGCTGCACCTTGGCATTAAAGGCGATAGCCACTGCATTATCCACATCGGCGCTCTTGTCCACATAGGTATGGCAAACACCAACCCCACCGCTCACCACCGGCATAGTGGCATTCTCGGTGATAAGCTTTATCAGACCAGCTCCGCCTCGGGGAACAACAAGGTCAATAAAGTCGCGCATCTTAAGCATTTGATTGACCAGGGCTCGGTCAGTATTTTCAATAAACTGCACCGCCCCATCAGGCACACCAGCCCTTATAGCAGCATCCTGAACTACCCTGGCTAAGGCGCTGTTGGAGTTAATCGCCTCCTTGCCGCCCCTCAGGATAATGGCATTACCCGACTTCAGGCAAAGGGCAGAGATATCTATAGTAACATTGGGTCGGCTCTCATAGATGGCGCCAATTACCCCCAATGGCACCCGTTTCCTGCTGAGTTGCAAGCCGTTGGGCAGGGTGCGCATATCAAATACCTCGCCCACCGGGTCAGGGAGAGCTGCCACCGCCAGCACATCTCTGGCTATAGCCTCAAGGCGCTCCGGGGATAGCATAAGTCTATCGAGCATGGCAGCATTCATGCCCGAGGTATGCGCCTCATGGTAGTCAATTTTGTTGGCAGCCAGGATTTCGTCCTTCTTGGTTAACAGGTCATTGGAAACATTATGTAAAGCTTTATTCTTGACCTCAGCCGAAAGGTAAGCCATACGGCGAGAAGCCGCCTTAGCCGCCCTAGCCTTCTGCTCTAGTTCATCAATAGCTGATTTCATATCTACCTCACCCCCTTTAAGCACCCAGAAAAATCTTCGATTTTCCTGGGGACCCGCTGTGTCCCCCTCTCCTTCAAAGGAGAGGGGGAGGGTTTTCTTAGAGAGGGGCTTCGCCCCTCTTCAACTCCTCTTCTTGTCTTCTCCCCTATAATACCACCAGATTATTTCTGTGCACTACCTCGGAGCCATAGTCATAGCCAAGGAGAGCGGCAATCTTTTTGGAGTGTGCCCCTTTAATAACATTAATGTCAGCCGAGCTATAGTTGGTTATGCCACAGCCGAGGCGAGACCCCTGGGGGTCATAGATATTAACTATGTCGCCCCGCTGAAAATCGCCCTCAATGTTTCTGATGCCGGCTGCCAGCAGGCTCCGCTTCTGCTTTCTCAGCGCCAGGGCTGCCCCTGAATCTACCACCAGCTTGCCCTTGGTGGAAAGACCACTGAGCATCCAGCGCTTGCGGCTCTCCAGCTTGCTGGTAGTTGGCAAGAAGCGGGTGCCTATAGCCTCACCGCTTGCCAGCCTTAAAATAATGTCTGACTCCCTGCCATCAGCAATAACCACCGTCACCCCGGAGGAAGTAGCCAGCTTAGCTGCCTCGAGCTTGGTAATCATTCCTCCAGCCCCCAGGCTACTGGGGATATCAGCCGCTAAGCGCTCAATCTCTGAATCTATCCCATCCACCTGGGAAATAAGGCGGGCATGGGGGTCGTGGTGGGGGTCAGCAGTATATAGCCCGGCAGTATCGGTAAGAATCAGCAGCAGGTCAGCATCAATCAGATTAGCTACCATAGCTGAAAGATTATCATTATCGCCGAATATAGCTTCCTGAATCTCATCCACTGCCACCACATCGTTTTCATTGACAATGCATAATACCCTCAACTCCAGCAGAGCTAGAAGGGTATTGCGGGCATTCAGATAGCCAGCCCTGTCTAGGAGGTCAGCCTTGGCAAGCAAGGCTTGAGCCACAGTGATATTATACTGATTGAAAAGTTGCTCATAGAGGCTCATCAGGCGGTGTTGCCCCACTGAAGCCAGCACCTGCTTAAAAGGAATACCTTTAATCTGTTTGGTTAGCCCCAGTTTATGCCTGCCAGAGGCTATAGCTCCGGAGGAAACTATAATCATCTCCAGCCCTTGCTCATGCAGTTGTGCCACCTGACTTACCAGGCGTGACATTATGTCCCGGTTCAGGCGGTCACTGCCGCCGGTAAGGAGGCTGGTGCCGAACTTAGCCACTATTCGGTGATAGGGCAAAACAGATTTATTCATCTACAGCCAACCAAAATAAATTAGCTCCATTATAGCAACTACTTGCTCACCTGCCCTGTTACTTAAGCAGGCGAAAGCTATTAAGGGCAGTGTCACAAGTAGACTTATAAGAGTCAAAGGACTTCTGGGGGCAAGCGAAACCAAATAGCCATCCTGTTCTATCCTCTACCAGGTATACTTGCATCCCTGTATAGGGGGTTGTGCCGAGAGTCTCAGTGTAAGTATGTTTTATTGATGGTGTACCATTTATAGTTAATTCTTTGGTAGAGATAGGAACATAATCTTTAGCGGTATCGGATAAATGTTGCATCCGCAATTCAGAGTAACTCTCGAGGCTCTGGACTGGTACGCTCTCCTTTGTCACCATGATGCACGCCCGATTCGCGCCTAACCTTTTCGACCAAATAGCAACTTTAATTGTTGGACGGTCCTCAGGATGTTCAATATACCAACCTTCAGGATAATCAATTGAAAATCCATCGGCTTCATCGGTATATGTCACAAACTGAGCTGGTTCCGATGGCCCACAGCTCACGCCGATGCCGCTCGAAGTTATGACTAGAACTAAGGTAGCAATGGTTAAAATAACCCTTTTACTCATGGCACTAACCCCCAGTATACGTAAGTTCAGCATTTTCATTATATCATAGCTAGACTGTTTTGTGGGAGAAAGCTTGAGAGCCTTAGAGCATATCTGAGCTTGTTGCCCCACTCCTGGTGTGCTAAAATTTGCTGGAGGGCTAGACCGTTTCGGCTAGCCCTAGGGGTGTTTGGAGAGGATGAAATTGAAGCTAACCCAATTACTGCATCTCGCTGAGGAGATGCCTGCCTACCGCCAGCTAGTAGACGAGCTTGAACAACAAAATGGCACCGCCAAGGCAGTAGTGCTAGAAGCTGCCAAGCCCTACCTCATAGCTGCCCTATACCAATCTCTGCGACTGCCTATGGTGGTGGTTACAGCACAACCAGAAAAATGCAGGAAGCTCTATGAACAACTCTTGACCTGGAGCGACTCCAGCCAGGTAAAGCTCTTCCCCAAACCTGATGCCCTACCCTACGAACACATCGCCTCAGATGCCTCCACCGAGCTAGAAAGGGTGCAGGTGCTATCGGCTTTAGCCGACATAAATGGAGAGGCACGTGCTCCCCTGGTCGTTGTCTCCGCCCCAGCCTTGATGCAGAAGACAACTCCCCATAGCGATTTCACCTCCGCCTGCCACATTGTAAAACTGGGAATGAATATTGAGCCGTTCCACCTGCTAAGACAATGGGAGGCTATGGGCTACAGGATGGAAAACATAGTGGAAATGCCAGGAACTATAGGTCATCGCGGCGGCATCATTGACATCTACCCCCCCACCAGCGACCTGCCAGTCAGGCTTGAGTTCCTGGGTAACACCATTGAAAGCATCCGACTCTTTGACCCGGCAAGTCAGCGCTCGCTAACTTCGGCATCATCCATAGCTATTGGTCCGGCTACTGAACTGCTGACCCCACTGCTGAGCAACAGAGCTGAGCTGGAGCAAGTGTTAGGCAGCATTAACCTATCCGGTTGCACTGCTGAGATACGCCAGCAGTTCAAACAGGAACTGGCTATGCTGCTGGATAAGCAAAGACCGCGCAACATACAATTTTATGCCCCGCTGTTTAATAAAGATAGTCTGCTGAACTTCCTGCCCCAAGCTTGCCTCTTAGTGCTCGATGAGCCTATGAACATTGAACAAGCGATGGATGACCTGGAGGCTCAAGCCAGCCAGTTGCGCACAGAGAAACTGGAGCGAGGGGAGCTACCACCCGATTTCCCCAGACCATACTTCACCTGGAAAGAGCTAGAGCCAAGAATAAGAGAAAAGCCGTGCCTGATGCTCACTGCCTGGGGTATCGGTGAGGAGGAGCGACCCCACCAGCTAAAGTTCACCGTCGCCCCCAGCTATGCTGGACAACTACCAGTGTTCATCAAAAAGATGAAGCAGTGGCTAAATCAGAAACAACGGCTGATAATCGTCAGCCACCAAGCCAGCCGACTCTCTGAGCTACTTGGCCAAGAAGATATTATCGCTTCGCCCGTTACCGAGATAGAGCAAATACCCCCGCCCGGCTCGCTAACCCTGGTCCAGGGGTTACTGGCTGAGGGCTGGGCGATGAATAATGAAACCCACCTGTTCACCGATGCTGAAATCTTCGGCTTTATTAAGCAACGGCGGTTACTCAAAAGAAGACCAGTGCCCCACCACAAGTTCCTCATTGACTTAGTTCCGGGCGACTATGTGGTGCATGTTGAGCATGGGATTGCCAAGTTTGCTGGCGTTACTAAAATGAGCACTGACAACAGCGAAAAGGAATACCTGGTGTTACAATATGCCGCCGGCGATACGCTCTATGTCCCCACCGACCAGATAGACCGTGTTAACCGCTACATAGGAGGCGGTGAACAGCCACCGGCGCTGAACCGACTGGGCACTCAGGAATGGACACGAACCAAGCAAAGGGTCAAGGAATCGGTGGAGGATGTGGCACAGGAGCTACTAGCCCTTTATGCCGCCCGAGAGGTCATCCCCGGCTTTGCCTTTTCCCGGGATACAGTGTGGCAGCAGGAGCTGGGGGCTTCCTTCCCCTATGTTGAGACCCCAGACCAGATAGAGGTTCTTGAACAGTTAAAAGAGGATATGGAAAAAGCCAAACCTATGGACAGGTTGGTCTGTGGGGATGTGGGCTACGGTAAGACCGAGGTAGCCATCCGAGCCGCCTTCAAGGCAGTGATGGACAACAAACAAGTGGCGGTGCTGGTGCCGACCACCGTCCTTGCCCAACAGCACTTCGCCACCTTCAGCCAGAGGCTAGACGCCTTCCCGGTAAGAATTGAGGTTTTGAGCCGATTTAAGACGCCGAAAGAGCAGCAGGCTATCCTTGATGGGTTAGCCAACGGCAGTGTGGACATCTGCATTGGAACCCACCGATTACTACAAAAGGATGTGGTATTCAAAAATATGGGGCTGTTAATCATTGATGAAGAGCAACGCTTCGGTGTAGCCCACAAGGAACACCTTAAAAGATTGAGGCAGGAGGTAGATGTCCTGACTCTGAGCGCCACCCCAATCCCCCGCACCCTTCACATGTCGCTGGTGGGGGTGAGAGATATGAGCACTATGGAGACACCACCCGAGCAACGCCTCCCCATCAAAACCTATGTTGCCGAATATGACGAGAGGCTAATCCGGGAGGCTATTCTCAGAGAGCTGGAACGCAATGGGCAGGTCTTCTTTGTTCACAATCGGGTTCAAAGCATAGCCTTTATCGCCGGCAAACTTCAGTCCCTGATACCTGAGGCAGAAATTGCCATCGCCCACGGTCAGATGCCGGAGGCAGAGCTGGAGAGGGTGATGGCTGACTTTGCCCGAGGCAAGAGCGATATCCTGGTATGCACCACCATTATTGAATCAGGGCTGGATATACCCAATGTTAATACCCTGATTGTCCATAAGGCGGATAAATTTGGTCTGACCCAACTATATCAACTGCGGGGTCGGGTCGGGCGTGGCGCCAATCTTGCCCATGCCTACTTCCTGTTTGACAGAGGGAAACACCTGACCCCAACCGCTGAGAAGCGGCTAAAGACCATATTTGAAGCCACCGAGCTGGGGGCGGGCTTTGGCATTGCCATGAAAGACCTGGAGATTAGGGGGGCGGGGACTTTGCTGGGGGTAAAGCAGAGCGGGTTTATCAGCGCCGTTGGCTTCAGCCTTTACTGTCGGCTGCTGGCAGATGCAGTGGAGGGGCAAAAGGCAAGACAGGCTGGCGTTCCGGAGAAAGCCAGACCCTCCCCTCTTCCACCCCCCACCCTGGACTTGCCCATACGAGCCTATATCCCTGAGGAATATGTCGCTGACGTTGACACCAGGCTCAGCCTCTACCAGAGCCTGGCAAAGCTGGACAGGGTTGAGCAGGTGGAGGCTCTGGCTGAGGAACTCAGCGACCGGTTTGGCTCTCCACCGCCGGAAGCTAGAAACCTGCTGTACGCCCTCAGAATCAAAATTCTGGCGTCTAAAGCCAGTATTGAGTCCATTACTACTGAGGACAGGCAAATCGTGCTCAGATTATTTGAGGGGATGCAGTTCACCCCGGAGCAACGGGCACTCAGCTTCCCGGATGGGGTTAAGATGGGCTTCCGCCAGATAAGACTAAACCTTAAAAGATTAGATAAGGGGTGGCAGAAGATGTTGGAGGGTATATTAAATAAAATAAGGTGATATAATATATGGTAGAATACTACTCGGGGCGGAATACGGAGGTCAAAAATTGGGAAAAATTATCTTAAAACGAACTGTGAAAACCGTGAAAGTAAAGGGTGAAGAGAAACGTGTTTGGTTATTGGATAATGAAAAATTCGATAGCTTTAATCCTGATGTATTAGGTCTCGGAGATATAAGTCTGCGCTCTACCCAGGTAGAAGCTATTGCTGCTGTGTTTGACCTATCTGGATTTACTAACTTTTGCAGTCGAATTGACCCACATCTTACGGTCCCCGAATATCTTAGTCGGTTCCTAGATTGGCTATTTAAGGAAATTAAAAAAGAGTTCGTTGCAGAGAGTTACGAAGAAGGTAAAAAATTATGGGCCGATCTGCCGTTTCTAGCAAAATTCTTAGGAGATGGCGTTTTATTTCTGTGGGATACTGAAAATATGAGTGGAACCGGAATTTGCAATGTTGTAACTTCACTTAGGATTATCTGTCGGGATTATAAAAATAAGTTTTATCGAGAAATAAAAAAGGCAGTAGTTGAGCCACCAAATATCCTTAGGTGCGGTATAGCACGGGGCAGAGTATTCTCCGTAGGAAATGGCGAAGATTATGTTGGTCCCTGCATTAACCTTGCATCGAGATTGCAGAAATTGAGTCTCCTTACATTCTGCGTTTCTCGTAGGGGCTTTGATTTTGAGAAAGATATAGCTAAGGATGAGTTCCCGATATACGTACTAAAGTCTGTTTCGCTGCCAGGAATCGGAGAAAATGAGTTGGTATGGGTACTTAAGGAGGAATTCGATGACCTTCCCGATGAGGAGAAAGCGTTGTTTCGAAAGCCTTGACAATTTTAAATAATGCGTATAACAGAGTTCATATGAAATAATATATAGGGAGTTTAAGAGGGGCGAAGCCCCTCTTTTTAAAATTCTTCAAATAAAGGTCTGGGGGGGTTGAAAAATAATCCCAAAGTGCTATTTTATATAAAGAGAACTACGGCAAGGAGAAGGGTATGGCTAAGAATGCAGACTTGCAGAATTCCCTTGACAAACTGGCTAAGAACAACTCTACCAAAAGGGTTCGCTTCGCTCCCGACATACCAGAGAAGCAACTGAAAAATGCCACTGCCAGCCTGGAGATACCCAGTGGCAGCAATATTCTAGTTCTGGTTGATGATACCTTCACCAAGTCTGGTAAGGGAGGAATCTGCGTTACCAACGATGCAATATACTGGAAAGCGTTCTCCATAAAGGGAAACGCGAAATTTGACGATGTTAAACAATTCGAAGCAAACCTGGGCTTCTCGATGAATCTCAAAATCAACGGCGAGAAAATCCCACTGGGCTACTTCTCCAAGGAGGAGATTACGCCCTTCGCCGATTTCCTGCTCGAGGTTCTGGGGCTTGAGCAAACAGAGGCAGAGGCTCCGGTTGAAACCCCGACTAAAGAGCCGACACAGGCATTCACGGAGAAAGAGACAGAGGCTCAGAAGACCCTGGCTGAAAGCTTTATTAGGGAGCTTGAAGACCCCCATACCGACGGTAACACCTGCCTCGGCGCGGTCAATGAACTGGGGCAGATTGGCACGGAAAGAGCAATAAGAGCCTTGGTTAAGGCTTTCCCGCTCGGCGTTAATCAAATAAGAGGGAGAAAAGACCTGATTGGTATCATGGAAGTGAGTGTGAATATGGCCATTCATTACGCACTTCAGCGAATCGACAAATCAGTACTTGGAGAAGCTATAGTCAGAGCCCTTAGTAGCGAAGGCAAGGATGAGGCCAACGGTGCTGCCTATGCTGCCGCTTCATTTGGGATTAAAGATAGTAGAGCAATCGAACCTCTAATCGCCGCCATTAATGGCAAGGGTTTCTATAGTTCGGACTATGCCGCCTGCGCGCTTGAGTCAATTGGCGAACCGGCAGTTGAGCGCCTAACTGAAGCACTTAAGGATGAAAGCAAAAAAGACGTGCACGAAAGAATACAGCAAATCCTTAAAAAGATACAGCAGAAAAGATACAAAGGAAAATTTTCCAAACCGGACGCCGCCAAGTGAGGTAACCGGGTTCCCATTATTCCGAAGTAATATATAGAGAGTCTAAGAGGGGCGAAGCCCCTCTTTTTAAAATTCTTCCCCTTCCCCTTGATAAGGGGAAGGGGATTAAGGGGATGGGGTTAGATAAATAACCTCTAGCCCCTTACTTTACCGCAGAAAAGCTGCTATAATGGATGCGACTTTTTATCATCCAATTGCACGGAGGAGCGTAATTTGAAAATACTTCTGGTTTATCCGCAATATCCGGACACCTTCTGGAGTCTTAAGCATGCTTTAAGAATCGTCTCTAAAAAGGCGTCTTTCCCACCGCTGGGTTTACTAACCGTAGCAGCAATGCTCCCTAAGGAGTGGGAGAAACGGCTGGTAAATATGAATGTAACCATCCTGAGTGATGAAGACATCAAATGGGCTGACTATGTGTTTATCAGCGCCATGGTGGTGCAAAAGGATTCGGTGAATGAAGTTATTAAGAGATGCCAGAAACTGGGTACCAAGCTTGTTGCCGGCGGTCCCCTGTTTACTACTGGATATGAAGAGTTTGATGAGATAGACCATTTTGTGCTCGGTGAGGCTGAAATTACTCTTCCGCCCTTTTTAGAAGACTTAGAGAATGGGTGTGCCCAACATCTTTACACATCCGATGAACGGCCAGATATAAGGAAAACCCCGATCCCTTTATGGTCGCTTATCAACATGAAAAAATATTCATCAATGAATATTCAGTATTCCCGGGGCTGCCCGTTTAACTGTGAATTTTGCGACATTATCGTGCTAAACGGGCATAAGCCACGAACCAAAGATAAAGTCCAGATGCTGGCAGAACTGGATGTATTATACAATTATGGTTGGCGAAGTGGGTTATTTATTGTTGATGATAACTTCATAGGCAATAAGAGAAAACTAAAGGCGGAAATCCTGCCGGCAATGATTGAGTGGATGAAGGGGAAAAAGTACCCCTTTGCCCTTTCTACGGAAGCATCTATAAATCTTGCTGATGATGAAGAATTAATGCAACTGATGGTGGAGGCAGGGTTTAACACCGTATTTATCGGCATTGAAACCCCAAATGAAGAAAGTCTGGTTGAGTGTAATAAGTTTACCAATATAAATCGTGATTTAGTGGCTTCGGTCAAGAAGATTCAAAACCACGGCTTGGAGGTGCAGGGAGGATTTATTGTCGGTTTTGATAGTGACCCGCTTTCCATCTTTAAGAGTCAAATCAGTTTCATTCAAAGGAGCGGGATTGCTACGGCAATGGTCGGTTTGCTAAATGCTCCTCCTGGCACCAGACTATATCAACGCTTGAAAAAGGAGAACCGCCTACTTAAGGACGTTTCTGGCGACAATACCGACTGTTCCATTAACTTCATTCCTAAGATGCACTATGAAACACTGATTAATGGCTATAAGCATATCATAAGTACAATTTATTCACCGAAGCAGTATTATGAGAGGGTCAAGACATTGCTAAAAGAGTATAAACCTAAAAGAAAAAAGAGGGCATCCCGGCTTCAGTTTTATCACATCAGGGCATTCAGCAAATCTATGTGGTTTTTGGGTGTCAAGGAAAGAGGGAGAAAATACTACTGGAAGCTTCTTGTTTTAACCTTGCTGAAACATCCTCGGTCATTTGGTCTATCTATGAGCCTTGCCGTTTCTGGATACCATTTCCGCAAGGTTGTTGAGAAATACATTAGCCCCCAAAGCGCCTCAGTGAACCAGGAAAGCTAGCGGATAAACAAGATTAACCGCTAAAGCTGCCGGCTAGTTCGGTCAAGGTGCGGGTGGGGGGTTAATGGCTGACTTCCCTACCTAGTCATCCTTAATGCCATGGTCATGAATATAATCAATGGCATCCTGAACGGTTACTAGCTTTTCAGCATCCTCGTCTGATATCTCAACCTTCTGTCCTTGCTGGCTAAACTCCTCTTCTAACGACATTACCAACTCCACCAAATCCAGAGAATCGGCGCCTAAATCGTCAACAAAGTTAGCTGAGGGCACAACCTCCTCTTCCTCCACACCTAGCTGCTCAACAGCTATCTTCTTTATCCGCTCAAAAACTGTGGGCATCTTTTACCTCCCTATTTTCTACCGGCAAGTTTGTTAACCGAGCCCAAGACTCCGTTAACAAACTTTGACGAATTATCACTGCCAAACTTCTTGGCTAACTCAACCGCCTCATTGATGGCTACCTTAACTGGCACATTATTATCAAGTAAAATCTCAAATATTGCAAGCCTCAGAATATTCCTATCCACCAGGGGTATCTGTTCCACTGGCCAGGCAGGGGCAAAGTTCTTGATATGCTGGTCAATCTTCTCCTTATTCTGGATAACACCACTGACCAGCTCTCGGGCAAAGGCGGCATTCTCCTCAGAGAGCCCTCCATCAGCCAGAAGATGAGCTAAGGTGCTCTCTATATCATGCCCTACAGAGTCGACCTCATATAATACCTGAAGGGCTATCACCCGAGCTTTCCGCCGTACTCCCATAGATTATCCCCCAAAGTTAACCAATTATTATAGCATTTCATTTTAATCACGCAATAGGTGAATATTACCTAATTTGACCCTGGTTAGTCCAGCGGCTCTGGCTGCATCCAAGCACTCCATAGCCTGATGCTTAGAGGTAGTTGGTAAATCGGTCATCAAAAAATCAGGGTGGAAAGCGAGGAGGGCATAGGGAATATCAGGGTCAAGTGATGCAATAAAGGCAGCAATTCCAGCTACTTCCTCCTTGCCCACATAACCGGGGATAAGCAAGGTGCTGGCTACTACCAGCGGGGGAGAAGGTCTTATTTCGGTATACCCGGCTAAAAATTGGAAATTGTCCAAGGTTCGCTTATTGCTGGCGCCACAGAGAGCTATATTTATCTCCTCACTCCACGCCTTGAGGTCAAACTTAATGCAGCCACCGGAGTTTAACGAAAGCTCGACCATCCGCTTTAGCAAGCGGCGATGCATCGAGCCATTGGTCTCCCAGCAGATTCTGAGGATACGCCCCCTGTTCTTCTCCAGGGCTAGACGTGAGGCACGAATTGCATGGGGCAGTTGAGGGGTGGGGTCGCCGCCAAAAAAGCAGAGGCAAGCGGTATGCTCATCGACCGCCTCAGCCAGTTTTGATGCCGCCAGCCAATCCTTACCACCCACCAATTGACGATAGTGCCAGTTCTGGCAGAACAAGCAATCAAAGGAGCAGGCGTGGTAAAAGACAGCCAGGTTCTTATAGCCATACTCCACCCCCTGCCGATAGGCGAAGTCGGGATAGCCAGCACCAGTACCCGCCGGGCAAACCCAATCAGCCACACAATTAGTCGGCAACTGGTCATAATACCAGCTAACCTTTGCCAAATTAGCAGTAGCTCCCTTTAATCTGCCATCCATATTGGTGCGTAGCCCGCAATAGCTCGTCCCGCCATCAGGAATAGAGCATTCATTTACACAGATACGGCAGGTCACTCCGCCTTCAGCTTTCGGTGGGTATGGAGGTAGAGCGAATGGCTCCCTGGCTTCACGGTGAGCCTGCTGGATTAAGGGCAAAACATCATCAAAATGGTGGCGAATGCAGTCATAGCACAAGCCCAGGCTTCGGGAAATAAGTGGTGATTCCTGACCGCAGCGCCGGCACTTAACCGGGGTTTTGGTGGCTAAAGATTGAATACGAATCCTCATTTTGAATGCAGTTTAGCAGATGGGGAAGGCAAGTTCAATCCTGACGCAGCCCTTAGCCGCCAGGAGAAAGACCGCATAAAGATTGGTAGGTAAAGTGAGGTTAAGTCATCTTGACTTTTGCCATATGGCGAAGTATGCTGTTGAGCGCAGGGTCAAGATATGACCGCAGGGGAAATGAGTTAATATTTTGACCATTAGCTGAGTGAGCAGGGGACGTTGAGCCGCCACCTGTAAGTGGGCACTTGGGTGGCGGGGAGCCAATAGTGAAACCGACCTGAAAGGGTCGGTTTTTATATTTTATGGAAGGGGGTGGTAGCATTCTAAAAGCAAAAGTAAACACAGGAGCCGCTATGCCCCAGGTCGAGGGGCGATAAGGCTATCTTAAATGAAAGGAGGTAAAGAGATGAAAACTCTAATTGCGATTATTCTCGCCGTCACCCTGCTGGTGACGCTCTCAGGGATGGCTCTAGCAGCCAAACCAGCAACGTTCACCACGCCGTATAATCAAGCTCAGTTCCAGTGGCGTGCATCGGCACCATTTGGTGACTGGTCGTATGTATATCAAAACTATTCTAGCTCATCTGATTTTAAACTTACAGGAAATGTACTGCACTCAGCTTATAGCTATTCTCCTGTCGTAACCGATTTGGAGGGAGAATCTACAGTATACACATACGACAAGAAGATTAACCGATGGATAGAAAAAGAGGGAACGGTCAGCTATAAATATGTGCCAGGCTATGGCGACTATCCAATAGCGAATTATTGGCGTGGATATCTTGAATTCGGTGGCACCCCAAGCACAGATAACTTTGTGCATGGCGTAGCGTATCAGTGGGTTTACTTGCTGGCACCACAAGACGTGACTCCATCGCTTCAATACGCTATATGGGATGATACAATGGATGCTTGGCTAATCGGATTCAGCATCTACCTATGGGATAGTGGAACTCAAGTTTATGATGTAACATCACCATACGATGATCCCGAATTCCCAGACCCGTTCATAGAACCAGTTCCGGCAAGCAACTATGATCCATTAGGGCTCTAAAGACCTTTAATCTAAGCTAGCCGGATAAACGGCAGACTTGCACAGGCAATACTGAAATAAAGGCAGGGTGCTCGGGAAATCAAGGCCGGGTTTTCGACCAGACCTGCTTCCTTCCCCGCCCCATATAGCGTCTTGACTGTAATCGGGGTCAGCACCCTGCCCCCCTGTGGTCACCATTTGCCGTTTTATTCAGCAAGTAAGATGGAGAGCGGTTATGTTCACAGCCAGGATATTGCCATGCCTCCGTCCACACCTAAAACCTGCCCGGTGATATACCTTGCCTCATCGGAAGCCAAAAAGGCGACCGCCTCAGCTACATCGCGGGGAGAGCCAAAGTCGCCCAGAGGGATTTGTCTTTTGAGCTCCTGCTTCCACTCCTCTTTCAATCGCTGGGTCATCTCAGTATCAATAAAACCGGGGGCGATAGCATTAGCCGTGATGCCGTGGGAGGCTACCTCCTTGGCAATGGTCCGGGTAAAGCCAATAATGCCAGCTTTGGCTGAAGCATAGTTAGCCTGCCCCTGGTTGCCCACGATGCCAACAATACTGGAAATGCTGATAATTCTACCCCAACGCTGTTTAGCCATTGGCCTCAATACGGCTTTGGTGCAGAGGAAGACACTCTTCAGGTTGACATTTAATACCTTATCCCAGTCCTCCTCCGACATCCTCAGCAGGAGCTGGTCGCGGTTAATGCCAGCATTATTCACCAGAATATCAATCCTGCCATAGGCAGCCATAGTTTCCTCCACCAGCCTGGCGACATCTGATGATGAGCTGACATCAGCCAGAACAGGTAAGCTCTTTCTGCCCATGGCTTCGATTTCCTCAGCCACGCCTTTAACAGCCTCATCTATATCATTGACCACCACGGTGGCGCCGACCTCAGCCAATTTCAGGGCAATAGCCCGCCCTATGCCCCGACCGCTGCCAGTGACTATAGCTATTCTAGTAGAAAGATTCATTAATCACCCCTCTTGCCCTACTTATTCTAAATGAAACAGCAACCACCCCTCCGAACGATATATCCTTTATGTTCCCATTCTCTTTGGCAGTAATTCTCTGCTTCACCTATAGAAGGGAAAAAAATCCACCCCCCATCACGTTTCAGCTCGTCTATTCCTTTGAGCAGAGTTTCGTCTTTGGCCTGCTCATATCTACATCCTTCCCTATGAATAATACACCTTTTGGTTGGCTTATCCACATTCACCCAGAACATTGCTCCTCTCTCCCTAGACTACTTATCTACCTCTCCCCCTGTATTCCCCTCTCCTTCAAAGGAGAGGGAACTAGCTGTATAAGAGAGGCTTCGCCTCTCTAGAACTCTCCCTTTTATCTCCCCTTAAGGGCGGCGGGTGGGAAAAGATATAAAAGGTGAAGGGGATTTTCACCCCGCAAAAACAAAGTTTTTGCGGGGGTCCCAAATTTTAAGCCCCTTCAATCTTCCCCTAATTAAACAACCGCTATATTCTTGATAGCCTGCGAATCACCTATGTTCAGAATTTTAACATTCTTATCAATTCGCTTAATTAGACCAGCCAGCACTCTCCCCGGTCCAAGCTCAATAAAGGTTAACACCCCATCACTCGCCATATACTCTACAGAACGCTGCCACTGAATACAATTACACAATTGTCTGAGTAGCTCTTCCTTAATCGATTCAGCAGTGGTCAATGGCTGAGCGGTAGTATTACCTATAATGGGAATGGCTGGCTCGCCAAAGGAAAGGGTAGCTATAATCTCAGCCATGCCGTCAACAGCCGGCTGCATCAGTGGCGTATGAAAGGCGCCACTTACCTGTAATGGAATAGTGCGATATGCCCCTCTGGCTTTAGCCAAATCCATAGCTTGATTCAAATTGTCCTCTGCTCCGCTAATTACTATCTGACCGGGGCAGTTAATATTGGCAATGCGGGTGCCAGTCTGCTCACACACCTCAGCCAGCGGCAGTTCATCAAGTCCAATTATTGCCGCCATGCCCCCGGGGATTATCTGCCCTGCCTCATGCATTAGGCGTCCCCTCTCCCGAGCCAGATACACAGTGGTGGCAAAATCAAGCACCCCAGCCGCTGCCAGCGCCGTATATTCGCCCAGGCTATGACCAGCAACAAAGCTAGCCGGCGGTAATCCATTGCTAGCGCTCATATTACGGGTAGCCTCCAAGCAGGCAAAGCTGACAGTTACTATTGCTGGCTGGGCATTGATAGTCTGGCGAAGCTCATCCTCCGGACCCTCAAAGCATAATCGGGACAGGGGGAATCTCAAAGCCTCATCAGCCTGCTCAAAGACTGCTTTAGCCGAATCAAAACTAAGGTAAAGGTCATGCCCCATGCCTACCCACTGAGCACCCTGCCCAGGAAAGACATAGGCTACCTTCATTGGCTCACCCACAGCCATCCTTTCCCCCTGAATGATGGGATGCTCAATGCTGAAGAGTCACAAATAGCCGTTCTAAGCTTGTTGCCAGTCATAGGTCATCAACCAGCCTTCTTTTTCGGGCTTTCGACCTCGATGACCTCCCTGCCAGCATAGCTTCCGCAAGTAGGACAAACATGGTGAGATAGCTTAGGACTATGACACTGAGGGCAATAGTCCAGAGGGGGTAAGGCTAACCCAAGATGACTGCGCCTCTTACCCCGACGCGCTTTAGCATATTTTCGTTTGGGCAAAGCTCCCATAACCTATTCCGTTCCTTTCTCCTCACTCATCAAGTCATCGCCAGCCGAAGCCAATTTACTCAGCTCAGACCAGCGAGGGTCTGCTCCTTGAGGCAGGCAATTACAAAGTCCCAGGTTAAGATTGTGACCGCAATCGGGACATAACCCAGCACAATCTTCGCGACAAAGCGGTTTCATAGGAATAGCCAGTAGCGCACACTGATGTATCGCCTCAGTTAAATCAAGAACATGATGCTCATCAATAGTGAAACAGCCAAACTCCTCAGGCAAGGGCAGCGAAGCACCACTAACTACATCTGTAGTAGGAAAATATTCCTCCTCAACACTTAGAGCCAGAGGGCAATCAAATAAGCTCAAACAGCGGCTACAGGTAAGTTCAACCTCGGTATCCAGTACGCCTTTAGCCAAGATACCCCGGTCAGTGCGCATCAACCTAACCTTGCCCTGAACCAGGCTACCGCTGCCATCACCGGTAACATCGATAATGTCGCTCACCTCATAATCCCGTATTGAACCTAGAGATGACCTAAGCTGCTGGGCTACATTTATCTGCATCACCCACCACTCCAATGGAAGTCAGCTTATTATAGGCAGAGCCACACAGCTACTGTCAAGCTTAAAGGAAAATAATAGGATATTTATTTATCTATTATCTACCTCACCCCCTGTGTCCCCCTCTCCTTCAAAGGAGAGGGGGAGGAATAAAAAAAGAGGGGGCTTCGCCTCCCTCTTAAAACTACTTCCCCCTTCCCCTCTAGGGGAAGGGGGTCAGGGGGATGGGGTCAATGTTATTTGTCTTTTAGCTTGTCAATCAGCATGGGCACTACCTAGAACAGGTCACCAACAATGCCATAGGTTGCTACCTCAAAGATAGGTGCGTTTGGGTCATCATTGATAGCCACCACAATATAGGCTTAGGGGAAACCACAATATTTAGTCCCCCACCCACTTTTTCTTCCTCAGTTCAAAGGCAATGGCGTTTCTTAGCACCTGATTGGTACCTTCATATATCTGGGTGATTTTGGCGTCTCTAAACATCTTCTCAATGGGATACTCACGCATATAGCCAACGCCACCGAAAACCTGCATGGCGTCAGTAGTAACCTTCATCGCCGTATCCGAGGCAAAGACCTTAGCCATAGCCGACTCTTGGGTGAAGTTCTTTGCCCCGCTATCTATCATCCGGGCAGCAGCATAAACCAGTGCTCTGGCAGCTTCCACCCCTATAGCCATATCGGCTAACATTTGCTGGACGGCTTGCTGAGCGATAATGGGGTGTCCAAACTGGATACGCTTTTTGGCATAGTCCACTGCTGCTTCCAGGGCTCCCTGAGCTAGTCCAAGTGCTTGAGCGCCTAAACCGGGACGGGAGCGGTCTAACAGCTTCATGGTCATGATAAACCCAATTCCCTCCCGACCAATTATATTCTCCTCAGGGACTAGACAATCTTCAAAAACCAGTTCCCTGGTTGCAGAAGCGCGGATGCCCAGTTTTTTCTCTTTCCTACCGAAAGAGAAGCCTGGTGTGCCCTTCTCAACCAAGAAAGCGCTAGCGCCACGGGCGCCTCTTTCCTTGGCAGTCAAGGCAATAATGGTATATATCTCAGCCTCACCGCCGTTGGTGATAAATTGTTTAGTCCCGTTAAGGATATATCCTCCGCTGGTTCGCGTTGCGGTTGTCTTTATGGCGCCAGCATCGCTGCCTGCTGTTGCCTCCGTCAGGGCAAAGGCAGCCAATTTCCTGCCGCTGGAAATGTCAAATAGGTATTTACGCTTCTGCTCCTCAGTCCCATACTCCAGCAGGGTGAAGCTCCCCAGTGCACTGGCAGCATAGCTGACCGCCACACCACTACATACCCGGCTTAGCTCTTCCACCACCAGACACAAATCGAGAACACCACCACCCAACCCCCCATACTCTTCAGGAATATAGACACCGAACAAGTCAGTATCGGCAAGGATTTTCATTATCTCCCAGGGGAACTCTTCCTTTTCATCAAGCTCTGCCCGCACCGGCAATATCTTTTCCTCGGCAATGGTTCGTGTCAGGTTCTTGATTTCCCTTTGCTGCTCAGTTAAGAAATACTCCACAAGGCACCCCCTGAATGCACTTCAAAGGCTAAATTGAGCTTATTATAAGCAGAGCCAACTACCTACTGTCAAGGCTGACAGAACCTTGACATTATGCTAAACCAGTATTACAATCCTGACAAGACTTGATGTTGATAGGGAACTATCCCCGAGGAGCATAAAACAATTCTGGATGAAAGAACCTGGGAATAGGTTCTATTTTCACTTTCTCCATATCTTTATATACTCCACACTATGCCAACTTTAAAGGTATATCGATGTGCTCCCAGGGGTCAATATAAGTTAGAGCACAGTAGAAGGAGGTGAATTCAATGGCAGCCAAGGCATTTGTCCTGATTGAAACGGCAGTGGGCAGAAATAAGGAAGTGGCCGCTGCTCTGGAACAGCTAAAGGGGATAAAATCGGTTGATATTGTAACTGGTCCCTATGATATAATCGCTATAATGGAAGGGGAAAGTCTAAACGATATTGGCGACCTAGTTACAGGAAAAATCCACCCCATTACTGGCATTTCTAGAACCGTGACCTGCCTGGCAATACGGGGAACTTAACCCCATTCATATTTCGGATTTCAAAGGGATAACTCGAGACCGACCGCAGGAAGGGAGAAACGAGTATGGATTTTAGATTGAGTGAGGAGCAAGAGAAATTCAGACAGGAAGTTCGTGACTTTCTGGAAGATGAGTTAAGACAAGGGCTATGGGAACCAAGCTGCGATGCCTGGATAATAGGTCACGACCCGGAGTTTACCAAAAGGGTAGCCAAGAAGGGCTGGATTGGTCTAACCTGGCCCAAGGAGTATGGGGGGCAGGGGCGCTCCTTTGTTGACCGCCTTATCCTAACTGAAGAGATGCTGCGCTACGGAGCACCAGCTGCTTGCCACTGGTTCGCCGACCGTCAAATAGGGGGTGCCATCGTTCACTATGGCACTGAAGAGCAAAAGAAGGAGTTGCTGCCCATGATTTTAAGGGGTGAAGCCTATGTCGGTCTGGGCATGAGCGAGCCAGACGCTGGTAGTGACCTCGCCTCGCTTAAAACCCGAGCTGTTGAGGATGGCGATTATTATGTCATTGATGGTCAGAAGACATGGACCAGCGGCGGCAGCCACATGAACTGGATTTCCCTGGTAGCTAGAACAGACCCGGATGCCCCCAAACACAGAGGTATTAGCGAATTCTTTTTTGAGACCAGCTTGCCCGGGGTTAGTGTTGTCCCGATAGTAGATATTACCGGGGGTGTGCACTTCAACGAAGTCTTTTTTGAAAATGTGCGTATACCCAAGAAATGCCTGATAGGGGAGAAAAACCGCGGCTTTTATCAGGTTTTGAACCAGCTTGACTACGAGAGAAGCGGGATGGAGCGGCTGATGGCTAACTATCCTCTGTTTGAAGCCCTCATCCAATATACCAAGGAAACCAAGCGTAACGGGAAGCCGCTATCTGAGGAACTGGTTATTCGCGCTAAACTGGCGCAACTCAAAATAGAGCTTGAGATTGGGCGTCTGCATATGTATCGTGTCGCCACGGTTATGGACGGGGGTCGTGCCCCTAATTGGGAATCATCAATGTCCAAGGCATATGGCACCGCCTTTGAACAACACCTAGCAAGCACAGCGATAGAGATTCTGGGACTCTATGGACAACTTTCGCCCCAATCCAAGTGGGTGCCGATAAAAGGCATGGCCTATCACTCGTATTTGTCATCCAAGGGCTATAGCCTCCAAGCTGGCACCTCAGAGATTCTGAAGAATATTCTGGCTTTAAGAAAGCTGGAGCTGCCCACCCAATGAATAATTTTTAATCTACTTTCTACCCAGAGATATTACTCAGCAGGCTAGTAGGAGGCATGATAATGGATTTAGCTCTCTCTGAAGAACAGGAAATGGTAAAGAAAATGGCTCGCGATTTTCTGACCGATAAGTTCCCCAAAACGGTGGTTAAAGAGATAGAGGAGAGTGAGCTGGGCTACTCACCGGAGTTATGGAAGGAAATGGCAGGGTTAGGCTGGATGGGGCTGGCACTTCCAGAAAAGTATGGCGGCGGCGATATGAGCTTCCTTGACCTGGCAGTGCTGCTGGAGGAAATGGGGAGGGCTTGTCTGCCCGGTCCTTACTTCTCCACGGTGGTTCTTGGTGGTTTAACCATTCTTGACGCCGGAAGCGAGGAGCAGAAACAGGAATATTTACCCAAGATAGCCAGTGGTGAGGCAATCTTCACTCTAGCCCTAACTGAATCCAGCGCCAGGTATGATGCCGCTGCCATCGAGACCGAAGCCGCCGCTGATAAGGATGCCTACATTCTAAATGGCACCAAGCTCTTTGTTCCCGATGCTCACATTGCTGATTATATGCTGGTGGTGGCCAGAACCGATGAAAAGTCTAAGGGGGAAGAGGGGATTACCATATTTATGGTAGATGCCAAAAGCCCGGGCATAAGCCATACAGTTTTAAAGACCATTGCTAACGACAAGCTATGTGAGGTAGTTTTCAGCCAAGTAAAGGTGCCCAAGGAGAATGTCCTGGGGCAATTGAACCAGGGGTGGAGCGAGGTGCAGAAAATAATCCAGCAAGCGGCAGTGGCAAAATGCTGCGAGATGGTCGGCTGTATTCAGCAGGCATTGGACATGACCGTTGATTATGCCAAGGAAAGAAAGCAGTATGACCGTCCTATCGGCAGCTTTCAGGTTATCCAGCACTATTGCGCCGATATGGCAACTGATGTTGATGGCACCAGGCTTTCAACCTACCAAACCGCCTGGATGCTGAGCGAGGGTCTTCCTTGCACCAAAGAGGTAGCCATTGCTAAGGCGTGGGCAGGCGAAGCTTGTCAGCGGGTTATGGCTCTGGCACACCAAATCCACGGTGCCATCGGCGTTACTATAGACCACGATTTACAATACTATACCAGGCGAGCTAAGGCGGCTGAGGTCAGTTTTGGTGACGCCAATTTCTACCGAGAGATAGTAGCCCAAGAGATGGGGCTGTAAGAATCTCATTTATAGTTTAGCCCTAGTTTGAAGCCAAGGCTTCCAGCCTGGCTAATACTTCATCTATGGTCTGCTCAGCGGTGGAGGCTCCAGAGGTTATACCTATATGATGCTTACCTTGAAACCAGGAGGGTTTGATTTCTTCTGCCGTCTCAACGAGATATGTCTCAGTAGCCGTAGAACATAACTCAGAGAGGCGATTGGTATTAGCACTGCTGTGCCCACCGATAACCAGCATCGAGTCCACCCTGTTAGCCAGCTCAAGGGCTGCTGCCTGTCGTTTTCTGATATCATGACATATGGTATCTATAATGCGCAGCTCGGAGTCTTTGGTAAAGGCAGAATCAATGAGCCTCTTTACAAACTGGGTAAAATGGGCTGGTATTTGGGTCGTCTGAGATAGAACGCCCAAACGGCGAGGTAAAGAGTCTAACTTGGCTATAGACTTCTCATCCAGGGTAGCCAGCCCCTTGCCATCAGCCCAACCGAGAACACCCTTAACCTCAGTATGGTCAGCATCACCATATACTATGATAAAAAAACCGTTCTCGGCTAATCTCCGAGCCGCAGTCTGGAGTCGGTGAACGAAGGGGCAGGTTGTGTCAACTATGTCAATATGCCGAGCCTGAATCTCCTCCTCTATTTGTGGGCTCACCCCGTGAGAACTAATAGCCACCGCATCACCCCGTATATCATCTACACCCTGAACTACCCTAACGCCAATCTCAGCTAGCCTTTGTAGCACCTGTTGGTTGTGTACCACAGCACCCAGTGTTTCCACCCCACCACGCTCACGGGCAACCTTTTCTAAGATATCAATGGCTCGCTTAACCCCAAAGCAAAAACCTATTTCTCTCGTTTTTTCAATCTTCATGCCTTCTGGTTTCCTTCCCGGCATACTTTCCCCGATACTGGGGGGGGAGGAGTACAGCTATACGCTCCATTATAAAATCGGTATGCTCAGCAAGCTCCACCTTAGTCAATTTACTACCAACCGGCGGTAGATAGAAGGGGTGACCAATATTGACCGTTATACGAGGGCGACGCAGCATCCAGGCTATGCCCTTAATCTTCTCTGTGCCGATAATGCCTACCGGAAGAATAGGGACGCCGCTACGCATGGCTATTAGCGCCGAGCCGGGGAAAGCAGGCTGAAGTTGAGCACTCTTGCTCCTCGTTGCCTCAGGGAACATAGCCAAAGCCAGACCATCAGCTAACACCTGCTCTGATTGGCGTATTGCCTTCCTATCCAGTTTCCCTCTATGCACTGGGAAAGAACCAAGGCTACCTACGAAGTAAGCTGAGAACCTGGAACGAAATAGCTCCTCTTTAGCCATAAACATCGCTTTTCTGCCCAGGCTAACAGCAAGCAGAGGCGGGTCGGTTAGATTAAGATGATTGGCTACTACTAGCAGGGGTCCTTGGCTGGGGATATTTTCCCTGCCCTTGACCTGCCATCGGGTCAGGAGGACAAATAGCATCCTGACTATTACTCTGACTACATAATAGAACCAAGGCAATATTTCAACTCCACCGAACCAAAAACCAGCACTTACCAATTATAACCTGCGGTAAAGGCAAAGACAAACTGCGCCTGAGCCAGTTCAGATATATTGATGACACCGATTATCATTTTTCGTTTCTCTACGGCATTGACCCCATCCCCCTTCCCCTGAGGGGAGGGGGGGAATATTTAATTAATAGAGGCTTGTTACCCCATTTGTGCCTCTCTAAAATCTCTTTCCTCTTTGTGAAGGAGACCGACCTAACCGGGTGTCCAAGAGGGGCGAAGCCCCTCTTAATAAACACTCTTGAGTACGGCGCCTTGATTAAACCCACCTTTTATTCCATAATAACCCAGTGGAAATATGAAAAGGTTAAGCATTGGTAAAATAAGAGGCTTGCAGCAGCTCGCAAATCCCGATGGCATCTTTACTATGTGTGCTATGGACCACCGTGGTTCATTACGCAGTATGATTGACGAAGAGAACCCGGAGAAAGTCAACTATGAAGAAATGGTCGAGCGCAAGCTAGAGCTGTGCTCCAGTTTGGCTGAACATGCTAGTGCAGTGTTACTTGACCCAATATTTGGTGCCGCTCAATGCATCGGTCACGGCGTTCTACCCAAAACTACCGGGCTGCTGGTCAGTATAGAAGCCTCTGGCTACGGTGGTGAAAAGGAATACCGCATAACCAAATTACTGGACAGATGGAATGTTGAGAGGATTAAGCGAATGGGAGCCTCGGCAGCCAAGCTCTTGGTCTACTATCGTCCAGATTTAGAGGAGCTGGCAAGCAAACTATTAAACATGCTTGATATGATAGCAATGGAATGCATAAAATATGACCTCCCCTTTGTGGTAGAACCATTGAGTTATTCTATAGGTAGCGAGAGTGATAACCCGGAGCAGTTTGCAGCGGCAAAAGAGCAGTTAGTGCTCAAAACAGCACGGGATATTACTGCCCTACCTATAGATGTGCTAAAGGCTGAGTTTCCCGCTGACCTGCACTACAAAAAGGACATACCTGAGCTCATCGACCTATGTCATCAGCTAGATATGTCGTCACAGGTTCCTTGGGTCATCCTAAGCGCCGGGGTAGACTTTGAGCTTTTTTGCCAACAGGTAGAAATTGCTTGCCAAGGCGGAGCCTCGGGCTTTCTCGGTGGGCGGGCTATGTGGCAAGAGGCAATGTATATTGATGACGCAAGGGAAAGGGTTCACTTCCTATCAACGGTGGGAGTGGATAGGCTGAAAAGGCTAAACGAGCTCGCCTCTAAATACGCTGTGCCGTGGTATAAGAAGCTCGGTTTAACCAGTCAGGAGCTAGCTCATACCTCGGGAAGGTGGTACCAGGAATACTAAAATGAAAGATGCTATGATTGCCACCATAACCCTTAACCCCAGCCTGGACCAGCATATTACTGTGGATGGATTAGTAGTGGATGGGACTAACCGCTGGTCTAGGCTGCACCGCTATGCTGGGGGTAAGGGTATAGATGTGTCACGCGCTATTCATGAGATGGGTGGCAGAACCATAGCCTATGGCTTCATCGGCGGGACTGCAGGCAGGGCGGCGGAGATACTGCTTGATGAAGAAGGGGTGCCCTTCAGTTTCACCCCTATCCAACGGGAAACACGGACTAACTTCATCATCACTGATACCAAAAGCTCACAGCAGACCATAATTGGTGCTCCTGGTCCACATATTTCCAAGGGAGAGTTTGAAAGGTTTCAAAGGAAAATGATGCGGATTCGCCCCAGCCCAGATTTAATAGTGGCTAGCGGCAGTGTGCCACCAGGCATCCCAAACGACGTTTATTACACCATAACTATGGAAGCTAAAACCTTCGGGGTAAGAACCATTTTGGACTCGGACAACCAATGGCTAGCGGAGGGTATAAAAGCCAAGCCATACCTCATCAAGCCCAATGTTCGGGAGTCTGAGGGACTGCTCAACAGGGAGCTCCTCAGTGAAGAGGCAATCATCAAGGCAGCGCTGGACCTAGTTGAGATGGGCATTGAGATAGTGGTTATCTCCAGGGGCAAAGATGGTATCATTGCTGCCACCAAGAAAGAGATTATGAAGGCAGTTCCACCCCCAGTAAAGGTACGAAGTGCAGTGGGAGCTGGCGATTGCACTGTGGCTGGTCTTGCCTCAAAGATAGCCAATGAAGAGCCATTATCGGAAGCCTGCCGATTAGCGGTAGCTATGGGGACTGCCGCAGTGTTAACACCGGGCACAGAACTAGCCCATAGGGCTGATGTGGAAAAACTGCTGCCACAAATCAAGGTGGAGGATATAACAACCAGGCAGCGGAACAAAACATTCTTTACTGCCAGCACCCCTTGACAAAGGGGCAATGGGGGTGTAATCTTTTTAAGGCTAAAAGTCAGCTTTTGAACACAATGGCAAACAGCTTGACATTTGTCAGCCATACTCTTGAGTGGCATACTTCGAATAGAGCCTTGAAATAAATCTATAGTCAGGGGGTGATGATTTCATGTGAGCAGAACGAGAGCAGAGGGAATTTCCAATCTTTACGGAGGTAAACGAATGAAAAAGTTATTAGTAATTTTCTTGGCGCTTAGCTTATTAGCGTTTCCTTTGTCTACTGGCTGTGGACCAAAAGCACCTGAGTACGAGCTAACCTACAACATCTTGTTCCCGCCTACTAATTATCATTGCGTATTGGCTCAGGCGTGGGCAGACGAGATATATGAGCGCACCGATGGCAAGGTAGAGATTACCATCTATCCGTTAGCCGGACTAGCTGCCCCCGCAGACACTTATGATGCGGTAGTGGAAGGCATCTGTGATATAGGCATGTCCTGTCTGACTTATACTATGGGTCGCTTTCCTGCCTGCGAATTGGTTGATATACCTCATGGTTACCCCAGTGGCTGGGTAGCCACCCATGTAGCCAATGACTTCTTTAACCAGTTCGCGCCAGAAGAACTTGCCGATACCCATCCCCTTTACTTCCACGCCCATGGTCCTGGCGTTATTTACACCGTCGAGAAGCCAGTGCGTGTGATGGAGGACATTGAGGGATTGGTATTAAGGTCTACTGGCGTAGGAGCCAAGATAGCGGAAGCTCTTGGCGCCACCGGCTATGCTGCCAGCCAAAAAGAGGCTTATGAGCTTATGTCCAAGGGTACGATAGATGGCAGTGTAACCCCCTTCGAGCCGCTACTGGGGTGGAAGCAAGCCGAGATAGTGAAGTATGTCACCAACTGCTTTGACGTGGGCTACACCACCGATTTCTTTATAGTCATGAACTTAGAAAAGTGGAATAGCCTGCCCAGCGACATACAGGCTATTTTTACCGAGGTTAACGAAGAGTGGATAGAAAAACATGCTAAGCTTTGGACCTATTATGACAAGGCGGCAAAAGACTTCTTCCTGACCTTTGAGGGTAGAGAGGTAATTGAGCTTTCGGCGGATGAGATGGCAAGGTGGGTGGCAGCTGCCGCGGTGGTGAAGGACACCTACATGGAGGAAAAGGCAGCTCTGGGACTGTCCGTAGATGATTACGAGGATTTCTTAAACGAACAGGTAGCCTACTGGTCTGACCTGTCACCATCAGAAGCGGAGTGTGTAGCCTGGACTGAGGCTAATGTGCTACCGCTAGTGCCCGCAGCTGAATAACAAGCTTGATAGATATGAACTAGGGTTATTGGGGGTGCTCGGGAGGTAATTTCAGATTTCGGGCACCCCCAAAGAATGGTTTAATTCTATGTCGGGCAAAATAGACCGCGTGGAAAGATTTACCAATTCTTTTAGCAACTGGCTCAACTGGGTGGCTGGTGTCGGCTTGGTGGGCATGCTCGCCCTTACCGTGGGTGATATAATCGGAATCAAGCTCGCCCAGGCGGGAGTCCCGTTCTTCCGCCCAATCCCTGGTGGTATTGAGGTTGTAGCCTTTCTCGGCGTGGTAGTAATTGGCTTCGCCATAGCCTATACCCAGGTTCTGCGCGGGCACATTAGGGTAGAATTTGTGGTAATGCGTCTGCCCCAGCGGGTGCAGGCAGTTATTGCCGCTTTTGTTACTCTCCTTGGACTGGCGCTGTTTATCCTGCTGGCTTGGCAAAGCGTTGACTATGGGCTAAGCCTTCAGGCTGCCGGGACGGTCTCCATGACCCAGAGGATACCCTTCTATCCCTTCGTCCATGCCATAGCCTTTTGCTGCATCCCCATCTGCCTGCTGCTGGTGGTGGAGTTTCTCAGGTCAGTTATGAAGGCGGTGAAAAAGTGAGCCCAGTCGCCATTGGTATTATAGGCATTGGCGTTCTGGTCCTGATTTTCCTCCTTGGCATGCCAGTGGGCTTTGCCATGGCTTTCGTCGGCTTGGCTGGTTTCTGCTACTTAGCTTCACCGGGGGCAGGGCTTAGCCTTCTGGCTCGGGATGTCTTCAGCAATTTCTCCGCCTATTCTCTCACCGTCATCCCCATGTTCGTACTCATGGGCTCTATTGCCTACGCCTCAGGGATGAGCCGAAGGCTTTATGATGCTGGCTACACCATATTTGGGCAGATGCGTGGTGGTTTAGCCATAGCTACTATTGCCGCCTGTGCCGGCTTTGCTGCCATGTGCGGGTCAACCAATGCCACTGCCGCCGCCATGGGCAGAGTGTCCCTGCCCGAGATGAAGAGGTATAACTATGATGACTCACTAGCCACCGGCAGTGTTGCTGCTGCCGGCAGCCTGGGCATACTGATTCCCCCCAGCACTATATTTATCATCTATGGAATAATGACCGAACAGTCTATAGGCAAGCTTTTTATAGCTGGCGTTTTTCCCGGCTTACTCCTAGCCAGCCTTTTTATGGCTGTGGTGGTGCTCCTCTGCCTGCGCAACCCTGCCCTTGCCCCAGCGGGGGCGCCAACAAGCTGGAAAGAGAAGCTAGCCGGGCTTACCGGTGTTATTGAGATGCTGGTCTTGTTCGGGCTGGTGATAGGGGGGCTATTTATGGGCTGGTTCAGTCCCACCCAGGCTGGAGGAGCCGGTGCTGCTGGCGCTTTGCTCATCGGACTAGCCAGGCGGCAGCTAAGCTGGCAGGGGTTCCTGTTTGCCATTAAGGACGCCCTGCGCATAACCTGCATGGTGATGGTCATCATTACCGGGGCTATCATCTTCGGGCATTTCTTGGCGGTAGCCAAGCTTCCCCTGGTCTTATCTGACTGGGTAGGCGGGCTTCCCCTCCCCCCGGCGGCTATTATGGGACTCATCGTCCTCATGTACCTTTTGGGCGGCTGCTTTATGGATGCCCTGGCTTTGATTACCCTTACTATCCCCATCATCTATCCGCTGGTTCTAATTCTGGGCTTTGACCCCATATGGTTCGGGGTGATAATAGTTCTGGTCACTGAGATGGGGGTGATTACACCACCGGTGGGAGTAAATGTGTATGTCATCAAGGGAATTGCTGAGGATGTTCCTTTGGAAACTATCTTCAAAGGCATATTCCCCTTCCTGGCAGCATTAGTAGTAGCGGTAGCTATATTGATGGCTTTCCCTCAAATCGCAACCTTTTTGCCCAGTTTTGCCAGATATTGAGCTTAGGTTCAATAGTCTAAAACAGCAGAGTTGTGCTAAAATAGTAGTGGTAATCTGCCTTGAACTATTGACTGCGAAGAGTTATGTCTGTAATGGGAGTCTTGTTAAAAGACCAAGGACTTCAACCGTGAGATACACACTACCTCCTATACTACTAGAAGGGGGTATGTGTTTATGATTTAAAGGTTTTTTCATGTTGTTTAACAGGAATTTCTAGCTAGAGGGAGGTAAGCTTATAACATGGTAATGTCAATAAAGGGTAAGCCGGAAATCTGGGACGATACCTGGATTCGGACGACGTGTGGGTATTGTTATGCTACTTGCACTATACGCGCCCATCGTGTCAATGGGGTCATAGTGAAGATAGAGGGCGAGCCTGATAACGACTTTGGTCCTCGCGGTGGGGTATGTGCCAAAGCCCAAGCCTTAATTCAAGCTTATTACGACCCCAATCGTCTAAACTATCCGGTGAGAAGGACTAACCCGGAGAAGGGGATTTTTGTAGACCCCAAGTGGGAGCGGATTTCCTGGGATGAAGCCCTTGATGAGATAGCAGACCGCCTTAAGAAAATCCGCGCTGAAAACCCAAAGGAGCTGATGCATGGCGGCACCCCATCCCCAGGCACATCGGCAAATCTGGCTTTGGGTTTCGCCGTGTTCGGAGCTATTTTTGGCACCATGAACTGGTATATTGGAGCTGCTGGGCTTCACTGCGGAAATGGTGCACATATGGGCGCTGGTCTTTTTCATGCTTCCTGGTCTATAGTTCCAGATTACAAGTATACCAATTACGTGATTCAGTTCGGCTCCAATAAGGGGACTGGCTCTGGTCACTCCTTTGGCTTTAATATGCGACTCTCCGCTGAGGCAAGGGCTAGGGGAATGAAGAATGTGGTCTTCGACCCTATATGTAACTTCGGTGGGGGGAAGGCGACAGAGTGGATACCTCTTATACCAGGCACTGATGGAGCCATAGCCCTGGCTATGGTCAATGTCATAGTAAATGAGCTGGGGAAACATGATGTCGAATTCATCAAGCTAAGGACCAACGGACCCTACCTCATTGGACCTGATGAGCTTTATGTTAGGGATAAGAAGACGGACAAGCCAATGGTCTGGGATGCTGCTGCGGGGAAAGCGAAGACCTTTGATGACCCTACTATAGGCGATTTCGCCCTTTCCGGGAACTATGAAGTTGATGGGGTTAAATGCCAGCCATCATTTCAGCTAGTTAAGGAACATCTAAAGCAATATACCCCGGAGATGGCCTCCGAGATAAGCACTGTACCAGCGGCAACCATTCGCAGGATTGCTACCGAGTTTGCTGACGCAGCCATGGTAGGCAGCACCATTGAAATTAGAGGGGAGAAGCTCCCTTATAGACCAGTATCGGCAATTATGTTCCGAGGTGGGCAGGGTCATACCAATTCAGCACATACCTATACTGCAGTATGCCTACTGAACTTAGTAGTAGGAGCTATGGATGTCCCTGGAGGTACCCTGGGCTGGCCTCCGGTGAGCATGGGTTACCCCGAGACAGGCAGATTTCTAATTATGCCCCACCCATGCAAGGATGGCATGCTGACTACAGGAACCTTTATGGAGCATAAGCCATGGCCTGTAGAGGAATCTAGGGTACCTACTGATATAACCTTAAAGGAGCTGGTGCCAACTGCTTCATTCTCACCTCAGCCAGCTACCACCGATTTTGATAAATACTGGGATAAACTGGGACGCCCTTACGAGATAAAAATGGCTCTGGTATATGGGGCTAACTTCGCCCGGACTGTCCAAAGCCGAGATATTATGGCTGAAGCCTTCAAGAAGATACCATTCATTGTCTCCATTAATACCATACACAACGAGTTTACCGAAGGCTTTGCTGACATAGTGTTGCCTGATACCCACTCCTTGGAAAGCTGGGGTTTCTTTGAGCAACATGCTCCCTTCTTTACCTGGCCAATCGGGCTTGAGGGCTGGTCTTTCCCCATTAGACAACCGGTAGTTGAGCCTCAATATGAGCGAAGACAGGTGATAGAAATACTGTGGGAGCTTGCCGAAAGAATAGGTATGAGGGAGGAGCTAAACAATTATTACAATGTCTATTTCTCCAGCTTTGGGGGTGAGACCCTTATAGGTGGTGACATTGCCAGCATGAAGGGAGCTGAGGGAATAGATAAGACCAAGGTGGTTGAGATAATAAAGCCCGGGGAAAGAATCTCATACAAGGAGCTGATTGACAGGGTATTAAAATATTACTTTGGTCCTGAGCATGGCTTGGACTATATTTGCGAGCATGGCTCTGTCGACTGGCCCAAGCAGGTAAAGGAGGCTTACTGGAGACCTTTTATCAATGTCAGGGTGCCCGTTTACCAAGAACACATAGCCAGACTCCGCCCCCATGTCATGGAAAACGCTAAGCCGGCGGGGATAGAGCTTGAGTGGGAACAATTTACCCCTCTGGTAAGCTACTTTAAGCCCCAGGTGATTAAAGAGGATGACCCTCAGTGTGACCTATACGCCTTTTCATATCGCGATATACTTCACACCGGCTCTAGCACCATGGAACTTCCCTGGCTGGATGAAGCCAGTAGGCTCAATCCATATACCTATAATATTACCTTGAATGTGGATACGGCTAACAAGAAGGGTCTGAAAGATGGAGACCTTATCTGCCTGGAGTCATCCAAAGGGCGAAGGGTAACCGGCACCTTGAAGACAATGCAGGGTCAGCATCCTCAGACTATAGCTATAGCTGCCTGCTCCGGCGGCTGGGCTAGAGGAATGCCCATCGCCTATGGCAAGGGCACCAACTTCAATATATTAATGGAGTCGGATTTTGAACATTGCTGCCCGATATGCTTTAACCAGGAGACCGCTGTCAAGGTAAAGGTCTACAAAGTCGACCACAGAGTAGAGTATGAAGGAGGATTTAAGCCGCTATGAGATGGGGAATGGTTGTAGAGATGAAAAGGTGCATTGGCTGTAATGCCTGCGTATTAGCCTGTAAGGCAGAGCACTTTCTCCCCCCTGACATCTTCTGGAGGAGGGTACTGGTCTCAGAGAGCGGGGAGTACCCTATGGTGACCAAGCACATATATTCAGTTGCTTGCAATCACTGTGCCGAGGCAAAGTGCGTTGAGGTTTGTCCCACCGGAGCCACTCAGCAGCGTGAAGATGGCATTGTCTGGATTGACGAGGACAAATGTGTAGGCTGCCGATACTGCGTGATGGCCTGTCCCTATCAAGTCCGGACATATTATTCCGACGGTGATAAGGAATACTTCCCCGGTCAAGGGCTAACCGATTTTGAGAAGATTGGGCGGATATTATACCCCCACCAGACAGGGGTAGTCGAAAAATGTAACTTCTGCATAGAGAGAATCGATGCTGGATTGGAAAGGGGGTTAAAGCCGGGGGTAGACCGCGATGCAACCCCTGCCTGTGTTATTGCCTGCCCAACCAGTGCCTTGCATTTTGGCGACCTGGATGACCCCTATAGTGAGGTTTCCGTGTTGATAAAGGAAAAGAAAGGGAAACGGTTTCATGCGGAATATGGCACAGAGCCATCAACCTATTATATTGACTGAATAAGTAATTGACCGAGGAGGCCTGAGGCTATGATTCAAACCAGACCGTATGAATTTATGGTAAAGTATACCCCACAGAGGGAATGGATAGTGAGGCGGGGCATTCTATTATGGCTCGCCTTTTTCTTTATCGAATTGGGGGCGGGGATGTTTTTCGTCTCCTCATTCTTCAATAATCTGTGGGGGCTATTTATAGGCTGGCTCATCTGCGCTGTTTTAGGTGGTGGAACCCACCTACTCTACCTAGGACACCCCCTTAGATTCTGGCGAATCTTTATTTCATCGGGGTGGAAAACTTCATGGATATCCAGAGGACTATACTTTGTGGCGTTCTTCCTGGTGCTGGGAGTAGTGCACATGGGCTTACTCCTCTGGGCAACTCCAGCTACCCCCTTACTGGTAGTAGTCGATATATTTGCCTTTCTGGTGATAATATATGGTGGCTTTGCCATGAATTATGTCAATGGCATCCCTCTCTGGAACACGGCGCTATTACCCATACTATATGTTGTCTGTGGGATTTGGGGCGGGGCTGAACTAATGTTGGCTTCAGTCCTAGCTACTGGCGCTACCGGGCTAGGTATTGCTGTTGAGGAATGGATACGCATTTTGCTGCTGGGATTTATTATCCTACTTGCGGTGTATTTAATAAGCGTGAGGTATGGGTCATTGGCTGGAGGGGTTTCAGTAAGGGAAATAGCACGGGGTAGATGGGCACCATTGTTATGGATAGCGGTGGTAGCACTGGGGATAGCCCTACCACTAGGGGTGGTAATCCTTAGTTTCTCAGCAGGTTTAGCAGCAACCCCAGTGGCTCTGCTATATGTTGCCATTCTTTGTGGATTGCTTGGTGACCTCGCCATGCGCTACCTGATATTAAGATGTGGTTACTACCACCCTATAGTTCCATCCCACGTTTATTCCTACTAAATAACGCTGGAGTTTAATAGTTGTGAAAGAGATAAGGTTTCACGGTCGGGGGGGACAGGGTGCAGTTCTGGCGGCGCGGATGCTGGCTATTGCTTTCGTAGCCGAGGGTAAGTGCGTAGCCAGCTTTCCCATGTATGGTTTCGAAAGACGTGGAGCACCGGTTGTAGCTTTCACCCGCCTTGACGATAAACCTATTCAGGAAAAAACTCAAATCTATAACCCCGATTGCCTGGTGGTAATAGACCCCGGCCTAATGAATCTGCCCACACTGTTTTCCGGGCTGAAACCGGAAGGAATATTGCTCCTAAACAGCCCCCGACCATTGAAAAATCAGCCTAGCGATAACCTCAAGTTAGCCGGGGTGGTGAATGCCACCCAGATTGCAGTTGAGGAAGTGGGGAGGGATGTTCCCAACACCTGCCTTCTGGGCGCTCTTGCCGCAACCACTGGCTGGGTGGGTTTGAAATCCATCCTATCCAGCCTGGAAGAGTATTTCAGCGGCGACCTCCTTCAAAGGAACATTCGCAGCACCGAAAGAGGATTCCGCGAGGTGAAGGTGCTCCGATGGTGATAAGGAGGAAATTCAGCTCTAAGTATGAGGCGGGCTGGTCTGACGCCGATGAACTGCTCCTCTGTTTGGATACCGGGAGCTGGCGAACTAAAAGACCGGTGGTGGACAAGGAGGAGTGCAATTACTGCGGGCTTTGCGCTCTCTATTGTCCCCCCCAGTGCATGCTCAACCTAGAGGACTACTTTGCGCCCAATCTTGACTTCTGCAAAGGCTGTGGAATTTGCGCCAAAGAATGCCCGCGAGGGGCTATCGCTATGGTGCCGGAAGGAGAATTTGCTGATGAAGGTGCGAAAAGGTGAGATAAAGGTGATAACCGGCAATGCTGCGGCAGCCTACGGGGCTATGCTTTGCCGGCCGGATGTAGTAGCTTCATACCCAGTAACTCCCCAGACTGAAGTAGGGGAGCAGCTTTCCAGATTCCATGCCGACGGGATTCTGGACGCTGAGATGGTGGAGGTCGAGGGGGAAAGTTCATCTATGAACATCACCGCTGCTGCCACACTGGCTGGTGGGCGGGCTTTCACTGCCACTTCCTCCTGGGGTCTAATGTTTATGTATGACGCTATGCTTCAAGCCGCTGGTTTTAGAGCCCCAGTGGTGATGGCTAATGCCAACCGGGAGACGCCGGGTATCTTGGCTGTCTCCTGCGGCCAGCAGGACATGGTCAGCACCAGAGACTCAGGGTGGGTCCTGATAGTGGTGGAAAACTGCCAAGAAATCCTCGACTCGGTGATAATGGCCTTTCGTCTGGCAGAGGATATCGAAATCCAACTCCCGGTGATGGTAAACTACGACGGTTTTTACCTTTCCTACCTGGCCGAGGCGGTAGAAATCCCTGCCAGGGAAGATGTGGACCAATTCCTGGCACCGCTGAAGCTACAGCCGGAGCGGACTAAGCTGGTTCCGGGAAAGCCCCTGGGCTGTGGCACCCATGGCATCCTGGTGGAGTTCATGGAGCTTCGCTACAAGCACTGCGCAGCTCTAGAGCGAGCAAAGCAAAAGCTGGACGAGATAGACAAAGAATTCGGGGAATTTTTCGGACGAAGCTATGGCGGGCAGATAGAGGAGTATCGCACAGAGGATGCCGAGATAGTGGTGCTTGCCTCCGGAAGTGCTGCGGGGACTGCACGCATGGTGATTGACACCAAAAGAGCGGAGGGATTGAAAGTAGGCCTGATAAAGCTGAGGGTGTTTCGTCCCTTTCCCCGTGAGAGGTTGACCCAGGCTCTGAAAGGGAAAAAGGCGGTAGGGGTCATTGACCGCAGCGTTTGTTTCGGCTGGAACTGCGGTCCCATATATATGGAGTTAAGAGCTCTTTCCCCGGATATCGGCTTTGTTCCCATGATGAGCTTCATTGACGGGCTAGCCAATATGGACATCTCCATACCACACATAGAGAGGGTGATAGATGAGGTCTACGCTGCCTCACAGGGCAAATCTTACCAAGAGGTGACCTGGATACCTTTGGAGGAGTAAGGAGGAACATGACCCAAAAGAAAAAAAAGTTGCCCCGGGTTTTTGAATACTTCCGTGATGAGGACCAGTTCGCCGGAGGGGTAGCCTTCTGTGCCGGCTGCCCCCTGGAACTCACCCTTAGGATTCTGTCGAAAGTTCTGGGAAGGGAGACCATAATCGTGGGCACACCGTCTTGCTCCGCACCGGTTCTTTACGGACAGAACATCGGGACATGGCATCGGTTACCTTACTATAGCTGCTTGATGACCGGCGTAGCTTCCAGCGCCACGGGTCTCGTCAGATATTATCGTAAGATAGGCAAGGATGTTACCGTTGTCTGCTTTACCGGTGACGGTTGCGCTGCTGATGTGGGTTTCCAACCCTTAAGTGGCGCCGCTGAAAGAAATGAGAATTTCATTTACATCTGCTACGACAATGAAGGGTATATGAACACCGGGGTTCAAAGAAGCAGCACTACCCCTTTTGGCGCCTCCACTACCACTACCCCGGTTGGAGTGGCTAGGAGGGGAAAGGAAATGTCGGCCAAAAACCTGCCCCTGATAATGGCCATGCACCGAGTCCCTTATGTGGCTACAGCCACCATGAGCCACCTGGAGGACTTCATCAAGAAGCTGCTCAAGGCAAAGGAGAAGAAGTACGAGGGGTTTGTTTATATTCATGTGTTTAGCCCCTGCCCCGTAGGTTGGGGGATAGAGTCTGATTCGGCGATCCAGGTATGTCGGATGGCGGTGAGAACCAATTACTTTCCGCTATGGGAAGCTGAAAGGGGAAGATTCCACCTGACGCATACTGTAGCTACACCCAGGCCAGTCACCGAGTACACTAAGTTAATTCGGAAGTTCAGACATTTGAGCGAAGAGGAACTAGCCCGGCTTCAAGAGGAAGTGAACTCCAATTTTGCCTTCCTTCATCATCTCGCTGAATTTGAAACCCCTAAGGCCTGCTGACAGACCCAGCAGCCCAGCTTCAACAATTAGCAAATGATAGGTTTGACCTGATTAAGTCTCTATGTGAGATGGGCGATTAAGGGATGGCTGCGATTGTTGCTTGACATATGATTACGTCCTACCGTTTATCCATCACCCGACACTAACACAAAGCTTAATGTTGTGATTTTCTGGGAATCTGAAGCACCCCGTCTACATCTTCTAAATCAAACCACCACTTATATCTGATGTTCTGCTTTCCATAGCCCCAGATATCATCCATCTTAACTATAAGCTTATCCAGGAACGGAGCGTGCTTAACCATCCATCTTACAATGTTATGAGTCCATCCCTCTGGCTTATTCCAGGGACAGACCTTGATACAGCGACCACACGCTGAGCCATTCTGATTGGTAATTCTATATTTAGTACAGCGTTCCGTATCAAATCTCCAGACCTCATAGCCGTTATACATAACCTTGTCACCAAACGGGATAGCTTTGGCTGGACATTCATGGGCACATTTCATGCATTTCTGGCAAAACTCTTGAAGACCAAAGTCAACAGGCTTATCCGTTTCTAGCGGCAGGTCAGTGGTGACCACCGATGCCTTGAAGCGAGTCCCCAGAAATGGATTGAGCACTATACCTGCCCGGCAGATTTCACCGATGCCAGCTAGAAGGAGGAGGGGGGTGACAACCACCTGGTAGGCACTCCTGGTAGCACCTTCGAAATGGGCGCGAGCCGGGTAACCAAGACGTCTAATATAGGCAGCCATGGTGCAGGCGATAAAAGCGGAGGTATTGTAGCTCAGGAAGCTTTGGGAGGATGATATCCAGTCGTCTCCCCTTGAGCCCTTCATGGTTTCATAGTCCTGGTCTATCACGATTACAATGGCAAACTTCTGGTTACACTCAACCGGGTTACCCTTCAGGTTGTAGCTATATACTGCCCATTGAGGTAATCGGCAAATCCCTATTATATCGGCTCTGAGGAAATAGCCCAAGCTTTTGATGTGTCGACTCAGAAGCTCTGGGTCCTGTGGTATTGGTGCTTTGTTTGGGGCTACCTCGCCATCTGCTATAAGCTTGAATTGAGGGGGCATCTCCCACATGGCAGAAGATATGGGATACTTTTCACAAAAACGGGCTATTTCCTTTTCCACAAAAGGACCAAGCTTACCGAGATAAGCCTGGCCAAAGCCGTGTTCCCTCTCATCAATTCTTTCAATGTTATCAGTGATTTTGGTGGTAGGCTGGTCAACATACTTAAGCTTTTCCATAGGGTAAGGCCCCAATTGCTTTCTGTCAGCTAGCATTTCTGGATAACTCCGACTTTGCATTCTGCTCCTCCTTTCCGCAGAAAAGATTAGATTTTGAAAACGCTGAAAAAGCGAGGATGTTTGCCCTGGAGTTAAGCCCTTGTTCTACGGTATGTTTCACGCAGCAAATCAATTGAAAAGTATACCTGCTGTTGATGGCTAAATCAAGTAAGTTGAGTTGACTTTGGTTTGCCTTTTTGATATGCTGAGTGGAACTGAATAGAATTATAGGGGTGCCCGAGCACGAGCGAGGGCTTAAATGGAAGGCAAGCGCGGTGGAAATCCGGCACAGTCCCGCCTGCTGTGATTGAGGCTTTAGACCTCTTAAGTCAGAACACCAGCCCCTAGTCTTCGTCGCCTCCGCGGAGAAGGGGGGCAGATTATGGATGATGGGAATCCCCTTGTTCTGCAGACGAGGGGATTTTTATATCAATTATAGATTGATGATTTAAGCTAACGCATCTTCTGTTTGGTGAGTGTTTATTAAATTGAGACGCCGTAAGAAGCTAATCTTGGTTTTGTCCCTGCTGGGAGTCAGCCTGATAGCCTCATTATTTCTGGCTAGCGCCTTTGGAGCAGTATCTATCTCTTTACCTGATATATTAAGGATGGCTCTTAATAAGGTGGCTGTTTTTGATTTTCCATCGACGTGGAGGGCGGCAGAGGAAACGATAATTTTCCAGATTAGGCTGCCTCGGGTAATCGGCGGGGCACTGGTTGGAATGGCTCTGGCTACGGCCGGGGTACTATTTCAAGGGTTACTGCGTAATCCTATGGCTGACCCTTACATCATAGGCACCTCAGCCGGAGCTGCTTTGGGGGCTACCATAGCTATGTTACTGCCGATAAATCTGGCTTTCCTAGGCTTTGGTCTGGTGCCGGTAGCCGCCTTTTGTGGTGCCTTGGCTACAGTGTTCCTGGTCTATAATCTGGCGCGGGTGGGGGGCAAGACGCCTATCATAAGTATGCTCTTAGCTGGGGTGGTAGTCAGCTCCTTAATGGCAGCAATTATGGCACTTTTGATATCAATAAGCGACCGCCTACAGCTAAATCTCCACTCAGTTTATTCCTTCCTTCTGGGTCATATCTCAGTAACCGGCTGGGAGCAGATAGCTGTTATTGCCCCACTGGTCATCGGTGGCATTATCGTCGCCCGATTTTTTGCTTTCCATCTGAATGCTCTTTCCCTGGGGGAAGAGGGGGCTGCCTATTTGGGTGTTGAGGTTGAGAGGGATAAAATACTTATCCTGGCTTTAGGCTCCCTGCTCACCGCAGCGGCGGTTTCTATTAGTGGTTTGGTTGGTTTTGTTGGACTGGTAGTGCCTCATGCTGTGCGCTTGAGCTTTGGACCTGACCATCGATTTCTCCTGCCAGCTTCGGCGCTGGGCGGGGGTGCCTTTGTAATTATTGCTGACCTTTTAGCTCGCACCATCATGGCTCCGATAGAAATCCCGGTGGGGATTATTACTGCCATTATTGGAGCTCCCTTTTTCCTTTACCTACTAAGGCGTACTAGGAAGGAGTATGCTTTCTGATGGTCGGCTTGCAGTTTCGCCAGGTTTACTTCTCATACCTTGATGGGCTGGTCTTACATAATATCGACCTTTCTATTAAGGCTGGTGAGATGGTGGGCTTACTTGGTCCCAATGGCTCGGGCAAGACCACCCTACTTAAGCTAGCCAGCGGCATCTTGAAGCCCGCTCAAGGGGAAATCAAGCTTGATGGCTCTAGCATAAGCCAGTTGAGCCGAAAGTCTATAGCCCGCAATGTAGCCGTGGTGCCACAACAATTTCATATACCCTTTGCCTTTACCACCGGCGAGGTAGTGATGCTGGGGAGAACTCCCTTCCTCAGAGCCTTGGCTGAGGAAAGCGAAGCTGATAGGCGAGTGGTCAATGATGCTCTGGAATTGGTTGGTATCAGGGAGCTGGCGCAGCGTCGTTTTGATGAGCTGAGCGGAGGGGAACGGCAGAAGGTTATCCTGGCTATGGCACTGGCTCAGCAGCCCAAGCTGCTGCTCCTTGATGAGCCCACAGTGCATCTGGATATCGCCCACCAGATGGAAATCCTGGAGCTGGTGAGAGGTCTCAATACGGGGCGGGGGCTTACTGTCATTGCTGCTATGCACGACCTTAACCTGGCATCTCTTTACTTTGACCGCTTAATCTTGCTCAAAGAGGGCAGGGTTTGGGCTGACGGAACCCCGGCTCAGGTTTTAACCGAGGCTCAAATAAGCGAGGTATTTTCGGCATCGGTTAGAGTGGAACAGCACCCGCTAACCGGTGTTCCTCATATAGTGGTTATGCCCAAGGGGAGTGCTATCAAACGGCAGTAACCTCTGGTGGACAGGATTTGAGGCAAGGACTATAATCTCAGGTAGTTATGGGTTCTGAACCTAAACTCAGCGTCCTCTTCACCAAGGATGAAATAGAAGCCACCGTCAACCGGCTGGCGGCTGAAATCAGGCAGGACTACCTAACTAAACACCCTATCTTGATAGGAATTCTTAAAGGCTCATTTATGTTCCTGGCCGACCTTATCCGGCAGCTCGACTTCCCCCTGGAGATAGAGTTTGCCCAGCTTTCCAGCTACGGCCGGGGGAAGGAAAGCGCGGGTAAGATTAAGGTGGTGCATGATGTCCAGTCTGAAGTTAAAGGCAGGCACGTTTTGCTCATTGAGGACATTGTTGATACCGGCCTCACCACTGGTTTTCTTTTGGATTATCTGGGCAAGAAAAAGCCGGCCTCAGTGAAGCTCTGTGCTCTGACGGATAAGCCATCACGGCGACAGACTCCGGTTACTATTGATTACCGTGGGTTAACTGTTCCTGATAAGTTTATAGTTGGCTATGGCTTGGATTGGGATGAGAGGTTCCGCAATCTTCCCGACATATGTGTTTTGGAGAATGAGGGTTAATGCCAACCACATTGGCTCGCTTAATCTCAGTAGCTAAAGGGGAGCTTCCCGCAGACCTGCTCTTGACCGATGCCGAGGTAGTCAATGTCTTTAGCGGTGAGATTGAACCTGGCAATGTGGCTATTTGTGGGGATAGGATAGCCGGGGTGGGAGACTACCATCAGGCGAAACAGGTGCTGGATTTGGGGGGCAAATATATTGCGCCTGGTCTTATCAATGGGCACATCCATCCCGAGAGCTCTATGCTTGATATAGGTCAATATGCCAGGGCAGTGGTGCCTCACGGCACTACCACCCTGATTACTGACCTTCATGAGATAGCCAATGTCTGCGGTCTGGAGGGCATAAGGTATGTGTTGAACCACGCCCGCCGTTTGCCCTTTGACCTGTTCCTGATGGCTCCTTCCTGTGTGCCAGCTACTCACTTGGAAACCTCAGGAGCCAGCCTTGGTCCTGAAGATATTCGTCAGCTTCTAGGGTGGAAGGACTGCATCGGGTTGGGTGAGGTAATGAATTTCCCCGGTGTTCTCGGTGGTGATGAGACGGTTCTGAGAAAAATCGGCTTTGCCAAGGGGAGGATTATTGATGGTCATGCTCCCGGTGTCGCCGGGAAAGACCTCAGCGCCTATATCGCCGCTGGCATTCTCTCCGACCACGAATCTGTCTCTATTGAGGAAGCAAGAGAGAAGCTGAGGCAGGGTATGTTTATCATGATTAGGGAAGGCTCTTCGGAGAAAAACCTGGATGCCTTGCTGCCCCTGGTCACTGATAAAACCTATAAAAGGTGCATGTTTATCGTTGATGACCGCAGTTGTGTTGACCTGCTGAGGGACGGTGATATTGATGCTGTAGTGCGAAAGGCAATTCGTCAGGGGCTTGACCCGGTGCGGGCTATTCAGCTAGCTACTATCAATCCAGCAGATTATTTCAGGCTGGACGGGCTGGGGGCGGTAGCCCCTGGCTATATGGCTGATTTAATTGTGCTCAGTGATTTATCCCGGTTGCAAATAGACATGGTTTTCTACCAAGGTCACCTGGTAGCCAGAGAAGGGAAGCCGCTATTCCCCTCGCCTCGAGCCACTGGCAAAGGACCGACCAATACCGTGAATATCGAGCCCTTCAATATAGAGGCACTAAGGCTATCACCTTCAGGGGAAGCCGAGCCGATTATTGAGATTGTCCCTGGGCAGATAATCACTCGGAAGAGGATGGAGAAAATCAAGGCTACCCACGGGGCTATTGCCCCTGATACGGGGAGGGATATTCTGAAGCTGGTGGTAGTGGAGAGGCATAAAGCCACAGGCAACATAGGTGTGGGTTTGGTTGCCGGATTTGGCTTAAACAGAGGGGCTCTGGCTTCATCTATTGCCCACGATTCTCATAACATCATTGCTGTAGGCACCAACGATGAGGATATCTTCACCGCCATTAAGGAGATTGAACGGCTACAAGGTGGTCTGGTGGCTGCTGCCGAGGGCGAGGTATTAGCCAGCCTAGCTCTACCCATTGCTGGACTATTATCTGATGAGCCGCTGGAGGTAGTAGTCAGTAAATTGGAGGGACTGGAGAAAATAGCTACTGAATTGGGAACGACACTATCTTCACCATTTGCAACTCTCTCCTTCCTGGCTTTGCCGGTAATTCCCGAAATCAGGCTAACCGACCTAGGAGTGGTAGAAGTGTAGCCAAATGGGATATAATGATGCTACATGGGGAAGTGTCGGAATTGGCAGACGAGCATGACTTAGGATCATGTGCCGCAAGGCGTGGGGGTTCAAATCCCCCCTTCCCCACTACCAATTTGGCTTACTGCCGATAAGCCCATTGCTATATTGAGGAGATGTATAGCCATGAAAGTAAGTAATTATCTTGATACCAAGCCCTCTGAGGAAGTGCCCGGAGTAATTAAGCGTGAGGTTATTACCGCCGAAGACGGGGCTCCACATTTCTGTATGAGGGTCTTTGAGGTTGAGCCGGGTAGCTCTACCCCTTCTCATTCCCACTGGTGGGAACATGAGGTATTCATCCTTTCCGGTCAAGGGGTGGTGGTAGGTGAACAGGGAGAAACCCCGATAGGCAAAGATAGTGTTATCTTTATTGCCCCTAATGAGCAACATTGCTTTGTCAATACCGGTAGCGAGGTGCTTCGTTTCATTTGCCTCATCCCACTACATTCATGAATTGAGGGCAATTAAACCTTTTTAATCAAAAATAGTTCAAAAGGGTATTGACAAAAATTAAGAATAGTGATATTATATAAGGTTGTAATTATGCCACTCCAATTTTCACCCTATTATACCCCTTCATTTTCATTAACCACAGGTTTGATTTTGGATTAGTGCTACATTGGTGCAAAATTTTACCCACTTATTTTATGAGTAGAGCAAGAGACGATTTTTATGTTGCCAACAAACATTGAACAGAAAGTGCCTCCTGTCACCAGGAAATCTTACGCCAGACTGCCCCAGATATTAGAGGTACCAAATCTGATTAGGGTTCAAACAGATTCCTTCCGCTGGTTTCAGGAAAAGGGGCTAAGGCAGTTGCTGGAGGAGATATCTCCTATTGAGGACTTCACTGGCAACAGACTGGCGCTTAGCTTCATAGACTATGAATTCCGCGAGCCCCATCACACCGAGCAGGAATGCCGCCAAAGAGACCTGACCTACTCAGCCCCCCTCTATGTCAGGACACAATTGCTGGTTAAGGAAACAGGGGAAATCAAGGAACAAGACCTATTTTTCGGTGACATTCCACTGATGACAGCTAAAGGCACCTTTA
>Ga0209986_10000013_pt1 | contig 140369 bp, 143 predicted proteins | sample BlataG_FD_183168 | JGI IMG/M metagenome (GOLD analysis project Ga0209986, IMG submission 183168) | Deep subsurface microbial communities from Black Sea to uncover new lineages of life (NeLLi) - Black_00105 metaG (SPAdes) (version 2) | ecosystem: Environmental > Aquatic > Marine > Oceanic >...
ACCTCACGTAGTCACGCGGGGGATGGTGAGGAGCATGAGGCCGGGCAGCGTGATCGTTGATGTGGCCATTGACCAGGGCGGCTGCATCGAGACATCCCGCCCCACCACCCACACCGACCCCATCTATGTCGAAGAGGGTGTGATCCACTATTGTGTAACCAATATGCCCGGTGCCGTGCCACGCACTTCGACCTATGCTTTGACAAACGCCACCTTGCCCTGTGCTCTTCAACTGGCTAACCTGGGTTTCGTCGAGGCTGTGAAGAGCAACGCAGTCCTGGCTAAAGGGGTAAATGTTTACAAAGGTGAAGTCACCTGCGAGGGAGTCGCCAGTGCCCACGGGTTAGAGTACACACCGTTGGAGATGCTGCTCTGAAAGCCATACCGCCCGTCACCTTTGTCTCCGCCGACGAGGATTTGCTGGAGGCAGCCGAGGCCGAGGGGCTGGTTGCTGAGAATCCGAACTCGTATCCCTAGGAGGATACCGTGGAGTGCGAAGCCATCATCGGCATGGAAGTCCATGCTCAGCTTCTGACCGAATCCAAGATGTTCTGCCGCTGCAGCGCCGATTATGCCGCGGCAGAGCCCAATACCCACGTCTGTCCCATCTGCCTGGGGATGCCGGGGGTGTTGCCGGTCATCAATCAAAAGGCCGTAGAGTACACCATTATGACGGCCCTGGCCCTCAATTGTCAGATCCCTGAGTTCTCCAAATTCGACCGCAAGAACTACTTCTACCCCGACCTGCCCAAAGGATATCAGATCTCGCAGTATGACCTGCCTCTCTCTCGCGATGGCTGGCTGGAAATCGAGGTCGGCGGGGAAGCCAAGTGCATCGGCACCGAGCGGGTGCATCTGGAGGAGGACACGGCCAAGCTGTTTCACTTGGGCGGGCATAGCTTAGTGGACTTCAACCGCTCCGGCGTGCCCCTTATGGAGATCGTCAGTCGGCCCGACATTCGTACTCCCGAGGAGGCCCGCCAGTATTTGACAAAGCTACGCACCATTCTGGGATATCTGGGTGTGAACTCGGGCAACATGGAAGAGGGCGCCATGCGTTGTGAGGCCAACATCTCCCTGCGCCCCCTTGGCAGGAAGGAATTAGGTACCAAAGTAGAAGTCAAGAACCTGAACAGCTTCCGCTCCGTCAAGCTGGCCCTGGAGTACGAGATCGAGCGGCAGAGGAAAATCCTGGAGGCAGGTGGGACCATATATCAGGAGACCATGGGTTGGGATGAAGCACGAGGCGTCACCGTGGTTCAGCGCACCAAAGAATATGCCCACGACTACCGCTACTTTCCGGAGCCGGATCTGCCGCCCCTTGTCCTCAGGCGGGAATGGGTAGAGGGAATCAAGGCGAGGTTGCCCGAGCTGCCCGACGCCAAGCGGGACCGCCTCATGGAACAGTGTGGGCTGTCCCGCTATGATGCTGGTGTGCTGACGGCGGAGCAGGCCGTGGCCCACTACTTCGAATCCTGCGTCCGTGCCTACCCTGATGCCAAAACCGTGGCCAACTGGGTCACTGGCGAGCTCTTCCGCCTGCTCAAGGCCATAGACGTAGGGATCGAAATGGTCAAGATCACCCCCGATGCTTTGGCTGAACTACTCATCTTGGTGGAGAAGGGCACTATCAGTATCAGCATCGCCAAAGACGTTTTCACCGAGATGTTCGAGACAGGCCGCCCCCCCGACGAAATCGTCCGGGAGAGGGGCCTGGCCCAGATAAGCGACGTGGAGACGCTCTCGCGGATCGTGGACGACGTTATCGCCGCCAACCCGAAGGCCGTGGCCGAGTATCTGGCGGGCAAGGAGCCCGTGCTGCGCTTCCTCGTCGGCCAGGTTATGAAGGCCACCAGGGGCAAGGCTAACCCGAAGGTGGTGAATGAGCTCTTGTTAGAGAAATTGAAGCGGGAATAGGAACAAGGGCGTTCCTGAGGAGCGCCGAAGAGTGCGCTTTTTGGTCGCCCCCAAAAACCAAGGGAGGTTCAAGCAATGAACAAACAAGAGAATCCTTACCAGATGGCGCTACGGCAGTTCGATGAGGCCGTGAAGTATCTCAAGCTCAAGCGCGGCATCATCGAATACCTGCGCTATCCAAAGCGGGAGTTGACTGTCAACTTCCCGGTGGAGATGGACGATGGGTCGGTGAAGATCTTCACTGGCTACCGAGTGCATCACAACACCGTCCTAGGCCCTACCAAGGGGGGCATTCGCTATCACCCAGGCGTCACCCTCGACGAGGTGCGGGCGCTGGCTATGTGGATGACCTGGAAGTGCGCCGTAGTAGGGCTGCCCTACGGGGGGTCCAAGGGTGGAGTCGTCTGCGACCCCAAGAAGATGTCCAGGATTGAGCTGGAGAACCTCACTCGTCGCTACACCACGGAGATTTCCATGATGATCGGCCCCGAGAGTGACATCCCTGCCCCTGACGTGGGCACCGATGCCCAAATCATGGCCTGGATCATGGACACCTACAGCATGCATAAGGGCTACTCCGTCCCAGCGGTGGTGACGGGAAAGCCCATAAGCATCGGCGGCTCGCTGGGAAGGGCCGAGGCCACGGGACGAGGGGTGACGATCATCACCCGCGAGGCGTGCAGACATCTGGGCATGCCCTTGGAGGGTGCCACTGTGGTCGTGCAGGGCTATGGCAAGGTGGGGGCGGTGGCTGCTTATCTCCTCCACGAGCAAGGATGCAAGATCATCGCCGCAAGCGACAGCAGGGGCTGCATCTATGGCCCCGATGGATTCGACGCTAGGCATGCCAAAAGATTTAAGAAGGAGACAGGATCGGTAGTAGGCTACCCGGGTACTGAAACCGTCAGCCAAGATGAATTCTGGGGGCTTCCGTGTGACATCCTCATCCCCGCGGCCATGGAGGGGCAGATCACCGCTGAGAACGCGCCGAAAATCAAGGCCAAACTCATCGTAGAGGGGGCCAATGGGCCCACCACCCCCGACGCAGATGAGATCCTGCGGGAGAGGGGAATCCCCGTTGCCCCCGACATCCTGGCCAACGCCGGCGGAGTGACCGTCTCCTACTTCGAATGGGTGCAGGCCCTCCAAGCCTTCTTCTGGAGCGAGGAGGAGATCGACCAGAGGCTGGAGAGGATCATGACCAAAAGCTTCGCTGAGGTTTGGGCCCTCGCCCAGGAGAAGGAGATCAGCATGCGCACCGCCGCCCTGGTGCGGGCCATTGACAGGGTAGCCGAGGCCATATACGTCAGGGGCATCTATCCCTAAGGAGGATGTCCTCGAAAAGGCCGCTCAGCTCTACTCCAAGGATATGGCCAACATCCTCAATTCGTGAAACCGAGGCCAAATCGAACCCTCGCCAGTGGAAAGCTGGGCGAGGGTTCTTTTCTTGCCTTGACCGATAAGGCTGGATAGGCTACAATAGGGCTGAGCAAGGAATACAACACACCAGCCACTTACGACTTTAGCGATGAGGTAACCCGATTGGAAAAACGGTTCGAACTACACTTAACCGATATGGCCCACGGCGGCGATGCCCTGGGGCGATACGAAGGCAAGGTGATCTTCGTGCCTTACGCCATACCAGGCGAAGAGGCTCTGGTAGAGATTGTCGAGGACAAGGGGAGCTACGCTCGGGCACAGCTCATCGAAATCCTTTCGCCCTCGCCTCACCGAGTCGCCCCTCCATGTCCCCATTTCGGGCCCGGGAAGTGCGGTGGATGCCAGTGGCAGCATATCGCCTACCAGGCCCAACTGGAGTTCAAGGCCGCGGTGGTTCGCGATCAACTGGCCCGCATCGGCCACCTCCCCGATGTCTCTGTGAAATGGACCATCCCCAGCGCCTCACCCTGGCATTATCGCAACCACGTCCAGTTTGCTGTTAGCGATGACGGCCAGTTGGGCTTCGTAGCCACGAATGGCCGGCGAGTGCAAACCATCGAGGTATGCTACTTGCTGCATCCCTTCTTGGAGGAACTCTTTGCCGCCCTCGATCTTGAACTACCGGGGCTGGTGCGGCTTTCTTTGCGAGCCGGCGTCAACACTGGCGATCAGATAATGATCTTCGAGACCCATGACGATGAGCCGCCGGTCTTGGAGAGCGACCTGCCCGTCTCCTGTGTCCTGCTTCTCTCTGATGGCACTCCCGTCAACCTGATCGGCAACAACTACATCACCGAGGTGGTAGCTGGGCGAAGATTCCGCATCTCAGCCACCAGCTTCTTTCAGGTCAACACCGCTGCCGCTGAGGAGTTGGTTCGTGTGGTCAGCGAGTACCTGGCCCCAACAGGTGACGAAACACTTCTGGACGCCTACTGCGGCGTAGGGACCTTCGCCTTGAGTCTGGCTGACAAAGTAGGCTATGTGATCGGCATTGAGGAAGACGCAGGCGCTGTGGCGCATGCCCGCCTGAATGCTGCAGAGCTGGCCGACGCGGAGTTCATCGAGGGGAGCGTTGAAGCGTTTTTGCCCCAGTTGGACAGGCGGATTGACCTGGCTGTGTTAGACCCGCCTCGCCAGGGGTGTAAGCCAGAAGCGCTGACGGTCTTAATCGAGCTAGCCCCTCGCCGTATCGTCTATGTCTCCTGCGATCCAGCCACTCTAGCCCGGGACGGACGCAGGCTAGCTGATGGTGGTTATCAACTAGTGGAAGTGCAGCCTGTGGACATGTTTCCCCAGACTTATCATATCGAAAGCGTAGCTCTGTTTGGGCGGTGGTGATTTGACACCAGGCCCGACTAGCAGTACAATACAAAGCCACGATTCGTGTTTTGTTGACCTTCGGGAGGATCACATGCGAGTTACCTTCCCCAAAATGCCCCAAAGTGTGCAGCAAACCCTGGGCCCGGAGGAGGCGGGTGACCTGAGCCAGTGAGTCGAGGTCGTCCTGGTTGAATACGCCGTGCGTCGCGACGAGTATCGTGAGGTCCTCCTATGCCTGGACATCGTGGAACACTACGTCTCTGGTGTAAAGGCTAGGATCGCCGACCTGGCACCGCACAATGGATGAGCGCTTCGATCGGATGAACTCTGAGATGAACAAGCGCTTTGACCAAATGAACGAGCGTTTCGATCGGATGAACGAGGGCTTCGATCAGATGTACCAGCGCATGACCACCATGATCCGCTGGACGGTGGGGACGCTGGCCCTTTTGGGCATGATCCTGACCATCCTGATGGCTATCGCTCAGTTCACCTGATTAGAGGCAGCGTCGGCTTGTGCTCGCGTCTGCGCACAGTGCTTGGGCCAGCCCCGTGGGATTAAGTATTGCACAGGGCCAGCCAACGAGGATGACACCATTGACTTTCTTTGACTCGTCGGTTTGAGGCGAAGCTTTGCTAGTAGATGGCGAGGTAAGAGGATAGCGGGAGTGGATGGGAGTCGAACCCACCATGGCCGCTTCTGCAGCACCCACCAACGGTTTTGAAGACCGCGGAGCCCACCGGGACTCAACCACTCCCACGATAACAGCAGCGATTCCTTTCCCATAGGATATATCATTTTCGCTATTTAGTCAAGCGGGCTTGACAAGATGGCCAACATGGTATAAAATGACTATTAAAGGTTTGCCGAGGTAGCTCAGCCTGGTAGAGCACTTGACTGAAAATCAAGGTGTCCCCAGTTCAAATCTGGGCCTCGGCACTGGTTAGCGATTAGCTGTTGGCTATTCGAGAAAGGCGAATAGCCGTTATGCGGGCGTGGTTCAGTGGTAGAATGTCTCCTTGCCAAGGAGAAGGTCGTGGGTTCGAATCCCATCGCCCGCTTTGTATGAGCCAATAGCTAGAAGCTAAGGTTAGGTGGCGACGTAGCCAAGTGGAAAGGCAGGGGTCTGCAAAACCCTCATTCGCCGGTTCAAATCCGGCCGTCGCCTTTAGAATAGTCGGTCGCCAAGGCTGATAGCGAAACGAGCTGCTATCAGCCCTTTGTCTATGGGGGCGGTGGCGGAACGGCAGACGCTGCGGACTTAAAATCCGCTGGAGGAAACTCCGTGCGGGTTCGAATCCCGCCCGCCCTACTGATACAACATATAGTGGTTCTCGACTGAACAAGCTCTACATATAGAAACAGAAGGCTCTCCCCACTGCGGGAGAGCCTTCTTCTTTGGCCGAGAAAGTGCTGCGGACTTGTTCACCTTGATCAGCCAGAAAGTCCTGTGGATTCTTCAAAAACCTGCTGCGGATTCTTGAAAATTGGACTTTCCAAAACAGCCACAAGGAGGGTATCTAATGACTAAGATCACTGGTCTCAACACTCTCATCAAGGGCTTTCGCCTGTATTGCTTGGCGGAAGGCAAACAGCCTACCACCGTCCGCTGATACATGCACAAGCTGGATATCTTCCAGCGCTATCTGAAAGGCCAGGATATTCCCACTAACGCCAGCCAAATCACTACGACCCACCTACGGCAATTCCTGGTCCACCTTCAAACCGCACTCAAGCCACGCAGCAACCTGGCGGTGGATCACCGTGCCGTCCGTCTCCCGCACCTCCACGCTGACCACAGGAACATCGCAGAGGATACCCCGGTCGGATGGATGGCCACCGGAGGTGGGGTAGAAGGCGGTGCGGTCCAAGACCACGGCGGGCTGTCCCTCCCAGGTCAGCCATTCGACCACCCGCGCCTCAAACTGGGTCAGGTGGGAATCGGCGTAGTAGAGCCGTCCCGGTAAGTAGCTGCTCAGGCACACCTCCTCGAGCATCAAAACCCACTGGGCTGATCGGTTGAAAGAGACAGTGCGCCCGGATAGCAGAACTTCACGCATTCCGGATCGTCCCCGCAGCGGTCGCAAGATATCATCACCCCACTCTCCTCGTCCAAGAAGATGGCATTGAACGCGCAGACGTCAATGCAAGACTCACAAGCGTTGCAGAGGTCAGGATCAATCTGGATGCCATCTTCGCAAGGCGTGATGGCTTGCACTGGGCAAACCTCCACACAAGGGTGATCGGGGCAAGACCGGCAAATGCGAATTTCGCTCCTGCCCTGAACGGGGAAATTGAGGACTTGAATGCAGGCGCGGGCTGGATTGAAAACGCCGAACTGTATAGCAGAGCAGATTACCTCGCACGTTTGGCAACCAGAACAGAGGTTTTCATCTATCGTCAAATGCATGGCTTCTGTACCCTCAGTCAATCAGGGAGCTATGGCCCCACGTGCTCGGGCGGCCAACTCGGCGAGTCCAAGCTCATCCAACTTCTCGGCCGTCGGCCAACCTTCGGCATCCCACCCACGCAGATGGTAGTACTCCGACAGGCTATTCTCATAATCCTCTCGGTCGATGCGTCGCTCGGCGGCAGGCCCAGAGGGTAAGGTTCGTTCAAATATCGCGGCCGATGGATGATCCGCGGCACGGCCCAAACCCTCGCGCAGGTTGAACAACTTTCCGAGAACCCAAACGCGTTCACCTACCTTCAAGAGATCGGCAGCCGTGCGTTTCTCTCCCGTTGCAGCGTTCAGCAACTCGGTGAGTGTGTCCGGTGAAACTCCCCAGAAATCGCAACAGATGGCCGACCATTTGGCAGAATTCCAATCCTGTAGATATTTTATCAACTCGGCCTTCTCCCCGAAGGTGAATGGATCCAGACCATCGAATGCCTCGTAGGCCACCACGAACGCAGGCAAGTGGCAAGCCCCCCTTAGTGCTGTGGCATACGCGAGAGCCATGCCGTAGGAACCACGGGGGTCGTAGCCGGGGAACTCCAACCCCTTGCTTTCCATCAGGAGATCCTCCGCCCCATACTTGTGCGCCAAAACACGCGCTCCATCAGCCAACTCGGCCCATCGCCCACTGCGGTAAGCCATATCGCGCACAGCCTGGATATATGTCTCCACTTCGCCGTAGTGAAGACCCAGATCAGCGATGTCCTCTTCGGTGATGGCCATTGCCAAGCCCACCACGTTGCCTGCTGAGATGGTATCTAGTCCCAGGTCGTCGCAGAGACGGTTGAAGACGATCACCGCAGCAAGGTCTCCAATCCCGCAGTTTGAGCCGACCATGGCTAGCGTTTCGTACTCAGGCCCCTCGACCTGAGCGTCACCAACCTTGGTCAACTTTCCACAGGCGAGGGGGCACACGAAACACGCGCGATTGCGCACCCAGTGACGCTTCACTGCCTCTCCATCAATGCCTGAAACTTTCTCGAACACGCCTTCCGTGAATCCCCGGGTTGGCAGAATGCCAGCAGCATTGGACTTGTTGACAGTTGCCATAGTTCCCACACGCCACGCCCAGAGATTGCTATCTGTCACCAACTCCTCCCGCCAGATCCGGCGGTAGAGTCGCAAGAAGTTCTCCATGTCAGGCACGGACACACTTTTCCGACCCCGGACAGCGATCGCCTTCAAATTCTTGGAGCCAAACACGGCCCCTGCACCACCCCGAGCCGCTTGATGCGCAGCATCCGTAGTCAGGCAAGCAAAAGGCACCAGGTTCTCACCCGCGGGCCCGATGCCAAGAGTCCTGAGCCTCTGTTCTTGCGCCGCCTCTTTTAGGGCACTATCCGTATCAAAAATGCCCTTGCCCCACAAGTGGCGCGCGTCGCGCAGCTCGACGCGTTTGTCACTGACGAACAGATAGACGGGAGACGTCGCCTGACCAGTGACGATGATCCCGTCGTAGCCGGCGTATTTGAGCTCCGATGCGAAACCACCACCTGCGTAAGTGTCCAGGATGGTGCCCGTAGCCGGCGACTTGGTGACAACCACAGTGCGGCCCGTTGTCGCCACAATAGTGCCTGCTAACGGACCCGAGAAGATAAGCAAGACGTTCTCAGGTGACAAGGGGTCAGTGCGCGGTGCCAGTTCCTCGAAGAGGTACCGATAGGCCAAGCCTTTGCCACCCACAAAATCCCGCGCCCAGTCGGTCCGCAGTGGCTCGCTATTGATTTCGCCGGTGTTGAGATCGACTCGCAGGACTCTTCCAGCGCGGCTTGATTCACCTTGCTCCATGCTCAACTCTAGATTACCTCTCTTCCAGATTAAGATAGCGTACCAGGTTCGCGGACTTATCAAATCGGACCCTCAGACCATCGCGGGGACAAGTCAATAGGGTGGTCACACCAGGACCGTGCCCGGGAACGGGCGAATCGCCATAGGAGATTACGCCAATGGTAATAGCGCCATGCCTGTAGGCACGGCCATAGCGATGATCCTGATCACGCAGAGCCACGATGTCGCCGATTCTCAGATCCCCAAGTCCGAGCTCATCTCGCTGACGCGCTTCTCTCACCGCAATATCCTGGGCACCCACTTCAGGATAGAACCCCGCTCCCAGACCCATCATCACACTCGGGATCTCAACCACAACAGGGACGACTAGCTCTCCGTCCCCGCTCTCTTCCAGCCCCAGCGCTTCCAACAGCTTGGGACTGCAGTTCTTGACCTCCACATCCGGGTGCCTCTCGATTCTCAGGCCACGCCCAAACGCGTGTATGAGAACCTTGTCGCCAATTCCGAGGCGGGACAACACAGATTCTGGGAATTGAACAATCAGATGATGTTTCTGGGGCAGCCCTTCGGAGAACCCAATGTGGCTCCCCTTGCCGACCACAATGCCAATCTCTTCCTGGGCCTCGCCAGAGGTCACGATGGCCTCATTACCAACACAGGAGAGATGATTCAAGGCAGAGTTGCTCTCTTTCTTGGGGTGTCGTACGGACACTCCCGGTTCAGGATGGGCTGCCATCCATCCATAGGCACGGTCACCAACCCACACATTGTAGTGAATGCCCCCAGCACCCGGCAGGATGAAAGTCCGTCCCGTCTCGTCTACGTGGTAAAGCCCACCTGATAACTCTGGTGAAACAATCTCCCCACCGACAGAGATGTCTACCAGAGCCGATTTGTTAGTCTTAATCATCGCCCATCTCCACTGACACAGAGGAACCACACCGATGCTGAGCAGAGGATTCTTGCTCAGACATCATGAAGGAATTCCCCATCTTTATAGAAGAGTTGCCCGTCGGCATAGACTTCGCCCCCATGACGCAGGTCACAAACCATATCCCAGTGAATCGCTGACCGGTTCCTTCCACCAGCCTTCGGGAAGGAATTGCCCAGAGCCAGATGGATCGTCCCAGCGATTTTCTCGTCGAGATGCCCATTCCTCGTGAACCGCGTCATGCGTGTGTTCGTGCCGAAGGCAAACTCCCCCAGTCGCCGCGAACCCTCATCGGTGTCAAGCATCTTGTTGAGGAAATCCTCGTTCTTGCTAGCGGTGGCTTTCACAACCCGCCCGCCCTCGAACCACAAGCGTACGCCCTCCACTTCCCGGCCGCGAGTGGTGAGGGGGTATGTGAACGTGATGTGTCCATGGACGGAGTCCTCCACCGGGCTAGTGAAGACCTCTCCATCCGGCAGGTTGACCTTGCCATCGCAGTTGATAAAGCGGCGACCGGCGACCGACAGAGTGAGATCAGTCTCCGGCGCCACAATGCGGACTGTCTGTTTAGTCGCTAAGAAGTCGACGATCCTCTGCTGATGCCTGTTCACCGCGTCCCAGGCTGCCATAGAGTCATCCTCATCCACCAGGCATGCACTGTAAACGAGATCCTCAAATTCCCTCAACGACATCTCCGCATCTTGGGCATAGCCATAGGTGGGATAGAGGGCCGCACACCGACGGATTTCGCCGCTGTCGCATTTCCTTGAGAACTCCTGTGACAATTCACGATACGCCACGTTGCGGGCTACCTGCTTGGCCGGATCCACCTTGCTGAGGGCCTTTGTGTTCTGTGCACTCATGATATACACACGCACTTGACACCTGTCCACCAGAAGCTGGTCAACTAACGAGACGTGTCGTAGTTGCTCGTCACTGGCATGGGCGAAGAACAGTTCCTCAAGACCTGGCAGCTTCACGTTTGTGTACGGGTGAGCCCCACGCAGTAGCACCAACTTGTAGATGGCCTCGACCAACGGCGCGGCGAGGGATGTGGCTGTTATCTCCACCAGTTCTCCAGGCTGGATGGCGGTGGAGTAATCAACTATGATCTGTGCCAACTTCTCGACCCTCGGGTCTGTCATCACGCTCCTCCACTTGAGCCCAGTGCCCTTTCCATGTCATTATTAAGACTTCGGAAGTCTACAATTACAGATTCTGTAAACTAGACCAGCCTGAAACTGGCTCAGAGTGCCATCGGTTAGGTCATTTCTGAGACTTCCGAAGTCTGGCCCGTCCTTGTCTTAATGACATTGAGTGCCCTTTTGACCTGCCTTCGGGAATTTGATAATGAAATGACCATCTTTGTAGAATAACTCCCCGTCGGCGTAGACCGCACCGCCCTCGCGAAGATCGCACACCAGATCCCAGTGAAGGCTCGACTTGTTGGTCCCGCCAGCCTCGGGATAGCCATGGCCAAGAGCCAGGTGAACGGTGCCTGCCATTTTCTCATCGAGCATCATGTTCTTTGTGCAGTGTGTGACACCTTCATTGGTTCCGAACGCGAACTCCCCCAGCACTCGTGAACCCTCGTCGGTGTCGAGAACTTCGGACAGAAAGTCCTCGTGCTTGTCCGATTTCTCCCGCACGACCCGGCCACCCTTAAACCACAAGCGAATCCCTGTCATCTCTTTCCCCTCCTCACTCGCAGGACAGGAGAAAGCGACATGTCCTTCCGCCGAATCCTCAACAGGACAGGTGAAGATCTCACCATCTGGGAAGTTCTGCTTGGCAGCACAGGCGATGAAAGGCCGTCCGGCTACGGAGAACCTTAGGTCAGTGTCGGGTGCAAGCAGGCGCATCTCTCTCTTGCCAGCCAAATACTGCACGATCTTCTCTTGCTCTCGCTCCGCATCACGCCAGGCCTCAATGGGGTCTTCACGATCTACCAAACAGGCACGGTATACCAGTTCCTCAAACTCACGCAGTGACATTTCGGCATCCTGAGCGTAGGCAGACGTCGGGAACATCGCCCAGCAGACGCGTTGCGCTCCGCTACTGATCTTGTGCAGGAACCTGTCACGCAGTTGACGATGAGCCGCCTTGCGCACTACCTGCTTCGCAGGGTCCACATTGCTTAGCGACTTGGTGTTAGCCTGGCAATAGATGAAAATCCGAGCGTTGAAGCGGTCAACGAAGAGTTCATCCAGAACCGAGACATGCTTCAGTTGCTCTTCGTTAGCGTGAGTGAACAGGAGACCCAACAATCCCGGCAGGTCCAGGGTGACGTAGGGGTGTGCCCCACGCAGCAGCACCGACTTGTAGATAGCCTCGATGAGGGGTGCGACAAGTGGGCTGCCAGCGATCTGTACCAGATCACCGGGCTGAACCGACACAGAGTAATCAACTAGAACAGTTGCCATTCTCTCGATCCGCGGGTCTGTCATGGTTTCCTCCTACGAGCCACCCCACTCATTGGCTGCTCGGCCTCGGGGCGACGGAACGTATGCCGAGTAACGATGCGATGTTGGCTTCAGCCACCACGCGGGGCACTATCTCGCCCGCCCAGGCGCAAAGGATCGGGACCACGCCGGGGCCATGACTGGCTACTAACGAATCACCGTGTACGACGACGCCGATGCTTATTGCCCCTGGGCGATAGGCGATACCGTATGCGCTGTCGTAGTCATCCAGGGCGACGATATCCCCCAACCGCAATTTCTGCAACCCATGCTGTTGGGTCGCCTCGCTATCCGCTGTTTGAATGTCCACGTCGCCACCATGACCAATTTGCCCAGGAGCCGAGCCAACCAACTCAGCCGGTACACGCGCAACCACCGGGACTTCCAACTTGTGGTCGGCGCTGATACCGAGACCCATCTTGCCGAGCAGCTCAGGCGCAATGTTCTTCACAGCGATCTCGGGGAAATCTTCGAGGGACAATCCGGCACCAACGGCGCGAACCTGAACTTTATCGCCGATATCGAGCTGCGCGGTGGCATGCGGCGGAAAGTCCACAATGACGTGAAACAATCCATGTTTGCCTGTCACCACCCCCCGTGCCTTCTGCGCCCGGCCGCTCAGTACCCTGGCTTCATTGCCAATGCAACTGAATACGCCCAGTGCATCGCGAACGGGCCGTTCGGAGTGGCCCACACTGACGCCGGGCTCAACATGATCTGCTGCCCACCCGAATGCAGCATCACCCACCCGCACGTTGTATACGATCCCACCATGTTGTGGCACGACCTGGGGCTCTCCTTCGTGAGTAATGACATCATACGGCCTGTTACCGTAGCAGGCCGAGACAACCTCGCCAGCCACTGCAATCTCGATCAACCGCTCTTGATTCGTCTTCACCATGTCTTGCTAACGGCCTCTCATCCATGGATCCATGGCATCACGCAGTCCGTCGGCGAGGAAGTTCAGTGCAATGGTCGTCAGCGCCAGGATGACTGCTGGGGAGATCAAGATGTGGGGTGCTGACAGCAGATAGGTGTTGCCCTCGGAGATCATGGAACCCCAACTGGGAACGGGTGGTTTTATCCCCAAGCCGAGGAAACTCAACCCCGCTTCCATCAACATAGCCCCCGGAATGCCCAGAGCCATCGAAACCACGGCAAGCGGTACCACGTTCGGCAGGATGTGTCGCAACATGATTCGCGCGTCGCTCGCTCCAATGCAACGCGCTGCGAATACGTATTGTTTTTCCCGTAGCGAAAGGGTTAATCCACGAATGACTCGACAGTCACCCAACCACCAACCCAAAGCAAAGCCGACTAAGAGCCCGATCAAACCTCCTGTGGCCTTGTATGTGCGCGCCAGGAAAGAGAGCGGTCCCGCCTCCGCATACTCAACCCAACTGCTGAGGAAGGTCATGACTGCGATCATCAACATGATGTTAGGAAGGGCCCAAAACGTGTCGACGACTCGCATCACGATGATATCGATCCAACCGCCATAATAGCCAGACAGCACGCCTAGCGGCACACCAATGAACAGGATGACGGAATTCGCCAAAACGGCGACGAACAGGGATATCCGCGCGCCGTAAGCGAGGCGCGTGAGTATATCACGGCCCAAGCTGTCCGTCCCTAGCCAGTGCTGCGCCGATGGGGGCTCAGTGATTCGCTTGAAGTCGGATTCATCAAATCTGTACGGCAGGAGCTCCGGCCCAAGAATGGCAAACAGGATCAGGAAGCCTAAGAACAGTCCTCCAGCCACTGCCATCCTGTTTCGCCGGAAGGTCCTCCAAACACGTTTCCGCTCCAGAGCGATTGGAGACTCTTCCTGATCAACCCTTTCCAAGATACCTTCACCGGCTACCATGTTCTCTCTCCATCATGTGAAACGAAGGCGTGGGTCTAGGAAACTATAGGCGATGTCAATGAGAAAAGCCATGAGGCATACGATGATCGCGTAAAGCAGGAAGAGCGCCAGTAGTACGGGATAATCGCGCCCGCTCGTACTCATAACGAAATAACGACCCAGGCCCGGTATGCCATAGATGGTTTCAACAAAGAACGTTCCAACAATGTAGTCGGCCAAGCTCATGCCCGACATAGTGACAACCGGTATGAGCGCGTTCTTCAACGCGTGCCGAATCGTCACCGTACGTTCGCGCAATCCCTTGCTCCGCGCGGTGCGGATATAGTCCTCCTTAAGCACTTCTGTCATCATCGTGCGGGTGTATCGGATCAGCCATCCGGCAGGCATGAGGGCCATCGCCAGGACGGGGATTAGCGCCGTGCGCGAGAAAATGCCTTCCCATCCGGCGGTGGGTACGAGATGAAGACCCCGCGCTAGGAACAGAATGAGGAGCGTGATACCCACAAACGGCGGTATAGAAATGCCAGCGACGCCGAGGAACGAAGTGATTCGGTCGAACAAGGAGTTTGGGCTCAAAGCACTGAGAACGCCTGCTGTAATGCCAAGCGTGTTCGACACCAACCAGGCTGCCAATCCCAACTGAATGGAGACCGGCAAGAAGTCACGGATGATATCTGCAACCGGGCGTGCCTTCTGGTGGTAGGAGAATCCCAAGTCGCCGTGCAAAGCATTCCATAGGTAACTTAGGTATTGCACGTGGATAGGATCGTTAAGATGATACGTTTCGTTGAGGCGCTCCTTGATCTCTTCCGGGATGGGACGGCGGCCCGCCACACGGTCCCATGGACCGCCAGGTGTGATTTGAATTAACACGAAGATCATCGTGTAGACCAATAAAATGCTCGGTATTACAATCAGCAATCTCCGGACAATGTAAGCCCACATAATCATACCCTTTCTTGCAGAAACACGAATGCTCCCTGTGCAGAGGATCTTTTGACTTCCAGCGAGTGGTGATCAATCAGAGGACTGCTCAATTGCGGCAGGCCGTTGCTGGACACGTCGGAGGCGCTCAAGGTCGAACTTGGAGCGGCGGTCAAAGGTGTAGATGCCATTCTTCTCCTGGTAGACATCGGTCAACTGCGTGTAGCAGTAACCGAACATGTGGGGATTGTCAAGCAATACGTCGCACAAGCCCTTGAAACGTTCGTAGAACTCTTCGATATCTCCAGGCCGCTTTCCATAGCCCCACGAGTCTTCGCCTGACTTGACGTCGGGGTTCCACCAGATGCCACCGAACTCGCTGACAAAGAACGGCTGGCCACAGCAGTATGGGATAGACCAAGTCCTATCCTGAGGGCCGTTGTAGAAGGGCTTGCCTTCGGCCAAACTGGCGTGGTGGGCTTGGAACTTGACCACGTCTTGCTCGTAGTCGTGACAGTCGTACACATCTGCTTCCGACACGCGATGCGAATAGCCCGATGCGTCAAGCACTGGACGGGTGGTGTCCATCGCTTTGACCGCTAGCAACATGGCACGCGTGGCGTCATCCAGCACGGTGATGCGATCGGTTATCGGTTGCCCTGTCTCGTTTAGCGGGCACCAGCCGACGATGCACGGGTGCGAGTAATCGCGCTCCAATACCTCCAGCCATTGCGTGACGTAGGTTAAGCCAGGCTGCAAATGGTCCTCCTCTGGCCTATAACCCCGGCAGCCCCAGTCGGCGAACTCGCCCCAAACGAGGTAGCCCAATTGGTCTGCATGGTAGAGAAAGCGCTCTTCAAAGACCTTCTGGTGCAATCGAGCTCCGTTAAAGCCGGCGGCGAGGCTGAGTTCAATATCGCGGCGCAGGGCCTCGTCGCTGGGTGCGGTCATGATGCCTTTGGGGTAATAGCCTTGGTCGAGCACCAGTCGCTGAAAGATGGGTTCGCCGTTGATCTTGATCGCCTGACCATCTATGGTTACGCCCCGCAACCCAGCGTAGCTGGTCGCCCAGTCAATCGTTGTGCAGTCCGCGTCCACCAGCTCAATCTCCAGGTCATATAGGTGCGGGTCGGCCAGCGACCACAACCGGCGGCGGTCCTCAGGTATCGGCAGGTCAAGACGGGGCGATAGATCGGCGTCGGCCGTGCGGGTGGCGGTGCAGACCACACCGTCACCGTCGCGTAGTATGGCCCGCAACTGCAGGCCGGGGCGATTGTTGCTGATTCGCTGTTCGAGGCGGATCACGCTATTGGCCATGTCCGGCGTCAACCGCGGACGGCTTAGGGCCAAGTCCGGCACCGGCTCCATCCAGACGGTCTGCCAGATGCCAGTGGTGCGGGTGTAGAGGCAGCCATAGTTGGCGTAGCGCTGCGACTGCTTGCCGCGAGGTTGAGGTGGTCGGTGATCGTCGCGGGCACGGACCACTATGGTAATCGTCTCACCGGGCGATGCCACGCCAGCCAGGTCGCAGGTGAAGGGGGTAAAGCCGCCTCGGTGCCGTCCAACCTCGACGCCGTTGACCCAGACCGTCGCGTCATAGTCCACCGCCTGAAAGTGCAGAAGCACCCGCCGACCAGCCCACGCTTCAGGGATGGTGACGGTGCGCCGGTACCAAACGGCGTTCATGAAGTTCGTGTGAGTGACACCCGACAGGGATGACTCGGGACAGAACGGGACGATGATTCGATCTCTTAGCTCCTGTTGGAGCAGGCCGCGTTCCAGGCCGCTGTCACTGGCGTCAATCTCGAATTGCCACTCGCCGTTTAGACACAGCCAGTCCCGGCGGACAAACTGGGGGCGGGGATACTCAGGTCTAGGGATACTCACAATGATTCCCCATAGCACAAGACCCTATTCATTGCTCACATCTCTTGACACGAAAAGGGCGATCAAATCCGCTACTTTGTCTGAGTGTTCATCCGTCTGTTCTAGATTGGCCAAGTAATGGCCAAATACATGCTTAGCATGATAATCGCTATCAATATCACCCGCAGCCGGAATATTGAATCTGACCTCTTCAGGAGATGTGTAATCACAAGGGTCTGTTGGTAAATGTGGTCTAATGTTTGGAACTGGCAACTGGTACCTTTTGCACAAGTTCCTAAACGTGTCAACTACTTCATCAAAACTACTCATTGTTTCCCTCCTCAACCAAGTGGGAAGCGTGGGCAAACAGAAGCCGCCACTGGTCTGCGCCTTCAGGCACATCAGCCCCTATAGCGGCCAGCGAATCGTGTTCCGCCACCGTCGCCCCTTCAAGTAGAGAGGTGGGAGGTGGGCCACCAACGGTAGCCCACCTCCCGGCAGGTTATTCTACGATATCGGCGTGACGCCAGTACATCACTCCCCACAGTGGCTCGAATTGCATGCCCTTCACGCGAGGCTTGACGAGCCAGTACCCCGAGTCATAATAGACAGGGATCACCGGCACGCCCTCAACGCCCATCACCTCAGCTTCCTGGTATATCTCGGCACGCTTGGACGGCTCCGACTCGGTTGCCCCCGCGCGGATCAGATCGTCATATTCCACGTTCGAAAACCCGGTTTGGGGGTACAGGACATCTGTCTGTGCGACGTACCACTGCCCTGGGTCATCAATGTCGCCAGCCCAGTTGGACCAGGCCATATCATACTCGGTTTCTTCCGTGGTCCCGGCCCAATCCCAGTAGGCTGCCCCTTCCCTCATATCCAGCTCGACTTCGATACCCAGATTATCCTTCCACATGGTCTGCATCGCAGAAGTGACGAGGTAGTAATCGCTGCCAGGCTCCGCTGCGCTCATCGTGAGCTTCACCTTGGGGAAGCCCGCTCCGTCTGGGTACCCGGCGTCAGCCATCAACTGCTTTGCAGTCTCCACGTCGCCCTCAAGCCGGGCGTCAGGATTGTGTCCTAACGTTCCCTCAGGGATGAAGGTGTATGCGGGCACCTTTGAGCCCCTCAGGACATCGTTGCAAATCGTCTCCCTGTCGAGGGCAAGGTACAACGCCTGACGCACCCGGAGGTCATCGAAGGGTGGGTGGCGAGTGTCGAGCGTGACGAAGAAGAGCCACTTGTACAGGATATGGTACAGTTGGTCACTCAGGGTGGCGTCCACCTGCACCACGGGCAGGTCAGCAATGCCCACCGAGGTGATATCGATCTCGTCCTCCTGGTAGGCCAAGAATGGCTTCCCGGCCACCAGCTTAACCTCCACGCGGTCGATCTTGACAGGGGCGCCGCTGTAGGTTGGATTCGTGACGAGGACAATCTCTCTATCATGCTCCCACTTGTCCACGAGGTAGGGGCCGTTCACGACGATGTTCTCGGCCTCGATCCAGGCTTTGCCATGTTCCTCGATGGCCCATCTTGGCAACGGCCAGAATGAGGCCAGCGAAACGTACCCGGGCAGATAGGACATGGGCTCGACGGTCGTGACCTCCAAGGTGTAATCATCAACCGCCTTGATGCCCAGGATGTCTGGATCGGCACCATCGTACAGGATTTCGGCTGCTTTGTCAACCGGCTCAAACAGCCAAAGCGCTTCGACCCCTGTCTCCGGATCGATGTTGCGCTTCCAGGCGTACTCGAAGTCGTGGGCGGTGACCTCATGCTCATCGCTCCACATATACCCCTTAGTGAGATGGAAGGTCCACGTCCTGCCATCCTCTGAGACCTCCCAACTCGCGGCCACGCCTGGCTCTGCCGCACCGGTTTCCAGATCGATCAGGGTCAAACCATCGAACAGATGCCGCATCACATAAGGCCCCGTTGACGTTCCGGAAAAGTAGAAGGGTGGGTCGAGCGATGTCGGTTCCTCCAACTGAAGCCTGAGAACCTTAACCGGTGCTGGGGTGAAGCCTTCGACGTACTTCGCCGCTTCCTCGGCGCTGGGGATGAGCAACTTCCAGCCAGGATGGATCAGGCCGGGGTCCTCGATGTGGGCGAAGCTGGAGTCTTCCTCGTATTTGGCGTTGGTGGCGTAGAAGATGGCCCAATAGGCCGGGCCGCTGCCCAGGTACTTCTCGGCCAGGGTCCAGAGGTTGTCCCCTAGCTTGACCGTATAGGTCAACTCCTCCTGAGCGAGGACTTCCGCCGCTGGCGGAGCAGCGCCAGCCACGCTTACCGCCAGGCTCAGCAGTACTGCAAACACTAAGAACAAGTTGACAAACATTCTCCTAAGCATTTGTTATTTCCTCCTTATTTTGATAAGATTTGGCTTTGGGATGCTTTCTTCACAGAGCATCCCCCACTAACTCAACAGATTTCAATATCCCACCCCCTTTCAGGCTCTCACTACAACGGGTCTGGTAACGACTTTGCCACGATCAATGAAGTTCAGTGAACAACTTCTGCTTTTCATTATATCAAAGATAATTCATCTTGTCAAGTTGCCAATAGACTTTCATGGAGATCAAACCCTTGGAATCGGTCGTCACACTACTCTCCGAACAACTGTGGGTCGTTGTCTTTGGTCCAGAAGTTCTCCGAATCCACCCTGGTCACGTCACGATATGGGTCCATGACAAGCTTGACCCACTCACCATCCGGATAGACAACCCGATCTGGCTGCGATTTCACGTACTGTCGAATCTCTCCAAGCTCACTGAGTCCCGTAGGCACTTCGTACAGGTTGAAGTGGATGTGTGGACAGGTTGTGTTACCCTCCCCCGCGTCTGCGCCAGACAGGGCTATCATCTGCCCTCGACGAACCTTCTCCCCCACGCTTGCCCTGTTCTCCAGATTGTGACCGTATGTGGTAACTAACTTGCGGGTCCCAGTTTCGTGCAGTAACTGAATATCTTTCGGGAAGCGAGGATCATCGTAAAGGGCGAGAACCACGCCTGGCACCATGGCCAGGATGGGGGTGCCCATCGGTACAGACCAGTCCGTTCCCTGGTGCTGATCGAAGGTTCCAGGAACGCATGCACGCCAGTCATCGTCGTTGAACACGACCGCCTGCGTACTGTCTCCTGCCCAGTTCCGAATGTGCCCAATGCGGTGGTCCAGGTCATTGTGGCTCAACAGGATGTAGTCCGTGCCCAGGGCAATGGGCTGGGTGAGGAAGCCCTGCATAAGGCCGAAGTCGCGCCGCACATTCCCTTCCACCTCCAGCTCCACCCCGAGCTCTATGCTCTGGAACTTCTCGAGCGAGAAGGAGATGTAGCCAAAGTCGCGGGCCATAAGCCGCACCTCGTGCCGACCTCTGAGCACCCCTGATACGCAGTATCTGCCCTTGTCGTCCGTGGCAGACTCGAGGCTGCCTATTTGCACGATGGCGCCACCAATGCCCGGTTCATGACTATCGTGTAGACCGTTCCCGTTGTAATCAAAGAACACTATGCCCGAAATCTCGAAGGCCGAATCGCTAGACTCTTTCATGGCTGATCTCTCCTTGGTTGTCTGACAGGCCAGAAGGATCAAGGCGGCGATCATCAACATGGCGATCGCAACGCCAGACCCTTTCATAAGCTGATCTCTCCCTGGCTGTCGTACCTCCCCAATTCGCGAGCCAGGCTAGCCGCCAGGTTAACCCGCGCTATATCCGTGTCGAGCGGCAATGGGCTGCCGATGCCTACCATGAAGGCGCCATTCTCGCCAGCCACTTTCAATTGACGAACCAATTCATCTTCGACCTCCTGGGGTGTGCCCTGCTGCACGGTCCCGTATGAATCGAGATTCCCAACCAGACACATCTCCGGCCCCACCCGATCTCGCACCTCTGCGATGTCAATTACGAACCCCTTCTTGCTCTCCTCAACCGCCAGTGCATGGACTCCTATCTCTACGATGTACGGTAGTCGCGGTATGACGTCGCCCCCGAAGTACAGAAATGTGAATAACCCCATTTGTCTGAGCTCGTATGCCAGCCGTCGCTCATAAGGGAATGCGAATTCTTCGTAATGCTGGGGCGAAATCATGTCGGCTGAGGCCAGCGCTTCTTCCATCCGTACTCCGTGTACACCTGTCGCTGCGAGAATCTCGGCGCGACGCACCGTCTGCTCCAGAAGCCCAGACAGCAAGCGGTGAAGCAGTTGGGGGGAGTCTAGCATCGAGAGCATCAGCCCTTCGAAGCCCAGAATCGAGAACGCTTCGACAAACGGCGCCGACACACCGACGTAGAGGAACCGCTCGTCACCACGCCTCGCCACCGCATGACGAGCGACGGCGACCTCTTCTTGGGCTTCAAGTACCCGGCGATGGCGACGGTCTGCAAGAACGCGGTCAACATCACGTTCATTTCGCAGCTCTGTTTTCGGGCTACTCAGTGCCTCGTGGATTTCCTCTGACTTCTTTTCCTGAGCTGGACGTAACATCTCGCGCCGTTGACCGCTATCAAGATCAACTTCGTAGACTCGTCCGGAATCTAGACAAAGCTCTCGCTTAGCCGGTCGTTCCGGGCCGAAGCCGCCGGGGAGGGGTATCCAGTCGAATGGCTCAACAAAGGCACTGTCCAAGGCTCCCACGATGGCGCTTGCCCAAATCTCCGCATCCTCATCCCGATCAAGTCGAACATGTTTCTCAGACTCCAGACGAGTCCGGTAGCCCTCGACGTATCGTCTCTCAATCTCCTCCTCAAGGTATAATTCTAGATAGTCAAAGGTAACGGGAACAATATCTGGACATCGTCCCTCTAGGGCAGTGATCACGCGCTCCTTGGCATTCACAATGGCTCCTCCTGTTTTGACCCGACGGTGACCGCATCTCGCCCGCTCTCCCCGTCAGCAATGCGCCTGTCCAAGTATTGATTTGACAGCACGGAACTCTCTATCCCTATCATCTCGAGTCAGCTATCATCCAGATAGCACAGGCGTCAAGGCTGCAGAACCTCTTGGAACGCCTTCAAGGCCCTGTCAATATCTTGGCGGGTGATACCGTAATGAGTGACGACACGGAAACGGTGGAGGTCACTGGACGACACCCAGACACCGCGCTCCCGCAATCTGGCGACGAACTGCTCGGGCGTCACCCCCGTTGCCCTGAACTCAAAGAACACGATGTTGGTCTTCACGGCCTGTGGATTAGTCTCAATTCCTGGGAGTTCGGCCAACCCCTCGGCCAAACGGCGGGCGTTGGCGTGGTCTTCGACCAAGCGGTCTATCATCGTCTCCAGAGCCACGATGCCCGCCGCGGCGATTATCCCTGCCTGGCGCATACCCCCGCCCACCATCGTGCGGGCTCGGAGTGCCTCGGCGATGAAGTCCCTGCTGCCGCAAAGAACCGAACCCACTGGCGCCGAAAGGCCCTTGGAAAGACAGAACATTACAGAGTCCACATCCTTCGTCAATTCCTTGACGTCCACGCCCAGGGCGATGGCGGAGTTGAAGATGCGAGCCCCGTCCAGGTGGACGGCAAGACCGTGGCGGTGCGCAAGGGCACAAAGGGATGAGGTGTACTCAGGCGTCAGGGGCACGCCGCCACAGCTATTGTGGGTATTCTCCAGGCAGACCAGCCGGGTGCGGGGGAAATGAACGTTTTCAGGGCGGATGGCCGCCTCCACGTTGTCCAGCTTGAGGGTGCCGTCGGGCTGGTTGGGGACAGTGTGGGGGTGGAGGCCTCCCAGGGCCGCCGCCCCCCCGGCCTCATAGAGGAAGGTATGGGTCAGGTCGCCGACGATGAACTCGTCGCCCCGGCCACAGTGGGTGAGGAGGGCGACCAGGTTACCCATGGTGCCACTGGCCACGTAAAGGGCTGCCTCCTTGCCCATCCTCTCGGCAGCCAGCTCCTGCAGCCGGTTGACCGTCGGGTCCTCTCCGTAGCCATCGTCGCCCACTTCAGCCCGGTACATGGCTTCGCGCATGGAAGGGGTGGGCACGGTGACCGTGTCACTCCGCAGGTCAATAGGGGACATGTGACATCTCCTTTACTTTCCGCCAAGTTGGTTTTGGGCCATTACGGTAGCTCGCCCACGATCTCATAGAACCGATCGAGAGGTATCGCTTTGATCGTCTCCGTTACAACACTGCCAAGAGTTGCTGCACTCAGAGCCACACGCATCATGTCCTCGTCATCAAGCCCCTCGATGATTAGCAGGAAATCGTGGGGTCCAAATAAGGCGTATGACGAGACCACACGGCCACCCAGGGACTGGATGATGCCTTGAACATGCTTTGACCTGCTTTGTGAGTCCTTCAGTGCTCGCGCCCCTTCGGGCGTCATCTTCAAAAACAAAATGTAGGTGCTCATAAGTGTCTCCTTCTGATCTGCAGGCAAATCGAATGAGTCTGCGTGCTTCTATTCTGAGAGCTTATAGCGTTGCAATATCTCGGGGATCATGCGACGTGCTCTCATGGCTATGTCGGGTGAACCCTCCGCAATCCATTTATCCGCTCCGACGCTTCGATCCATCAGTCGGGGAATCCACATCTCACTCCGGTAGTGCGCACGGGTATGCGCTTCCCCCATGAACTGGCCTCCGGGGCCAATCTTCCGGATCAGCTCAACTGCCATAGTGTCATCGTCAACGCGGATACCCTGCATCACCCGCTTGACGTAGCCAGCCAACTCATCTTCCACGATCATGGTCTCGAGGCTCATCGTACGGTTGCCCTCAATCATGCTCATACCGAACATCAAGTTGGTCCCGGCGAGCGCGGAGAGGAGTGCTGTGGCCATCTTCTCAGCCCCCATCTGGGCATCTTCTGTCTTCGAATCTGTGCATAGCGCCCCACCGCCTGAGGGTAAGTTGTAGTAGCGCGCCAACTGCGTGGTGGCAATACGCATCAGGCCAAACTCTGGCCCACCCAACGACGGCCCAGCGGCACGCATATCGAAAGGTCGCGCCCAACTGGTGTAAATGATCGCTACCTCGGGGTTGACCAGTTTCGCGATGGTTATGTAGGCTAGTGTTTCCGCATTAGTGAGGACCAACACTGCCGCGAGCGTCGCTGGCGCGTTTGCTCCACACATGGGACCTGAGTCCAGGGCAAGCGGCAAACCCTGCCGGGCCGTCTCAATAACCATATCTGCCACGTTAAAGCTGACTAGTAATGGACTGTCGAGACAAGTGAACAGCGAAATAAACGGCTCACGTTTGAGACGTGTCTCACTTCCGGCAACCTGAGCTGCAATGCGCACGGCATCTCTAACGCCTTGCGCCTTGTTGGCCTGGTTGTTGATATGTTTATGCGTGTACTGGAGTGACACCTCTAATTGCCGGCGATCCTCCACCTCGGGTGTCACATCGACCAGACCGCACGGGGGCATGTAGAAATCCAGGTTGGGTAGAGCCTCTGCAAGTTTAGTTGCCTCCACCAGGTCCTGAGTAGTAGCACCACGGTATTCCCCACTACGCCAGTCGTGGACGTCCAAGGCCCACCCTTGTGTGCCGAAGTATACGCGCTGACCGCCGACCTTCAAAGGCGGATGCTCCCCTCGAGCGTACAGAGTCACCATAGGGACACATGCAGCAAGAGCACGCTCCACCAAGCGATATGGTATCCTTACAAGTCGGTCATCATCCGTCCAGGCACCAGCCTCTGATAACAAACGCAATGCCTCGGGGTGCTTGACAGACACGCCGACCTGCTCCAACACTTCCACACTGGCACAGTGAATTGCATAGAGTTCATCTTGACTTAGCACTTCAGTACGCGGCTGCATTCTCTCTTCCCCCTACATGGCCCCTGCGACCAGGGTTTCCGCTACGGTCACTGCTTCAACGGCATTCTCCCCATAGCCGTCGGCGCCGATTTCCTGGGCGTAGGCACGGTTGACCGCCGCACCACCCACCATGACCTTGAAGCGATCGCGCAAACCCAGCTCTTGCAACCTTAGCAGGATTGAGCCCAGATGAGGACGTGTAGTGCTCATGAACGCTGCCATACCAATGATTTGGGCCTTTTCGTCTTGTGCTCTCTCAATGAACTTGTCGTCCGGCACATCCACGCCTAGATCCACCACTCGGAAGCCCGACACAGAGAGCATCGTAGACACGATGTTCTTGCCGATGTTATGTATGTCCCCCTGTACCGTCCCCAACACTATTGTCGCAGCCTGAGCAGAACGCCGCTCCTGTTGCTGCAATTTTGGCTCCAGGACAGCCATGACACTCTTCATGATCTCGGCGCCCCATATCAACTCTGGTAAGAACACCTCCTCGCGCTCAAACTGATCACCGACTATCCGCAGTCCTGAGGCAAAAGCTTCCACCGCCTTGAGTGGGTCAAGGCCACTGTCTACCGCGGAGTGGGCCAACTCCAGAGCTCGAGACTGGTCGAGATCGGCAATGGCTGCTTTCATTTGTTCGCACAATTCACTCACCGTTGCACCTCCCATGATGTCGGATGTAAGACCTAGCTTAGCTCACTGGCCTTGCGGCCCTTGTTTCTTGCAGGGCCGTGAGGACTTTTTCCGGAGTTATCGGCAGATCTGTGATCCAGACCCCTATCGCATTGAAGATTGCACTAGCTATCGCTGGGGCTGTGGGTATGATGGCAGGTTCGGCTATCCCCTTGGCACCATAGGGGCCATACGGGTCCTGAGACTCCACAAAGATACACTCGACCTCAGGTACATCCAGCGTGGTTGGTATCTTATAGTCTAGGAAACTGGGATTGGTGACCTTGCCACAATCCATCTTGACATGCTCGGCCAGAGCGAAGCCTACACCCTGCGCAATACCGCCTTCCAGTTGCCCTTCTGCGCCCAGGGGGTTGATGAGCTTGCCCACGTCATGTGCTGCTACCACTTTGAGTACGCGGACAAACCCAGTGTCAACATCCACTTCGACTTCGGCCACTTGGACGCCGAAGGGATAGGCACAGGATATATTCCCGTGCTTGGTCTCCGGATGGGAAACTTCGACACCCGGTGGAACAAAGTGTCCTCGGCCCAGGACAGGCAAGCCACCATGTTGATACATGTACTCCTGAGCTACGTCCGTGATCGAAATCCTACGGCCATCTGGTGCACGGATTCGACCATCCTCCGCAATCAGCTCTTCCGGTGTCACCCCCAGCATCTCACTAGCCACTGCGAACAGTTGCTGACGAGCATCTTCGGCTGCTGCTTTGACGGCGTTGCCGCCCAAGGTTGTCACCCGGCTGGCCCAGGACCCTAGTCCGAATGGACTTATTTCTGTGTCCACATTGGGCACAGTAATATCATCGATGTGGAGACCCAGTTCTTCGGCGGCAATCTGGGCAAACACCGTGTAGGAACCCTGTCCCATATCTACCTCGCCCGTGAGCACCGTAGCTTGACCGTCGCCGCCGACCCGAATGATAGCAGCCGAGCCATCAAACTGTGGCATGAATGAACGGTTGCCAGAAACATGGATCATGGCTGCGACACCCACGCCGCGATGTCTTTCCCTACGTACTCTCTTATCCTGCCAACATGATCGTTGTGCCGCTTGCCGCAGGCAATCAGACAGCCCGCAACTCCCTATTCGGAAGCCGTGCACCGTCACATCACCGGGTTGGGTGGCATTTTGGAGACGGATTTCTATCGGATCCAACCCAAGACGATCAGCGAGCATATTCATCATTGATTCGTTGGCAAAGTGCATCTGCATATTTCCGAAACCACGGAAACAGCCCGTTGGGGTCGTGTTTGTATAAACGAGATCCATGCGGGTGTGAACATTGCGTAGTCGGTATAGACAATCGCTGCGGGTGGCCGCTGCTGAGAGAATGGCTGGACCGTAGCTGGTGTAGGCTCCATTGCCAGCGATGAGGTGTGCTTTCTTTCCCATCAGCGTGCCATCACGCTTCACACCTACCTTGAGCTGGATGACCATAGGTACACGGGGTAGGCCCGCCTGGAATTCCTCCTCTCGCGTGTACACAATTCGGACAGGGCGACCGGCGGCCTTTGCCAGCAACGCGCACACCAGGTGGAAGCTATGCTCCAGTTTGGCTCCAAAGGCACCACCCATGTGACACTGAATGACGCGGACTTTGGTAGGGGAGAGGCCCAAGGTTTTGGCATAGTTCCGCTGTGCCACGGAAGGCACCTGGATAGGAAGCCAGAAGGTCACCCGTCCCCGTCCATCCCAATCAGCCAGAGCCGCCATGGGCTCCAGGTAGCATTGATGAACGAGTTGTGTGGAGAAGCGCTGTTCAAGAACCAGATCAGACTGGCAGAAAGCTTCCGTGACATCCCCGTGCTCCCACTCCGCTGATGTGGCCAGATTGCGCTCTGTGCCATGCAGAAGTGGTGCTCCTGGAATCATGGCCTCCTCTATGTCGAAAACCGCGGGCAATTCCTCGTATTCCACCCGAATGAGCTGGAGAGCCTCGGTTGCCGTGTCGAGGTCAACGGCCGCCACAGCCGCTATGGCATCACCCATGTACCTTACACGGTCCACCGCCAGTGGATATTGGTCGGCGATAATTGGACCATACAGTATCCGTGGCGTCTGTTCTGAAGTTATGACGGCCTTCACACCACTAAGCCGTCGTGCGCGTCGTGTGTCAATGTGGACGATGCGGGCGTGGGGATGGGGGCTACGCAGTATCTTGCCGTGGAGCATACCCGGGAGACTAAGATCGGTGATGTACTCCAGGCGCCCTGTAGCTTTCTCAAAGGCGTCAATGCATGGCTGGGGCTTACTCACAATCTTCAAGTCAGCCACTGGACACCTCCGTCGAGTGGTATTCGACCACGTCCAACACTGCCTCCACAATCTTGGCGTAGCCAGTGCACCGGCATAGATTTCCTGCCAGTGCTCGTTTCACCTCCTCCTCATTAGGGTGGGGGTTCTCGTCCAGAAATGCCTTGGCAGTCAAGATGAAACCCGGCGTGCAGAACCCGCACTGAATCGCACCGTGCTCGATAAAGGCACGCTGCAGCGGATGTAACGTGTCCCCCTGAGCAAGGCCCTCAATAGTGATTACCTCCCGACCATTGGCCCGTACAGCCAGCGTCAAACAAGCATCAACGGCTCTTCCATCGAGCAACACGGTGCATGCGCCGCACTCGCCGACACCGCATCCTTCCTTGGTCCCAATCAGCATCAAGTCCTCTCGTAACACCTCAAGTAGAGTGCGGTATGGCTCCACTTCTAGCTTTTCTATCCGTCCGTTCACTGTAAGGGTGATCTTCTGTTTCATGCCACTTGACCCAGAACCCACCTAATTGTGCGTTTAGTAAGATTCTTCACCACCAGGGAGCGATAATAGGCAGTTGCGCGCACATCGCTGATTGGTTTAGTAACTCGCACTGCGGCCGCAGATGCTTCTTCGATGGCATCGTCGTCGGTACTTTCTGCCAATACTGCCTCTGCCTCAATGGCGCGGATGGGCGTTGGAGCAACAGAGCCCATAGCAATGCGGAAACTCCAGCCGGGTGCATTGCGGGCTGCCGGATAGCCGACGACGCCTAGACCCAGGATCGCCAGGTCAGGTCCCCGGATGCGACCTATCTTCACGTAGCAATCCACCGCCCCCACAGGCAGAGGAGGGATTTCCAATCCGGTGAGGATCTCACCCCTCTGTAGGACGGTGCTGCCCGGCCCGGTGAAGAATTCTGTGAGTGGGACAGCCCGCTCTCCATCCAGCCCCTGGATGTGAGCTATGGCATCGAGGCACAGCAAAGCGGGCGCGGAATCGGCGGCTGGGGAAGCATTGCACAGGTTTCCACCTACTGTCGCTACGTTGCATATTTGGGGGGTTCCCATTGCCTGTGCCGCCTGGAGAAGGATGGGGAAGTTGTGCCTGATCAGCGGAGAAATCTCCAGAGCGTGAAACGTCGTCAAGGCTCCCAACCGCAGGTTACCCGCTGGAGTCAATTCGAGCCCCATCAGCTCCGGCAACTTCTCAATGCTCACCAAATAACGCGGCTCCAGTTCGCGACGCCGCATGCGCACAACAACATCGGTGCCGCCAGCTATCACAGCAACCTCGGTTCCATGCTGCATCAACAACGATGTGGCCTCAGCCAAGGTCTTGGGTTCGAGATATTCCAGTTTCCTCACTGGCTACCCCACCAGTCCGTCTGCACCTATGACAAGCCTAGCAGAAACTTGGGCTTTACCACCATCATAGTGTGCAGTTCATCCCTGGTCACACCACGCTCGTACAGACATTGTGCCAGGATGCGGAAACTTTCGACGGGCATGGGATTGTGCCGCTGACCGCCATCCGTTACCATTACGCAGTTGTCGGCGCCTAATTCGGCGATTGCCTGACGCATACGAGCAAGGTTTGTCCCTTCCCAGGCCCACATCGGTGAGATGCCGCAGTATTCGATTTCCACGGCCGCTCCCCAGCCGACAAGCTTCCGCAACTGTTCCAGTCTCAGGTTTGGCACCTTGAAGAAGGGATGATTGATCACCATCTTGCCCAGCCCCATACGGCTTGCCTCGCGCACCAGAATCAGGATTTCTTCGGGGAAGAGGTGACCTGTACCAAGGAAAGCGTCGTGCTCGATCACGAGGCGCACTATTTCTTGCACTGCAGGCTTCAAGGTATCATCTTGCAGGATACAGATGCCAGATTCGCTTGCCACCCCCCCTGATTGCACGCCGTAGCCCCCGGTCGATCCAAAGGTTCTAGCATGGTTGGCGGAATCAATGGTCGGCATCCAGACCGCTTTGCCTCCCAATCTGAGGGCTGCCTCGACCGATTCGGGGTTAAGTCCACCCACATACCGATTCAACACGATCCCACCAAAGACATCAATCTCAGGGAATCTCGCATTCACCAGATAGGCGCGGCTGACTGAAGATTCGTGGTGACATTTCAGCAGCACACCGCGCATGCCAGCGTTGGCTGCCGCAGCCACAATGGTTTCGTCGTCACCAATGCGCGGAAAGAGGCATGGGTGAGAGTGAATATGAAGATCTATGGTGCCTTGCACAGTGATCATGTCAGACATCGCACACCTTTCTTGATTATCAGATCGTGTTACAGGGGAAGACCGTATCCCCTGAGTTCTGATTTCACCTGTTCGTAGAGATCGACATACTCGGGCACTGGAGTTGCACTCTCAACATCGAAACATTCTTGATACTTGCTGCCCAGTGGCGCTTCGGGAATGTGATGCTCGTATTTCTCCAATAGTCGGTTAACAATCTCGTTCGCGCCTTGCCGCGACAAGCCGATAGCAGCGTGAGCCACTTCTGTGGCCAAGCGCGGCTCGAGTGGCGTCAGGTAGTCCACATGTGTTGCCCGTGCCACTCCTTCAGCTTCGATGGATGCCCCACAAACAACGGATGCTATCACCCACGCAGCCGTTTCGTACAAACACATCCTGGTCATCGGACCGGCAGCGGTATAGCCCAGATTAAGAAGTGGGAAGTGGCTGTTGCGAGCAATAGCTTGTGTGCTCACGCTCTGCACCCAGAGCAACCGCCGTGAGGTGTTGCTGCCGTAGGTCATGTGTATCGGGAAAGGATGGTGCAAGCAGCCACGCTTGACGAGGATGCCTTCAATGTGATATGCCGCGTTGAGCACCGCCGTGCCCTCAGGACCACCAGCCAGACCGCCCATGATCGGCCCCGTCTCGGCCAGGATGTTGCCGCCCAGGCTAAGGATATAGGCCACCTTGCTCAGCAGATCAAAATTGGTCTTCATCTCAGCGATGGAGGCAATCTCCCAGCCATCGCTGGGGCGAAAGCCAAACTGACTGCCGGCAATGGTGGCTCGCCCATAGACAGCGGTGGCGATGCCATTAACCAGAGGCATCCCTGGCCGACCGGCGCGACGCAGGCACTCCCGGCTCAAGACGGCCGTCCGAATAGCTCCTTCTATCTCCAAGGGCGTTCCAGCACTTATGCTACGGCCATCCAACATGGTAAGGCTTGGCGTGGTGATGGAATCGGCGAGAGGAAGACGAGCATAGGCAGTCACCAGGCTGGTGAAGATGCGTTCGTTCGACACGCCGGCTCCACCAGCGCCCACCGAGCACCACGGCAGGACGTCGCTCTCAGGCCGTCGAGCCACCAATTGGCGGCGGTCCTTGCCATCCCCGAGATGGACAGCCGAGGGCGCCTGCTCCAAAGCCTGTTGAATCTCCGCCTGGGTGAATTTGATGATGCGCTCACTGTCCACGCAGTACGTACCCACTGCCTCATAGAACTCCAGCCCAGCACTGAACACCCGGTCCGCAAGGTCATCATCAGGCGGTACAGGGTTGGCGTCATCATACTTGATCTCGTACTTACGTACCACCTCCCGCATCTTGGGTACGAAGACCTGCAGGTCAAAATCCTGAGGCGAGCAAAGGGGGCCGTTCAAAGCACGATCTACGATTTCCTCAAAGTCGATCATGAATGCGCTCCTTCTTCTAGTACTGACTACGAACTGCGGCAGGAGTCCATGTAGTCGAGAGCCAGGCGCATAGCGTCATCGGCGGTCTGGCCATAAGCGTCAGCTCCAATCTCCTCGGCCCACTGCGGGGTAACTGGTCCCCCACCCACCATGACGAAGTACCTATCCCGCTGCCCACGCATTGTCAAGTACTCTACGATGTCCTTTTGAAAGGGCATAGTGGTGGTCATGAGAGCCGAGGCGGCAATGATGTCTGCCTTCACCTTCTCTGCCTCGGAGACAAAAACGGAAGCCGGCACGTCGGTCCCCAGGTCGTGGACCTCAAAGCCGGCTGTCTTCAGGAGGATGGCTACTATGTTCTTGCCGATTTCGTGGATGTCTCCTCTGACAGCGCCGATGACCACCACACCGCGCTTGAGATCATTCCGGGCCTCGGCTGTCAGGTAGGGCTCGATGATGTCCATGGCCGCTCGCCACGTCTCGACTGCCATCATCACTTCGGGCAGGAATATCTCCATCGCCTTCCACTTGTCGCTCACCATCCTCATGCCAGCAACAAGCCCCCCGTCCACCACCTCTTGAGGGGGAAGGCCCATAGCCAGAGCCTCCTCGACGGTCTCCTGCGCTCTATGCTCATCCCCCTCCACGATACAAGCAGCCACACTTTCCAGAACACTTTGTACTGCCAAGTTTAGAACCTCCTTTCAAGACTGGGAAAGATGAAGTCAAAGGAACCTTCCCATCCCAGTGCACGCAGGGCACCCCAGAGGGAGGCCTGGTTGCTGGTTATCACTGGAATGCCCAACACTTTGCTCAATGGAGTGATGACCTCGAAGGTCCTCAGATTGGTACAACTGATAAACGCGACGCTCGCGCCGTGGCGATCGTTTTCGAAGACCATCTTGAAGACCCCAGCCGGATCAATCTGGCCCACGGCAATGTTGTCAATCAAACCCAAGCCATAGAGAGCCGTAACCTCGAAGCCATTATCCTGTAGGAAGACACGGGCTCGCTGATTGATCTCATCAATGTAGGGTGTATAGACTGCTACTCTTCTGGCCTCCGTATGCTTCAGGGCGTCGAGGACACACCCGGAGGTGGAAATGGCAGGAATCCCTGTCGCCCGGCCGATGTCTTCCTCCACCTTCTCGTCAAAGCCTTTACCCTTGACGAAACTACCGCTAGTGCAGCCATAGAGAATGAGATCAACGCGACAATCGGCCAGCAGGCGGGCGCTGTCCACGCTGGCACCGGCCATTTCAATCAGAGATTCTTCCGTCACCTCGGCCGCTATGGGCATGCGAGAGGTGTGCATGGTGACTGATGAGGGCAGCCAGCGGGAGAATTCGTATTCCATGGTGGTGTTGGAAGATGGGATGAGAAGCCCTAACCTCTTCTTCTGCCCGATGGTCATAGATACCTCCACGCAGTTTGCCGGACTACACTGCCACAGCGAGGTCCCTGATCACTCGATGCTCATCCAGCGGCTCAATGGTCACCATGGCTCGTTCGTCCAGCGTGGTGCGACAGGCCTTGACCGGCTTGCCGTTGAGCCTCACCCGGCAACTGGCACAAATGCCACGTCCGCAACGGTAGTTGCGGAAGGCAATGGTAGGGTCCAACTCCTCGTACACATAGCGCAGCAGGCTCAGTATGCTCATGCCTGGCTGATAAGGTACATGGTATGTCTGGAACCTGGGTACCCTATCTGTTGTAGGATCGAACCGGAAGATGCGCGCGATGATATTCTCTTCGTTCATTCAAGCGTCCACCCTGAGTCTAACCACCGGCACAGTGTAGCTGATCGGGCCTACATCCCCTCGCTTCACAGCCGTGTGTTGCAGCCATTCATCGCTGGCATCTGGGTAATCGGAACGCTGGTGATGTCCCCGACTCTCGGTTCTCAGCAAGGCAGAGGTAACCACTGCTTCGGCCGCATCCAGCATCAGATCCACTTCGATGGCTTCTCGCCATTCGTTGTTGAAGACCCTGGGTCCCGCAGCTTGTACGCGAGGCAGATCTTCTCTCCCCAGTCGTCGAATCTCCGCCAGGGCCTCAGCGAGGCCCTGGCGATGCCGAGGCATGCCCACTTGGTGCTCCATCAGCCTCTTCAACTTGCGCTTGAGATGCAGTGGCCGCAGGCCATCTCTCTTGGGAGAGATCAGGGAGCGAACCTTCTGCAGCTCATCTTCGACTTCAAGGGGATCCGGCTCTGACAAAGCAGCCAAGCCAGCAGCTTCCTGCGCTGCAGATCGTCCCGCCCTGGCCCCAAAGACCTGAGTCTCGGCCAGGGCATTGCCTGAAAGCCGGTTGGCTCCATGTACGTTGCCAGTGATCTCGCCGGCTGCGTACAATCCAGGCACAGTGGTCCGGCCCCTTTCGTCGATGTGCACTCCTCCCAGAGTGTAATGGGCTCCGGGAGCCACCTCGATAGAAGTGGTCTTCACATCAATTCCCAGGTCCTTCAGATTGTTGAAGGGCAGAGATCGCAGCCGCTCCAACAGCGCGTTGATCTCGGCCGAACTCCTCGGCGAGTTGGTGATGTCAATGTACAACCCGCCATGTGCCGTTCCCCGTCCCTGCCTAATCTCATCGAACATCAGCCGGGTTAGGATGTCACGCACCGGCAGTGGCCCCGGAGGTAGAAGATCCTGGCCCAATCCATTCAACAGCCTGCCTGCGATGTACAGCGGCCCCAGCAAGCCCTCGTACTGAACCAGAGTGCCGGCCAATTCCTGTGGATGGACCATGATGGCCGGGTAGTAGAGCATCATCTCCATATCCACCAACTCAGCTCCTACCCGATAGGCAAGAGCCACGCCATCGCCTGTCGTATCGGCTGCGGTGTCGGTGGTATGCCAGAGTTGCTCATAACCGCCAGTGCTGAGAACAGTCGCTTTGGCACAGAATCTAGTAAAGGAGCCATCCCTCAAGTTCAAGGCCGTTGCTCCTACGACCCGCTCCTCGGCCAGAAGAAGGCGCGTCACCATGACATCGGGCAGAAGCTTGATGCCAGATCGTCGCCTCAACTCCTTCAGCAAGCCACTGATGAGGCCATAGCCGCCGCCTTTGATGACTAGACATCGAGGGTAAGTCTGGCCTGGGTGATGTACCTGCAGGAACTGATCACCCTTCTTCTCGAACCTTACCCCATAGCGTTCCAGGTCCAGGACACGCTCCCTGGCCTCACTGGCCAGGGCCCAGATGAGGTTCTCATCGCCGAGCAAACGGCCCTCCCGCACTGTGTCCTGAAAGTGGATCTCTGGTGTGTCCCGACGGTCACCGGCACCGAAAGCTGCCTCGTAAGAGGGCCAGGCCTGGGGCGTGGTGCCGCTCTTGCCAATTGGCCCTTTGCAGACCAGAGCAACTGAAGCACCTAGGCTTTGAGCCTCAATAGCGGCCCGCGCCCCGGCTCCGCCCCCGCCAATCACCAACACATCAACTTCCACCCGTTCATGCATAGGTTGCTGCCTTTCAATCAGAACGAAGGTGGAGTGATAGCCCAGACCATGACCGCCGTCTCCGGGCCTGGGTTACGGAACCAGTGGGGCACCGCACTGTTGAAGTAAATACTATCACCGGCTTCCAGGACGAAAGTTTCTTCGGCGATGTGGGCCTCGAGTCTGCCCTGCAAGATAACCCCGCATTCTTCGCCCTGATGAGTGAAAGGCGTCTCCTTGGTGCTGATCCCTGGTCCATACTCTATCCATAGCAGTTCCAGACTGCCCATCAGGTCAGGGCTCAACAGCTCGTAGACCAACCCGCCGTTGGACGAGTTCAACTCGCTGAGGGGCAAGACCAGCATCTTTCTTTCGTGCTTTCGGACCACCTTGCCAGAACGGTCAACGCCGGAGAAAAAGTAGCCTATGGGAACGCCGAAGCCCTGGGCTATCTTAAATAGCGTACGAAACGATGGGTTACCCAGACCTCTTTCAATCTGACTAAGCACCCCTATGCTGACTCCTGAACTGCGCGCTAATTCTTCCAACTTCAACCCCTTCTCGGTGCGCAGCTGCTGCAAGTTTGCACCCAAGGAGATAAGAGCACCCGTATTTTTCATATCTTCACCTCGTTTCCATCACTTAATCCCAGCTTTTTTCATTATATCATAAATCATTCATTTTGTCAATAGCTCATCGAACGTGACTTTACCCAGATCTCGGACATCGAAGGGGCCAGTTGACAAACAGACAGCTTTGTGGTTTCATTAGGTACCATATCATCTAGGAAGAAGCTGTCCGATGATCAAGAGGCAAAGAAAAGCAACCAGTCCAGTCTCACCTGACCCGGCGGATCGCACTTTCAAGATGCCGCCGCTGGCTCAACTGCGGCGGTACCTGCAGCCTTATGAGAACATTTTCCCCGATAAGCGCTTGTACCGTCGATTCACACAAGTCACTAAAGGGACCATCGCGGCCAGAGCACCCATTGTGACCCCAATAGCAGCAGCGGTCATTCAAAGCGATGACCTCAAGCGCACCTTTCATGTCGCCAAGCGCTATTACGGCTGGCTGGACAATCCCCGCTTCCGCCACCGGGATTTGTTGAAACCGTCCTATACTCAAACTCGGCAGATGTTCCGCCAGAGCCAGGGAGACTACACCCTGGTGGTGCTGGACTTCACTAACCTAGAAAAGCCTTACGGCTACACGTTCGAAGCCTTGTGCACCTTGAAAGCCTCCGGGCTGCGCACTGGTCCCCGCCGTCAAAAGGGCAGGGTGCCAGGCTACAACCAGCTGGTCGGGTTGGCGGTGGGAGAGAAGAAAGTTGGCTTGACCTTTGCTAAGACCATCTCCTACGTTACCAAGGACTTCGTCAGCCTGAATCGCGAGATATTCCGCGCCATCCGCTACAGCCATGCTGTCCTGGCAGGGAACAAGATTCGCTTCATCTGTGAACGAGGCTTTGACGATGAGAAGACCTTTGCTTTCGTGACCAGCCTGGATGAGGAGTTTGTCATCCGCCTTTACCACGAACGGACTTTGGGGGTACAACAAGCAAAGAAACGAGTCCACAGACTGTTGTCAGAGCTGGTCAAGGAAATCCCTCGGCCCATCCGCTTGGATGCCTGGTTCAAAACCCGAGGGCGCTGGCGGCAGAGCTACGTTACGGTGGGCTATTGCCAGGTCTGGCTGCCAGGCCGCGACCGGCCCTATTGGCTGGTGGTCTCTGCTGTCTATGGCCTCAATGAATTGTGGATTCTGTTGACCAACGTGCCCATCACCAATGCCCAACAGGCCAAAGAGATTTGGTTCAACTATCGCCGTCGTTGGCGCGTGGAGGTGACCTTCCGCTCTCTCCAAGAAGAGGGGCTCCACTGGGAAGACCTCAAAGTCCTGGACCTGGAGCCTATTCGACGCTTGGTCAATGTGGTCCTCATTGCCGCCTTATTCCTCCTCAACACCCACTATTACTTGGACGAAACCACCCTCGAGATGATCCTGACCCTGGGCGGCAAATTGGGCCTCAAGAGCGAAAGGGATGGCCCCTATCTGGCGTTGAGGGGTTGCCAAAAGTTGTTGGTCTGTATCAACACCCTGGCTGTACTCAAACGCTACGGCCAGTTGGATGTCCTGCTCCAGACCCTCGACGCCCTCTGATGAGTTTTAGGTAAAGTCATGAGTATTATTCCTTGCTAGAAAAGCTGTTCTGTGGTATAATCATCGGCGAACAAGCTCCGCACATGCTGCGAAATCAGGGTCCGCAATAGGATCTCCGTTTTTGCGGATTAAGTCCAGCGGATTCTATCCACAAGCACCTCACTGAAAAAAGTGCTGCGGACTCGGCAAAGCATCATACCTCGTAGTGGGTTGAGAACCAGTACATATAGTGGATAATGATCGTGGAACTACTATATCTGGGCATCTCGGAATCGGGCTAGTGCTGATAGCTTAAGATCCGCTGGAGGAAACTCCGTGCGGGTTCGAATCCCGCCCGCCCCACTTTCAGGCGAGATGTTATTCTGGAAAATGTTGACGTACTCATTTTTTCCAACACCATGCTGGACGAGGAGGGTAAAAAGCGCCGTTGGATATGTCGGCGCTTTTGTGATAGGTTTATCGCTTGAAACCAAAGGAGAGGTAATCATCGAGAGCAGCGAAAAAGCTCCTCAGATACCGTCTTCGAGATGAAAACGGAGAGCGAAGTCCTCTGGCAGCAATTCCCCTGGAAGCGATCTCTGGAAAAGGACTTGGAGCTTGAGAGAGAACCACATAACTGGACAGGTGAGTCTCTAAGCGTTTTCTGTGATAGGGTCATCGAAGCGAGCTGGATGGCAATAGTTGCCGTCGTGCCTCTCTTTTTCAATGTTTACAACCACCGCTCTTTTGAGCCCGACAAAATCGCTTTGATCCGTTCTATTGCCCTGGTAACGGAGCTGGCTTGGGTAATCAAAGAGCTGGAAGCTAGAAGCTAGTGCCTGGCATTCAGTATCCAGTATCCAGTTTCTAGTATCTAGAACCCCGCTGGTCCTCCCCACGTTACTTCTCGCAACGGTTTACATCTTTACCACCATTACCTCGATCATCCCGCGACTCAGCCTCTGGGGCTCTTACCATCGAATGCAGGGCACGTACACCACCCTTTCCTATATTGTGTGATCTTCTTTTTGATCCTGCACGCTTTGCGCAATCGGAGGCAACTACATCGTTTGATCACTGTTATGCTCTTGACCAGCTTGCCCATATCGCTTTACGGCCTTAGGCAGCACTATGGCTTAGATCCCCTAGCTTGGACCAACGTAGGCGACAGGGTTACTGTCCGTGCTATTTCAACTATGGGCAACCCCATCTTCGTGGCAGCTTATCTGATTATGATCGTTCCCGTGGCGGTAAGGCGACTCGTGCAACTCTCTTCCGTCATTTCATGAGCCAAGAAACCACGTCGCTCTGCGGCGTGGTAGGTTCCGCTCTGGGGGGTGCAGGGGGGCGAGTAGCCCCCCGCTGGCGGCTGGCTGAAGGTCAGCCGCCAGGCCGGACGGCGCTTTATTCAGCCCCTCGGTATTGCACAAATAATGAAGTATCGTTGCATGAACTCGCTCCAGAGAAAGTGTGGAATAACGTAGAACAATCTCCTCGGGGCCGGCACCCTGCAGGTAATCCCGGAGCACAATTTCGATTCCCACTCGTGTGCCCTTGACGCGAATCTCGCCAGAATCCAAGGATTCAAAATAGCTTTCCAACACCAATTCTTCTCGCCGACTCATTCCGTAATCCTCCCATTGTTTGAAATGCACTCCCTTGGCACTCCGTTATCTATTCTACCGCAATTGCCCCACAATTGGCAACGAAAATCTCTACTCATCTTCCTCTTCCCCTAGCCTCAACTTGTCTCCTCGTCTTTCTCGTTGAGCTGGCTGAGCAATTCCTTGCAGACCTCTCCTCCGATGCTTTTCAATGTCTGCTAACTTCGCCCTTGCCTCAGCAAATGCCCCCTATCTCTCGGCTTTTCGCCTCCGCGTAGATACACAGCTCCGGCTTGGTTCCGAAGTGGATGGCCATAGGTGTTCTATCGCCTCGGTCGTTTGAGAGCTTGAGACAACACGGAGAGCAAGGAACACAGCACCCGGCAAAGCCCCCTGCCTAAGCGATAGGCGTAATAGAGGGGCAGCTTTCTTCTGCTGGATAGCTGGAAACGCTCGGCCGTGTACTCCCCGCTGGGAAAGGCGACGGTAGCTAAGAACCTGGCCTTCCGCAGGAGGTTATCTCTGCTGATAGCGCTGAGCAGGATGGCAGCGTGCTTTTCCCTGGCGGTCATAAAGGCGAAAACCACCTTTTCTGTAAGCCCCACCCTCGCCGATTCCAGCCTCTCAAGAACCTCAGGGGCAGGGGGAGGGGCAAGCAGCGCTACTGTCTTGTCGGGGGTGACCTGGAGTGCCCTGAGGATCTCGAATTCCCCAGCCTTGGCAATAACGGTATCCCAGTCCAGTTGGTTTTCGTAGCATCGAATAACCTGGGCGATGTCGTAGAACCAGTTCAGCCGCTGCCAGCGGTGATGAAAGGCAAGATGGTCAGACAGATGAAGGATCTGCCCCTCTGGGGATAGCACCAGCGCGGGGATGCCTGCAACCCTTTGCTCCAGAGCGTTATCCCAAAACCAACCCATCGAGGGGACATCCTTGCGGTAATACGACCACCCGAGCAGGTGCCAACGGAGGTCAATCCCCACGGGATAGGGAATCGGCCTGGTAAACGTCGCCGTCTGGCCAAAGCTCTCGTTGAACCCTTCGGCCAGCGCGAGATACGGAACGTACCCGCATGCGGTCAATATCTCCTTTGCCCTGGGCACCTCGCGGACTCGTACCAGAAGATCAACATCGCTCATGGGCCTCAGGGCGATGTCCGGATAGACCGTCCCCGCCAGGGCAGCCCCCTTCAGAAGGATCGCCTGAAGGCTCTCGCTCCGGAAGAGCTCGAGGATGGCGCCGAGTTCATGGTAGGTCAAGACATTCCGGGCCAGGCTGGCAAAGTATTGCCCTCGTAGGGAATGGAGGAGGGGGGCAGAAACGCCATCAGCACCCCTCTCCTTGAGTTCGGCGTAGAGCAGCGGGCCAACGCCGTGACGCAGAGCGACGTTACACAATTGATCCCAGCTTACGCTTCCCGCCCCTGGTTCCTGGGCCAGTATTTCGGCGTTGTCATCCCCATCGAGCCTGAGGTAGGCAAGCAACGCCTGCTCTGGTTGGGTTGGCGACATGGCATGAAACCAGAAAAGACGATCCCTGCATCTCACACTGGGTGCAGCTTACGGAAGGCCAACCTTCTCTTTCACCTCAGACAGTGTCTCAGCAGCGATGACCCGAGCACGGGCAGCCCCATCGGCCAGGACCTCCCAGACGTGATCGGGATCAGCGGCCAGCTCTGCCCGACGGGCCCGGAAGGGAGCGAAGTGATCGGCTAGATTCCTGGCGAACCACTTTTTGTGCTCCACACAGCCGATGGCAGCACTGCGGCAATCGGCCTCGATTTGGTCCGTCGCCTCGGAATCGGGCGAGAAATGCTTGTGTAATTGGAAGACGTTGCAGATCTCGGGATGGCCGGGGTCGGTGCGATATTGACGGGCGGGGTCGGTGACCATAGTCATCACCCGCTCCAGGATCTCCTCGGGCGAGGTGGCCAACTCGATGTGATTGTTCAGGGACTTGCTCATCTTGTTGATCCCGTCAGTGCCAAGCACCCGGGGGAAATCAGTCAGTTTCATCTGGGGCTCAACGAGGGTCTCCCCGAAGTGGTAATTGAAGCGGCGCACGATCTCGCGAGTGAATTCCAGGTGAGGAGCCTGGTCCTCGCCTACGGGCACTATGTCGGCCTTGTAGAGGGTAATGTCAGCGGCCATCAGCACCGGGTATCCCAGCAGGCCATAGTTTACGTTATCGGGTTGTTGGCGGGCCTTCTCTTTGAAGGTGGGGAGCCTTGTAAGCCAGCCCATAGGCGTGACCATAGAGAGGATGGTGTGCAGCTCTGTCACCTGGGGCACGTGGGACTGGACGAAGATGATAGTGGTTTCCGGGTCCATCCCCGCCGCCAGCCAGTCTAGTACCATCTCGGAGGTGTGTTCCCTGAGGTATTCTGTATCCTTCAAGGTGGTCAGGGCGTGCAGATCAACCACACAGTAGATGCAGTCGTAGTCATCCTGCAGGGCCACGTAATTTCGGACAGCGCCAAGGTAATTGCCCAGATGCTGGCGGCCCGTGGGCCGCCCACCTGAGAAAACCCGCCCCTTCTTTTCCATTCATCAAACCTCCCTTCTCCGCATCAACCTGCAATTCACTCATTTCCCAGCCGCCATCACGAGGGCCACTGCATAATCCCGCGAGTGGGAAAGGCTGATGGCGAACTCGGACAGGCCCAACTCCTCGGCCCGCGCCTTGGCTCGCCCGTGCAAATGAAGCAGAGGTTTACCCCGCTCGTCACAGAGGATCTCCATCTCTTGCCAGGCGATGCCCCGAATCCCCGTGCCAAGGGCTTTGGAGACAGCTTCTTTAGCGGCGAATCGGGCAGCTAGCTCCGGCACCCGCCCTTGGCAATGAGCTTGCTCCGTTGGGGTGTACACTCGCTGGAGGAAACGCTCGCCGTGCCGTCGCAAGGCGGCCTCGATGCGCTCGATCTCGATGATGTCCACCCCAACGGAGAAAAGACACGGTGGACCGGCGGATTGGGAAACCGGGGACGGTTTACCCTCCCCAACCTCATCTGCCAATTTGCAAGTGCACCAATCTATCATACCACCTCATTGTAGCCGCGTCCCATGCCGCGATGGATGAAGCCCATCTCCTGCATCCTCCTGGGATCGTAGATGTTGCGGCCATCTAATAGGACCGGCTGACGCATAGATGACTTGACCCGCATCATGTCCAACTGCTTGAACTCGTTCCACTCGGTCATGAGGATCAGGGCGTCCGCATCCTCAGCCACAGCGTACGGGTTCTCGCAATATTCGACGTCGGTCAGTATCCGCTTAGCCGTCTCCATGGCCTGCGGATCGTAAGCCTTGATCTGCGCCCCCTCGTGCTGGAGCATGTGGATGATCTCGATGGAGGGCGCATCCCGCATATCATCGGTGTTTGGCTTGAAGGCCAGGCCAAGGATGCCGATGGTCTTTCCCCGGAAGCCGCCCATAATGTCCCGCAGCTTCTGGATCACCCTTTTGCGCTGATCGTAGTTGATCTCCATCACCGCCCGCAGCAACTGGGGGTGGCACCCGTGGGTGGCCGCCATGTGGGCCAGGGCTTTCACGTCCTTGGGAAAACAACTACCCCCCCAGCCTACACCTGCCCCCAGGAACAGCGGCCCGATGCGCTGATCCATGCCCATGCCGCGGGCCACTTCCGTCACGTCAGCTCCCAGCGCCTCGCAGATGTTGGCTATCTCGTTGATGAACGAAATCTTGGTAGCCAGGAAAGCGTTGGAGGCGTACTTGATCATCTCCGCCGTGCGCAGGTCGGTGATGATGATCGGAGCTTGCAGGGGATAATACAATTCGGCCACCCGCTGCGCCGCCCCCGGATTCAGTGAGCCCAAGACGATGCGATCGGGGTTCATAAAGTCGTAGACGGCCGAGCCCTCCCGCAGGAACTCGGGGTTGGAGACCACCGAGAAGTCTATATCGTCGTCGGGCATGTTCTCCCTGACGATGTCGGCTACCCAGTCGCCGGTGCCGATCGGCACCGTGCTCTTGTTGACGATGATGATAGGTCGGCGCAGGCGCTTGGCTATGCCCTCCGACGCCTGGTTGACGTGGGCCAAATCAGCTTCGCCCTCAGCACCGGAAGGAGTGCCAACCGCGATGAGCACAAACTCCACATCTTTCAGAGCCTCGTCATAAGAGGTGGTGAAATCCAGGCGTCCGGCGGCATAGTTGCGCCGCACGATCTCCTCCAGCCCGGGCTCATAAATGGGCATGATGCCCGTCTTGAGGTTGTCGGACTTCGATTCACTACGGTTGAGGCAGATCACGTGATTGCCCAGATCGGCCAGGCAGGCCCCGCCTACCAATCCGACGTAGCCAACGCCGATTACGCAGATGTTTCTCATTGAAAATCCTCCCTTTCTCATAATCTCAGCGAGCTAATGATACCACATTTTTCGCTTTTTGGCTAGCCGCTTGTCGAGAAAGGACAAAAGTTGTACAATAAGAGAACCTTCAGGTAGTGGGGTGTACAAGGTGGCTCCTGTACTGGATGAACGCAGCTTGGACTTTATCAGCCACAGCGAGGCTCAGACGCGGCGACTTGGCGCTAGATTGGGGGAGCTCTTGCAAGGCGGCGATGTGGTTTGCTTGGTGGGCGAGTTAGGCGCGGGGAAAACGTGCCTGGCCCAGGGCATCGGACGGGGCCTGGGAATCGAAGGGCCTATCACCAGCCCCAGCTTCACCTTGATCAACGAGTACAAGCAAAAGCAAGCGATGCTGCCATTCTACCACATCGACCTATACCGCGTAGGGGAGGTAAAAGAAGCCCTGGCGCTGGGCCTCGAGGAATACCTCTACGGTAAAGCAGCCTGCGTCGTCGAGTGGGCCGACCGAGCACCAGAGGCTCTACCTGCTGAGCACCTGTGGATCGACCTCCGGCACATAGACGAGACCAAGCGCGGTCTGCTGATGAAAGCTGTGGGAAAGCGCTACGAGGAACTGCTGCGGGAATTCAAGCGAAGAGCCTTTGGGATCTAGAACCAGACTGATCTCAAGGAATAAGCGTTCACGTGGGGGGCCAACAAACCTCCGCGAAAGCTCGAAATCGGCCTGGCGTGGGTGGCAAGCTTCATGAAAGGAGCATGTGGGCGCGGACAATGCACTGCTGAACCCCTCGGGGAGGTGGTGCTGAACGGTTACCTCAAGGAGACAGTCCATTGCTTTTGGCTATTGACACAGCTACGCGAATGCCTAGTCTGGCGCTATATGACGGGGAGTGTGTGCTGGCCGAAGAGACATGGCGCTCGGCAGACGGCCACACGATGGAACTCGTGCCCAGCCTGGTGGGTATGTTAGAGCGACAAAGGGTCTTGCCCTCCGACTTAAGGGGGATAGCTGTGGCTTTGGGCCCTGGCTCCTTCACCGGGCTGCGCATCGGGCTAGGCGTGGCTAAGGGTCTGGCCCTAACCCTGGCCATACCGCTCGTGGGGATACCGACATTAGATGCCCTGGTCTATGCCGAAGGCCGTAAGCGAGGCCCTGTGTGCGCTGTGTTGCAAGCCGGTCGGGAACGGATTTGCGCCGCTTTTTATCGGCGGAGGCGGGGGCAGTGGCAAAGGCAGGGGGACTATCGCCTGACAACGTTGGATGAGTTGTGCGCCGATATCGAAACCCGGACATTTTTCTGCGGGGAGATAGACGCCCAGGCCACTGAACTGTTGCGAGAGGGTCTGGGCGCAAAGGCCGTAGTGGCCTCGCCAGCCTCCTCCCTGCGCCGGGCGGGGTATCTGGCAGAGCTGGGCTGGCAACGCCTGGAAAGAGGTGAGGTGGATGACCCCGCCACTCTGGCCCCAATCTATGTTCGCCACCCTCCGATACGGTAATGAAGCATGGACTACACGGGTTTACCTTATGTCGTCGAACCCATGCGGCTACGAGACATTGGAGAGGTGATGGAGATCGAGCATGACTCTTTCCCCTCGCCCTGGTCTGCCCGCGCCTACCGTCATGACCTCCTGGAGAACGACCTCTCTCACTATTTCGTCGTTCGCCAGCGTTCGCTGGAGAGGCCAGAGTTGAGTCTGCTGGCCAGGGTCCGTCGCTCTCTGGGAGTGGGGATACGACCGGCTATCCTCGGGTACGGTGGCTTCTGGCTGATGGCTGGTGAGGCCCATATCAGTACTATAGCTGTGCAGCCCAACTGGCGGCGGCGAGGGATCGGTGAGTTGCTATTGGTAGCCATGCTCGATCGAGCTACAGAGCTTGGAGCCGAGATAGCCACTTTAGAGGTACGCGTTTCCAACGTCACAGCCCAGAATCTGTACCACAAATACGGCTTTCAGCAGGTTGGGTTGTGGCGACGCTATTATCGCGACAGGGATGAGGATGCGCTGATCATGTCCACGGAGCGCCTAACCTCGGCCACCTTTCAGAGCCATTTCCGGAAGCTCAAGCAAGTGTTGCGGGAAAGGCTGACTCAGAGTTTGGACAAAATACCCTAGATGAGGTATAATTTGGGGTATGGGGGCTATCTTCCCTATGAGCAGGAGAGCCGAGGTAGGTCTCTTGATGGCACATGAATAAGGCTCGGGGTTCTTGGGGAAGGAGGAGCGATGGAAGCGGTTTTGCCTGATGAAAAGCTTGTGGAAAGGCTTCAGAGCTTTTCAGGGGAGACTGTGCAGGATAAAATCATCTATTTGGCCCGAGAAACGATCGCTGCAAAGTTGAAAGAATGCAACGAACGAATTTTGGATTACGAGTTTCGTTGCGGCATGTCTTTTAACGACTTCAACGCGGCTTGGCATAGAGACGGGATTCCTAACAAGCACTCGTATCAGGTGGAAAGCGATTTCATCGAATGGGAAGCGCTGGAGATGGAAAAACAATACTGGCTTTCCCTGTGTAGAACTAGCCCTTGAGCAAATCTTCGCGGAAGTGGCAGAGGTGATTGCCCTCTTAATCGAGAGGAGGTAAACGCATGCCCTCACTGACCGAGCTTTACGAGGAGATAGCGGCCTGTCAGCGCTGCGAGCTGGCCAAGGGCCGCACCCAGACGGTGCCAGGCGAGGGGCCTGAGAACGCAGAAATCATGTTCATCGGCGAGGCTCCTGGCTTCCACGAGGATCGGCAGGGCCGTCCCTTTGTGGGAGCAGCAGGGCGGTTTCTGGAGGAGCTTCTGGCCAGCATAGGCCTCAAGCGAGAGGAAGTTTTCATCTGTAACGTCATCAAGTGCCGGCCACCCGGCAACCGTGACCCCCTATCCGATGAGATCGAGGCCTGCAATCCTTTCCTCGACAAACAGATCGAGCTGATCCAGCCAAAGTTGATCGTCACCCTGGGACGCTATTCAATGGCCCGCTGCTTTCCTAACGCCCAGATCACCCGCGTCCACGGCCAGCCCAAGCGCATCGGCGGCCGCATCTACTATCCTATGTTCCATCCAGCCGCTGCCCTGCACCAGCCCAAGTGGCGGTCGGCCGTGGAGGAGGACATGCGCAAGATCCCCCAGATTCTGAAGGAAGCGGAGCGATTGGCCGAGGCCGAACCCCTGGAGCAAGCAGAGCAATTGAGCTTATTCTAAACGACCGACAGAAGCGGAGTCCTGAGCGGCTCGACTGAGGCTTCGACGGTGAACTCAGCCGAACCGCTCGCCGAAGTCCTGTCGAAGGGCGGAACATGTTAGGGAAATTAGAGCTTATCGAAGAACGCTACGAAGAACTGAATAGGCTTATGGCTAAGCCCGAGGTGGCGACCGACCCCGATCTGCTGCGGGAGTACGCTCAGGAACGAGCCGAGATCGAAGATTTGGTCCAGAAGTACCGCCAGTACAAAGCTACCGAAAGCGAGCTAAGCGAGACCAGGGCCTTGTTAGAGGGCGAGGAAAGCGAAGAGATGGTGAACCTGGTTCAAGAAGAGATCGAAAGGCTAGAAGGGCGAAGTGAAGACCTTTTGAATGAGCTGAAGATGATGCTCTTGCCGAAGGATTCCAAGCTTGAGCGAAACGTGATAATGGAGATCCGAGCCGGGGCGGGGGGCGATGAGGCAGGCCTTTTCGCGGCCGATCTCTATCGCATGTACAACAGATATGCCGAGGACCACGGTTGGTCCACTGAACTTCTTAGCCTTAACGAGACCGGCATAGGCGGCTTCAAAGAGATCATCTTCGCTGTCAAGGGCAAGGAGGGTGCTAGCCCCTCTCCCTACTCTCGGTTGAAATACGAGAGCGGCGTCCATCGGGTGCAGCGGGTGCCCATCACCGAATCCAGCGGCCGCATCCACACCTCCACAGCCACCGTGGCCGTCCTGCCCGAGGTGGACGAGGTAGAGGTGAAGATCGACCCCAACGATCTGCGGATAGATGTCTACGGGTCCTCCGGGCCGGGTGGTCAGCACATGCAGAAGACCGCCACCGCCGTGCGCATCACCCATCTGCCTACGGGGCTCGTGGTCGCCTGCGAGAACGAGCGGTCCCAGTTCCAGAACCGGGCGCGGGCCTTGGCCATCCTGCGAGCCAGGCTGTACGAACTGGAGGAGCAGAAGCGGCTGGCGGAGATGGGTGCGGTGCGCCGTGCCCAGGTGGGCACAGGGGAGCGGGCGGAGAAGATTCGCACCTACAATTTCCCCCAGAACCGGGTGACTGACCACCGCATCGGCCTCACCAGCCATCGCCTGGATAACGTCTTGGAGGGCGACATAGACCAGTTCATTGAGGAGTTGGCCACTACTGAACAGGCAGAGAAGCTGAAGGGAGCGGGGTTAAGCTGAGCGGTGTCCTGAGGCCCCTCCTGAGCTTAAAGAAGGGCCTGTCGAAGGGGTGAAGGGTGAGGCAACACACGGCCGACGAGGGCTGGGATGCTAGGATCTCGCAACCAGCATCAACGGACAATTTAAGTAGATCACAATTCTGTCAGGGGGCTGGCCCCTCTGCAAAGGGAGAGTTGAGACTTCGGCGAGCCTTCGGCGTGAGCGCTCAGTCGAGCCGCCAGCGGCTCTGGCAGGATCTCTCGCCAAATTGTGAACTACTGAATTTGCTAGAAGCTCTTTGCTGGGGAGAGCAGGCCCTAGTCCAAAGCGGCCTCGACAGCCCCCGCCTTGACGCTGAGGTTTTGCTGGCCTATGCCCTGAGGATAACTAGAGCTCAACTCCATGCTCGTCGCCAAGGCCATTTGAGCTCCGCTGAGCTAGCGAGCTATCGCCAATTGATCGAGCGACGCGCACGACATGAGCCCGTGGCCTATATCGTCGGCCACAAGGAGTTTTACGGGCTCGATTTGTTTGTTGATAATCGGGCGCTAATTCCCCGGCCGGAGACGGAACTGCTCGTCGAGAAGGCAATCGAGATCAGCAAGCAGCCCGCGGGCAGCAAGCAGTTGTTGGTTGCCGATGTCGGCACGGGTAGTGGAGCCATCGCCGTCAGCCTGGCCGTGCACTTACCTCAAGTCCCAGTCTACGCCACAGACGCTTTCCCCAGAGCCCTGGAGGTAGCAGCCTGCAACTGTCGCCGTCATGGCGCGGAAGATGGCGTCCATCTGCTGCAAGGCCATCTGCTGGAACCGTTGCCGGAGCCCGTTGATCTCATCGCAGCCAACCTGCCCTATGTCAGTGAAGCCGAGTTGTCCCAACTGCCGCCAGAGATCAGCCGCTATGAGCCGAGAGAAGCGCTGAACGGCGGCCCCGACGGGCTCGACCACATCCGTCGCCTGTTGGCCCAGGCGGGAGGGCACCTCAAACCCCGAGGAGTTGTCCTGTTGGAGATCGGAGCAGCTCAAGGGCCAGCGGTGTTGGCTCTGGCCAAGCGCCACTTCCCGGCGGCAAGAGTCGAGATCGCCAAGGATTACGCTGGGCTGGACAGGGTCGTGATCGTGGGGACCTGAGAGATGCCTTCTCAAGGGAGCAGAGGAGCAGGGGAGCAAGGGGGCAGAGGACGGCGCCGCCGAGGCCATCGAGAGGTCCATCGTTTGACCAAGGCGACAAATTACGTTATACTACCTCCACATTGGTATCACATTCAATCAGGGTGGTCTGGCTGTGAGAATCGAGACCCAAGTGCTCTCTGCCGGGAAGGAAGCCGTTGTTGTGGCCGCCCGGATTTTGGCCGAGGGCGCCCTTGTCGCCTTCCCTACGGACACGGTCTATGGTGTTGGTGCCCATGCCTTCCAACCCCATGCTGTGGAGCGAATCTATATAGCCAAGATCCGTCCATGGGACAAAGCCATACCCATTCTCCTGGCCCGGGCTGACGATCTCTCACTCGTAACTGAGAGAATCACGGAGACTGCTTGGCTCTTGGCCGAGAGGTTTTGGCCCGGTGGCTTAACCCTGGTCCTGCCCAAGAAAGCCAACGTCCCTGATGTCGTCAGCGCTGGCGGTCCCACTGTGGCCGTGCGGGTGCCTGACCATCCGGTGCCTCTGGCTCTGATCGCCGCTTTGGGCGCTCCCCTTGCCGCCACCAGCGCTAATCTGACCGGTCGTCCCAGCCCTGTCACCTCCTGGGAGGTGGAGACAGAGCTTGGGGGCCGCATCGACTTTATCCTCGACGGTGGACGGTGCCCCGGTGGCATCCCTTCCACAGTGCTGGATTTGACTACAGACCCACCGGCTATCCTGCGTGCTGGGGCCATCGCTGTGGAAGAGATCGAAGCTTTGCTAGCTGTGCAAAGGATCGAAGTATGCTATTTGCCGGATTAGATAATATCGTTATCGTTCTTTATCTCCTGACCGGGTTGCTTGTGGCTATCAGTGTCCATGAATGCAGTCATGCCTGGGTGGCCAATGCTCTGGGCGATCCAACCGCCAAGAACAGTGGTCGGTTGTCCCTGAACCCCTTCGCCCACCTCCACCCCTTAGGCACGCTCTCCCTCCTCTTCCTGGGCCTGGGCTGGGGGAAGCCCGTTCGTGTGGATGCCTCCAAGCTGCGCCCAGGGCCCAAAATTGGCATGGCCTTGGTGGCCATGGGAGGGCCTTGTGCCAACTTTGTTACTGCTGCTCTCCTGTCCATTCCTCTCAGGTTGCGCCTCATCCCCTTCATGCCGCGGATGATTGCGGGCTTTGTCGTTTCCTATGGCGAACTGGTCTCCTGGGTGGTTTGGCTGAACCTCGCTCTGGCCATCTTCAACTTGATACCCCTCACGCCGCTGGATGGTTCGAGGCTTTTGTCTGTGCTTTTGCCCTCCCGCTGGTTCGCCGTCCTCGCTCGCTACGAGCGCTATGGCCTGATCTTGGTATTGCTTCTGATCGTTCTGGAAAGATTTGCACAAATGGGCATTCTGACTGGGATACTTTTCCCCCCAATTGAATTCCTGTGGTGGAGATTTACCAACCTTACTCCACCTTTCCCTTGGCGCTATTTCTGAAACGCGGGACAGGAGGAGTGGAGAGTGCGTATTGCTATCGGTACAGATCACGCTGGCCTTCATCTCAAAGGGGCCATAGCCGAGCTCCTCGGGGAGTTAGGCCATGAATATCACGACTTCGGAGCATACAACGCTGAGCCCTCCGATTATCCCGACTTCGCCCGGGCCGTGGCTGAAGCGGTGGCCCAGGGTGATTTCGAGCGAGGCATTTTGGTCTGCGGCAACGGCATTGGCGTGTGCATTACGGCCAACAAGGTACCGGGCATTCGAGCAGCAGTGTGCCACGACACCCTCTCCGCCCGCCAGAGCAGGGAGAACGACGACGTCAATGTGCTCTGTCTGGGGGAGCGGATCATCGGCGCGGAACTGGCGCTGGAAATAGTTCGGGTTTGGCTGGCTGCTGAGTTCTCAGGATTGGAGCGCTATCGCCGCCGGCTGGCGAAGGTGGCCGAGCTAGAGGGAAAGTAAGCAATGCTCATTGGCGTTGACGCTAGCCGAAGCGTGGTTCAAGAGCGAACAGGCACAGAGAACTACTCTCTTAACTTGATCCGACGCCTCCTGGCGCTTGAAGGTAACCACCGCTATCGCTTGTACTTCAATCGGCCGCCGGCGTCAGGACTTTTCCCCTTGGTAACCGATTGTGAACTGCAGGTCATGCCTTTCCCCCGCCTCTGGACCCACTTGCGCCTGTCTTGGGAGATGGCACGCCGCCCTCCAGACCTGCTTTTCGTCCCAGCCCACGTTCTGCCTGTCGTTCACCCTCGTCGCAGCGTGGTCACCATCCACGATCTGGGCTATCTATACTATCCAGAGGCCCACCGTCTCGTGGATCGACTTTACCTGAATCTCTCCACCCGCTACAACGCGCGCGCCGCCACTCACCTCATCGCCGACTCGTCAGCCACCAAACGCGATCTCATTGAGCGCTACGGCATTGAGCCTGACAAGATCACCGTCGTTTACCCCGGTTACGACGTCCTGAGCTTGTCGAAGGGCAATGAGACGACTTTCCAGCCAGTGAGGGATGAGGAGGCCATCGAGGCAGTCAAAGCCAGATACGGCATCGCCGGAGATTACGTGCTCTTTGTAGGAACCTTGCAACCACGCAAGAACCTGATCCGCCTGATCGAAGCCTTCTCTCCCTCGACAAGACTTCGGCGAGCTCAGTCGAGCCGCTCAGGACGCCGCCTTTCCAACCCCCAATCTCCAATCTCTAATCTCCAATTAGTGATTGCGGGGAAGAAGGGATGGCTCTACGAGGAGATTTTCCAGCAAGTCGAAGAGCTTGAACTGGAGGGAAAAGTGGTCTTCACAGGCTATGTGGTCGCCGGTGACCTCCCTGCCCTCCTATCTGGCGCTGGTCTGTTCGTTTTTCCCTCCCTCTACGAGGGCTTTGGGCTGCCGGTCTTGGAGGCCATGGCCTGTGGCACACCGGTTATCTGCTCCAATGCCTCCTCCCTGCCCGAGGTAGCTGGCGACGCCGCCCTGCTCGTAGACCCTTTGGACGTAGAAGGGTTAGCGGCGGCTATGGAGCGCGTCCTCGGCGACGAGGCACTGAGAGCCGAGTTGATAGAGCGCGGCTTCGAGCGGGCGAGGAAATTCTCGTGGGAGAGGTGCGCCCGCGAGACACTGGACGTACTGGAGAGAGCGGTGTCCTGAGCGGCTCGACTGAGCTCGCCGAAGTCCTGTCGAAGGGTTGCATCGGGCTGAACCCTGATGCAGGGATGTTCTTAAGCCCGGCGTGTTGGTTCAGTGAGGCACTAACAGGAGAGCTGCCTTGGTCGCTCCCAAGCGCATTTTGGTTGTCAAGCTGTCCGATATCGGCGACGTCCTCACCGCCACGCCAGCACTGCGTGCCCTGCGAGAGAGTTTTCCCGCCGCCCGCGTCGATGCCCTCATTCCCCCCAACTCCGCTCCCGTCCTGGCCGAATCGCCCCTGGTAGACGATGTCATCGTCTTCGACAAATTCCAGTACGACAGGCCCATAGACGCCTTTAGGCCGTCCTCCCTCGCTGCTGTTGTCCGCTTTACCCGCGATCTGCGCCGTCAATGCTACGACTGCCTGGTCATCTTGCACCATCTCACGACTCGTTGGGGGACGCTGAAGTACGCACTTCTTGCCGTGACCAGCGGAGCCAAAGTTCGGGTCGGACTGGATAACGGCCGGGGTTGGTTCCTCACCCATCGGGTGCCTGATGAGGGCTTCGGTGCCAGGCATGAGGTGGAGTATTGGCTGGATGCGGTGGGAACCATCGGGGCAGGAACGGAGGACACCTCGCTGGAGATGGCCATCGGTGCGGAGGATGAGGCTTTTGTCAATGACCAAATCCCGATGACCAAATCCCAAACACCGCGGCCCGTGGTGGCTATTCATCCGGGCTCAGGTGGCTACAGCTTGGCCCGGCGGTGGCCTCCGAAAGGGTTCGCTCAGGTAGCCGATGCGCTGGTCGAGCGCTACCGCGCGCGCATCGTTCTGGTGGGCACCCCCGCCGACGGCGTCTCCCAGGTCGCCTCGCTGATGCGTTCGGAGGCCGTGAATTTGGAGGGGAGTACGAACCTGAAGCAATTGGCCGCTATCCTGAACAGATGTGACCTCTTCATCGGCGCTGACTCCGGCGTGATGCACCTGGCTGCAGCGGTGGGCACGCCGCTGGTGGCCATCTTCGGTCCCTCCAATCACCGTGCCTGGGGGCCGTGGCCTCGCGACGGGCGCCACATCATCCTGCGCGCCGACCTGGCCTGCAGTCCTTGCTCCTACGTTGGCTACAAGGTGGGCCAGCGCGAGGGCTGCGAGGCCATGACCTGCATGAAGGCGATAGCTCCGGAAATAGTGCTAGCAGTGGCAGAGAGGCTCCTGCAAGGAAACGCTGAAGAGGTCCCCCTGGTCCCTTTAGACCCCTTAGCTTCTTCGGTTACCATCCTCGGCGTGCGGATAGATAACGTCAATTACGACGAAGCCCTCTGCCTCATCGAAGGTTTTATCGAAAGCGGTGTCCTGAGCCCTTTGTCCCTGGGCCAAAGGACCAGGGGCTTGTCGAAGGGCGGCAACCCCCACCAGGTGGTGACCGTCAACCCTGAGTTCATCGTTGCCGCTCGGTCTGACGATGATTTCCGCAGCATTCTCAACGCCTCTTCTCTAGCCCTGCCTGACGGAGTCGGTCTCCTCTGGGCCGCACGTTTCCTCGGTCATCCCCTCCGAGAGCGTGTGACGGGAACGGACACGGTGCAGCGTGTAGCAGCTTTGGCTGCCCAAAAGGACTACAGCCTATTTCTATTGGGCGCTGGCCCCGGTGTGGCTGTGGCAACTGCTGCCCGTCTCTGCGAGACATACCCAGGCTTGAGGATTGTCGGCACCCATGCTGGTTCGCCAGCCCTTGAGGAGGAGGACGAGATCGTTCGCATGATTCAGAGGGCGAAGCCGGACGTGCTCTTCGTGGCTTACGGTGCGCCCGAGCAGGACAAGTGGATCCACCGCAATCTGGAGCGTCTGGGTGTTCCCGTCTGCATGGGGGTGGGCGGGGCCTTCGACTTCATCGCCGGGGTGGCCAAGCGCGCCCCCCTTTGGCTGCAGCGCCTGGGCCTGGAGTGGTTGCACAGGCTCTGTCACCAGCCGTGGAGGTGGCGGCGCCAACTGGCGCTTCTGGAGTTCGTGTGGCTGGTGGTGCGGGAGCGTTTGGCAAAAGGCTGACAGTGTGTTATTCTAAAGGTAGCATGAGGACGAGCATGAGCAAGAAAGGGTCAATCGGGGATTTCAAGCTTACCCTGGAAGAGGTAGAGACCGCACTGCGGGAATATACGGACGAGGAGATCCACCGCTTGTTGGAGGAGGACAAACTGGACCCCGAGACCTTGGCTAAAGTCCATTGCCTACTGAAGAAATCCACGCCGTTCGATTTCCTGCGGGAATTGGTGAAGGATTGAGGTGAATACAGAGCCTTTGCGTATTCTGGTCGTCATCAGCCGCCCGTTGGCCCAACTGGTGCCTGTCGAGCACGGCGGCCAGCAGTTCGAGGCGGTGAGCCCCGTGCCGCTGGAGCCTGTGGAAGCGGTACGGGATGGGCTCCGGCGGGTGTTCCTCGACGACGAGACACCGGCACGGGTCCGCTACCTGCCCTGGGCGCGGCTGGGCGACCTGCAGGCAGCGCTAGCCGAGCCCTACGATGTGGTGGACTTCGTGGGGCATGGAGCCGAAGACGGCCGCCTGCTACTGGAGGCCGACGACGGTGCCGCTGATCTGGTGAGCCCACAGCGGCTGGCCGAGGCGATGCGGGAGGCCGGCGTGCGGCTGGCGCTCCTCTCTGCCTGCCATTCCGGCGCGGTGGGCGGCGCGCTGCACAAGGCCGGCATCCCCAACGTGGTGATGGTGGACGAACGCTACCCCATGGCGGCGGGGGCGGCAGCCCTCTTCAACCGCCAATTCTACACCCGGCTGGCCCGAGGCCGTTGCCTCCTCGAAGCCTTCGAGGCCGGGGTGCGGGCCGTGCGGACGGATCGCGATTTTGGCGACGAGGCGCCTCCGCCGCGAAACGAGTACGGGGAGATTGAGCCGCGCTATGGCGAGCGTTTCGAGAGAATCATCGCCGATGACCGTCCGCTGGTGGAAGGAATCCCCACGGCAGGCTACGAGGAGCTGTATCCATCGAAGGCCAGGTGCACTGCGACGCGCGATGAGGTTTTCGTCGGGCGCGAGGCGAAGATGATAGAGGTCATCCGCCAGATGCAGACGGCGAGGCTGGTCGCCCTGACCGGGCCGGGAGGCATTGGCAAGACGGCCCTGGTGCGCCAGGTCGCCTGGTGGCACGCCGAACGCCGCCTCTTCCGCAATGGGGTGATCGAGGTCAACTTGGAGAACGTCCGCGATGAGGGCGAATTGGTCTCCCAGTTGGCCTATGCGCTTGATGTCGAGCTGGACCCCAGGCATCCCTGGGATACTATCCGCGGCGCGCTATCGGGCCGCTGGCTGGTGCTCTTGGATAGCGCCGAGGGCCTGACCCCGGAGGCCATCGAATACCTGGGCGAGCCGCTGCTGGGCCGACTAGAGGAGCTACACCTTCTGGTCACCTCTCACGCCCCGCTGCACCTGGTGAAATACGAGCAGCCCATCGAGGTCGAGCAATTGGTGGTGGGCCGTGGGGAGTGGATTGGCCCAGCCGAGAGGATGTTTATCGCCTACACCCCGCAGAAGCGGCAGTTGGAGGCAGTTTCCAAGCATTTCGAGGCAGTGCGGACTATTTGCGTTGAACTGGATGGTTACCCGCTGGGCATCCTACTAGAGGCGGCGCAGTTGAGCGATGAGCGGGAGACACCGGAGCGCCTACTGGATGCTCTGCGAGCCAATATGGTGGAGGCGCTGCGCTACAGCCGGGCTGCCGGCCTTCCCGATCGCCACAAGAGCGTGGGTGCGGCGATGAAAAGCTCGTACGACAAGCTGAGGGAGGCGGCGAAGCAACTCCTGGCTCACATCGCCGTCTTCCCCGGTGGGGCGAGCGAGGAGACGCTGGTGGCGCTAGAGGGGCTGGACGAGGCGCAGTGGAAAGGGGCGGAGCAGGAGGTGAGGGACGTAGGGTTGGTTCGGTGGGTGGAGGGCCGTTACCGCATGCTACCTCCCATCCGAGCCTGGGCCCAGACGACCCTCCCGGCTGACGAGCTGAAAGCCTACTGCCTCCGTGCCGCCCGCTGGCTGGCCGAGCAGGCCGGGATGTGGAACGCCATGCTGAGGCCCAGTGAGGAGCGCCGTGCGTATGTAACCGAGGTGGCGGACGAGACGGGGCAAAAACTGGAGGACTTAGAGACATCGCTGGCGCTAAGCGCGCTGGCATCTTTCGACCGAGAGCGGGAGAATCTGCTGGCGGCTGTAGAGTGGGCTTATGATGCCCAAGAGTGGCCGCTGGTAGGGCAGGTGGCGGAGAATCAGCACGAGTGGCAGGACATCCGCGCGCTGTGGGTTGAGCGGGAGCGCAACGACCTGCTGGCTGTGGAGGCGGCGAGGCAAGAGGACAATAAGCGACAACAAGGCATCGCGCTGGGCAACCTGGGCAGTGTCTACCTCAAGGAGGGCGGCTGGGAGCAGGCCATCGGGTCCTTTGAGAAAGCCCTCGCTGTCTTCCGGGAGCTTGGCAACAGGCGCGGGGAGGGGGCAACGCTCACCAACCTGGGCAGTGTCTACCTCCAGCAGGGCCGCTGGGAGGAGGCCATCGGATGCCACGAGAGAGCCCTACCCGTCTTCCGTGAGCTTGGCGACAGGCGCGGGGAGGGGGCAACGCTCACCAACCTGGGCGTTGTCTACCTCGAGCAGGGCCGTTGGGAGGAGGCCATCGGGTGCTTCGAGAAAGACCTCGCTATCTGCGGAGAGCTTGGCGACAGGCACGGAGAGGCGCAGACGCTCATCGGCCTGGGCAACGTCTACGCCGATCTGGGCCGCTGGGAAGAGGCCATCGAGTGCTACGAGGAAGACCTCGCCATCTTTCCTGAGCTTGGCGACAGGCGCGGGGAGGGGCAGACCTTAATGGGCCTGGGCAACGTCTACGTCGATCTGGGCCGCTGGGAGGAGGCCATCGGGTGCTACGAGAGAGCCCTACGCGTCTTCCGTGAGCTTGGCGACAGGCACGGAGAGGGGCAGATGCTGGGCAACCTGGGCAACGTCTACCTCCAGGAGGGCCGCTGGGATGAGGCCATCGAGTGCTACGAGAAATCTCTAGGCATCTTTCGTGAGCTTGGCGACAGGCACGGAGAGGGGCAGACATTTACCAACTTGGGCATCGTCTACACTCAGCAGGGCCGCTGGGATGAGGCCATCGAATGCTACCAAAAGAGCCTCGAGGTTTTCCAGGCCCTCGGAGACCGCCAGGGTGCGGCTTTTACGCTCGGGGCCTTGGGAGAATTGGAAGCGGAGCGAGGGAACTTCTCTGAAGCCTCGGATATTTGTACTCAGAGCCTTGCTACCTTTGAGGAGATTGGAGATCCAGTCAGCATTGCCAAATGCCATCGGCGGATGGGCTATTTCGCTTTAGAGTTGGGCAACTTGGAAGCCAGCTTGAACCACTTCGACACCGCATTGCAATTGGCGCTCGGCATTCACCCCAGACCAGTCGTGGAGACGCTGGATGACATCGTGCACACGGCCAAGAGGCTGGGGGAAGAGGGAAGGTGGGAGGAGGTGGCGGCGCTGGGGGATAGGCTCTACAGGCGGGTGGTGGAGATAGAGAAGGAGGAGTGGAGGAGCGGGGAGCTGAAGGCTGTTGCTATGCTCGTCCGGAGGGTCTGCGCCGTCATTGGCCTGGTAGGCAAGAGCCGACTGGACGAGGTGCCTGAAGAAGAGAGGGCAGAGGCCAGGGAGACAGTGCTGGAGATGGTGAAGGAGGTGGATGAGGCGACGGGAGGGGTACGGGGGCTGGAGGAGTGGGTGCAGGAGACTACAACAGATTGAAGAAAGAAGCAGATGGGCGAACCCGCTGCTTTCTCCAATCCATTGTAGTCTTCGGCGGAGGCAAATGTTCAAGATGGACAAAGCTAAGCTCTTACAATCGCTGCCGCGTCTAGCAGGCAAGCGCATCTTGGTCATCGGCGATGTGTTCTTGGATGAGTACATCTCAGGGCAGGCCACCCGGCTCTCGCGAGAAGCGCCCATCCCGGTGCTGGAGTTTGCGGGGAGGCGCTACGTGCCCGGCGGGGCGGCTAACCCCTCCAATAACATCGTCGCCCTGGGCGGGATCGCCTACCAGGTGGGAGTCATCGGAGACGATGAAGCGGGGAAGACGCTGCTGGCCAAGCTCGGGGAGGCGGGGATTGATACAGCAGCGGTAGTGACCGACCCTTGCCGTCCCACCACGACCAAGACCCGCATCGTCGCCCAGGGAAGCCTGCGCTTCCCCCAACAGTTGGCCCGCATTGACCACCTGGACCGCCGCCCCGTGGCTGGAGAAGTGGAGAAAGCCATCGTGGCCCACCTGGAGGCCCTCGTCCCCCAGGTTGATGCCGTGTTGATCTCTGACTACAGGACGGGAGTTGCCAGCGAAGCGGTCGTCACGGCAACACTACGATCAGCCCACCAGCACGGGAAGCTGGCTACGGTGGACTCCCAAGGGAATCTCCGCAAGTTCTCTGGCTTCGACTTGGTGAAATGCAACCAGCGTCAGGCGGAGGCGGTGCTGGGGCGGACCCTCTCCAGCGAAGATGATTTACAGGAGGCTCAAGAGCAACTGCTGGCCGAGCTTGAAGTCCAAGCCACCCTCATCACCCGCGGACCCGAGGGCATTTCGCTTTTGGGCCGCGACCAGCCCTACGCTCACATCCCCGCCGCCAACGTCAGCGAGGTCTTTGATGTCACCGGCGCGGGGGACACCGTCATCGCCGTGGCCACCCTGGCCTTGGCCGCTGGCCTCGACCTCCTCTCGGCAGCGCACCTGGCCAACTATGCCGCCGGCCTGGTGGTGCGCAAGCTGGGCAACGCCACCGCCACCCCGGAGGAGCTGGCCTGGGCCATTGAGAATTGGTGAATGGAGAAGCCATTGGGTGAAGTACTTTCTCTCGAAGAAGCGGTCACCATACGAGAGAAGTTGAGGGCCGGGGGCAAGACCGTCGTCCTCACCAACGGCCACTTCGGTCTCTTGCACGTGGGCCACACTGACTGCCTGCAGAGGGCGAAGGCGCTGGGCGATGTTCTGATCGTGGGCCTGAACAGCGACGCTTCGACGCGGCTCCTCAAGGGCCAGAAGCGCCCCATAGTGCCCCAGGAGGAGCGGGCGCAGCTTTTGGCTGCTCTGGAATGCGTTGACTACGTGATCATCTTCGAGGAGAGGACAGCGGAGAGGCTGTTAGCTGCTTTGAGACCTGAGGTCTATGTCAAAGGCGGGGACTGGGCCATCGAAGACCTGCCTGAGGCGAAAGCTGTCGCCGAATACGGCGGCCGGGTGGAGATCTTGCCCCAGGTGCCCAACCGCTCGACGACGGACATCATTGAGACCATCCTGACTCGTTACAGGGGAGACGAATGACGAGAGAGAGCCAGTTAGCAGAGGCTCCCCCATCCACCGAGGGCATTGCCAAGGCGGCCGGCATCCTTTCTTTAGGCAACGTAGCCAGCCGAGCATTGGGACTGGTGCGGGAGACCGTCAAGGCCGACCTCTTCGGGGCCAGCCCTGAGGTCAGCGCTTTCGTGGTGGCTGCCCAAGTGCCCACCATCATCTACGACCTCCTCATCGGGGGCCTGCTCAGCGCCGCCCTGGTGCCCGTCTTCAGTGACTATGCCTCGCCAGAGAAACGCCGGGAACTCTGGCACATCTTCAGTGTAGTCGTCAGCTTAGCTGTTGTTATCCTGAGCCTTGTCGTTATCCTCCTGGAGCTTTTCGCTCCCCAGGTGGCCTGGCTCTTGGGTGGTGGCTTCGACGCCCAGTTGCAGGCAGTGACCACCAAGATGATCCGTATCATCCTGCCGGCAGTGCTCTTCTTCGGCCTCTCTGGCATAGTCACCGGCTTGCTCTACACCTTGAAGCGCTTCACTTACCCAGCTTTCGGCGCCGCCATCTATAATGCCGGGATCATCACCTGTGCCTTGCTGTTAGCCGATAAGGTCAGTATCTACAGCCTGGCGCTGGGTATCCTGCTGGGAGCGATGCTCCAACTAGCCATCCAATTGCCGGATTTGCGCGACGTCAGGTTTGCCTTCTCTCTTGACCTCTCCCACCCGGCTTTGCGCCGCATCGTTGGCCTCTATCTGCCGGTGGTACTGGGCCTGGTTATCAGCCAGATAGGCATCGCGATTGACCGCAACCTGGCTTCGCGCACCGGCGGGGAGAGCATCGCCTGGATGCAATATGCCACCCGGCTAATCCAGCTTCCCATAGGCTTGGTGTCAGCGGCCATCTCTCTAGCCATCCTGCCGACTCTGTCGCAATATGGCTCAACAGAGCCTAGCGAGCAAGACCCAGTTTTCAACCTCCAACGTCCAATCTCCAATCTCCAATCTCCAATCTCCAATTTCCAACACACTCTTGCCCTGGGCCTCAAGATGGTGCTGGTGGCCATCATCCCAGCCGCTATCGGCCTTTTCGTCCTGGCCGCACCCATCGTGGCCCTCCTCTATCAGCATGGCAACTTCGACACCTATGACACCGTTCAAACGACCCTGGCCCTCCGCTACTACCTGCTGGGCTTGACCTTCGCCGCCATTGATCTGCCTCTGGTTTTTGCCTTCTATGCCCGAAAGGACACCTTAACTCCGGCCCTGGTGGGAGTGCTGGGGGTTGTCGTCTACTTAATACTGGCCCTGTCTCTGATCCGCCCCCTGGGTATGATCGGGCTGATCCTGGCTAACTCCGCTCAGCTCACCATCCACGCCTTAACCATGCTTGCCCTTCTCCAGCGACGCATGGGGGGCTTAGGTGGACATGGGATAACGGCTCTCGCTCTCAAAACCCTCTTCGCTTCGCTGGTGATGGGAGGGATAACCTACCTGGCTCTCAGCGGACTGCAAAGAGTGCTCGATGTCAGGACCCTTGTGGGCAAGTTCATCATCGTCAGCGGGGCAGGCGGTCTAGGCTTGGCTACGTACCTGGGAATGATGCTCCTCCTGCGGGTGGAAGAGGCGAGGTTGGTTCGGGAGATGATCTGGCGAAAGGTGCGCCCCTCTGGCTGATTATTCGCACTTTGAAGTTGTGGTCAAGGTGTGGTATAATAAGATTGGCAACTAGGCTGATTAAGGTAGCAAAGCCTGGCTTGAGTGGGTAAGAGGTCTAGGGAGGAGAAACAGATGCTCATCGAACTAGTGGCGCAGAGATTGCAGACCAAGCCTGAGGTTCTCGAAAGGGAAAGCCTCAAACTACACCTCGAAAAGAAGCTGCGAGTTGTTGAATCGGAATTGCTCCTGTTAGCTCATAGATACGGGGTCAGAGACGTGACAGAACTCGATGAGATGATAAGACAAGGCGAATTTCATGAGGACGAGGCTTTCGAGGACTATTTCAATTTCGACTACCTCGAACACGAGAGGGATAAGCTCTTGCAGGTGTCGGAGGAGCTTTGACAACCTCACTCACCATCACCGACTTCCAGTCTAAGAGATCTGGGTTGAGGATGAATTGGAGGCAGGAATATGGCTAAGAAATCGCGTCGCGCCAAGAGACGTGCGAAGAAAACGAGAAGCAAACCTGCAGTCAGACCGAAGCGGCCAGCATCGGCGCCAAGCCCAACTGTCGCGAAGGAAACGAGAGCACTGACGGAAGAGAAGGCGGCAGAGCTCGCTGAAGAATATCGCTACGTGTTCTCTGACCTGAAACGGATTGCTGTCTTGGCCGGGGCAATGTTCGCTGCGCTGATCATTCTGTCCTTTGTGATCAGGTAAAGGTGCTCGAATTGGGTAGAAGCTTCAGCGTAGGTTCTGACAAGACACGAAAAGGGGCAAGCACGATATACAAAGCTGCTTGCCCCTAGTCGTTCCCAAAATGCGCCTTGCGCAACGGGCAAAACCCAACGCTGTTCAGTTGAGCGCCGCCGGTCGAGTAGCACAGCGTATCGAGACCAAGGCGCTGGCTCGAACGCGATCAAAGCCTTTGGAAAGCCGCTCGCTTGGCCTCGATACGGCCCTTTGGGCCTACTCGACCAGCGCTCGCTCTCTTAACTGAACGGTACTGGGGCAAAACCCCCGTCAGATCATCTCACAGCTTGCCAATGGTTCGGCCGGGAATACATTGCTCTTGTGGACTCATCCCTAACCGTTGGGAAAAGGTGGCCAGCAAGCGGTGGCAAGCTATTTCGATGCCCCAGTGGATGGGCACAAGCAACCACAGGTTGCGGATGAAGAGGAAGATGATGGCCATGGTGAAGGCCATGCTCCATCTCATGAGGATGTTCACCGACCGCCACGGCAAACCCAAATCTACACGCCAAGTCGGGTTAATTGACCACTCCAGGGTGACGAGCAAGAAGCCAAGGAAAGTGCCTACGTAGTAATCATCGAGGAGGAGGATGGCGGCACTGCGGTAGAAGGTCCAATGAGTTTCCAGGTAGATGGCCTCCCGCAGGAGGATCCACCAATTGATAGAGCCATCAACCCCCAAACTTGTCTCCCGTTGCTCTCTTGCCGGAAGGGGCAAGGCGGCGATAGCGCGGGCGTACCACCACCAAATCAAGGCTAAAAGCAAGAAGGTACCCCCGCCCAGCGCCGTTCCAAGGCCAATCCCCTTGACCCAATCGAGGTCTGTCAAGCCCATGAGCCGAGGCAGGGCGACTCCGCGTAGCAAAGCGGCGTAAGGGACGCCGCTGTGGTAGAGAAGTCTGATAGCTTCCAGGAGCCAGTAGCGGTAGGGCCATCTCTTGACAGCCGCAGCCCAGCGGCCGAGACGGCCGGGCCTCGGCCGGCGATAGTGCCAGGCGATATCAGCTCCCAGAGCATAGAGGCCCATGGAGAAGCCTATCCACAAAGCCAATTCCACTTTGTAGTCTATCAAGTTGAGCAGCGATTGCAGCAGATCCATGGGACCAGGGCCTTACTTGCTGGTAAATCAATGTCATTAAGTTAAGCGTCAAGCAGGCCAGGGGCGACGCACTTTTTGCTCGGACAAGGCAGGAAACCGGTATCAAACTACTTGAAATCACAGCTTTTGAGTGTCAGCCGAAGTGCGTCGCACCTCAACTTAACGACATTGACCGGTCAATAGATACTTCGACAGAGTTTATCCTGAGCCCCTCGACCCTGCTCGGGGTCGAAGGGCTCAGGATAAGAAAAGCCGCGGGGAACGCTTCAAGGGACACCCTCGGTGTAGCCGCGGCTAGCTAGCAAGAGTGGGCGAGAAGGGACTCGAACCCCTGACCTCACGGATGTGAACCGTGCGCTCTAACCAACTGAGCTACTCGCCCATTGTATGCGTATTATACCATCCAATTGTGAAACGCGCAAATCTGCTTACTTTTGGAGTTTGGGCAAGCCATAGAAACCAGGTCTTTCCGCTCCATATCCATAGTGCTTCTCAGGGCCTCGAGAGTACCCGCAATTGCGCGCGCTTTGGATACAAGGGTTCAAAAACCCTTCGGGCTGAGCCCTTCGACTTCGCTCAGGACAGGCCTCAGGACGAAGCCTGGTTTCTGGTCGCCTTCCTGGGTTTGTCCAAAGTCCGGTTACTTGGGCATCGCCTTCAACATCTCATATACCAGGTGTACCCTGGTTTCGGGATAGTCGGGATAGGTAACAGACCACCAGTATTGTTCGTCCTCCTCTGTCCAATCGGGGTCGGCGACGTAGATTAAGCTCATCAATCCGATCCAGGGAGACCAGTGCTCTTTGGCGTACTTGTAGGCTCCCACCAGGTAATCGGCCTTCTCCTCATCGGACACGGAATGCCAGTGGTAGGGGGAATCGGGCCGAGGGTCGCTAGTCCAGCCGAATTCCAGGATGGCTATCTGCTTGTCGGCGTCTCCATTGTCTACCATCACCTGGCGTAGATCCTCTACACGGCGGAAGCAATAGACGCGCTTCCGCTCCAAAGGGCTGGGATCGCCGGGATTGCCCCAGACCGGATGCTCAGCCACCACCCTTGGATCTATCTCTGGGGGCGCCTTGAAGCCTGCACCGTGAGCTCCCAGGACATCGAAGTAGGGCTTGGCTCCGGCGGCGTACATTTCCTTGAGGAATTCATCGTCTGGCATGGCTATGTGATCCCATCGGCTGGTCGGGCTCAGCCCCGCTGAGATGACCATCGCGTTGGGATCGGCCTGCTTGATACGCTGATAGGCGATTTTCAACAGGGCGACGTATTCTGCTGGGTTGGGTGGCTTCTCCCCCCATTCCCGGGACAGGTTGGGTTCGTTCCATATCTCGTAAGCGCGGATGCGGCCCACGTAGCGGCTGGCCAGAGCATAAACGAAGTCACCGAAATCCCCATAGTTCGCGGGAGGGCCATTCCTGTACTCCCCGGCCCAATAGGGCTGGTGATCCAGGCGCACCACCAAGTCGAGTCCATGCCCCTCCACCTGGGTGACGATGCGGTCGGTAATGCTCCAGTCGAAGCAGCCTTTGCACGCCCCTTCAATGTCCCTCCAGCCGAAGCCCTGCTTAACCCAACCGAAGCCAGCTTCTTTGATCAACGTAAGGTCACGATCGGCCGTCTCCGGACGCCACCAGAGGAAGGCCTGCATGCCGTATTCCGGCGACTCCATGCTCAGGGGTTTGGGGGCGCGAGGTGTTGGCGTGGCTGTGGGGGCTGGTGTATCCGTTGGTGGCTGACTTGTTGGCGTGGGAGTATCTGTTAACAGTGGGGCGGGCGGGGTTGGTGTATCCGTCGGGGGTTGAGCAGGTGAGGTGGGGATACTAGTTGCGCTAGGCTTCTCCGTTCTCGTCGGTGAGGCCGCTGCCCTGGCGGTAGGAGTGTAGGTAGAGGGCACCGTAACAGGGATTGCCACTGCAGGCGCGGGCTTGTAGATAAACAGAGCCCAGATGGAGAAAGCTCCCGCGCAGAGACCCATCACCACTAAGAAAGCCGTTAACAGAAGTTGGCTTGTAGTGCTTCTCTTCTTTTGGGATTGCAAACTAGCCTCCTATGGGTAAAGTGTTTAGACGAATGGAGAAGGCAAAGATGTTCCGTGCCGATTTCCCACAAGCAAGGAGCGCGGAGTCGTGGCCGGTGCTCCAATACGTCAGGAGTTAGACACTTCAGGTTGTAAACCCCCTAGCCACCTCCAATGGGCCAGCGAAAATCCTCTCTGACCTTACTCTTCGCTCCTGGTCTCCCTTCTAATAATCCGCCAGTGAAAGAGATATAGAGGCAGACCGACGAGAATCAAAGCCAAATTGCTGGAGGCGTCCCTGTGCCTTCGGGCTGAGCCCTTCGACTTCGCTCAGGACAGGCCTCAGGACGTAGCCTCGCCCTGATTTCGTGGCCAAGCCGCCCTTAAACGGGGCGTGGACACCCCTTGGTAGCAGTTTTGGCGCGTGAAGAAAGTGCAGGGAACTCTTGCGCAGTTATGTACATCCTGGCATTTTGATTCCAGATCAGTTCTGCTTGGGCATGTCGCGCAAGGCAGCATAGGCTGGCCGTCCGCTCCAGTCGCTGCGCACGATGCCGAATTTGGCCTTTTCGCTTTCAGGTCCAGCAACGGGCCAGAAGTTGAGGTTCCAGCAGAACATCGGCCCCACCCAGCCCCAGTTCTTGCCCAACTGGTAGGCTCTAACCAGGAATTGGGCTTGCTCGGCCTCGGTGTTGTCAGCCGCGTAGCCGTAGCCCGGATTCGGTCCCACGTCCATGCCCTCCGTGGCGGCCCAGCCGAACTCGGTAGGCCAGAGCCTCTTGCCCCCATCGCCGTACCTGACCATGATGTTGCGGGACCCCTCCATGGTGCCCCGGAAAACCCAGCTATGGTGGTGATTGTCGGCGGGGCCTCGGAACGAGGCACTGGGATCGCCCCAGGTCTGCCAGTCGGCATCGGGCGGCACGTTGTAGCCGCTGGGATGGACTCCAACAGCATCGCAATGATTCTTCAGCCCTGCCTGGTACATCTGCTCCAGATAGGTGAGGTCATCAATGGCCTTGCCGGGATTATCTCCACAGGGGGTCAGCGCGCCGCTGACCACAATGGCACCAGGGTCTTTGGCTTTGATGGCTCTGTAGGCGCCAGCCAAAAGCTGGACGTAGCGGCCGGCATCTAGAGCCTCATTGCCCCATTCGTAGTGAAGGTTCTGCTCGTTCCAGATCTCGTAGGCCTGGACCCGGCCTTTATAGCGCTCGGCCAGAGCCCCAACAAAATCGGCCAGATCCTGAGGGTTAGCCGGGGGGCCATCAACGCTTAGATCAGCATTGCCCGGCCTGGCCCACTGAGGAGCCGTAACCACACTGAAGAGAATCTTGATGCCTGCAGCGGTGCAGCTATTGACCAGGCGATCCACCCCGCCCCATTTGATGTTGCCTCTAGAAGGCTCAAGGTCCGCCCACCGAATCTGCTGCTTGACCCAGTGGAAACCCAGGTCCTGGATGGCGTTAATGATAGGCCCGTGGTCCTGATCAAAGAAATGCACCTGGAAGCCATAGTCGAACCCAAGGCGCTGAAGTGGTGTGGGGGGCTTTGCTTTGGGGGGCGCTGTTGGCTTGGGCGTAAGAGTAGGCGCAGGCGTCGCTGTTGGTGTCGGAGTAGGAGTAGGCGTTGGTGTGGGGGTTGGCGTTGGTGTGGGGGTGGGGGTTGGCGTCGGTGTGGGGGTGGGTTCAAGGACCCGGAGGCCAATGTCACCGCGACGGCTGACTGTCCGGCCTCCATCGGTAGAGATAGCCGCAGCGAAAGTGTAGTTGCCTGGCTCTCCAGCCGTCCATACGTAGCGAGGATCGCTCAGCGGCTTCGTAGTCTTGAACAGTTGACCCGCTGCGTCTTGCACCGTCCAAATCAGCGCGAACCGACTTTTCACTGAAGGTACTGTAAGTTCTCGGAAGTGACGCACGACCTCCCAAACCCTGTCGTCGTTCCCCTGATCAAGCAGATTCGCTATGGTCACGCCCCGCAGGTTGTACTGGGCTATCAATTCCAGCTTGTGGGCCATGCACTCCGCATTACCCAGCCAAACCGTATGTTGATCGCCCCTCTCGTCGGTGTAGCTGAACCAATAAGCCTGAGTGGCCTGATAGAAGTTCAGGCCGCCTGACTCCTCCAAAGTAGCCAGGGCCAGGATCACCTGCTCGCCGGGATCAATGGTGGGGTCCTCCGCCTCAATGGCGATCTGGACGAGGGGGGCTAAGGTTTCGACATACGGTACCCTGATAATGGTATCGCCGACCCTTTCCAGGCTATGGGTGGAGATAACCGGTTGGATCTTGCAACGGTTCACCTCACCTACAGCCCAATCCAGGAGAGATTCCATCCACCCTCCAGGAGCGTAAGCCTCGGGATCGGCAGGAACCGGGATCTTGAGAGCATCCACGGCCTGTCCTAAGGCGCGCCAGTCGTAAGCACCTGTCTCCCAGCCACCTTCGGCCCTTAGCCTGGGGGCAGCGACCCTCAAGGTCAGCAATTTCCCATTCTCATGCAGCCTCTCAGCCAGCTCAGCGATGAGAAGACTGAACGCATTCCTCAGCTCGACGTTGACTCCTCGATAGTCTATGTCAATGCCCCCACAGGCGCTATCCACTGCTAGCCCGACGATGCCCGCGATGTGTTTTTCCCGCAGTGCGGTGTTATGGAGCATGTTGTTAACCAGGTCGCTCCTGATGCCACCTTCCTCGCTCCAATTGCGCAGGGTGGGCAAGATAAGACACGAGGTCGTCTGACCCGCGCGGCGCAGGGATTCGATGTCGCCCTCGATTTTGCCCTCATCACTTAGATAAAGACGTTGGGGATTTAGCCCTACGAGGACTTCTTCCCCTTCAGGCGGCACGGTATCTCCGGTAGACAGCTCAGTCGAAACAATTGGGGAAGTGGGCTTGGTCTGCATTACCACCACCGGGGAGGGAACAGAGGACAAACGGGCCACGATCGCATCGTCTTCTGCGATAACGTGACCAGGAAGCCACTGCCACTCTTCACCCGTCCAGGTATAGAGGTCGAGGGTGTGGTATGGCTCAGCATCGTTGGGGATAGGCACGATGAGGATAGCGGCTGTGGGCATCTTCCCCCGGAAGGTGATCTGGTAGAGGGGGCTTTTCATCTCCAGGTTGGCGGGGATGGCTTCGGCCGCTTTCAGCAGCTCCTCCCCAGCCGATCCCTGCAGGAAGTCGCGGCGAGGCACCAAAGTGAGCTTGATCTTGAGCGAGCCTGACAGCGCGGCGGGAGGGATCTCTAAGCGGGTGCCATCAGGGTTCTCCACCGACCAGTTGTCTTGATTGATGGTGGTGTAGCCCATACCCAGGATACGATCCTTGACCGAGATGGGTGGAAGGAACAAGGCTGCCAGAACTAAGAAAGGGATCAGTCCGAAATTGATGATTCGGCTGATCCACTTTCTCTTTGTCACCGTTGAGATGGCATCTGACAATGAGTTTGGTGTATCTTCCATTGAGATTCTCTCTCCTCTTCAATGTTGCTGGGACCGTGTCATTGCGAGCGGAGCAAAGCAATCTCCTGCCAGGCTGGGGATTGCTTCGTCGCTCCGCTCCTCGCAATGACATCCATGGAAGTTCAGTTGCGGCTGGAGGCCGCGCTGGGAAATGGGCGGTCGAAGCTATCAAATGAATGGGCGTTACCGGAGCGCGCGTCCTGAGCCTGTCGAAGGGCGCTCGTTTGACGGCTCGCTGGTCCCTCAGCACGACGGGTATTTTATCACAAGAGAAGCCTTTTGGCAAATAGCAAACCAGCTAGAGTGGGTACAGCATCACTTGGCACTCACACCAAGCGCATTGTGGAAACTTACGGGGGAAGGGTCTGACTGGAGTCCGGGCTGGGGAGCGGCGGCAAGTTCACTTGGAACAACCAAGCCCCCTTCGCCTTGGCAAGAGGTGAAGGGCCCTTTTTGTTGCCCTTACGGCAATGCTAGAAAGAGGGTTGCACGGATTCGGTTGTGCGTGTATAATAGACCTTGTGAACAAAGCAAAGCTAACAATCTCTATTGCGGCCCTGATTCTGGGCCTGCTGGCGGGTTGTGTATCTCCCATCGAGGAGACCCCTTCGCTGCAAATCTTGGCCACTCCGCTGCCCACACCGCGGATTTCAGCCACACCGCCGCCTACACCGCAAGCCTCAGCCACTCCGCTGCCCACACCGCGGATTTCAGCCACCACGCCGCCTACACCGTGGATCCCGACCGCCACCACCGAGCAACGCTTGGCGGCCCTGGTGACCGGGCAGCCGATACTTTTGGCTGACTACCGGGAGCAGGTGGCCCGATTCGAGGCGGCTATGGCGGATCAGGGCTTTGACTGGGAGAGCGAGGATGGCCAGGCCATGCTGGCCCAGATGCGCCGCCAGGTTCTGGACTCGATGATCGAGCAGGTGCTCATCGAGCAGGCCGCTGTCCAAGAAGGCATGGCCATCTCCGAAGAAGAGCTGGAGGCGGCGATCCAGGAGAGCATCGAGGAGGGAGCAGGCCAGGCGAGCTTCGAAGAATGGCTGCGAACCAGCAGCCTGACCTACGAGGATTTCAGAGAGGGGCTCCGTTTCCAACTGCTGGCCCTGGCTATGTTCGAGCGGGTCACGGGCTCCGTCCCGATCGCGGCCGAGCAGGTACACGCTCGTCACATCCTGGTGCAGACGGAAGAGGAAGCCCAGGCCATCTTGACCCAACTGCAAGCGGGGGAGGACTTCGCGGCCCTGGCCAGACAGCGATCCCAAGACCAGAACACCAAAGAGACGGGGGGCGATTTAGGCTTCTTCCCCCGGGGACTGTTGATTGCTCCTGAAGTTGAAGAGGCTGCCTTTGCTCTCCTGCCTGATCAGATTAGCGGAGTGGTGCGGAGCCAGTTCGGCTACCACGTCGTCCAGGTCCTGGAAAAGGTCCCCGATCGTCCTCTTCCACCGGAACTGCTGAACTCCTTGAAGGAACAAGATTTCGCCCGCTGGATGCAGGAGCAGTGGGACAGCGCCACCATCGAGCGTTTCATTGATTAGAGAGGTGGGCGAACATGCCTAAGATCGCTATCACCGGCAAGGGAGGGGTAGGCAAGACCACTCTAGCCAGTTTGCTGGCCTATGTCTATACCCACCGAGGCCAGAGGGTGCTGGCCATAGACGCCGATCCCAACGCCAACTTGGCCTCGGCCCTGGGCTTCCCCGCGGAGGTAGCCGCTCAAATCACCCCCATCGCCGAGATGGAGGAGCTCATCTACGAGCGCACCGGGGCTAAGCCAGGGGAGTACGGCGGCTTCTTCAAGCTGAACCCCCGTGTGGACGACATCCCTGACCGCTTCTCCGCTGAATGGCGCGGCGTGAGGCTCCTGGTCATGGGCACTATCAAGGGAGGTGGCACCGGCTGCGTTTGCCCTGAGAGCGCCCTCCTCAAGAACCTGGTGCGCCATCTACTTTTGCAGCGCTCCGAGGTGATCATCCTTGATATGGAGGCCGGCATCGAGCATTTGGGGCGAGGCACGGCTGGGGCCGTTGACGCCATGATCGTCGTCGTCGAGCCGGGACAGCGCAGCCTGCAGACAGCTCGAACCATCTCTCGTTTGGCTGCTGACATCGGCATCGAGGAGGTTTACGTCGTCGGCAACAAAGTGCGGGGCCAAGCCGACCGGGACTTCATCGCTGAGAACCTGCCCGGCTTTCGGATAATCGGCTTCATTTCTGAGAGCTCCCTGGCCATCGAGGCCGACCGCCAGGGAATCTCGGTTTTCGACCTCGACCCTCAGATGGTGGAAGAGGCCAGGGCCATCGCCGATGGCCTATCTAACCTTTGAACTCATTTGTTACAGTACAGGCGGGTATCGGAGGGATGGATGGCACGAGAGCAAAGAGCGGGCTACGAGCATCTGCTACGACGGGGAGGGGAGCGGATGCTCCGCGAGGCGAGCGCTTACCTTGCCGGTGAGGGACAATTGCACGGCACATTGCGCCGCTTGACACAGCGATTGAACGCGGAGGGAATCCCTTACGCCCTGTTGGGAGGACTTGCTCTTGCCGACACGGGTACCCACGACTGACGGAGGGCATTGACTTGCTATTGACGCCCTCCGGATTGAAGCGTTTCCGCCAGCGGTTGGTGGAGCGGGGATACCGACCGGCCTTCACTGGAGCCGAGAAGACGTTCCGCGACGCCGAAACAGGAGTGCGTATTGAAATCGTGATGACCGGGGAGTATCCGGGCGATCGGTTGCCCAAGCCGGTGGCTTTCCCCGACCCGACGGCTCCAGGGGTCACGGTGGAGATAGAAGGCATCCGGGTGGTCACGTTGGAGAAACTGATCGAGTTGAAACTGGCGTCGGGAATGAGCGCTCCCTACCGTCTGCGAGACCTGGCCGACGTGCAAGACTTGAGCACTCGCTTGAGTCCCCCTTTGACACTAGCGGACCGATTGGACCCCTTGGTGCGGGCGGCATATCGAGATCTGTGGGAAAAAGCATAGTAGACTGTCCCTTTGAGGGGACAAAAGCGTAAGGCCCTAGCTTGCCAGATCAGCCGATGACGTCATCAATGGGGTAGGCGAACATGATGCGGATGGTCTGCCGGAAGCCGATCTTCTTCCAGAAGCCTAACTCGCCGGGCACGGTCACGGCCAGAGAGGAAGCTCCTCGCTCCGTGAACCTTCTGGCTATCTCTTGCACCAGGGCCTTACCAATGCCGCGACGTTGGTAGTAGGGGTGCACCGAGGCGATATGAATGATAGCCCTGGAGCCATCGTAGACTCCCCTGATGAGTCCCACCACCCCATAGTCCTCCTCGGCCACCAGGAATTCGGCGGCCTGGCACCGATGCACCCTCAACATGGCCTCAGGGCCGTCAATTTGGGGATGTCCATATTGCTGGTTGGCTTTCAGGATCTCCACCAGTAGGTGAGCATCGCTGGGCACAAAATCTCTGACTCGCATTCCACCGCCTCCCCTTCTTTGGCTAAAGCCTTCGGCGAATCTTGGGTGACAATCATAGCGCGGCGTAGCCGCAACCAAACTCTTTTCCACAAAGACACCAAGGCACAAAGAAAAGCGGTGTCCTGAGCCCTTTGTCCCTGGGCCAAAGGACCAGGGGCCTGTCGAAGGGCAGTGAAAAGCAGCTTAGAATGGCCTCTCAAGAAACCTTCGTGTCTTTGTGTCTTGGTGGTAAACTATATAGCACCGACGGCGTCGTACCTGCGAATAATTATACCAGGTTTCAGTGCCTCTGGCAAAATAGTGGCTGATCATCCCATCTGGAGGGGGCAGGATGACGGGCTCAGGCCACAAGGTCTAGCGGGGAGGCCCTGAGCCTGGCCTCCCGTCTCGGGGAGAGCGTTACGCCAGCGGCTTAGGGAGTGGCTTCCCCCTCAGCTCAATAAGCTGTCCCCAGGGTTGACCCTCTTCGTCGTAGTCAATGCGAGCATAGGTTAAGCGGCGGTCCTTGGTAAACGTCTCCGGATGGTTGAAGAACTCCCTCCAGGTGGCCTCATCCTCATCGGAGAAATCCCTTACCCAAACCCACGTCCCCGTATTGAGGTAGAGTCCCCCGGTCTCCAGGGACTCGCTCACGGGCGCGTGAGTGTGACCGAAGACTACGATGCGAGCGCCCACCTCCCTGCTCTTGACCTCGCCTACTTGATGTAAGGCCGAGTGTACCTTGGCTGCTTCGTGCCGGGCCAGAGTCACCGCTGACGCCTTCCTGATGCCCAGGTCTTGGACATCCCTTAGATCTTCTAGCGTCCTGCCAGGCTTACTTGTTTTCGAAGGACTAGGCTTCTCTTTCAAGGTCAAGCTGCTCAGGATCAGTGGTATCAGGGCTACCTTCAAAAAGGTTATCAGAGCTTTGGCAGCGAAGGCGAAATCGAAGGCGAAGCTGTACCAGATCAGGGAGGTGATGGGCTTGACACCGTCAACCCAGTAGCGCTCTCTCTCCACGTTGTTAAAAAAGTGGATCACGAAGCGTGAGCCGGGCACCAGAACCAACTGGCCCTCATGGGCTGGATCGTGGGGCTCCTCGAAGTCGTCGAAGCGGTTGATCTTCTCCGCGTACTGGTTACCGTGCTCGACGTAGATCCCCTCGCGGCTGATACTCCGCTCCTCGAAGGTCAAAAGGGCCCTCCGTTCACCAGCGGCCCCCACTGCCTCCCTGATCCGATCCTGCACGACCATCCAGTGAAGGTTCACGTCGTGATTGCCCTTGATGATAGTAGCTCGACGTAGGGGATTACCGGCGTTCAAGAAATCCCGCAGAGCGGCGAAGAAAACAGGGTGCCCGCCGATGATCAGGTTGACCTTCTTGAGGGAGTCTTCCTCCGAAGAGGACCGATAGTCTTCAGGTGGGTAAGCTTTAGTGGGGTCGAATTCATCGAGGGAAGGAACCTGCAGGAATTCCATGATATCGCCGGCTAAGATCAGCTCGCATTCCATGTCCTCGGCGTCGCTCTCCTCTCTCACTTCCTTAAGAAACTGGGCGAACTCTGCATCTTGGGTGAAGTCCTCAAGAGGATTGCCCGCCTCGACGAAACCTGCCCCCAGGTGCAAATCGCTAACGATGATCTTGAATTTGCCGGCCATGAAACCGCCTCCCGTATGGAGCTGCCGATATTATACGACAGGACTTCTTCAGCGTCCACTATCCTGAAGTTCCCAGAGGCGGAGCAACCAATCTGGCATGGTTGCTTCTTCAATCAAGTCACCTCGTCTAAGGTAAGGCTTAATGTCCAGCACGGGTGTGCCGTCGTAGGCATCCAGGCCCAGCACTTTCAGGACATTCTCTTGTCGCTCCAACAGCTTCACCACCGTGACCCCGATGGGGTTGGGGCGGCTGGGACTGCGGGTAGCGAACACTCCCACTAGCGGCAATTCCTCCCTGTTCTCAGGGTGAACTTTCAGCAGAGAGCGCCTGTCCTCGTCCATCTTGTGCAGGTAGAAGATGATCAGGATGTGGGAGAAGCCGTCTATGCCATCCAAAGCCTCCACCAACTGGGGGGCGATAACCACCTTGGAGGTGATGTTTTCCCACTTGACATCATTTGGGTATTCGATGCCGTTGCTCACCCGCCCAATTGGCACGAGGTTGATGCTCTCCTGTCGGGTACCCTCCTCCATTTGCCTCGGTTTCCTTTCCCAGAGTCAGTAGATCACAATCCGCGCTGCCACGCGCACAATGTCCACGATGACCTCCGGATCGCGCAGGGCGCAAAAGAGACGAAGGCCACCAAAGCTATTCGCGCCTTTCGTGGCCTTTCGTGTGATTCGCAATTCGTCACCGCGAACTCATCCAGACACTTTGGCATCAAGCAGGTCCCCCATCTCCTCATAGGCTTCCAATTTAAGCTGCGAAGCGTCTTTACTTGAGCGCAAGGAACCCCACAAGGCCCTCGCCGGGTTGGCGGTGATCTCAAGCCCTTGCGGCTTGATACGGACGATCACCTCATCGCCTAACCGTAGTCCCGAGCGAAGGAGGAGCTTTTCAAGAGAATCCAAGCCTAGAATCTCCTTGGTTACCGTTTGCATCTCCTATGTCCCGCTTTCTCGCCTTTGTATTTTCCCACTCATGTCATCTGTTGCTATTGTACCACATCCCCTGTCTTTTTTCAAGCCAACCTTCTCGCCGGAAAGTTGCATCTGGACTAAAAACGGCCGGTCCTGTATAATGGGTGGTGGCGATTTCTGGCCGAGCTCAATAAATGTCTTTTCTTGAGGGGAGGACCAGTGGGTACCTTGTACGTAGTTGGAACGCCTATCGGTAACTTGGAGGACATATCTCTGCGGGCGCTGCGCATTTTGGGTGAAATAGACCTCATCGCCGCCGAGGACACCCGCCGAACCCGGAAGCTTTTGACCCACTACGGGATTAAGACGCCTCTCACCAGTTACCATGAGCACAACAAGCTGACCAAGCTGGATGAGCTTCTCAGCACTTTGCAGCAAAAGGACGTGGCCTTGGTCTCTGAGGCCGGCATGCCCGGCCTCTCCGACCCAGGCTATGAGCTCATTGAAGCAGCCATCGCGCGGGGCATCCCTGTGGTGCCGGTGCCCGGCCCTTCGGCATTGATCACAGCTTTGGTGGTCTCGGGACTGCCCACCGATAGTCTTCTATACGTGGGCTTCTTACCCCGCCGCCGGAACGAGCGCCGACACCTCCTGGCCTCGGTAGCCGGGGAAAGACACACTCTAGTGGCCTTCGAAGCGCCCCACAGGCTGCGTTCGAGCCTGGCTGACCTGAAAGATGTGCTGGGCGACCGGCGCATTGCCCTGGCTCGGGAACTGACCAAGGTGTACGAAGAGGTTTGGCGAGGGAGCGTCAGCCAGGCTCTGGACCATTTCGAGGAGAACCCTCCCAGAGGTGAGTTCACCCTGGTCATCGAAGGGGCAAAGGAGGAAAGAGTAGCGTGGGATGAGGGGCAAGTGATGGAAGCGCTGGCCGAGCTGCTGGCGGAAGGTGTGGAGAGGAAAGAGGCAGTCAAAGCCGTGTCCGAGCTGGCGGGCTGGCCCAAGCGAGAGGTTTACAAGGTGGCGTTGCAGTGCCCTGAGCTTGTCGAAGGGAAGGAGTTCTGACTTTCACTTTTGTGCCGAATGTGGTAGAATGTATGCAGCATGAAACCAAAGTGCCCTCTAATACCAATTGCCGTTTCAAAGGCCACAAATGCGTGGGTAGCAGGCCAACCGCGTTGGCCGTCAAAACCGGGATAGCAAGCTACTTTCCAGGCCCCGCCCAATGCGATTGGGCTTCTACCAACTCGGGAAATACGATTTTTGAATGGACAATTGGTATAATTCCCCCTTGAGGGAGCAATTAGGCAGGAGGTATATGCCATGGCAGCGATCTTAGAGAAGACCGTTGTGCTTGATTCCAAAGGGAGGATATCTATCCCCAAAGAAATACGCGATCAGGTAGGCCTAACGAGTGGAGCACAATTAGGCATATCCAGTGTGGCCGGTTTGATCATCGTCTATCGAGGGGATAAGGGCCTCAATGCCTTCGATGTTTTCGCCCGATTCGGTCAACTGTTGCGTGAAAAGGGATACGACACCTCCGAAAAGATAGATCGGTTAGTTAACGAGATCAAGCGCGAGACAACGCAAGATTGGTTGCATAGATGCCTATCCGCGTCTTAGTTGACACCAACATCTTCATCGTGGGATTCCTGGGGCTCAGCCAGCGCGAGGAAAACGTCGAAAGCCAGGTGTTGCGCCAATTGGCCGATCAGTGGCGATTCACCCTACTTTTCTCCAGTGAATTGAGCGATAAGATCCGGCGCGCGGCCCACCGGGTGGGCGGAAAAGACTGGGTTGGACTGCTGCTGAACTTCGTCTGGCAAACCTTCAACATAGAGATTGTTTCAATTCCGGAGTTGATAGAGATTTTCGAGGGATACAAGGGAAAGATTCCCAGCGAAGACATCCTCGTCTTCGTGACAGCTACACTGGGCTAGACCGATTGTCTGATCTTCCGCAATCATGAGTTCATCAGGCGAGCGATGGCCGAACAGGATGCTTTCGAGTGCCTCACGCCAGCGGAGTTCCTCGTAAAACATTCGGTGAGGGAGGCTGAAGGTGATTGACTTCGATAACCAGGCTCTTTTCCACGAGATAGACCCCGATGACATGCTGGGCTGCATCGCCGAGCTGCCTCAGCAATGCCGCGACGCCTGGGCAAATGTGGAGAGCTTGGAACTTCCCTCCGAATATCGTCAAGTCAACAAGATCGTGGTCCTGGGCATGGGCGGCTCGGCCATCGGCGGGGATCTGCTGCGCGCCCTAGCCGAGCCCGAGTGCGTTCTGCCCATCGTGACCAACCGCGATTACATGGTGCCGGCTTTTGTCAACGCCGAGACCCTAGTCATCGCTTCCAGTTACTCTGGCGACACCGAGGAAACTCTATCAGCCTTCGAAGAGGCCGGAAAAAGAGGCGCCGCCGTCTTGGCCATCACCACCGATGGCAAGCTGGCCCAGCAGGCACGAGAATTGGGAGTGCCTCTATTGACCTTCTGCTACCAATCTCAGCCCCGGGCAGCCCTGGGATACTCCCTTGTTTCTTTGATTGGCATCATGCAGAAGTTGGGCCTTGTCGGCGATAAGACGGCCGACCTCGAAGAGGCCATCGCCGTGATGGAGGCCCTGCAAGAAGAGATAAGGGAGACCGTCCCCGTAACCGAGAACCCCGCCAAGCAACTGGCGAAGCGGCTTTATGGGCACCTGCCCGTGGTGTATGGGTCGGGGTACCTGGCCGAAGTAGCCCACCGCTGGAAGACCCAGTTCAACGAGAATGCTAAGGCCTGGAGCTTCTTCGAGCAACTGCCGGAGCTTAATCACAACGCCGTGGTGGGCTATCAGTTCCCGGAAGAGTTGTCCGAGAGAATCCTGGTGGTGATGCTTATTTCCTCCCTGGATCACCCGCGCAACAAAGCGCGGTTCCAGGTGACTCAAGAGATCTTAACCAGGCGTGGGATTGCCTGCGAGGCGATCGAAGCCCGCGGTGAAAGCCCCCTGGCTCAGATGCTGTCGGCCATCCACTTTGGCGATTACGTCAGCTATTACCTGGCCCTGCTCTATGAGGTTAATCCTACACCAGTGAGAATCATTGACTACCTCAAAGAGCGCTTGGCCCAACTGTAGGGCAACCACAAGGGTTGCCCCTACCAGAAAATGTGCCCTTTTCAGAATATCTGATCGCATCGAGCTTGCGCAGCGAAGCCAGGGGAGGTTGAGGGGTATCCCCTCAACCCCACTTTTTCCTTCCTGGGAGCAGGCTCGGTGGGCCGATATCCCGCACTGGAGGAGGGGGAAGAGGAGGATGGGGGGACACCCCCCACACCCCCCGACCTGCTACGCAGGCCCGCATCCAAGCAGGTTTGACAAAAGGACGCAAAAGAGGTATACTATTCTTAGGGTTTGAGATGTATCATTGGGGGGATGCGATTATGATTGTATCCGCTTTACAACTCGGTAAACACTTTGTCCCAAAACACTGAGGCCTGGTTCCGCCTTGGTGTTTTGTTGTTTGGGAAGCCGTCCGCTAGCTACTACCTAATCAGAGGAGGCAGAGATGGACTCAGGGATGATCGGCAAGATCCAGAAGGCCAAGCGCTATGCCCAGGAGCCCGAGAGGATCGCTTTCAACGAATTCAAGGTGACCTTCAGGGGAAACCACGATACGTATACGGTCACCTACGACGAGGGGCAATGGGGCTGCGGCTGCAACTTCTTCGCCAGTCACGGTGTGTGCAGCCACACGATGACCATGGAGCGGGTCCTGGGGGTGATGCTTGCGCCGGAGGAAGACGCTGACCCGCGTAAGGTTGAAGTATAAACGGCCCTGAGCTGATCATGCGGGGTGTCGGGCAATCCGATACCCCTTTTTGTTTCTTTTCGAAGGGTGTGGTAAAATCAGCCAGCATTGAGGATGACTCGGGGAGTCTATTAGGGAGAGATTATGCTCAAGAGATGGCAACTCTGGCTTGGCTTGATTATCAGCTCTATCTGCCTCTACATAGTCCTGAGGCGCATGCAATTGGACCAGGCTGGCTGGCCTTGAAGACAGCCTGGTATTGGTGGATCGTTCCTGGCGTGGCCGTCTACTTCTTCGCTGTTTGGGCCCGCACCTGGCACTGGCATTACCTGTTGCGCTCTATGCTACCCGTACCCCTGACTCGCCTCTTCCCAGTGGTCTGCATAGGCTACACGGGCAATAATGTCTATCCCGCCCGCGCTGGAGAGGTCATCCGGGCCTATGTTCTCAAGAAGAAAGACGCGCTGGGCATCAGCGCCTCCCTGGCCACCATCGTGGTGGAAGGCATTTTCGATGGAGTGGTTATGCTCCTTTTCGTCTTCTTCTCCTTGCCCGTCGTTCCCGTGCAGCAGTGGCTTAGGCGCGTGGTCTTCTTCTCCAGCTTGCTTTTCTTTGGCACTCTGGCTGTTTTCTTCGTCATCGCCACCTCGCCTCGGCGCTCGCAAGCGGTTCGTGACTGGCTCATCGAGCGCCTGTTGCCGGCGCGGTTTCAGGTGCAGGCCCGTGGGCTGCTGGACCGCTTCGTGGAGGGCCTGCATTCCCTGCTCAGTGGCAAGGACATAGTGATGATCTTCGTTACCTCATTGGTGATCTGGCTGGCAGAGACGGTCAAGTGCTGATTCGTGATGCATGGCTTCGATTTCAGCGTGCCTTTCTGTGTGTTGATGCTGATGAACGGCGTAGTAAATCTGGCCACAACCATTCCCTCCAGCCCGGGCTATGTAGGCACCTTCGATGCTCGTGGCATGGCCATCCTGGCAACCTACGGCGTAAACTACGAGGTGGCCCAGGCTTACACGCTGATCCTGCACGCTGCGTTGTGGTTTCCCATCACGGCGCTGGGGACGTGTTACATGTGGCGGGAGAGCGTCTCGTGGGCGGAGTTTGGGCTTGCGGCAGCAGTGAAGGCAGGAGGATAAATGAAAATCGGCATCATCGGCGGAGGGGTCGCCGGGCTGACGGCGGCCTATGAGTTAGTCAGGAAGGGGCATGGTGTGGCCGTCTTTGAGAAAGAGGCGGAACTGGGCGGCCAGGCCAGCACTTTCCCCATTGAGGAGACCCGCCTGGAGAAGTTCTATCACCATCTCTTCACCAGCGACTGCCACATCGCACAGCTCATCAATGAGCTGGGCCTCTCACCCAGGATGCGCTGGATTGATTCCAAGGTAGGCCTCTTTCACGGCGGCAAGGTTTACGACTTCGTCACCCCCCTGGATCTCCTGCGTTTTACCCCTCTGAGCCTGCCTGAGCGCCTACGGGCCGGCCTCATCTCCCTCTACCTCCAGCGCCAGACCAACTGGCAGAAGTACGAGGCCGTCACCGCCAAGGAGTGGCTTGAAAAATACGCCGGGAAAAGCGTCTACGGTGCCATCTGGGAGGCGCTGTTGCGAAGCAAGTTCGGCGATAACTACGATGAGGTATCTATGACCTGGTTCTGGGGGAAGATGCGCCTCCGCTTCGGCTCCCGCCCCAAAGGGATGCAGAAGGAGAAGTTGGGCTACATGGAGGGCAGCTTCCAACTCCTGATAGACGAGCTAGAGAAACGGATTAAAGAGATGGGAGGCGAGGTCTACACCAACGGGCCCGTTGAACGAGTTGTCGTGGAGGAGGGGAAAGCAATCGGACTCAAGTTCAAAGTTCAAAGTTCAAAGTTTCAAGTCCCCGGGGAGCGTCCAACTTGGAACCTGCAACCTGGAACCTGGAACTTTGATCTCATCATCGCCACCGTGCCCTCCTTCGCCTTCACCGGGATGGTGCCAGAGTTCCCCTCTGACTACGTCGAGAAATTGAGGCATGTTGAATACCAGAGTGCGCTCTGCCTGGTGTTGAAGATGAAGCGACCGCTCAGCCACATCTATTGGATGAACATCAGCGATCGCAATATCCCTTTCGTCGCCGCCATCGAGCACACCAACTACATGTCGACCGAGGTTTACGGCGGTAAGCATGTTTTGTACCTCTCCAACTACTTGCCTCTGGATAGCCCGCTCTTCTCCCTTTCCAAGGACGAGCTCCTGCAGGAATACCTGCCTCACGTGCAGCGTATCAACCCCGAATTCGACCTGGATTGGGTGGAGGAGAGCTGGCTTTTCCGCAATGATGCGGGGCAGCCCATCGTCACCTGCAACTACTCCCAAGAATTACCCGACCATCAAACCCCTATCAAGGGATTGTACCTGGCCAATACCACACAGATCTACCCCGAGGACCGGGGCATGAACTACAGCGTACACCTGGGGCAGAAGATCGCCAGCATCGTTCAGGGGTTTGAAGTTTAAGGTTTGAAGTTGAAAGTTCATAAAATGCGCTACCTCATCATCTCCGACGTCCATTCTAACCTGGCAGCTTTCGAAGCCGTCCTCGACGATGCGGGCCCTTTTGACAAAGTCTGGTGCCTGGGCGATATGGTAGGTTACGGTCCCGATCCAAACGAGTGCGTCGAGCGGCTGCGAGATTTACCTCACATCTGCGTGGCCGGCAATCACGATTGGGCGGCGCTGGGCAAGCTGGACACGGAGGATTTCAATCCCGACGCTGAAAGAGCCTGCCTTTGGACCAGGGAGCAGTTGTCGCCTTTGAACCTGGAATACCTGGAAACACTCCCCAGGAGCCTCGTTGAGGAGGGCTTCACCCTGGTACACGGGAGCCCTCGTCACCCCATCTGGGAGTATATTTTGTATCCTTCTATCGCCCAGGCTAACTTCGAATGTTTTGATACCAGATTTTGCTTCGTTGGACACACCCATGTCCCGGTCATCTATCGCCATCATCCCGAAAACCCCAACAGGGCTTGCGACGTGTTGATACCCTCCCTCAATGATCCCCTAATCTTGGGTGAAGACCGCTTGATCATCAACCCCGGTGGCGTGGGGCAGCCTCGCGACGGCGACCCCCGTGCCAGCTACGCTATCCTGGATTCCGACTGTAAGCGGAGCGACCTCACCCTGGAATATCGGCGCATCCCATACCCCATCGAAATCACTCAGGCGAGGATGATGGAGAGGGGCCTGCCACTGCGCCTCATAATCCGTTTGGGATATGGGTGGTGAGGGGGTTGCAGGTTGCAGGCCGTAAGTTGAAGGAACTTTCTAGCCCCCTCCAGCGTCTTGTGGGTGAGATAGGGGATAAGTCAACGAGTTAAGGGCAGAATTATGGAGTGCGCGAAATTGGGAAGTCGTGTTTTCCACGCATAATTTGCATAGGGATGGAATTCGTATATAATCTGGTTAGGCAGCCCGGCATCCAGTCGTGAGGTGCCAAGTTAGCAACGGAGACGGATAGTGTCTGTATGGAAATAACTTGAACGAGACGTCAGCAGTTGGCTTTCGACTTTTGCCTCAACTGGAATACAGTTTCGCAATCCTTATCAAGCAATTCTGGGTTTCCCCTCTGATGGATTTAGAAGCGATGGAATGCTTGCCAACGACCATATTCTAATCGCGATCGAGGTTGAAGCTGGTCAAACGCACCCCGATACAAATACCGGAAAGTATTGGTTACTCAATGTCGAATACAAGTTGTACAAAAAGACTGTCTCGTTTCACGTTTATACCCCAGACTTCCATTCATACCCATGGCGTAAGAAACTTGCCGAGTTCTATGTGAAGAAAATGAGCTCAGAGGTTCCCATTGAATATGTCCCTATGGACTATCGAAATCGAACTGCTGCGGATTACAATGCAACACTGGCAGAGACAAAAGCCAAGATTGAGGAAAGAGTTAAGCAAGAGTCTGGGTTGGCCAACCCCGGTTAGTTATTGTCTCTATTGTAGAGATTTGACACCCTCGTCCCTTTGTCCCTTATGGGTTGTATACCATGGCAACTGTAGTTTCGGGAGATTTCGGACTCCACAATTATGAAAGGAGAGGTGGGTGAAATGAGAAAAGTGTTCTGTTTGATCGCCGTCGTGGCTGTGTTAGCCGCCATCATGGGCTGCGCGCCCAGGGCGCAGCGGGCCCCCGAGGTGGTCGAGGTCGAAGTGCCCGTTGAGGTTGAGAAGGAGGTGGTAGTAGAAAAAAGACAGGTGGGAGCCATGCCCTCGCCTCCTGCCATCGCCAGGCCCGCAGCCGATTGGGGACTGGAGTCCCTCGAAGAGCGCATGATCATCTGGACGGGGGACGTCTCCCTGATCGTGAAGGACGCGGAGGCTAGCCTGGAGGAGGTCGAAGCCATCGCCAAAGACCTGGGAGGCTACGTGGTCAACTCCAGTTCCTGGTACCAGGAGGAGCAACTGCGGGCCCGCCTGACCATCCGCGTGCCAGCCGGAGAATTCGATACGGCCATGGCGCGCCTCAAGGACCTGGCTATCAAGGTCGAGAGCAGAAACGTCTCCACCCAGGATGTGACCGAGGAGTACACCGACCTCGACTCCCGGCTGCGCAACCTGGAGGCCACCGAGACGGAATTATTGGAGCTTCTCACCGAGGTGCGCGAGCGGACGCGCAAGGCCGAGGATGTTCTGGCCGTGCATCGGGAGCTCTCCAACATCAGGGGGCAAATCGAGCAGGTCAAAGGGCGGATGCAATACCTGGAGAAGATGACGGCTATGGCCACCATTAACATCGAATTGATCCCCGATGTGTTGGCCAGGCCCATCGTGGTCGCCGGTTGGCGGCCGTCCGGTACCGCAGCCAATGCACTGCGAAACCTGGTCAGAACCTTCCAGTTCATTGTAGATGCCGCCATCTGGTTGATTATCTATGTCTTGCCCACCCTTGTAGTCATTGCCATCCCCTTCTTCATCCTCTGGCTGATCTGGCGTCGGTGGAGGGGAAGGAGGAAGGCGGCATAGTACCAGAGGCTCTCTATGCTGTGTATACAATAAGGCGGTTCGCTGCAAACGAACCGCCTTTGTACTTTATCCCCCTTCAATGACTTACCCACACTTGAGCAGTGAGTGTTCACTTGGTGCTCGCGGCGGACGCTAGTCCGTCGCCCAACGCACTCAGAACGGCGATAGAACGCTGGAACACATGCCAAATGAGCAGCGAAGAGGCGGAAAAAGCTCCTGGATCGCAATCCAGCGGCGGCGAGTAAGAAGAAGATGTTTCCCTAACACCACCTCCTTTGTCGGCTTGCCCTCGCTTCCTTCGAACTTGAGGTCTCGATGAATCTCAACACCTTCTCCCTTGTGGGCAGGGCAGGGATGGCCCCCCGTTTGGTAGTGGTGAGAGCCCCTACAGCGTTGGCCAAGCGAAGGACGTCGAAAAGGCTTTCATATGAATCCAGTTGAAACCCGATCTCCAGCAAACCCGCCAACAGGCCAGCTACAAAGCCGTCGCCGGCTCCCGTCGTGTCAACAGTGGCCACCCGGTATCCGGGGACGTACCCACGCTCCTCTGTTGTGGCGAAATAGCAGCCCTCTCGGCCTCGGGAAATGACCAACAGTTTCAGCTCCGAGTGGAAGACCTCATGCGCCCCGCGTTCCAGATCCTGAGTACCGGCCAGAAAATCAAGCTCCTCCTCGCTGATCTTAATGATATCGGCGAAATCCCAACCCAACTCTATCCCCCGTCGGGCCTCAGCGGGTGAGGGCCAGAGGGACAGACGCAGGTTTGGGTCGTACGAGATGAGCAAGCCGTTTCCCCGGGCGCAACGCAGTGCCTCCAAGGTGGCACTACGGCTGGGCTCGCTGATAAGACTGATGGAGCCGTAGTGAAAAACCCTGGCCTCCTTGATATACTCCGCATCTATCTCTTCGGGGCGGATAAGCATATCAGCGCTGGGGTGGCGGTAGAACATGAAGTTCCGCTCTCCATCCTCCTTTACTGAGACGAAGGCCAGCGCGGTGCGCGCCTCCTGGGAAAAAAGTATAGCTGAGGTATCCACGCCGTTACTGGCCAAGGTCTGAGCCAGGAAGTGCCCGAAATCGTCGTCTCCTACCTTGCCTATGAAGCCGCTGGATACCCCCAGCCGGGCCAAAGCTACGGCCACGTTGGCCGGCGCCCCACCAGCAGCCTTTACGAAGGCAGGGGCCTCAATCAATGAGACACCTGACTCGGTGGAGACAAAGTCAATCAGCAGCTCGCCGAACGTCACCACGTCAACCATCGCCTCTGGCCTCCCGGTGCGTCCTACCCTCCACAGGTCCGACGCACCACAGTATAATAAAATGATTCCTTCTTTTTGTCAAGGATTTCGGCAACTGTCAACTGAATTCAAGGGGGTCATTGCCAACTCAATCGCACTCTGTGAGCGGTGCCAGATTGTTAGTCTCCCGTTTGTCAATCGCGGCTTTTACTGCTATAATGACAGTGCCTTATCAGGAGCGAGGGTTCTCGATGGAAGTCATACTCACCCATGAAAACACCGACTTCGACGCCCTGGCATCGCTATTGGGAGCGTCGAAGCTATATCCGGAAGCTATACCGGTTCTGCCTCGGCGCCCTAACCGCAACTTGCGCCATTTCCTGACCCTTTACTGCGACGAGCTGCCCTTCGTGCAGGCCAATGATCTGCCCCACCGCTCTATCGAGCGGGTTATCCTGGTAGACACCCAGGCCCTCACCCAATTGAAGGGCATGAGCTCACAGACCAAGGTGCGGATCATTGATCACCATGCCCCCGCTCGAGAGCTCGCACCAGGCACGACTTATTCCGGCGGCGAGACAGGAGCTACCACCACTGTACTGGTTGAGCAGATCAGCGAGGCTCGCGTGCCCCTCTCGCCCATCGAGGCGACATTGTTCCTTCTCGGCATCTACGAGGACACGGGCTCACTTTCCTACCCCACCACCACCCCAAGGGATGTGCGCTGCGCTGCTTGGCTCCTGGAGCAAGGAGCCAACCTGGAAGTGGTCAACAACTTCCTTCACTACCCACTCTCGGAAGAACAACGCCAGCTCTACGATCAACTTCTTGAGAATAGCCAGATCCGTGAATTCGCCGGCCAATCGGTGGTCATCGCTACAGCCAGCGCTAAGGGTTATATCGAGGAGATCGCCACCTTGGCTCACAAGCTGCGCGACCTCTTTGAGCCAGGCGCCCTCTTCGTCCTGGTGGAACTGGATGGACACATCCAGCTAGTGGCTCGCTCTTCCAGCGAGACAATTGACGTGGCAGAGATAGCCGCTTACTTCGATGGTGGGGGGCACAGCCAAGCCTCCGCCGCCCTGATCCGGGGGCAGGCTTTAGCCCAGGTTCAGGCAAAGCTCCTGGAGCTTCTAGAGGCCCATATCAAGCCAGCAGTGACCGTCGGCCAGATCATGTCCTACGGCGTGCACACCCTTCCGCCTGACACAACGGTAGCTGAGGCTGCGGAGATGATGCGCCGCTACGGTCACGAGGGCTTCCCCGTGGTGGAGGAAGGGCAGATCGTGGGCATCCTGACCCGTGGCCAGATGGACAGGGCTCTTCAGCTCGGCTTCGATAACGCTTCTGTCAACCTCTACATGTACAAGGGAGAGGTCAGCGTCTGTCCTGATGACTCGGTGCAGAAGCTACAGGATGTGATGATGGAACACGGCCTGGGACAAATACCTGTAGTCGAGGGAGGCGAGATCATCGGAATCGTCACCCGCACGGACCTGATTGAGCTCTGGAGCGCTCCTCCTCAACGCCCCCGCAGGGCGGAAATCGCCCAATTGGTCGAGGATGCCCTGCCTGCCCCCCTCCTGCAATTGATCCAAAAGGTTAGTCAAACAGCAGCCCAGATGGGCTATTCCCTCTACGTGGTAGGCGGCTTCGTGCGCGACCTACTCCTGGGGACACCTACTTTGGATCTGGACTTAGTGGTGGAGGGAAATGCCATAGCTTTAGCAAAGCGTTTGCGGAAGAAGGTCGGAGGGCGGGTGAAAAGCCATGCCCGTTTCGGCACGGCCAAGTTAATCCTGGATGAGCAAGCCTTCCCTATCCCTTATCTGGACTTTGTCACTGCCCGGACCGAGTTTTACGAACATCCTACTGCTCTGCCCCAGGTGGAGCGCAGTTCCATCAAGCAGGACCTGCACCGACGCGATTTCACCATCAACACCCTGGCCATCTGCCTCGACGGCTCGACTGAGCTCGCCGAAGTCCCGGGCCGTTACGGCGAGCTTTTGGACTTCTACGGGGGCGAGCAGGACTTGAAGCGGGGGTTGATCCGGGTACTGCACAGCCTTAGCTTTGTGGAAGATCCAACGAGGATGCTCAGGGCGGCCCGCCTGGAGCAGCGCCTGGGTTTCCGCATCGAAGACCGCACCGAGGAACTCATCGGCAATGCCCTGGACCTGCTGGACCGCACTACGGGAGAGCGCATCCGTCATGAACTATACCTGATCCTGGAAGAGGAGGTGCCAGAGGAAGCCCTGTGTCGCCTGGATGAGCTAGGAGTGCTGACTCAGATATATCCTGGCCTCAGGTGCGACGACTGGTTGAGGGAGAGGTTTAGAAGACTGCGGGAATCCCTGGAAGCTGGAAGCTGGAAGCTGGCAACCAGTAACCAGCAACTAGAAACCGGCATCATGTACCTAGCCCTGTTGACCTATCGCTCTAGCGCCCCGGATTTAGAAAGCCTCATCAATCGGCTCAAGATCGCCAGCGAGGACGCTGCGCTGTTGCGCCAGGTCAATGTGCTGCGGTCTTTGACAAGCGAACTAGCCGGGGAACGTCAGCCCAGCGCTATCTACCGGCTGCTGAAGCCCTACTCAGGGCCAGCCATCTTCGTCCTGTGGATAGCCACCGAGTCGGAGTTGGTTCGGGAGCAGTTGGAGCTGCATCATCGGAAGCTGCGTTTTGTCGAGCCTGAGATAGATGGTGAGTATCTCAAGGCCATGGGCCTCAAGCCCGGCCCCATATTCGGCCGGATTCTATCCGCCCTCCGTGACGCCCGTCTCGACGGGGAGGTAAGCAGCCTGGAGGAAGAAAAGGGGCTTGTCGAGGAGTTGTTGGCTAGAGTTGAGACGAATCGCTTTTGACATCTAGGGGATCATATTCTACAATACAAGGGCAGGGCATCCCGCCCTTCGTCCATGGGATTGGAGGCGTCGTCTGCGTGAAAGCTTTGTATTATCACAAGCGAGCGACGACGTCAGCGACTTGATCCCCCTACAAGGAGGAACTGATGAAGGAATACAAGACTGAGCAACTTAGGAATATAGCCCTTTTGTCTCACGGTAGCGCAGGGAAGACCTCTCTGGCAGAGGCCATGCTCTTTAACACCGGGGCCATTAACCGCCTGGGCAGAGTGGATGAGGGGACGACGGTCTCCGACTACGACGAAGAGGAGGTTCGACGCCACATCTCACTCAGCACCTCCATTGTACCCTGCGAGTGGAAAGGCCATAAGATCAACGTCCTCGACACCCCCGGCTATCTGGACTTCGTGGGCGAGGTCAAAGGAGCTGTCAGGGTAGCTGATGAGGCGCTGATTCTCCTTGACGCCGCGTCGGGCGTGGAGGTGGGCACGGATCTGGTCTGGGGCTATGCCGACGAGCAGAACCTGCCCCGCCTGGTTTTCATCAACAAGATGGACCGGGACAATGCCAACTTCAAGCGCTCCCTGGACGCTCTGAAGGAGAAATTCGAGGCCAATTTCATCCCCATCCAGTTGCCCGTCGGCAGCCAAGAAGATTTTGAGGGCATAGTAGACCTGATCGCCACAAAAGCTTACCTGGGTCCGAAGGGCGAGGAGGGGGAGATCCCCGCCTCCCTGCAGGATGAAATAGGCGATTATCGCCTGCAACTGGTCGAAGCCGCAGCCGAGAGCGAGGATGAGTTGATCGTGAAATACCTGGAGGGGGAAGAGCTGACTGAAGAGGAGATTCGGCGCGGCCTCAAAGCGAGGATCGCCGATCGTAGTGTAGTGCCTGTACTCTGCGGCTCAGCTACCGCCAACGTCGGTATTCAGCCGCTGCTGCAAGCCATCATCGAGTATCTACCCTCCCCCGCCGAGGTCGGGGAAACAGTGGGCACTAATCCGGTTACAGGCGAGGAGGAAACCCTGGAGCCCAATGAGCTAGCGCCCTTAGCCGTCCTGGCGTTCAAGAACCTGGCCGACCCTTATGTTGGCAAACTAACCTATTTCCGGGTCTACTCGGGCCTGATGGAGTCTGATTCGCGGGTTTTCAACTCCAGGAGTGGCAAAGAGGAAAGGATCGGCCAACTCTACATCCTGCGCGGCAAAGACCAAATACCCACCGACAGGATACGCACTGGTGACATCGGGGCAGTGGCCAAGCTGGGGATTACTTCCACAGGTGACACCCTCTGCGATAAGGGACATCCCATCGTTCTAGGCCCTCCCATCTTCCCCAGACCAGTTTTCTCGGTGGCTGTCCATCCCAAGACCAAGTCCGACCTGGATAAGATGAGCACCACTCTGGCCCGCCTGGTCGAAGAGGACCCCACCCTGAGGGTGGACCGCGAGCCCTCTACCGGCGAAACCATCCTCTCGGGGATGGGCGAGTCCCACATTGACATCGCCGCCCGGCGTTTGCACCAAAAGTTCGGGGTGAGTATCAGAACCAGTGTGCCCAAGGTGCCCTATCGGGAGACCATAACCAGAGTGGCCTCGGCCCAGGGCCGCCACAAAAAGCAGACCGGTGGGCGAGGCCAATTTGGCGATGTGTTCATCAGATTCGAGCCCCTGCCCCGAGACTCGGGCTTCGAGTTCGCGGACGAGATCCGCGGCGGGGCGGTGCCCAATTCGTACATCCCCGCCGTGGAGAAGGGCCTCCGGGAGATCATGCAGAAGGGTGTCCTGGCCGGTTACCCCACCACCGACTTTCGGGCCGCCCTCTACGACGGCTCCTATCACACGGTGGACTCCTCTGAGATCGCCTTTAAGCTTGCCGCTCACCTGGCCTTCAAGAAGGGCATCCCGGAGGCTGTCCCCGTGCTCCTGGAGCCCATCATGAATTTCACCATCACTACCCCTGAGGGGTTCACAGGCGACGTCTTGGGCGACCTCAACAGCAAACGGGCACGAGTGCAGGGCATGGATCAGCAGCGAGGCATGGCGGTTATCACCGCTCAGGCCCCCCTGGCCGAAATGCAGCGCTATGCCACGGACCTTAGATCCATCACCCAGGGTCGGGGAATCCACACCATGGAATTCTCTCGCTACGAGGAAGTGCCAAGCCACGTCGCGCAGGAGATCATCGAGGAGGCCAAACGGGAGGCGGAATAGCCTTCTGCTTGTGGATTCGCTTTTTCGGTCATCGGTGGGCGTTGAGGGGGGAGCATTATTGCCCCCACCCCTGCGCCATTGGGGATTGGAGTCAAAGAGCAGAGGGAAGGTAGAGAGGAGGGTGAGGCAAAATGCTAAACAGAGAGACCAAAAACCAACTTGCTGAAATACAGCAAAAAACAAAGAGAGCTCGAGAGAAGGCGAAACACCATAGGCGAAAATATAAGACCTATCAGGGAAAAGATGGCTTTAATCAATGCCAAACACTTAGTGGCCATCGGAACGATGAAAGACGAAAAGGGGAAACTTCTATATCCCACAGAAAAGATAAGGCAAGCTGCATTAACAGTAGTCCCATAGGAAGATGCAGAATACCAGAGACTTAAGGAGGAACTTGCTCTCCTATCAACAGAAGAAGACACCATACGCCAGCAACGTTCATACCTACAAGACCAAAAAGACCTCCTCCTTCTCAATGCTGGTGTAATCCCTCCACACTATGGTATACCTATGGATTTAGGGATCAAAACGCCACAAGAGTAATCGGCCCACACACATTTGAGACGGAGCTTTGCTAGTATTGGGTGCAAAAGTAAGCCATCATCCCTATGACGGCCTTTAAACCTTTTATATCCTCTCCAGCATTTCCCTCAGAGAGCGGCCCGCCTTCGTGGGCTGGCCATCGCGATAGAGGACAGTCCCTTGGATAGCCAGATCTGCCTCTGTACCTTCTAGGACTGCCCGCCCCAGGGGGGAATTCTTGAGCATCTTCAAGTCCTCGCTATAAGGATCGCTAACAACATCCTCGCGCACGATGCACCCCGAATCCAACACCACGATGCGCTCCGTCTGACGGGCCACGGCCGGGTCATGGGTGACGACGATAACAGTGGTGCCCAGCTCGCGGTTGAGTTGGTGCATCAGAGCAATCACTTCTGCCCCGCTCTGGGAGTCCAAGTCGCCGGTGGGCTCGTCAGCCAGGACGATGGCAGGGCGGTTGGCCAACGACCGGGCCACGGCCACCCGCTGACGCTCACCACCGGAGAGGGCACTGGGCAAATGCCGCAGCCGGTCGCCCAATCCCACCAACTCCAGCAGTTCCCTGGCTCTCTCCCGGCGCTCTCTAGCGCTGATGCGCTGCTCGTATAGAGGGATCTCCACATTCTCCAGCGCCGTAAGCGTGGGGATCAGGTTGTGCAACTGAAAGACAAAGCCCACCATCTGGTTGCGAAAGCGATCCAGACTCTTCACCGTCGCCAGGTCTTGCCCGGCGACGATCACCCGCCCGCTGGTGGGCCGATCCAGCGCGCCGATCAGGTGCAGCAGCGTGGACTTGCCGCTGCCCGACGGTCCCATGACAGTCACGATCTCGCCCTCGGTCACGCGCATCGTCACTCCATCCAGCGCTCGCACCTCTTTCCCGTCGCCGTAGATCTTGGTCAACTCGTGCGTCTCGACAATGGCTTCATTCTCCATTACCTTGTTCCTTTCCAAGTGGTAGACTGGTAGATTGGTGAGGCCCCAAGTTACCAATTTCCCAATCTACCGATCCACCCCAATGTCCACGAACGCCGTCATGCCCCAGCGCAACTCTTCCGGCGGCGAGGTCATCTCAATGACGGCCGTAAAGTTGGTGCCGCCCTGGCTGACCGAGGCCATCGGCGCGATGCGAACGACCTGGCCTTTCGTCGTCCGCTCCGGCAGGGCGTCGAAGGTGAGCGTCACCGGGCTGCCAACCGCCACCCGTGCTATGTCCACCTCGTTCAGATCAGTGGTCTCGACGCGCAGTGTGCTCACGTCGCCCAGGACCAGCACCGATGTGCCGGCGGCGATCACTTCGCTCTCTCGCAGATAGACCGCGCCCACCGTCCCGGCAAAGGGCGCCACCAGTGTAGCCTTCGCCAGCGCCGACTCTGCCCGGGCCAGCGCTGCTTCTGCCTGGGCCACCTGCGCCTCCAGCACGCCAATCTCCTCCGCCGTGGCCCCGGCCTTCAGCCGATCCCGCTGCGCTTTTGCCTGGGCCAGTTGTCCCTCGGCGACCTCGACCTGAGCCTGGGCGGCGACCACATCGGCTCTCGCCAGGCTCACCTGGCCCTGGGCCGCGACGACGGCGTCCTGCGCCTGGGCCAATGCCGCCTCCGCTGCGTCCACGCCCGCCTCGGCGATGGTCACTTGGGCCTGGGCGGCGCTCACGCCGGCCTTCGCGGCAGCAGTCTCTTCGTCAGTGGCGCCAGCCTGGGCCTGTTCGTAGGCGATTTCGGCCTGACGGATGGCGATCTCCGCATTAGCGATATTTGCTTTGAACTGGTCCAGGACATAGCCTGGAGTAGTGGGACGGCCCTGCTGGGCATCGCGTTCCAATTGAAGATTCCACAGGTTGTTGCGGGCTTGCTCCAGGTTGAGTCTAGCGGTCTCGATCGCTTTTTCATCGGGGACAGCCAGCACTTGATCCAGGTGCGCCTCTGCGCTATCCAGATCCGCCTTCGCCATATCTAGTGTACCCCAGGCCTGGGCCAGCGCCGCTTCCGCCGCGTCCACGGCGTCCTCGGCCTGTTTAAGGTTGGCGCCGGCGATCTCGGCCCCGATCTCTGCCTGGGTCAACCGCGCCTTTGCCGCCGCCACGCCTCCTTGTGCCGCGATGACAGCTCCCTCGGCGGCGGCTATCTCCTCTGGCGTCGCACCTGCCTTAGCTGCCGCCAATTGTGCCCGGGCCGTCGCCAGCGCCGTGCGAACCTGGGCCACGGCGTGCGCCAGTTCGGTGGAATCGAGCCTGGCCAGGAGCTGCCCGGCCACCACCTCGTCGCCCACCTCCACCGCCAGTTCCTCCACTCGCCCGCCTATATTGAAGCTCAACTGAGCCCACTTGGCCGGAAGCACCGTCCCCGAGGCCGATACTATTGGAACGATCTCTTCCTCCTCTTCCACAGCCACTTCCGGAGCGGTCTCCGCTCTTTGAGGCCCGTATCGGGTGTAGACAAAGTAGCCAAGGCCGATGACCACGGCTGCGACGAGAATCACGACTATAGTTCTCCTCTCCATTTCTCTTCCTCCTTTTACTCCTGAATGGATCTGAAGGAACTAAGGGAAAGGCCCCTTGTTTCCCTTAGTTCCCTCTCATTCGTACCGTAGCGCTTCGATAGGTTTAAGTTTTGATGCCCGCCAGGCGGGGTAAAGCCCGCCCACCACCCCGGCCACCATTGCCACGACGGTGGCTTGCACGAACAACTGAGGCGTGTAGACCGGCTTCATCGCCCCGACCACCCCCGGCGCCATCGCTATCAGGCCCGTCAGCCCCAACCCCAGGAGTATACCACAAAGGCCGCCCACTGCCCCCAGCACCAGCGACTCTCGCAGGATCATCCCCAGCACACGGCGACCACGCCAGCCCAGCGCCCGCAGCACACCGATCTCCCGCGTCCGCTCCAGCACGCTCATCAGCATCGTGTTCAGCATCCCCAGTCCCCCGATGAAGACCGCCAGGAATGAGATCTGCGTCACCATCTGCTGCATCACCCGGAAATCGCTCATCGTCTCGGCGATCTCGGAGGTGAGGGCGAAGTCAATATCCGGGAAAGCCGCTTCCAGTTTCTCCTTCACCGCTTCGGCCTGGCTGGGGTCACGCAGTTTGATCCCGTAGTACATCACCTGGTGGGGCTTCCCGGTGAGGGCCTGAGCCTCCCGCAGGCCGATGACCACCCCGATATCCTCGTAGGCTATCCCCGTCTCGTAGATGCCGACCACACGGAAATTGCTCTTCAACAGGCGGAGTGTGTCGCCCACCCCCACTCCCATCTGTTCCGCTGCCTGCCGGCCGACGATGACCCGATGACGGCCGGCCAGCGGCTGCCCTTCAACGACGCGAAAGTGGCGAATGGCAAAGGAGCGCGGGTGGTAACCGAACACTATCAGCATCGGCATCTCCTCGGTGCTGACAGCAGTCATGATGGTGCCGGAGACCGCATCCACGTCGGAGCGGGCGGCGATACGCGATCCCACACGCTCATCAATCGCACTGAAGTCCGCATCCACACCAGCCTCGATGGCGAATAGATCGGTCTGGCTGGCCTGAAACACTTGGGTCATTAGATAGGCGGTACCCTCAGCAATGGCACCCAGAGCGACGATGGCGGCGATGCTCACTCCGATCCCCAGCAGGGTCAGCGCCGTGCGGGTGCGCCGCCGCCACAGGCTGCGCAGCGTCATCCCGCCACGGGTAGGGGCAAGGCTTGCGCTTGCCCCACCCTCGTAGCGCAGCGCCTCCAGGGGCAGCAGGCGGCTGGCCCACCAGGCCGGATACGCTCCGCCCACCAGGCCCAGCACGACCATGGTGACTAAGGCGCGGATGAAGAGATCGGAGGAGAACTGACTCCCAAACATGCCAAGCATGGAACTGGACTTGTTGAGCGCAAAGACCGCCGCCACGCCCAGCCCGACCCCCGCCAATCCTCCCAACAGGGCGAGCGTCAGCGATTCGCCCAGGATGAGGAAGAGCACCCGTCGGCGCCGCCAGCCCAGCGACCGGAGCAGGCCGATCTCGCGCGTGCGCTCGAAGACTGACATGAAGAGGGTGTTGGTCATGCCTATGCCGCCGATCACGATCGCCAGCCCGGCGACTCCCATCGCCATCCCTTCCAGAATCTCAAGCATCTGTTCCTGTTCGGCGAATCCAGTCGTCGTGGAGAGGGAGAGGGTGGGGAATCGTCGTTCCACCCGCGCTCGCAGCCGATCGGCATCAGTAGGATCGCTCAGCTTGATGTAGAGCATGGAGACACGGCGCGGCTGCAGCATGAGCGCCTGGGCCTCCTCCAGCGGAAGGACCGCGCCGCTATCCTCGAATCCGTCCCCCGTCTCGTAGATGCCGAGGATGCGGAAGGTGCTGCCGGTGATGCGGAAGGCATCGCCTACCTGCTTCTCCATATTCTGCGCCGCGCGCCGGCCCAGGATGAAAGGCTTTCCCCGCACACCCCGCGCATCTTCCAACCCCTGCCCCTCGACGACGCGAAAGTGGTCAATGGCGAACCCTTCGGGGTCGTGGCCGAAGAAGAAGAGATAGGAACCATTCTCAGCGAGGGCATTGCCGAAGAGCACGCCGTCCACATCGGCCACCTCTCGCCAGGTGCGCAGTTCGTCGGCGACCGTCTCGTCAACGCTGCTGAGCATCGCGCTCAACGTGTCGGCCTGGGTGAGCACCAGGTCGGCCTGGCTGCCGCGGGTCATGGCGGTGAAGCCGGCCTTCATCCCTCGCGCCACCGCCCCCAGCGCAATGATGGCCGCCACGCCGATGGCGATGCCCACCAGGGTGAGGATGGTTCGTCCTTTGCGGCGGAATAGGTTTTTGAGAATCATAGGTGCCCCCAGGGCGTAATGCGTGTTGCGTAATTATGTCTTCCACCAGTTCACCATTTGCACCAGCCTCACCACACGCCTGGTAGCAGGCGGTAGCGCACGCGTTGCGCGTACTCACGGTAGCCGTCAAGTTCTTCGTGGAGCGTCCGGTCTTCCAGTGCTGTGCGGATAACCATCAGCAGCGCCGCCAGCCCCCCAGGGATGAGCGTCCACAGAGAACCGAACATCGGCGGTGCCCCGAGCGATTGGATAATCGCGCCGACGTAACCCGGATGGCGCACGTACCGGTAAGGCCCGCCGGTGGCGACGGTATGGCCCCGCTCTTTCTGGATACGGACAGCCTGTGAAAAAAACGGGTTTGCGGCGGTGGCCCAGACGACCAGCGCATAGCCCAGCACGGCGACCGCCAGCATAGCAATCTGGAGCGGGAGCGAAATCCCTGTCGTCCACCCGAAGCGCTGATCCAGCCCGGCCACGATGCATCTGGCTATCGTGACCAGACCGATGATGCTGAGGAGCACGGTGTCCCAGGGTTTGGCGCCCTTCTTCGGCCCGATACGCTCTGCGATTAACTCCGGGTTTCGCAGGATCAGGACCAGCGCGGTGGTATTAGCCCAGAGGAACATTATGCCGACCAGGACCCACCCCATCACCCAGTCCAGACGGCCCGCGGGGAGGAACAGCATCGCTGCCAGCATCAGCAAGCCTATCGCTTCTCTTACCAGGTACCTCACAACGTTGCGGGGTGTTCTCAGATTGATGACCCGGTTGCTCGACAGATGTGTTTGTGTTCATTCTCTGTCTCCTGGCGTCATGTTCCGTTTGACGGACGTGTTGGCGCTCATTTCTACCTCCGTCCAACGAATATCGCGTATCCCAGGTATTCGAACAGATCCTTCGGGAGATACCGCCTTTCTGCCATATACTTTCTGAAAGCCGGACTCTTGATGTACAGGAACAGCGTTCGATAGAACATCCTCCACATATCCTGGAAACCATACCGCTTGACTTGAGTGGACTCGCGTCGCACGTCGAATTTGTAGGGTCGCACGACGATGTCGCTCAGTCCAGCACTTTCCAACAAACCCATCCAGCCCTCAAGAGTTGGAATCTCCGGCTTTATGTCCCAGGTACGTCTTACACGCTCGATCACCCGTGCGGGCGGTGTCTCGATCCAGAGTTCCTCATTCAGCCCCACACAGCCACCCGACTTGGTCACGCGCGTGCATTCACTGACCACGCGCTGCTTGTCTCTTATGAATGTGAGCACGGACTCGGCAATGACGACGTCGAAATTCGCGTCCTCGAAGGGGAGGTCTTGCGCATCGGCCACCCTGAACTCAACGCTATCTTCTACCCTCTCTCTTTGCGCTCTCTCATTTGACCTGGCAATCATTGCCTCACTAACGTCTACACCGACCACTCTGCAGCCATACTTCTTGACGAGGTAGCAGGCCGTTGCGCCAACGCCGCAACCGACCTCCAAGAGGTCTGTATCTTGGCTGATGTGGCACAATTCGATGAGCGACTTCGTGGTCTCGAACCCTCCCATGTGTTTTGTGGTGCCGATGTAAGCCTGCAATTCAAAGTAGGAAAGCTGGAGTTGTTTCTCGTCCTCCATTTCCTCACCTCCTAGGGTTTCAGCCTCCTATCCTCAAGCACCGTGCGGATGACGATACCGACCAAAAAGGACCTTGAAGCTAGACGAGATGATCGCTCGCCCTCTCATTTACTTCCTTCCGACGTATACTCCGTATCCGAAATACTCGTCAAGGTTGTCGGGCGTGACCCCACCCTCTCGTACTCCCTTTACGAATCTCCTGTAGGCTGGACTTCTGGCATAGAGAGACAACATTCTGCCCCAAATACCCAACATTCCTACACAACCATACCGCCGGAATATCTCTTTGGCCTCGTTTCGCACGTTGACTGCATAAGTTCTCACGACTATTTCTCTCAACCCAGCGCCCTCCAACAATCCCACCCAATCACCAGGAGTCAGAGGTTTCACGTTAGCACCCAAATCCTGGGATGCCCAGGCGACCACTTCTGGCGGAGGCGGTACCTTTAGCCAGACTGACTCATTAAGCCCGATGTATCCTCCCGGCTTTGTCACCCGCACATACTCGTTGACCGCTCTCTGTTTGTCTTCTGGAAAGGCGGTTACGGACTCGGTAATGACTGCGTCGAAAAGGTCATCCTCGAAAGGGAGGTCTTGGGCATCTGCTATCCTGAATTCAACCCCCGGATGTCCGTTATCCGCATCCGCTAACCCCTCTCTCTCCGCTCTTTCCTTGGACCTCTCGATCATCCCTTCCAAAATATCCACGCCGACCACTCTGCAGCCACACCTTTTGGCGATGAAGCAAGGCGTCACCCCGGCGCCGCAGCCAACGTCCAAGATGTATTTGCCTTCGCCTATGTGGCATAACTCGATGAGCTCTTCTGTGGCCCCGACGCCTCCCAGGTGTTTTGTGAGGCCCACCTCAGCCGCAAAATCGAAGAAGGTTTGTTTATTCTCCATTTTTGTCCTCCATTCTCGGTGATGCTCAACCTATAGGTGCATTTGAGTTTTGGGGCAGGTGTCATTGCGAGCGAAGCGAAGCAATCTCCCCTCCTGCATTTGAAGATTGCTTCGTCGCAAAAAGCGCTACTCGCAATGACAGACTGGGCCGGCCCTCGGTCTTGCGCCCAAATTGAAATACACCTCAACCTACCCCACGCTTGCCCTCTTGCGCTACGTCTTCGTCCACTCGCGTGCGGGACAGACACACTATCCAGGCTTCTGCCCAACGATCAAGGTGTAGCCCATGTATTGCTTGCCGTGCTTCGTGATTCTATCATCAATCTTGCTAGCTTTTCTGAACCGCGCATCGCGCAGCAGTTTGAGCAGGATCTTCGGATAGACCCGGATCATGAAGGACAGCAAGCCACTTAGCCCCATCTGCTTGAGCGGGCTCGGGGCGTCCACGTTCTTGACTTCGGTCATCTGGACCACTTGCAGTCCCGATTCGTCGAACAGGCTGCGTAGCGTCTGGGGCGTGAAGTACCCATGAATGGCCGGATGCTCGGCGAACAGCGCCAAAAACTCCGGCGGCGCTGATGGATCGACGGTGCTTTCATTGACCCCAATCCGCCCCCCGGCTCGCACGACCCTCACCATCTCCGCTAGCGCCTGTTTCTTGTCGCCGGGCAGCGGCGTCAGGACGGATTCGACGATCACCACGTCAAACCGGTCATCCTCGAAAGGCAACTGGAACGCGTCGGCCACCCGGAACTCAACCTTGTCCAGCAATCCCTGCCTGCGCGGCCTCTCTGTGGCCTTGTCAATCATGACCTCGGATATGTCGATCCCAAGGACTCGCGAACCATACTGTTCAGGAATGAGGCAGGCCGTGTTTCCGGAGCCACAACCGACGTCGAGGACCCGGCTCGCCGCATCCAGTTGGCACAGGTCCAGCAGCGCGTGCGTGGCGTCTTGCCCTCCCAGGTGAATGCCTGGCAATGCGTCCGCGAGTTGGCCGATGAAATCGTACCATTCGCGGGTGCCAACTGGTTTCTGGCTCGTCTCGCTTTTCTCGATCATAACTCACCCTCCTGTTTGAACTACAAGTACGCTTTAGCAACTCAGGTCTGGCAACATGAAACGAACTCCGGAGTGCAACTCCGTTCCAGGGAACTGATCGTGCTCACCTGTCCACGGATGGAGACTGCGGGCATCACGGCACAGCGGCTAACTTTTCATCTCCATTCTGGGCGATGTCTAACCGTGGCCCACGCGAAGCGTGTCAACTACCAGACGCCCGGCAGCAAGCGATAGTGCACCACGCTCGCATACTCCTCGTAGCCCAAAAGTCCCTGATGCAGCATCTTATCTTCGAGTGCAGTTCGGATGATGGTGAGCAGCGCTATCAGCCCACCTGGGATGAGCGCCCACAGCGAGCCGAGCAGTATCGGCGTGGCAAGCTCGAAGACAATCGTCCCGACGTAAGCCGGGTGGCGGACAACCTGGTAGGGGCCACCGGTGGTGACGGCGTGCCCTCGGTCTTCCTGGATGCGATTGACCAGCGAGAAGAAGGGATTCGAGGCCATTGCCCAGGTTCCCAGAGCATATCCCAGCGCCGCGATAGCCAGCGCGCTGATCTGAAGAGCAAGCGGCATCTGCGCCGTCCACTCCCAGCGCACATCCAACCCAGCCACGATGTGTTTGACTATCGTGGTCAGGCCGATAATGCTGAGAATCAAGGTGTCCCAGGTTGCAGCGTCCTTCCTGCGCGAGGCACGTTCGATCAACAACTCTGGGTTTCTGGGTATCAGGATGAGCGCATTGGCAGCACTCCAGACTGGGTATATGCCGACTAGGGCCCACCCCTGCCACCAATCCAGGCGGCCCGCGGGAATGAACAGAGTTGCTACCACAAGCAGCACACCCATCACTTCCCTTATCAGCCACCTCGCAATCCCGCGGCGAGTGTCAGATTGCTCATCTGGCTGAACCGCAGATGTATTGGCGTTCATTTTTTCCTCCTGAATGATGTTTTATTTGAAAACCCAAGCGGCCCAGTGGGCAGAGGTACACCTCGTCCGACGGGGTCGCAAACCCGTGCGATTTAGCTATGCCTAACTCCCAGCACCAGCGCGGCGCCGGAAAGGCAGCGAAGGCAGTCGCCAGCCGCCCTCCCCGCCCACTCGGATGTCTCGCCGCTGGAAGCACCACCAGGCAAGGGCGGCGAAAAGCACCGCCGCGGCAAGCAGACCGGCGAGCCACGCACCGTCTAGCGCATGGAAGGCATCTTGAGCCTGGTAGTAGTTGAGCGGGGACAGCTTGGCGACGGGCTCCAGGTCCTCGTTGATTTTCGCCAGGCCGGTGATGAAGAAGCTGGCCACCAGCAGCAGGCCGGCCGCCGTCGCCGCCAAGCGGCGCGACGGCGATACCATGCTCAGCAGCAGCGACATCGTGCCGAAGAGCAGCAGCTCTGCCAGTAGCGATAGCATGGGCAGCCAGATCCTGCCCCAGCCTATATCCATCGAAGACCAGGTCATGGACACGACAAAGCCCAGCCAGGTTATGACCAGGATGGCCACGGCAGCAGTGACAAAGGCCAGCAGTCGGCCCATGAAAAGCGCCGTGCGGCTCACAGGATAGGCCATTATCAGGTCCAGTGTACCCTTCTCCTCATCGCTCACCAGCAGACCGCTGCCCATCAGCACCCCGAAAATGCCCAGGATGAGCGGCATGAAGGAGAAGAATTCTATAGAGACAAACCCTTCCGGCGTGGCAAAGGAGCTAATGTCGCCCATGAACGCGGTGAGCTCGGGCGGATAGACCTTTAGCAGTTCTTCAAACTGCTCCTGCTCCGCGGCGATCATGTCGTACATCGAAACGAGCAACACGCCAAACAGGGCGAGGGCAATGCCCCAACCGAGAATTTGGCCTCGGAAACGACGCAGTGTATAGCGGAAAATCGTCATCATTTTACTCCTCCTTCTGGTCATCCTCATAGTAGGCCAGGAATATCTCTTCCAGCGAAGGTCGCTCGGTCTCGAAGTCGCTCACCGGGAAAGCGGCCAACGCCTTGATGAGTCGGTCCATCTCGCCTTCCACTTGCAGCAGCACGCTCGTGCCATCGTCCTGCGAGAGTACCGTCACGCCAGGCACGTTCGCCAGCGGGCCGATATCCACCGGCTGCTTAAAGCGGACACTAGCGCGGCGCAGGGCGCGGTTAATCAGAGAGGCAGGCTCGGCCACCTCCACGATCACACCCTCCCGAATGATGGCCACGCGCTCCGCCACCGCCTCTACCTCGCTCATGATGTGGGAAGAAAAGAAGACAGTGGCGCCATTCGCCTTTGCCTCGGTGATCAGGCGCAGCACCTCATGTTGCATCAGTGGATCCAGGCCGAGCGTGGGCTCATCCAGCAGGAGCAGTTCCGGCCGGTGCATCAGGGCCTGCACCACGCCGACCTTCTGTTTGTTGCCATGCGAGAGGTTCTTGATGGGGGGCTTGAGAGGGAGATCGAGACGCGCGGCGAGCTGGCGCACGAAGCTCCAATCCGCCTTGTTTCCGCGCAGGGCATTGAAATAGCGCAGCGCGCCTTCGACCGTTATATTGGGGTCCACTTGCAGTTCCCCCGGCAGGTAGCCGGTGCGGGCCTGCACCGCCACCGGGTCGGCCTGGGGGTCTCTACCGAGCACCCGCACCGTGCCGCCGTCGGGGCGGATCAGGTCCAGCAGGCAGCGGATGGTCGTGGTTTTTCCGGCTCCGTTCGGCCCGAGATAGCCAAAGATCTCGCCGCGCGGCACTTCCAGGTCAACACCCCGCAGCGCGCGGACTTTGCCGTAGGACTTTTTCAATCCCTGGGCCATTAAAGCAATTTCTTCAGACACAGTTGCCTCCTTCCTTTAGCTGTTTATGTGACTCTCCAGGGCGCGAGCGAACAACTCCCGGTCCTCTTCCTGGATAAGGTCCAACGCTCGATCGCCCAGCAGGGCCAGGATTTGGGGTAGATACAGGTCTGTCCGCAGGTGGTGCTCGGCGATAAAGACGAGAAGCGGACTGCTGGTCCAGGAAGCCCGCGCCTGGGTCGCAGTCAGCCACTCACCGATCAGCACCTCCTCCCCATCAATGACCAGTATCAACCCCAGCCCCCCCGCCTGGCTGAGGGCTTCCTCAGATATGGGAGCGACGACCACCTGTCCGCCCGGCAGTTCGATATCGCCCGTGGTATAGATCACCACCCGCACCCCTCGCCCGATGGCTTCCTCCAACGGGGGCTGCAAAGCCGGGAACGTGACCGGCAAGAGAGCCAGGTAGACTCGAATCTTGGCCTGACGGATCATCTCCATTGCTTTGCCCATGATGTTCTCGTGGCCTTCGATGTTCCAGACGTATTCGAGGTCAGGGGCTGAGGTGAGGACGGCCAGGTCATCCTTGAGTGAATCGGTGAGCTCTTCGTGCTCGCGGTGGAGCTGGTCGAGGAACTCCGTCGCTGAAACCGGCGTGTACTTGGTGGAGCTGCCAGTTCGCAGCGTCATGGCCGCGCCACGGGCGGTGAGCTTGCCCACTACCTCGTAAATCATGGAGCGGGGGACGCCGGAGAGCTTGGAGAGTTGGTACCCCGTGACGGGACTCTCCCTGAGTAGAGCCACGTAGGCCTTGGCCTCGTACTCCGAGAAGCCGATTTTCACCAGCTTGTCAATAGAATCGTTGCTCATTTCCCTCACACTTTAGGCGTTAGTATCATAACGCAGTCGTTAGTTTTATAACTACGCATATTATACCAAAATTCACCTGGTTTGTCAAGTACCAGAACCTTAAAATTTGCGTCCTTCACTGGCACGAAAAAGCCCCAACCCCACGGAGTTAACCGCTGGGTTAGGGCAAATCGTCTACTCAGCCTGGTCTGAAAAGGAGTAAGGAGTCTGCACTTCCCTCGTTACCTAATTTCTCGTTTCTTGTTACTCATTCCCCGTTGACTCGTTGCCTCATCTCCGCAGGGTAGCCACCAGTCGCCTGGGATGGAGTAGCAGATCCAGAGCATCGTGGATGCCTACCACCACATCGGCTGCTCGCAACGCTTCCACAGCCAGCCCCTCCGGCCCCAGGACGGCAATCCCCAGCGCCGCCGCCTGCAGCATCCCGGCATCGTTGGCCCCATTGCCGATGACCACCACCCGCTCCGCTCCAAGTCCAGCCACCAAGGCTCTCTTCTGGCCTGCTTCGTCACCTGGTGTCACCAGAACCAGCCTGACCATCAACTGCCCTGCGACCGCCGCAGCTTGGCCCTGGGTATCGGCCGTGACCAAATGGACGGAGAGGCTCTCCGACAGGGCCGCCAGCCGTTCGGGCACGCCCGCCAGCACCTCACCGTCCAGGGCTATGGTGCCGTTCAGGTCCAGCACCAAATCTTCCAGCTCAAGAACCCCCCGCCCAGGAATGTCCAAACGGATCACAACCTGCAACCTCCAAGTCATCCACCTGGATCATGCTCAGCGAAAAGCTCCTTGATGATGGCGTCGGCGAGAGCCTGGCGGTTCTCCTGGGTGACGGTGAAGGTACGGAAGGGGATGCCGGGGAGCCGCTTCTGCAGTCGCCCTGCTAGCTCCGAACGGACTACCAACAGCAGCGGTGGGAGCCTCCCGCCGGAGAGATCGGAGAGGATTGGGGCCAGACCCCTCCCCCGTTCCAGCTCCAGGGGTCCGATCTCGTCCACGATGAGGAGATCACAGCCTTGCGAGATCGCTCTCCGGAGTCTCTCTACCACCCAGGAGAGGACGCCCGCGTCAAAGCTATAGCGGCCTGTGCGGGAGCCATCCAGGTCGCCATCGGTCCGGGCCAGGAGCCGTTGTTGGCCGTCGGATACCATCAGGGCGTGGCGGACCACAGGGAAGCCATCCTCATCGAGGATAACGGGAGTGAGCACCCCCGCAGGGTCGTATCCAAGTCCACGGGCCAACTCCGCCACCTGTTTGCAGATGGCGGTTTTCCCCACCTGGCGCTTTCCCGTCAGCAGAACGTTCATGCCTGGCTACAGAGGAACGACGCAGATGAAACGCAGGGCCGTATCGCCATCGTTGACGAACTGGTGCTTTTCCTCCGGGGCGACGAAGACAGCATCCTCCTCGCGGAAGGGGGTCTGTCCATCCTCAGCCCTGAGATGCCCCTTGCCGGCCAGGATAAATGCCTCGTGCTCCCAGGCGTGAGTGTGGAATGGGGAGACAGCTCCAGGCTCTAAAACGGCGATTCGCAGCGCCGTCGCTTGCAGCATCCCGGCATCATTGACTCTATTGCCGATGGCCACCCCCCGCTCCAAGTCGCTTCATCAAAGGTCACTGTAGCGAATTGCAAATCTGTTCAATCCAGGCAGCGCCCGATACTACATCCGCGTAGGTCAAGCTGTAGGCAGTGGTCTGCCGGGCCAGGCGGGTGGCCGCCGCAAAGCCGTGGCCCGGCAAGTTTTTGGCATTGATCAGGCGCTGCATCAGGCGGAACAAGGTTTCGGCGAGGGATAACCGCCGCGCCACGAAAGGTTCGCTGGCCGCATAGCGGGGAAAGAGGAAGATCTGCGGATAGGCAGAGGCACGCACACACTGAGGACGCAGTAGCTCTGGGTCCAGCAGAACCGTCCCGTTGGAGAAGTGCGTCAGGCTTTGGCGAGCGGTTGCATCTAGCCAGTGCTGCCAGACAAAGGCAGAACTCGCTTTCAGACCAATGGGCCGGGCTAAACCAATCATTTCGCCCAGGTCGAAGGCAACGGCGACCACCTCATCGGTCAAGAAATCCAGACCACTGGCCGTCAGCCAGGCGGCTAACGTTGATTTACCACTGCCCGATCCCCCACAGAGGATGAGGCCGCTCTCGCCGCAGGCCAAGCCGGCCGCGTGAAAGACCAGGTGCTGTCGGCAGGGAGTGGTCAGGGCGAGGGTCAGCTCATGCATCAAGTGCTCAATCAGATAGGGGGACTGGCGGCCGCGATACAACAATTCGTCATCGCGCCGCAATTGCACCGGCAAGCCCTCTTCGGTAGCGACTTGATACGTCACCACCACAGGAGCGGTATCGCCTAGACAATGGCAGAAATGTCGGTGTAGCGACCTGTACAGCGCCTGGTCGTCGCAATAAATCAGGGCGGCGTTATCGCCGAATTGGATGCGCAAGGGATCGCACGGCATTACACCCACTCGATAGTGCCCTGCTCGACAAAGGTGAGCAGGGTGTCGTACACGTCGGTCTGGATCTCCGTTGCGGATTCTGGGTAGGCCGCGCTTAAGAGTTCGATGATGTCGGCCACGGTGCGCTGCCCGTCGCACAACTGCCAAATCAGCGCACCGCTAGTGTTGCAGTGTAGTATGATCAGGCTGGTCGGGTGAAAAAGGACCATTTCGCCATCCAACATCTCCACTTGATAACCAGGGACCTGACGTGGGCGTTTTCTATAGAAGCCAAGATACTGTGGGAGTGGTATGTCCTCACCGGGCACTGCCCAGAAGAGGCCAAAAGGAGCCTCGCCACGAACCAGCAGATGGTGATGAGGGAAACGGGACTGAAAGAGCTCCCGAAATGTCTCAGCTCCAGCACGGAGATGGTACTCCCCCACGATCACACCTATCTTATCAGGGGTAGCTGAGTCCATGAGATTCAACGCAGCTAATTCGCAACCCTCACAGTCAAGTTTTAGGAGATCAATATACTCGATCGCGTATTCCTTCATAAGAGCTTCCAAAGTGGTACCAGCCACTACCAGGTTCGCTCTATGATATCTTTCGTTTGTCCCCCCCGGATCGTACCCTGCCTCCACCGAACCATCAGGTTCAAAAAAGATTCGCGAGTGTCGAGCTCCTTGCTCAGCGGCAGTACTCGACAGAATGGTTTCGGCCTCGCCGCTACTTACCACCACAGGACCACCTGTTGAGTCTTCTGCCAATAGCAGAACATCTCTGTCTCGGTCATACACGAGAGCCTTTTCGATGACGGTACATGTCCTCAGGCCAGCTGTATTCATCCGCAGCAACTCAAATGAGAAGGGATTGGGCTCCAGTGCGTACACCTGAGCATCTGGGAAAAGCTCTTTGGCCAGGCGCGTAAAGGCCCCGATGTGAGCTCCAATGTCAACTATCACACGGGGATTGAGATGTTCAGCGAGAGCGCGCACGCGGTAATAATCACCACCATAGACTTCATCAACGATCTGCTTGTCCTGCTCTATCAAATGAGAGCGCACCCAAAACGCGCTTTTACCCACATCAACTTGCATTGAGCTCACCCCTTTCTCTTTGATGGCAAAGATCAGATGTTTTGGCACATGCCGCCGAATCTGGCTTTGTGGTCTGCTGTTGGCGATATTTGTGAGGTATGATAACCAGGGACCGGACGTGGACGTTTTGTATAGAAGCCAAGATATTGCACGAGTCGCATATTCTCTCCGGGCACTGCCCAGAAGGGGCCAAAAGGAGCCTCGCCACGAATCAATAGATGGTGATGCGGGAAACGGGACTGAAAGAGCTCTCGAACGGAAGTACGTGCTCATAGTGAATAAACGCTACATAACGGTTGCGTTCATGGTGGGTCTAGCATTCATCTGACATCTGCTTTCGCTCTCGATGCGTTTGTTACACGGCTTCTTCGCCTTAGCTGTGTGGCCTATCGGTATCTGAGAAACCTGAGGTGTCCGGGCAAAGCGCGGATTGTGTCAATTAATGCACTCAGGTGCTCTGCTGTCGGGTATATGTCGTGCATCAGGATCAGGCTAAGCTCTCTTCCCAGAACCTGCTCCATAGTGAAATCCACCCACTCACTGCTGCGAAATTTCCAGTCCAGGGAATCGACATTCCACATGACCATCCTGAAGCCCTCTTCTTGGATGATGCGGCTGATCCGGGTATCGAGTGCTGCGAAGGGAGGTCGGAACAGGCGAGGTCCGCTGGCGCACTCCCCTATCAAGTCCTCCGTCCTGCGGAGTTCTTCTCTAATCTCATTATCCGAGAGCTTGGCCAGAGCTGGGTGGGAATAAGTATGGTTACCAATAACGTGTCCCTCATCGTAGGCACGACGCATAACGCGTCTGTTTTCTGCGATTTCAAGATTCATGCCCACTACAAAGAACGCTGCCTTTATGCCGTATTCGGCGAGCACATCAAGAATCTCCGGTGTAGTGCCCGGATTCGGGCCATCATCAAAGGTGAGAGCAGTATATCGAACGCTATCGAGCCGATCCCAAAGGACGTCTGTTCCAACCATTTCAGTTCTCTCTTTGGCTTGTGTGTTTTAGGAAAGAGAACTTCAATCTGGAAATGGGAGAACTTTCCTCTATTATCTGCTCCCTTACTAACCACCATTTTCCCCACAGTTCATAAAAGATCGGGTGCGCATTTGGACGTAAGCGACGCACCTTGTCTGGATGATACCACCAGGGTTTTCCAAGGGCCGTAAAATGAACGACCTGCATTCTTCCATAACTCTTTTCTGGTTTTCCAAAATGAAATGGTTTCTCTGTATCCTCCCATTCTGAATTGAGACACGCATACTCATCAGGTAAATAGAAAATCTCTTCTTCAAATTCCAGGTTTATGATATCCATATCATAATACTTCTTCTCAGACGCAGTCTCAAAATGTCGTCTTACTCGATTCCACATCACTAAAGATGGTTCAACCACTAAGAGCAAGCTGGTCACAAATGGTTGTGGTAACCAATAGGCTCGTGGCGCAGCAATCGCTTCACTGAAAGATAGGGTGAATAGGTGGTCAAGGCTTTTCAGGGGAATCGTGTCGGCATCCAAGAATACAATACGGTCATATCCAGTCAACTGAAGAATCCTTAGTTTAATCAGACAATGTCTGAAATAGTAATTGTATACATCATAGTGCAATTGTTCAACCCTTTTGGTGATGATCCCCATCTCGTGCATCGTAGTCAGTATGTAATCTGCCAAAGGCAAATGCAATACCACGAAATCGACGTCATCTCTGATACTGAATTGTCTCAGTAGTTTTGCGACAACGAGCACTGCTACGGCGTACTCATCATCAGTCGCGTAAAAAACATATGCAAAACGATTGTTTCCGACGCAATGACCCACTAGTTTGCTCCTTAGGTCCCTGCATCTAGCAGTCACTTCGCTCCGAGATACGTCTCCGAATCCGTTTAAGCAGGCGTGGTCCAAACAGACGCAGCATTTCAAGAGGATGGCGCACCCAACGATACCAGAACAGCCACCGCGTAGTGTCCAGCACATAATACATGCGCAACCACAACTCGGAAGGGAAAGACGCGTGGCGCAGAACACGCCAGTAGCCTTTTCTCCGCCAGTGTGCCAGGCGAATCTGGGGCCTCGCCTCAAAATCCACCGCGATCCCTTGCGGCTGCCGCCCAGTTTCGACGGGAGCTTTGCCCAGCAATGCTTCAGACAAAGGTGTCACAAAATGCAGTAGTGACAGTGTGTTGAGGATCATCGGGTAGTGACGCCTGATGCGCTCCCAGTCAATGTCTCCCAGAAAACGCTCGGCAAAGCTTACAATGTCGGCTACCCAGATCAGGCGGATCGGGTTTCCAATGCTGTGAATGATCATGTGATGGCAGAGGTGCCACAGCATATCTTCGTAGCCCAGGGCGTGGGCAGTCATGCTCCCCAGCGAAAAGGGGAGGGGCGCTGCAGTCAGGTCGTCCATGGTCATGGAGAGGGGATCGAATCCTTCGCAGAGATTGTGATGGATTTCCACACCGACCGGAAGGCCCTCGGTGAGCAAGATGGCCTGTGCCATACTCTTGTCGGGCAGAGTTTCACCTCCAGGAAGGGGTGCACTGAAGCCAAGGTCGGTCAACAAACTTTGCCCCCGCCACGCCTCCGCTTTTCTCACCAACAGATCCAGATCGCCCATCGGGCGCAAGCCGGGCTCCGGATAGATCAGATGCGACAGGGCCGCGCCCTTGAGGACGAGGGCTTGGATGCCAGCGGCGTTGTAAGCGGCCAGTATTTCACCTAGCACGCGCGTCCGCACCCGATTAGCCTGGCGATGACGCAGGTAAAGACCCTGTAACTCCCGTTTGACAGTTGGCGGGAGCAGTGTCCCGGCGGCCTTCAGATGGACGTAGAGAAGAGGGCCCAACCCGTGCGCCTCTGCCTGAGCTGAGATCCCCTCCCATTCTGTGAATTCGCTCAGTTGCTGTGCCAGTTGATGGGTATGCGCCGCATCACACTCGGCGCGGGCACAGTGGGCAAGCACCTGGTACGTGCGCATAGGCGTCAACCGTCTGTGTGTACATCTGCCCCCTCCCAGCCCACTGGGGGGTTAAGGATGAAAGATCTCTAGATTAGGCAGCCCCCAACATCTATAGCCCATATCTTTGGCCATGAGGGCCAGCCCCTCGGTCTCAATGTGGAACTTATAGCTAAAGGTTGGAAAGACCAGCCCCTCCCGGTGGACATCGGCTCGGATGAGCAGCATCGTACCCCCTACGGCGTCAACCTCGGCACAGTCGTACTGGCGTAGATCAGACAAATAGAGCCGGCCATAGCCTTTGGGGGGCTGTAGAATACCATCCACAATGTAGGGCGACCAGTCCAGGTTCTCCGCGCTGGGTTTGAGCTTGAAAGTGTTGTAGTCAAAGGTTTCGCCGGTGCTCACGGACAGGCAGTTGGGTACCACGATGTCCTTTCCTGAAACCAGAAGTTGCTCGATCACATCGTTCGGCCACCGGGCCACGTCAACGTCAGTCCACAGCACCCAGTCCTCGCCCTCCAGTGCCTGCGCCAGCAGGTGATTGCGGCTCTTGGCCATAATGGACCTGCGCTTGAGCTGCTGGCTCGGTTCCCAGCGAGGCAAGGCAGAGCGATAGGCAAAATCGCGCTTGAAGAGTTTGGCTTTGGCGAACTCCGCTTGCAGAGCAGGGAGATTCTCTTCGATGAACGTGTACGTGCCGTCGATGCTATCGCTCTCCAAAAAAGCCACCGAAATCCGGTCATGTGGATAGGTCAGGGCTTTCAGCTTCTCCCAGTAGCGGGGCAGAAAGCGTACCGCATCTTTCACGGGCGTCAGGATAAGGACTTTGGGAAAGGCGGTCCCGGATGGGGGCGCACCGGTCGTCTCCGTCTGCAAGCCTGCAGTGGATGGGGATGGCGCAAGGAGTTGCCCCTCCTTTGGGGAGAAGGTGCCCTCGTGTGTCACAACCGTACTGTCCTGGCTTGCCTCCCCGCCAGAAGCCGGTGCAGCGGCGGCTGGCTTCTGACCGATCCAGGGCGAAAGATCCAGCTGTAAGCGGTTCTGGAGTTCCTGGATCATGATGTCGTACATGTCGCCCTCATACAACTCGGTGGCCGCCAGCCAATGCTCTTCCCAATGCTCGGCTGCAAAGGTATTGGCTCCATGGAATACGTAGGCATAGAGCTGAGGGAGATCTAAGACGGCGACCCGCCCCTCTGCAACAACCTGCCCGATTACGGGGGTGTCCTCCCCCTGGCGCAGGGCCGGGTAAGGGGGCAGTTTCGCTTTGGCGCACACAAACGAACTCTCCCAAATACGCCGGCACGATAGCGCCAGGCGGCGACCGTCCGGCCACCAGATCTGATGGCGCTCCAAGAAACAGGCGTCTGTCTGCAACACGCGAATTGCCGCCAATTGAATCTCCAGACGCCTGGGGTCTGAAAGATCGTCATCGTCCCATTGGGCCACGTATTCTCCGGTCGCCCTCTCAACGGCGATATTCCGCAGCTCTCCCAAGGATCTGTTTTCAGCCGGTAGGCGGACGTGGGTGATCCGCTCATTGTCAACTCGGTCAACCCACTGTCCCAGTGAGTCATCCTCACCGTCATCCACGATCACCAGTTCTTTGTTAGGGTAAGTCTGCTGCTGAAAACAGCGCACAGACCGCTGGGCCAGGTCTGCCCGGTTTTTGGTGACCATCAGGCAGGAGACAAGCGGAAAGTCTGATATCTTCTGGGACAGTGCCAGGCATTGGTTCATCACCATCGCGGAAACATTGACTACCTCTCCCCGCACCAGCAGGGAGGTTTTGATCTGCTGTGCCTGCCTGGCCACAGCCTCGCGCCACCAACCACCCTGCCAGTGGTGAATGGTATAGGCTGTCTGGCCTATCCGGGTTTGGACTTCAGGTGCCAGTTCTTGCCAGGACTTGTCATTGCTGATGGGGTAAAGCAGCTCAGCCGGTTCCAGGCTGATGGTTTCTTGGTGAGCAAAGGAGTCATAGGCTCGTGTGAGTAGAAAGGGGCCGGTGGCATCGAGAGGGCCGGGGGCTCGATGGTAGGCGACAAGCTGTTTGAAAACGTGCTCCCACAATGGGTGTTGGTGCACAGAAGCCATCAAGGCATTGCCAATTATCCGCCTTAGTGATCGCTGGCGGGCCAGCGGTAGCTCAAGATGGGCTGGATGCTCCAGGCCGAAGACAACTTGTTTGCCCGCCAATAGAAGATCCAGGGGGCGCAAACACTCGACATCCAGATCAGCATAAACCCCACCATAGTGGTGCAGGATGAAGTAGCGCACCGCATCAACGCGCATGATGTGTTCGGGGTAATTATCATAAATGGGCAAGAACCAGGGGTAATGCTTGCGCAGAAACTCTCGATTGTCTGCATCTGTCCAGAGATGGTAGGTCCAGTCGGGATGGTGGGTCTGCCAGGTGCGCTGGAACATCGCCAATGCTGGTGGAACGTTGGTGTCTTTCCAGGTCTGGTGCAGTATTCTGGGAATGCTTAGTTGATATCCCTCTAAGGGAGGCCTCTGCGGAAAGGCAATAGCTCTATCCTTTCTGTCGACAGTGTATGGGACCTGCCAGGTCGAGCGATCACCAGAACGCTGCTGAGCCAAATACGTCTCAATGAGATGACAAGCGATTTCTAATCCGTTTTCGGCTCGGATTATTGCTCCCACCTCTTCGGCCCGCTGGCGGTAGCCGGGGGTCAGTACCTTCTCACTCAACACGTGCACCAAACCGTCCACCGTCATCTTGAAAGGATGCATGGCTGCTCCCACACCCAGGCCCACCACCCGGCTAGTGTTGTAAAGCTGATCGTTGCCATACGGCTCAATCAGCAGCGGGCACCCCTGCCTCAGCGCGCGGGCAATGGAGCCGATGCCCCCGTGCTGGATGGCGCACGCAGCTTGGGTAAAGAGCCAATCGTGCGGCATGAAGTCGGCAAACACGGTGTTATCAGGGTCGGCCCCGGGCGGCAGGTCGTCTTCTGAGAAGCCGGCCCAACCGTGCTGTACCAGTAAGGGCCGGCCGAGTCGGGCGGCGGCCTCTACATGTAGCGCCAGGGCCCGGCGGGGGTCTTCCAAGGGCTGGCTGCTGAAGGATAGCACAATCGGGCGCCGCTGACAAAAGCGGCGCAGGACCTGGTCGGGCTGCCAATCCTGCCAGGCAGGATCCTCGTAGAACCAGAAGCCGGTCATATCAATGCTGGAATGGGGCTGAAGCTGGTTTAAACTGGGGCGGCTGAAGTGAGGACTGCTGGCCAGAATCACATGTCTGGCAAACAGCCAACCTCCTGACCAAGCAGGAGGGGTCTTGTCCACCCCCAGCTCGGCAAAAGCGTAGGCTATGAGGTCCTTGAGGACATTGTACTCCTTGAGTCTGTTTGCCCGCAGGACCTCTCGCTCCTCCGCCGGGACCGGCTGCCAGAAAATGAACGGGTTCACCGACACCGTAAGCCAGGGCAACCTCAGGACACTGTAGACCACGTAGCCCAAGGTGCGAATAGAGGTCGAAATGAGGAGATCCGCGTCCCGGCAGAGGTCAACCAATTCCCGTGCCTGGGTAATGTACCGTTCCACGTCAAAGGGTTTAGCTTTGGGATGTGCCGCCAGCTCCGCCGTGCGCCAGTGGTCCCAGGCCCAAGCATTTTCACGGGCTTGTTCTGGGCCACGCTCAATGTCGGTCAGGGCGATGGCTTCCAGCCCAGCCCGGTGGGCATAGGGGTGCATGGCCTGGTTAATAGCCATCCGGACCCGGTGGCCCCTGGCGGTCAGAGCCTGGCCCAATGCGATAAAGGGAAGGTGATCGCCCAGCGTACCCGAAGTATAGATGACGATGGTGCTCACTTGCCGTCCTTCTTCAGTTTTCGTACTTCCCTACACAATCGAACAAAGGCGTGTTCGCGTTGCTCATCAAGCAGCCGGATGAAGTCGGGGCGCAGGGGCTTCTGCTTCCAAACAAGATACTCTTCGTAGGCTGCATTATCGTCGTTCAGAGCAAGCAAATACTCAGCCAAGTCTTTAGGGGTTCTGAAGTCAGCCACATTGATGAAGCAGTGATCAGCCGGCGCAAACTCATCAACATTGGGCGCGCCAAGATAAATCGGAACAGAGCCAGCGATGAGAGGATCGAAGAACTTCTCAGTGACATAGTCTTTGCCTATCGCGTTCTCGAAGGCAAGCGTGAACTTGTAGTTAGCGATGATTTCCAGTTTTGTGGCTCGTCCCCTATCCTCCTTGAGCCTCATGTTTCTCAGATCTCGGCCATAAGAGTGGATTTCCAGATATTGCGTGAGTTCGGTTATATACTTTCGCCTACCACTCTTGTCGAGCGGGCTGGAGACAAAGAGCGCGACGAGCCTATCCTTTGCTTTCGGTTTAGGGGGCCCCTGGAGTGCAGGAATGAGATCTGGACCATAGTAGGGAACAGGTACGTCAGCATTGCGGTGATAGGTCATAGTAAGATCGAAGTGCCTCATGAACTCCGGGTCGCGCAAACGAGGATAATGAACCTCACATTCCATTGCCCAGGCCACCCAGACCTGACCGGCAAGTTTTGAGGGTTGGTACGCCCACTGCAGGCTTGGAATATGGAACACCACTGCCGTGGCCTCCCGGAACCGCTGTTTGTCTGTGGTCAACTCGCAACGTTCTGGAAGATTGAGTCCTCCAATGTTGGGCGGATCGCCCCACATCGTATTGAAAAACAGGATAAGGGTATGATCACTGGCAGGCATGTTCGCAAGTATTCTACTCTATTCCAGGCCTGAGGCAAACGATGTTAAGATGTAATAGGCCAGCACCAGCGCGGCAGCCGGAAAAGCAACGGCACCTCACCTGAGGAGCTCTATGTTCGGATGTAGAACCCGACCTGGTCTTTTCCACACAAATGCGAACGTGCCCCAAGGAAGGGTAGGGAGCCGGCATCGGTAAGGTAGCCAGAGCACCAAAGCCCCTCAATTGAGGGGCTCTGTGCTGGAATCTAGAGCATAGACCGTTGGTGGTGGAAACTTGCGGTTTGGGCCCGCTGAGGATCGCAGATCGGTTACTCTGGACATACAGGAAACGGTTGGCACTCTTCATTACTGTTGCGAAGAAAAGGTCTGTTGACGCCGAGAATAACGCAGAATTCGGGCGTAGCATTAGAGTCAAAACAAGCCGTGCTGGTGAAATTAAGCAGTATCGTTCCAGAGAAGTTTGTACCGTTTACTATGGCACCAATTCCGCCCAGACTCTTACTACCGTCGAAAACGATCTCGCCACAAGGAGTAGCACGAGCAAACAATGTGGCGGTGTCATCTACCTCACCCTCAGTATCATTGTAATTAAAGCCCGCACTGTAAAAGGCTGTTGGTGGGGACCCGAACAGGCATTGGAGGGTCGGGGGGTCAATTGTGAGTAGAGGCGAGACCAGCGGCTGGGCTGGTAGCACACCCGCCTGCACCTCCGGCTTGGCCCATTTGCCCGGCAATACACTGGAGGCCGCCACTGCCCCCCCCGCAGCCATGACCATCTTCAGCAACCGCCGTCGGCCTATCTTTACTTCATCGGACGCTTCTGGGGCCACAATTGGCTCGTTCATCACAATTCCTACTACTGATCAAGATTGCTTGACACCTAGAAGTCCGGCCGAAAACCCCACCTGGTAAGTGCTGGTGGGAGGCCGGTGCGCCACGGAGCCGGTTCTGTGCCCAACAGTGGGGCGGCCGGCCACTTGTGACTCTGTGTAGGGCCTCTTGTGGGCGATCATCCCATGAACTGCTACAATACGGTACTTTTCGGCCAGGCTTCTAGTAGCACTATCATACCACATCGTGGTTCGTTTGTCAAACAGATTTTGGGGAGTTTTGGGGCGAACTCGCGTAAAGGGAAGCATCCGGCGCGATTCCGCCGATTGAGAACTCGCCCTTCGCTGAGTTACCTCCTCATCAAGTCATCTACCTCGATCATGGTCAGCGAGAAGCTCCTTGATGATGGTGCCGGGGAGAGCCTGGCGGTTCTCCCGGGTAGCCGTGAACGTACAGAAGGGGATATCGGGGAGACGCCCCTGCAGTTGCGCTGTTAGCTCCGGACGGACCACCAACAGCAGCGGTGGGAGCGTCCCGGCGGAGAGATCGGGTAGGATCGGGGCCAGGCCCCTCCCTTGTTCCAGCTCCAGGGGGCCAATCTCGTCCACGATGAGCAGATCGCAGCCTCGCGAGATCGCTCCCCGGAGCCTCCCTATCACCCAGGAGAAGACATCGGCGTCGAAGCTATAGCGACTTGTGCGAGGGCCTCCCAAGTCGCCGTTGGCCTGGGCCAGGAGCCGCTGCTCGCCGTCAGCTACCATCAGGGCGTGGTAGGCTACGGGAAGACCATCTTCGTCGAGGAGAGCAGGCGCGAGCACTCCCGCAGGGCCATAGCCCAGTCCACGGGCCAACTCGGCCACCTGCCTGCAGACGGTGGTTTTCCCCACCTGGCGCTCTCCAGTCAGCAGAACGTTCATGGCCGTTCTATCTCCCCGTGCTCCAGCTAATCCAGCTTTCTCGTCAGAACCATGGCGGCCAGTCCAAAGAAAGACACGGCGAAGGCAGTCAGTACCAACAGATCAAGCCCGAACGTCCACAAGGCGGCACCAAACAGTGCTCTCTGAATGGCCTCCACTGCATAAGTGAGAGGCAGGGCTCGGGCCACGACTCGCAAAGGCGGCGGCAGGGCTGAGAGCGGCACAAAGACCCCACCCAGGAAGATCATGGGGAAACGAATGAAGTTGGCCAATGTCTGGGCCTCAAACACCTCCCGCACGGCCACTGAGACAAACGCTCCCAGGGCCGAGAAAGCCGCCGCCGAGAGGAGTAGAGTCAACAGAAGCATCGGCCAGTTGGGCCTCCCCCTCAGGCCAAGCCCAGCCACAACCAGCACAGCGACGGTCGTCACCAGGCCGAAGGCCATCCCGCCTACAACCTTGCCCATGAGCAGCGCTGGCAGGGAGATGGGGGCCAGGAGCAGCCGCTCCAGCGCCCCGATTCGCCGCTCGAAGGTGATGACGATGGCCTCCATGCTGGTGGTGCCGAAGAGCAGGGTCATCCCCAGCAGGCCTGGCACTAGCTCCCACACCTCCCCCGGCTGACGGATGGTGAAGGCCAGGATCAAGGCAAGAGGGAAAATAATGCCCCAACTGATGTTGGGCGGCTTGAGGTAATAGGCCCGCAAGTCCTTGAGGGCAATGTAGAAGATACCCCGCAGGTCGTCACGCCACATCATCGCCCTCCCTTCTCAGCCAACATCAGCTCAGCGCTGAGCCCGGTCAGCTCGATGAAGGCATCCTCCAGAGTGGGCCCGACGGTGCGCACCGAGAGCACCGGCCGCCCCTGACGCTCAGCCTCGTCCAGCGCCGATCGCAACGCCGCCGCCACGTCATAAGCGGTGAAGCGCAAATGCGCATTTCGCGCCTCCCCTGCACCTGGCCCCACGGTCACCTCCACCGCCGCCCGCCCCTGCACCCGTGCCTTCAGCCCCTCAACTGTATCCAGGGCCACGAGGCGACCTTTGACGATCAGGGCCACCTGGTCACACAGACGCTCCGCCTCCTCCAGGTAGTGGGTGGTCAGGAATACCGTCACCCCCTCTTCACGCAGTTGCCCGATCAACGCCCGCAGGGAGCGGGCGGAGAGGATGTCCAGTCCGGTGGTCGGCTCGTCCAAGAAGACCAGTTGGGGATGGTGGACCAGCGCTGCCGCAACCGTCAGCGCGCGCTTCATGCCCTTGGAGAGCTTGCCGAAGGGCGTGTCGCGCTTTTCCCACAGGCGGAAGCGCCGCAAGAGCGCATCGGACCGCTCGCCGCGTTCCCGTCGGGGAACGCCGTAGAGCTGCCCCATGAACACCAGGTTGTCCCGGGCCGAGAGCTCGTGGTAGAGGTTGGACGTCTCCGGAACGACACCGATGACCTTCTTGATACGGGTAAGGTCGGTGGCCAGGTTGTAGCCCAGGATGCAGGCTTGTCCTTGGCTGGGCCTGGTGAGCCCGGTCAGCATGCGGATGGTCGTCGTCTTCCCTGCCCCGTTGGGCCCCAGGAAGCCGAACACCCGGCCCTGGAGCACCTCAAAGCTGATGTGATCCACCGCCAGCAGGTCGCCATAATGCTTGGTGAGGCCGGCGACCTCAATGGCTTTCCCGTTGTTCAAAGGCATCATAGATGTAGGCATCCTTGCCGATATGCGGGACCCGCCCCTCGAATTCATGGATGGCCATCACTGCCATCAGTGCAGGGGAACAACGCAGATGAAACGTAGTATGGTGTCTCCATCGCTGACGAACTGATGCTTTTCCTCCGGGGCGACGAAGACGGCGTCTCCCTCCCGGAAGGGCATCTCGCCATCCTCACCCCTGACATGCCCCTTGCCGGCCAGGATGAAGGCCTCGTGCTCCCAGGCGTGGGTGTGGAATGGGGAGGCGGCTCCAGGCTCCACCTCGAAGACACGCATGGCGAAGTTTGGCGCACCGTCCTTCTCGCCGATAACCCAGCGCACGGTGACGCCCGGAGCCTCCTCGGCGGGCTCCGGCGTAACCTGACGGTAATTCTTCACGATCATCGCAAACTCTCCTTCGACAAGCTCAGGATGTATCCTTTCAACCCGGCATCGGAAACTAAGTGCTCGATTGGGAATATCTTAACAGATTCGCGGTGCTCTGTCAAGGATGGTTTTCTGGAGGTAGAATCTTTTACAGCGCGGGAGCCTTGCGAAGATTATGGGACCTTCGCAAGGGGCTGCGTTACTGCCTCCCCTCAATAACAGCGATCTCATCACCCTTTCTCACCCGGCCGCCCCCTATCACCCGGCAGAAGATACCTTCCGTGGGCAGAAGCGAGAGCCTCTGGAAGCTATAAGTGTGGACCACGTGAGGCGACTTGCCGATCTGCACCACCTCCAGAACGGCCTCGTCGGCCCGCAGGCGCGTGCCGATGGGCAATCAGAGGAGATCAATGCCCTGGGTGGTGAGGTTCTCGGCGAAGTCGCCAGGGCCAGCCTCGATACCGTGCTCCCGCCCTTCGGCCCTTCGACTTCGCTCAGGACCGGCTTGGCTCAGGGCAAGGTTGGCCCGCTCGATGCTTTCCAAAGCCAGGAGGCTCACTTGGCGCTCGCTCAAACCTGCATGGGCGTCGCCCAGCAGGCCGTAGCCCTCCCGGAGATAGCCCTCATCCATATCCCTCTTAGGACCCATGCGCCTCTGGCTGGCGCAGACAGCCACAATCGAACCCATCGCTGCTCCCTTCCTCTAATCAGCCCGGCATAGGGCTTGTTGGCCTCAACGAACATCACCAATAGAAAAGCGGCCGGCCCAGCTTCTGCAAGGCCGCCGCCAAGGTCTTCTTGGTTCAGTTCTAAGCAATTAGACTTGACCTTCACTATCTCTGCGCTTCCTGGCCATTACCGCGATAGTGCTTATGATAACTACTGCCACCAGGGTGATCCACGGTCCCAACAACTCCAACTCGTTCACCGGCACGATGTAGCCGCCAACGGGCACTGGAGGCACATATTTGAGGGGGAAATTGTTGTTAATGATGAATGGATCCCCAAGCTCTAAATCGAATGTGAAGTAGTAGTCAGTGCAGGCATTGGAGGTCAGAAAGCCAGTAGCACCATCCTCACCGTTGCCCAGAACGGTGGGGTTCGGACCACCTGTCGGGTCGAACGGTGGCGGGTCCTGCCGCAAGCACTTCCTGCTTAAAACATAGCTAGGCGGCAAGGTCAAGGTGATGGTGTATGTTCCCGCTGTCCCGTCCGTTGTGAACTGGTAAAAGCCACTGGAACCATCATGGACGATTGGCACCGCGCCGGGTCCGGTTACGGATACCCGACCACCGGCTATGATCTCGCCGGTGGCTTCATCGTAGAAATATCCGCTGGGGTCATAGTCAAGACAATCGGGGATGCCATCTCCGTCTCGATCACCGGTGCCTTCCAAATGATCGAAAATGCCATCGCCGTCAGTATCGAGTGCCTTGTTGGTGAAGGTGCAGGCGACTGCCTCTTCTGGGGCGAGGTCGATGGAGGCAGTTCCGCTGGGGACTTCGGTGGGGGAGTCATCGCTGCAGACGATGGTGGCGATCTCCCAGCCCCAGGGAACGGTCTCGGTGACCGTGTAGGCACCCGGTTCGACATCGACGAAGTTCTGCGTGCCACCGTCATCGAGGCTGAAGCTGTGTGGGGGCGACTCGATATCGTCCGTGAAGTCGAAGCCCGTGCCACCTGCAGGGTTGGTCACCTTCTCGATGACGATCGTCCCCTTATGGATGTTGGTGAAAGTGCAGGTGATGGTCTCACCGGGGTCCAAGTTGATGGTGGCCCGCCGATTGTCGAGATCCTCAGTGGAGTTGTCAACCTTATCTTCCGTGCAGCCCAGGTTGGTGAGATTGTAGTGTCCAGGTGTCACCAGCGGATCGGTCTCAGTGATGGTGTAGGTGTCTGGTATCACGTCGTTGAAGGTGTTTGTACCGCCGTCATCCAAGGTGAAGGTGTTGGGCAGAGCGATGGTGTCGGTGAAGACAAAGCCTGTGCCGCCCGCGGGGTCGGTCTGCTTATTGACGACAATGATGCCGCGCGTGACGAGGACCATCTCCATGTCTTGCTCCGGGTCAGTCTCGTTCGAGTTGATGGTGCTGGTGTTGGTCACGTCGGCGGTTCCTGGCGGGAAGGTGGCTTGTAGGGTGCAGTCATAGCACAAGGAACCGCTCGCCCCTGCCGCCAGCGTCGTCGCATTCGGGTCCTGCGGCCAGCGCAAGACTCCGGCGGTGTCAGAGAAGGTAAGGAAGTTGCCATCTGTCGTGACGTTGCTGATGGTGGCGCACAAGTCGCTGTAGTCGTCGGTGATGAACACCCCGGTCGACGGCGCGTTGCCGGTGTTGGTGTAGTGGATGGTGTACCGCAGGGTATCACCAGGTTCTGCACTTCCACCATTCAGGTTCTGTACTTGCTTGTTGATGGTCAGCACCGGCGCTGCCGTGACGGGGACCGTCTCCGTGTCTTGCTCCGGCGTGGTCTGGGCCGAGTCTATGGTGCTTGTGTTGATCACGTTGGTGGTCCCGTCCGGGAAGGAGTCGTCCAAGGTGCATCGGTAGCTCACCGAGCCGCTGGCCTGCGCGTCGAGGAGTATCCCGCCAGTTGCCGGCCAGAGAAGCCTGGTGCCGTTGTCATTATGGTCGGGGAAGCCGTCGTTGGTGATGTTACTGATGATGGTGCAGGAGACGCTGTAGGTGTCCTCAATGAACACTCCGGTGGCCGGCGCATAGCCGGTGTTTGAGTAGTTGATGGTGTACAGTAGCGTGTCGCCGGGTTCTGCACTTCCACCATTCAGGTCTTGTACTTCCTTGTTGATGCTCAACACCGGTGCTGAAGGGACCGGAATGCAGTTGGAGAACTCCGACGTGTTGCCGTATGGGTCCGTGACCGTCGCAGTGACGAGGTTTCCGTCAGGTAGGCTCAACCCCACGGCGAAGAACACGTGTCCGGACCCATCGGTGGGCAGTGACGCCTGACCAAGGAAGGTTTGGCCCTCGCCGAAGCCGGATGGGTCACACCCCACCAGGGTGGGGCTGGAGAAGAACTGGATGGTGAACGTAGTACTGGGTGTGCTGTCCAGCACGCCTCCAGTCGTCGTGCTCGAGGCGGAGGTGAGCACCGGGAAGTTCTGCAGGTTGTTGGCGCCCGCGTCGGGATCGGTGTCGTCGTTGGGCGTCACGGCGTTATCGTCACCCAGCTCAATGCCCAGCTCATCGTTATCGAAGATCGAGTTAGACAGGATCTGGTTGCCAGTGCCGGAGAGGACGAACACCCCGTCGCCGCCGTTGTAGGCGATGGTGTTACTCGCGCCGGCGCTCAAACCAATGGCATTGTCGCTGGCGTCGGCGGCGACAAAGACACCGTGCGAGCCGTTGCCGAGGTCGCTGGTGCCGTCGGCCTGCGTGCCGATCAGGTTGTGCTGCAGGCTGTTGCCAGTCGCGCCTGCGCCGAGCAAGACCACGCCCTCGCGGGCGTTGCCCGAGATCAGGTTGCCCGACGCGCCGATGGCGTTGTCCGGCGCGTCGGTGATCTGGATGCCGGCGAGCTGGTTGGGGACCGAGATAGTGCCGGTGGAATCGGTGCCGATGAAGTTGCCCTCGACCGTGTTACCGGTAGCGCCGGACACGGTAGCGCTATACGTGCATTGGAGGGTGTCACCAGGGTTGAGGGACACCTCCGATATCGGGGCGCACAGGCCGTTTGGGATGAGCTTGCCGTGTTTGGTGTCCCACATCTTGTTGATGGTCACGTTCCCGGTGCTGATGTTCTTCACCGCAGCCGTGAAGTTAACCGTGCCGCCCGGCGGGGCCAGGGTGGTGGGGTTGGCCGTCTTGCTCACCGCGATCGAGGGTGCCTCTCCGATGTTCACCGTGGCGCTGGCACTGTCAATGATGAAATTCCCGTTGATGTCAGTGCCGGAGGCCGTCACCGTGTCCGTCTCGCTATTGCCGTCGGCGCCGAACACCGCGGCGCTGAAGGAGCAGGTGTAGGAGGCGCCGTTAACGAGGCTCTGCGGCACCAAGCACGTGCCCACACCGTTGAGGTTTGCGTGAACGGAGTCCGACAGCCGCTTGATGGTCACGTTTGCGCCGTGGGTGTTGGTGATGCGGACCGTAAAGGTGACCACGTCACCCGCCGCAGCCACACTGGTGGGGTCGGCCGTTTTGGTCACTTCAATCGCGTCCGGCTGGTCGGTGATGGTCACCATGGCACTGCCGCTGCCGCTAACGGGTCCAGGGCCTTCGGCGGTCACCACGTCCGTCTCGACGTTGCCGGGGGCGCCGGTATTCAAGATGGCGATGCCATTCTCGCCGTTGCCGGAGACGAGGTTGCCTTTGACTACGTTGTTTGAGGCGTCCGTGATCAGCACGCCGTTCAGGGTGTTGGAGAGCGGCGCCGTGCCGCTCACGTTCGTGCCGATATAGTTGCCCTGGATGATGTTGCCGCTGGCCTCCCCGGTCCCCTGGAAGACTTCCAGGTTCGGGTCCCACGTCTTGGGGTCATTGACGATCGAGATCCCGTGGCCCCCGTTGCCGGATACCAGGCTACGCGCCTCAGGGGTGGTGCCGCCGATGGTGTTGGTCATTGCATCCGTGATGTTTATGCCGTCGGCGCGGTTGGGGATGGCGGCGGTGCCGGTCACGTCAGTGCCGATGAAGTTGCCGGCAATCGTGTTGCCTGTGCCCCCTTGGATGACGATGCCGTTGCCATCGAAGCCATGGATGACCAAGCCGCGCACGGTGGTGTTGCCGGCCTGAATCACCAGGCCGTTGGCAGCGGCGCCAGCGTTGATGCCGTCGAGCACGATCTTCAGGACAGCGTCCGTCGTGGCGGTAGCGGGTAAAGCGCCGGTCTGGCTGTACCCGTTGATCGTCACCGTATCCGTGATGACCGGGAGGGGGGAGCTGGGCTGGATGGTACATACCCCTGCAGCGTTACAGCCGGGGTCGGTGCCAGGGATGTTGAAGATGATCGTGTCGTCGCCGCTGCCGGCGGTGCAGGCGTCTCGGGATGTGTCGTTGTTGGCCGCATAGATGGCTTCGCGCAGCGAGCAGTCACCATCCGTGTTGTCTTCGTCATCGGTGGTGTTGACGGTGATGGTGGCGGCGTGGGCCACCGGCACGGGCAGCACGTTGAGCGCCAGCCCAGCCAGCATTGCGGCGATGACAAGCAGATGGAGTCCTCTGACTAGAACGTGCGTGAACATGTTTTGCTTCATGGTGCCTCATCTCCCTTCGAGCAAAAACGCCTACGCTGGTGGTTAATACTCCCAGTCATTATGACGGGAAAAGGGCCATTTGGATACGGTCAGGAGCGTGATTGTGCAGACTTTAAGAATCCCTGCTGCAATTTCCGCAACGCCAGGCAGTTCAGCACCTGGCGTTTGTAAAAACAAAAGGTTCTGGCGAACCATCCCTCATAACCTTCTGCCTTGCGATCCATATTGGCCTCCTACAGAGGGGTAGGAATCTCTCAGTGTCCAGACTACTTCGGACACCACCATTGTAACACCATCCAGCAAGCCTGTCAACCCAGCCTTTACCACCAAATGTGGGGAGGCTCGCTATTTAACCCTGACCCATAGGAGCGCGTTGTCCTCCAGCCACATGCCCCCCTTGCCCTCGGCCTGGAGGGAGCTGAGGGCAGCGCGGACAGTGACATAGTTGAGGTAGAAGCTGGATGGCATCTCCATGCGAAGCCCGTAGAAGTCGCAAACCCCCCTGAGGAGATCCTGGCTCTGGCGCGGTCGGTCCAAAAGCTGGTAGACCAATCCCTTTGTCTCCCTCAGGCGGGCGGCGTTGAAGCCGACGACCTCCTCCACCGACTCCCGGGGGTCGCCGTGGCCCGGGGCAAAATGGGCATAGCTCGATTCGGCGAGCCTCTCCAGCGTCTCCAGGGCGAGGTCTATGTTCACGCAGAAGGGGATCTTGTGCTTCTTCAGCACGTCAGGGGGGAAGAAGGCGTCGGCGCAGAAGAGGACCTGGCCATAGGCAACCCCGATCTGGTTTGGGGTGTGACCTGGAAGGGGGACCACCTCCACCTCGATTCCGGCGAAGCTCATGGAGCCGGGCTCAATGAGCCCGGCGACCGGACATGGCTTCGCCAGGAGAAACTTGTCCCTCAGCTCCCTGGCTGGCTCGGCCCCGCCCAAGAGGTAGAGGGGCTCCAATATGGGGTTAGCTATCCCCGCCGCCTCAAGTGCGGGGGCATACGCCGGGACGCCCAAGTTGCGGACGAGGTAATGCCCTCCGCCGAAGTGGTCGGCATGAGCGTGGGTGATGATGATCGCCTTCAGCTCCGCCCCAAGCTCATCCAGGGAGCGCCTGAGCTTCCTAGCGGCGTCCTTGTCCAGCCCAGCGTCAATGAGCAACCCCTGTCCCTCATCGCCCACGATGAGGCCCATGTTGGAGCCACCGCGGAAGAGGTAAGCACCCGAGCTTATCTGCATCAGCATCCAACCAACTCCTCGATTCGCCGATAACGTGAAGTCTCTCCCAAAGATATGAGAGAATGCACAAGTGAAGGGAATGCAAAACTCTGTCAGAAGACGGAGAGACTTCTCGTTAATAGTTCCTGAAACCGCTCCCCATACTCAGGCATAGCCTCCACCAACGGCACCCCCTCGGAATAGGCCTCGGCGATGCGCCTGTCGAGGGGGATGCACAAGAGGATGGGGATGCCTTCGGCGGCGCAGTATTCGTCAACTTTGGCATCGCCGATCCCATCTCGGTTGACCACCACGCCCACCGGGATATTCAGCTCCCTGGCCACCTCCACCGCCAGCTTCAAATCGTACAGGCCGAAGGGAGTGCGCTCGGTTACCAGGAGGCAGAAGTCGCTTCCCCGCATCGCCTCCACTACCGGGCAGGATGTGCCTGGGGCGACGTCAATGATCGCATCGCGGCCGGGGGAAACGAAAACTCTCTTCGTTTGCTTACGGAGTTTTGCACTCTTTCCGTTTATGCTTTCTTTCATATCTTTCGGAGAGAGTTTTCGTTTGACGCGCCTCTTGAGCTGGCGGATGATGGGCGTGGCCATGGGCTGGCCCACGTTCAGCCAGTTGATCCATCTCCTCTGCCCGCAGGCGGCGGCAATGCCCAGCATCGCTGGCATAGGGGTCAATTGCCGTCCCGGAGATCACACGCCCTGCCAAGGCCGTCAGCATCCGTCCGCTGCCACATCCCACATCGAGCACCGTTCCGCCGGGCGGCAGCCAAGCCATGATCCAGATCGAGCATATCGCCCTCGTCGAGCACAGTCTGACCTCGTCATGTCGGTCAGAGGACGAACTCCGCCAGCAGGAAGGTGTGGTCCGAGGGCCGCTCCGCCCTCCGCGCCTCGACGTCAATCCAGGCCCCGGTGGATTTGCGGGCCAACGGCTCGGTCGCCCAGATGTGATCCACCCGCCAGCCCATCCCGCGCTTCAGTGCGTTCCGCACCCGGTAGTCCCAGAAAGTGTACTGTCCGGGCTCCCCAGGATGATGCCGCCGGAAGACGTCCACGAAGGCCCACTCCCGCACCCGCTCCAGGGCCGCGCGAGCTTCAGGATGGAAGTCCACGTGCTTCTTCAGCCTCTTGTGATCGTACACGTCTATGGGCTCTGGGGCAACGTTGAAATCGCCCATCCATAGAAGCGGCTCCTGCGGCGAGTAGTGTCGCTCGAAGAAGGTCCGCAGCCGAGCCAGCCACTCCAGCTTGTACTGGAAGTGCTCCGAATCCGGGGAGCGTCCCTGGGGGACGTAGGTGTTCACCACTGGGATGCCTCGGATGACAACCCGGATCAGGCGCGCCTCGTCGGGCTCGCCCTGTCCTGAGCCTGACGAAGGGCCATCATCATCGAGGCCGAAAGCGACCTCTAGGGGCTCCTCTCGGCTGACGATGGCCACGCCGGCGTGGGCCTTCTGTCCCAGGAAGACCACGTGGTAGCTCGCCTCCCGGAACGGCTCCGCCGGGAAGTCCTTGTCCTGCACCTTCGTCTCCTGGAGGCAGAGGATGTCGGTGGCTTCCCGGCGGAGCCAGTCCAACACCAGCCCCAGCCGGGTCCGGATGGAGTTGACGTTGAAAGTGGCCACTTTCAGCACGTTATCCGACATACGTTTTCTCTCCCCCTTTGATAGCTAGGCTCTCATGCCCGGCCTTCTCACCTTATCATAGGCGTAAGCGCACACCATGTCAAATCGGCCACACCCTCACAGTGCGGTATTAGCGTGCCACCCTGCTCGTGGTGGTCGAGGCGCAAACCCCTTGTCCTCCCGATAGCCGCTGCTTGTAGCTATACCCTGCGGGCGACGGCGGCGCAATGTCCCATCAACCTTACCAACATTCCCTGGACGCGCTCGTAGTGCTCCAGGTGGAATCCGTCTTCGGCCAGGCAGGCCTGGAGCGCCGTCTCCTCCAGTTAATCCAGCCGGGGCAGCAGACGTCTTACCAGACGACCGGCCCGGGGGGACACAACCATGTCGGTAAAGACAAACCAGCCGTCCGGTTTCCTTTCGGCAGGTACATCCTGAGCGTAGCCGAAGGGCTCAGGGCGTCGGAGGACGCGGGCCGTCTCAGCCACCACCTGCCGCCACCCGCCAAGAATGTGATGCAACACCCCGAAAGAGAAGACGCCGTCGAACTGCGCGTCGTCGAAGGGCATGGCCCTGGCATCCACGACGCGGAACTCGACCGGCTCGCCGAGATCGGCTAGCCGCTCTTGGCCCAATGCCACTTGCTCAGGATCAAAGTCGGTAGCGACCGCCTGTGCACCGAAGTACTCGACCAGCAAAGGCGTCACCGCTCCCTGCCCGCAGCCGATCTCCAGGCAACGCGGCTGGGGGGGCAAGTTGATATGCTCGAACAAGGCCAGCGCTGTCTGTTCCACCTGCCGGGTGCGTTGGGGGCTGTTCACGATCCACTTCTCGAGGCAGGTCAGCTTCATGATCCGCTTGGTGAACCAACTGTCCGAAGCCGTTTTCTCCGTCGTCATCTTCCCTCCCTCAGGTTTGCTTTCCAAAGAACTCTCTCACCTCTGAATGTATCTTCTATCGTTTTAGAGCCTGTACAAACCACAGCAGCCCTCTCCGCTTTCCTCTAATCTCGTCAAAGCCAGCATCTCTCAACAAATCACTGACTTCCTCAAAAGTGAGTTTGAACATCTCAAGATGATGAAAGAACTTGAACAGGCTGCGCTTCCATCCAGAGAGCCAACCCCGGTTGTAGTCTTTGAGTATCAAACTGCCACCAGGCTTCAAGACCCTGTATATCTCCGAGAAGCCTTTCTGTGGGCTCTCCCACTCGTGAAGTGAAGATTGACTGACCACCAGATCAACGGAGTTTAACTCTATTGGCAGCTCCTCGGCTTTTCCCAATCTCGTTTCATAATCCGACAGCCCTGCTTCATGTGCATTCTTTCTGGCTATCTTGAGCACTTCACTGGATGGATCAATACCGATTATCTTTGCTTGTGGCAATAGCTTATTGAGCTCAACGGAAAGAAAACCTGGCCCAGTGCCCAAGTCCACTATTGTTATTCTTGACCTCCCTTCCAAAGGGGCTAGACATTCCACGATCTTTTTTGCAAAAGGAGCATAAACCACCCTTGAGCCCATTTTCATCCATTTGGCATGTTTTTGGGCTTGCTCCTTATCCCACAGTTCTTGTTGTTCGGTCATCTTTCTCCCTCATTCTTGAAATCTTGAGCCAACAAACCCCTGAAGCTCGTTGCTCAATCTGAACCCCGGGCCAGGAAGATCTAGCCGATCTCGGGCTCCAGCGCGGCATCGTCGCGCAGCGCGCTCGCGACGCGGTTTGGACGAGATAAATGAGTCGCAAACACGCTGTTAGCTGCCGCTTTTCACTGACCCGCTTCTACGTCGTAGCAGCCGTATGACCCCAACCAAGAGATTCATTCAATGAGGCATCGAGCAGCACGCGCATCCCATCGGAGAGCAGCTCCCAGCCTGTCTTTCCGATGGCCACCACTATGACCAGCGCCGCAACCCGGTCCAGCGGGAGGCTGAACCACTGGGCCAACAGTGCGGCGAAGACAATGCCGGTGGTGAAGATGTGGGCGCGGTACTCCTTGGCATCGGCGATGAGGGAGGGCGAGTTGGCCGGCTCCCGGCGCGCAACTCGAAGTGGCTGAAGGTGAGCGGAATCGCCGTCGCCACCGCCACGCCTCCCAGCATCCAGGGATCAACCGTGGCCTGGCGCGTCGGTTGAAGGAAGGCATCCCTGGCGATCTCGTAGGCAGTGAAGAAGATCATCACCGCCAGCACCACGGCGACCACGTTCTGCAGTTTGTAAAGGCCGTAAGGAAGGATTTTGGACTTCCGTGTCGAGAGTCTCAGGCCGATCAACACCGCCACCGCCGTCAGCAGGTCCACCAGGTTGTGGACCATCTCCGCCTCCACGGCCAGGCTGCTGGAGGCTCTAGCGATGACCAGGTTAATTAGCCCCAAAGCGACGTTGACGGCGATAGAATACCAGCCCCAGCGTTCAAGGTTCACGGTACAGCCTCCTTTCGCCGAAGGTTCCACCGGCGTATTCCCAGAAGGTCTCACTCCGGTAGAGGCGCTTTTGGGCCTGGCCGCTGGACTCCAGCCAGGCCAGCGTCTCCTCCACCTCGCCCGGCGCCCACCCCTCCAGCGTCTCCACCAGCCGCCGCTGGCGCATCGGGTGGCGGCGGATGATGGCCAGTATGGCCTCGGCCACGTCTGCGAAACCCGACAAGTCGAAGTGGCCCTCGTAGGGGCCGACGACCTCGGCTGCCTCGCCCAGGATGGCGGTTGCGCGCTCGACGGCCTCGTCGTCGGGGATCTCCACCCAGGGCTCGGCCGGCGGACGGATGGGCACGTTGATCTGCACCCGGGCGGGGCGGATGCGGGCCAGGGCATCGCGGATGCCCAAAAGCGTCCCCTCGTCGTGGTTCAGCCCTTTGACCAGCATCACCTCCATCCAGAGCTGGCCTTTGAAGGTCGTCCGGAAGGCTGCCATCCCTTCAATGATCTTGGCTATGCGAAAGTGGGGCCAGGGGCGGTTGATCTGGCGGAAAGTCTCCTGATTGGCCGCGTCGAGAGTGGGCATCACCAGGTCGGCAGCGGCCAGCTCCTCCCGCACCTCCGGCTGGAAGAGGAGGGCGCCGTTGGTGAGGACGGACACTGGGATGTCGGTGAGGGCCTTCACCTGTCGGATGAGCCACCCCAGGCTGGCGCACAGCGTCGGCTCTCCCTGCCCGACGAAGGTCACATAGTCAATTTCGCTGGCCTGGTGACACTCCAGCGCCTCCCGCACCCGGGCCAGGATCTCCTCCCTAGGAAAAAAGCCCCTGCGCTCGTTGGCGAGGGGCGTGGTGCGGCCCAACTGGCAATAGACGCAATTGTAGTTGCAGGTCTTGAAGGGGATGGGATCCACCCCCAGCGACTGGCCCAGCCGCCGGGAGGGGACTGGGCCATAAACGTAGCTCGTCATCCCTGACCCAGCTTCTCCAGAGCCGCCGCCAGCTCCTCGTTGGCCCATTCGAGCTCTTCGGCAGCCAGGGCGATGTCCGAGGCCGCGCCTTCCTGTCCCGCAACGCGGGCCCGCTCTGCCCACTCCCGAAACTCGGCCGCGTGCTCAGCGTTGTGCTCTATCCAGTGAGGTAACAGTATCCGCAGCTTCTGCAGATCGGTCATGGCCATCATCTCACCCATCCTCCTCTGCCTCTGGCACCAAGGTGACGGTATGCTTTAGAAAATCGATCCGCCGGATGCGCGCCCGTACCGTCTGCGGCTCCTCAAACAAGGTAGCCAGCCGAATGCCGTTCGCCATCGTCTCTAGCAAGATCACGTCCCGCATGATTTCCTCTTCCTGGCCGTCGCCGGCCAGATACACTGTTGCCTGGCACATCTCACGACTCCTTCAGCAATTCGTTGAGCGACTCCGCCCCCACATAGCCCACGACTTCGATCTCCTGGCCCGTCACCCCTCCACCTCTGCCACGGCCTGCTTGATCTGTAGGGCCAGGGTCACGGCAAGAGGACAAAGGGGCGATGCGGTGTCCTGAGCCTGCCGAAGGGAGGGGCGGAAGCGATAGCGCACCACTCCCTCCTCATCTACAGCCAAATCCTCGATGAGCCACATCCGGATCACATCCGCTCCCGTCTCCGGGTCTATAACCTCCCGCAGCCGATTGATAACCGCCCGTTCCACCGCTCTGGGATCAACGCTCATGATCACACCTCTCAAAAGTTCAACCTAGTGCCTGCCGGACAGGGGGCCACCTTCTCGCCAAAAGCCTGGGCCAGGGTGACATAGGCCTGCTGCCCGGTGCAGTGGTTCAGATAGAGCCGGGGCACACCAAGCTCCCTCAACACCTCGATGACGCGCCGCAGATGTGTTTCGTCGGCGTGGAGCAGATGGGTTCCCCCGGCCACGGCACTTATATCTGTGCCAAAAGTGCGACGCACGTGGGCCAGGGTATTGAGCAGCCCGGCGTGACAGCAGCCGCAAAGCACCACCAGTCCCCCCTCCGTCTCCAGCACCAGAGCCATGTCGTCGCGGTAGGGATCAGGCTCCCAGCCCTCCATACCGCGCACCAGGTGATGGGCGCTGCGACCCTCTGGCTCTGCGCGGTCTGTGATCTCGCCCGTCGTCCACACGCCGGCTAGAATCTCCGTCGGCTCCGCGCTCAGTTGAAGCGTCAGTCGCTGCTCCAATGCTTCCCTTTCCAAAGGCAGGCCCACCGACTTGACCGCCCCCTTCCGCCGCGAGAAGCGCTCACGGAAGAGGTCGGGATGGGCATAGAGGGGAATGCCGGCCACCTGGTTCAGCAGGGCCGGCAGCCGTTCGGCTGAGCTCCGACGAAGCCCGCCGGTGTGATCGTAGTGGGCGTGGCTGATGGCCAGCGCGTTGATCGCCGCCGGCTCAATGCCCAACAACTCCAGATTGTGCAGCAGCACTGTGCCGCTCTGGCCGGTGTCGAAAAGGACGCCCCCGCTCTGTGTCTCGATCAAGAAGGCCAGCCCATGCTCGCCCCAAAACGACGAGTGATCGCAGACGGCGTCGTCTACCACGCAGGTTACTCTCATCGCTCAACACTCCTTGTGATTAGCAGACCGCCGCTTTCTCGCTGGGCGAAGGTCTCCGACCAAGCCCTCGCGGCAGGGGTCAGGAGACCTTGCCGAACGTAGTTCAACGTTCCTCGCTTACTCGCGGGTCATTTTGGTGCCACACTTGGGGCAAGTCATCTGATAGCATGGCCCTCCCACCTGGTGGGGCACTTTGTGACCGCAACTGGGGCACACGCAGTTGCCGCCTGGTCCGGCCGCCTTGGGACCTCCCATGCGACCCGGCCCACGACCGCCACCGCGTCCGGCACCGCCGCCGCGGCCTCCACCTCGGCCAAAAAGCCTAAAAAGCCTCTGGAACATCTTTCATCACCTCCTTCTACAAACCTCATCCGTCGAACAGGGCGGTGCTTCGCAGCGCTCCTCCCGCCCGCAGCAGGTCAGCCCCGCCGGACGCTTCTCCCCCTTCATCACGTAAGGGACGGAGAGGAGCTTCTCCAGCAGTAGGCTGCCGCAGTTGGGGCAGGTGGGCGGGGTGCTCGTCCCGGAGCGCATCAGCATCTCTACCTGCTCCCCGCAGTTCTTGCAGCGGTATTCATAGATAGGCATCCAATTCCCCCTAACAACCATAACTGTTCCATTCAGAGCATCTTCTCAAACTACGGGATATCCCATTGCAGACCCCCTTTAAGCGGAGGGTCATGATCCTAACGTCTCCGGTATCGTGGTCAATAAAGGGATCTTCAGCAGCAAGTCCACTGCTATAGGGATTACAAATACATAGGCTGGGCCCAGCCCTTTCCATATTAACCCCCCGAGGAAGGGCGCGGGGATGGTGACCAATCCCCGGAAGAGGCCGAGCAAGCCGCTCCACCTGCCCATCTGCTCTACCGGGACAAGCTCTAAGGTCATGGCACCTGCGACGCCTGAGGAGATGGCATAGAAGGTCTGCAGAGCTCCTGCCAGGATTAGAGTCGCTGAGTTGAACGAGAAGATAAGCAGCAGGTTGGATGCATACCACAGCGGCGTGAGAAGGTAGATGACCTTTTTCCTCCCTATCTTATCCGCCAGCCGGCCCAAGGGGATCCCAAAGAGAATACGGGCCAGGATCATGGACGTGGTCATGACTCCCAGCAGGTACTGATCTGCCCCCTTCACCTGGTGGGCGAAAAGCTGTAGGAAAGGAGAAGTCATAGCCATGGGGAGCCAAGTGAGGGAGGAGATCATCATCCACCTCCTCAAGGGGCCTCCTCCTTCAAAGAGCTGCTTAAAGTCGCCTATGAAGCCGGGGTCGGCCCTCGCCTCGGCCATGCGCACCCGCCAGGGCTCCCTCAATTGAGCGGCTACGAAGAGGAAAACGAGGCCGTATCCCACAAAGCGGATGTAATACAGCGGCCGGATGCCCTCCGCAGTCATCCCCCCGAAGGCTGTTACCAGCGGGGCGGCAGCCAGGGGGGCGATCATGGAGAGGAGGGAGGCAAACGTGACGCAGAGGTTCTGGGCGGTGGCCCGATCCTTGTTCCGCACCGAATCGGCGCAGATCACACTGCAGCCTGTGCCGGTCAGCCTCATGGAGATGGAGAGCAGGATAGTGGCGGCGATGATTACTTGCCAGTTGGGCGCCAGGGCATAGATCAACGCCCCTCCAGCCAGCAGTCCTATGCCCAGCAGGTAGAACCGCTTAAGCCCGTAGCGGTCCACCAGCCATCCTACCGGCGTGGAAATGAGGGCAGCGATCCCGTTGCCAATGCTGCTGATCGTCCCTAGTTCGACCGAATCGGCTCCCAGGGCCACCGCATAGATGGAATCGTATTGAGCGGTGAGGTTTAACAGGAAGCTGTTCACCGCGGACCGTGTGATCGCCACTCGGTAGTTATGTTTCTGCCGCCTGACGAACCCTATTGCTCTTTCGACCGTTGTGGCAACCACATCTGTCACAGAAAGACTCTCCACCTTGCGCAGCTTTACATTATTCGAAGACCATCGGCCTTCGCATCTGTCTTACCCTCGGTTGCTTTCTTCAGCTCCTCCTCCAATTCCTCCTCTAGTTCATCTAACTGCTGAAGCATCGTCGGCGGCACCGAATGGGTCCTTGGTCCTTCGGCCCAAGGACGAAGGACCGGCCATCGGCTCTTCAACTCCGCTATCTGACTCTCCAGCTCCTTAATCCGCTCGCTGCTCATCTTCCTCCAAATCCCCTATGTCGGAGATGTCCCTGAAGGCAACCTGCCTTCGCTTAAATCTTTCAAGCGGAGGGGGTACAGGCGCTAGCAGAGGCCGCCGTGGTGCTCGACGTCCTGGTGCTGAAGGCGGAGATGAGCTTCTCCACCCTCCGGCCGCTACACTTAGGGCACTCTATCTCAGAGGTCGAAGTGCTGAGGCGCACTAATTTCTCGAACTTTTCTCCGCATTCTTGGCATCGGTATTCATAAATCGGCATTTGCGTCACCTCGCTCTGTGCAAATTTCTAAGTTGAGTTACAGAAGTGCCTCTATCTTGCCTTCCAAGACGTGCTTGGGAACCGCCCCCACTACCCGATCCACCTCTTTGCCGTCCTTGAAGATGATCAGGGTAGGGATAGCCATGATGCCGTACTGGGCTGGTGTACGAGAGCCCTCGTCCACGTTAAACTTGGTCATCAGGACCCGGCTCTCGAATTCCTCGGCCAGTTCCTCCAGTATCGGGCCCGTTATGAGGCAAGGGCCGCACCACGGGGCCCAAAAATCCACTAGCACGGGCAGAGATGAACCCAGCACCGTTTTCTCAAAAGAGTCATCATTGATAGAAATGGCACCTTTAGACATCTTACCTATTTTCTCCTTCCAAATCTAGTTCGCTCTCTTTACCACCTTCATGTGCAACACCTGTCTGCTGCCGTCTCAGGCGGCCTAGACTGCGTTCCCACATAAACCTGGTGAAGAACGTTTCTATTTATCTTCTGCCCCTGCCCCGCCTCCTCCTTCGACGATGGCCTCGTCCTGAGCCTTGTCCTGAGCTCCGTCGAAGGGCTGTCGAAGGGCCTCGTCGTCGCACGCCAGAAGCCGGGGACACGCTGCCAGGCGCTCGCACAGCGGGACTAGCGTGCCCCTGGCCCAGCCTGCGATCCAGGGCATCGAGCAGATAGTTTGCCACACGGGGGGCGATGTTACGACCCAGAAAGGTCAACGTCGCTCCTACAGCAGGTGCAGCCCTGACCCACAAGGAGACAGGCGCCGGCTGCGGTCTGACCTGGATGACCTCGGTCGCCGGACGCACGATGGGGACCACCGCCCGCTCTGCGAGTGGCTCCCTCACGGCCAGCATGGCCCCATTGGGGCAGACCTCCACACAAGCCTCGCAGTCTGTACACTTCTCCTGGTCAACTTCGGCCGTGCCCCCGACCAGGCTTATGGCCTCCACAGGGCAGGCTTCGGCACAGGTTCCGCAGCCAGTGCACTTCTCGATATCAACGTAAACCATCTTTCATCACCTCTCACCACTCCCGTTTTCGAATCATAGCGCAGGCGCCGTGAACGACCTCGATGCCCTTTTCCTGACAGAGGCGAATGGCCTCCTCCGACTCCGAGCCGGGCTGCATCCAGACCCTCCCCAGCCCCAGCTCGGCGCACTGGCGGACTATCTCCTCCGTGACCTTCGGCGGGACGACGATGTCCACCACCGCTGGCTTCTCCGGCAGGCTGGCCAAACTGGGGTATAGCCTCTGGCCCTCGATCTCGCCCCCGCCGGGGTTGACGCCGCACACGATGTAGCCTGCTGCCCGCAGGTCGCGAAATATCTGGTGGCCGTACTTCTCAGGATTAAGTGAGGCCCCCACCACCGCCCAGACGCGCTGGCTGATGAATTCCCGAATCAATTCTTCCATCCTCATGGCCCGATCTCCAAGACCCTTCCCACGCCGGCCTTGATGAAATCTTCCCCGTAATCGGCGGCGAACATCTCCATCGCCCGGCTCCCGGTGCAGTGGCAGGGAGCTACTTTCTGCACCCCCAGCCGCCGGAAGTCGGCAATGAAGCCCTCGATTGTGGCCTCGCTCGCACCGCCCAGGTGGAAGCCGCCCACCACGAGGTAAACCTCCCCGTCGGTTATCTCCTTTGCCTTAGCGACGATGTTCACTACCCCAGGATGGGCACAGCCGGTGATGACCACCAGGCCGGGCTCCGTGACCACCACCAGCGACTGCTCGAGGATTCCCCACCCCATCTCCCCGGTGGTGTAGATGCCCTCGGCTATCTCCATCGGCTCGTGGACCTCCACCACGCGGGCGTGAGCCTTAACCTGCTCCTTGAAGCTGGCCGGGAAAGAGCGGGGGAGGTAGAGGGTGGTTTCCTCGTTGACGGCCAGGATGCCCCCCAGCCCGCCAACGTGGTCGCCGTGGATGTGGGAGAGGACGATGGTGTCAATTTCGGTTGGGTCCAGCCCCAGCGTCTGCATATTCGAGAGCGGGGTGACGGCGTCCCCGCCGGTGTCGAAGAGCAAAGCGAAATCACCCCGCTCCACCAGGCACGAGAATCCCCAGGCCGTTTTCAGCCGCTCGTCGTAGGGGTTGTTGTCGTAGAGGATGGTGATCGTCACCCTCTCGGCGACCTCGGTGGGCGTCGGCTCGGGCGTGGGGGTCGGGCTAGGCACTGGGGTCGGTGTGAGTTGGCTGGGAGTCGAGGTGGCAGTGAGCGTGGGAGTTAGGGTAGCGGTCGGGACGGACGTTCCGGTTGGAACCGGAGTGGCAGTGAACGTCGGAAGCGACGTAGCGGTCGCCCGCTTGGGCATGGGAGTCAAGGTAGCAGTCGGGATGAGCGTTGCGGTCGGAATCGGGGTGGCAGTGAATGTAGGAAGCGGCGTAAAGGTCACCCGCGTTGGCGTGGGAGAGGCTATCCCCGACGGCGCGCATCCAATTGCAGTTAGACAAATCAGCCCGATCAGCGCTGAGAGCGCCAATCGAGCCAGGCCTCGCTCGTTCACCTCTCACTCCTCTTCTCAGCCAGCAGCCCTAGAAGGATCCGTGCGGCGCGCTCAACCACGATGGAGCATGACCCAAGCCCGCCAGGGGCACGGACCTGTTCGTACAGGGTGCCGCAGTGGGTGGTGCCCAACTCGGCGGCGAAGCGCTCCCGATAGCGAGCGGCCAGCCGCTGGGCCGGCAGGTCGTCCTCCCCCAGGCTGCTGCGCCCGTACAGCGCCCCAATGATCATCACCCCGGCGCTAAATGCCCCGCACATCTCCTGCTTGCTTTCCCCCACGCCTCCCGCGAAGCCGGTGGTCATCCTCACGATGCGAGGGTCGAGATCGCCCAACACGTGCCCGCCCACGGCGAGCATTATCGCCTCGGCTCAGTGATAACCTCGGCTCACCAAATCGCCGGCCCGGCGAGCCACCTCATGCTTGCTCCCCACCATTGATCACCACCTCCGATCTTTCCACAGCCAGGCGCACGTTGAGGTCGTGCCCCTCCTCGACGGCCACGATTCTGGCACCGGCCTCCTCGAAAACGTGGGCCAGGTCGGCGATGGAGTGGAAACGGCTGTGCATCAGGAGCAGCCTCTCGCCCAGGCCAGTCAATTTAACCGCCCAGCGGCGAATGTCCGGCTCCTCGATGACCAATCGCCCACCAGGACGTAACACCCGCAGGGTCTCCTTCGCGGCGACGTGCTGGTCGCGAAGGTGATGGAAGGTGTCCACCATCACGATGCGGTCGAAAGCCCCATCGGCAAAAGGGAGGTGCTCAGCCAGGCCACAGCAAGCGATCATCTGTTTCTGGCGAGCCTCCCTTAACATTCCCCAGGAGGGGTCGCAAACGACCACCACGTAGTCGTCGCCGAAGGTTTGGGAGACGCGGCCCGTGCCGCCCCCGATGTCCAATATGCGCTCCGACGGTCGGGCCTGAAGCAGACTCGTGAGCCGTTCCGGACCCAGGAAGTGGAACACGCGGTCGTAGAAGCGGGCGACGAGGTCGAAATGGTCAGGTCGCACCGCTCATCTCCACTACTTCTCCAGCTTCCCCGGTCGAGCCGTCACCTCGTCCAGTTGGCGACGCAGCATCTCGGCCTCCTCGCGGTTGACCACCCAGGTAGCGTTCCAGGACATAGCGCAGCGTGTTCACCGCCAGTTCGGCGCAGTGGAGGCTTTCCTCAGGCAGGCCGTCCAGGGCAGCGATCAGGTCTTCCGGTTTGATCTCGCCAGCTTCCTCCAGCGACATCCCCCGCACTAAGCGAGTGAGCATGTTCCCGCAGGCCACCGACGGTCCGCAGCCATCGGTCATAAAGGTGGCCTCTTCGATCCTCGCTCCGTTCAGCCGCAGGTAGACCTCCATCGTGTCGCCGCACCAACCATGAACGATCCCGTAGGCATCCGGCCTGGCCATGCGGCCCAGGTTTGTGGGATTGTGGGCCTCCTCAATGACTTTGGCTGAGTAGAGTGCCCGCTCTTGTTCGATGATCTGCCTCTGCAATTCCGCCACCAGGCGGTCGAAGTCGGTCTCTTCCCCTCGATGCTCCATCATAGGCTGATCTCGACCTTTCCTCTCTTGAAGCCCTTGAGCGGCGACAGCATCCCCAGGATGGTGTTCCTCACTATGCCGGAGATGAAGGGATTCATGGGCATCAGCTTCCCGTCTATTCTGACCTCCGTGGTCGGCTGCAAAGAGACGCAGTCCTCCACGCTCCTGGTCCCCTTGACGATCTCGCGAGCTAGCTCGTAGCAAGTCTCGAAGCCGCAGCTCCCGCAGTCGAGATTGGGCAGCTTGAACGCCTTCTCCTCCACCAGGTCGGCGATTTCCCCTATCTCGTCCAGGTTCAAGAAGGGAACATCCAGCTCACGCCTCTCAGGAGCCGAGCCCACCGCGCAGATGGCCAGGCCATCGAAGAGATCCTGATCATCCAGCTCTCCCCGCAGGCAGATGATTTTGGGAAAAGTCTTCTCCGCCTTGAAGCCCTCGACCAGTAGGATGTCCGCCTCCAGATAAGGGGCCATGTTCTCCAGGCTCAGGGGCTTCTTCCAGAAGACGCCCGACTCCAGCGGCGAGATGAACCCCAGCCGGTCAGCGAACTCACCCAGCCTGGCAGTGTCCTTCCCGAGGAAATCCATCCCCTCAGATGAGTGCTTGACAGCAGCCACGCGGTGGCCTCTTTTGACCAGCTCCTGGGCCAGGGCGCGCGCCAGGGTCGTCTTGCCGCTGTTTTTGTATCCTACGATGCCGATCGTTCTCAACACTTCTCCTCCCTACAACTTCGTGAGGATCTCCGGCTCGCCGTCGGTGACGGCTATGGTGTGCTCGAAGTGAGCCGAAAGCGAGCCGTCGGCGGTGACCACCGTCCAGTTGTCGGACAGCACACGTGTCCGCCAGTCCTCTGCCATGACCATCGGCTCCAGGGCGAAGGTTATGCCCGGCCGCAAGCGCAGCCCCCGATTGGGTCGCCCGAAGTTGGGAATCTGGGGATCCTCGTGCATCTCCTGGCCGATGCCGTGGCCCGTGTACTCCCGCACCACGTTAAAACCGCGGCCTTCCACGTAGCGCTGGATAGCCGCGGAGATGTCACCCATTCGCTTCCCGGCGTGGGATTGGGCGATGCCCGCCCTCAGCGCACCTTGGGTCACCTCCAGGAGACGCCGAACCTCCTCATCCACCTCGCCCACCGGCAGGGTGATGGCCGCGTCTCCTTGATAGCCTTTGTAGATAGCGCCCACGTCGAGGCTGATGATGTCGCCTTCCTCCAGCACCCGCCTGGGGCTGGGGATGCCGTGCACAATCTCCTCGTTGATCGAGGTACAGATGGAGGCTGGGAAGCCTCGATACCCCTTGAACGAGGGAATCGCCCCCTCTTGCTCGATGATACGGGAGGCGACTTTCTCCAGTTCTGCGGTGGTGATGCCTGGGCGCACCACCTCCCGGAAGCGCTCGTGGACTTGGGCCACGATGCGGCCCGCCTGGCGCATGAGCGCCAACTCGCGGGGAGATTTGAGAACGATCATCCTCGCCCTCCACGTCTTCGCTGGCGACGGCCACTACGCTTCCCTTCGCCAGGGGCCGCTTCGCGGGATTCGGCTGCTGGCTTTCCGCCAAGCCGCCGGTCCAGGGCCCCGACGATAGCATCGGCTGCCCGGGGCAAGAGCTGGCTTCCTATGAAGCTGAGGGCCGCGCCGGCCAGCGTTGCCAGCGCGCTGGGTCGGGGCCTCTCTGCCACGGCAGCCGCCGTCTCCTCCCTGACGGCGATTGGCCTGGCGACCCGGATCGCCCCGCTGGGGCATGCCTGGACGCAGACCTCACACTCGGTGCATAGTTCAGAGTTGATCTTCGCCAATCCACCGACAAGCTGGATGGCCCCTTCAGGACAGACCTCCACGCAGTCCCCACAACCATCACAGCGGTCCAACTCAATGGTCAGCATTGGTTTATCACCTCTAGCGTTCCCTCCAAGTCTCCCCCGAGCCCATTTGAGTGATAGGGGGATAGGCCCTGCGCACCAGGAAGAATAAGGGCACTCCTCCGAAGATGCCAAACAAGCCTTGCAGCCCATTCCAAGGCAGCTCGAAGAGAGCCGCCCCTACCCCCATCAGCAAGCTTTGAACTACGAAGTAGCCGCCTGCCACGATGAGTTAGCCGATGACGGCCGCTATGACCATGACCGGCCACGGCTTACGCCAACCGAGGTAGCCCACGACCAGCCCCTGCAAGCCATGGATGATGAGGGTGGGCACGATATAGAGGGGGAAGCCTATGGCATCGGCTGTGGCCATGCCTACACCAGCGGCTGCCATGCCAATCCAAGGGCCAAAGGCCAGAGCGGCGAAGTTGGCCGCTACGTCGCCCAAGTGAATGTAGCCCTGGGTGGGCGGGATGTACAAAATCCTCCCCCACATGGTCAAGACGCAGACAATGGCGATCATGATGCCAGTGATGGCTATCGTCCTGGCATCAACTCCTTTTCCAGCCATGTGAACCTCCAATTTCAGTGCACCACAATGTGCTGCCGGTGGATCGCCAGATCCAGCGGGCTGGCGGCGGCAGGCAACCGCGGGTTGCACGCAATCCGCCACGAGCAACTGTGATCTAACTTAGCGGTCTACCCCGCGCTATTTCCCTAGCTTATCCAGCCGAGCCACCACCTCGTCCAGTTGGCGACGCAGCATCTCGGCCTCCTCGCGAAGGCGGCCTACCTCGTCTTGCTCGTACCCTTCGACAGGGCTCAGGGCAAGCTCTCCGTGGGCGTGTTCGATGCTCTCGCGGCAGGGTTGGACACCCCGCAGTTGACCACCCAGGTAGCGTTCCAGGGCGTGACGCACCGTGCCCGACGCGCCGCTCACCGCCTCGATGCCAAGTCGCTCAAAGAAGCCGATGGCTCGCCTTCCCATCCCGCCAGTGAGCATCACGTTCACTCCCTGGCTGTGGATAAAGCCTGGCACCTGTCCCGGCGAGTGCTGGCCGTAGTAAGGATTGTCCACAGACTGGACGGCCTTGACCTCCTGACCTTCCACGTCCACCAGGATGTAGTGCGGGCAGCGCCCGAAGTGCGGGCTGACCACGCTTTCGAAGCCATTGTTATCGTCGGCAGAGATAGCGATACGCATGACTTAGCCCCCCTTCTCCAGCTTATCGAGCCGCTCCATGATCTGAGCCAACTGCTGGCGCAGGTCACCGGCCGTTTGCTTCAAGGCCGTGACTTCTTCTTCGCGGGAAGCGGGCGGCGTGGGCTGCGGCGGAGGCGGAGGCGTTGTCCCCCAGGCACCTTGACCCATGCCCATGCCACGACCCATGCCCATGCCACGACCCATGCCCATACCACGACCCATACCCATGCCCCGTCCCATGCCCATACCGGCGTGGGCCTGGACACTGGCGTCGGCGGCGGATTGCAGCCGCCCCGCCTTGTAGGCCTCGACGGCTTCTCTCACCGTCCCGCCCGTGAGCAGGTAGATAGGCACGCTGGCTGCCTGGAAAACGTTGTAGGCATTGGGGCCTACGTTCCCGGTCAGCACCGCCTGTGCGCCCTGCCCGATGACGAACTGAGCCGCCTGGATTCCCGCCCCGCCCGGAGCGGACATGGCCGGGTTGGAAACGGCCTCGAATTCCATGGTCTCCGTATCAGCGAAGATGTAGGTGGGGCACCGCCCGAAGACCGGGCTGGCTGGCGCGTCCAGATTTGTGCCATCGGATGTGACGACGATCTTCATTTGCAATTCCTCCTTGTTGACGGTATAATTTGGGTGTACCTCTCCTGCCGGTTGTTAGACGACCGGCAGGTTGGGGGCTCGGGGCGGGTGGCGAGTCTTCCGATTCCGTTCACCCACCCCGATTTTTATCCCCCTGGCATTCACTGTTACGTCTCCTTTTCGAGTCCCTCGATGCGCGCGCTTATCTCATCCAGTTGAGCCTTCAATGCCTCGGCGTAATCCTTCAGCATCTGCAGCTCCTGCTCACGCGGCATCGGGCCGGGCGCCGGAGCGCCGTAAGCCCACGGCTCGGCTCCCCAGGCAGCGGCCATCGGTGGCGCGGGCCACCCGAAGCCGAAGCGCATCCAGCCGGGAAGGCCGGTGGCGTAGTACATGTGGCGCCAACCACGCCCGCCGCCGCGCCAGCCACGCCCCCAGAAACCTCGCCCAGGAATTGGGTTGGCATATCCGGGAGCGTCGTAGCCAGCGCAGAAGCCAGCCGCTCGCCCGGTCATCGGACCCATGCCCATCGGGCCAGTTCTATCTCCTGCAGGCATCTCTGTCACCTCCTTTCTTTGCGAAATGATCTACGTTTCAACTGCTGGGCAGGATGCACGCTGTCTCTACCACCTGCGTCGGCCTCGGCCT